>Ga0308160_10000020_pt1 | contig 583495 bp, 465 predicted proteins | sample PhyFR1_FD_201036 | JGI IMG/M metagenome (GOLD analysis project Ga0308160, IMG submission 201036) | Phyllosphere microbial communities from UC Gill Tract Community Farm, Albany, California, United States - DLSLF.R1 | ecosystem: Host-associated > Plants > Phyllosphere > Unclassified | place... | reverse complement strand
CAAAAAACAAGCGCCAAACAAGAACGCATCTCCAAATTAAGTCATTACGGTCCGGCTTGACTAATGGCCTATCTTAATCCCCTAAAACAAAAAACCGCCCCATAATTGACTTATGAGACGGCTTCTTGTTTTTTGTAGTATAATCAAACATTAACTGACACATCCTTAATTGATAAGAAAATTTGCGGCAGTTTTAGCTGATATCATTTTACAGTACTATGCCTCCAGCCTCAGTTGGAAAAAACTGACGCCTCCGATAACCCCGCTAAGAAAAAACCCTCCCAAGCTTTGACTTGAAGAGGGTTTGTATATTAAAGTCCCCTGAAGGGAATCTAACGATTAAGCATCAATTTTTGCATATTTCGCATTACGCTCAATAAAATCCCTGCGTGGTGCAACTTCATCGCCCATTAACATCGAGAAAGTATGATCACATTCCGCTGCACTTTCGATGGTGGCCTGCATTAAGGTACGTGTAGCAGGATTTAGGGTGGTATCCCAAAGTTGCTCAGCGTTCATTTCACCCAAACCTTTATAACGTTGTATGTGCACACTATCTTCTTTACCTGCACCTTTTAAACGCTGTACAGCGGCATCACGTTGTGCATCATTCCAGCAATATTCAAAATCTTTACCTTTTTTAACCTGATAAAGTGGTGGAGATGCAATGTAAACATATCCGGCCTCAATCAGGGCACGCATATAACGATAGAAGAATGTTAAAATCAACGTGGTAATGTGCGACCCGTCGATATCAGCATCCGTCATGATTACAATTTTATGGTAACGGAGTTTGGTTAAATTTAAAGCTTTATTATCCTCAGGTGTACCAATACTTACCCCAATAGCGGTGAACATATTTTTGATCTCGTCGTTTTCGTAGATCTTATGCTCCATTGCTTTCTCCACATTCAGAATCTTACCTTTTAATGGTAAAATCGCTTGAATATTACGATCACGACCTTGTTTAGCAGTACCACCCGCAGAATCTCCCTCAACCAGGAAAATTTCACATCTTTCGGGATCACTATCTGAGCAATCAGCTAATTTACCAGGCAAGCCCGAACCGCCCATTACGCTTTTACGTTGCACCATTTCTCGTGCTTTACGGGCTGCAGCACGTGCAGTAGCCGCTAAGATTACCTTGTTGATAATCATTTTGGCTTCCTTAGGGTTCTCTTCCAGATAATTACCTAAAGCCTCTCCTACCGCAACATCAACCGATCCCATCACCTCACTGTTTCCGAGTTTGGTTTTGGTCTGTCCTTCAAATTGTGGCTCCTGTACTTTTACCGAAACTACTGCAGTTAAACCTTCTCTAAAGTCATCACCGGTGATTTCCATTTTTACGTTCTTTAATAAACCTTCCTTATCAGCATAGGTTTTTAAAGTACGGGTTAATCCCCTACGGAAACCGGCAATATGTGTACCGCCTTCGTGGGTATTAATATTATTTACGTAAGAGTGAACATTCTCTGCATAACTGTCATTGTACTGGAAAGCCAGCTCAACAGGAACACCATTTTTAATTCCTTCGATATAAATAGGCTCAGCCAGAATAGAAGTACGGGTATCATCCAAAAAAGCTACAAACTCTTTTAAACCACCTTCAGAATGGAAAGTTTCAGAAAAATAAGAACCATCATCCAGTTTCTCACGTTCATCAGTAAGCGTTAATTTAATCCCTTTATTTAGAAAAGATAACTCGCGCAAACGGCCAGCCAAAGTATCATATTTGTATTCGGTAGTTTGGGTAAAAATGGTAGGATCAGGAGTAAATGTTACAATCGTACCACGTTTGTCTGTATTTCCAACTTCTTTAACATCATACTGCGGAACGCCAATTTTATACTCTTGCATCCAGATTTTACCTTCGCGGTGTACTTCTGCTTTTAAATCTGTAGACAAGGCATTAACACAACTTACCCCTACACCGTGCAAACCTCCGGATACCTTGTAGGTATCTTTATCAAATTTACCACCTGCGTGCAAAACCGTCATTACGATTTCAAGCGCCGATTTATTTTCTTTTTTATTAATTCCCGTCGGAATACCACGTCCATTATCTTCAACCCTGATGGAGTTGCCTTCTAAAATGCGAACGTCAATGGTATCTGCATGACCGGCTAAAGCCTCATCAATAGAATTATCTACAACCTCATAAACCAAGTGGTGCAAACCCTTTACACCAGTATCACCTATATACATCGAAGGGCGCTTACGCACCGCTTCCAAACCTTCTAAAACCTGTATATTATCTGCCGAATAATTTGACTTTAAATCCTGTTCTTCGCTCATATTTTAATTAAAAACAATAAGTATCAAAAATACGGAAATTTTGCCACTTAAACTAATATGTGGATAATTTTTGAGCTGTTAAGAGATTGATGCAAAAGCCTATTTCATTGAATTAACAGGGATTTGAAATGTAAATCATGTATCACCAGCAGCGTTGTCTCTCTCCTTCTATTAATCCCGGTTTTACCCCATTCCGTTTGGGCTTAGAGCCCGTAAAGAACATTTATTTTTTCATTCGGGCATCATCCGCAATATAGAAGCTTCATTTTGAGAAAAAACGTCCCGTAAGGGGCGATTCGTAAGTAGTCAATAGTCAATTGGTGTTTTCTTTCCTTAGGATCATTTGCTATTGCCAATTTGCCAGGCGCCATACAAACCCAATAGCGGCACATGCTGCGCCACCTAAACCTGATGGAAGCGGGCATGCAATAAAGCGGACAGCAGGGCAAACAACCGTTTGAAACACAGGTATTGCTTTTTAAATCATCGCTATCTGGTTTGAGCGGCCGGCAAGGCGCTTAGCAACGAGTAAAATTAACGCTTGATGCTCCGCGACAAACGTAAAACACCTTTCGATCACATTAGGCTTTTCTTTAAATTGCATATCAAAACTAATTTATATAAGTTTGCTAAAATTTATTAAACAAGAATGGAAAGAAGAACCTTTAAAACCTTTGGTTTACTTGCAACTGCAACTTTGATAACTGCTTTCTCTGCATGTCAGAACAAAGACACTAAAACTACTGAACCTAAAAAAACAGAGGGTACTACTGCACCGGTTTCTGCAACTGAGAAAATTGTGTTTGTAAACTCCGACTCGTTACTTACAAAATATGAATACTTCAAAGATCTTAAAGTAAAATTTGAAGGGAAAAGCAAAAGTGCTCAGGCAGATATCCAGGCAAAAGGTCAGGCTTTTCAGAGAGAGGTAGCACAATACCAGCAATCGGCACAAACATTATCAGCCGATCAACGCAAAAGTACTGAAGAGCGTTTGGCACGTAAACAACAAGAGCTTCAAACTTACCAACAAAACGCTGGTGGCGCTTTACAGAATGAGCAAGCTGCCGAAAATGAAAAACTTTACGATAAAGTAGCTGATTACCTGAAAGGTTATGCTAAAGAAAAAGGTTATAAAATGGTTTTAACGTACTCAAAAGGTAACAGTGCCATCTTATTTGCCGATGAAAGTTTAGATGTGACTTCAGAAGTAATTAAAGGCTTAAATGCAGAATACAGTAAAAAATAAACGAAAAGATATTGAAAACTGGATGCCCCGACAAAATCGGGGCATTTTTTTTGTGCTACATTGAGAATAAGCACCGAAACCATTTACCCAAATAAAATAAATATGGAAAAACAACATCAGGAATACATGCAGATGGCCATCGACCTATCAGTACAAAATGTAAGCGAGTGCATTGGTGGACCATTTGGCGCGGCAGTGGTAAAAGATGGACAACTCATTGCTAAATCAGCCAATAAGGTTACTTTAACCAACGATCCGACGGCACACGCAGAGGTTTCAGCTATCAGAATGGCCTGTACCGAATTAAATACCTTCGATTTAAGTGGATGTGTAATCTACACCAGCTGCGAGCCTTGTCCGATGTGCTTGGGCGCTATTTACTGGGCAAAAATTGATACCATATATTACGCAAATACCAAATCAGATGCTGAGCATATTGGTTTTAGCGACAAATTCATTTATGATGAGCTTGACAAACCAATGGAAAACAGAAGCCTGCCTGTAATCCAGTTGATGCGCGATGAAGCGTTGTCGGCATTTAAGCTATGGGAAACATCGCAGATGCGGATTAATTATTAAACTAAGAAAGGTGCCGATCACTCAGCACCTTTGTTGTAAACTGAAGTTTATTTACCCGATTCTTTAGAAGCCAACAACCCCACCATAGCATCTATCTCTTTCACCACGCCATCATCAGTTCCCGAGAAACCCACGGCTTTAAACCTGATGTTACCATCGCCGTCTATCACAAATTTAGTAGGGATTCCATCCACCTTATAAGCACTTACAACATCGAATTTTGAGGGATCTTTAGCGTTTTTGGTATCGTAAAGCACATTAAAATTGTATTTCTTTTGAGCAATAAAATCGGTAACCACTTTCTCCCTGTTATCCTCATTTTGCCAGGTGTTTACAAACAGGAATACCACATTGGGGTTGGCTGAATATTTCGCCATGGCTTTTTGCATACCGGGAAAAGAAGCTACACATGGGCCACACCAGGTTGCCCAGTAATCCAAAATCACTATTTTACCTTTTAAGCTGGCCAGGCTAACCTTTTCACCTTTTAAATTCATCAGTGAAAATGCGGGTGCAGGGATATTGATCATTTTTTTGGTCCACCCCGCTCTTTCTTTTTCTAAAGCTGCTTTTTCCAGACTGGCGATATACGTTTCGTAAGTACCTTCTTTCTTTAAAGTAGTGTAAAGCCTTTTAAAATCAACCTTTAACGAATCGGTTGCTTTACCATCTTTGATGAGTTTTTCCGCCTCTGTATAGGCTTTATTGTTCTGCCCATCTTTAATCAGGTAGGTAACATAACGCTCAGAAACATCTGGCGGAACACTAGCATACATCGGTAAAGCTTTTTCCTGTGCAGCCAATGCTTCCTTAAATTTGCCCTGATGATAAAGCAATAATGCATAGGTATCGGCATACATGCCATAAGCACCATCTAAATATTTGAGATAATCTTCTTTGGTATTGTAATATTTTGGCAGCTCATCACTTCTTGATGCTTCTATAAGATCGAGCGATTGCCTGGAAAGCTTTAAAGCTAAATCTATATTTTCCTTTTTTTCGGCAGCTGGCCAGGCAAAATTATTATAGAGACTTGCCCTTGTCATTTTATCAGTTACTTTACCCGCATAATATTGAAACTTATCCAGATCTTTGGCTTTTACCGCGCTATTTGCCATCATGCCATAAACAGCATTTAGTTTGCCCACATCAGCCTTTTTGTTTTGATCGAGTTCAAATCCTGCGATCAGTTCTTCCGCTATCTTTATTTGCACAGCAAAATCTTTTGTACCGTAAAGTGTATTCATTCCATCATTCCACGCATAATTCCCTGTTGGATATTTCCTGAGCACAATCCCTTTAACGGAATCGGCCTGTGTTTTTTTCTTTAGCAGCGAATACAGTCCGATAACAGTACTCAAATCTTCTTCTTTAGGTTCTTTTAGTTTAGACAATGCCGAAATGTTCTCGTTGATGAGCTTTGTTCCCTTATCTTTATCTGCTTTATACTCGAGCGAGAGGTATTGCTGCAGGTTTTTCTTTTTCAACCCTGGCTTTAGCGCAAATGCCTGATTGTATAATAATACTGCCTTTTCAGGATCAATGGTAAGTCCCAGATAATAATTTCCGGCTAATCCATATAAAAAGGCTTCGTTAAGATACGCCTCAGCAGGTACTTTTCCACCCTTGGTAAATTCAATGACGTAACCGGCCGGTGCTTCATCTTTCTGGTCGCCAACAGAAAAGGAAAGCCCAACCACAGTAACGCTATCCGGAGTTGAAATCTCCCCTTTGTAAACCTTCCCTTCTTTTACCAGTTCAACTTTCTTACTTTTTGGATTAGTTGTACTAAAAAAAGTATAACCGGTACATTTTACATCGGCCAGGTTTTCCAGGTTAGTTCCTTTTGGATCGTAGGTAAATTTAACGGTACTTCCTGCAGCTGGTTGAACAACAGAAAATTTTACCCCCTGAGCATTAACCGCTCCCGCAGCCAACACCAGTAAACAGAACAATTTTAAGGTTTTCATAATGAAAGGATTAGGTTGTAATTAGGTAAACTAAATATATAGTTTATTCACCATTTTTCCTAGTTATTTTTTGTTAAATTTTAAGGAATAATTATTGTGTGAACATAATCATGACCTACGAACAAAAAATAAAGAGTGAACTGGATTTCTGGAAGTTTAAAACTTTGCAACAACCTTCACTATTAAACAAGGTGACTGATAAAGTTCAAAAGAAAATAAACAGCTATATACCCGATAAGGTTCATGATGCCATAACTTCAGCCATAAAACAAATGGTTAAGGCGGTACTTTTTGGTTCTACCTTTACCACTTCGAAACCCATTACCGATTTGACTTTGATGCACCGGGAAGCATTAATTAAGCAAAAGGTCGAAAATTATAAAAAAACAGGGGCTGCAGAAGGTGGAATTACAGGTGCGGGTGGTTTTTTAATGAGCCTGGCTGATTTCCCGTTGTTATTGGGCATCAAAATGAAAATGCTTTTCGATATAGCGGCAGTTTACGGATATGATGTTAAAGATTACCGCGAACGTTTATATATTCTACACATCTTTCAACTGGCCTTTTCAAGTAAAGAAGAAAGTCAGCATGTTTTCAGAAAAATGCTGTCCTGGGATGAACAAGCGCATTTATTGCCGACCAATATTGATGAATTTGACTGGCTCACTTTTCAGCAACAGTATCGTGATTACATCGATCTGGCTAAACTGGCCCAGATGCTCCCTTTTGTGGGTGCAGCGGTTGGCGCTATTGCCAATTATAAATTAATTGAGAAATTAGGTAAGACAGCCATGATGAGTTACAGAATGAGGTATTTCAGTTTGCAGTACGCAATTTCCAGTTCAGAAGAAACTGAAAACCGTAAACTGAAAACTGGAAACTAACTACTCTTCATCAAACATCCCATCCAATAAATCATCTGTTTCCCTTCTGTCTTTCTTAGTTGGACGTCCTGTTCCCCGATCGCGTTTAAGTGTTGGTGCATGAAAAGCTGATTTAAAAGCATGCGTTTCTTCTGGCGGAGTAAGATCTTTATATTTGGTTAAGGCGGTTGGCGAATCTGTTCTGTTATACGAGAGTTCAACCACCTCTATAATTTTTTTCTCAATGCCTTTTGAAACCTGGTAAACGTCGCCAACTTTCACAATAGCCGAGGGTTTAATATTCTGCCCCTTGAGTTTCACCCTACCCGCTTTACAGGCATCGGTAGCCAGGCTCCTTGTTTTAAACAGCCTGATTGCCCATAAATATTTATCTATCCGAAGTTTTTCTGTCTCTGTCATAAAAATACAAAAATACGTAATTAGGTTAACTGTATAAACTGGTTGATCGTTTAATTGTAGATACGGCTTTCAACAGTTAACCGATTGAAACAATTAACCTTTAACCCAGGAACAAAACAATTTATACAATAAACCCTTTAATAAACAAAAATTGATTTATTTTGCGTAAAATTAAAAAACATCATGTATTCAGATTTAAAGAAATTAATTGAAGCCGCTTGGGAAGACAGAACACTTTTACAATATAGCAACTATTGCGAAGCCATTGAAACGGTAATTCAAGGTTTAGATAAGGGCGAAATCCGTGTAGCTGAACCAGTTTTAAATTCTTGGGGCATTAATGAATGGGTAAAAAAGGCAGTAATTTTATATTTCCCGATCCGCGAAATGAAGGAAATTAAAAGCGGTCCGTTTGTTTACCATGATAAAATGGAATTAAAAACCGATTACAAAACAACTGGTGTTCGTGTGGTGCCTATGGCAAGCGCACGTTATGGTTCGTTTTTGGCAAAAGGTGTAATCATGATGCCATCGTACGTAAATATTGGCGCTTATGTTGACGAAGGTACCATGGTTGATACCTGGGCTACCGTGGGTTCTTGCGCACAAATTGGTAAACGTGTACATTTAAGTGGTGGTGTAGGTATCGGTGGTGTTTTAGAGCCTGTACAGGCTGCTCCGGTTATTATCGAAGATGATGCCTTTTTAGGCTCAAGGGCTATTGTTGTAGAAGGTGTTAAAGTAGAAAGAGAAGCCGTTCTTGGTGCCAATGTGGTTTTAACAGCATCGACCAAAATTATTGATGTTACCGGCCCAACCCCTGTTGAATATAAAGGTATTGTTCCGGCTCGTTCAGTGGTAATACCAGGAAGTTATACTAAAAAATTCCCAGCTGGCGAATTTCAGGTTCCCTGTGCTTTAATTATCGGTAAACGTAAAGAAAGTACAGATAAGAAAACTTCACTTAACGATGCGTTGAGAGAAAATAATGTAGCGGTTTAAGCTGAAAGCAAAAAGGTGAAAGCTGAAAGCGAAACTAAAAATCAAAAGGCCGATAGTACTGAACTTGATCAATCAAGCTTTGGTCTTTCGGCTTTAAACTTTAAGCTTAAAATAGGGTTTGACGGCAAGCGTGCTGCCAATAACTTAACCGGACTTGGTAATTACAGCCGTTCTTTAATTGAGCATCTGGCGGATCAGTTTCCTGAACACGAGTATTTGGTTTATGCACCAAAAGTAAAATCCTCCAGACAGATAGATGCTTTTTTTGAAAAGGAAAACATCAAATTAAAGCTTCCTAAAATTGGGCCTTTTTTATGGCGGACGTTAAATATTCTAAAAGATTTAACCCAAGACGAATGCCAGATTTTTCATGGCCTTAGTCATGAAATTCCATTGGCCATCCAGCACACCAGGATTAAATCCATCGTAACCATACACGATTTAATTTTTCTTCGCTTTCCACAGTATTATAAATTGATCGACCGGAAATTATACGAATGGAAAAGTAAATCTGCCTGCAAACGCGCCGATAAAATTATCGCCATCAGCGAAAAAACAAAGGAAGATATTATCAATCTGTACGGGATTAACCCTGAAAAGATTGAAGTGATTTACCAGAGTTGCGATGATAGTTTTAAAACAGCGTTTCCAAAAGAAAAATTAAGCAAGATTAAGGCAACCTATAAACTACCTGATAAATACCTGCTGAATGTTGGCACCATTGAAGAGCGTAAAAATATAAAACTGGTTGTCCAGGCTTTAAAAGAAGTTAATGAAGAATATAAATTGGTAGTGATAGGGAAACAAACTGCCTATTTTAACAGCGTTGAGAAAGAAATAGAAAAGCTAGGTCTGAAAAACCGCATCTTATTTTTAAAAAACATTCCTTTTACCGACCTGCCTGGCATTTACCAAATGGCCAACGTTTTTGTTTACCCTTCTTTTTACGAAGGTTTTGGCATCCCAATTATTGAGGCTCTTTACTCTGGTGTTCCAGTTGTTGCGGCAACAGGCTCATGCCTGGAAGAAGCGGGTGGTCCAAATAGTCTGTATGTTTCGCCAAATGATGCAACAGGATTAGCAAAAGCCATTAATCAGATTATAGAAAATCCTCAACTTCAAAAAGAAATGAAAGAAAAGGGGTTGGAATTTGTTCAAAAATTCAATAGTTCTGTAGTTACGGAGCAATTGATGAATTGTTATCTATCTCTTTAATAAATAATCTTTCAGTTAGTTTGGTAAAGACTTTAATTAAGCTTAATTCCGTTATTTATATACATTTTAAATTCCTTGTAGGCATTTCGATTCATAGTCGTCACCCTGAATTCATTTCAGGGTCTTTTCTGCAAAATAAGATGCTGACCAGGAAGTAGCTACAAGGCCATTGAAAATATTGTTTTTACTTGTAAAATAAATTCAGCATGACGAATCCATCTAGGAACACTTACAAAACAGAATTTTCACTAATAATTATTAAACTCAAGTTAGAGAATTAACACCTCGTTAAAAGACAAAAAGGGCTGGAATTATTTAAAATTCAACAGCCCTCTTGTTATCGTTAATTTCTACTGCTTATTTTGCAGTTACACCGTTCGATGGATATTGTGCTAAGATTTCTTTCACGCCAGTATACAAACGTTGTTCTCTTTTATTAAAGTTATCAAGGTTAAAACCTGATCCCTGTCCGTGCCAGAATAGAATCTTTTTGGCCGGATCCAGAAAATCGATAATAATGGTACCGTCAATATACTGGTTCACATAGGTACCACCGCCCCAGAAAGGATTTCCCCAACCGCCGCGCCAGCCCCATCCCCAGCCACCGTAGTAACCCGGGCCATATACATCGGTTTTTTCGCGGGCAACCACTACAAGATTAACCAGCAGATCCGGACGATCCGATTTTGTGAAGCCTTTCGCATTCATTTCAGATTCAACCGCCGCCATCAACCTGCGCTTATCTAAATTGTTGAGCTTAATCCTGGCAATACCTTTATCGTAAAAATTGTAAGTTTTATAACCCCTTAAATCAACATCTTTATCATAATCTGATGCGGTACGGAGTGTTGTACATCCTGCTAATGCCAATACCACTGTAAAAAGCATTAATAATTTTTGTGCTGTTTTCATTTTGTGCGTTTCTTGTATAAATAACCTGACATAAATATAACGATCTTGCAAACCAAATAAAATCATTTAACATTTTTTTACAATCAGATTTTTATCTATAAAACGATTTCTATTTGATTATGTTTTGACCTTATATCACTCAGACTAAATATTTTACAATTGGATTAAATGGATCAGATCAATAAATTGGAGGATATTGTGACAAGATCTGTTTAACAGCAAGATTTATCCTGTTTTCTCTATCGTTATAATCATCCAAATTAAAGCCCGCCCCAACCCCGTGCCACATAATTGCCTTGGTTTCCGGATTCAAAAAATCAATGATAATAGTCCCCGTTTGATATGGTTTGTTGCTGTTAAGCGGTCCGAATTGTGAATCTCTCCATTGATACGACAATGAGGCTGCATCCCATTGATAACCACCTCCGCTATAGCCCCAATCTGCCCTTGCATTAATGCTGCTTAAAACTACTACATTAACCAAAAAATCCGGTCGGCCAGCTTTGCCAAACCCTTTTTTTGCCATAGTGGCTTCGATGGCATCTAACATCCTGGGCTTGTCCAGGTTGTTTAATTCTAAATGTTCAATGCCTTTTTCATAGTAAGCAAAGGATTTCAACTTCGAAAAATCGATCTTTTTGTCGTAATCTGATGCCGTAAGCACAGAAATACAACCGGTAAATGCCATTACAATGGTAAACAGCATACCCCATTTAAGTGTGTGTTTCATTTTATGTTTTATTTAATAACCTATTACTAAAATACGGGTTTATTGCCGTAAAACACACCAGTTCAGCTAAATGAACGATAAAGAATATGTTACGATCATAACATCACTTTATCAGTATGATAAGTGCCAGATAGGAACATATGGCGCCACAGGAAATCGTTGAATCATTAAGGATAAACATTCCTATTGTAAAATGTACTTCATTTAATAACCAGTGATTAGAAATTGATTTATTGATCCGAGCGTATCAGTCAATAGAATAAAGAATATATAATGCTAAAATTCTTTTATGAGTACGTTACTTAACTTAAGCTTTATCGATTAACTTTGCAGAATGTTAAAAGATGAGATTAACAAAGCTTTAGAAGTATTAAAATCGGGCGGGGTAATCCTCTATCCTACCGATACCATTTGGGGAATAGGTTGCGATGCCACCAATCCGGAAGCGGTAGATAAAGTACTGAAAATAAAAAACCGGCCGGCCGAAAAGAGCTTAATCGTCTTATTGGATATTGACAGTAAACTGCAGAGTTATGTTGCCGAAATACCCGACGTGGCGTATGATCTGATCGAATATGCAGAAAACCCACTTACCGTTGTTTTTTCGAATGCCAAAAACTTGGCTAAAAATGTAATTAATGCCGATGGCAGCGTAGGCATCAGAATTGTTAAACACGATTTTTGTACCCCATTGATCCAGCGTTTTAGAAAACCCATCGTATCTACCTCAGCAAATTTAAGCGGGCAGCCTTCGCCAAAATTCTTCGATGACATTGATCCTGAAATCATCAATGCTGTTGATTATGTAGTAGATTTTGAACAGGAAAACCGGACCAGCAAAAAGCCATCAACCATCATGAAACTTTCTCCAGGTGGACAGTTTGAGTTTATCAGGAAGTAAGCCTCAATAGTTTTTATTAATTTCGCATCATTAAGTAATTCGTCACCAGGTTATTTTTTAATAGATGCTGAAATAAATCCAATAGCCAGCTATCGGATCAGCATGACGAAATCATTTTTATGCAGCAACACCTACAACATCCAATATTTAAAACCTTATCACAAATTGCCGATAAGCACCAAACCGAAGCATATGTAATCGGTGGCTTTGTTCGCGATTTATTTTTAAATCGCCCTTCAAAAGATATTGATGTGGTTGTTGTAGGCAGCGGAATAGCCTATGCTGAAGCGGTAGGTAGAAAACTGAACACCAAGGTGGCTGTTTTTAAAAATTTTGGTACGGCAAACATCAAATTTCAGGATTTAGAAATTGAGTTTGTGGGCGCCCGGAAAGAATCGTATCGTTCTGATTCGCGCAAACCTATTGTTGAAGATGGTACTTTAGCAGACGACCAGCTCCGCAGAGATTTCACCATCAATGCTTTGGCAATTAATTTAAATGCTGATCGTTTTGGTGAATTACTGGATCCTTTTGAGGGCATTAAAGATCTCGAAAATAAGCTGATCCGTACACCACTCGACCCTGAAATAACCTTTTCTGATGATCCTTTGCGCATGATGCGGGCCATACGTTTCGCTTCACAACTTAATTTTAATATTGATCAGACTGCGCTTCAGGCCATAAAAACACAAAAACAGCGCATCAGTATTGTATCAAAAGAGCGGATTACAGATGAGATGAATAAAATCATTCTTTCCAAAAAACCATCTGTAGGCTTTAAATATCTTTTCGATACCGGATTATTGCATATCATTTTCCCCCAGATGGCACAACTTCATGGCGTGGAAATTATTAAAGGAAAAGGGCATAAAGACAACTTCTATCATACACTTGAGGTATTGGATAACATATGCGCGGATACGGATGATTTATGGCTACGTTGGGCGGCTATTTTACATGATATTGCCAAACCGGCTACCAAACGTTTTGAAGAAGGCCACGGCTGGACATTCCACGGCCATGAAGACAGGGGTGCACGCATGGTTCCGAAAATTTTTGCACAGCTGAAACTTCCTTTAAACGAAAAGATGAAGTATGTGCAAAAACTGGTGCAACTTCATTTACGCCCAATTGTGCTTGCACAGGAAACGGTTACAGATTCTGCTGTAAGGCGATTGCTTTTTGATGCCGGAGAAGAAATTGAAAGCCTGATGTTGCTCTGCAATGCCGATGTAACCACCAAAAACGAATATAAGAAAACAAAATACCGAAACAACTTTGAACTGGTAAAGCAAAAGCTCAGGGATGTTGAAAAACGTGATAAAATCAGAAACTGGCAACCGCCAATTACCGGCAACGATATCATGGAAACTTTTGGCCTCGATGCAGGCAAAGAAGTCGGACTGATTAAAAATGCCATTCGTGAGGCCATATTGGAAGGCGAGATTACAAATGACTATCAGGAAGCGTTTAATTTTATGCTTAATCAGGCAAAACAAATGGGATTATATCCTGTTAATAAATAATTTGATTGCCGTAACAATCTAAATACGGTGTCTTTTAAGACACTCCATGCTTGCGGCAGTTATAAATTAACTTTATTTTTACGATTCCAAAATAAAATAATGGCTATTTATAAATTTAGAATTACTTTCGAAGATTTTGATGATGTTGTGAGAGAGATCGACATTAAATCAAACCAAACATTTGAAGATCTGCATAAAGCTATCCACAGATCGACAGGTTATAATGCCGAAAAGCCTTCATCTTTTTATGTAAGTACCGATAATTGGCTAAAAGGCGATGAAATTGCCTATTTACCAAACGAACGAAAAAAAGACCGTGTAGTTTTAATGGAAAATTCCAAATTAAGCGGTTTCATTGAAGATCCACATCAAAAGTTTTACTATATCTATAATTTCGACCGCCCTTACGATTTCCACGTAGAGCTGGTAAAAATCATACTTGACGCCGATCCGAATATCGAATATCCATTTTTAGCCAAAAGCGTTGGTGAAGCACCAAAAATTATGGAGCAGAATAGTCCGCAGGCTGTTGATCCCCGGGGAGCTGCTGCGACTGCAGGTGAATTTGATTTCTTAAACGAAATGAACTTTGTACCTGAAGATACCGACGAATTAGAAGCCATGGGCGATATGGGTATCAACGAGGAAGAACGGGAAGAAGATGAAGAGAGTGAAGACGACGAATTTGGAGATGAATTTTCTGATGACGATCAGTTCGAAGATGATAGCCATAAAGATGACTATTAATTAGCAACAAAATAATAAATGCAAAAAGCTGCCAAATATTTAAATTTGGCAGCTTTTATTTTATACCAACCTTCATGCCTCAAGCCCCGAAAACAAAAACTTTAATATCCGTAGTTGGCCCTACTGTCATAGGCAAAACTGCTTTGGCTATTCAACTGGCTCAACATTTCGGCACAGAAATTATCTCTGCAGATTCCCGGCAGTTTTTTAGGGAAATGGCAATAGGAACCGCAAAACCCAGTCCAGCTGAATTAGCAGCGGCAAAGCATCATTTTATTGATTCACATTCAGTATCGCAATTATTCAGTACCGGCGATTTTGAAGTTGAAGGGCTAAAGAAACTGGATGAAATTTTCAGGAAACATGATGTAGCGATTATGGCTGGAGGCTCAGGGTTATATGTAAATGCATTGATAAATGGTTTAGATGACATGCCCGATATCGATTTATCGATCAGGGAAAAATTAAATAAACAATTCGAAGAAGAAGGTTTAAGTGTTATCCAAAATCAACTGGCCGAAGTGGATCCTGAATACTTTGCCAAAGTAGATCAACAAAATCCACAAAGAATGATCAGGGGTTTGGAAGTATATTTATCAACAGGTCAAAAGCTTTCTTCAATGCTTTCGGCAACCAAAAAGGAAAGACCGTTTAATATCATCAAGATTGGATTAAATACCGATCGCGCTGTTCTTTATGATCGGATTAACAGAAGGGTTGATCAGATGATGGCTGATGGCTTAGTAGAGGAAGTAAAATTGCTCACCCCATTTAGAAAATACAATGCTTTAAATACGGTAGGTTATAGTGAGCTGTTCGATTACCTGGACGGCAAAATTACCCTTGAGGACGCCGTTGCTTCCATTAAACAAAATACCCGGCGCTTTGCCAAACGCCAGCTAACCTGGTTTAGAAGAGACGAAGAAGTTAATTGGTTTGAACCTGACCAAAGTAAACAAATTATCGACTTTGCAGAGAACATAATAACCTGCAAATAAAAAGGGGAGCATACAAAACTATGCTCCCCTTTTTCTAAATCCTTAAACCTTACTTTGTATCAGGAAATTTTACTCCTCTATATTGTGTAACATCAACCGTCGGAATAGTAGAGCCATATTTTGCATTAATGGCATCGATAAATACATTCGCAATTACTGCATTACCACGAGGGGTTAAATGAATTCCATCTAAAGAGAAAGCACCACCTGAAATAAAAGCAGCATTGATACCAATACCTTGTACTAATACACCAGCTTTTACCTGATTAAAATAAGCATAGGTATCTGCTATAGCTAAACCTTTGCTTGTTGCGATAGATTTTATGCTGCTGTTATAGCTGTTTACATAATCTTTTACCTTAATTACCTCATCTTTATCCAATACCCAGTTGCTTGCGATAGGATTTAACGGGTGCAAACCATAAGGAATAGTACCCTGACCAAATAAACCAGCCGATTGAAACGGTAAACGAATTAAATCTTCATCCGTTGCTACCCTTACCGCACCAGTACCCGTTTGAATAAATACGGCCTGAGCAGCGGGATTAGAAGCCTTTGCTGCAGCGAGCAGCAGAGAAGGCTTAACTGTATTGAAGTAAGGAATAGCTGTTACATCAGGAATAGTGGCTACTATTCCTTTCTGACCACCAGCGGTTAAGGCATTTAATAAATTAGCATATAATGAGGAGAAGGTTACTTTATCTGTTAATACGGTGGTCGGATCACCAGCAACGGTTACCGCACCATTTAAAGCATAACCCAATACATCGTTATTTCCCAACCAGATAGAGAAAAAGGTATGGTTTCTTCCCTGGATATATTGAAAATAATTGGTTTTACCAACTTGGGCATCCGTTAATAAACGCTCAAAAAAAGGATTGGCAGCGCTAAAAGTAAGTGTTGGATCGAAAGATAAATCGACACGCATGCCGGGAATACCTAAATTTTGGATTTCACCACTGTACTTATCCAAATGCTTTGCAGCATCCCTTATTGCTAATTTATCTGTTACAGGAGTTAAAGTTGGGGTTCCATTTACCAAAGCTGTCAAAGAGATATAACCCGAGCCATTTAAACGATCTTCATTGAAAAATGGAGAAGTAAAAGCTCCTCCCCCTACTGAAGACATCTTCGCTGCAATTAAATTCGGGTATGCTACTTTCTGGCCTTCTAAATATAACCCACCATCAGCATAACCTGAAGTTAATGAATTACCAACAGCAATGTATTTGCTGAAATTCGCTTGTCCTGCCGTTGTGCCCGCAGGTGTTTCAATCTCAGGTTTGCAGGCTGCTGTGAAAAGAATGGCAGCAGCAATGAAACTATTTAATATATATTTTTTCATCTTAAATTCTCCTACCATTTATAAGTTAATGAAATACCTGGTGCATAAACCAATGTTTTAAAAGTACCATCCAGGCCTGTTTCTATATTCTTTTGCTTTCGTGATTTAACATCTTCAAAAAAGAACGATGCATTAACTTCGAAATGGCGGGTAGGCGTATAACCTAAACCAGCACTTAAAATATAACGATCAGCATCTGGTGCTTCAGGTGTTACATAGCCATCTTGTACAGGTGAAAGTGCATAACCAACACCAGCTCGTAAAGCTAATTTTTCTGACGCCTGGTGATTAATACCCAGTTTGAAAGAAGAACCATCCCGATAATTACGAGCCGATTTCGTATCCGCAAGTGCTGGAGTATTGGTCGCATAATCAAATGATAAATCCTGATAAATATGCCATTGCACCCAACTGGCATCAAATGCCAATGTAGTACTTTGTGATAATGGAATGCCTATACCCAGGCTTGTGGTTGACGGTAAAGGTAATTCCGCATTGAAAGTGTTTCCTGCAGGGAACGAAGACCTTAATGAACTTGGCACATCAAATTCAGCAGTACCATTATCTAATTTCGTAACTACTTTTGATTTGTGAACAAGCGCAAATGAAATATTGCTTAGGGTCTTAATATATAAACCTGCATTCCAACCATAACCTTTTCCGGTTCCCTCTAAAGTAGCATGTCCGGAGCGCCCATCAGGAAAATTTACAGGAAGCGCTCTTTGAAGATTCACATCACCATGATTATACACAAAACCTGCACCAATACCAATACGGTCCGTAATCTTGATACTTAAAGTAGGTTGGAAATAAATGGCTTTTAAATTTAATGAGGTTAGTGCATATCTGCCAGACCAGTCATTTCCCCAGTCAACCAAACCTCCGAATGGCGTATAAACGCCCAAACCCAGTTTCCATTTATTTGATTTTGGACCCCAAACTGCATAAAATTCGAATGGAGGCGCAATTTTATTTTTAACATTCTCCGTAACGTTTGAGCCTGTTTGTTGAAACGCTGATTTAAATAATAATGGGTTTACTCCTGCTGAAACTGAGTTTTTCTCTAAGAAAGATACCGCACCCGGATTATAAAATACAGAAGCGTCATCCAAAGCCAATGCAGAACCTGCACCCGCCATACCTATTTGCTTCTGACCTTGTAAATTAACCTGGAAACCCTGCCCCAAAACCCATAGTGGAGCAGAAAGTAATACGCTCAATAAAATTTTTTTCATTTATAAATGGTTATATACAAATATATACTATGCTAACATAGTAAGCAAATATTTATGTGTAAGAATTTTGAGGGTTCTAGGCTTGGGCAGTCGGTCCACCAAAACCCATCGGAAAAGGCGGTTCTTCCTGAGTCTTGATACGTCCGTTTACGGCTTCGAATTTTTGTATATTATCTTCCAACGCTGATAGCAAACGTTTTGCATGTTCTGGAGTCAAGATAATTCTTGATTTTACCTTAGCTTTAGGAATACCGGGCATTACACGAATAAAATCCAATACAAATTCGGTATTAGAGTGGGTAATAATGGCCAGGTTAGAAAAAATCCCTTCAGCAATCTCTTCTGATAACTCTATGTTTAATTGATTCTCGTTTTGTTGTTCTTCCATAATGGTTCAAAAATAAAAAATTCCGCTGCTTAATGGCGGAATTTAGAATATAATATTAAAGAAAATCATCGAAACTTTTAACCTTTATTTTTTCAGGTAAGTTAATATTATACCTACCGTAGCTGCAATCTGACCGATCCAAAAAATAAACATCCACTTAATAATTTCAGCTTTGGCATTAGCCAGTGCTTCCTTAGTATTGCCAATATCTTCTTTTGTTGCTAAAATCTCTTTCTTGTTATCCAATTCAGGCATAACTCTATTGTGTTTATTCTTATTTACTGACTGAGTTCAATTATTTTTGTTCTTCCTAAATCGTCACCCTGAATTTATTTCAGGGTCTACTTGGTGAAAAGATGCTGAAACAAGTTCAGCATGACGATCGAATTAGGTATTGGTGCTAAAAACCTGACATCATAAATTATCACTAATACAACTAAAGTTACAAAATCTATTCCAAACAAAAAACTCCCTCAATATGGAGGGAGTTTTAAAACAAAATATCAAAAAATATTAAGCTTCTACTTCTTCTTGTTTCGAAGCTAATAATTTATCGTATTCTTCTTGTGAACCAACGATGATTCTTTCGTAACCACGTACACCAGTACCTGAAGGAATTAAGTGACCAACGATCACATTCTCTTTCAAGCCTAACATATTATCGCGTTTACCTGCAATAGCTGCCTCATTTAATACTTTCGTAGTTTCCTGGAACGAAGCCGCAGAAATGAACGATTTAGTACCTAATGATGCACGGGTAATACCTTGTAAGATAGAACTTGCAGTTGCTGGTCTTGCATCTCTAACTGTGATCTGTCTCAAATCTTTACGTTTCAATTGAGAATTTTCGTCTCTTAATTTACGTAACGATACAATCTGACCTGGTTTGAATTCGGTTGAATCACCTGCATCTTCAACAACTTTCTTGTCGTACATGGCATCGTTTTCTTCTGAGAAGTCCCAACGGTCTACTGCATTGTTTTCCAAGAAAATAGTATCTCCAGGATCTTCGATGTGAACTTTCTGCATCATCTGGTGAACAATCACCTCGAAATGTTTATCGTTAATTTTCACACCTTGTAAACGGTAAACCTCTTGGATACCATTAACTAAGTATTCCTGAACGGCAGCAGGCCCTTTAATAGCAAGGATATCAGCAGGAGAAATTGAACCATCAGATAATGGCATACCTGCTTTCACAAAGTCGTTATCCTGTACAAGGATGTGTTTCGACAATGGAACAAGGTATTTTTTAACTTCACCATCTTTAGATTCGATGGTAATCTCGCGGTTACCACGTTTAACACCACCTAAAGTTACCACACCATCAATCTCAGTTACCACAGCTGGGTTAGATGGGTTACGGGCTTCAAATAATTCCGTTACACGAGGTAAACCACCTGTAATATCGCGGGTTTTACCAGTTGCACGTGGGATTTTAGCAATAATCTGACCGGTTTGGATCGCTTCACCTTCATCAACTGAAACGTGCGCACCTACCGGAATGTTATAACCTTTGATAAACTCACCTTTCTTGTCAACGATTTGAATAGAAGGGTTTTTCGTTTTATCACGGGTATCAATAATCACTTTTTCTCTGTGACCAGTTTGCTCATCAGATTCCTCACGGTAAGTTACACCATCGATAATGGCGTCGAACTGTGCTTTACCGGCAAATTCTGAAAGGATAACCGCGTTGTACGGATCCCATGAACAAATTTTGTCGCCTTTGGTTACTTTATCACCTTCTTTAACAAATAAGAAAGCTCCGTAAGGGATGTTGTTGGTTACGATCACACGACCGCTTCCAGGCTCAACAATTCTGAACTCACCCGAACGGCCTAATACTACCTGAACGGTTCCTTCTTCGGTTTGTGTATCTACTGTACGGATGTTTTCGAATTCGATTACACCATCAAACTTGGCTACGATATTTGATTCTGCAGCAATGTTTGATGCAGTACCACCCACGTGGAAAGTACGAAGTGTTAACTGTGTACCCGGCTCACCGATTGATTGTGCTGCAATTACACCAACTGCCTCACCTCTTTGAACGCGTTTACCAGATGCTAAGTTACGTCCATAACATAATGCACAAACACCACGTTTAGACTCGCAGGTTAATACCGAACGGATTTCGATGCCTTCAAGCGGCGACTCTTCAATCGCTTTAGCTACATCCTCATCAATATCCTGACCAGCAGCTACCAATAACTCGCCATTTAAAGGATTGTACACATCATGTAATGATGTACGGCCTAAAATACGCTCATATAATGGCTCAACAATATCTTCGTTATCTTTTAATGCAGTTGTGTACATACCTCTTAACGTACCGCAATCATCATCGTTAACAATCATATCCTGTGCCACATCATGTAAACGACGGGTTAAGTAACCCGCATCCGCCGTTTTTAACGCCGTATCCGCCAAACCTTTACGTGCACCGTGAGTAGAGATAAAGTACTCTAATACCGATAAACCTTCTTTAAAGTTTGATAAGATCGGGTTTTCGATGATATCGCCACCTGAACCTGATTTTTGAGGTTTAGCCATCAAACCACGCATTCCGCAAAGCTGACGAATCTGCTCTTTAGATCCACGTGCACCTGAATCAAGCATCATGTAAACCGAGTTAAAACCTTGGTTATCTGAAGATAACTGAGTCATAACGAAAGTAGTTAACCTGTTGTTGATACGGGTCCAGATATCGATAATCTGGTTGTAACGCTCGTTGTTGGTAATGAAACCCATGTTATAGTTGTTTCTTACCTCTTCAACTTCAGCTGCTGCCTGTTCTAATAATGTATGTTTTTCAACCGGAATGTTTACGTCTTGTAAGTTGAACGATAAACCTCCCTGGAATGCCATTTTGAAACCTAATTCTTTGATATCATCCAGGAATTGTGAAGCACGGGCCATACCAGTCATTTTCACTACTTCACCAATAATATCTCTTAAAGATTTTTTGGTTAATAATTCATTGATATAACCAACCTCTTCAGGAACCATCTGGTTGAACAATACCCTACCTACAGTAGTTTCAGTTAATTTATTAACGATAGAACCATCGGCTTGTTTAACATTTACCCTTACTTTGATAAATGCATGCAAGTCTAATTCTTTCTCGTTATAAGCAATAATAACCTCTTCTGGAGAATAGAAAGCAGAATCCTGCCCTTTAACCACTCTGGTTTCATCTGTTCTACGGCCTTTAGTAATATAATAAAGACCTAAAACCATATCCTGTGATGGTACTGTAATCGGCGTACCGTTTGCAGGGTTTAAGATGTTGTGAGCAGCCAACATTAACACCTGGGCTTCCAAAATTGCTGCGTTACCTAATGGTAAGTGCACAGCCATCTGGTCACCGTCAAAATCGGCGTTGAATGCGGTACAAACTAATGGGTGTAACTGGATCGCTTTTCCTTCGATTAATTTTGGCTGGAAAGCCTGAATACCTAATCTGTGTAGCGTAGGTGCACGGTTTAATAATACCGGGTGACCTTTTAATACATTTTCCAAGATATCCCAAACCAATGGATCTTTTCTATCAACGATTTTCTTAGCAGATTTAACTGTTTTTACCACACCACGCTCAATCATCTTACGAATAATGAACGGTTTGTAAAGCTCAGCAGCCATATCTTTAGGAATACCGCACTCGTGTAATTTAAGGCTAGGCCCTACAACAATTACCGAACGAGCTGAATAATCCACACGTTTACCTAATAAGTTCTGACGGAAACGACCTTGTTTACCTTTCAAAATATCAGAAAGTGATTTCAAAGCACGGTTACCTTCAGTTTTTACCGCGTTAACTTTACGTGAGTTATCAAATAACGAATCTACAGCTTCCTGTAACATCCGTTTCTCGTTACGTAAAATTACCTCTGGTGCTTTAATCTCGATCAAACGTTTTAAACGGTTGTTACGGATAATTACACGACGGTATAAATCATTTAAATCTGAAGTAGCGAAACGACCACCTTCTAATGGAACCAACGGACGTAATTCAGGTGGAATAACCGGAACGATTTTAACAATCATCCATTCAGGGCGATTCTCAATACGTGTATTGGCACCACGGAAAGCTTCAACAACCTGAAGGCGTTTTAAAGCCTCATTTTTACGTTGTTGAGAAGTTTCATTAGCAGCCTGGTGACGTAAGTCATAAGATAAAGTATCTAAATCAATACGTTTTAATAAATCTTCTAATGCTTCAGCACCCATTTTGGCGATGAATTTATTAGGATCTTTATCGTCTAAATATTGGTTTTCTTTAGGTAATTTATCTAAGATATCTAAATATTCTTCTTCAGTTAAGAAGTCCATATAGTTGATACCTTCTTCAGCCATTAAGCCTGATTGGATAACTACGTAACGCTCGTAATAGATAATTAAATCTAATTTTTTAGTAGGTAAACCTAATAAATAACCGATTTTATTTGGTAAAGAACGGAAATACCAGATGTGTGCAACAGGAACCACCAAAGCGATGTGTCCCATACGCTCACGACGTACCTTCTTTTCTGTTACTTCAACACCACAACGATCACAAACAATCCCTTTGTAACGGATCCGTTTGTATTTACCGCAATGACATTCGTAATCTTTTACCGGACCAAAAATACGCTCACAGAACAAACCATCACGCTCAGGTTTGTAAGTACGGTAGTTAATGGTTTCTGGTTTCAACACCTCACCGCTTGAACGTTCCAAAATAATTTCCGGAGACGATAAGCTAATTGTGATGGATGTGAAATTGCTTTTTAATTTATTATCCTTTTTGTAAGACATACTTATGTAAGGTTAAAGGCGAAAGGCGGAAGGCGGAAGGCGGAGGGCGTTTAAACCCTCAACCTTCTACCTTTTAACCCTCTACCTTAATTAATCTAATGTAATATCTAAACCTAATCCGCGTAACTCATGTACCAACACGTTAAACGATTCTGGTACACCTGGCGTTGGTAGGTTTTCACCTTTAACAATGGCTTCGTAAGTTTTGGCTCTTCCGATTACATCATCCGATTTAACGGTTAAGATCTCCTGAAGAATGTTAGCTGCACCGAATGCCTCTAATGCCCAAACCTCCATCTCACCAAAACGCTGACCACCGAACTGGGCTTTACCACCCAATGGCTGTTGTGTAATCAATGAGTATGGTCCGATTGAACGGGCGTGCATCTTATCATCAACCATGTGACCTAATTTCAACATGTAGATAATACCTACAGTTGTAGTCTGATCGAAACGCTCACCTGTTAAACCATTGTACAAGTAGGTTTTTCCTGAAGCAGGAACACCCGCTTTAGCAATCCACTCTTCTACCTCATCATGTGTAGCACCATCAAAAATCGGAGTGGCAAATTTAACACCCAATTCTTTACCGGCCCATGCCAATACGGTTTCATAGATCTGACCAAGGTTCATACGTGAAGGTACACCCAGCGGGTTCAACACGATATCAACCGGGCTACCATCAGCTAAGAAAGGCATATCTTCATCACGTACAATACGTGCAACAATACCTTTGTTACCGTGGCGACCTGCCATTTTATCACCTACTTTTAATTTACGTTTTTTAGCCACATAAACTTTTGCCATCTGTACGATTCCTGAAGGAAGCTCATCACCTACACTGATCGCAAATTTATCGCGTTTGTAAGCACCCAGCTCTTCGTTAACACGGATACCGTAGTTGTGAAGCAACATTTTAATCAGCTCATTTTTATCATCATCAGTAGTCCACTTGTTAGGGCTAATGTGCTCGTAATTAAGCTCGGCTAAAATTTTCTGCGTAAACTTAGCACCTTTAGCAACTAACAATTCCTTGTAAATGTTGTATACACCTTGTGATGTTTTTCCATTTACGATAGCGAATAATTTGTCAACTAATTCTGCCTTTAGCTTCTCAGTGATATTATTATATGCCTTGTCTAATTTCTCAATCGCTGATTTTTCTTCAGCTTTTGTAGTTTTCTTAGCACGGCTGAATAATTTGGTATCAATTACCACACCCTGGATAGAAGGAGGAGTTTTTAAAGATGCATCTTTAACATCACCTGCTTTATCACCAAAAATTGCGCGTAGCAATTTCTCTTCCGGTGAAGGATCAGACTCTCCTTTTGGCGTGATTTTACCAATTAAAATATCACCTTCTTTTACATCAGCACCAATACGGATAATACCATTTTCATCAAGGTCTTTAGTAGCCTCTTCAGAAACGTTCGGGATATCAGGTGTCAATTCCTCTTCTCCACGTTTAGTATCACGTACTTCCAATTCAAACTCTTCAATATGCAATGAAGTGAAAACGTCATCACGAACAATACGCTCGTTGATTACAATCGCATCCTCAAAGTTGAAACCCTGCCATGGCATGAACGCCACTTTTAAGTTCCTTCCTAAGGCCAATTCACCATTTTCAGTAGCATAACCTTCACAAAGCACCTGTCCTTTAGTTACTTTCTGACCCTTCTTAACGATTGGTTTTAAGTTGATACAAGTATTTTGGTTGGTTTTTTTGAATTTAATTAAACGGTAAGTTTTGCTATCACCTTCAAATGAAACTAAACGATCATCTTCGTTACGCTCATATTTAATGGTAATTTCGTTAGCATCAACGTACTCTACAACACCATCACCTTCTGCATTGATCAAAGTTCTTGAGTCACGTGCAACGCGACCTTCCAAACCTGTACCTACAATCGGTGCTTCAGGACGTAACAATGGTACGGCCTGACGTTGCATGTTTGATCCCATCAAAGCCCTGTTCGCATCATCATGTTCAAGGAACGGGATTAACGAAGCAGCAATTGAAGTAATCTGGTTAGGTGCAACGTCCATTAAGTCTAATTTCTCAGGCTCAATAATCGGGAAGTCACCCTCGTAACGCGCTTTAACACGTGGTGTAGTAAAGTTACCATTATCATCATACTCTGCATTGGCTTGTGCAATGGTTTTACCATCTTCATCTTCTGCAGATAAATAAATAACGTCTGAATCTACCACTACTTTACCATCTTCAACACGTTTGTATGGTGTTTCAATGAAACCTAAATTATTGATTTTTGCATGCACACAAAGTGATGAAATCAAACCAATATTCGGTCCCTCTGGTGTTTCAATCGTACATAAACGGCCATAGTGCGTATAGTGAACGTCACGTACCTCGAAACCGGCACGCTCCCGTGATAAACCACCTGGACCTAAAGCCGATAAACGGCGTTTGTGCGTAATCTCTGCCAATGGATTGGTTTGATCCATGAACTGAGATAACTGATTGGTACCAAAGAAAGAGTTGATTACTGATGATAACGTACGTGCGTTAATCAAATCAGTTGGTGTAAACACCTCGTTATCGCGGATGTTCATACGCTCACGGATGGTTCTGGCCATACGGGCTAAACCCACGCCAAATTGTGCGTACAACTGCTCACCTACCGTACGTACACGACGGTTAGATAAGTGATCGATATCATCCACCTCTTCTTTAGAGTTGATCAACTTGATCAGGTATTTTACAATCGCAATGATATCTGCTTTTGTTAATACTTTAACCTCATCAGGGGTATTCATCTTCAATTTACGGTTAATGCGGTAACGACCAACATCTCCTAAATCGTAACGTTTATCTGAAAAGAATAAACGATCAATAATACCACGGGCTGTTTCCTCATCAGGTGGTTCTGCGTTACGCAAAGCACGATAGATGTTTTCTACAGCCTCTTTTTCTGAGTTTGAGGTATCCTTTTGTAAGGTATTATATATAATGGTATAATCAGCCTGACTTGCGCCATCTTCTTTTGATAAGATGATGCTTTTTACGCCAGCTTCGATAACCATATCAATGTGTTCGTCTTCTAAAACGGTTTCTCTTTCGAGAATCACTTCATTACGGTCGATAGAAACTACCTCACCAGTATCTTCATCAACAAAATCTTCTACCCATTTTTTCAATACCCTTGCCGCCAGTTTACGACCGATGTATTTCTTTAAACCCGATTTACTAACTTTTACTTCGTCAGCAAGATCAAAAAGTTCCAAGATATCTTTATCAGAATCGTAACCGATAGCACGTAATAAAGTGGTAACCGGAAATTTTTTCTTACGATCGATATAAGCATACATCACGTTATTAACGTCTGTTGCGAACTCGATCCATGAACCTTTGAAAGGGATTACACGTGCAGAGTACAATTTGGTTCCGTTGGTGTGACGGCTTTGGCCGAAGAACACGCCCGGAGAACGGTGTAATTGCGAAACGATAACTCGTTCTGCACCGTTGATTACAAATGTACCTTTTGGTGTCATATACGGGATTGTACCTAAGTACACATCCTGGATAATGGTTTCAAAATCTTCATGTTCTACATCATTACAAGAAAGCTTAAGCTTTGCTTTTAATGGAACATTGTAGGTCAATCCACGCTCAATACACTCATGTATATCGTAACGTGGCGGATCAACAAAATAATCAAGAAACTCTAATACGAAGATATTTCTTGAATCTGTTATTGGAAAGTTTTCAGCAAACACTTTGAACAAACCTTCGCTAGAGCGATCGTCTGATGTGGTATCTATCTGGAAAAATTCTCTGAATGATTGCAATTGCACATCCAGAAAATCCGGATAGTCTATAATGTGCTTACTTGTTGCAAAATTTACTCTTTGTTCGACTGTCTTTGCCAATGGACTAAAAGATTTTAGTTTAAGAATAAACTATTTGTTTGGTTCGAATTTCAAACAGGCTCATTAACCAAACAAAATGAGCTGTTTATAAACAGGTAAAGACACCGACATTTTCAGTCGGTGTCTAATACATTTTTAGCTTAGCTAAGTTAAGTGATTACTTAATCTCAACTACTGCTCCAGCTTCTTCTAATTGTTTTTTAAGAGCTTCTGCTTCGTCTTTAGCAACACCAGCTTTTAATTCTTTTGGTGCACCGTCTACTAAGTCTTTAGCTTCTTTCAAACCTAAACCAGTTAAGTCTTTAACAAGTTTTACAACTGCTAATTTCTGACCACCAGCTTCTTTTAAGATTACATCAAAAGATGTTTTTTCTGCAGCAGCAGCAGGTGCATCACCACCAGCAGCAGGACCAGCAACTACAGCAGCAGCTGCAGGCTCAATACCATACTCATCTTTTAAGATTTGAGCTAATTCATTAACTTCTTTAACTGTTAAGTTTACCAATTGCTCAGCAAACGCTTTTAAATCTGCCATTTTATTAAGATTTTAAAAATTTACGTAAAAATAATTGTGTTTAATTTGCGAACTTAAGGTGTCCGTTAACCTTCTCTTTCCTGAAGAGTTTTAACAATTCCTGCAATTTTGCTACCGCCTGATTGAAGCGCAGATAGAACATTTTTAGCTGGTGATTGTAATAATCCAACGATATCTCCGATAAGCTCTTCTCTTGATTTCAAGCTTACTAAGTTATTCAATTGGTCATCGCCAACATATACTGATGAATCTATGAACGCTGCTTTAAGCACTGGTTTATCAGATGTTTTTCTCAAAGCTTTAATCAACTTAGCCGGAGCATTAGCTGTTTTTGAGAATAGTAATGATGATGAACCTTTAAGCGCTTCGTATATCTCAGAAGCATCGCCATCTAAACCTTCAATCGCTTTACGGATTAAAGAATTTTTAGCAACCTTCATCACGATATCGCCTTCAAAACATTTGCGACGGATGTTATTGATCTGCTCAACAGAAAGGCTGGAAGTATCAGCAATATAAAAATTGCCAAATTCCTGCATTTGTCCTTGTAGTTCTAAAACTACTTCGTTTTTTTCTTCTCTGTTCATGATTAGATCCCCGCTACTGATTTTGTTTCAATTGCAATCCCAGGACTCATTGTTGAAGACACGTGAATGCTCTTAAAATAAGTTCCTTTTGCAGCAGATGGTTTTAATTTAGAAATTACTTGAATAATCTCAAGTGCGTTCTCATAAATTTTGTCTGCTGGGAATGATACTTTTCCTATCGAGGCGTGTATGATACCCGTTTTGTCTACTTTAAAATCAATTTTACCTGCTTTAACCTCTGTTACAGCTTTACCAACTTCGTTAGTTACTGTTCCTGATTTTGGGTTAGGCATTAAGTTCCTTGGACCTAAAACACGGCCCAATTTACCTACCTTAGCCATACAAGCTGGTGTAGTGATAATAATGTCTACATCGGTCCAACCACCTTCAATTTTAGCTACATACTCGTCTAAACCTACGAAGTCTGCGCCAGCTGCTTTTGCTTCTTCTTCCTTATCAGGAGTTACCAAAGCTAAAACACGTACAGTTTTACCTGTTCCGTGTGGTAAAGTAGCAATACCACGCACCATTTGATTGGCTTTACGCGGATCTACACCTAAAGATACATCAATATCAACTGAAGCATCGAATTTAGTAGTAGTGATTTCTTTTACCAAAGCAGCAGCATCCTTCAAAGTATAAGCTTTACCAGCTTCTATTTTAGCATGTGCCTTTTTTTGATTTTTAGTTAATTTCGCCACTGTTGTAAACTGTTTTTTAATTAATTGTTCCAGGGTGCGTCACCAGAAACGGTGATTCCCATACTGCGTGCTGTTCCAGCAACCATACTCATTGCTGATTCGATTGTAAATGCATTTAAATCAGGCATTTTATCCTCAGCAATAACTTTAATCTGGTCCCAGGTCACCGACCCAACTTTCTTACGGTTAGGCTCAGCAGAACCACTCTGTAATTTAGTAGCATCTTTTAACTGAATAGCTACCGGAGGGGTTTTGATGATGAAATCGAATGACTTATCAGCATAAACAGTAATTACAACTGGCAATACCTTACCTGCTTTATCTTGGGTACGAGCGTTGTACTGTTTGCAAAACTCCATAATGTTCACCCCTTTAGCACCTAATGCAGGTCCTACCGGTGGCGATGGATTTGCCGCTCCGCCTTTGATCTGTAATTTGATCATTGCACTGACTTCTTTTGCCATTTTGTGTTTTTTGTTTATTTAAAACTCAATGTTAAATATTGGAAGCATGTAACATTTAATTCCTTAGAGTTCCTATAAAACTTAAAGGACTGCAAAGATATGGATTAACTTACAGGAAAACAATAGTATTAATAAATTAATTTATTGTAGTTTTTATTCAGAACAAGTATCTGAGTTCGATTATTATATGTTTAACGAACAAATACTAAAATTTATTACTTATTACAACATAACCTCAGCAAATTCATGATCATAAAAAAAGCCCCGGTAATCCGGAGCTTTTAATGTTTAATATTTTTATTATTCTTTTTCTACCTGCATGTAGTTAAGTTCCAGTGGTGTTTTACGACCGAAGATTTTAACCATTACTTTTAGTTTTTTCTTCTCTTCGTTTACCTCTTCAATAATACCGGAGAAACCATTGAAAGGCCCGTCCATTACTTTGATGCCTTCGCCAACGTAGTAAGGAACATTCATCGTTTCGCCCTGCTCGCTCATCTCATCAACCACACCTAAAATACGGTTAACTTCTGCCTGGCGCATTGGGATTGGATTACCAGCTTTATCGCCTAAGAAACCAATTACACTGTTTATACCTTTAATGATATGTTCTAATTCTCCATCCAATGTTGCTTCGATTAAAACATAACCCGGATAAAAGTTACGTTCTTTGGCAATTTTTTTACCATCCTTCATCTGGTAATATTTTTCCATCGGTATTAAAACCTGTGGAACCAAATGAGAGAAACCTAATCGGCTGATCTCAGCATCAATGTACTGTTTTACTTTCTTTTCCTTACCGCTAACCGCCCTTACAACGTACCACTTTAGATCGCTCATTAGTAAATATTAATTAGAAAGTGATTTATAAAAAGTATCTAACACAAATGTCGATCCTTTATCCATTGCAAAAATAACCAATGCAATAATTAAAGAAGCCACTAATACGAGAATTGCAGAACTTTGCAGTTCGCCCCAGGTAGGCCAGGTAACCTTTTGGGTCATTTCATCGTACGATTCTTTTATAAACTCAACTACTTTAGCCATATCAAATTATTGAATGAATGAATGAGTAAATGAGTGGATGATATTACTTGAAACGAAGCTTCAAATTCAATCATTCACTCATTCTTGTACTCAATCAATATTAAGCACGGGAACAAGGATTCGAACCCTGATCAAAGGTTTTGGAGACCTCTATTCTACCGTTGAACTATTCCCGTGTATTTAAGAGAGAGCTAGCCTAAACCAGCTCTCTTTTGTATTGTTGTAGCTTAAAATTAAGCTAAGATTTCAGTTACCTGACCAGCACCTACTGTTCTACCACCTTCACGGATAGCGAAACGTAGACCTTTTTCCATTGCAATCGCGTTAATTAATTTAACAGTGATTGTAACGTTATCACCTGGCATAACCATTTCAGTTCCTTCAGCTAGTGAGATCTCACCAGTTACGTCTGTAGTACGGAAATAGAATTGAGGACGATATTTGTTGAAGAATGGAGTGTGACGACCACCTTCAGCTTTTGATAATACATAGATCTCAGCTTTGAAATCAGTGTGAGGAGTTACTGAACCTGGTTTACAGATTACCATACCACGACGGATATCAGTTTTCTCAATACCACGTAACAATAAACCTACGTTATCACCAGCTTCGCCGTAATCTAAGATTTTACGGAACATCTCAACACCAGTTACTGTAGATTTTAAGTTCTCAGCACCCATACCTAAGATCTCAACCGGATCTCCAGAGTTGATTACACCACGCTCAATACGACCAGTAGCAACAGTACCACGACCAGTGATTGAGAATACGTCTTCAACAGGCATTAAGAAAGGAAGATCAGTTAAACGTGGAGGAATTGGAATGTAGCTATCTACAGCATCCATTAATTCCATGATTTTTCCAACCCATTTAGCATCTCCGTTTAATCCACCTAGTGCAGAACCTTGGATTACAGGAATATCATCACCTGGGAATTCGTAGAATGATAATAATTCACGAACTTCCATTTCTACTAATTCTAATAATTCAGGATCATCAACCATATCCACTTTATTCATGAATACAACCAATGAAGGAACACCAACCTGACGAGCTAATAGGATGTGCTCGCGAGTTTGTGGCATTGGACCATCAGTAGCAGCAACAACGATAATTGCACCGTCCATCTGAGCAGCACCAGTAACCATGTTTTTCACGTAATCCGCGTGACCTGGACAGTCAACGTGTGCATAGTGACGGTTAGCTGTTGAATACTCAACGTGAGCTGTATTGATTGTAATACCTCTTTCTTTTTCCTCTGGAGCAGAGTCAATTGAATCGAATGAACGTGCCTCAGTTAAACCAGCATCAGCTAAAACTTTTGTAATAGCCGCTGTTAAAGTTGTTTTACCGTGATCCACGTGACCGATTGTACCGATGTTTAAGTGCGGTTTACTGCGGTCAAATTTTTCTTTTGCCATTTTATTTATAACTAATTAGTAGGTTAACTTTTTATTATTTTTATTAATTGTTTTGATGCAATGCAACACAAAAAACCTTGTCTACCCTGCATATTAAACAGATTTAACAAAGCTTTATTATCCTTGAGCCAAAGATGGGACTTGAACCCACGACCTCTTCCTTACCAAGGAAGTGCTCTACCGCTGAGCTACTTCGGCTTTTTAGTTTCTAGTTTCAGCATTCAGTTTTAGCAAAACCACCAAACTGACAACCATTAACTGCTCACTTTATTTTTAGAGCGGAAGACGAGGTTCGAACTCGCGACCTATAGCTTGGAAGGCTATCGCTCTACCAACTGAGCTACTTCCGCTTTTAAAACTAGTGATTGATTGAATGAAAGAATGAGAGATTTATTCTGCCATTAAAACATTTGGTCATTCATTTAAAGTGTGGGGAGAGAAGGATTCGAACCTTCGAAGTCTTACGACAACAGAGTTACAGTCTGTCCCATTTGGCCGCTCTGGTATCTCCCCGTTTTTTACTTTAAAATGCTAACACTTTAACATAAAAAGAGCCTCCTATCGGAATCGAACCAATGACCTACTGATTACAAGTCAGTTGCTCTACCAGCTGAGCTAAGGAGGCTTTAAATTTTCTGCAATGATACGAAAAATCTTCATTTTTCATACTATTAACGTGTTTTTTTAAAACTTTTATCTTTTCACAGAACTATCCTTTTCTTCTTGGCCTAACACCGTTTCCGAAAGGGAATGCAAATATACACACTTATATTTCACTTCAAAATAATTTTGAAAAAAAATAATGAAGTTATTCAGATCAAAGCCCGTCATCTACCTGAAGAAGCTTCATAATCAATCTCTTAAAATTGAATATTTTTTTCATTTTTTTTATGGTCATTTTCAACCTTGACAAGGTTATAAACTGTAATCACAATTATTAACGGTGAATAAAAAATAAAATTAAGCCAAATAAAGGTTAAAATTTATGCGTCGAAGACTGTTTTTCGACGGCGAGTGAACTTGGAAAATTAAATTAGGTCCATAGAAATTGTGTGAATAGCTTCCTGTTTCCTTAAATTATCATCACCCTAATCTGATAGCTACCCACCTCAATTCGATTAATATTGCTTTAATTTGGATTATTAGGCGCATTGCATGATGGTCGTCACCCTGAACTTGTTTCAGGGTCTTGATAGTAAGACGGTTTAACAAGAAAGATGCTGAAATAAATTCAGCATGACGATCTCATTAATACAAACATTTAGAAATAAGCATTTATATTTAGCGGATAAACGAACTTAGGTTATCGGATTTATTTTAGGGTCTATCTGGCAGAAAGATAGTGAGACAAGTTCAGCATGACGAAACTATAAAAACTAAACAAAAAAAGCGACGCATTAAACTGCGCCGCTCTGTTAATCATACTTAGGAGATTTACTAATAATCAGTAGCTTCAATCTCACTTAAAATTGCCTTATGCTCACTTAATTTTGCACGCGTTTTATCTTTATGTTTAGTAATCTGCTTTCTTAACGACTCGATGGCCAGATCGGTGGCTTCTTCAAATGATTTACATTGTTCCTTCGCGAAGAGGGTGCCTCCGGGTACAATGAGTTTTATCTCACTGATCTTATTCGCCTCGTCCTCTACGTTCTCTAACTTTAAATACACTTCTCCGCTAATGATCTGGTCAAAAAACTGATCAAGCTTATTTGCTTTTTTCTGTATAAAATCTAACAACTTACTATCTGCATTGAAGTGGATTGATTGAACTCCGATTTTCATTTTTCCTCCTTTTTTTATGCCTTTGGATGGGCTTGTTTATAAATTGTTTTTAATCTTTCGATCGAATTGTGGGTGTAAACCTGGGTAGCCGCTAAACTGGAATGGCCCAGGAGTTCCTTAATAGCATTTAAATCTGCGCCTGCATTTAACAGACTGGTTGCATAGCTGTGCCGCAACACGTGGGGGCTTTTCTTTTCATTGGTTGATACATGGTTTAGGTATGAGGTAACAATGCGGTATATTAATTTCGGATATGCCGCTGCACCTGTATTGGTAACGATTAATATTAGTGAATTGTTATTAAAGTTTTGCAACTTTTTTAAGTCAATATAGGTATTTACCTGATTGATAAGCTGTTTATTTATAGGTACTATTCTTTCCTTGTTTCTTTTACCCAATACCTTTATCATTCCTGAATAAAGATCAATATCAGTATCTTTTAACTGCAATAGTTCGGTTAAACGTATACCCGTTCCGAAAAGCAGTTCGATAACCAAATGATCGCGGACAGAAGGAAAACTTTCATCGAAATAACGCTCAGAATCCAACAGTTGGTCCATTTTCCGGGCGTCCACAAACACAGGTAGTCTTTTCGGTATTTTAGGTGCTTTAATTAAAAGGCTGGGATTTTGATCGATTTTTCCTGAGCGGTGCAAAAACTTGTAAAAACTTCTTAAAGCGGAAATTTTTCTGTTGATGGTATTTTCTGAATTTTCCTTTTCCATCAGCTCCACCAGGTAACTGCGCAGGTGACTATGTTTTACTTCAGAAAAATCAAGTTCCAATGCTTTAACAAATTCTTCAAACTGATCTAAATCGGTTTGATAAGATGTGACAGTGTGCTGAGAATAGCGCTTCTCGTGAGTTAAATAGGCAATAAAACTTTTTAGCAACATTCAATATCTTTTATGGGGCATTGATATGAAGTTACAAATTGTTTTGATATAAAGAAATCATTAATTGTTTATTGTAAAGTTTTAAATGACCCCAAAAACAAAAAAGTCTCCCGATGTTAAATCGGGAGACTCTAATATATTATATCTTAAACAACTATGCAGTTGTATCTTGATTCATATTCTGAATGTAAACAGCATGTTTAATTTCAGTACGGCGTGCAACGGATTTTTTCTCGTATGCCTGGCGGCTACGTAATTCTCTCAATACACCAGTTTTTTCAAACTTTTTCTTGAAACGTTTAAGGGCTTTATCTAATGATTCGCCGTCTTTAATGTTGATAATGATCATAACGCTGAAATACCTCCTCTCGTGGTTTTTAAATTTTCCCGTATTATCGGGGCTGCAAATGTAAGCAAAATATTGAAAATGAGAAAGATTTTATAAAAAGAAATATTATTTAAATCATTGATTAAACTAAACTATTGTTTACCTACATTTATATATACATTATACTTTATGACAACAGGTAAAAAAGTAGGCTCCATTATCGCCGTTATCGTGGTTATTATATTAATAGCAACTTGTTACTATCGGTATTTCTTTGTCTTTGGTGAAGGTGTTAAAGCAGGCGAATTAAACTATGTGGTGAAAAAAGGCTACGTTTTTAAAACCTATGAAGGCAAATTAATCCAGAGTGGCATAAAATCGCGACAAACAGGAACACTGCAGAACAACGAATTCGAATTTTCTATTGCCAACAAGGAAATTGCTGAAAAAATGATGGCCAATAGTGGCAGGTTTTTCGAATTACACTACAAAGAATATAAACACTCCCTGCCATGGCGCGGATTTAGTGTTTATGTGGTCGATAGCATTTTAACTTCCAAGGATATACCGCAATAAGCGGTTTAGGGTTTAGGGTTTAGGGTTTAGGGTTTAGGGTTTAGGGTTTAGGGTTTAGGGTTTAGGGGAAATTATTATTTTGACATTTAGTTTAACCTTATACCATAAACCTTCCGCCTCCTAACCTTTTTTAGGCACCTTGGCCCCTGCTTTTCTGGCTTCCGATAATCCGATAGCAATTGCCTGCTTTTTGGAAGTAACTTTTTTACCGGTCCCGCTCTTAAGCTTACCTTCTTTCATTTCGTGCATGGTTTTTTCTACTTTCTCGCCAGCTTTTTCTGAATATTTTGCCATTTTTATCGTTCATTAATTCAGTGATCATTTATTCATTGTCAACCGCCAATCGCCAATTGGAAACTGTTAAAGTCTTTATTCAAAACATCATATCAAGATCAGCGGTTTTAAAATTTAAATAAAAAATCCGGAGGTGGTTAAACCGTCCGGATTACTCATAATATATTTGGTTTTTAATAAGGTTTAAGGTGTAAGTTTTAGGGCATAGGGTTTAGCGTGATTTGATCTTAGCTTTATCCCCTACACCTTTTAACCACTACCTCGATAATACTTCGCGGGCAATCACAATCTTTTGTATTTCTGAGGTGCCCTCTCCTATTGTACATAATTTACTATCACGATAAAATTTCTCTACCGGAAAATCTTTTGTATAACCATATCCGCCAAAAATCTGAACGGCATCTGTAGCAACTTTCACTGAAACCTCCGAGGCAAAATATTTTGCCATAGCCGATTCTTTTGTCATAGGTAAGTGCCTGTTCTTTAAATCAGCTGCCTGGCGGATCAATAGCGCTGCAGCTTCAATCTCTGTAGCCATATCAGCAAGCTTGAAACTTATGGCCTGGAAACTGGAAATAGGTTGACCAAACTGTTGCCGTTGTTTAGAATAAGCTACCGCTGCATCAAAAGCACCCTTTGCAATGCCTAAAGCCAAGGCCGCAATAGAAATCCTTCCGCCGTCCAACACTTTCATGGCCTGTTTAAAACCTTCGCCAACATTGCCCAACAGGTTGGTTTTGGGTACACGGCAATTATCAAAAATCATTTCAGTAGTTTCTGATGCCCGCATGCCGAGTTTATTTTCTTTTTTTCCAGCGGAGAAACCCGGCGTACCACGCTCTACTACAATGGCCGAAATTCCTTTTGAACTTCCCTGCTCACCTGTCCTTACCATCACCACCGCAATATCGCCGCTTTTACCATGGGTAATCCAATTTTTGGCACCGTTTATAATGTAATCATCACCATCTTCAACAGCCGTAGTCATCATTCTTAATGCATCTGAACCAGTATTAGCCTCTGTTAATCCCCAGGCACCAATCCATTCGGCTGTAGCCAGTTTAGGAAGCCATTTCTGTTTCTGTTCTTCGCTGGCAAATGCGAGGATATGCCCCGTACATAAAGAGTTATGTGCTGCTAACGACAAACCGATTGAACCACAAACCCGGGCTACTTCTACAATGACGTCAACATATTCCTGATAGCCTAATCCTGAGCCGCCATATTCTTCGGGAACCAAAACACCCATCAACCCTAATGCCCCGAGCTGCTTAAACAAAGCTATAGGAAAATGCTGTGCTTCATCCCATTCCATGATATGCGGACGGATGTTTTTCTCTGCAAAATCGCGGACCATGGCCTTTACACTTTGCTGAGTTTCTGTTTCTGAAAAATCGAAGCTTACGCTCATTAAATATATATTTTTATAGTTAGTTGAGGCAATTATAAACAATTATTTGATAGTTAATTACCATTAAATATTTGTGCCATTACAGAATGAAATGGTATTCGGTTCAATAAGTTTCCCGGTTAATTTTAAACATCGAAAATTAAGGAGGAAAGTTTTTTATGATTTTTTAAAACGGTAACCGAATATTTTGGAAAATAGCTTCATTTGAATACGGATAAAAGATTAACAGCTTAAAATACTTAAACGTGTTTTTTTAGGAAAGCAGGTTTAGAAGCATTAGGATTACGCAGTCCCACTGTCCGCTTTACTGCGTGCCCGCTTCCATTGGGTTTAGGTGGCACGGCCAGTAATCAGATTTGGGTGAAACAACCTGCCTTTAGTTATGCACAAAGGCATGCAGCACTGTCCTGCGTAACTAAACCTGATCGCAGCGAACACGGAGTGCAACGGAGTAAAGCGAAGAGCAGGAAGAAACCTGACTATGGAATACAGGTTTTGCTTTCCAAAACAACAGAACTCTTAAATACGCTTTCTTTTAGGAAAGCAAGTTGGGAGCATTTAGGATCACGCAGTCCCACTGTCCGCTTTACTGCGTGCCCGCTTCCATTGGGTTTAGGTGGCACGGCCAGTAATCAGATTGGGGTGCAGAAACAACCTGCCTTTAGTTATGCGCAAAGGCTTGCAGCACTATCCTACGTATCTAAACCTGATCGCAGCGAACACGGAGTGCAACGGAGTAAAGCGAAGAGCAGGAAGAAACCTGACGATGGAATACAGGTTTTGCTTTCCAAAACAACAGAACTCTTAAATACGCTTTTTTTTAGGAAAGCAAATTGGAAGCATTCAGGATCATGCAGTGCCACTGTCCGCTTTTACTGCGTGCCCGCTTCCATTGGGTTTAGGTGGCACGGCCAGTAATCAGATTGGGGTGCAGAAACAACCTGTCTTTAGTTATGCGCAAAGGCTTGCAGCACTGTCCTGCGTAACTAAACCTGATCGCAGCGAACACGGAGTGCAACGGAGTAAAGCGAAGAGCAGGAAGAAACCTGACGATGGAATACAGGTTTTGCTTTCCAAAACAACGGAATTCTTAAATACACTTTTTTTTTAGGAAAGCAAATTGGAAGCATTCAGGATCAAGCAGTCCCACTGTCCGCTTTACTGCGTGACCGCTTCCATTGGGTTTAGGTGGCACGGCCGGTAATCAGATTGGGGGTTGCAGCGTGCAGAAACAACCTGCCTTTAGTTATGCGCAAAGGATTGCAGCACTGTCCTGCGTATCTAAACCTTATCGCAGCGAACACGGAGTGCAACGGAGTAAAGCGAAGAGCAGGAAGAAACCTGACGATGAAATACAGGTTTTGCTTTCCAAAACAACAGAACTCTTAAATACGCTTTTTTTAGGAAAGCAAATTGGAAGCATTCAGGATCACGCAGTCCCACTGTCCGCTTTACTGCGTGACCGCTTCCATTGGGTTTAGGTGGCACGGCCAGTAATCAGATTTGAGGTTGCAGGGTGCAGAAATAATATGCATTTAAGATTATTATCTAGGAGTTTACAGCACTATCTTGCGTACTTAAACCTGATCGCAGCGAACACGGAGTGCAACGGAGTAAAGCGAAGAGCAGGGAGAAACTTCCCTATGTAATACAGGTATTGCTTTCCAAAACCAAAAATGAATATTTCTTCTAGAATGAAATATAAGGCGCAATTTTATCGATCACTTCCTGATTTAATAAAATGATCTTTTTTAAATCAGCTACACCTGTATAATGGCCATGCTGCCTGCGATATTGAATAATGGCATTGATCTGTTTGAAACTCAGATACGGACTACGCTTTAAATCATTAAAACCTGCCGTATTGATATTGATTGTTTTTAGCGGTGTATTGCCAATTTTAATCTGGTCTTTAATCTCCGCATACTTATTTGAGTCTAAGCCATAAACCTCAAGAAGCTGCTCTTTCTTATAAAAACCACCCAAACGCTCCCTATATTTAATAATTCTACGTGCAAAAGTTTCGCCTATACCTTTAATCTCATCCAATTGCGTAGAATCTGCCGTATTAATATCAACAATTACCAAAGCCTTCTTAGCATATTCTTTCTTTTCAGCAAACGCATCATTTTTTGAGATTTTAACAGGCTTATCGGGTATATTAACATAAGGCAATATCTTTTTATACATTTCCGGCGAAATGGTATACATTTTCTGAAGATCTTCGGGTTTGTAAAATCTGCCACCCTTAGCCGTATAGTTTACAACCGATTGGGCCTGTTTTGCCGATAAGCCTAAAGTTTCCCAACCTTCCTTATTTAAAGTGTTGGGGTTAAATTTAAAAAGTCTGCCTGTTTTTTTATAGCTGTAAGCTTCAATCCTATCGCGAACAACATGATCATACGCTTTGTCTGTTATACTAATCTGTTGAATCTGCGCCAAAAGATCAGGATCATCCTTCGAAACCGGCTGGAAACGGGTATACAAAATCGGGATAGCCTTAATCACAATAATAATAAAGACCAGGAACAACAGCCCGTTGAATTCACTTTTGCTAACACCAAAATTTTTGTTGAACCAAATTCTCATTGATGCGATATGACATGTGGATTATAAATATAAATCTTATTTTTGGAATTGCAAAACTGCATAGGTTTTGCCTATCAACAATCTAAGAATTATATGAAAATCATAACTACATCTGAGTTTGCGAAAGCAACAAAGATAGATAAGCTAGGTGTACCAGGTTTAGCAGGTTTGATGATGGAGATCATGAAACTGAACGACATTAATGATGTATTTGCTCAAAATCAACACTTTAAAGGCTTAGAATTTGTAGACAAGATATTGGAAACCATTGGTGTTTCTATAGAATTCGACGATGATGACTTAAATAGTATCCCGAAAACAGGACCTTTTATCGCTATTGCAAATCACCCCTATGGCGGTGTAGAAGGTTTGGCCCTGGTTAAACTATTGTGTACGGTTAGGCCAGATGCCAAGGTAATGGTAAATTTTATTCTGAAAAAAATACCAAACCTTGATGAGTTTTTTGTGGCGGTTAATCCTTTCGAAAATGTGCAGCATTCTTCCAGCATCAGCGGATTAAAAACTACGTTTGACCTGCTCAGAAACGGAACACCGATTGGTATTTTCCCTGCCGGAGAAGTATCTACTTTTAAATTAGATGCTCAGCAGGTAACCGACAGGATGTGGCACCCTGTTGTTGGAAAACTGATTGCTAAAGCTAAAGTACCCGTTGTACCGATTTATTTCCATGGTAATAATGGCGTTTTCTTTAATATTTTGAGCTTTATACACCCTACCCTGCGCACGGCAAAACTACCTTCAGAATTTTTAAATAAACATGGACGAACCATCAAGGTCCGGATTGGTAAGCCAATAGCCGTTTCTGAAATTTCGCACATGAACAGCAGCAATAAGCTAATGGACTTTTTAAGAGCCCGTACCTACGCGCTTGGTATTGGTTTAGATACTGAGAAAAAACTCTTTAACCCGTTAAACCTGTTTAAAATTAAAAAGAAACCTGCGGAGGTAATTGAAGAAACCTCAAGGCTCCTGATTAAAAATGAGGTGGCAGCTCTGGAAGATTTCAGGGTTTGGACGGAGAAAAATTATGAGGTATACATTGTCCCAACTTTAAAAATACCGAATATTTTAAGGGAAATAGGTCGTTTACGCGAAATCACTTTCCGTGAGGTTGGCGAGGGGACCAATAAAAAAATCGATCTGGATAATTACGATATTTACTATAACCATTTATTTATATGGGATAAAGATTTAGAAAATATTGTAGGTGCTTACCGGATTGGAAAAGGTGATGAGATTTTAGAAAGCATGGGACGCCGTGGTTTTTACCTTTCTGAACTCTTTAAAATGAAAGATCAGTTCTACCCGATGTTGAGACAGGGTATTGAATTGGGCAGATCATGGATCAGAAAAGAATACCAGGGTAAACCACTTCCGCTATTCCTGTTATGGAAAGGGATTTTAAAATACCTGATCGATAATCCACAGTACCGCTATATGTTCGGTCCTGTAAGTATCAGTAATAATTTCTCGAAATTCAGCAAGGCTTTAATTGTAGATTACATCACCAAGAACCATTTCGATTACGAAATGGCCAAATACGTTAAACCGCGAAACAAATTTAAAGCCGATTTATTGCCTATTTCTACCGATACCCTGGTTGACAGCAGCGAATCTTTTAAAGATCTGGACAGCATTATCGGAGACATCGAAAACACGCACATTAAAATCCCGGTATTGTTGAGGCAGTACATGAATCTGAATGCAAAGATTATCTCATTCAATATCGACCCTAAGTTTTCTGATTGTTTAGATGGTTTCTTAGTGGTTGATACCCACAGTATTCCAGCAGAAATTTTGGAAAAACTCGGCAAAAACCTATAATTTAAGGCAATAAAAAACCCAGACATCCATCTGGGTTTTTTATTATCAACTAACCTAAACTTTATAAATACTAACCAAATATTTATGCCACAAAAGTAGGCTGGCCATGTTAAATTGGTATTAATGAAATGTTATTTATAGAAATTTATTAGTGACTGACGAAATTTGCTTACACCAGTAATTGATAAGAAAAAAACTTCGGCTTCAGCAGGCCGGCCACTATGTTAACACAATATTAAATGTCATCTAAATGGTTCACATAAATAAATTGTTGATTTTATATTAATAATAAGTAAATTTAATGTAACCCAATATGGCGCGGTTTGAAAAGAGGAATTTACATCTACATTTTGAGGACTATTTTGTTCGCTGGCCTGATGACAAATGCCATCAGCTCAAAGGGACAACAATACGCTTTCGATTTTTACGAAGGGACTTTTAATTTCAATGTTGATTCCACAATAGTTTTTCCCATACCTCAAACGGCAACAACTTCAGCAGTTTCGAACTTTTATCATCAGATCTCTTCCGGACGATACGCTTCCCTTATCTCATCTTTAGAAACGTACCAGAAAAAATTTAATTTAAACGACTGGATTTATTATCAACTGATCCGCAAAACAGCAGAACAGATTAGTCCCAAAGCCAACAACTATTTTGGATATACATTATATAAATGGTTTTTACTAAGTAAATGTGGCTATGATGCAAGGTTGGCGGTAGGCAACGAGCAGGTCATTTTCTATGTAAGAAACGAAGAAGACATCAGCGATATTCCGTTTTTTATGATTGACGGGCAAAAGTTTACATGCCTGAACTACCATGATTACGGCAAACTATTTAAACAGGCGGATGCTTACAAGCCCGTGAAGATATCGATTCCAGAAGCCAAGAATCCATTTTCCTATAAGGTAACCAGAATGCCCGATTTTAAGCCTGAAAGTTACGAGGAAAAAGACATTGAATTTAGCTACCGACAGAAAATACATCATTTTAAACTTAAAGTTAATCAGGACGTACAAACCATTTTTAAAAATTATCCGGTAGTTGATTTTGAGAGTTATTTCAATATTCCGCTGAGCAGAGAAACGTACAGTTCTCTTATTCCCACACTGAAAGAAAATCTGAAAAACATGGATCAGAAAAAAGGTGTGGATTACCTGATGAGATTTACACGTTATGGCTTTCTATATGAAGATGACAATGAAAACTATGGTAAGGAAAAACGCTTTTCTCCGGAACAAACCTTATTGAGTACATATAGCGACTGCGACGACCGGGCCGCATTATTCTTTTACCTGGTAAAGGAAATATATAACCTGCCAATGATTGCATTACTATACCCCAAACATTTAACCATTGCGGTACAGTTTGACAAACCAGTGGGTGAAGCAGTTACTTATAAGGGCAAAAAATATTCTTATTGTGAACCTACCCCTCAGGCAAAAAACTTAAAAATAGGGCAAATTGCCACCAACCTTAAAAACCTGAAGTATGAGGTGGTATATGCTTATGAGCCTGGCAACAAATAAAAGACCGGGCAGGTTAAGCTAAGGTTAACCATAAGTTAAGATGATGTTATCTTATCAATAAGAAGTATATTAACACTTTATTTACCGTATTTTTAAGGGTTAATCTGAAAAAACACATGGCCGCCATCATCTATACTGTTATTAAGGAATTCTTTGTCGAAATTCACGGCTATCCGGTAAAGGCCAGGATTCTATCCCCAATTAATGACGATAAAACCTTCACATTTCAGGTCAGTTCGCACTTTAAAAATACCAGCGGACAGGAGGCTAATGTACCGGCTTCCACATTTACCTCTTATGCCAATGCAGAACGCCATTTGTTGGGCTACCTGGAGGCCTTTCAAAATACATTGGATTTAGGTGGTGAAGTAGCACCAGGAAATGCTTTTTAATTATTTTCTTTATCGTCTTTCTCCGCGGAAAGTTCTGATTGGATTACCTCCTCCTCAAACTCCTTTTTGTCTTTTTGGTTTCTGACGATCAGATAAACAATTAAAACAATGACCAGAACTGCAACGCCTATTACTATTGGATAATTCATATTTGTTCGATTAAATACCAGTCTATGCAATTTAACCTAAGTTATGACAAATATTTTGTATGTTAAGCAACCATCCGAGTGTTAACATAATCATAATATTAACTTAACTTTCTGTTTTTCTACTTTTGTAAAAACCCATAAGTAGATGAAAAAGAATAAATCCAAGTCGAAAAATCATTCGACAAATAAAAAGCTACGTAAAGAATTAGAATCGAAATTAACCTTTGCATTTAATGAATTAGTTAATCAATATGGCAAAGCAAAAAAAACCGACAAAGTAATTGAGAAGTTTGCCAAACAACTTGCTAAAAAGGTAACTATTCCTGCTATAGATGATTCTATTGTGCCGTTTATCAAGGAAGAAGAACAAGCTGCACCACCCGTTAAAGAAAAGCCAACAAAATCCTCAGCAGTAAAAACCGTTACCAAAAAAGCAAAAGTGACAGAAAAAGAAGAGGCGGAATTAAAATAGATTAAAAAAAAGGCTGTCTCAAAATAAATGAGACAGCCTCTTTTAAATTATTCTAAAAATCTTAATAGACATTAGTTTGAGGCGTAAAGTTAGCCCAACCTGATGTCCAGTCTGAAGTGCCGAATGCACCACGATAAGTTACGACATCAAAACCAGTTAAGCCTGTAAAACTAGCGCCTGCTAATAAAATTGACCCCGTATTTAATGTGAATTTAGGAGTAGCGCCTAAATCAAAAATAGTTTCATCGATTCCTAAATCCTGCCATTTCCCATATGTTTCATTTCCAAATGATGCTGTTTTAAACCAAACATCAATTGCCTGCGTACCTACATTGCCAGTTGATTTCGTTTCAACACCCACTGGGTTAGGGAATGTTGTTGTACCTCCTGTACCATAACCGTTTGCTCCCCAACCATCAACACCTGCTAAAACAATATTTCTTAATACTAATTCGCCATTTGCAGCATTTGCCAAAGTGGTTGCCCCATCAATAAACAATCCATTAGGGTATGCTGTAAATACAGAATTGTAGATTTTTATTTTATTATTTCTTCTCAAATGCATTGCATTTTGAAATTGAGTTGAAATGGTTTTGGTTCTGTCTTTCTTTGGGCCAATAATAGTTACATTCGAAAACTGAGGTGATGTGTAAGGTGTAACACTTGATCCAGTTCCATCATTATCAACTTCAAAACCATTAGAACCAGATTGGTCTGCAGAATTTGCATCACGGATGCCGATAGCAAACTGTACGGTACCACGGAAACCGAAATCAACGTCAAAATCATCATCAAGCCCACGGTAAGCGATCAAGTGTTTCGCATTTACAGTTCCACCAAACCATTCAAAAGCATCATCTAGACCATAAGAACATTGCACGTAATCAATTACAGTTCCAGAACCTACTGAACCCATGGTTAATGAGTTAACCTCCTGGTTAGGGTTAATCGGCGTACCAGCATAATCAATTCTTACATATTTTAAAATACCAGAATTATCTGTATCAACCGTGCCACCGTGCCAGCCTTCGTAAGCGCCTTCTAATTCGGCTTCACCGCCTGATTGATTGTTAGTTGCTTTTCCACATAATACAACACCACCCCAATCTCCTGGCTCACGTAATCCCGGAGCACGTTCTGAAGTAAAAATAATTGGTTGAGATGCAGTTCCTTCGGCAATTAATTTATTTCCTCTTTGTACAACCAAAGTACCTTTTGTCTCTCTATCGCCGATAATCACCGTACCCGCTTCAATCTCTAAGGTAACTCCTTCAATTGCTGCTAAGCCTGCTTTATTTTTTGCATCTCTTCCCACTCTAACAAAACCATTAAGTCTGTAAATTTTGTCTTTAGTCCACTTAGTGTTGGTCGTAATACTTCCGTTTGCAACTTCTACTATTGGTTTAGTAAATCCAGTAGCTGGATTTGTACCTGTACCAGATCCGTTACCAGAATTATATCCAGCTTCATTGTATTCGATAATAGTTGTTCTTTTACATGAACTAAAAATTAATGTTCCTGCCAAAACAAATACCATTGTTTTGAATCCATTAGTACCAAATTTTGGCTTGTAAAGCTTTTTCATATTCATTTTTCCTATTTAAGTCTTTATTTTTATTTAAAATATTTTGTAAGAAAGCGTTAATCCGAACTGGCGGCCACTCCTAAATTGGGCCGTAACCTGATCTTCTGACTGATCGAATTTTCCATCTTGATTTCCGTCTTGCATCAATGTAAAGTTTTGGTTGAGCAAGTCGTTGAAGTTGGCTTTTAGGGATAGTTTATTGGTGAAATTTTTCGTCACAACTAAATCAACCACGTTTTTTGGCATCTCGTAAATATCCCTGATCAGATCTGTGCCAACAAATGCAATACGTTTTCCAGCAACATTATAAAGCAGGTTAACCTGGAATTTAGATTTAATGTTATTATAGAATATCGCTGCGTTTAAAATATATGGTGATTGTCCTTGCATAGGGCGATTATTGGATTGTCCAATTGCGCTGGCACCATCAAACATCACTTTACTATTAATGTATGAAGCATTTAGCAAAATGGTGATATCGTTTAAAAACTTACTTTCACTTAACCCTGCAAGCGATTTACGCATTTCTAGTTCTACTCCTATATTTCTAACGTTCTGAGCGTTATTGAAATTAAAAGACTGCGCATTAGAACCTGGTATAGCAGTCATCTCGATGGCGTCTTTAAATTTTTTGTAGAAGCCTGAAATACTGATCAGTTCGCTTGTTGATGGATAGAATTCATATTTTAAATCGTAATTATCAATCTTTGCTGTTTTTAAATTTGGATTTCCGGCAACATTGAAATTCTGATCAAAATCATAAAATGAAAAGGGTGCAATCTCTCTAAATTCTGGTCTGTTTAATGTTTTACCATAAGCCAGTCTGAATAAAGATTTTTCGTTTATATTAAACTGGATGTTTGCCGAAGGAAGTACCCTCGTAATATCATTATTAACGTTAACAGGGCCTCCAGTATCAAAACTGTTCAGTTTCTGAACGTTATTTTCTACTCTTGCACCTGCAACTACGGTTAATTTATCTTTATATGGCAGAACAAAATTGGCGAATCCAGCTAATAGTTTATTTGAAGCATCATAGTTGTCATATGGATTAGATTTTTCGTCCAATCTGATTCCCGTTGTTGTATTAATATTTTTCCAGTCGAAAAGTTCTTCTATAGTTCCCTTTAACAACGACTGGTCAAATTGTAATGAATTTGCCCGCACGTAACCGATGTTTCTCGAAGAAAATGTTCTTTGCTTATCTTCATAATAACCACCAACTTTTATTGAAGGCTTAAAACCCTCAGATTTTGGAGCAAGTGCCTGTTCAACATTAAAAGCACCGGTTTTAATGTCTTCGTTCATTTTGGAATAAAACCGACCCAGGAACTCTGGCTGGGCACCACCAGTTGGCACGAAGATATTATAAGTACCATCTCCATTAGCAAGTGTTCTGTAACGCGAGTAATCTGGCTGATCTCTGAATGATTTACTATAACCTAATACCCAGTCAAACTTGGTATGCTCTTCATTAAATTTATGAACACCCGATAATTGCCCTGAATAAATGCCACGATATAAAACATTCGATGCATAATTGGCGTACTCCTGCTGTTTTTCAGAACCAAGGCGACTAACATATTGTGATGTACTTAATTGATTATATAGGTTTTTAAACTCGAAAGTATTGTTATTATTTAATTTAAAGGCCCAGTTATGTACAAGCCCTAAACGAACATTGTAGGTATACTGATCGTCATTATATCTGTAATTTTCTTCAGCGATTTTCGAAATTGGATCATAAACCTCGTAATTTCCTCTAAACACGGCATTATTTGTTTTGCTATTGCTGTAGGTAATCGCCGTAATATTTCCCAATAATTTATTGTTGATGTTAAATCGTTTGCTACCGTAAATATTTAACTTTTGATCCAAATTAGCCGTATTAACTTCTGGTAACCAGTTATTCCTAAGTGCATGCCCGGCCGCGTTCAATTTGCTGGCACTAACCTGGTTTAAATTTGAAGGGAAATTAACAGGTAAATCATTTTCACCTGTATTGAAGCCAGTAAAATATAAGCTTCCGGTATTAGTTCTTTTGAAATCTTTAAAAGTAGCATTTTGACGGTAACTAGTTCCATAATCGATTGTTAATCGATCATCATCAGGTATGCTTTTAAGAAAAACCTTAACAACACCTCCTGCAAAATCTGCGGGAATATCAGCCGAAGGACTTTTATAAACCAATACACGATCAATTTGATTGCTTGGTATTAAATCAAATGAAAAAGACCGAACATCCGTTTCTAAGCTGGGTGCGGTTACATTATTTAACTGAACATTATTATAACGTTCTGCCAGACCACGGATATTAATAAAACGATTGTCTACAATCGTAATACCGGGAACACGTTTTACTACTTGCGCAGCATCTGTATCGCCGGATCGCTGAATGGTTTGAGCGGAAACTCCGTTTGCAATTGACTGAGATTTTTTCAGCTCTGCCAAAAGAGATACTTCAGTACCTGATTTCCTGGCGCCTGTAATTACAACATCGTTAAGGGTAGATTGATCATCTTCCATCACAACATCAATCACAGTTGTTTTTCCTGGAGTAACTTTTACATTAGGAATTACCTGTTTTTTAAAGGAAATAAAAGAAAAACTTACACGGTAAGTTCCTGATTTTACAGTATTTAAAATATAATTACCATCAGCATCACTGGTGGTACCAATTGATGTTCCTTCTATCAATACAGATAGGCCCACCAACGTTTGCCCCGTAGATTTATCCGTTATTTTACCAGAAATTTTTCCGGTCTGTGCATACGAAAGTATGCTGATCGTTAGCGCGAACACAGTAAGTGCCGCCCTTTTAAAAGAGTTTAGTAAGTCCAATTTGCCTTTATTTGATAAGGGCAAAATTATTACCACAGTGTTAACTGTAAGTTAGATGTTAATTAAGATTGTTTTACTTTAAAGTTAATTAAATATTAACAAGTATTTTTGATCAGTAACGGATGCCCGCCTTTTTGCAAATAAAGTGAAGTAACCAAATCGGACCAATTAACAGGAATTTAACGTCATCTAAGAATGATGGTTTTTTTCCCTCTATTTTATGACCGATAAACTGACCAACCCAGGCAGCTACAAATATTGCAGCATAAATGACATAAGCGGTTCCGCTCCCTAAACCTACAGCCTGTTCAATTTTGACGATAACGTAACTCATTATTCCCACCACCCAGATCATCATGAAAAACAGTACCGGAGACAATGTAAAATAATAATACAGGCTAAAGGCCAGTAGAAAGGAAGCCCAGTTAAAGAAGCCATTATAACTGCCCAGAAATCCCAAATGCGGAAAAGGAATCTGCCATACCAAACCCAATAAGCTAAATACAATTAATGGGACACAGATCCAGTGCACCAGTTTGTTAGTCGGATTTTGATGACTTTCGGCGTATTTGTCAAAAAGTACATCAACAGGTCTCTTAGGTTCAATTTTAATGGTTTGCTTGCTCATTATGTAAAAATAAAAAAAGCGATGGAATATCCATCGCTTTATATTTTGTTTAATTCATAGACCTTATAGGTTTTTGAAACCTATAAGGTCTTAAAAATATTACTTCGCAAAGGCTACAGAACGGGTTTCCCTGATTACGGTAACCTTAATCTGTCCCGGATAGGTCATTTCTGTTTGGATACGGGTAGAAATATCAGCAGCTAACAATTCAGCCTGAGCATCGGTAATGCGCTCGCTTTCTACAATTACACGTAGTTCTCTACCGGCCTGAATGGCGAAAGTTTTCTCAACACCTGGATAAGAAAGAGCCAACTCTTCTAAATCCTTAAGGCGTTTAATATAACTTTCCACTACCTCGCGGCGTGCACCCGGACGAGCGCCAGAAATGGCATCACAAGCCTGTACAATTGGTGAGATCATTGAAGTCATCTCAATTTCATCGTGGTGGGCACCAATGGCATTACAAATTTCAGGGTGTTCTTTATACTTTTCGGCCAGCTGCATACCCAAAATAGCGTGTGGCAATTCTGGATTATCATCAGGCACTTTACCAATATCGTGTAGTAAACCTGCACGTTTAGCCATTTTAGCATTTAAGCCTAATTCTGCAGCCATTGTAGCACAGAAATTAGCTACTTCACGTGAGTGATGTAATAAGTTTTGTCCATAAGATGAACGGTAACGCATACGGCCAACCATGCGGATCAATTCAGGATGCAAGCCGTGAATACCCAAATCGATTACGGTACGCTCGCCGATCTCTACAATCTCATCTTCGATCTGTTTTTTGGTTTTGGCTACAATTTCTTCAATACGAGCGGGGTGGATACGACCATCTGTTACCAAACGGTGTAAAGCCAAACGGGCTATCTCTCTCCTTACCGGGTCGAAACCTGATAAAATGATGGCTTCCGGCGTATCGTCTACAATAATTTCGATACCGGTTGCTGCTTCCAAAGCACGGATATTTCTACCTTCTCTACCAATAACGCGACCTTTGATCTCGTCACTCTCGATGTGGAAAATAGATACAGAATTTTCAATTGCCGCCTCTGTAGCAGTACGCTGGATGGTTTGAATAACTACTTTTTTAGCTTCTTTGCTCGCCGTTAATTTGGCTTCATCCACAATATCCTTCACCTGCATCATGGCCTGGGTGCGGGCTTCTTGTTTCAGATTTTCTACCAATTGTTCTTTGGCTTCTTCGGCAGAAAGACCGGCAATGGTTTCCAATTGCTTTAGATGCTGGTTTTTGAGTACCTCTACTTCTTCTTGCTTTTTAACCGCAAGTTCAGTCTGTTTTTCGAGGTTGATTTTATGCTTTTCGAGTTCCTGCTCTTTTCTATTAAAATTTTCCATGCGCTGATTTACCGATTGCTCTTTTTGCTTAATGGTATTTTCGCGCTGGTTAATGGTATTGTTTCTGGCACTAACTTCTTGTTCGTGCTCGGCTTTTAACTGTAGAAATTTCTCTTTTGCTTCTAAAAGTTTATTCTTTTTTAAAATTTCTGCATTGTTTTCTGCATCTTTTAAAATCTTTTTCACTTTGTTCTGTGCGGCAATTTCCTGCTGTTTAAGCAAGTTACGCAGGAGAAATCTCCCTATTACTACTCCGATAGCTATACCCGCTATCACGGCAAATACGTATCCTAATATTTCAACTATTTCCATTTTGTTTTTTATGTAAAAAAAAACCGCAACTAATTTTTAAAGTCTCATACATTTTAAACCTCAACTAAGCATAATTAGGGTTTAAGCCATTTTCAGGTGCAATAGCAAATGAAATACGCCCTCTTAACCCTATAGATATTGAAGTGTTAAGTTTTATAAAATTTGAAACTCAAAAACCAGCCGCGGCTATGTTTTTATGCTAAATATTGGCATCATCTAAGCGCTGAACAGGTCAGCGTAATGAAATGCCGAAAGAACGAACCTTATTTTGCAAAGAAATTACTGAGTAAAACATCCAATTCTTCAACTTTATCGGCAACAGCAGTATCCTGGCTCTGTACTTTGTTTTCTGTTCTTAACACGGCTGTTGCATAATGCAATACGGCCATAGAAAGAAGGTCTTGCTTATCTCTAACCGCATAATTATCCTGGTAATCTTTTATGCGCTCATTGATCATTTTCGCTGCCCGTCTCACAATTTCTTCCTCTTCCATGTTCACCTTTAATGGGTAAATACGGTCGGAAATGGTTATTTTAATCGAGATTTCTCCCATTTGTTAGCTTAGTTTCTGATTTCCTTGCATCACTATTTTTTTAATAATGCAATACTTTTATCAATCTCCCGCACAAAATCGTTAATTTTTTGTATAATGTCAAGCGATTTTTCACTTGTCCCCTCGATACTTTTAGCCAATTTTGTAACCCTCAATTTTTCATCAAGTTCTACATTTTTTTCTTTCGCTGTATCAAGTGCTACCTTTAACGATTGGTTTTCAAGCTTTAATAAATCATTTTCTTCCTGTAGCGCATTACATAACTCAATCACCCGAGCCGTTTTTTGTAATACTTTATCTAATTGATCTGCAACAGAAGCCATGAATTTATTTCTAAAAATACGAATTTATATTTTATTTCCTAATTTCTGCACCAGCTTGTGCCGTTAAATTCGTAATAAGCTTCTGCATGGTATGCTCAATCTGCTTATCGGTCAGGGTTTGTTCCTCATCCTGCAAGACGAAATTCAGCGCATAAGATTTTTTCCCTTCCGGCAATTTATCACCAACATACACATCAAATACCCCCACTTCCTTAATCAGCTTTTTATCCGTTTTAAAGGCAATCCCCTTTAAGGTATCGAAAGTTACATTTTGGTCAATTAATAAAGAGAGATCACGGCGTACCTGCGGATATTTAGCAACATCTTTGTGCACGATTTTATTTTTCCTTACAATATCCAACAAAACAGCCCAATCAAAATCCGCATAAAATACTTCAGTATTCACATCAGCTACTTTACGATCAGCTTTTGAAACAGCACCGAAACTTACCAAAGTTTTATCTCCACGGAAATATTTAATTCCATAAGCAAAGTTTTCATCGTTTAAAACATCCGACTGATAACTGGCAATCCCCAAACGTGATACAACTGCATCAACAGCTGATTTTAAATTATAAAAAGTTGCCGGTTTAGCCTGGTGGTTCCATTGCTCACTTTGCTTGGCACCAGCAATCAACAATAACAACCTTGGCCGCTCAACATATTTTTCGTTAATCAAATGATAGGTTTTACCAAACTCATAAAACTTCACATCCGAGTTCTTCCGGTTTTGATTGTATGCTACACTTTCCAGCGCCGGCATCAGTAAATTCTGGCGCATAACATTTAGATCACTGCTTAACGGATTTAAAATAAATACGGCTTCGTCTAAATTTTTCGAATAGGCCGATTTGGTTAACGAGTTGCACATAATCTCGGCATAACCATTCGCGGTAAGCATATCTGCAATTACGTTATGTGTATTTTCCTTTTCAGGTTTGACACTGTAAGAAAGCGATGCGTTTACCTTTGAAGGGATTTCAACATTGTTATAACCGTAAATACGCAGCACTTCTTCTGTAATGTCGCATTCGCGGGTTACGTCTACTTTAAATGATGGCACCCTTAAAGCCAAAGTATCCTCCGCGGTATTGGTAGCGGAAATACCTAACGCAGTTATGATGTGTTTGATTTCGGCAGATGGGATATTTGCACCGATCAATTTATTGATATTGGTATAACTTACCTCAAACTCAAAGGGCTTGATGTGGTTTGGATAAATATCAGCGACCGGAGAGGAAATTTCGCCGCCAGCCAGTTCTTTAATCAACATGGCTGCATATTTTAATGCGGTAACCGTAATCTCAGGATCAGTACCACGCTCATACCGGAAAGAGGCATCGGTTTTTAAACCATGTCTTTTCGACGTTTTACGCACAGAAACAGAATTGAAGTAAGCACTTTCGAGGAAAATATTTTTGGTACTCGTATCTACACCAGAAGATTTGCCGCCAAACACTCCTGCAATGCACATTGGCGCTTCAGCATTGCAGATCATCAGATCATCTGCACTCAACTTGCGCTCCACATCATCAAGCGTTACAAAAGGAGTTCCTTCTTCCGCTTTTTTAACGATTACTTTTCCACCGGTAATTTTATCAGCATCAAATGCATGTAATGGTTGCCCCAAACCATGAAGCACATAATTGGTGATGTCTACCACATTATTAATCGGACGTACACCAATTACCTTTAATTTGTCTTTTAACCAGTCAGGCGATTCTGCCACGGTAACGCCCGAAATGGTAACGCTACTGTAACGCGGACAAGCGGCCAAATCTTCTACTTCAACCGGAATAACCAGATTTTCGTTGTCCGTTTTGAATGCGGAAATATCGGGCATTTCATACTCACTCCTGAAATAAGCAGCAACATCTCTCGCCACGCCCAAATGCGAAGCCGCATCGGCACGGTTAGGTGTTAATCCGATTTCGAAAACAAAATCGTCATCCATTTTAAAATGATCTTTTGCACGGATTCCAACTTCGGTATCTTCAGCAAGGATCATAATCCCATCATGTGATTTACCCAAACCGATTTCATCTTCGGCACAGATCATTCCCTGCGAAAGTTCTCCTCTGATTTTTGATTCTTTTATCTTAAAAGGTTCTCCCTCTAAGGGATATACCGTAGTACCCACGGTAGCTACCACCACTTTTTGGCCGGCGCCTACATTTGGCGCACCGCAAACAATCTGAAGATTTTCTTTACCACCAACATTTACAGTGGTAATACGTAACCGATCGGCATTGGGATGCTGAACACAGGTTAATACTTCGCCAATAACCAAGCCCTCTAAACCGCCCACAACAGGCTGCACTTTTTCTACGCTTTCGACCTCCAAACCTACATTGGTAAGAATTAAAGAAAGCTCCTGAGGTGTTTTTTCAATTTGTACGAATTGCTTTAACCAGTTATATGATATTTTCATTTTAGAGAATCAAGTAATGAGTATCAAGTATCGGGACAAGCCCGGATGATGATCAATTTTATTAAAACGCAAAGATATTATTTAAAGGTCAAAGGAGGAAGTTAATTATTGAGATTTGAGACTGGAGATGTCAGAGATAACAAAACCTAAAAATGGTGCAAACACACCAAAAAGTAACTAATGGCCGATTTTCAGATTGGATAGAATGACCGCACATGCCCCTGCTCCTATTACCAGCATAATAACCGAAGCGATAACTAACTGAAGTCCAGGTTTAACGGGCTGATTTCTTACAGCTTTTATGATAATCTGCACGATGCCAATTACAAATAACAACACCGCAATTACCCAATATATAATAAAAATTCCCATACGCTTATTTTGATATTAACTGTTAAAAAGCAATACGGCACAAGCACCAAAACCGATTACAGCCATTATTACCGAAATAATAAGCAGTTTCAATCCGGGTTTCACCGGTTCGTTCCTGGAAGATTTAATGATAATCTGAATGATCCCCACTACAAAAAGTACAATTGCAGTAAGAATGTAAATCACAAATAAGCCGAATAAACCATCCATATTAATTCATATTTAATTTTTCCCTGATCAGATCTATTTTATTGTCGCGGTAAAAAATATTCATGGTCTCGAAAGGCACCATTTTATATTTATCGCTTACAATGTGCACACAAGATTTTTTCACAGCCCGCACATCAAAATCAAGCGGATCCATAAAATTCATGATAATGATCCGAAATAAATTATCGTAACTCAAACTATCTGATTTTACCCTTGGCAGGCAGCACATCAATTCGCCAAAAGTGTCTTCGGCACAATCGACCGAAACACCTGTGCTAAACAAGTTGAGCATATGTTCTTTCAATTTTTCATCATGTTCGAACACGATGGTATTTTTCGAATTATTGAGCAAATCTTCAGGGTTGATCAGGTGCGTCATCGGGATGACTTCATCGCCGATTTTTAAAGCATAAGCCATACATAATGCATCAGGATTGCAGGGTACGGGAATCAAATCCTGTGGGGTGAAGGTTGGATATTGCTCATAAATCTTTCTGCGCACCTCGGTTAAGGTAATCCTTCCCTGCTGATCATTATAATCATCGTTTCTTCCGGCAACCTGGGTCGGTTGGAAAGTAACCCCACGTACACATTTCTGTTTGAGCGCATAATCTAAAATATCGCCAATTTCATGATCGTTTAGCCCTTTTTGTAAAGTAACAACCAAGGTGGTCGATACATTAAACTGATTTAAATGATCAATGGCTTTTTTCCTTACCTCCGTAAGGTCTTCGCCTCTTAGCCTCGTCAATACATCTGCATTAAAACTATCAAACTGCAGGTAAATTTCGAAATCGGGCATATAAGTGGCCAGCTTTTCCACAAAATTGATATCCTTGGCAATCCTGATACCGTTGGTGTTAACCATTAAATGTTTTATAGGTTTGGTTTTGGCGAGATCTAAAATCTTAAAAAACTCAGGATGCACGGTTGGTTCTCCGCCTGAGAGCTGAACCACATCAGGTTCGCCTTCGTTGGCCACTACCACATCCATCATCCGCTCTATTTCCGCCAAAGTTCGGTGCCTGCCATAATTTGGTGATGACATGGCATAACAGGTTGGACAGGCCAGGTTGCACCGATCAGTAACCTCTATTACCGTTAAACACGAATGCTGTTCATGATCGGTACACAAACCACAATCGTAAGGACAACCGTAATGCACTTTGGTATTAAACTTAAGTGGCATTTCAGACTGTTTATTGTAATTCCTGATCTGTTTATAATATTCAACATCATCAGCAATCATCACTTTACTATCACCATGTGTCCTGCAATTTTTCAGCATAAACACCTTACCATCTTGAAAAACAATTTTCGCATCGCAAAGCTGTAAACATTCAGGACAAAGGCTTTTGGTATAATCGTAATATATGTAATCTCTGGTATTGGCCATCATGTTACAGGTTAGGTAAGATTCTTTTAGAAATTCGAAAAATGAATTTATAATAATAAATAAAAATAAACAATGCAGACCAATGAATGCTGCTTAAATTTAAAAATAACGAATGGTAAGGCTTTATAAACTCTATCAAAAACCTAAATAAGAAATAAAGCACCATAAATAATTTAAAACGGTCGCCGTTAATCAATTCTTTATGTTTCAAACCATTAAAAAGAAAAATCAAAAGTAACAGATAATTCATTTCATAGAGCATGATCGGATGTCTGGGTATACCGTCACCAAGATCCATACCCATAAAAAAGCGGGTAGGAATACCATAGGTCGGTTCATCGATTCCCATTGAAAAGCAACCGATCCGCCCTATAATCAATGCAACTAAAATCGGGATCACGTAAACATCTCCCGAGGCGATATTTACTCCGATGATCTTTTTTATCAGTTCGACGCCAAATAAGCCGCCAAGCAAACCGCCAACAATGGTTTTACTTTGATAAAGAACCGAAAACGTAAGATGATTGACTACTTCTGGCGTTTCCAGCACGGCCACTACCCGCGAGCCAACCAGGGCACCAAGCATGGCCCCTAACATAATCCATAATCTGTTTTCGTCAGATATCGGATCTGCAATTCCTTTTTTATAATGGTAATATAACCTCACGCCGATGATAAAAGCGAGGGTTTCGAAAATGTAATGATAATGGTATTGATGACCAAAAAGCCCGAATTGAAAAGGAAATGGTGATACAGATTTTAACAGCATCTATTAAAAGAATAACCGGCAAAAAACGGGTAAGTGATCTGAATAATACCTTTTATCCTTACTATCTGTTAACACGGCAAACTTTTGCACTTTAAAACCTTTGTTTACGAAAACATAATCGATCCTGTCTTTCAGGTCGCTATCAAAATGAAAACCATTAAAGGTACCAGTTGGCCCATATGGAGGCTCTACAGAAACGTCTTTTGCATCAATGAGAAAAGATTTGATGGTTGCAATGGCCTCCGTTTCTGGCGTCACGTTCAAATCACCCGTAAAAACAACCGGCAAATTTGGTGCAATCTGCTGTATCTTTTGTTTCAACAATTTAGCTGATTCAATTCTCGCTTTCACCCCAATATGATCGTAATGGGTATTGAAAACGATAAATTCCTTTTTATTCAGCTTATCGTAAAGTTTTACCCAGCTACACACGCGGTTGAGTGCAGCATCCCACCCTTTTGATGGCACATCAGGCGTTTCTGATAACCAGAATGTTCCCCCATCTTTTTTGGTGAAACGGTCTTTATCAAAATAAACTGCCGAAAATTCTCCTTTTCTTTTGCCGTCATCGCGCCCAACACCCACTACATCAAAATTGGAATTTTCCAGCAGGGCATCAAATTGTTCAGGCAGGGCTTCCTGTACGCAAAGGATATCGGCATCGTGAAACTTAACCAGTGCTTTGACATTGTCTTTTCGGTTTGGCCAGGCATTGATTCCATCTGAAGCAACATTTAAGCGGATATTATAGGTAATGAGATTAATTGGAACGCCTTTTTTCTGAGCAAAAGCCGCAATGGTTAATAAAAGAAAAATAGGGATGATTTTTAAAGCATTCATAAAATGTAATTTCACTGTTTAATTAATAAGGTGAATTGTACCACCTATTTCTGAGCCGCTATTATACTATTTTAACTTTAATTGTAGCTTAACATCCAAATATCTTTTAAATTAAATCTTCGTCTCTGTAACTATAATAGCGGTTATTGGCAAAAATCAGGTGATCGACCACATACAAACTCAACAAATTACCTGAAGCGACCATATCTCTGGTCAATTTATCATCACTCTCGCTGGGCTTTAAATTTCCAGAGGGGTGATTATGTGCCAACACAATATTAGCCGCATTGTTTTCTAAAGCCGTTTTAAAAATAATTTTCGGATCGGCTACCGTACCAGCCTGTCCGCCTTTGCTGATCAAGAATTTACCGATCACGCGGTTGGACCTATTTAACAGTAATATCCAGAATTCTTCATGATTGAGATTGGCAAAGGTTTGATGCAAATATTTATATACATCGTTAGAGGTCGTTACATGCGTAATCACTTCCTCTGTAGTTTCTTTCCTTCGTAAGCCAAGCTCTAAAGCAGCAATAATCGTTAATGCTTTGGCTTCTCCGATTCCTTTAAACCTCGAAAGTTCCAGAATGGAAGCCTTACCCAGCTTGGTTAAATTGTTATCGTAAAAAGATAAAATTCTTTTACTTAAATCAACAGCGGTTTCGTTTTTATTACCGGAGCCAATTAAAATGGCGATGAGTTCAGCATCTGTTAAATGTCTTCTGCCGTGCAACAAAAGTTTTTCGCGGGGCCGATCTTCTTCAGCCCATAACTTTATACCTAGCTTCTGTTCGTAGTTTTCCATTTTTGAAGATAAAAAAAGGCATCCTAACTTATCGTTGGGATGCCTTCCTAATATCGTAAAAAAATGGCTTATTTTAAACCGTTAACGAATTTCGTTAATTTTGATTTGTTATTTGCCGCTTTATTTTTGTGGATGATGTTCTTTTTAGCTAAACGATCTAACATAGAGATTACTTTAGGCAATAAATCCGATGCAGATTTTTTATCTTCTGCAGCACGTAATCTTTTAATGAAAGTACGCGTAGTTTTTGCCTGATATCTGTTACGTAAACGTTTTGTTGCGTTTGCTCTAATTCTTTTTAATGAAGATTTATGATTTGCCATTTCTATTTAGCCTTTTATTTTTCTTATTCGTTTCCTATAATTCGGGTTGCAAATATAGGATTAATGTTTTTAAATCACAAAACACTTTTAACTTTTTTTTCATTAAAACCAAACCCTGTTTTCGAATAGCAAAAATAAGTTAAAATTATTCATTAATAATACTTTAACCTGATTGAATAAAAATTCTTTTACATAGAGAAAACAGGCTTAAAAATACTATTTTTGGGCAAAACGATTTTGAGTGAAAAAGAGAATAGCCATCTTTGCATCAGGTTCCGGCTCTAATGCCCAAAAGCTGATGGAGCATTTTAAGCGGAGCAATGAAATAGAAATATCTTTGGTATTAACCAACAATGCCGATGCATATGTATTGCAAAGAGCTGATAATTTCGAAATCCCCACCCATATCTTCGATCGAAATGAGTTCTACCAAACCGATGAGGTAGTAGACCTGCTGAAAAATCTTGAAATTGATTTTATCGTGCTGGCAGGTTTCCTTTGGCTGATTCCTAAAAACCTGATCCATGCTTATCCAGGCAGAATTGTGAATATCCACCCTGCAATCCTTCCTAAGTTTGGGGGAAAGGGCATGTACGGCGACCATGTTCACCAGGCGGTAATGGCTGCTGGCGAAACTGAAGGCGGGATAACCATTCATTATGTTAACGAAAATTACGATGAAGGCGAATACATTCACCAGGCCCGCTACCGGATAGACAAAAACGACAGTCTGGAAATGATAAAATTTAAGGGACAGCAACTGGAGCACCTGCATTATCCGCGCGTGGTGGAAAGCATTGTCAAAAAAATCAGCAAATAGTTCAGATGTTAAAGCATTAACACAGTACTGGTAAAAGATCCGAATTAACACTGTTTTTAATGTGATACATCATTAATTGGCCGCAACATGTTTCTTACATTCTGGAAACTACCCTGCCTTATTGATCATCCGCCTTTTACCGGATTATACTCAAACTTATAATTTGTAAGTGCCAGCAACAGGCAACAATTGCTTTTTGTTTGTCGTCTTAAAAGACGATTAATGACCAATCGCATTTAAAACTAACCAAGTCTTTCTTCCGGCAAATCCTACCGCACCTTCTATAAAAGAGTAGATAAGCATGAACGATGCAATCTGCTATTTAAACAATCAAAAAATCTCGCTGAGACCTGAAAAATTTCAAAGCGGGGTTTCGATAATGGATTCAATTATCTCTATCAACTAATCCAATTAAAAATCGGAAACACAACCTCTTTAATGTTTAGCGCTTTTATTTAAAACATTAACGAATGTAAGTTCAACTCTACCATATATCAATTCCCCCTTGTATCGGTGTTCCTTTTTAGGGAAGTTTAAAATGTGGTTAAGCAATAACGCGTGCTTGCTTCCAAATCACAAAATGAAATAGGCTATGTATATATTTTTTGTAGACGTACAAATCATAGTAATAAAGCCTATATCCAAAAGCCCAAACGCCAGGGTGAGATGGCGGGTTTACCTAATCAATAAAACTGTATAAAATGAAAAACTTAAAAGGAATGAAGAAGAGCCTTTCTTCTTTGGAAAACAAAAGACTCCAAGATTTAAGCGCAGTACAAGGTGGTTTGTATCTTATCAGATCAAACGTTGCCTGTCCGGGCCAATACCCAAGTGAAACTGTGGAATATGACGCTTACGAAAGCAATGGCGGCAAGTATATCGGAAGAACATGTCAATCTGCTGTTTCAGCCCCAAGTTCTGACATAGGAAACTGGAACGGCGCTAACTAAGCAACTTTAAGTTGAGCCTTAACTCGTGTCATTTATAAACGACTAGGGTTTAACAGGAAAATGTACAAAATCTGCAGAACAGGATTTTGGATTCTGCTCACAATAAAAACTAGTAAAATGAAAAACTTAAAAGGAATGAAGAAAGACTTTTCTTCACTTGAAAACAAAAAACTTACTGATTTATCTTCAACCAACGGCGGAAGAGCAATGGGAGGCTACACCTCTATTCAATCCAATGTATTTGTGGGTGAAGGATGTATAGAGTATGATCACTATGAGGGACCGAATGGTACAGGTGGATATATTTACAGGGAAATCCGTCGTCTTGCACCTGGTGAACCTGTTCACAACTACTAAAATTGTTTAAATGTAATTTCTGCTATCACTTCTGCAGAAATTACATTTAATCAAATCCTATGAAAAGATATGGGCTGCCTTCTTAACAGGGCGCCCTATCAAAATCATTCACTGGCCAATTAAATAAAGATGATTTTAATTATATCCAAGAAACAGGAGACCACCACCAATGAAGTGATCAAATGGCTTTTGGCAATGGGTAAAAAATTTATCCGGGTACAGGAAGACGAAATTTTTGAGATCAAAACCAAAGAGAAAAGGATTTATATAGAAAGCGATAGGAACTGTTTTTACCTCGATGAAATCAGTAGTGTATGGTACAGAAGAGGAGGTTTAAAATTTAAAAATTTCCACTACGACAATCATTCGGTAAACATTCACATGCAGGAGCACCAACATTGGCTGCATGACTATGTAATCAAAACACTTGAATCCAAAAAGCACATTAATAAGCAAAGCAATAGCGCTGTAAACAAGCTGTATGTATTAGAGCAGGCAAAAAAAACAGGGCTGGATGTTCCCGAATATTACCTTGCGGAGAATACGTGTGATGTGGTTTTGGATAAAACAATAATAAAGCCATTGACCGGAAATATAACGATTGACGCTTACCAGAATTATGGGGAAAGCATTATGTATACGCATGTTATCGATCACCAGGAAGAAGATAGCTTTTTTATTACCTTTTTTCAGGAAAAAATTGAAAAGGATTTCGAAATCAGAAGCTTTTACCTGAACGGAAGATTTTTTTCCACGGCAATAATTTCTCAAAATGATGAGCGAACCAAAACCGATTTCAGAAAGTACAATCTTGAAAAACCCAACCGAAACGTGAGATACAATCTTCCTATAGAAATTGAAAGGAAAACCCGTCAATTAATGGAGTTACTGGATATAAACTGTGGCTCAATAGATTTCATAAAAAGTGAAGAGAAATTTTATTTTTTGGAGGTTAACACCGTTGGTCAATTTTTAGGAGTCAGCTCCATGTGTAATTATGGCGCAGAGAAAGCTATAGCCGAATATTTATGAGATATAAAATAGAAGATAAAAATAAGCTTCCACTAACATTCAAATTTGTAGATGAATATAGGGGTAAAAAAAATAGTCAAAAAGGTAATGATGTGCTTTATGCTCCGTGCAAGCGGTATCAAACCAATTTCCTTATGCTGGTAAAACCATATAAGCCCATTAGCAGATTATTATGAGGTACTTCAACTTATTTAGCGATATCCTGATCACAAAAGGCGTTAACAGAATCTTAATTTCTGATTTACAACGTAACTATTCTGAGTTGCAGTCTTTAGAATTGAATAATATAATTGAAGAGTTAAAATCGAATTCCATTGAAGAAGTATTTGCCCTTTATGATCAGGAATCAAAAGAAATGCTACAGGAATACCTAGACTTTTTAGTAGAAAAAGAGTACGGTTTTATTACTGAAAACAGTTGGGACGAAAACTTTCCACCATTACAAACGGGCTTTAGCGACAGCAGCACCATCTCTAATATATTTATCGAAACTGCTGATTTAATGTTTTCGCCACAGTTGGTGCAATCTATTGAAAATTTAGGAATAAGACATTTGGTAATCTATTGTGAAAGCAAACTTTCATTGATGGATTTTTTGACACTAGAAGACACATTTAACGACTCGTGCTTAGAAAGCATAGAAATTTTTTCGTTGTATCATGAGGACGTAACTGATGATTTCGTAAAAAAACTGGATGAAAAATGTTTAAGAATCTACAGCCTGATATTCCATAAGTGTGATAATGCTGCTTTCGAAGTTACAGATACTTTTAAATTCAACCTGGTTTTTACCGATCAATATTTAAAAATAAATTCTTGCGGAAAAGTAGATCTAAAATACTTTGAAACAAACATGCTGAAGGTTTTAGAAGCCCTTAACCATAATTCTTGCCTTCATAAAAAAATAGGTATTGATATAAATGGCAATATTAAAAACTGTCCTGCAATGTGCAATAGCTTCGGAAACATCAACACGACCACTTTAGAAGAAGCAATCCTCCATGAAGATTTTAAAAAATACTGGAACCTAACCAAGTCCGGAATTCAGATTTGCAAAGACTGCGAGTTTCGAAACATCTGTACAGATTGCAGAGCTTTTACAGAGCAAACCCATAAAAATAATGATGGCTTAGACATTTCAAAACCCTTAAAATGTGGTTACAACCCCTATACCAGCCAGTGGGAAGAATGGAGCTTAAATCCGCTTAAGCAAAAAGCAATACAAAGTTACAGCATGCAGCAATTAAACTACGATGCCTAAAAAATTCCCTTTTTATAAACAACCCGATGCAAAAGACTGTGGCCCTACTTGTTTACGTATTATAGCTAAAAACTATAATAAAAGTATTCCGCTTCAGCATCTGAGAACACTTACCGAAACAACCAGAGAAGGTAGCGGCCTTCAGGGGCTTAGCAATGCAGCCGAAAATTTAGGTTTTAGAACTTTAGGGGTTAAAATAGATTTTAAAACCCTGGTTGCAGATGCGCCTCTACCATGCATTGTACACTGGAACAAAAATCATTATGTGGTGGTTTATAAAATTGACAAAGCCGAAAAAGTTTATATTTCAGACCCTAGCTATGGCTTAATTACTTATAAAAGAGAGGAATTTATTAAACATTGGATTGGTGAAAATGCAAACGACGAGACCGAGGAAGGCATTGCACTTGTTCTGGAAACAAGCCCCTCATTCTATCAGGATGACTTTGAAGATGAAGAAAAGAAGACAAGTTTCGCTTTTCTATCCAGATATCTGTTAAAGTATAAATCGCTCGTTATACAGCTTGCCTTTGGCTTACTTGCCGGAAGTTTGCTATCGCTGATTTTTCCTTTTCTTACCCAAAGCGTGGTCGATGTGGGAATACAAAATCAGGATATCAATTTTATTTACCTGGTTTTGCTGGCACAGGTAATGCTCTTTATAGGTAAAATGGGCATTGATATTATCCGTAGCTGGATCTTACTGCATCTTTCTACCAGAATAAATATCTCTATCGTTTCCGATTTCTTCATCAAGTTAATGAAACTTCCCATCAGTTTCTTTGATACCAGAATGACGGGAGACATTATGCAACGCATCAACGATCACCATAGGATAGAACAATTGCTGACAAGCTCTTCGCTAAGCACACTGTTTTCTATGGTTAACCTGATCATTTTCAGCATTGTATTGCTCATGTATGATTATCGCCTCTTTGCAGTTTATTTAATCGGCGCTATCCTATATGTGGCGTGGATTACCTTTTTCCTCAAAAAAAGAAAAGAACTGGACTACAAAATGTTCTCACAGGTTTCGCAGGAGCAGAGCACAGTAATTGAGCTTATTAACGGCATGCAGGAAATAAAAATGCATAATGCGGAGAAGCAAAAAAGATGGGGATGGGAATTTTTACAGGTAAAGTTATTTAAAATCAGAATAAAGGCCCTTTCCTTAGAGCAGTGGCAATCTGTTGGCGGTGGTTTTATCAACCAGATTAAAGATATTTTAGTAAGTTTTCTTTCAGCCAAACTGGTACTGGATGGAAATCTCACACTAGGTATGATGCTTTCTGTGCAATACATTATCGGTCAGTTAAATAGCCCCTTGTTACAATTGATCGATTTTATCAAACAGACTCAGGATGCCAAAATATCTTTGGAAAGACTTGGTGAAATTCATGATAAAAAAGACGAAGAAAGTACTGATGAGCAATATATTACAGAAATCCCACAAAAAGACATTACACTAAATAAGGTATACTTTAGATATGTTGGCTCAGATACATTCATTTTCCAGGATTTGAACCTGGTTATCCCCTATCAAAAAACCACTGCAATTGTTGGTACCAGCGGCAGCGGCAAAACCACGCTATTAAAACTGCTTACCAAATTTTACGATCCGGAAAAAGGTGATGTTCAGATTGGCGGAGCAGACCTCAAAAGTATATCACCCAGCCATTGGCGAAAGCACTGCGGCGTAGTGATGCAGGAAAGTTATGTGTTCAATGATACCATTGCCAATAATATAGCCATTGGCGAAGATATGATCGATAAGCAAAAACTGAGAAAAGCGGTCGAGATAGCCAATATCAAGGAGTTTATTGAAGATTTACCCTTAAGCTACAACACTAAAATAGGAAACGAAGGTATTGGCATGAGCGGTGGCCAAAAACAAAGATTATTTATTGCCCGGGCAGTTTACAAAAGCCCCGATTATATCTTTTTTGATGAAGCAACGAGTGCATTGGATGCCAACAATGAAAAAATCATTATTGAAAATTTAGCGCAGTTCTTTAAGGGAAAAACTGCGGTAGTTATTGCACACCGGCTATCAACGGTTAAACATGCCGATAAGATTATTGTGCTGGATAAAGGGATAGTGGTAGAGGAAGGCAACCACCATCAACTGGTGGCAAAAAAAGGTGAATATTATCGATTAATCAAAAATCAGCTCGAACTTGGAAACTAAAAAAGATAAACTAGATGAGATACAGCTCCGTTCTGAAGCTGTTCAGGATGTATTATCAGACCCTCCACATTGGATGTTCCGCTGGGGCAATGCGGTCATACTGGGTATTCTGTTCATGATTTTGCTGATGAGTTACTTCATCAAATACCCGGAATTTGTACCCGCTACCATTGTAATAACCTCACAAAACCCGCCAGAAAAGCTTGAAGCGAGAATAGATTCTAAACTGGAAAAAATTTTGATCAAAGATCACGAACGGGTTCATAAAAATCAGGTTTTAATGGTGCTGCAATCGACTGCAAACTATGAAGACATTTTGCAACTCAGCAAAATAATCGACTTAACACCTCCGGCCCAGATGGCGTCTTTTCCGGCAAATAAGGTGTCAGCATTTAAATTGGGCGAGCTCCAGAGCGATTATAACAGTTTCGAAAAGGCATTCCAGGACGAGAAGTTATTTGCATCACTTAAACCCTACGAACCAGAAAACAAAGCGACCGAGCAAAATATCACAGCCAACAGAAGCAGGGAACTTGCGCTAAAAAATCAAAAAAAACTGGAACTGGCCAAATTTGAACTGATTAAGAAAAATTATCAGCGAACGTTGCAGCTTGTTAATCAAAAAGTAATCTCTACCGCCGAATTCGAAAATGAAAAAATTAAATTTATACAGGCCGAACAAAGCATACAAAACATAGAAATTTCCCTATCACAAACACAAGAAGCCATTGCAAACCTTAATAAAACCAGAAGTGGAATAAACATCAATCATGAGAAAGACAAGAGTAATTTTGCTTTACAAACCTTACAGTTATTTGAACAATTAAAAAAATCGTTGAGGCAGTGGCAGCAAAATTATTTAATCACGTCATCAACAGACGGTATCGCAAGTTTCCAGCAGTTCTGGGGCGAAAATCAATTTTTAAAACGGGGCGATGCCATATTAACCATTCTTCCCGATAATAAAAAGGCGCTCATTGGCAGGCTACTTGTGCCAGCCACCAACTCAGGTAAAATAGCACGGGGCGAAAAAGTGCTGATCAAACTGGACAATTACCGTTTTCAGGAATATGGGATTTTAGAAGGCAGCGTGCAGAACATTTCTTTCACCCCAGATGAAAAAGGAAACTACTATGTAGACGTGAACTTACCAAAAGGTTTAACCACCTCGTATAATAAAACCCTTACTTTTGACAAAGAATTAAAGGGCAATGCAGAAATTGTAACCCAGGATTTAAGGTTAATAGAACGGTTTTTATACCAAATCAGAAAGTTACTGGGATACCAAAGTTAGCGTAGAAATTTTGATCAGATAAAAGATGATAATATAACCGCAACCAAACTTCTGCAGATTAGCAATTAACTGTTCTTCTAACATTTGCTCGCTTTGTTTAGCAATTTAATTCCAAAGTGCATCGTTTTTCCAATCTGCCTTAAAGCCTAATGCATTTGGATCTACCGATGGGTATTTGATTAACAATTCTTTCATTTTTAGCGCAAATGAATTTTCTGGCGCTATGATATTAAGCATGTACCTGATAATACATAAATGAAGGTACAACTTTTGTGTATCTGTTGGCACATCAATCAGCCAACGAAAAGGAGGCTTAGACAATATTTTAGGAGTTCCAGGAAGATTTTTATTCCATAATCTACTGTGATTTGCACAGTAATTTCTTATTTGTGCAATAGATTGTAACCAACTGGGAAGGTAAGTATGGTTTACGGCTCCTAATTCTTCGGCAATAACATCTTTTGATTCGACAGTATTTTTAAGATTGCCATACAGTTTAGAAAGTGAACCGAAACTGGTCATTTCTAAAGATTTCCAGGCTGGAGGAAACCTTAAATCTTCTTTATATTTCTTTTTATGTTCTTTGATGAAAATGTCTTTCGATCGGTCTATTTCCTCTTTCAAACTGGCAAGTGTTTCTACAAGAGCGCCGCTATCTTTAAATATAGCTATGTTTTGGAACCACCAGGGATCAAATTCATGAGACAAGTGGTAAATTAACTTTGTACGTAAACTAATCTCAATCTTTTCGATCGCGTCAAAAATTAAAATCCGTAGTTCCCTATCAAAATTATAAAGGTGAATAACATCTTCAAATTTACTATTTGGTTTAAATATATGCTGTTCTTTATCCAATTGCATGGGCCACCAATTGCCCGCTAAACGATAATAACTCACATGCGACAGGTAATGGGTAGCTAGGGCATGGTCTGCGATGACCAATCCCCTTTCTTTAAGTTGTGCAATGTGCTCCTCAATGGTAAATGTTTTTTTATTATAAATCATAGAGAGATAGTTTTACAACAAAAATAGAAACCCGCTAAAAAACGCTTTTAAAACCGAACCAGGGAGTTCATTTCGAAAGAATGAAAACGCTATAAAAGCAAAAGACCCGCCCTGGGACGCTGTTCTGACGGGTAGCGTGGCGAGTACTATTAGCACAAATATAGTATCTTTTTTTGGGATGATAAAAATATACTGAAATATTTTTATAAAAGTAAATACTATTCAATATAGATTAGCTTGAAAACCACTGCCATACTTTCAATATACTTTCGCCTCAAACCCAATGACCTATCGACTAGTTTATCATATTTATCATTTGGCAGAAATGAGCATTAATCAATCGAATGGAACATTTTGACTAAAAATAAGGCTATGGAAAACCTTAATTTTAGAATAATAAAACCCTACAATCTATTTATTAATTTTTCTTAGTAAAAAGTCTATACAGCCCCGCTATTCCCAATTATTAAAATAGATCTAACTCAAAGGTTTACCGTAACCCTTTAAACATTTGATCTATCAGTTTCTTTCTCTGTGTTTTTGAAGTAGCTAGTATCAACTCTACCTTAAACAAAACCGAAACAGCCGTGGCAAACCTTATTGTTTTTTTGCCTATCCAACATAATAAAAAAACCATCCGATTTTACTACCTTTGCGGCTCAAAATTTTCAGTAGAATGAGTCAATCCATTAAAATCAAAAACGCTTTAATCTCAGTATATTATAAAGATGGTTTAGAGCCATTGGTAAAATTGTTGGCCGCACAAGGGGTACAATTATTTTCTACGGGCGGAACAGAACAATTCATCAAAGATTTAAACCTTCCTGTTACGGCGGTTGAAGATTTAACCGGTTATCCATCTATTTTAGGCGGACGCGTTAAAACCTTACACCCAAAAGTATTTGGCGGAATCTTAAACCGTAGGGCGTTAACTGGCGACCAGGAGCAGATTGCCGAATATGAAATTCCTGAAATTGACCTGGTTATTGTTGACTTATATCCATTTGAAGAAACTGTAAAAGCAGGTGGAACACCTGAAGAAATTATCGAGAAAATAGACATAGGTGGTATTTCACTGATCCGTGCCGCAGCAAAAAATTTCAATGATGTGGTGATTATCGCATCAAAAAATGACTATCCTACTTTAGAAGCTCAATTGGCAGAACAGAATGGCGAAACCACTTTAGCACAGCGTAAGGCATATGCTAAAAAAGCATTCCATACTTCTTCTCATTACGATACTGCCATTTTCAATTATTTTAATACCGAAGAGCCACTTGATGTTTTTAAACAGAGTGTTACGGAAGCCAAAACTTTACGTTATGGCGAAAACCCTCATCAAGGTGGTGTATTTTATGGCGATTTAGATGCCATGTTCACCAAGCTTAATGGTAAAGAACTTTCCTATAATAATTTGGTTGATGTAGATGCAGCTGTTGCTTTAATCGACGAATTTGATGACCCAACTTTTGCCATTTTGAAACACACCAATGCCTGTGGTATTGCCTCACGTCCAACGGTTAAACAAGCATGGATTGACGCTTTAGCCTGTGACCCGGTTTCGGCTTTCGGTGGGGTACTGATTACCAACGTTGAAGTTGACCTTGAAACCGCAGAAGAAATCAATAACCTGTTTTTTGAGGTATTGATTGCGCCTTCTTATCAGGCAGAAGCAGTAGAGCTGTTCAGCAAAAAGAAAAACCGTGTTATTTTACAGCGCAATGAGGTTGAATTGAGCAAAAAACAATTTAAAACCTTATTAAACGGTGTAATTGAGCAGGATAAAGATTTAATTATTGAAGGTCCGGAGCAAATGACAACGGTTACCGATAAAGCGCCAACCGAACAAGAACTGAAAGACTTATTCTTTGCCAACAAAATTGTAAAACACACCAAATCGAATACCATTGTTTTGGTTAAGGATGATGTGTTAATTGCAAGTGGTGTGGGCCAGACTTCGCGTGTTGATGCCTTAAGACAGGCGATTGAAAAAGCGGCTTCTTTCGGTTTCAGCGTTAAGGGTGCCGCAATGGCTTCTGATGCTTTCTTCCCTTTCCCGGACTGTGTGGAGATTGCTGCCGATGCGGGAATTACTGCTGTTTTGCAACCAGGTGGATCAATCAAAGATGCAGATTCTGTTGCAAAAGCAAACGAAAAAGGTATTGCAATGGTAACCACCGGCGTAAGACACTTTAAACACTAAGGAAGGTAGAAGGTTGAGGCTTTGAAGGCGAAAGGTTATATATCCATACCTTACCTTTACAAGAATCCGAAACTAAAAATGATGAGCTTTATTTTCACAATATTTTAATTGCCTTAAAAACAATTTAATAACAGGAGAAAATAAAACTTAAAACAATAAAAATCCTATTTTTACATTAGGAATAGTATAGATTTGATCAAATAAAGAAAACATACCTTATATATGGGATTATTTAACTGGTTTACGCAAGAAGTTGCCATTGACTTAGGCACCGCGAATACCCTGATTATACATAACGACAAAGTAGTGGTAGATGAGCCATCTATTGTTGCTTTCGATCGTACTACAAATAAAGTTATTGCAATTGGCCGCCAGGCCATGCAAATGGAGGGAAAAACCCACGATAATATTAAAACTGTCCGTCCATTAAAAGATGGCGTAATTGCCGATTTCAACGCTGCTGAAGCGATGATTAAGGGAATGATTCGTATGCTTAACGGCGGTAAAGGCTGGATGTTTCCTTCTTTGCGTATGGTAATCTGTATTCCATCTGGTATTACGGAAGTAGAAAAACGTGCCGTGCGCGATTCTGCCGAAATTGCCGGTGCAAAAGAAGTTTATTTGATCCACGAACCAATGGCCGCTGCCGTAGGTATCGGGATTGATGTGGAAGAGCCAATGGGTAACATGATTATTGACATAGGTGGCGGTACTACTGAAATTGCAGTTATTGCTTTATCAGGTATTGTTTGCGATCAGTCTATCCGCGTTGCGGGAGATAACTTCGATTCTGATATCGTAAATTATATCCGCCGTCAGCACAATATCATGATTGGAGACCGTACCGCGGAAAAAATTAAAATTGAAGTTGGTGCAGCTTTACCTGAATTACAGGATGCCCCTGCTGATTTCGCCGTTCAGGGCCGCGATTTAATGACGGGTGTACCAAAGCAGATCACTGTTTCTTACACCGAAATTGCACACTGTTTAGATAAATCAATCTCTAAAATTGAAGAAGCGATTTTAAAAGCTTTAGAAATTACCCCTCCTGAACTTTCAGCAGATATTTACCAAACAGGTATTTATTTAACCGGTGGTGGTGCATTGCTTAGAGGTTTGGATAAGCGTGTTGCAGCCAAAACAAAATTACCTGTTCACGTTGCAGAAGATCCACTTCGTGCAGTAGTGCGCGGCACTGGCATTGCCCTTAAAAACATTGGCGGATATAAATTTTTAATGCAATAACATTCAGTTTGGAGTTTGGAGTTGTGAGCTTGGAGTTTCCACTCATACACCAAACGATTAACTCCCAACTCCGAACTTTTAACTCCAAACTCAAATGCGTAACCTTTGGATTTTCATCAGCAGATACAACGCATTTTTCTTGTTTATCATTTTTTTCTTCGTTGGCATCTACCTCACGGTTAAAAACAATGCTTATCAGCGGAGCGTAACCCTAAACTCTAGCAATGAGATCGTGGGTACCGCGTATGAAAGGCTAAATGTTTTTAAACGGTATTTAAACCTGGGAATGGTTAACGATAGTCTGGCCGCAGAAAACGCTAAACTTAAAAGTCAGTTACTGGGATTAACTACCGTAGATACAGCCAAAGATGTTAAAGTGGTGGATACGGTAACCAATCAACAATATACTTATCTGGCAGCCAAAGTGGTAAAAAATTCGGTCACTTTGCGCAATAACATCATGACGATTAACAAAGGCACGGATGATGGAATTAAAAGCGGTATGGCCGTTATTGCACCTCAACGTGGAGTAGTTGGTTTTATCCGTGATGTTTCCCCACATTTGGCCACTATTCAGTCTTTACTGCATAAAGATACCAAGATCAGTGTAACCCTGAAAAAGAACCATGCACTTGGCTCATTGGTTTGGGGCGACGGGAATTTCGATATTAAAAAGGCATTTGTAAAAGAGGTACCCAACCATATTAAAATGTACGTTGGCGATACTGTTGTTACTTCCGGTTATGGCTCCTTTCCTGCAGGGGTCCTGGTTGGAAAAATCAGCAAAGCGAATGTGGCTACAAATGATAATTTTTTATCGGCAGAATTAAATTTGTTTACTGACTTTAGCACGTTGCAATATGTATATGTGGTTAAAGATAAAAGAGCTGATGAGCAAAAAGCTTTAGAAAGCATGGCTAAACCGAATGAATAGTAGAATCATAATTGTAAATGTGATCAGGTGGTTTTTACTGCTTTTTGTGCAGATTTTTCTGCTCAAGAATATGGGTTTTTACGATCTCTCCACTCCTTTCATCTACGTACTGTTTTTACTTCTGCTTCCATTTGGCATCCCTAATATTTTATTGTACCTACTGGCCTTTGCAACCGGATTGGCACTTGATGCCTTTTACGACACCATGGGCGTACATGCCACAGCTTGCGTAGTTTTGGCGTTTGTAAGGATTTCTTTTATTTCCATCAGTTTAAACCGCGATGCTATTGACGACCCTGAGCCATCCTTAAGTTATATGGGTTTCCAGTGGTTTTCTCTTTATGCTTTTCTTTGCGTTGCAGCACACCACCTGGTGTTGTTTTTTCTGGAAACATTTAGGCTCACCGAAATTGGTTATACCTTAATGAGATGCGGCTTAAGTTGTATCTTTACACTGCTTATTATTTTTCTGGTAGAGTTTATATTCTATAAAAGAACACCACGCTAAATGGATCAGTTATTTAATCGAAAATATATCGTTCAGGGATTATTTATTGTAGTCGCCCTGATTTTATTGGGAAAGCTATTCTATATCCAGATTATTAGCGATAAAGCCTTCAGCTCTGCCGAAAGTAACGTACTCCGTAAAATTTATAAATACCCTGCCCGCGGTGCGATCCTCGATCGGAACATGAAAGTGATTGTGCAGAATGAACCTGTTTACGATTTAATGGTGATCCCAAACGAGGTTAAACCTTTTGATACCCTCGGACTGGCCAACGCTTTAGAAATTACCATAGAGGATGTTCGTAAAAAGTTAAAAAAAGCAAAAGCGCAATCCCCTTACCAGTCTACATTTTTTGAAAGGCAGATTTCGGTACAGAGTTATGCCCGTTTACAGGAAATCATGTACCGTTTTCCGGGTTTCAGAACGCAGGATCGAACCATCAGGCATTATCCTGATAGCATTGCCGGACAGCTTTTTGGCTATGTTAAAGAAGTGAGTCCGGATGATATTGAAAAATCAGAAGGTTATTATAAACCGGGCGATTTTATTGGAAAAAGTGGACTGGAACGCTCATATGAAGATTTTTTGAGAGGTGAGAAAGGCGTAATCAATACACTGTACGATGCTAAAAATGTTGCTCAAGGGAGTTATGCCAATGGTAAATATGATATAAATGCTGTTTCAGGTGACCGTTTAATTTCTTCATTAGACATCAGGATCCAACGCCTTGGCGAAGAATTAATGAAAAATAAGGTAGGGGCTATTGTGGCCATTGAGCCTTCAACAGGAGAAATTCTGGCATTTGTGAGCAGCCCTGGTTATGATCCTAACCAGTTAGTGGGTAAAGATTGGGGAAAAAACTACATGAGCCTGATTGCAAACCCCTACCGCCCGCAGATTGTAAGGCCTATTGCCGGACAGTATTCTCCTGGCTCATCATTTAAACCGGTTGACGCACTGGTTGCCCTGCAAGATGGCGCCATTGATCCAAATACGACGTTTTTCTGCCCGGGTTATTACATGGCCGGAAACCATAAAGTAAAATGCGAACACGTTGATGGTACCATTAACATGCAACGTGGTATTGCCCGCTCCTGCAACACCTATTTCTGCCATGTTTTTCAGAACATCATTACTAAAAACGGCATGAAAAACCAGCGTCAAACCTACGCGAAATGGCATGAGCAGATTTCTAAATGGGGTTTTGGCCAGAAATTAGGTATCGATATGCCTTTTGAAAAAAAGGGTATATTCTATCAGGCCGATCATTACGATAAGATTTATGGCAAACGCTGGGGATATACAACTGTAATTTCGCAGGCCATTGGTCAGGGTGAGATTACCTCTACCCCATTACAAATGGCCAATGTAATGGCAGCTATCGCCAACCGTGGTTATTATTTAAAGCCCCACTTAATTAAAGGTATTGGCGATAAAAATGTAGTAAAAAAAGAGTATGTGGTTAAAAATTATGTGGGTGTAGATGAAAAATACTTTCCTATTGTAATTGATGGCATGCGGGATGCGGTGAACAGTCCTTGGGGAACAGCAAAAGAATCGCAGATTCCCAACATTCTGATGTGCGGTAAAACCGGAACCGTGCAAAACCCACATGGTAAAAATCATTCTGTTTTTATTGGTTTCGCGCCTATGAACAATCCTAAAATTGCCATAGCCGTAATTGTAGAAAATGGCGGCTATGGAGGCTCTTATGCGGCACCGATATCAAGTTTCATTGTTGAAAAATATCTAACCGATAGCATTAAGCCACGTGCCAATGGCTATACGGTAAAAGCATTCGCAGAAACCAATCTTTTACCGGCTTTGATTGATAAGACAAAAAAGTTTAAACCGACCAGATTGGATAGTTTAAAACTGAAAAAGGCCGATTCACTAAAAAAAGTTAAAGACAGCCTCAAAGTAAAACCGGCCTTACTTAAACAAAGCGTTGCTAATAAGCTAAAGGTAAATCAACCTGATATAAACCATAAACCTGTAAACCCTAAATAAGATGCAACAACAGGGAAACCGTTTCTTTTTTAATGTAGACTGGATTACTGTTTTAATCTATATTGCCTTGTGTGCAGTTGGTTTTATCAATGTTTATGCTTCTATCTACAATCCAGATAAAGCAACGGGCTTCGATTTTGGAAGCAGTTATGGAAAACAGTTAATTTTTGTTATTACCAGCTTAATATTAGGTTTGTCAATCTTATTGTTTGACGGCAGGTTGTTTAATGTATTTGCACCATTCATTTACGGAGCCACTTTATTTTTACTCGTGGTGGTACTTTTTGTAGGGCGAAATGTAGGTGGAAACCAGGCCTGGATCCCCATAGGCTCTTTCAGGCTGCAGCCTTCAGAATTCGCCAAGTTTGGTACAGCCTTACTTTTAGCCAGGTATGTGAGTACATTTAATCCAAAATTCAGGGATATAAAATCAATCGTTATCGCCGGTTTAATTGTGTTGGCTCCGCTTTTACTGATTATGCTACAGCCCGATACAGGGTCTGCACTGGTTTTCCTGGCCTTTATGTTCCCATTATACCGGGAGGGGTTATCGGGTTATTTCCTGCTGATTTTTCTAGGTATGATTGTACTATTTATAGCTGATTTCCTGGTACCAACTTACATCTTAATTCTTATCCTAACCACAATCGGCGGACTTTTTATATATAATAACAGGCGGAAACAGAAGATTATTATTTCGACCGTATTGGTCACCATTATTGCCATCGCCTATTTATTTATAGTTAAAATTGCTTATGAAAAGGTTCTAGCACCGCATCAGCGTAGCCGGATTGAGCTCATGTTAGGCCTTAAAGCCGATAATAAGGGTGCCGGTTATAACGTCATCCAATCGCAGATTGCCATTGGCTCCGGTCAGGTAACGGGACGTGGTTTTTTACAGGGTACGCAGACCAAATATGGTTATGTACCTGCGCAGAGTACCGACTTTATATTTTCTACCATTGGTGAGGAATGGGGTTTTGTGGGTTGTTCGGTTGTAATCGGCTTGTATATGTTTTTATTGCTCAGGTTGATCAATCTGGCAGAAAGGCAGCGATCCACTTTCTCAAGGGTTTACGGTTACAGTGTGGCCTGCATCCTTTTTTTCCACGTATTCATCAACATCGGAATGACCATCGGAATTATTCCCGTAATCGGGATTCCCTTACCTTTTATCAGCTATGGCGGTTCCTCGTTATGGAGTTTTACTATCCTCTTGTTTATATTTTTGAAACTGGATTCTAACCGGATGGGATTTATTTAGTCTGAAGTCTTTAGTCTAGAGTCCGTAGTCAACACACCTACTCGTAAGTACCCTTATTAAAATACGTCATTTCGAGCGGAGTGCAACGCAGTCGAGAAATCTATCTTGAAAAGCGCTTTTGATTTAGATTTCTCCATTTCGCTACGCTTCAGTCGAAATGACGACTTTTTTTAATAGTACGATTATAAATTTATTCTAAACGCCCTCCGCTAAACACCTATGGCTTACCGCTTTACTTACTAAACCTTCTATTTAACAGTTCGTAAAACTGATCAACCGTTGCCTGTTTATTGGCCCAGTTATTTTTGGCTGCATAATTATGTTGCAGGTAACTATCTGCGGCTTCGAAACTGCTCATTTTGTTAATGATATCAATGACTTCCGAATAGGCCAAGTTGTAACCGTTAAAAAGATCTTTAATAAAAAGTAACTTCTCATTTAAATTAATAGCCTGTTTTAAATCGGCAATTGGTGCTTTAACAGGCTCACTGTTTTTTGCGTTTGTTTTGGCAAGCAAATCGTTTAAACTTGGTGCTGGCTTAATCACTTCAGGTTGCGGAACAGGCTTTACAGGAACAGCTTCAGGTGTGAATATGGGGCGCTCCTCTTCCACCGGAGGCGAAATAATGGGATCATCCAGTTTTACATCCTTTAGTGAGTCAATTGGCTGGGTAGTCGCTACCGTGATGGGTTCTTCTGCTTTAGCGGCCACAACAGGCTCTTCCACCTTTTCAGCCACGATGGGCTCCTCTTTAGCAATTGTTTCAGCGGCTGCTTCTTCGTGCGGAATTAAAAAAGGCTCAGGACCAATTTCATCTTCTTCAGTTTGCAATGGCTCCTCTTGAATCCCTAAGGTAGCTTCCTTATCATGAATAATCTTTTTACGTGCCAAAATTTCTGCTTCTTCCCTGCTTAGCGGGCGATCAAAAATTTCGTCAACAGATCCATGCGCAACCGGATTTGCCTCATAATCAAACTGATCATTTTTATGATGTGTATTCAGCACAAATTCGAAAGTATGGTCGTCCTGGTCAGGCTTAAAAAAATCCTTATTCAAAAGTGAGGCAGCCTTTTCCTCTTCAATCATTTCATCATCAAGCACTTCCTGTTCAGGTTTTACATCAATCCGTTCCTCCTCTTCCTGTGCCGTTACCACTTCTTCCAGCTCCTGCGGATCGAAAGATTCATCTTCTTTTGCATAACTTTTTTCAGGTTCTGGCAATACAATGGTATTTTGTTCGGCCAATAAGGTATGCTTTACATTTTCAGTCGGCTTATTTTCGATTGTGGCATTTAATTTTTTGACGATGTTGACATGATCAGAAAGGAAATGGGCATTGGCCAGAAAAAGTTCCAGTTCCAATTCATTTAATTGTTGAGGGTTTTGAGCCAAAAACTGGTATTGCTCATTCAACTCTGTTAAAATACTACCGATCTTTCTGAAAATATCTTGTTGGTTCATCATAAAATTAAAACGAATTTTTAGTCGATTTATGTTGGTAACTAGGTGTTCAAAAATAAGATATAATTTTCATATTTGATTTTAGTTCACGGGATTTCGAAAACCTCATTTAAACATGTTTAAACCAACATCACTTATTTAAAATAAAACTGAAAAATAGTGATTTTGTCACTTTTTTTGGTCGATTTTGTCACTTTGGCAGTTAATTGTTTTTGCTAAAATACTGCTATTTATAACATAATTCTAACAAATATGTTCTAATAAAAAAAGGTTCAGACAAATTGCTACAATCTTTAAAAATCGCTTAAATTTATTGGCTAATGTAAGGCATGAAATAACCTCTTTCAAACTCCCCATCGGAATTTTTAGAATATTCAACTTCAAAAACATTATCTTCATACTGAAATCGAACCTTAAAGTTATCAGTTTCATTATCAAATACTTGCTTTCTTCTTGAGGCTATTTTGTCCATTTCATTTAATTCATACTCTGTCGGTGATGGAATAATATAAACAAAAACCCATTCTTCATCATCATTTATTGCTAATAATTTAAAACCCACAATATATTCATTTTCCTCATATACATAATTTATTTCCTTTTCTCCTACAGATTTGCTACTTAACATCAGTTCTGTCTTGTGCGCATTCAATGCATGTTGCCCAACCGCATTGAGATATTCTTTCGTTAATTTTTTCATTTCGCAATATAATAAACTAAGAAGTAATTCATCGCTGTTCGTCATTAGGAAAAATTGGGGCTTTCAAAACACTAAGAAGTAGAATATTCGTAATTAATCAGTTAACTGAAATAATACTACAATTATTCGACTAATCATTAGCAAAAAGGGATAATAAAATTAATGACCACCCCTAATCTAAATTAACGCTCTCAATATCGCTATTGATGCAAGGCTCTCACCCCTTACGGTGTCAGAGATATATTTTTTAGTCATAAATTCTTTGTAATATTTTAGGTGAGTCCCATTTGCTTCTTTAATATCCATAGTATAAAGCTTACTAATATTTTAGCTTTCGCAAACTGAGTTTTAAACAGTTAACTTTGTTTTATGGAAAATAAATACGAAAAAAAACATTTGGTAATTAATTGGAACAATACAGGTTATGAATTTGAGGTTCAACCAACAAAAGTTGAAGGCAAGTTAATTTTTGAAATAAATATGTTTGATAATCATCCAAGAACAATAGAGTATAGCTATAGTAATGGTTGGTGGATGTTATCAGGAAATTCAATTTATACAGACATTTTAGTTGGCATGGGCGCAACAATCGAGAAAAACTATCCTGAATTATTCTGAGATCAGAGTAACTTTCTAAAATACCACACGAGCAAGCCAGCAACTAGCAACACCATGAATAAGCGAAGATAGTTCAGTTTAAAAACATTCCTTTCAACTTCGCCAGTAGCTTGAAGAATTTTTAATTAATCTCTTAAGGATGCTGCCGCTAAAACCCCACGTATCAGTGTGGAAGTATCAACCACTGCAGTTTAACTGCGATTACCTTCCTTATTTTAATCTAATTAAAGGTCCATCTTCTGTACTGTTTTTGCGCTTAATTATAGCTAAACTCATCTGTTTTACCCATACAAAATAGGTAATTTCATAACCGTATATCCTATTAGTTTGGTTTAATTTGTTTAACCAGTTTAGCCAACCTTAATAGGTAATGATTCCAATTAAAAAGCCCTGCTAACTTAATAACAGGGCTTATAGGAACTCCTTGTAACTTTAGAATATGTTTGGAAACATATCTTTCAATTGATGGGTTATCCACACAATTGTTGCTAAATCACCTACAATGGCACGTGCGATGTTAAGATGTTTAAAAGTACCAAGGTAGTCTTTCATACCTTTTTCTTTCTTTTGTTCATCACAAACACTATGTTTGTGGTAGATGAGTATTTCAATACTCGTTTTTGCTTGTACCATCTCCGTGGTTTTAAGTGAAACAAATGAAAAAGCTGGTATTGTAGTACTGGCTTTTTCTGTCTTAACAAAGATATATACGGTGTGTCTTCTTTGTGAATCAAAGTTGTTAACACATCTTTTAAATCGGTGGATAAATCATTGTTTACACGCTTTTATTCAAATTTTTTTGAAATTTTTTTAAAATTTTTTTGAATTTTTTTTTTAAAAATTAACATGAAAGATGCACTTGCAAGTATCAATAATCGGGTCATGACCAAGAACTTTCATAAAACAACTATAAATCAGCATATTACACATCAATTGTGATTGTTATTTGGTTAATATTTTGTTATTCAAATTGAAACCAAAATGCATCATAGTTTATGAGATGTTGTTTAAACCAGGATTAATGTTAATAACTTAAATTTGAGGTGTAAGATAGGTACAAAAAAGAGTTATTGAGAATATTACTCAATGGTATTACTATTTGTGCCCAAGTTGGCACAAATAGAGCCTACCAGTACCGCTGGGGCTATACTATATTATAATTAAATTAGATTGGTAAACTAAAATATTTTTAGCAGTTAAATAATTAATGGCTATTAGCTATGATACCACTTTAATAAATTTATAACACCAAGAGCAATAGCAATAATACCAGCTGGGATAGCAACTATCCAAGCTAAATATTGGAAGATAACCTTGTTATTATCATCTTTCAATTTCTCAATAAGTTTATTTTTTTCTGGCTTAATACTTTTAAATGAAGTTTGGAGATTTCTAAGTCTGTTTCTTCTGTTCATTGATCTAATAGCCTCACCCACCATTTTATTAGTGTCATTGGGTTCAGAAGTCGAATTTTTCACTTTGGTAACATCATAAATATCTTTGGGGTTTGAAAGGAAATCTTTTAAATACTTGTTATGATTATTGTCATAATCTAAACTCGATTTAGAGGGTGTTAGAGTTGGTATTGCAGAATCAGATTGCATGTTCCATAACCCAAGTTTTTTACTGAAATTTTCTAATTCTATTTTATGTGAGGTAGAAAAATTCCTTTTGCCTAAGTATGTAAGATAGTTTTCTTTAGAAAGACTTAAATAGGAATATTTATTTGGTTCTCTTTCCACTGCGTTAATTCCGACTTGCTTTTCAAAAACGCCAAGCTCAATTACTTTCTTATTATCATGATGGTATATAATTACTAAGTTATCAAACTCCAGAATTTCCCAAAGTTCGTGGTTGTAATTATATTCCCATTCTGCAAATAAGATTTTTTCTATTTTTGAGGTTTGTTTGTGTCTTACTATTAACATGAATTAAATTTGAGAAATTTTATATTCAAAGATAAAATAAATCTGATCAGTGAATTATGAGATTTTATCAAAACACCATAATCAATACTTACAGGTTTCTATCAAATCACCACAGTACTTAATAAACAACCAATAGCTGAATTAAGTAAGCTTTGAATGAGCTTAAAAAGTTTTTATATCTAGTAACCAAGTTTAAAAATAACACTGACAAAAAACATATTACTTAGCCTCTAGTTAATTTTGGGCTTGCTCTGGTATTCGTATTATATAGGATTTCAGAGAAATTAGGAATTGGGGGAAATCAATTTGAAAACAGCATAACTATTTATGATACAAAAACTGGCAATACTACAGAAGGAAGGGATTAAAAGGAGAAGAGTGGATTATGGTTGCCGCAAATGTGAAAAATGTTGAAAATAGCAACACGACCAGTAAATTGATTGGATAAGATCGTTATTAAGATATCGGTCTTGCTTCCTGGAGTGATCCATGCACATCATCTAATTCATTTATATCAGCAATAGGATTTTTATCAAATAGCATTCCTACGTTTTGTATTTAATGATTCCTAAAAATCATCGCTTTTGTTGCTGACAATTGTATAATAAGTAGTTTGTTCATTCGGATTGTCATCCTTTGGCACGAAATGAAATTTTAACTTTGGAAATTTTCCTTCGGTAATGGCATTTTGCAGCAATCTATCATATGCTTTGACATCTTCAGTAATTAATCGAAGGTCTGTCCCCATTAAACCTTTCAATGTATAACTATTACCAATAATTAGTTGTCGAATGTTTAAATCAATTACCTTTAGTAAACTCCGTATATCAGTAACTGCAGTTATCAAATCTCTTTTTGCCTCATACTCCAAAATGTACATATTAGTAAGTAAATTATCAATTATCTTCAGAACGGTATTGAGTGCGATTTTAGTGGGAACTGCAAGTTCATGAATCGAGTCATTTCCCAAAAATCGTATCGAATGGAGTCTTGTAGCCTCACTCGGGCTTATAAATCGATTATCCCTTAATTTGTTTATCTTTTTACTAAGGTCATCACCCCTTATGCCTCTATCCTTACAAACTTCTTCAATAAGTGCTCTGAAACCTGCTGCAGTTAAAATCAAGCATTCAGCAGCAAAAGACTTTATGCATTCATGGTATATAGTGTTTATTCGTTCTGGCACAACATGAAGATTTTCTGGGATTTGATGTTTCGCTAATACATTTGGATATCTCTCTATCGATGTGGTCGGCACTTGATGCCCTGAATCATCATAATCCCATTCTTCATAATCTTCCTTTTGTGTTCGATATGATAACGAAGTGCATCCCATACATTCTACTATCATATAAAAATCAGATGCATTATACTCATACTGGTCTCTTTTTTCAAGCGCAGTAATTTTATGATTTAGCTTAGTACCACAGTATTCGCAATAGTGTTTAAGAATTCCTCCAATTATCATATTATCAATTTCATATTTTCATAATCAATTCCATATTTCTTCTCTATGAATAAATCAAGCCTTCTAGAATCAACTTCTGAGATTATATACATTTTATCAGAATCTGTAAATGGATATAAACCAAAGTTTTTAAAATAATTCTTGCTTAGCGAGAAATAATTAGATCTATAGTGGCGACTTGAGTTAATTATGTAGAACCAAAATCTTTCCCGTTGATACTAAGGTTATAGCGTTTACCAAATTCTTTTCGGTATTCTGGTTTTTCATTTGGGTATTCGATTTTGTATTGCACCATCCATTTTTTGTTATCTTTGTCGCTTAGAAACGGAGCAGTAAATTTGAAGTTTTGCATAGCGTAGATTAAATATTTTTGTCACTAATTGTCACTTGACATACCTCTAATATACGAAAAACGCACTATTATACAATCTTCTCATATTTGTTCGGTTTAAAATTATAGAACGGACTAAGGGAAATAAAAAGCAGCATGTTATTTAGCGAACAAAATTTTAGGAGAAGGGGCGAATTTTCAGGAAGTATAGAAGTAGTATGTGGCTCTATGTTTTCTGGCAAAACGGAAGAACTGATCAGGAGGCTAAAGCGGGCACAGATTGCTAAACTCAATGTCGAAATTTTTAAACCCCGTACCGATACCCGCTATCATGAAACAGCTGTGGTTTCGCACGATTTAAACTCGATCAACTCTACTCCAGTAGATAGCGCTTCTGCTATTCTACTATTGGGCACCAATACCCAGGTGGTGGGTATAGATGAAGCACAGTTTTTTGATAATGAATTGCCTGAGGTGTGCAATAAACTGGCCCTTAAAGGCATACGCGTTATTGTTGCCGGCCTGGATATGGATTTTACAGGCAAGCCTTTTGGTCCTATGCCTGCTTTAATGGCCATTGCCGAACATGTAACCAAAGTAAATGCGGTTTGTGTTTGCTGTGGTAACCCTGCCCTCTATAGTTACCGCACAGTTGCTGATGAAGCTACAGTTTTATTGGGCGAAAAGGAAAGTTACGAGCCACGCTGCAGGGCCTGTTATAATCTGGACAAAGGTTAGCCATAATTGATTAATCCGTATCTTTAAGCCAGTTAATTACCGATATGGATAAACAAGCTCAACTAGAAGCATTTAGAAAAGGTATTGCCCAATTTGTAACGTTTAACGATACAGAATGGGAAGTTTTTACTCCGTACCTTAGTTTTTCCAGCTTAGGCAAAAAACAACATTTTGCAGTTGAAGGAAAAGTATGCGACTACATGTGCTTTATTACCCGTGGCGCCGTTCGTTACTACCATATTAAAGATGGGCAGGAAATTACCGGATATTTTAGCTTTGAAAATGAGTGGATGAGTGCTTATAAAAGTTTCCTGAAACGCACGCCCAACACCAACTACATTCAGACACTTGAAGAAACAGCATTGGTCATGATCTCCTATCAAAATCTTCAGCAAATGTTAAATCACCCGCTATTGGCTTTAAAAATGGAGCGTTTTGGTCGTTTAATTGCTGAATATTACATCTGCTGTTACGAAGACCGCGTAACCGCCTTTATTACGCAAACACCTGAAGAGCGTTACATTATACTCGAAAAAACAGCGAAAGACATTTTCCAGCGCATCCCACAACATTTTATTGCCAACTTTTTGGGTATCACGCCTGTCTCACTTTCCCGTATCCGTAAAAGAACACTTTTGCAATAAAAGCGCGAACAAGTTTTTAGCAAATGAGCTATAGAAGTTCTCAATGCTGAATAATCCAGAATCCTTATCTTTTGTTAACGTTTTCATCGTTCCATGTCGCATAACTTTGAACCAATCAAAAAACAAAGATATGCATACGATACTTGGCGCCGGCGGACCAATCGCAAACGCACTTACTAAAGAATTAATCCATGCTAACGAAACCATTAGACTAGTTAGCCGAAAACCAGTAGCCACAAACAACCCAAAAGTAAGCTGGGTTAAGGCTGATTTATTAAATGAAGCAGAACTTTTCGCAGCAGCCGAAGGTTCGAAAGTAATCTACCTCTGCGCTGGCCTGGTTTATGACATTAAAGTATGGCAACAACAATGGCCGGTTATTATTAAAAATGTAATTAACCTAACTAAACACACCGGAGCGAGGTTAATTTTTTTTGATAATGTTTATATGTATGGCCTGGTAAATGGCCCTATGACAGAAGATACGCCCTACCGTCCATGCAGTTTAAAAGGAGAAGTGAGGGCAAAGGTAGCTAAACAATTAATGAGCGAAGCTAAAATGGGACAAATAAACGTCACCATTGCCCGTGCTGCAGATTTTTATGGAGCAGATTCAATGAACAGTTTTTTCGATATGATGGTACTTGATAAGTTTGCCAAAAAAGAAAAAGCGCAATGGATCGGAAACCCAGGTACCCTACACAGTTTTACGTATATTGAAGATGCAGCAAAAGCTTTATTCCTGTTGGGACAAACTCCCGATTCGGGCAACCAGATCTGGCACCTGCCCACTGCCGCTCCTATGAAAGGAAAAGCTTTTATAGAAATGGCCGCCAAGATTTATGAAACCAAACCTCAGTATTTAGCCATTAACAAACTAATGTTACGCCTGGTCGGTTTATTTAAAAAAGTAGTTGCGGGTACTGTAGAAATGTATTACCAGTATGATCACGATTATCATTTCGATTCTACCAAATTTGAAAAGGCCGTTAACTTTAAGCCTACTCCTTATCATGATGGGATTTTGAAACTATCCAAAACGATGTATAAAAAACAGAATTAATGTAAGTAGGTGATAATTATAACGCTAACTGCCTATCTTTAGCGCAAATGATTCAAGATATTATAAAGGACAGCAATATTAAAACCGTATCGATTTTGGGCTGCGGTTGGTTTGGCCTGGCTTTAGCCAAAAAACTGATCGGATTAAATTATACCGTTAAAGGTTCTACCACCAGTCAGGAGAAATTAGCAATCCTTCAAGCGGAGCATATACAGCCATTTTTAATCAATTTTACGGCAGAATCGGTTGTTGCCGATGCTACTTTCTTTGAAGCTGATGTGCTGTTTATCTGTATTCCGCCGAAGCGTAACTCTGCTGAACTACTTGACTATCCAAATAAGATCAATTCTATTCTGGCCGCAGCGGAAAAAAAAACAAAACATGTGGTAATGATCAGTTCAACGAGTGTTTATGCTGATAACAATAAAATAGTAAATGAAAACAGCGAAACCATTCCGGATACGGATTCAGGAAAGGTTGTTTTAGCTGCCGAAATGTTATTTAAAGAACAATTTCCGGAAAATCACACGATCATCCGCTTTGCAGGTTTGATTGGTCCGGACCGTAACCCAGGTAGATTTTTTGCCGGAAAAACAAACGTTCCGAATGGTTTGGCTCCGGTAAACCTGATTCATCAGGCAGATGCTGCAGGCATTGCGGTAAAACTTTTGGAAAAACAGGCATTCGGGCAAACATACAATGCCTGCTCTCCAAACCATCCTGCAAAAATGAATTTCTATGTGGAGGCGGCCAAAACATCGGGCTTAGCTATCCCTGAGTTTATTGCCGAAAAGAAAAACTGGAAGATTGTGGAGAGTATAAATGTACCTGAGTTTTTGGGGTATGAGTATGAAGTTAGAAATCTCTTCTCACGTTCGTCACCCTGAATTTTATTTCAGGGTCTATTTTACAAGAAAGATGCTGACCACGTAGTAGCTACAAGGCAATTGAAAACACTATTTCTACTTGTAAAATAAATTCAGCATGACGATCGCGTAAGTTGAAGAGGCTAAAAATTATCACCACGAATAAATAGCAATAAACTAAGGTCAATAGATTTCTCGACTTCGTTGCACTCCGCTCGAAATGACGATCGATCTAGAATAGCAATACTTAACTCAACAAGCCCAAAAGCTCTTTTTTGGTTAAATTTTTAAAGAAACTACCCTCTGTTTGGATCAGATTCTTAACCAAATCCTTTTTAGTCGCCTGAAGTTTCATGATCTTTTCTTCAATAGTATCAGGACAGATTAAACGGACGGCCATAACATTTTTATGCTGGCCTATCCGGTATGCTCTATCGATAGCCTGGTTTTCTACTGCAGGGTTCCACCATGGGTCAACCAGATAAACATAATCGGCTTCAGTTAGATTCAGCCCGGTACCACCGGCTTTTAAACTGATCAGAAAAACCGGAATATCTGCATTTTCCTGAAAAGAGGCAACTGCTTCAGCTCTTTTTCGCGTTTGTCCGGTAAGGTATTCATACCTGATCCCTTTATTTTCCAATTGTTTTTTAATCAGATCGAGCATGGTTACAAACTGAGAAAAAACAAGAATTTTATGTCTTCCGGCCTTACTTTCGATCTGTTCCATCAGCACATCAATTTTTGAGGAAGCCTGTACATAAGATTTTCCGTCGGCCAGTAAAGCGGCCGAATTGCAGATCTGCCTTAAGGTGGTGATGCTTTTCAATACATGCATCGAACTTTTAGGCAGTTCATCTTCCTGTTTACCCAAAATGTAATCCTGGATTTCCTTTTTATTGGCTTCATATACTTCACGCTGCTCTTCACCCATTTCGCAATACAGCACAATTTCAGTTTTATCCGGAAGCTCTTTCGCAACCTGTTCTTTCGTTCTGCGCAGAATAAACGGCCTTATTTTTTTCTGGAGTTCCTCTGCTCTTTTACTATCTTTAAACTGATCGATCGGGGTAGAATATAAATCGGCAAACTGTTGTTTACTTCCAAACAAACCCGGGCAGGCAAATGACAATTGCCCGTATAAATCAAAGGTATTATTCTCGATCGGCGTTCCCGTCATTACCACTTTATTACGGGATTGCAACATCCTAACCGCTTTATAACGCTGCGAATCCGGGTTCTTGATCAGTTGCGATTCATCCAAAAAGATATAATTAAAGCGATAATCCTTTAGGAAACGGATATCAGAAAGCAAAGTTCCGTATGAGGTTAAAATAATTTCATAATCATCAAAAGTGTCCGTGGTTTTCGTCCTTTCGCCAGCATAAATGGTTTTCACTTTTATGGATGGTGCAAACTTCTTTACTTCTGCTTTCCAATTAAATATCAGAGAGGCGGGTGCGACAACCAGATTGGTATTGTGTTTAACTTTTTCACGCTGTGATAAAATGAAAGCCAAAACCTGAATGGTTTTACCCAATCCCATATCATCGGCCAAACAGGCACCAAAGTTAAAGTCATCTAAAAAGTTGAGCCAGTTTAAACCATCTTTCTGGTAATGACGTAAGCTTGCGGTTAAACCTTTCGGCACCTCAACCTCCTGGATGGAATTACTTCCTTCAAATTTCTGCTTATACAGTATTAATTCATTTTTAACTTCCCCATCCAACAAGGCATCCTCGTAAAGCTCATTTATTGAAGCAAACTTAATTTTTGGTGTGAGAATGGCATCTTCCGTTACTTCACCAGCGCTGAAATAAGCTGCAAATTTCTCTATCCATTCATGTGGCAGTATGCCTTGGGTTCCGTCATCAAGTGTTACAAACTTACTTTTGTTTCTGATCGATTTATGGAGGTATTTAAGTGCCACCTGTTTTTTGCCAAACTTCACTTTTATCTTGGTTTCGAACCAATCAGTTCCGCTTAATACCTCAATATTAATTTTAGCCTTAAATTCACTCAGTTTATTGTTTTTGAGTTGATTGAACCCTAAAATATGAATGCCTTTATTCCTCCATTCTTCAAAAGCGTTAAGGAACCAGGTTTCTTCCATAAAACGTTTGCGGTGCAGATAAAAAGAATCATTGGTTTCCTGCTCGTAGAAATACGGATGCTGCTTCAAAACGTTCCCAATAAACTGCAGCTCGGCTGCCTCGTCACGTTGCAAGGTAAAGAGATTCCCTAATTTATCCTGTGCCTGAATCTGCTTTTTAGAGCGTACGGGAATCTCCAGGTTTCCATAACGCATTACCGGTGTAAGGAGAATATAATCTTCAGATTCTGAAAGGTAAATCAATTGTTCGTTTTCGAGATCAAAACCTTTTTCTTCAATCTGATTTTTGGTGGCGTGCTTTAAATAAGAATAATCCACGCGGATACTTCCTTCTAAAGGCACCAGAATAATTTTTTGAAACTCCAGATATTTTGTTTTGTGCAGGATAAGCCTGTTACTCTGTTTCTTGAAAAAACCGATTACCCGCAAAAAATCTAGTCTGCCAATTAAATAAAGTTGATGGTGTAGTTTTACAAAATACTGGTGAACCAATACCAGGCTATCCAACTCGTATGATTTTCCCTCAATAATTAACCTGCCTGTAATTTCGTAATAATCATCACGTTGGTTCACCGAAAGATGTAAATCCACATCCAGCAGATATGCCTCAACTGCGCTGATGGTATTGGCCTGAATCGTCCCAGACTGCTTACTATTCTGTAGATAAAAAGGAATCTTTAGTGGATTTTTCACAATCGCTTTCAACGCTTCAATTTCTACCTCACTTTGTTCTTGATTATAATGCTGCTGAAAAGTGGTTATGCCACTATAAAACTTTAACTGGTCGTGATCATTGGTTTTAAACAGAAAATCGGCCGGATTAATTCCTTTAAGAGGATTTTTAACCTTACCGCTTTTGGTGGTGTTGGCTTCGAATAATTCTACAATTAAATTATTATAATAGCGATGCTGACCAAAAACCAGAATCATTTTATCGGAATCGTTTTTGATCGGGACTTTTGCCTTGTATTTACTTACCGGCAATAAAAGTTCCTGTAGATTTTGCTGAACTTCTTTGTTGAAAGGCTGAAGTGAGTCCATTTTTGGCCTGATGGCAACCTGACCGTTTTCATAACGGAGATTGAATAGGAGATCAAGATTCGCTTCTTTTTCTAGTCCGTAATCGATTGCGATTTTGGCAAGCTTTTGTTGCCGCAGGTTACTGTCGAAAAAAATGAGCAGCTCCTGCCTTTGAAGGATGTTATACAAAACCCTCGCCTGGTGCTCGCAGAGCTTATGCTTAGGTGTAGTACATCTGCAGGAGAGTTTTACAGTATTTTCATTTTGCTGAACCTGGACAATCGGAAAAGGTAGTCCAGAAGCCTCATCGCTAAAGGCGGCAAAATCAATCTCAATCTGTTCCGGATGAAGCTGATAAAAGCCTTTAACATCGGTATGGACCACTCCACTCAAATGTTTAAGGATCACAATCTGGCTCAGATTCTTCAGGTTGAAATCCTTTAAGATATAATCATAAGGATTTTGTTCTGCTACCGGATGCGCTGTTACCTGTTCACTCATTAAACTAAAATAGGATAATTGACTTTATAAACTCACGCTGAGATCCAAATGTCCACCTAAACCAACTTTGATAATTCTCATTAAAGTGGAAAGTCTAATGTCGCTTGCGTTATTCTCAATTCTTGAAATATAGGTTTTTGTAGTACCACATTTTTCAGCGAGTTGCTCCTGTGTCATACCTTTTTCCTTTCGGAGCTCCTGTAGCATTGCGCCAAGTTTAAAACTTTCGAATTCTTGTTCATAATTTTCTCTACTTTCAGTACCGCGCTTACCATATTCGCTGTCTAGATGATCAGCAAATGATGTCAATTTATTCTTTTTCTTTTCCATCGAAATATTTCTTTTTAAGTTTCTCTGCTAATTCGATCTCACCTTTTGGCGTTTTTGGACTTTTCTTCTGAAATCCATTTACCAGGATGATCAGTTGCCCCTTATCAAAAAAACTGAACACCCTGTATATATCAGAACCAACTTCAACCCTAATTTCAAAAAGCCCCGTAGATCCAGTAATATGCTTAAAATATTTTTCGGGGATTTTTTCAAGCGTAGCAATTAATTGCAAGGTCCAGTTAAATTTCTTCTTTACATTCGGCTTTAGCTTTTCATAAAAATCCAAATAATACGCTTCGAAATAGAGAATATCCCTGATAAATCCTTCTTTCATTACCCAAATTATGCTAAAACAAAGTTACCTAATTAGGTAACAACTTCCAACTTTTTCAGTTTAATGTACTATGTTAAAGAATTTTGGCTATGTTACAACGATTTGCGTAGGTTCAGATAGAAAGGAACCTCTACCCTTTCAGTCTTACCGCTTAATACAAACTCAGCAGCCTGAACACCGAGCTCGCTAAAATCAGTCGAAATGGTGGTAATACCATCCAGTATGATCTTCTTTAAAGGTGTTTCATTATAGGAAATTACCCCAACATCTTTCCCGATTCTGAGTTGCTGTGCAATTAAGCGTTCAATCAGTGTCACCAGATCATCTTCCATTAGGTTAATATATACATCACCTGGACTAATTTTCTCGTCTTTGATGTTATGAATTACTTTATGATCAAAAGCATACTGCTGGCAAAACCGGTAAAAACCGGTGAGTATTTCGTGCGGGAAATAACTGTTTTTTGGAAAAATAATTTTCAAGGTGCGGTAATGCGAAAGGCGGTCTAAAGCCTGTTCTAAAGCTGCATAAATATCCAGAGCGAAATTTTCATAGGCTGCAGCATAATCGCCCGTTACACCAGGTAACAGTTTATCAAGGATAATGAGTTTTTCTTTTGGTATGGTATTGATAATTTCGTGCGCATTTTCTCCTCCCTCCAAAAAATGCGGAATGATTACGAAGTGTGAATAATCATCACGTTTGGCTACGATCATTTTTTTAAACAGGGCAAAATCATTGTTGTAGATATAAAAATCAACTGCGGCGCGCTCACCCAGGGTTTTGGTAAAAGAATCGTAAATAATCTTTTTGTGTGTGCTGAGTTTATTAAAAAGCAGACAAACCTTTAATTTACGGGAAAAATCGGTATTGACAATAAAATAACCCTTGCCAGGTACAGAATCTACTACGCCAAGTTTCTTCAGGTTACGATAACCTTTTTCAGCAGTATCTCTTGATATTTCCAGGCTAAAACTCAATTCATTTATAGAGGGCAACAAACTATTTTTAAGTAATTTACCACTTTCAATGGCGGCAAAAATGGCATTGGTTAGTTGCTTATATTTTGGGGTTGACGAATATTCGTCAACATTAAGGTAGGGGATTAAATCTTCTGGCTTCAAAATGGCGGTATGGATATTGCAAATTCTAAGATAAGTAAATTCCTAAACATGTGTCGTACGCTGTATCGCCGAATAATATTTTAACTGGATCATATCCGTTGGAGCAGGATTTTTGTTCCATGCATCATTTATTGCTAAAGCTGTACCTATTGCCGTAGCTTGCGAAACAGAAGACGCATAAACCTCAATTTCGGGGATAGCGATAGCCAGAAGATGCATATATATAGCATTTTTACCGAAGCCACCATCTACAAAAACTCTTTTCACACCAGCATTTAAAACAAGTTTTAACGAATAAACCTGCTGTTTGATAAGGTCGAAAATCAGTTGGTGATAGGCTTCCTCTGCAGTTTGGAAGAGGGTGAGATCACGAGCCGGAAACGCGGAATTTGCCGAAAAGCCTTGCTGTTCGACTGAGTTTTCAGGAATTTTATTGGCCAGTTTCAAAATAACGGCAGGATTAAACTTCAAATGTTTGAACAAATAAGCCGCACGATCGAAATGCCCGGCAATGCGCTTAAGCTGAACCTCATGCTCGTAACCAGCAAAAATTCGCGAGGCCTTAATTGCCTTACCTTTAAAATGCATGTAACACAGGCAATCCTGTTTAAGCTCTTCGGCAGTTAAAGGTTCCTGGTTAAAAGGGTTTAAACTGATGCACCAGGTACCGGTTGAGATAAGTACAAACGGCGCGTTAAAATTGGCCAGATAAGGGATCAATGCTGCAGAACTGTCGTGCAGGCCTACTCCAACCTCAATACTTTTTCCTTCAAAATCAGTTTTCAGACTCGAATCGGCAGGCGCAAAGATCCCGAACTTACCATCAATGTCTTCTGCAGAAACCCACTCGTGGTATTGGTTTTTATTAAAATCCCAAAGCTGGGTATGGCAACCAATGCTGGTGATATCGGCTACTGCCTTGCCTGTAATCAAATAACTTAAATACTGAGGCAGGTGTAAAGCCCACTTCACTCTTTTAAATATTTCGGGCTTTTCATTTTTCAACCGGTACAATTGCATACCGGAATTTAAGCTACCTAAAACCGGCGAAGCGGTTTCCAACGAAACCTTCTCTTCACCTCCATATTTTACATACAAAGAATTCTTAAGTGCTTCGGGGTACGATTTCAAGTAGTTATAAAGTGGGGTCAACGGTTCACCATTTTCATCAAGGTATACAAAACTGGCCCCATAGGTAGAAAAATTAACGGCTTTAACATCAAACTCTTTTAACTGCAAAACCTGATGCAAGGAATCGTAAACGGAAGAACGCAGGCTCTCAAGATTCTCGCATGGTTCTCCATCTTCATCAACAGTTTCTACAAAACGCGCAGAACGCTCGTAAACGATCTGGTAATTTTCATCGATCAGAAAGAGTTTTTTATTCGTTTTCCCAACGTCAAATATCGCAATAACAGGTTTAGGCATTTTTATCTCTTTTTATAAACCGGTAGCAGTAGTTTTACCACGGTGATTCACCAAAGTATTGCGTACATTCAAGTAACGGTATAAACCAATTGGCGATAAAGCTGCACCTGTTCTTAACCTGGCTTCGGCCACTAATGCCCTTAAATCGCTACGGAAAGTATTTTGCAAAATTTCCTGTGCTTTGGCTACGTCGTTATTCTGCTGTGCTTTGCTTAACGCTTTTCTATCAACCAATAGCGCTTGTGCATAGGCAATCATAATGGCTTCAACTGATTGTAATAAATCTTCTAATGGATCTTTCACATTGTGTGAAGCATCGATCATCCATCCTAAATCTCTTGCATGGTTCATGCCTTTTGCATCCATACCCTCTACCAGTTCGTTAAAAATCAAGAACAACTGGTAAGGTTTAATGCTTCCGGCAGTCAGGTCATCATCACCATATTTTGAATCGTTGAAATGGAAACCACCTAATTTTCCTTCCATCAACAATAAAGCAACAATCTGCTCAATGTTGGCATTAGGCAGATGGTGACCCAAATCAACCAGTGTGTAAGCTTTTTTACCCAGCTTGCTGGCATATAATAACGATTGACCCCAATCACCAACTGTTGTTGAATAAAAGTTAGGCTCAAAAGCCTTGTACTCTACAAACATTTTCCAATCCTCAGGCAAAGCTGAATAAATTTCTTGCAGGCTCTCTAATGTATTCTCAAAAGCCCTGCGAAAATTAAGCTGACCAGGGAAACAAGATCCATCTGCAAGCCATACGGTTAATGCGTCAGAACCCAGCGCAATACCGTGCTTAATTACTTCAATATTGTGTTCAATGGCCTGCTTACGGACATCTTTATTTACATTTTGCAGTGAACCAAATTTGTAACTATGTGCTGAACCGGCCTGATCTTGAAAGGTGTTCGAATTCATGGCATCGAACTTAAGGCCATAACCCGAAGCCAGTTGCCTTAATTGTTCTGCATTTTGAGGAATATCCCAAGGAATATGAAGTGAGATAGCGCCACTTGCACCGTTTAGCGCATGTAGCAGCCCCACATCTTCAATTTTTTCTTCGATATTACGCGGCTCACCACCGGCAATGGCAAAACGGCCGAAGCGTGTTCCACCTGTACCTAATGCCCAGCTTGGAATGGCAATCTGAAAATCGACCAGTTTTTGGATTACGCTTTCGAGATCAACATGCTCCCATTCTTCTTGTAAAAAAGCAAATTTGCGTTGATGCGCCGTTAAAAGAGAATCGTTATGTTTTTCTATTTGGTTCTGCTCAATATTCATGAGGGTATTTAGTTTTTTTCAGGTTAATTATTAGGACGATGCAATCGCCATTCTCGCTCATCCCCGTTTTTACAAAGGGATTACTTCTTTTTCGGTCGGTGAGACACCAACCGATAGTCTCTACCGACGTGGTCTGGGTCCTCACAGACCACAATTTTTATTAAGTCGGTTTATAGGGACACAGACCTGGTAATTAAATATTACCGCACAAATGCCATGGCCACACCGCCATCAACATTCAGTACATTTCCGGTTGATTTTTGCAACAAACCACCTACAAAAGCGAAACAGGCATTGGCAATATCATCTGGTAATATGATCTGGTTTAATAAGGTACGTTTTGCATAATAAGCCGGCAGTTCTTCAACCGTAACGCCATAAGCTTTTGCACGGCCTTCGGCCCAGCCACCAGCCCATATATTACTATCGCTAATCACGGCATCAGGGTTAACCACATTTACGCGGATATTATCGGCACCTAGTTCAGCCGCGTTTAATCTGCTTAAATGTAACTGTGCAGCTTTTGCACTGCCATAACCTGCATTATTTGGTCCACTTACCAAAGCATTCTTACTTACAATATTAATGATATCGCCACCAATATCCTGCTTTTGCATCGTATTTGTTGCAGCCTGGGTTACAAAAAACTGGCCTTTTACCAAAACATCATATAATAAATCCCAATCTTTTTCAGTGTGATCGGCAATGGTTTTAGAAATGGATAATCCTGCATTATTTACCACAATATCTACCCCCCCAAATGCCAGTGCAACGGCATCAAATGCATTTTTAATAGCGGCTTCACTGGTTACATTTAAAATAACAGTACTGTACGAATCTTTACCATACAGGCCTTCAAATTCCCTACCTGCTTCTTCCAGACGCTCGGCATTCATATCATTTAAAATCACTACGCCACCTTCTGCCACAAACTTTTTAGCAATCGCTTTACCAATACCTCCGGCGCTACCTGTAACTAGTGCAATTTTACCGGTAAGTGGTTTAGGCTTGGGCATACGCTGTAATTTTGCCTCTTCCAATAACCAGTATTCGATATTAAAAGCTTCCTGGTGCGGCAAAGATGTGTATGCCGAAATGGCCTCAGCCCCTTTCATTACGTTTATGGCGTTGATGTAAAATTCTGCTGCAACCCTCGCCGTTTGTTTATCCTTCGAGAAAGTAAACATCCCAATACCCGGATATAAAATTACCACCGGGTTGGTATCGCGAATAGCCGGACTGTTTGGATGCTTACAGCTTTCATAATAATCAGTGTACATCGCCCTGTAAGCTTCAAAAGAAGGTGTCAAGCTAACTTTCAATGCCTTAATATCTGATAAATCGGCATCGCTGGCTAAATCTAAAACCAAGGGGCTTATTTTAGTACGTAAAAAGTGATCAGGACAGCTCGTACCCATTGGTGCCAAACGCTCCAAATCATTAGAATTGATGAATTCTAAAACTCGGGTATCATCAGTAAAATGACCAACCATGTGCTGTTTTGAAGAACACAGCCCCCTTAGTACAGGTGCTATTGCAGCCGCTTGTTTTTCACGTTTACCGGCTTCAGCGCTTTCTATTTTCTGTCCACCGAAAACAGGCCCTTTTTTGCCATAATTCTGATGGAGGTACTCTGAACAGATTTCGATTACTTCCAGGGTATTCAGGTAACTTTCGTAAGCCGTATCACCCCAGGTAAACAAACCATGCGATCCCAGCATAATACCACGGATACCCGAATTTTCGTCTAAACACTGCTTTAACTGCAAGCCCAGTTCGAAACCCGGTTTTTTCCACTCTACCCAGCCAATCGTACCATTAAACAATTCCTGAGTAATGCGTTTACCATCTTTAGCGGCCGCAATAGCAATGGCCGCATCTGGATGCAGGTGATCGATGTGCGCAAATGGCAGAAAACCATGCAAAGGTGTATCTATTGATGGTGCTTTAGAACTCAAATCGAAAATGCAGTGGTTAAATAGTTCAACCATTTCATCTTCATGTTCTACACCACGGTAAATATTTTTCAGGCTACGTAAACGATCAACATATAATGCTGCAAGCCCGTTTTTCTTTAAAGTACCTAAATCTCCTCCCGAACCTTTAACCCACATTACTTCTGTTTCTAAACCGGTAAGTGGATCCTTTTCCAATAGCTTACATGAGGTATTCCCGCCACCATAGTTGGTTAGACGTAAATCTGCACCCAATAAATTAGAGCGATATATCAAGAGGGCAACTTCATCGCCAGCCAGTTTCGCGGCTTCCTCTTCATCCCACAGATAACTTACGTGTTTATAACTTTTCGTATTGATTGACATTCTTATATTTTTGTTTAAATTTTAATTTTTTATTGAATTACCATAACCCACAATAAACACCGAAATGATGATGGTTAAAATACCAGCCAAAATCGTTATCAGTGTTTTACGAGATACACCTTTCCACTCTTTTAATATCAGCCCCCAAACATTAGCAATTAAAATAATAAAGGCCATATGCAATATCCAAGAACTGGCTCCATTACCCATTTTGCTTTCGCCCATACCATAGAAAAAAAACTGCAAAAACCAGGTGGTACCTGCCAGTGCGGAAAAAACATAGTTTTTAATCAGCGGACTCTTTGCATTGGTGTAATCGCTAAAAGTTTTATTCCTGGCGTTTAGCACCATACACCAGATAAAATTGGTAGTTAAACCGCCCCAAAGCACAACCACATAAGTAACATTATTCTGAAATAAAAAATTACCGTTTTCAGCAGGATTTGCCGCTTTCCAAATTGAGTTGGCTGCATCAGCCATTGGTTTTCCTGCTTCGATACCAAAGTTGAAGCAAGCACTTAAAATACCCGAAACAATTCCTACAAGTAAGCCCAGCCCGAATTTGTATTCGGTTTTCACCTCCATACCATGCGGATCAGCAACAACAGATTTTATCTCTTTCTCTTTCATCACACCTGCTTTACCGCAAATGACGATTCCAACTATGCACACTAAAAGTCCTAACAGTACCATCCGCCCCCAATCGGTATGCAAAAACATCGTAAAAGTATCTTTACCTGCCTGTGGAAAAAAATCAAAATAGATGGAAGGTAAAATAGAGCCCAAGACCATACATAGTCCAAGAATGATGCTACTGCCCAACGACACGCCCAGATAACGAACGCCTAAACCATAAGTTAGGCCACCAATGCCCCAAAGCACGCCAAAAAAATAGGTCAGCCATAAAATGCTTCCTTTAGTGCCGGCAATAATTGCTGTAAAATTTGGGATGGTTAGAAAAGCAGCCAATGGAGGAACGATTAACCAGGAGAAAATTCCGCCGACAATCCAATAACTTTCCCATGCCCAGCCTCTGACTTTTTTGTAAGGGATATAAAAACTTCCGGAGGCAAACCCGCCGAAAAAATGAAAAATTACACCTAAAATTGCCTGCATGTGCTGATTGTATATTTGGTTGCGCTAAAAATAGGATATACACCAACTTTAACTGTTATGCACTGTTATGGATGAGAAATAATATGGCAGATGGAAGATGTATAATGATGATGGAAGATGTAGGATGGAAGATGTATGATGGACGATGGACGATGGAATTAGATAAGTCCGAAGACAGAGGTTGGAAGCAATAGTTAGTAAAAAATTAACCTTAGTGCACTTTCCAATTAAATGAAGATTTTGGTCTGCGTTGATTACCTAAATCTGCGGGCCAAAATGGTGTTATAGTTATTAACGAATTGAAGAAGATAAGCGCAGATGATTGTTTTGGCATTAAGAGATTTCTCCATTCCGCTACGCTTCAGTCAAATTGACGTTTATTTATTAATTCTCTCCAAAATAGCTTCAATCACGTCAACCGATCTGAGTATTTTATAATGTCCTACCTCTTCAAATGATTTAGCGTTTATTGCAGGATTTTTATCTAAGAATTCTTTAAGAAACTGATGGGTTGAAATATGATCGGCTGGATCATAAGCCAAAAAGTGTGTTAAATCAGTACCTGGCTGATAAAGTTCCGTTAGGTTAAAGTGTTCAGCCGGAACTGGAAATTCTTTCGCAAAGTTGCTAAAAAAAATGTCCTGATCTTTTGCAACTACGTTTACCGAATGTAAGCTCTGCTCAAAGTTCTCTTTCAACCTGATCAATGGTGCAATGCTAACGAGCAATTCAGGAGTTATCTCTAATTCCTGTAAAGCAATTACATTAGCCATGCCACCAAGTGAATGCCCGATAAGAACATCAGGCCGCGCATAGTTTAAAGAAATCGCTTTTACCGAATCGGCATATAACATCAGGTTGGAAAACTCTGAAATTGAACTCCCGTTACCAGGAGCATCAAAGGCAATAATTTCCAGGTCTTCTATTTTTCGGAGTTCAATAATCAGCTCATAAAAATCTAAGGCTTTGGAGGCCCAGCCATGTGTTAGTAACACTTTGCGTTTTCCATTTCCCCAGCTAAAACAGTTAATGATTAAGTTGGCTTTGGTAAAATAGGTATCAAAAACCTGAAGGCTAAATTGTTTTGATTCGGCAATAAGTTGTTCCTGATGTAGGCGTAAAGGCATTTTAGGCGAGTAAAAAATAAACTCGCGCATTAAAGCAGCATCAGGCCCGGCCTGTGTTAGTTTAAGCTCATTTACGATTTGTTTTAGCCTTTTCAACGGTAACTAATCTTATACTTAAACCAAATGTGATTTTAAATCAGCTGGCGAATAATTAATCGATTTCAAAGTCTTATCATCAGATTTTCTGAACACCAGGAACAGTCCGTCTACTTCTTTATAATAAGATTCGGTCCCATCTTTTTCTAAATAAAACCGGATGGTTTGCTCAGCCTCTTCTACTGTTTTACAAGCTTTGCTCATGTTAGAACGGTGAACTTCGTCAAACAAAGTTTTAAATTTTCCACCCAAACCAAATTCGTGGATGGCACCTGCCAAAACATATTGCAAATCGCAAAGGGCATCGGCAACCTCTACCAGATCGTCATTTTCTACCGCTTCCTGCAATTCTCTCAGTTCTTCTGCTAAAAGCGAAATACGCAAATTTGCCCGCTGCTTTGAAGGAATTATCGGATTTTCCAAAATGGGATGTTTAAACGTAGTGTGAAATTCTGCAACCTGATTTAGCGAATTGGTTTCTTGCATGATGGTGATTGATTTGATCTTTATGCAGCAAACTTAAAAAAAACGAAAGAAATATTGGGGAGAATTTATACACAGGTTGGTTAACCGGCTAACTGTTTAAATTGGCCAACTGCAATTATGAATTGCTAAAAGATTGTTCAATTATTGCATTGCTTAGCGATTAACTACAAATTGCCAACTGAAAACTGTTCAGAATGGTTAATCGGTTAATTGTTCAAACTGGTTAATTGAAAGATGAATCCTAGCAATTGAACAAACTAACAAATCAACAATATTTAAATTCCTCAATTAACCAGTTAACCGATTTATACAATTAACCAAACTACCCTACTTCTTCCCTTCCCTCACCACTTTAAAAAATTCTTCTTTATAAGTTTCACCAATGGGGATAGCCTGATCGTTGATATAAACTGTATTGCCGTCTATCATCTTGATTTTTTCAAGAGAAATAATATATGATTTATGGATACGGTAAAAGGGTGGCTGAGGCAGTTCGGTTTCCAGCTCGCGCAGAGCCTGGTAAGTGACAACCCTTTGAGTGGCGGTATAAACCGAAACGTAGTTTTTTAAACCTTCTATATAAAGAATATCTTCATAATTAACCTTAATAAACTTGTTTTTAGTGTCCCCCTTGATAAAAACAAAATCATTCCCCTGCGTTACCGGCTTTAAAACAGCTTCCTGCTGAGCAGGCATTACAGGCATTAAAATCTGTTGTGCTTTCGTAGCAGCCTTATAAAAACGTTCATAGGAAATCGGCTTAAGCAGATAATCTACCACATCAAGATCAAACCCCTCTAAAGCGTACTCGGGGTAGGCCGTGGTTAAAATCACTTTGCATTTACCACCACAGATCTTCAAAAACTGGATCCCTGTTAACTCTGGCATCTGTATATCTAAGAAAACAAGGTCTACCTTACCCTCCTGAACGAGATTAAGTGCTTCAAAAGCATTGGTAGTGGTTCCAACCAAATCTAAAAATGGGGTTTTGCTGATAAAGCTAGCAATAATATCTGAAGCATATGATTCATCATCAACGGCAAGGCAACGGATCATGGGTTAGGGTTTAGCGGTTAGCGATTAGCATGAATTAACATTAGAATAGTTTTCAATGATACAAATTATACATCAGAGATTTAAGATCAAAGTACTTTTGTAAGTATTGCCGTTGTTTGAAATTAACAACTCATGCTTATCGGGATAAATCAGATCTAACCTACGGTGGATATTTACCATACCTACACCGCTTGAGTGGTCTTTCTGCGCATGGCTGATCTTATTGCTCACTTCAAAACTTAGTCTTTTTTGTTGCACCTTCAACCTAATGCGTACTGGTTGCACCGCATCATTAACCACGCCATGCTTAAAAGCATTTTCAACAAACGGGATCAATATCAGCGAAGCTATTTTTTGATCAGCGATGCCATCTGCAATAAAATCGACATAAAAATTGGGTTCAAAACGCATCCTGAACAACGCCACATAACTCTCCAAATACTCAACTTCTTTATCTAAACCTACTTTACCATCCGGGCTGTCGTTCAAGGTGTAACGCATCAGGTCTGACAAACGCAAAACAGCATTGGCCAGCTTGTCGGAAACAGGAATAGCCAGCGAATAAACATAATTTAAAGTATTGTACAGAAAATGTGGATTGATCTGCGACTTCAAAAAGGAAAGTTCCGCCTTAACCACTTCTTCCTTCAATTTGCGGTTAACCTGCTCCGACTTAAAGCTCTGTTCAATTCCATATACCGCAGCTGGCACCACAATAAAAGCTAAACTCCAATAAATATTATCAGATATATAGTTCCATGCCGTTACGCCATCATCATAATTATGAAAACCAAACCATTTTCGATAGAGAATCTCCTCTATTAAATACCGAAGTGATATAAAAACGGCTATGGTAAATAAAATACCACCAATTATCTGGGGTAATTTGTTCTTTTTTAAATATTTAGGATAAATCCACAGATAACAGATATAGAATTCTATCAACTGGATAAAATTCATGGATATATTGAATGCCGATTGCCTTAAGGTAATTCCTTTTATAATTGCTCCGCCATAAAAATATCCTAAAACAAGTACCCAGCAAACTATGTGAATGGAAATGATTTTGATTGTTTTCATGCACTAAAACTAGACAAAGCTTTTTTAACTGCCTATTTTCTTATTCCAAACGTGCAAATAATTATCCCAACCCAGGTAAATTAAGGATGAATGCCATTTATTCCCTAAAAATGGATTGGGATAATATTTTAAAGGGTTGGGATTATATAATTTCAAACAACTCAACAGCACTTCATCTTTGAATCATCAATATAAAACAAACACAATGATGAACCTCTTTTTTAAATCTCTACTTCTTGTTCTATTTATTTTCAATTTTCAAACTACTCTTGCTCAAAACACTAAGGTATCAGGAACCATTACCGATAAAAGAAATAAAGCCCTTGATTATGCTTCAGTAGCCTTAATCCAGTTACCCGATTCTTCTTCGGTGAATTTACAGGTTACCAACCAGCAAGGTTTATACGAATTTAGTAATGTTAAACCGGGCAGATATCTTATTAAAGCTTTAATGATGGGTTATAGAAAAGCCCTGTCTGCACCATTTGAAGTAAAAGATATGGCCGTAAAAGTCCCATTAATTGTACTGGCAGATGAAACTCAAAACCTGAAAGAAGTAAATATTATATCAAAAATGCCCGTAATTGACCAAAAGGCAGACCGGGTGATTGTAAATGTAGAACAGATGAATACCGCTGGCGATAATGCATTGGAAGTAATCAGCAGGTCGCCAGGCGTAAAACTGGATAAAGACGATAACATCGTACTTAAAGGTAAGAAAGGCATTATTATAATGATTGATGGTAAGATGAGCTATATGACGGGCCTGGAACTGACCACTTACCTAAAATCATTGCCCGGATCTGTATTAAGCAAATTAGAATTAATTTCTAATCCCCCATCTTCTTTTGATGCCGCGGGTACAGCAGGCATCATTAATATCAAACTGAAAAGAAATAAAATGCAGGGATTTAACGGAAACATGAATCTGGGCGGTGGTTATGGGCGTTATGAAAAAGTTTTTGGAGGTACCAACCTGAATTACAATATCGGCAAGGTGAGTACTTATCTGCGCCTAGATGCCGGACATTATAACTCCTATAACAGGCTAACGTTAAACAGAACCATAGGCGATGAACAGTATAATCAGCTTAATTTTTGGCATCCTGTAACCAACAGCTTAAATTATTCTACCGGTGCCGATTATTTCATCAACGGGAAACATACATTAGGGCTGATGGTAAAAGGCTTTACGGCTCCTGAGGAAACAAAGGTTAATAGCAATTCAGTAAATTATAATGCGGCCGGTGCAAAAATGGGCAGTACATCAATGTTCAACCCACAAAGCAATACCGAAAAAAACCATGCATTTAACCTGAACTACCGTTTTAAAACGGATACACTAGGCGGAGAATTAGGCCTTGATGCTGATTACGTGAGGTTCGATAACAGCAAAAACGAAACTTTTACCAATAATTATCTTGATGCAAATGAACAGCTGATCGACAATCCAATCGATTTGCGTAACAAAGGGATGGGAAACGTTTCTATCTATTCGATCAAGGCCGACTATAGCCTAAATTTTTCAAAAACATTAAAAATGGAAACCGGCTGGAAAAGCAGCTGGGTAGAATCGCAGAGCGATGTTCGTTTCGATTCGCTCAAAACCGCTGGCTGGATCACTGATCCCCGCAGAACCAACGCCTTTTCTTACAACGAAAACATTAATGCAGGTTATCTTTCCCTTGATCAAAATTTTAAAAACCTACAGATCAAAGCGGGTTTACGTGCTGAACAGACTTTAGGCAATGGCAGTTCTTCCGGTACCAATACCCTGATCAACCGAAAATACTGGAAGCTTTTTCCAACAGTTTTTGTATCCCTAAAACTCGACTCAAACAACCTGATAACAGCTGCATACCGTAAGAGTATTAACAGACCATCATACAGCAGCTTAAATCCGTTTACATTTTATTCCGATCCCTATACTGCCCTGCAGGGAAATCCGTTACTACAGCCCTCTTACGCCAATAGTTCCGAATTGAATTATTCCATTAAAAACTTTAGGGTATTGACTTTAAGTTATTCAGTTAACAATGGTTCGATATCGGAAGTGGTTTATCAGAACAATATTACGAAAGAAAGTATTTCCAGACCAGAAAACCTGAACCGTACCACAAACTTTTATATGGCAACGGGGAATCCTTTCGATATAACCAAATGGTGGAACAACAGTACCGAAGTTTCGGCGGGATTTAACCGAACCGAATCAGCTGTACAGGGCAACGGATTTAATGCTTTCTCCTGGAACTGGTCGATGGTTATGGATAATACCATTACTTTACCTAAAAACTATAGCCTAACCACCTATGCCTTTTACGATTCCCCATCGGTTAATGGTCTTTTTCGCAACTTAGAAAGTTATCAGCTCAATATCGGTGTTAAAAAATTATTCTGGAACAAAAATGCCACACTGGCACTAAAAGTAAACGATATTTTTAATACGAGTAAATTCAGGGCCAACCTGGAATATAACAACATTAAAACCTACTGGCAAAATGAATGGGAAAGTCGGAGGGTGAACCTAAGTTTCACTTATAAATTCGGAAATATGAAAATCAAAACCGCCCGCAAAAGACAAACCGGAACCAGCGAAGAAGAAAACAGGGTTGGCAAAAATTAAAAAAGAAGATAAAGCGTTAATCGGTTAATGGAGGTGAATTTATTCATTTATGCTGTTAACCGATTAACCATTTCCAACAGTAAACCAGCTACAAAACCAGTAACATCCAAATATTACAGGCGTAGTGGCCAGAATTACCCATCGGACCTGCGAGTTTTTTAAACCCAGCCTTTTCGTACATGGTGATGGCTTTGGCCAGTTCCGGAAAAGACTCCAGATAAATCTCATTATAACCAAATTGCTGAGCAGATTCTATGCTCTTTTCCATCAGCATCCTACCGATGCCTTTGCCACGTGAAGCTGGAAGGGCATAAAATTTTACAAGTTCAACACAACCATCCGGCAGGCCATCTGTTGGATAAATGCCGCAGCCACCAATAATAGCTCCGTCTTCTTCCGCAAGCCAGTAAGCCGATTTAGGGTGCTCAAAAAGTGTCGACAAATCGTCGGTTGTCGGATCGGTATAAACAGTGCCTGGCCTGTCTACTTTAAATTCCCTTAACACCGTTCTGATCATTGAAGCTGTAGCAATATTATCTGCCTGTGTTATCTTCCTAATGGTTATGGCCATATCTTATCATTTTGTGCAAAATTAACAAACGACCAGTTGTTTTAAAATAAAAGCAAACAAAATACAATTGAATTCCATTATAACTATAAAACAGATTTATACCATGGAAAATAAAAAAGCAATGACGCCAAACAGTGATCATCCGAAACCAACAGATGATGTACAACTGGAAATAGAAACCGTTACGCCTTCAACTGAAAAGGAAAAAGTTCAACCAAACGAACAAGAGCAAAAAACCAGAGAAGATGAAGTTGACGAAAAAGCAAAACCAGATGATCAGGCTGAAAAAGCAGACATGACGGAAAAACCAGTTGAAAAAAGTAAAACTGACGATGAGGAAAAACGCGATGACATTGAAACCACTACCCCAAGCGCCTAAGTTAATTTTGGTTAAACCCATATTGTGGCTGAAATAGTTTTAGTATTTTGCCGTTATGAATGATATGAAAAATAAAGTATTGCTTTTCTTGTTGACCATAAGCATTTTTGGCTGCGGAATAAACAGGCAGGCGCAACAGATAAAAGCCCTGGAAGACTGTACCTATAAAATTACCGGAGTAAAGCAGGTAACAATAGCAGGAACAGACGTAAAAAAATTAATGGATCAGCAAAGCTTCAACCTAACCAGCTTACCCGGGGTGGCCTTAGGCTTGTTGAGAAAAGACATTCCTCTAAAAGCAAAACTGAATTTGGAAATAACCAACCCGTCAGGCAATTTAGCAGCCATCAACCAGTTTGAATATAAAATATTGGTTAATAATACCGATCTGGCAGAAGGCATTGTTAATCAAAATGTGAGCATTGCACAAGGTCAAACCGTTACTGTTCCGGTACAGTTGATGAGTAATATCTACGGATTGATTTCTAATGGGAATGTTTTTAACGACATCATAAAGGCGGCTCAAAAAGGATCATCATCAAAAGATGAAAAATTAGGCTTGTTAACTATTAAAATACGACCGACTTTTATGCTGGGCAATACACCTGTTAAATACCCGGGTTATATTACCATTAACAAAGATATCAGCAGTAAAATACTGTTGTAAATATGATCTTAAACAAAAAATGCCCGCTTAACATATTTAGTCAAGCGGGCATTTTTATTAAAGCTTCATTAAAATTTCTTGTGAGGTGTCATCACCATTCCTTTAAAACCATTTGGATCCAGTTGTTCATCCAATTCCCTTAATTGAGCTATTGACAATTTGGGTACTGCTGTAGTGGTTGTACTTAAACTGGATGTCTTTTTCGCCGTAATCACAAAATTGCCGTTCTTCGCATAAGTCAAAGCGTAATTCAGCAAAGTCTCGGTTTCATCGCCCCATGCCTTACTTAAATCCTCCGGCGATTCTTTATCAACCGTAAGACCACTATAATAGCCACCTTCACCAAGTTTATTTTTGGTTTCAAATTCTGGAATATACATATCTACTTTGTCTATCCTGATAGGAAAGAAACCCACTGGTTTACCATAAGTTGTTCTCCCGATTAACTTTACATCCATTACTGGTTTTAAGCTGTTAATGGTGAGTTCGCTGGCCGATGCAGTAGCGCCCGTTACGATGAAGTAGATTCTATTCAACGTTAAACTACCCGATTTTGCAAATTTTTCAACATTGTCTGCAGCTGTTGGCGAGTAATTTAAATCAGCATAGGTAGCATATTTTCCGTTTACCCCCGTGGTAAAAGTCTGCAATTTACCTGCATCATCCAACAGGGGTTGGTGCGCCAGAACGGAGGCTTTGCGCTGGGCAGTAGTAATGTTTTGCAAATAGTTATTATAATAAGAAGTAAACATCGTATTACCGTTTTCTCCCGCTGGCGCCATCAGATTGATCATTTCAATAGCTGTAGAAACATAACCACCGCCATTATAGCGTAAATCAACAACTACTTCGCTTACGCCCTGCGTGGCAAAATTAGAAAAAACCGCATTTATGGCTGAAGAGGCATTATTTGTAAAACTATTAAATACAATGTAGCCCACCTTCTTTGTACCAACCGTATAAACATTTGTAAACAATATCGGATTAACCGTGTATATACCGCTTGTTACAACAGCTGTCTTCGGATTGCCGGCCAAATCATTAAATGCTAAAGTAACCGTAGCGTTTGCACCGAAAATAGCATTGTTTAAAAAATTAACCGCACCTGGATAGGTCAGATCGGTTCTTCCGTTTACGCTGGTTATCCTACAACCCCGTGTTAAACCCTGCAATGCCGCTGACGAGTTTGGATATACATATTTTACCCTTAAATCTGTAGTGCTATCATAATTATACTGAACAGAAAAACCATAATCATTTGCCGAGCCATTTACATCGGCTTTAAGTGACCCTGTTTTTCCTGTTGTAGCTGAAGTATAGTCGAAAAACGAATATTTAGGTTCACCAGAATTGTTTACATATTCATATGGCTTACCTGTGGCCGGATCTAAGGAATACTGTGTCATGGCGTATAGTTCAGCCTCATTTGAACTGAATCTCCTTGGATTAAATACGTCATAGGTTGGGAGCGAAGTATTCCAGTAATAAAGTTCCTTTCCGTATAAAAAGATAGAATCTTTGGTCAATTCATCCCGCGTTCCGGTAGGCGTTGTTACAACGGGAGGTGTTTCAGGCTCTTCAGGAACTGTACTGCTCTTTTTGCAGCCACTAACGGCTATAAAGCTTAGAAAACTTAGTACCGCCAGATGAAGGAATCTCTTATTTCTCATAGAAATTATTATAATATAATGTTCAATATACGGATTAGGGAATGTTAGGGTTGTTCCAAAATAAACTTTTATCTATCCACAACTCCTTCCCATGCAGAATATTGTGTACTCATACCCAGCTATTGATGAACTACGTAAATCTACCGATTAAATTACTTTCCACAACGATAATTATTACATTTAGGAAGATATTTTAAAGAGGTACCAAGAATGTTATCCCTTATGCCCCCTAAATTGTCGCCTTTGCACCGCTATAATCAGGCCGTTTAGTTGCAGATTTGAGCTAACAAATTAATAGTCAACCGTACTGAATACATTCTTAATTAAATTTAGTAAAGAATCACAAAACTTAAACTACAACTTATGGAAAAAACTCAATTTAAAGTCACGATTAATGCCCCGAGAGAGAAAGTTTGGGAGGTACTTTTTGGTTTAAAAACTTACCCTGAATGGACCGCTGTGTTTGCTGAAGGATCGCAAGTGGATACCGACTGGAAAAAAGGAAGCCGGGCCATTTTTGGAGATGGCAAAGGAAATGGGATGCTTGCGGTGATCCACGAAAACATACCCAATCAACACCTGTCTATCAAACATATTGGCGAGATCAAAGATGGTAAAGAAGCGTTGCACAATTGGGGCGAAGCTTTCGAAAATTATACTTTGAACGAAAAAAATGACGAAACTGAACTACTGATCGATATGGATATGGTTGAAGAATGGGTAGAATTTTTTCAGGAAACATGGCCAAAAGCTTTAGCTAAAGTAAAAGAAATAGCCGAGCGATAAGATTTACAGAAACATGTTAAAATCAAAAAAGCCTTTCATTGCTGAAAGGCTTTTGGAAGTGGTGCCACCTGGATTCGAACCAGGGACACAAGGATTTTCAGTCCTTTGCTCTACCGACTGAGCTATGGCACCATCCGTTTGGGATTGCAAATGTAGTGTTCTTTTTCTTAAATCCAAAAAAGGATTTCAGTTTTTTTATACAAACGCAAAGATAAAACGTCAACTTTTTGATAAGCAGAAAGATATATTACAAATATTTTTATTCATTTACCTAACATCATTTTTGTCACAGGGAATCTGTATTTCGTATTTCCAAAACCGTCAAAAGCCAAAAAAGCCTTTCATTTCTGAAAGGCTTTTGGAAGTGGTGCCACCTGGATTCGAACCAGGGACACAAGGATTTTCAGTCCTTTGCTCTACCGACTGAGCTATGGCACCATCCGTTTGGGATTGCAAATGTAGTGTTCTTTTTTCAAAAGCAAAATTTTTTTTCCATTATTTAACTGTAAAGCTGATTATCAATTAATTAATTTTCAATTTTTCAAAATCTATAAGATCATCTCTGCTTAGAATGAATACAAACAAAAATTTTTTACCTTTTTTTTATGCATGCATAGTAATTTATTTGGATTAATATCCTATTTTAGCATTACAATCTAATATTGCATGGTAGCACAGATCATTTTTCTAGTACTTACACTTGCAGCAATTGCGCTGTTTACAGTTAACCTGCGTAAAATAATTCGCAATATCCGCCTTGGCAAACCGGTAAATCGACAAGATCAACCGCAAAAAAGATTATTAACCATGCTTCGGGTGGCTTTTGGGCAATCCAAAATGGTTGTTCGCCCTATCCCTGCCTTTCTCCATTTTTTTGTTTACATCGGCTTCGTCATTATCAACATCGAAGTATTGGAGATCATGATTGACGGGTTATTCGGTACTCATCGTATTTTTAACGGTTTGGGCGGTTTATATAATTTTCTGATCGGGTCTTTCGAAATTCTGGCCTTTACCGTTTGGGTTTCTTGTGCTATTTTTCTGGTACGCAGGAATATTCTGAAAATCAAACGCTTTAGTGGCGTAGAGATGAAAAGCTGGCCAAAATCTGATGCCAACTATATCCTCATCACCGAAATTTTATTAATGAGTGCTTTCCTGTTCATGAATGCAGCAGACGCAAAACTCCAGCTTATGGGCGCCAGCCATTATGTTACTGCTGGTGCATTTCCGGTAAGCCAGTATTTAATGAACATTTTGCCAGCATCAGAAAGTGCCCTGGTCATGATAGAACGCAGCTGTTGGTGGTTTCACATTATAGGTATCCTGGCCTTTCTAAATTACCTGCCCTATTCAAAACATTTCCATATTCTTTTTGCCTTTCCAAACACCTATTTTTCCAATCTGGAACCTAAGGGGGAGTTTACCAATATGGCTTCGGTTACCAATGAGGTAAAAGCAATGCTCGATCCTTCTTTTGTACCGGCAGAAACAGAAGCAGGTAAATTCGGTGCAAAAGACGTAACTGATTTAAGTTGGGTAAACCTGATGAATGCCTATACCTGCACTGAATGTGGAAGATGTACTTCGGTATGTCCTGCAAATATTACGGGCAAACTTTTATCGCCAAGAAAAATTATGATGGATACCCGCGACCGGATCACCGAAGTGGGCCAGAACATTGATAAACACGGTGCAGAACACCAGGACGGAAAATCCTTATTGGACGATTACATCAGCAGGGAAGAAATCTGGGCCTGCACCAGCTGCAATGCCTGTGTTGAAGCCTGTCCGGTAAATATTGATCCCTTACAGATTATTATGGAGCTCCGCCGTTTTGCTGTGATGGAAGAATCGCAGGCACCAGGCAGTATTAATGCGATGCTGGGCAACATTGAGAATAACCAGGCCCCTTGGAAATACTCCCCTGCTGATCGTTTTAACTGGGCGCAAGAGAGTTAGCAGTTGACAGTTTTCAGTTAGCAAAAATTAAATAATTACATGAAGTCTTGATACCCGATACTTCATACTTGATACTAGATAATAGACAAATGGAATTTAAAGTCCCTACTATGGCCGAGTTAATGGCCGCAGGTGAAGAACCGGAAATATTATTTTGGGTAGGCTGTGCCGGAAGTTATGATGAAAGAGCGCAGAAAATTACCCGCGACATTTGTAAGATCTTACATCATGTAGGCATTAAATATGCGGTTTTAGGAACTGAAGAGAGTTGTACCGGTGATCCCGCTAAAAGGGCTGGTAATGAATTTCTTTTCCAGATGCAGGCCATGGCCAATATTGAAGTATTGAATGCTTATAACGTCAAAAAAATTGTTACAGGCTGCCCGCATTGCTTCAACACCATTAAAAACGAATATCCGGGTTTAGGTGGCGCTTACGAAGTGATTCACCATACGCAATTGATACAGGATTTAATTAACGAGGGCAAACTGAAAGCCGAAGGTGGTGAAAGTTTCAAAGGCAAAAAAATTACTTACCACGATCCATGTTACCTGGGCCGGGGGAATGGAATTTACGAAGCGCCCAGAAAAGCTTTAGAGGTACTTGATGCGCAGCTGGTAGAAATGAAACGCTGCAAAAGCAATGGCTTATGTTGCGGTGCCGGCGGTGCCCAGATGTTTAAAGAACCAGAAAAGGGAAATAAAGACATCAACGTAGAACGTATTGATGAGGCTTTAGAAACCGAGCCACAGGTTATTGCTGCAGGATGTCCATTCTGTATGACGATGCTAAGTGATGGTGTTAAATTAAAAGATAAAGAACAGGAAGTGAAGGTATTGGATATTGCGGAGATTACGGCAAGGGCAAACGGACTGTAACCATTGTTGAACCTACATAACGAAGCTGTATCATTAGCGTAATTGTCATCCCGGGGGGTAGGTTTCATCATTCCTGCCCCGATTTGGACCCTTGTAATACTCATGAGCACTAATTCAAAACAAAAAATTAATAAATAATCTTAATGCAAATGTTTTAAGATACCCGCCTTCGCGAAGAATGACGCCCTACGAGACTGCCCTCCAAAAACAAACAATTATCTTAAAATTATCATCTGCTGCTTTATTTCCAGGAAAGCAATAGCAGTATTCCATAGGTTAATTTCTTCCTGCTCTACCTCCTGCCATGAAAAATGGCATCCGTTCAATCAGTATCTATGTAATAAAGTGATCTTAGTTCAAGTGGTCTTATGCAAGCCACAAATGTTAAATTTAAACAAAGAATAGAACTAAGATCATGACAAATTTAGCAGAAAAATTAGATTTTAGCGGTCATACGATAAGCTGTGGCATCGATGTGCACCTTAAAAGCTGGACAGTTTCACTGTATCTGGGGAGACAGTATCTCAAAAGCTTTGTCCAGTCTCCTCCATCAGTTGATGGACTGTGGAATTTTCTTTTAACCAACTATCCTAAAGCTCGTTATGAATGTGCCTACGAAAGTGGTTTCTGTGGATTCTGGATACAGCGTGCTTTTGCGGTTCGTTCAATAAGCTGTATTGCAGTAAATGCTGCAGATGTTCCACGGACCGATAAAGGGACAAAGAACAAGAATGACAGGAATGATTCCAGGCGTATAGCCGAGGCACTTCAGGCTGGGCAGCTGGCAGGTGTTTATGTACCTGACCCCGAACTTGAGGCGGACAGGCAGCTGGTACTGCTCAACGAGCGGTATAGCAATGATCTTACCCGGTCAAAGAACAGGATAAAGGGTCTTCTCCGTCTGATGGGGATTGAGATACCCCAAAGGTTTGGGAAGTCCAACTGGAGCGTGGCATTTGTGAAATGGTTAAAAGAGGTCAGCTGTGGGGAGCCGAGCATCCGCATCGTACTGGACAGGCAGCTTTCTATAATGGAAGTGATCAGGATCCAGAAATTAGACACGCTAAGGGAAATAAGGAAACTTATGGGTAAGGCGCGCTACCGTACTATCTTAGGCCTGCTCTGCTCTATCCCGGGAATAGGCCCGGTAACAGCAGCAGTACTGATTGTTGAGATCGGTGATATTTCACGTTTTAAGAAATTTGACAGGCTCAACTCATTTGTCGGACTGTGTCCTATGGAGCATTCTACGGGTGAAAACGACAGAAAGGGAAGCATAACCACAAGACAGCACCGCCGGCTCAGGTATATGCTCGTGGAGGCTGCCTGGGTAGCGGTAAGAACAGATCCCGCCCTTACGCTATGCTATAGCAGATGGACGGCAAAGGTTGGCTCCAGACGGGCCATCATCAAGGTAGGTAGAAAACTGCTTTCCAGAGTAAGACATGTTTGGAATAACCGGACACCGTATGTGGGCGGAATTGTGAAATAAAAAAACAAAAACTAGCTGTTAAGATATGATAGACTGCTTTCTAAACCTTGCTTGGCAAAAACCTGCTTTAATCAGTGTGCGGCTATCTTTTAACCTAATTATTGATAGATACCTGCGGCAAATTTAATGACCGCTAATAGGAGGATATAGCTAAGTTTTTATACTTTTATAAAAAAAAAGCTTCTGAGAGGCATTAATTTAAACAATAGGCAGCCAATTCTCAGGACAGGGAACGTCTTTTGCCCATAAAAAAGAAAAAGCTTTCTAAGCTGCTTGAAAGGAGTTTTATTCATAGGAGGTTTAATTTACTCATTTTTTACTACTATGTTGGTTTTTCCGTACAACAGGCCCAAGTTCATAGCCCTGATCGGAGCGGGCATCCCGGCTTTTCGCCGGGATAAAGCGTAGAGCAGGAATAACTTTAAAAAAAGCGAATGACACTGCGCTCCAAAAACAATCAAAAATCTTTACATCGCCATTTAACTCATGTTTATTCTTTCAAAGCAATTGTAATATCACCAATATTAATTCTTTACCTATTGCTTCTGAAGATTCGAAACCTCTGCATTGATTTTATTCAGGTTATCGCGGATCAGGTTTAAATCTTCGGCTTCAATATTTTTTAGTGGAATAATAATCTGTGTCGCCATCGAGTCTACATCACCTCCCCTGTCTTTATAAGTCTGCACAATCACATCATCACCCCTGGTATGGATATATAATTTACCTGCGGTGGTTGTACCATAATAGTCCATATCTTTAAATTTCGACAGCTTAAATGCGAAATACTCCGTTTTACCGTTATTAAAATATCGCTTGTACCGGCAAAATCCGTTGTTGGTAACATTTAATTCGTAGCGTTTTATCCGGTCACTTTCCTGGCTGCTATCGTAGTGGTCGGTAAAGGTTTTTTGAAGATAGCTGGCACATTGTTCCATGGATTCAGGGTCAGAAAAAGAGCATAAAAACAGACAAGAAGCCGAAATAAGGGATATTTTCAAGCAGCATGTAAACTTTTTCATCGGGCTAGCGTTTTTAACACAGCAATTTAATTAAAATCGTAAATTTGTATATGAGTTTTTCTCCACAATCAAGAGTTTGGATATACCAAAGCGATCGCAAATTTACTTCAGGCGAAGAAACTGAGATCTTAAACAAGCTAACCGCCTTTACTAACCAGTGGAAAGCACATGGAAATGAATTGTTAGCCAAGGCAGAAATACGCTATGGCTTTTTTATCATTCTGATCGTTGATGAGCGTAGGGCTGGCGTTACCGGCTGCTCTATTGATAGCTCTGTTCGGTTAATGAAAGAAATTGAACAGGAATACCATGTAGATCTTTTTAACCGTTTCAATATTGCCTATAAAGTAAATGGAGAGGTAGTGGTAAACAACAAAGAGGACTTTGAAACTTTGGTAAATATTAAACAGGTTACACCAGAAACTACCGTATTCAACAATATGGTACAAAACCTGGCCGAGCTGGAAACGAAGTGGGAAGTTCACTTTAAAAACAGCTGGCATTCTACTGTTTTTGCGCACTTGCTATAAATTATTATGTTTATTGTTGATCTGAAATATATTGTTCCTTTAGAAGAACTGGATGAGCATATGGACGCACACGTTCGATACCTTAAAAAATATTATAAACAGAACGTTTTTGTGGCCTCGGGCAGAAAGGTGCCCCGAACCGGTGGAATCATTTTGGCACTTGCCAAAGATGAGGCTGAATTAAAAAAAATCCTGATGGAAGACCCCTTTTATAAACACCGTTTGGCCGATTTCAAGATTACTCATTTCCTCACATCACAATACCACCCGGATCTGGAATCTCTTCTAGGCTAACTGATTGATAAGAGCTGTTACTATTACAGCTATTTTTATGTTAGCCAAACAATTAGCTGGCAAAAAACATTATATTGGTTTAATCAAATCTTGTTTATGAAGCGCTGGCTTAAAATCTCTTTAAAAATTGTATCGGTTTTAGTTGTACTGATTATATTAACCTGGCTGGCGGGTGCTTTTTACATCAGCAAAAATAAAAAAGAAGTATTGGCTTCTATCCTCTCGCAATTAAATAAAAACTTAAACGGACAGATCACCGCCACCAGCATGGAACCTACGCTTTTGAAAGGCTTTCCGGGGGTTTCTGTTTCTTTGAATGGCGTTTTGTTAAGGGATAGCCTGTGGGCGCAGCACAAACACGACCTGTTAAAGGCACAGGATATTGATGTATCTTTAAACATACTCTCCCTTATTACAGGCAACATCAATATCAGACAGATTTCCATTAACAATGCTTCCATTTATATCTATACTGATTCAACAGGCTATAGCAATACCAGTATCTTTAAAAGCAAACCTAAAACCGATAAAAAATCGCCAACGAAATCTTCAGCACTTGAGGTGAAAAAAATTGATTTTAATAAGGTAAGTTTGGTTTTAGATAATAAGAAAAGATTTAAGCTGTTTAATTTTAATATTGATCAGATTAAGGGCAGGATGGAATATCCGGATAGCGGCTGGACAGGTAACATTAAGTTAATAACCAAAGTAAACAGTTTTGCCTTTAATACCCGAAAAGGTAGTTTTTTAAAAGATAAAACCCTGGAAGGCACTTTAAATGCACATTATAGCAGAGATCTGGATGCGATAATCCTGAGTCCCGAAATCCTTAACATTAGTGGTCACCCTTTTAAAATTGGCGCCAAAATAGAACTCGCTAAATCTGCTTTTGCCATTAGCATTGCTGTTGATGACATCCTCTTCAGAGATGTTGCTTTACTCTTATCACCCAACATTTCTTCCAAACTGCTAAAATTTGGAATTGAAAAACCGATCAATATCCGCGGAAATATCGTTGATGACGGATCAGGAAAATATGGAGATCCTTTGATCAATGTAGGTATAACCGTGAGGGATAATGTGGTTTCCATCCCGGCGGGTAAACTAACGGCGTGTAATTTCGATGGTTCATTCACCAACCGCGATACCGTTGGCGGCATTATTGGCGATGAAAACTCGTCCATCAAATTTCACAGGCTTACGGCAAAATATTTTAATGCACCGCTTAAGATCGATACGTTTACGGTTAACAATCTCTCCCGCCCTATTGCAACCGGATTGGTGACCTCGCAATTTCCATTAACGAACTTAAACCATTCATTGGGTACGAACGACTTCGATTTTAAAAGTGGAACAGCCGACTTAAGACTTTATTGTAAGGCCGATATTGATAATTTCAGGTTCACCAAACCGGTGGTTTCCGGTAAAATACGAATTGCCGACGCCGATATCGTTTATATCCCAAGAAAACTTCATTTAGTAAAGAGCGCTTTAAATATCGATTTTAACCAAAATGATTTATCCATACAAAATGGGCATTTTCAACTGGGCAAAAGTGAGTTGAATGTGAGCTGTAGTATCGCCAATTTTGCCAACCTCTATTATACTGCACCTGAAAAAATATTGGTGAACTTAAAAATGTCGAGCCCGCAGCTTTACCTAAAAGAGTTTTTACCTTTCTTAGGTCCGAGAACGGCTAAGAAAAAATCGGGCAGCAATAAACAAGTTGTTTCGAAAGAACTAAGCAATGTGCTGGAACTTTCTAAAATGGATATCCGCTTAACGGTAGATAAAGCCATTTATGACCGTTTTCTGGCTAAAAATCTTGACGCCAACATTTCGCTACGTGGCGGAGGCATATTCTTTAACAAAATCAGTGTGACGCATGCAGGAGGTCAGTTATCCCTAAATGGAAATATTATGCAGGAAGCGGCATCAAATAGTTTTAAGGTCAACTCAAAGATCAGCCATGTAAGCGTGAAAGATTTTTTCTATTCGTTTGATAACTTCGGTCAAAATACCATTACCAATAAAAATTTAAAAGGTTACTTATCATCGTTGGTTAACATTTCGGGAAGGATATCGCACGCAGGAAAAATTCTTCCGCGATCAATCAATGGTAAAGTGGTATTTAACCTGAACAACGCTGCCCTGGTTAATTTCGAGCCGATGGTTAAGGTAGGTAAATTTGCTTTTGCCAACAGGAACCTATCAAATGTGGAGATCAAAAATCTTGATGGAACCCTTAATATCCGTGGCGATAAGGTAGAAATCAGTCCGATGCAGATCAACTCCAGTGCTTTAAACTTTAATGTAAAGGGTATTTATGCTTTGGGTACCGGTACAAATGTTCAGATGGACATTCCCCTCAGAAATCCAAAGGGAGATGAAAACCTAACCAGATCAGAAAGAAGAGAAGCCCGAATGCGTGGCATCGTGTTGCACCTGAAAGCCATTGACGACGAAAAAGGCGGAATAAAAATCAGATGGAACAAAGATCATGACTAGTGTTAGTCCATAGTCTCAACTCCTAAGTCCTAAGTCGAAAAATGGACTGAACACTCAGGACTTGAGACTTTAGACTAAAAATCAAGCGGTCCCAACCTGTTCATATTTCTTAAAATCAGGTATTGACGGTGCCTGATGTATGGAGTTGCATTTTTAGGCGTCCATCTTCTGGGGTTTGGAAAACAGGAAGCAATTAAAGCAGCTTGTTTTTTGGTTAATTTTGTACACGATTTGCCATAATACTCCCGGGCGGCAGCTTCGGCACCATAAATCCCGTCGCCCATTTCAATGACGTTCAGGTAAACTTCTAATATTCTCTCTTTGCTCCAGAACAGTTCTATCAATAACGTAAAATAAGCTTCAAAACCTTTTCTGATCCACGATCGGCCAGGCCAAAGAAAAACATTTTTAGCAGTTTGCTGTGAAATGGTACTTCCACCTTTTATCTTCTTCCCTTTGGCATTACTGGCAAAAGCTTTTTCAATAGCTTTCATATCAAAACCGATATGGGTTAAAAAAAGCTGATCTTCTGCAGAAACGGCAGCCCTTTTCATGTTATCAGAAATATCATCAAATTTTACCCATTTTTTTTCTGTTTTAAAAGGTTTTCCATCTGCTTTACGCTCAATATTCCGAAGTACCATTAAAAGGGTAATAGGCGGGTTGATGAAGCGAAGGGCAATGACCCAAAATACAGAAACCAATAAAAAATATATAAATACTTTTGTAGCCACGTTAGTAATCCTCTTGAGCAGGGGATGTTTTGCTTTACTTTTCGTCTTGGTTGCCCGTGTTTTTGCCATGGGTACAAAGGTAACTAAAGAGACGGAAATGACATTGCTAATAATAGTCTTAATTACACCAGATAATAATCATCAGCAGAAGCACATGACAGCAATTATTTTATACCAGACTTAACTTATAGCCGATAAATAAGTTTGTTTATGTATTTTAGTCCGTGACTGTGAATTAACCATTCTTGATTCACTAAACCACAAATACCTGATAGCAGAACCACCAATAATTAAATAAATGAAAATACCAAGCTACCTATTGCTTGCCCTTTGTTTTTGGGGCTGCAGCACCATTAAAAACACCAATAATAAACCTGAAAAGTGGACAACACTTTTTAATGGAAAAGACATTAAAGACTGGAATGTTAAAATTCACCACCACGATTACAATGTAAATTTTGGAAATACCTTTAGGGTGGTTGATGGTATAATACAGGTGCGGTACGACCAATACGGTGATTTCAATGATCAGTTTGGCCATCTTTACTACAAAACGCCTTTCTCCTATTACCATTTAAAGTTAAAGTACCGTTTTGTAGGTGAGTTGCAAAAAGGGGCACCCAGTTATACGCTACGTAATAGCGGTTTAATGTTCCATTCGCAGGATCCGAAAACAATGCCTAAGGAACAAGACTGGCCAATTTCGATTGAAATGCAGTTTTTAGGTGGTTTGAGCGACGGTAGGCCGCGCCCGACAGGAAATATGTGTTCGCCAGGTACCGATATTTTTTATAAAGGTAAATTGTATGATGGCCATTGCCTGGATTCCAAATCAAAAACATACGATGGCGATCAGTGGGTATCTGCTGAACTGATTGTGCTTGGGGATTCGCTGGTTACGCACATCATCAATGGCGATACGGTGTTACAATATAGCAAACCCCAAATTGGTGGAGAGGTGGCTAACCGTTACGACCCCAAAATTAAAATAGATGGAAAAGCACTTCAATCTGGTTTTATTGCTCTACAAAGCGAAGGTCAGCCTGTCGATTTTAAAGATATCCAGATCATGGAACTTCCTCACCACAATATGAAAAAATCTAAGTAAACATTTTTCAATATCATACGTTACAACAACATGAAAGTTGCATTAATTACAGGCGGAAGCAAAGGAATTGGTTTCGGCATTGCCGAATCACTTTTAAAAGAAGGCTATAAGGTAGCCATTACAAGCAGAACGATTGCCAGCGCAAATCAGGCTGCATCTCAATTGGTAACACATGGAGATGTATTGGCTATTGAAGCAGATGTTGTAGATTTTAAATCTCAGCAGGATGCTGTAAATCTGATACTCGAAAAATGGGGACAATTAGATGTACTGATTGCCAATGCTGGTATTGGTCATTTTGCACCGGTTGACGAATTAGACATTAATTTGTGGAAAGAAACGATTGATACTAATTTAACGGGTGTTTTCTATAGTATCAAAGCTTCAGTTGAAGAGCTTAAAAAGACCAGGGGCCATATATTTACCATTTCGAGCCTGGCAGGCACGAACTTTTTTGCAGGAGGATCTGCTTATAATGCCAGTAAATTCGGCTTAACAGGCTTTACCCAATCAGTGATGCTTGATTTAAGAAAGTATGGTGTTAAGGTAAGCACCATTATGCCTGGATCGGTAGCGAGCCACTTTAATGATCATCAGCCTGACAATGAAAACGATGCCTGGAAAATCCAGCCAGAGGATATGGGTAAACTGATTGTTGATTTATTGGCCATGCCGGCAAGAACACTGCCGAGCAAGGTGGAAATCAGACCTACTACACCGAAAGGATAAAAAGGAAGGATGATGTGTGATGGAAAATGGAAGATGTAGTTAAGTTTAAACAATTTATTGAATAAAACTTAATAGATCAGTAATTATGGCTCACTTAATCTTCACCATCATCCATCTTACATTCTTACCTCTTACATCCAATAAAAAAGGCCTCTCGATTTGATCAAGAGGCCTTTTTTATTGATTAAAGAATGCTTATTCAGCGATTACTTCAAAAGGAACCTGAACTTTAACTTCTTTGTGTAAGTTTAAGTTAGCAACATATTCGCCAACAAACTTAGGTTCAGTTTCGAAAGTAATACGGCGACGATCTACATCAAAGCCTTGGGCTTTTAATGCTTCAGCAATCTGGATGGTGTTAACCGCTCCGAAGATTTTTCCGCTTTCGCCTGCTTTGGCACCGATTGAAAGTTTAACCTCAGCTAAACGCTCAGCAACACCTTCAGCATCTTTCTTAATTTTATCTTGTTTAAAAGCAGCTTGCTTTAAGTTTTCTGCCAATACTTTTTTAGCAGAAGAAGTAGCTAATGCAGCAAATCCTTGAGGGATTAAATAGTTACGGCCAAAACCTGGCTTTACTGTAACTACATCATCTTTCTCACCAAGGCCTTTAATATCTTGTTTTAAAATAATTTCCATATCTCTAGCCTCCTATTTTAATTGATCAGCAACGAAAGGTAACAAACCGATATGACGGGCACGTTTAACTGCCTGAGCCACTTTACGTTGGAATTTTAACGAAGTACCAGTTAAACGGCGTGGTAACAATTTACCTTGATCGTTAATAAATTTCAACAAGAAATTTGCATCCTTGTAATCGATGTATTTAATTCCGTTTTTCTTGAAACGGCAATATTTTTTACGGTTATCCTCTACTTTAGGGGCAGTTACGTATTGTATTTGTTCTCTTGCCATTACGCTGCAACCTCCTTAGTTTTTTTGTTAAAAGCACCACTACGCTTTTTCTCATTGTAAGCAACAGCGTGTTTGTCTAAACGGATAGTTAAGAAACGTAACACACGCTCATCGCGTTTTAATTCAAGCTCTAATTTTGCGATCAAATCTCCTGAAGCTTTGTATTCAGTTAAGTTGAAGAATCCATTTGATTTTTTTGCAATTGGATACGCTAATTTTCTCAAACCCCAATTATCTTCCTGGATAATTTCGGCTCCGTTATCAGTTAGAACTGCTTTGAATTTAGCTAATGCCTCTTTCGCAGCCTCTTCAGATAACAACGGGGTTAGAACGATAACAGTTTCGTACTGATTCATTGTTATAATTATGTTTTTAATTTTTTAATCCCGAGGTATATTACGGGGTTGCAAAAGTAATAATATATTTCTTAAAATCAAATGATTAATTGGATTTTATATCCTGAAAAACATTGAGGTAAAACGGATGAAGGAAATGGATGAAGGAAAATGGTAAAGGGAAGACGGAAAATGGAAGATGGAAAGCGAATTGAGAGAAGAAAATGGAAATAAGAAAGTCGCATAACATCATCCATCTTACATATCCCATCTTTTATAAAAGGTAATCAGATTTTATCTATCGAAAGCAGCCTTGCAACATCATCCACCTTACATATCCCATCTTATATAAAAGGTAATCAGATTTTTATCTATCGAAAGCGGTCTTGCAACATCATCCATCTTACATACCCCATCTTACATAAAGGCAATCAGATTTTATCTATCGAAAGCAGTCTTGCAACATCATCCATCTTACATACCCCATCTTACATATCCCATCTTACATAAAAAAGGGAGTTCGTCTATCCGACAATCTCCCTGGATCAATTAGCTGTAAAGATTTTAGTACGTTTCTATCGTTTTTACAAAACTGTCATCATTGTATTTAACCACAAAGGTTAATTCTTTAGAATCAGTTTTGCTGATATTGAATTTTTTTACCAGTTGCGATTTATCCTTGAACACCTCATTATAAACCACATCATTGTATTCGTTATACACGCTAACTTCTACCGGATTGTTTTCCAGGTTTTCAAGATTAAGCGTGATGACCTGATCTTTTTTTGTATAAACAGGTTTAAATACGTTAGATATCTTTGGCTCAGAAACAATTGCTTCACCATTTTTAATCACAATATTATATTTAGCAACCTTTACATCCGATTCTGCCTTTAACGTATACTTTCCATCAGGAAGTTCATTCAGGTCATAGATTTTGCTGGATGCCGCCGGAGCATGGATACTTTCTTCAAACAAAACCTCATCGTATGCATCAATTAGTGATAAATTGATATTTTCTGCTTTATCTACAGAGAAACGGATGAATTTTTCCTTTTCACCTTTTATCTTCAATGTAAAATCACCATCGTTAGCGTGTACACCCGTAGCAGTAAAAATTAACGCTGCTATTAAACCGATTTTTAAGAACTTTTTCATAACCAATATTTTTAAAGAGTTAATCATTATATGATACCACTAAGGTACGGAGGCAGCTGAAAGATAGGTGATTGCATATTTTCCAATATCTATGCTATATTACCCTCCATTACCCGTTATTTTAACAAAACCTATAATAAAGCATATTTTTTATTTATTTTAGAAACGTAATCCAGCAAAATATGAAGCCAAGCTTTGAGGTTGTTGAACCTTCTTTCGGAAGTTCATTTTATTATTCAAAATATGTGGAGAATGCTAATAACATGGCGCATCTCTGGCATTACCATCCTGAAATTGAAATGGTGTTTGTTAATGGCGGTGCCGGAAAAAGACAGATCGGAAGTCACGTTTCCTATTATACCGAAGGCGACCTGATTTTAATTGGCAGCAACCTGCCCCATTGCGGCTTCACCGACACCAATACCGGGAACAAAAATGAAACCGTCATCCAGATGAAACCCGATTTTTTGGGTAGTATTTTTTTGGGGCTGCAGGAAATCAGAGGCATACAGGAGCTGTTTGATAAAGCAAAGGCAGGGATAGCTTTTGGCAGGGAAACCATGCTGGCAGTTGGCCATCGGATAGAAATGATGGACGAGCAGTTACCTTTCGAGCGCCTTTTAACCTTATTAAGTGTCTTAAAAGCACTCGAACTGGCTAAAGATTATAAAATATTAAACGCCGATGGTTTTTCGATGGAAATGCAGGTGCAGGATAACGACCGTATTAATATGATTTTTAATTTTGTAAAAGATCATTTTCAGGAGCAGATCAGTTTACAGCATGTTGCCGAAATGTCGAGCATGACCGTTCCATCCTTTTGCCGTTATTTTAAAAAGATTACGAAGAAAACATTTACCCATTTCATAAACGAATACCGTGTGGTGCATGCCTCTAAACTTTTGGCAGAAAATAAAACCAGCATTGCCAATATTTCTTACGAAAGCGGATTCAATAACTTTAGCCATTTTAATAAATTATTTAAAGAGTTTACGGGCAAAAGCGCTTCGGAATACAGAAATGAATTGAAGGCCATTATAAAATAACAGCTTATTTACTTAATTAATGAGCAAATTCTTTGTCGTCATGAAGAGTGGCGATTTTATACCGCAGTTAAAAAACATCATTAAATAACTGCAGAAAGATATGATACGTAAAAATCGATAGCACCACTTATGGCAGCTTCAATGTATTTGAAGCAAGCCATAAACAGTTTTATAACCTGCGTAATTAATACTGCTTCACTTTTATACGATAGCTACCTTTATAATATTCCTTCATTTTAATCACCTCTTTTGATTTCTCGGTTAGCCAGAAAACGGCATAACTATCCGGGCTATAATTAATTTTAAGCAGCCAGCACTTAGCTGTTAAATCTGCATTCAATTTCAGATCGTCTTTACCAACCACTTCATAACGATGGTAGGTGGCTGCCTTTTCGTTGGTATCGAAAAAGGAAATGTCAAACTGCTGACCAACTTTTTTAATTGGCAATAAGGCATAGGTTTCCAAATCCAGCTCCCATGAAATAACCGGGATATCCAATTTAACCGAACCTCTTTTTGTTGCCTCATTATTTTTTACGGTGTCAGATGGCTGCATCAAGCCATTTTTATAATCATATGCCAAAATGCCCCTGCGTTTATAATTGGCATAATGATAAATCGGAGACATCGTTTTGCGGTCGCATATATTTGTTATTGTAGCGAAAAGTGAATCGTTGTGAAGCCATTTCCAACCAAATTCCACAACTTCATTTTTATCCCTCTTTGTAAAGGTGGTTGTCCTTTCCCATATATCTCCGACAGTCCGTTTTGTTTCAAGAGAATCGGTCATATAAACCAAATAACTGTTTTTTCCCTCTTTCAGATTACTCATGACCAGTTTATGGTTTTGTGCATTTACAGTATCAACCTGTGCCTTCGAAGTGCCTGAAAAAGATAATACTATCGCGCTAATAAAAATTAATATTCTCATATATAAAACTTTACAGTTAGATAAAATCTCTTATTAAATGTTACGTAATCTTTGATAAACTATTTCAATATTTCAACTTTTCCACATTCCAACTTTTCAATCTCACAACACCTAAATTTTTCCTATTTTCGTGCCGATGGAAAATTTTATCGTTTCTGCCCGTAAATACCGCCCAGCCACCTTCGAAACCGTTGTTGGTCAGCAGCATATTACCGGCACGTTAAAAAATGCCATTAAAAACAACCAGCTTGCCCAGGCATTTTTATTTTGCGGACCACGCGGAGTCGGTAAAACTACCTGTGCACGGATCCTCGCGAAAACCATTAACTGTACCAACCCTACAGCCGATATGGAAGCCTGTGGCCATTGCGACAATTGCCAATCTTTCCAGAACGGACATTCATTTAATGTACACGAATTAGATGCAGCCTCCAACAACTCTGTTGATGATATCCGTAGTTTAATTGAGCAGGTTAGAATACCGCCACAAGCGGGAAAATACAAAATCTATATCATTGATGAGGTCCACATGTTATCGCAAAGCGCATTTAATGCCTTTCTGAAAACTTTGGAAGAGCCACCATCTTATGCTATTTTTATCCTGGCTACAACCGAAAAACATAAAATCCTGCCAACTATCTTATCACGTTGTCAGATTTTTGATTTCAACCGTATCCAGGTAGAAGATATTGCGAATCACCTGTCAAAAATAGCCCAGCGTGAAAATATTGCTTTCGAGAGTGATGGTTTACACATTATTGCGCAAAAAGCGGATGGAGGATTACGTGATGCCCTTTCCATGTTCGATCAGATTGCCAGTTATGCAAACAAGAACATTACCTATAAGGCGGTAATTGACAACCTCAATATTTTAGATTACGACTATTTTTTCAAGCTTACCTCCTATTTAACCGCGGCAGAAGTGAGTCAGACACTGCTTTTGTTCGATGAAATTCTGAACAATGGTTTTGATGGCAATAACTTCATCAATGGTTTGGCCAGCCACTTCCGTAATTTATTAGTAGGTAAAGATGCCGCTACCATTAAATTGTTAGAAGTTAGCGAAAATATTAAACAAAAATATCTTGAGCAGTGCAGGCAAACCGAATTATCATTTCTGTTAACCGCATTGAATTTAGCCAATACCTGCGATTTAAATTATAAGAACTCTAAAAATCAGCGTTTACAGGTAGAGTTGGCACTCATTAAAATGTGCCATATCCGATCGGTCGTCAATCTAGCACAACAGCCTTTAAACACTAGTAACACAGCAACTGACGCAGATCAGGATAAAAAAAAAACTAATGTCGTAGCTGAAACAGCCGAAAACCCAAAACTGAAAGCTGAAAGCGAAAAGATAGTTTTAGTACCAACACCAACCGTTAACATCCCGACTCAGCCCGCCGCCCCATTAGAAGAAAAAGCGAAAGAAAGCGCGCGGATGAGTGTTCCTCCTCCATCTGCAACGTCCATTAGCATCAATATCCCAAAGGCTAAAGCAACGGGCATGTTAATTCCGTCTTTAAACGATTTCGACCGCATTGCGCAGGAGGAAGAAGATAAAGGACCAAAAAAAGCAACCGGTGAAGCCCGCGAGGTTTTTAGCTATGACCGCCTACTGGAAATCTGGAGCATATATACACAAAAACTTAAAGCTGCTGATAAAATTAACCTTTTTACCATTTTAAACAATTTTGCCCCTACCCTGCTAAATCCCGAACTGATTGAGATTTCGGTAGAGAGTAAAACGCAGGAGCATCTTGTTCAACAGGAATCTGTTGAGCTTTTAAATTTTTTACGGAACGAACTCCGGAACTTTGGTATAGAGGTTACCTATAAACTGGTAGAACGTAAAATAGAAAACAGGCTTTATGGTAATCGGGAGAAGTATGATTATCTGGTAAACAAAAATCCTAAGCTGGACGAATTACGCCGGAGATTTAATTTAGATATTAACCCTTAGTCAGTTTACAGTGGGCAATTTTCAGTTTACAGTTGGCAATTTTCAGTTTACAGTGGGCAGCTTTTAGATAAACGTAACCTTAAGATGCCCACTGTAAACTGTATAATATTAATTAATGCTCAGCATCATTAACCGGATAACCTTCTTCATCTAAATCATCACGGTTATCTTCTGGTGTACGGGCAAGAATTTCATCTTCAGGACTAAGTTTTACACTTTCGCCATTATCTACGTGCATGCCGAGTTCCTCTAAATTATCTTCAGCAATTTCCTCATTTCGCGCATACTCATCGCCAACATAAGGGTTAGCCTCATCATAGGTAGAATCATCATCTCTGGCACCTGCTGCAACCGTTTCATATCCCATCGGATGATCGTATTCTTTATCTGTTCCCTTTACATCGAGTTCGTAACTTTGCTTAGTTTCATCATAAGCAAGATTTTCTTTATTAATTTCGCTATTTTCTGTGGTGCTATGTATTTTATCCTGCGATCCTTTATTTTCGTTAATTTCCATGATATAAGTTTCCTTTAATTTATACTGTATAACAAAGCGGTATAGATATGGTTTTTCTTTAACCGTAAATTCTGTTATTATTTGGGCGTGCCCCAAACTGCGCAAGGGTCGGGCTATACACTACAAGTCCTCGCCATTCGTTCCTCATGGCTGTGGGCTTTCCGTTGCTATCCCTCACGCATGGAAAATGCGATTTATAAGTCGGTTAACTAATAGAGATTGATATATCTTAATCACGTTTTATTTCTCTAATAATTGTTATCCATCGGTCGTCATCCCGACTGGAGCACAGCGAAACGGAGGGATCTGTATAGATGATTTCAGAGAGCAATAACAATTTTATATTTTATAAAAACAATATCTATCACATTTCTGCTAAACCAGACCTGCCCTTTGCTAAGGAAAACCGTAAAATATATTATTATCAAGTATATAGTTTTGAATATAATAACAAAAAACAAACTATGGCATTTTTAGATCACAATGGGGAAAGTGAATTTCCAATGTCGAAAGACAAAGTTTTTGAAGCAATGTTAATTGCAGTTCCAACAATTAAAGGATTACAGATCGAAAACGCAGATAAACTACAAGGTCGGTTTATGGTAAAGGCAGGAGTTAGCTTATACAGTTGGGGCGAAAATATACCCATACAACTAAGTGAGATTGCAGAAAACAGAACCAAAGTTCAAATTACCTCATCGCCTAAAACAGGGATTATGTTTGGTGGAGCATTCGACATGGGGAAAAACAGGAAAAACATTGAAAATATTCTTTCAAGTACCTCCAGAATATTATCATCTGAAAATCAACCAAAAATACATGAAACAAATTTATTGTCTTTTCAAACAGATGATTTCCAGACAAAGTTAAATCCAAACTTTACACGTCCCGGCAATTCAAATCCCTGGTACGAAAAAACCTGGTTAACAATAATTTTATGCATAATCTTTTTCCCTGTGGGCCTTTATGCCTTATGGAAAAACTCATCTATATCTAAAGGATGGAAAATTGGAATAACTATAATGATATCGTCATTTGTATTATCAAATTTAGGTGACAAAGCTAAACCCCAAACGGAAACTCAAAATAGAGTTGAAAAAGAACAACCAAATCCTTCTATAAAAGCTGAAACAGTTAAAAATACCGAAAAGGACGTGATTGACGTAGCAAAAGAAGAAATTATCCAAAAATTAAAGGCAAAAGCGAGAAAAGATTGGCCTGATGATTATACCACACAGGAATTTTGGATTAATGAGCAAATTAATGCTTATGAATATATGTTAACTATCGAAAATAATTCAATAAAAGCCAAGGCTCAACAAGATTGGCCCCTTGACTTTACAACTCAAAAATTTTGGTATGATGAACAAATCGAAGCTCAAGAACGTATGAGATAAAACCAACTCATTATTCTATCGGTTAATGCCTCGCAGGAAGAAACAATATAAAAGAGTTGTCAACTTCCATACAAAAGGCATATTAAAGTTGACAACTCACAAAAAAGCGCCCCGATTTTTACATCAGGACGCTAAATATTTCAGGAGTTGCCAACTTCCATGCTGGAAGCCTGTTAAGCTGACAATTGGGTTTACAAACTTGCCAAAGCCGTATTTAATGTTTCACTTGGACGCATCGCTTTGCTGGCTAATTCATCATCAGGGTTATAGTAACCGCCAATGTTTTGAGGTTTACCCTGTGCACCGATCAACTCTTCATTAATTTTTGCTTCATTTTCTAACAAAGCTTTTGCCAATGGGGCAAATCTAGCTTGTAAATCAGCATCTTTACTTTGTGCAGCCAGAGCTTCGGCCCAATATAATGCCAAATAGAAATGAGAACCACGGTTATCGATAGTACCTAACTTTCTGCCTGGCGATTTATCAGTTGCTAAAAATTTAGCATTAGCCTCATCTAAAGCATCGGCCAAAACCTGCGCTTTTGCATTATTTTGGGTTTGCGATAAATGCTCTAAAGAAGCCTGAAGAGCCAGGAACTCGCCTAACGAATCCCAACGCAAATAACCTTCATCAATAAACTGCTCAATATGTTTTGGCGCAGAACCACCGGCACCGGTTTCGAACAAACCGCCACCGTTCATCAAAGGAACGATAGATAACATTTTAGCAGACGTTCCTAATTCTAAAATCGGGAATAAATCTGTCAGATAATCACGCAGTACGTTACCGGTAACCGAAATGGTATCTAAACCTTTGCGGATACGCTCCAAAGTAAATTTAGTAGCTTCGATAGGAGCTAAAATGCGGATATCTAAACCTGTGGTATCGTGATCTTTTAAATAAGTATTTACTTTAGCGATAATCTCTCTGTCGTGTGCTCTTTGCTCATCTAACCAGAAAACTGCCGGCGTTTCTGACAAACGCGCCCTGTTTACGGCTAATTTTACCCAATCCTGGATCGGCGCATCCTTAGTTTGGCACATGCGGAAGATATCGCCTTTTTCTACTTTCTGATCAAAAAATACCTTACCCTCAGCATCAGTAACGCGGATAGTTCCCGCGCCGGTAGCCTGGAAAGTTTTATCGTGCGAACCATATTCTTCAGCTTTCTGTGCCATTAAACCAACATTTGGTACCGAACCAATCGTGGTTACATCGAAAGCGCCATGTGCTTTACAGTCATCGATGGTTGCGGTATAAACACCGGCATAACAACGATCTGGAATCAAAGCGATAGTATCCTGAAGTTTACCTGCCGCATTCCACATTTGTCCTGAAGTACGGATCATTGCCGGCATAGAAGCATCAACAATCACATCACTTGGCACATGTAAATTCGTAATTCCTTTATCAGAATTAACCATAGCCAAAGCGGGACCGTTTTCAATAGCCTGCGCTAATGCAGCTTCTATTTCAGCCTGTTTTGGGTTGCCTGCAATTTTAGCATACACATCACCTAAACCGTTGCGGGTATCAATATTTAATTCTTTAAAAAGATCGGCATATTTAGCAAAAACATCTGCAAAATAAACCTCAACAATGGCTCCGAAAATAATCGGGTCAGAAACCTTCATCATGGTTGCCTTTAAGTGTGCAGATAATAACACGCCAGCGGCCTTGGCTTCAGCAATTTCTTTAGCTACAAAAGTTTTCAAAGCAGATAAGCTCAATGCCGAGCTATCAATCACTTCTCCTGCTTTTAGTGGCGATAAACCTTTTAATTCGGTTACCGTACCATCAGCAGCTACAAATTCTATTTTAAACTGACTCGCTTCAGCAACAGTAGTCGACTTTTCTGAACCATAAAAATCGCCTTCAGTCATGCTGGCTACTTTGGTTTTCGAATCTGCAGACCATTTACCCATGGAGTGCGGGTTTTGTTTAGCGTAATTTTTAACCGCTTTAGGCGCTCTGCGATCGGAGTTACCTTCACGTAAAACCGGGTTTACGGCCGATCCTAAAACTTTGGCATATTTAGCTTTTATTGCTTTTTCTTCATCGCTTTGTGCATTATCAGGATAATTTGGAAGAGCAAAGCCCTGCGACTGAAGTTCGGTTATTGCACCTACCAATTGTGGGATAGAAGCAGAAATATTTGGTAATTTGATAATGTTTGCTTCTGGCGTAGTTGCTAAAGTACCAAGCTCTGCCAGTGCATCACCAATTTTTTGATCGTCTTTTAAATACTCCGGAAAGTTGGCCAAAATTCTTCCTGCTAAAGAAATATCTCTGGTTTCTACATCAATACCCGCTGACGCAGTGAAAGCTTGTACGATAGGTAAAAGTGAATAGGTTGCCAGCATTGGCGCCTCATCGGTTTTGGTGTAGATAATTTTTGATGTATTTGACATGTTATATTGATTTTGCTTATTACGTTTAATTATTCAATCGGTTAATTGCATTCCAAACCAATCTTTTTAAAATCGCCTAAAGATAAAATAATCGAATGAATTAAGGAACACAGTAATGTTATTTATGGTTTGGATGTGCAATTCATTTATTAAAAATCCATAATCCACTATAGCGTAAAAAGATGTAAACAGATGATATCTTTTTTTGGAGCGCTGGGTCATTCGCATTTTTTAATGTTATTCCTGCGCTCCGCTTTATCCCGGCGAAAAGCCGGGATGCCCGCTCCGATCAGGGCTATAAACTTAGGTCTCTGGCACGGAAATCTGGCATAGCAGCAGAAAAACAACCAGGCTAAACCTGATCGAACGAATACCATTTTTCATGGCAGAAGGTTGAGCAGGAAGATATTAACCTATGGAATGCTGCAATTGCTTTCCAAAAAAGCAACTAACATCAATTATTTATCATTCTGATTTACTGCAACATTCTCAATTATTTTAAATTGCTCAAATTCTTTGGCTAAACTTTTGTAGCAGAAACTGCCAGTAACTATCTATTTTAAATATTTTAATTGAAATGAGCGAAACGACCTTAGATCAACTATTAAATGCCCGAAAATTTAACGAAGCCAAAAGCTTCATGCAAAACGGCGAAAAACTCTCCAAAAACCTACAGGATTATCAGAAATCATCTATTTTCGACAACCTTATTAAAGAGAAACAATACGAAATGTTGAATATGATGGTTAAAGATAAAACCATCGAAACCGACGTTTATGAATTTGACAATTTTGATAAAAGTATTTTCCAAAGTATTGTTCGCAATCTCGGCAACGAGGAGGAAGATATCAGTTTCTTCAACGAATTTATTAGTCATTTCGATAACCTGAACGATGAGGTAAATACCAAAACCTTATTAGGTTATCTTTTCGAAAACGGCGTTAGCTTAGGCGTAATCAAAGCCTGTATCGATGCAGGATGTAACACCAACTTTAAAAATAATGCAGAAGAAAACTATATCCACCAGGTAGTAAAAAGCAATCTGCGCAGGTATAACCTCAATGATGAACAAACCACTGATTTACTTAAAGGGTATATCGATATTTTACTTAATGAAGGTGTTGATATTAATGAGGGTAATATTGTACAGGAAACCCCTCTGATTATTGCGGTAAAATCTAACAAGAAAAATTTAATCGAATACTTGTTAGAAAATGGCGCAGATCCGAACCATATCGATCGCGATGGTAACTCAGCTTTCTTTTATGCAGTGGCGCACGCTCAAAGTGAAAGTATGTACGACACCCTTCGCAATTTTGATTCCCCGGCGTTTGATCTGGTTAACAAAAAAGGCGAAACATTGTTGTTTGAATACACGCGTATGATGTCTGACAGTGAAAGCAGCATCAACTTCTTTAAAAAATTGCTAAATGATGGTGCCGATTTATATCAGCCAAGCACCTGGTACGGTAAAGAAAAAACACCGTTAGATGTGATTGCTGAAAACAAAGCTGGTATTTTGGAGGCTGTTTTAGAAAGCGGACAGGTAGATATTAACAGAACTGATGACCAGGGGAATACTTTATTGCACAAAGTTTGCGCATACAATGTAAATTACGAACCTGAAAAAGCAAAGGAAACCTATCGAAAAGTAAAACTCCTGATCGAAAATGGTGCGGATACTACGCTAACTAACGATCAGGATCAAACGGCATTGATGCTGGCTTCGGATGATAACCTGAAAATAAAAACTGTTGAACTACTCATGAAACAATCATAATATGTCGATGTCATTTATTATTGCCTGCGAAAGCGGCAAACGGAAAATCGCCGAACTTTTATTGACCAATAATGAAGTAGAAGTAGGTTATACGGATGAGAAAGGCCGAACTGCATTGCATTACGCTGCACATCATGGCTACTTAGATCTGGTAAAAATTTTAATCGAACGCGGTGCAGATTTAGATTACGAAGACCACGATGGGGAAACACCTTTTTATTTTGCCTGCCTGAAAAAACAGAAACAAACCGCGCTATACCTATTAGATAAAGGAGCAAGGGTTGACATTAAAGACCTTAAAGGAAATAGTTTATTGCATTTAACTGCCCAAAACGGACAGATTGAAGTTTTAGAAAAGTTGCTTGATAAGGGCCTGGATGTTGACAATGAAAATAACGATGCAGAAACGCCCCTTCTTATCGCATCGGCCTGGAGAAACAAAGAAGTTGTACAAAAACTATTGGATTTTGGTGCCAATATTAATACCACCAATAAAAATGGCGATTCGCCACTGATTTTTGCGGTTAAATCTAAAAATGTTCCTATGGTTGAGCTGTTGATTGATAAGGGCGCCAACATCAACCACGTTAACCATGCTGGTGAATCAGCACTGTTGCTGGCCTGTTACGATGCTAACCGGATGTTAACCAAAACATTGGTTGAAAAAGGTGCAGATGTTTTTGTATCTTCAAAAAATGGCTTGTCGCCAATCTGGTATGCCTGTGCCAATAATCAAAAAGAGATTGTTGATTTATTTTTGGCCAATGGTGTGGATGTAAATTACGCCAAGCCTCTTTCTGGTAATGATGATTCCATGTATTCGTATCTGGAGTGGGTAGAAACAGCTAACAACATCTCCATTTCAGCCAGTTTCTCTTTTGATAACAATTACAACTACGGCGGCGAAAGCATGTTACATGTAGCTGCGAAGAGTGGACATTTAAGTATGCTAAAGCTGTTGATAGAAAAGGGTGCAAACGTAAATATTCAGGATGAAAGCGGAAATACAGCATTACATTATGCTGCAGCAAATGGGAAAAAAGATGCCGTTAAGTTTTTGCTCGAAAAATCTGCTGATCCATCCATCGTAAATGTGAAAGAACAAAAGGCCATTGATTATTCGAATATTAAAGGCTTTAATGAAATCACAGAACTACTGTTGAAATATGGTCCTGCGGCCAATTCAAACATTCAGGCTTCAAATATAAAATCTGCAGAAAATGTTGTTGAAGTTCCGAAAAACGATATGGCAACTAAAAAGCAAGCCTTATTGGATTTAAAAGAATTATTGGACGCCGGAATTTTATTACAGGAAGAATTTGATGCAGAGAAAGCGAAGATTTTGAAAGGTTGAGTTAATCCCGCAGTCATCAATTCGGGTTTAATTTATTTCATAAAAAATATAAACGACTTAAAATTATAAAGATTACTTCCATAGACGCCGTCCTCTCGAGCGGAGAGCAACGTAGTCGGGAAATCTATAAAGGTGAATTTCTCCCCGCCTGTACAGGCGGGCGTTTCGCTGCGCTTAGCAAGGTTTAAAATTTCTACTGAAAGATATTGTCGGATAAATTTTTAGTTCTAAATTTATTCGACAATATAATGCTCACACAAATGAAAAATCTTACTAAAATCAGATCACCATTATTTAGCCTTCTTCTACTCTCCATCTTTATATACGCCTGTTCTCCGAAATTGTATGTTGACGAAAGTAAACGTTATCAGGCGGGTACATTATCTGAAACACAAATCGATTCGCTGCATACTTTCTTAAAACAAAACGAAAGGCTCAGTCTAAAAGATACCATCATTATTAAATACGATTTCAATAAAGACGTTTGCTGGAATGATCTTAGCTACCAAAACGCAGAATTCCTGAACAATGTGAGGTGGGCCTTTCAAAAAAACATTCAGGAAAAAGCGGAGGCCAGGCCAAAAGTTGCTATTTACCAATACCGGGAACCGGGAGAAAGTTTCAGCCCGATTAAATCGAAGGGTTTAGAAATTGAAACTGATTCGGGCTTCCTTAGAAAATTATTATTTAAAGAGGTTACTACCTGCGGAACTTCAGCTATTATCCTTCCAAACGGAAAATTTCTACTGGTGAAATCAGATCCGCAATTTTCTGCGCTGATTTTAAATGCCAAAGATATTGAGCAAAAATTACAGGAAAATTTGGTTAGATAAGGCTAAAAAAAATCAACCTTGAATTTAACAAAATTTAACTAAAACATTAGGTTAATGTTCGTAATTTGGTTTTTATTAATCGCTTTCAAATGAATAACTAGAACCTAATGTTTAATGCCCTAAGCTAAAAATAACGCCTTTTTTGTTGTCCGTTCTTGTACACCAAACAACGATTTCAATTTAAATGTATGCCATAAAGGTACTTTCCTGCCGTTATTAATAGGGAAAATAATATGCGCTCTCCAGGAAGGTGCTCTCGGGTGCTTTCCTTTTATTATTTAAGCTTGGGCAATTATGCTTGCGCTAAAAACTTCTCCCCTTTTTCGATGTTATCTTTTTAAGATAAAAACCTTAATCAAAAACCGGTTAACATGAAAAATAAGATTTTTTACGCATCAGTACTTTCTACTGCCTTCCTGTTTGGATGTCAATCCAATTCGAATTCGCAAAAACAAGGAGAAGATACTACGGTAACCACCAAAATCGGAGCGGTAGATTTGCCTGCGCCAGATACCAATGCGGCCAAAAACAAATTCAGCAAAGTAATTGGCTGGCCTGACGGGAAAACACCTGTCGCGCCTGAAGGCTTTGTGGTTACGAAATTTGCAGCCAACATTAAAAGCCCACGCAACACCTACATCACACCAAATGGCGATGTATTGGTAGCACTTTCCAACTCAGAGAGAAGTACTGTCGAGGCGGTTGCCAATAAGGTAACGGGCAAAGCAAAGTCAGAAGTACCAGGAAAAAGCGCCAATACCATCCTTCTCTATCGTGATGAAAATAAGGATGGTAAACCCGAATTGGTGACTACCTTTTTAAATGGCCTGAACCAACCTTTCGGCATGCTGATTATTGGCAATTCATTTTATGTCGCCAATACCGATGGCATCTGGCAATACCCTTATAAACCAGGAGATACCAAAATAACTGCCACCGGTAAAAAGATTTTGAGCCTTCCTGCTGGTGGTTATAATAACCACTGGACAAGGAATCTGATTGCCAATGCAGATAAAAGCAAGATTTATGTAACTGTCGGATCGGGCAGCAATATCGGTGAAAATGGAATGGAAAATGAGGTAAGAAGGGCCAATATCTTAGAAATTAATCCAGATGGAACCGGTGAAAAGATTTATGCCAGCGGTTTGCGGAATCCTGTCGGGATAGATTGGGCACCGGAAACCAATATGCTGTGGACAGCGGTCAACGAACGCGATGGATTAGGCGACGATCTCGTCCCAGATTACATCACAAGTGTTAAACAAGGTGCATTTTACGGTTGGCCATACTCCTATTATGGTCAGAATGAAGATCCCCGCTTAAAAGGACAGAACCCGGAAATGGTTAAAAAAGCAATTGCTCCGGATGTTGCGGTTGGTGCACATACGGCATCATTAGGGCTGGCTTTCTATAAAGACAAAAAATTCCCGCAGAAATATCAGGGAGGTGCGTTTATAGGCCAGCATGGTTCATGGAACCGATCGGCTATTTCTGGATATAAAGTAGCTTTCGTACCTTTTAAAAATGGAAAACCAATTGGAAAACTGGAAGATTTTTTAACCGGTTTTATTGCTGACGAGGAAAAGGCAGAAGTTTATGGCCGTCCGGTTGGCATTACCTTAACGCCTGACGGTGCTTTATTGGTGGCAGACGATGTGAGCGGGGTAATTTGGAAAGTAGCTGCAAAATAATTTAAAATTAGCCACAGATTATCAGAATATGCAGTAAATTTATTCGCTAATCTGTGGCTTAACAATAACTTTTCCCAATTTGAAATCGAACTTTACCCTACTGTTTACCCTATTCTTTTCTACTGCCTTAGCGCAGCACATCAAACCCGATTCGATCAAAAAACTCGAGGAAGTTACCGTAAAAGGTTATTATAACCACCAACCTTTACTCAGATCAGTATCAGCTGTAAACCTGATAGATAGCAGTTTGATAAAAAATCAACCGAACAGCTCATTAGTGAGTATGTTAAACACCGTACCAGGAGTACGCATGGAGGAACGCTCACCAGGGAGCTATCGCCTGTCACTTCGGGGCAGTTTACTTCGCTCCCCTTTCGGCGTAAGAAATGTAAAAATTTATATTGATGATTTTCCATTAACTGATGCAGGAGGAAATACTTACTTGAATGCACTAGATGCTTCCGCAATAGGTACAATGGAAATTTATAAGGGTCCTGAAGCCAATATCTTTGGAGCAAATACCGGTGGCGCCATTTTAATTAACCCTTTTACCATCAACAGCAATGAGATAAATGTGTCGGCCACTGGTGGTTCTTATGGCCTCTTCCATCAAAATGCATCAATCAGGCAGCAGTATAAAAAATACAGCTTTAGTGTTAATGAAGGCTATCAGCGAAGTGATGGCTATCGGCAAAACAGTGCAATGGATAGAAAATATTTTCAAACCTTGCAGCAATGGGATTATAGCAATGCGGGGAGTTTAAAGGCTTTTGCTTTTTATAGCGATTTAACCTACCAGACACCAGGAGGATTAACGGCTTCGCAGTTAGATCAAAATCCTAGACTGGCACGTCCGGCAACCGCTACTCTACCTGGCGCCCTTTCACAGCAAGCTGCTATCTACAACAAAACCATTTTTGGGGGAATATCCAACTCTTATCAGATCAGCAAGCGCTTAAAACACGTAATTGCTTTATTTACTTCTTATACCGACTTTAAAAATCCTTTTATTACCAATTACGAAAAGCGCTATGAAAGTACACTCGGTTTAAGGACATTTCTGGATTATGCACAGGTTAAAGAAAACATAAGGCTTAATGCACAGATCGGGTTAGAAAGTTCAGGCACTAAAAGCCAGATCAAAAACTTTAATAATAATGGCGGAGAAGCTGCTGCTCTACAAGCTTCTGATCGGTTAAAGGCAGGACAGGATTTTGCTTACCTGAGGTTAAATTTCGATATTAATAACAAACTTCTGATCGAACTTGCTTCGAGTTTAAACTTTTACAGATACCATTACGAGAGTTATTTTCCTAATGTTGTGGCCGCTAAGCAAAGAAAATTCAATGCCCAGTTTATGCCAAAGGCAGCAGTATCTTATCTGATCACTTCTGATTTTTCAGCCAGGGCTTCGGTCAGTAAGGGCTATTCGCCACCAACCATTGCGGAAGTAAGGGCGTCAGATAATAATATCAATAATGACCTGCAGGCCGAGCTTGGCTGGAACTATGAATTGGGTTTACGTTATAAAGCCAAAAACAACCGCTTTTACGCCAGTGCTAACCTATTCAATTATCATTTGAAAGATGCTATTGTCAGAAGGTTAAATCAAAACGACACGGAATACTTTACCAATGCCGGCGGAACCAGGCAACAAGGATTTGAATTGGAAACTGCCATTTGGATAATCAGAAATAACCCATCATTTTTAACCGGCTTACAATGGAGAGCTAATTACACTTATAACCATTTTAGATTCGAAAATTTTACAAGTGGTATGAATGTTTTTGATGGCAACAAACTTATAGGAGTTCCAGAAAACGTTTTAATCAATAGTTTAGAATTTGACTTTCCAAAAGCAATTTACCTTTTTGTGCAACATAATTATACCTCTTCAATCCCTTTAAATGATGCCAATACCGTCTTTGCGAACAGATATCATTTGGTTGAAGGCAAATTTGGTGTCAGAAATTTAAAGATAAACAAAATCCGTTTAGGCCTTTTTGCAGGAGTAAATAACCTGCTGAATGTACAATACAGTTTAGGCAACGATTTAAACGCGGCAAACGGAAGGTATTTTAACACAGCCCCAGGCATTAATTTTTATACAGGCCTTGCTGTCAAATTGTAATTGCTAAATCGCATCATATAAATCATCTGTCTATATGATGCGATTTTGCTATAAACTAAAACATTTCTTTCTTTTCTTTTTCCTTAATCACGACATCGCCAACAACGATTTCGATTGCATAGCGTTTCTTTCCGTCTGCCCCATCATAACTATTGGTTTGCAATCTACCTTCAATGGTTAAAGCCGTCCCCTTTTTAACCTGCGCTTCGGCAAGTTCGGCTTTCGCATTCCAAAAAATTAAGTTAAACCATTGTACTCTTTTTACTTCCTCTCCGGATGAATTTCTGTAGTTTTCGTTTATTGCCAGATTAACCTTAGCTAATTTTTGACTTCCAAAATTTTTAACCTCTGCATCTGCTCCTGCAAATCCGCTTAATACTACTTTGTTAACTGCACTTTCCATAATTTTTAAATTTAAGTTTCTAAATGTTTAACGAACAGTCATCACCTCGACAACCGACAGGACAAAATTGCAAACAGCGTCAAAAATTAGTCGGAGGGTAAACATTTATAGCCGTTTATAAACGTTTATAAACGGATAATGTACTTTTAAGCATCATTAAAGCTATTTATTTTTTATTCACTATTTTATTTTATAAATTAGGTCATCATCCCATAATAAAAAAAGCAATTATTATGGAACGTTTATGCTTAGACTGCGGAAGCCCGATAAGAGGCAGGGCTGATAAAAAATATTGCGATGATTCTTGCCGCAGCAATTACAACAATCGCTTAAATACTGAGGATAACCTCGTGATTAAACGGGTAAATAATATACTCAAAAAGAATCGTGCTATTCTCGCTACGCTAAATCCAAACGGTAAAACAAAGGTTTCCGGTAAAAAGCTTGTTTCGGCTGGCTTTAAGTTTGAATTCCATACCTCTAGTTACAAAACCCAAAACGGCAATACCTATACCTTCTGTTATGAATATGGTTATTTAGCCCTAAATGAAGATAGCTACCTCCTGGTAAAAAGAGAAGAAAGCCTGGGTTAAGCCCGTTTGAAATATTTAATTTTCACTAAGAATTAGCGCGACGGGTGAAAGCTTATGTATTTTTTTATTCGACCGGAGATGATTAGTTTTATCCACTTATGATCAATTATAATGACAAGCTTTTTAAACCTGTAAACACTACAGAAAATAGCGAAACATCAAATGAAACCATCTTCAAATATAAACAAAGGGGAAATATCCTGACCGCCGAATACGGGGGTGGAAAAATTGTTTATGGCCATTTGCTTGGCTTGGTAGACCATGAAGGAAACATCGAAATGCGCTATCACCAAATAAACCAGAAAGGCGAATTAATGAATGGAACCTGTAGCTCAAAACCTGAACTATTGGCCAATGGCAAAATCAGACTTCATGAAACCTGGCAATGGACATCAGGAGATCAATCGAAAGGGCAATCTATTATTGACGAACAATAAATTCTTTCCCAGTTGATAAGTCCAATATGCTGTTAAAAAATCTCACCGGTCGTATTTTATCTGTATTACAAACTGCATTGGATTTAGTTTACAGTCCGATGGGTTATCAAATGTATAACTTGCAGATCGAGGATGAAGGTCGGGAATACGACGCCTGTACTTTTACATTAAACGCCCTGAAAATCAAACACCGGACTGCTAAAGTCACCCCAACCAAAACGGGTCGATTTGTAAGCATATGGAAGAGGAATGAAGCTGGAATTACGACTCCCTTTACTGATCAGGATGAATTTGATTTATTGATCATATCTGTTAATGATGCTGAACGATCCGGACAATTTATTTTTCCAAAAGCAATTTTGGTACACCATAAAATAATCGCTGCAAACGGAATAGCAGGTAAAAGGGGGATCAGGGTTTATGCACCCTGGGATATAGCAGCAAATAAACAGGCCGCGAAAACCCAAAAGTGGCAAGTGACTTATTTCCTTCAGATTGATATGAATGGAAGCACTGACCTTGCAAAAGCAGGGAAACTAATTGGTGACGAAATAAAATAAACATGTTATCAGATCTGGTTAAACTTAGCAAGTTTCGGGTAGTTTGCCTTTTCTTTAAGAACTACTTTGGATGTGAATTATTCAAGACCATGAAAGTACAGGAAAAAATCAATTTTAACCGCATAGCTGAAGCCATCAGTTATATCAAAACGAATTTCAAAACACAGCCCGGTTTAGAAGAAATTGCAGAAAAAGTAAACTTAAGCCCTTTTCATTTTCAAAGATTATTTAGCGAGTGGGCAGGCACTACCCCAAAACGTTTTCTGCAATATATCAGCATTGGTTACGCTAAAGAAATGTTGAAAGAAAAAGAAAGTTTATTCGATACCGCATTAGCAACCGGCTTGTCGGGAACCAGCAGGCTACACGATCTTTTTGTAAACATTGAAGGAATGACACCAGGCGAATATAAGAACGGCGGCGAAAACCTTTTCATCAATTACAGCTTTGCAGAAAGTCCATTTGGGAACATTATTGTAGCCAGTACTTCAAAAGGAATCTGCCATATTGCCTTTTATGATGATGAAAACATGGCTTTGATGAATTTGCAACGCCAATTTCCGGCTGCTCAGTTTCAACAGATAATGGACAAGGAACAGCAAAATGCTTTATCTATTTTTGGTCACGACTGGAGTAAATTACAAAAGATTAAATTGCATTTAAAAGGATCCGACTTCCAGTTAAAAGTTTGGGAGGCTTTATTAAAAATCCCAATGGGTAAATTAGCAACTTATGGTAAGATTGCGAAACAACTGGAAAACCCAAAGGCATCAAGAGCGGTGGGCACTGCCATTGGCGATAATCCGGTGGCTTTTCTCATTCCCTGCCACCGGGTAATACAATCAAGCGGTGCATTGGGCGGCTATCACTGGGGAGTGAACCGAAAAACAGCCATGATTGGTTGGGAAGCCGCTAAAACCAATAACCAAACGGTATGATTAAACACATCAATATTTCAACTGAAGAATTGAAAAAAAAATTCAAAAACAGAGAAATCTGCTTCGGTGGAAATGCCCGATTGAAAATTTACGGACTGCTTAAATGCAGTTCGGGAAAGCGGATGAAAAAAGAAAACCGTGTTTTTTTTCGTTCTAAAGAAGAAGCATTTCAGCACGGCTATCGCCCCTGCGGACATTGCCTAAAAACAGCCTATAAACAATGGATTTATTTAACAGCACACCAGATCGTAGCCAAAACCTGCTCCCGCATGACGGAACAGTAAATTATTACGGCAAATTATTCCAGCAATCAGAAGCGGATCATTATTTTGATGTGCTGATGAAAACGATTGAGTGGAAAAACGACGAAGCCTTTATTATGGGCAAACACATCGTTACCAAACGGAAAGTAGCCTGGTACGGAGATGAGGCGTATTCTTACACCTACTCCAATAAATCGAAAACCGCCTTACCATGGACAAAGGAATTACTGCAATTGAAAAAGATTTCAGAAGAACAAGCCGGCACAACATTTAACTCATGCTTACTTAATTTATACCATAACGGCGATGAAGGCATGGCTTACCATAGTGATGACGAAAAGGCCCTGGCAAAAGATTCTGCCATTGCATCACTAAGTTTTGGTGCAGAGCGAAGATTTCTATTTAAACACAAAACCACTAAAGAAAAGGTAACCCTGTTTTTAGAAAACGGAAGTTTACTGGTGATGAAGGATGAAACGCAGACGAAATGGCTACACAGATTACCGACAAGCAAGAAGGTATATAAGCCGAGGATAAACCTCACTTTTAGAACAATGGTGGTTTAGGAATACAACCTCACTTGAATTAATCATCTGATCTTGAGATTTTTTTTACTTTTTATTTTCTGAATGTCGCCCTGAATTTATTTCAGGGCGCCGTTATATAGAAAATATGCTGATCAGGCAGTAGCTACGAGGCAATTGAAAACGGAAGCGCTGCTTGTAAAATGAATCTGACAGCTATCTGATCAGCATGACAATTAGCCTGTAAAAAACAAAAACTCACAGCAAAAAGATTGATTTATAATAAGAGAAGCAACCTCTATGATAGAGATTGCTTCGTCGTTCCTCCTCGCAATGACTATTTTTATTATAGATTGATCAATAGCAAGTGTATAATAAAAGGTTTTTATTCCAGTGGAAAAATTGTTCAAAAGGCCTCAATAACAATTTTTTGATTGGAGTTAAAAGTACATTTACAATAATTGTTAATATCTATAAAATCTTAACGTTTAAACTCACTAATATCTACAATACGGTCATCATCGGCATTTTTCTTTAAAAAAGATGTTCCGTTAGAATTTTTCACCCAGGTATAATCTCTCTGGATATTGCCAACAAGGGTTTCAGGTTGGTTTGTCAACGCTGCTGGCAAAGGCAGATTAAAAGTTTCACCAGTTGCTGTATTTACCTGGTACAGAGAATTAGCAGTTAAAAACACCAACGTTGTTTTATCGCTCGAGTACATAAAGAATTTACCCTGGATGCGTTCATCCTCTTTTTGACGCTTGATCGGGTAAACCCTTGAATTAATGGTAGTGATAAAAAAATCGTTGTTCACCAACCAATTGCTTCTGGTTAATTCTTCCAGGCCTTTTGTATATTTTTTATCTTCAGCACCTTTTGATGGCTTGTCCAGGCTCACCACGTCTGTTTTTCCGCCATTTAAATAAATGATATAAAAAGGATTCATTTTATCCTTTCCGTTATCACTCTGAACCAATACCGCTGTTCTTTGCGTATTGATAAAAGATGCAACCTTAAATTTCTTTACTTCAGCGTTTGGCGCATCATCTATAATGATAGCTGTATCTTTAGATTTGATGCTGAAACGATCGTCAGTGGCTAGTTTTCCGGAATCAGTTTTTACGATGGTTAATATGTCTGTTTTTGATTTCGGGAAGACATTAAAATCATCACTTGCCGCAAATGCGCGTGCTTTAAAGGTTTTTTCAGAATTTCCTCCGCAGCCGAATAAAACAACGGATAATAAGAGTGCATAAAGCGTAATTTTCATGGTTTAGCTATTTATATTTTGCGCTAATTTAAAACCTTTATTGCTTTCTATTACAAAATCACCAGAAAATTACCTGGTTCAACTACTGGCTTGGTATTGTAATTGTTGTCAGACCTTCCAGCGGCTAAGTAGGATATGGTGTTAGGATAAAAAAATAACATGATATGAGGAGCAAATGGCTGTCAGTATCCCACCAATTTCATAAAACACTGCAGATTAATATATTATCCTGATCACTTCTTCCATCCTCCTCTTTAATCTAACACACTTTCACCTGCCTAATTAAAACTAAATTTCCTACTTTAGATAAACGATTATTAACCAATGCGCGGCTCAACAAATTTTCTAACCAAAAATAAAAGCGTCATACTATATGGGTTATTTTTGGCTATAATGCTCTGTTTATTAAAATGGTTGGAGCTTAGGTTTATCGTGATCAATCATGCCTTTGAGATCTATGCAGGCGCTATTGCGGTTATTTTTACAGGCTTAGGCATTTGGCTGGCGTTAAAATTAACAAAACCTAAAACCATTCTGATTGAAAAAGAAGCCTTGTATGAAAAATCGGAAACATTTGTAATTAATGAAAAAGAAATAATCAGGCTAAATATCAGTAAAAGAGAACTGGAAGTTTTACAATTGATGTCGGAGGGATTGAGCAATCAGGAAATAGCAGAGCGGCTGTTTGTTTCATTGAATACCATTAAAACACATAATGCCCGGCTTTTCGCAAAACTAGAAGTAAAACGCAGAACCCAGGCTATAGAAATAGCTAAAAAACTCGGCCTTATCCCGCAATCGCGTTAATACTTTGGCATGAAAAATTATGTTGATTTGAAAATCACCCTAAAGTATGAAGGCGAAAACAACTATTTGGACCAATTTTGTGGCATAAACCCATAATAATTGAAACATGAAAAAAAATGTAACGGTATTCGGATTAATTGCAGGCGTAATTGTATCGGTGTTAATGGTACTCTCGATGATGAGATGTTATAACGACCCTAACCTGGAGCACAGCATGCTCATCGGTTATGCTTCGATGTTGTTGGCTTTCTCTTTTATTTTTGTTGGAATCAAAAACTACCGGGATAAGTACAACGAGGGGTTGATTACTTTCGGCAGAGCCTTTAAAATAGGTGCACTGATCAGTTTAATAGCTTCAACTATATACGTTGTTGTTTGGCTTGTTGATTATTATTTATTTATGCCTGATTTTATGGATAAATATGTTGCACAAGCATTAAGGGAGGCCAAAACTAATGGTGCATCGGCATTAGAATTAGCAAAATTGAGCAAAGAATTGGCTTTTAATCGGGAAATGTATAAAAATCCGGTTATGGTTGTACTCTTTACCTATATGGAAATATTACCTGTCGGGTTACTGACTTCACTGGTGGCCGCGTTAATACTGAGAAAAAAGCCAATCAACACGGTGAAAACCCAGGCGGTTTAGACGACTGTTACCTTCTGCCCTCTTCGCTTTACATCCGCGGGACCATTACACACATATACCACGCGGATTTAGCAAATTAACGCAGATCTATTCCATCATCCCTCTTCCATATTAAATCTTATCATATTAAACTTAAATAACTTTATGTTAATTTTGATCAATTGAGATCTACAGTATGAAGATTTTTGCCGAAACCGAACGTTTAATTTTACGCGAACTCATGCCTGCCGATGCTGAAGGTATGTTTGACATGAACAACGATCCTGACGTTCACCGGTATCTCGGTAATAAACCCGTAACGTCAATTGAGCAAAGTATAGCCGAAATTGAGTTTATCAGAAAACAATATGTAGAAAAGGGTATTGGGAGATGGGCTGTTATCGAAAAAACATCGGGTAATTTTCTAGGATGGTCGGGCTTAAAACTTATTACAGAAACTACAAACAACCATATCAATTATTACGATCTGGGATATCGGTTCAGCAAACGGTTTTGGGGAAAGGGCTATGCCACAGAAACAGCAATGGCCGTGATAGACTATGGATTTACTGAACTAAAATTGAATGAGATTATTGGTATTGCAGACATTAATAACCTGGGATCTATCCATGTGCTCGAAAAAGTTGGTTTAAAACGCGTATCTGTTTTCGATTACGATGGTACAAAACACGTCTGGATGAAAATTGAAAATCAGCCTGGCTTGATTAAAAAATGATTTTACCTTTTATTGGTTTAGTTTTTGATGATAAAAAGTAAATGATATAAACTTTTTGTTATGAAAAACCTTATTTACTGTGGCATTTTGATCTTATTACTGAGTTCTTGCAAAGAAAAATTAGATCCGGCAAAATTCACCAATACCAAATGGGAATTAATCTCGCTGCCAGGATTAACTTTGCCTTCAAACGCAAAGGCAACACTCAACTTTGCAGACAGCCTTAAATTTAGCGGAAAATCATTTTGCAACAGTTATGGCGGACAAGGCGAGATTACTGATCATAAAATAAACGTTAAAAATGTTTTTAGCACAAAAATGTTCTGCCAGGAAACTGACGCTGCTGAACGCGCTTACTTACATGCCCTTAACCAGGTGAATAACGCCAAAATAACTGATGATAAGCTACAGTTGTTAAATGGTGATAAAACGCTAATGGTTTTCACCAAAACCAACTAGAATCTTTACAATGATAAAAAGGCTGAATAAAGTATTTTTACTATTTTCGGCCTTTTGAGTTTAACGCAGGAGCAATGCCATTGATGATACTAGATCTGAAGTTTTTTTTCTCTACCATAAGAAAAGCATTTAATTTATTTCAGCAGAATGATCCCTTGCGATTGGCCGGTGCGACTGCATTTTTCACTAATTTCGCTTTACCCCCAATATTGATCATCCTGATCAGGCTTTTCGGCATGTTTACCGATAGGAGGTTACTGGCTACACACCTTTTTGAACGTTTGGCGAATATTCTGGACAATGAAAGCATATTACAGATCCGAAACACCCTAAAAAATATCCGGGGGATTGATCAGGCCTGGTATGTTACCTTGTTTAGCTTTATATTTTTTCTTTTTGTAGCTACCACATTATTTAATGTGATCAAAAACTCCCTGGAACAGATCTGGAACATTGGTCAGAAAGATAAAAAGGGAATTATTAATACCCTTAAATCGAGAGCCATATCCGTTACCATTATTTTGTTGGCCGGAATATTATTTTTTATAGGCCTGTTGGCTGATAGTGTGCAGGCCTACATCGGTGCTTTTCTTAAAAATGGAGCGCCATCTTTTGGATTAATTTTAACCTCAATTATTAATCAATTGGTTTTTGTAATTATCGTAACTACCTGGTTTACCATCCTTTTCAGGTATTTAACCAATGGTAGACCTACCTGGCGGGCGGCTATCTCAGGAGGCTTGTTAACCGGATGCCTGTTCACCGCCGGAAAGTATATCTTAAGGATTTTATTGCCGCTAAGCAACATCAGTAATATTTACGGGTCAGCGGGATCGATTATTGTTATCATGCTTTTTGTATTCTACTCTTCCCTGATATTCTATTTTGGGGCTTCATTTATAAAAGCATTAAGTGTTGGACGCGCCACCCCTATTGTACCAAAAAATGGGTCTTTCGCCTACGAGCTAACCGAGGTCGGATTGAAAAAGGAACATTAAATACCATTATACAACCAGATTTTGAATCAGTTTATCAAGCAGGCTTTTGAGTTGAATACTTTCTGCTAAGCTAATCCCCAGCTGCTCTCCAAGTTGAGCGCGTAAAGCTGGTGCTTTTTCTTTCAACGCTATTCCCTTTTCTGTGAGCGATATAACGACGCTTCTCTCATCCTTTAAAGATCTGACACGCGCTACAAGACCAGTTTCCTGCATCCGCTTAACCAATGGGGTTAAGGTATTCGATTGCAGCATTAATTTCTCTGAGAGCAAGCTTAAGTTAACAGCATCATTTTCCCACAATACCATTAAAACCAAGTATTGCGGATAGGTTATACCTAAGGTATCCAGCACAGGCTGGTAACATTTGGTTACTAACCTCGAGGCAGCATAAAGCGGAAAACACAACTGGTTTTCCAATTTTAAAGACTCATCTATTTCCATCACCTATTTCCTTTACAATAAAATATTAGTTGAATAAATCATTTTCTCTCACCCTAAAAACCTGAGTTCGATTATTTGCTTAATATAAATAGTCTATTTTTAAATGTTTATAATGACGATATCGTCATGCTGAATTTATTTCAGCATCTTTTATACGAGATAGACCCTGAAATAAATTCAGGGTGACGACCAGAAAATAAAAACGCCCATAAACATCTTCAGAACAGATTATTAATCGAGCTCAGGTTAAAAAATTTGCTTTGGAACACTGTAGTTGGAATGACACTCCACCTAACACTTGTTCCATGCTGGAGTCAATAATTAAATCACTTCCAGTTTAACATCAATATTACCACGCGTTGCATTAGAGTAAGGACATATTGCATGCGCTTTCTCTACCAATTGTTGAGCCTGTGTAGTTTCTATTCCCGGAATCTGCACTTGCAACGAAACGCCTAATTTGAAGCCACCTTTTTCATCAGGATGTAGAGATACATTTGCTTTAACTGAAGATGGTTGTTCAGGCTTAACTTTTTCCTGATGCATCACTAAGTTTAATGCACTATCAAAGCAAGCGGCATAACCCGCAGCAAAAAGCTGTTCCGGATTGGTATATTCCCCGCCATTACCACCCAGCTCTTTTGGCATTCTCACTTCAAGTTCCAGAACTCCATTTTCACTTGTTATTTTTCCATTACGTCCGCCGGTTACCGTAGCGCTTGTTTCATATAACGTTTTCATATTATCTTTTTAATTTTAATCGCAAACGATTATATCGCTTACGATACAAATATAAACAACTATTTTAAAAAAGCAAATTATTCCATGAAACTGATATGGGCTCTATTAGGGATCGAAGAAGAAAGTACCAGGCATAAAAAAGGTGTTTATTAGAAATAAACACCTTCCATTTTTTTTAGATTGATTTTTTATAAAATTCTATAACCTAAACCGATTGTAAATAAATTCAGTTTAGTACCTGGATAACCAGCCTTATTAATTTTAGAAAGTCCCAACTCATAACGGGCATCAAAACTCAGCTTTTTAAGATCTAAACCTGCTCCAAATTGCCAGGCCAGGGCCTGATTTTTAAAGTCGGCACGGAAAACATTTCCTGCCGCCTGACCAAAGCTTTGGTTTTCATCTAATATCAGCGAGAACATGGGGCCCGTGTTCAAACGAAGTCCTACACCAGCTGCACCAAACTTTGTACCTACCAATAAAGGCACATCTAAGCTGGTAAAGCGCACTTTGTTTACCTCTCCTGTTGCATCATTTACCAAATCTGCTTTTTTTCCTGACAGGTAAAGCTCAGGTTGAAAATAAACGCCTGCAGCACCTACCCTGGCCCAAAGGCCGCCATAAAAACCAGTACGGTTGTTGCTGTTAAAAGTGTTTTCACTATCAAATTTCGAAAAATTTGCACCAGCTTTAACACCCAGCTGGAACGATGGCAGTACCTGTGCGCTGGCAAATAAGCCAACCAGTAAAAAGGCAACAGTTAATGATAAAAATTTCATATACAATTAAAATTAGCTGGTGGCGTTGTTAATGGCTTCCTGTTCTTTTAAAGAATCAATATTATTTTTATCACCAAAGTTTTGGGTTTTACCTGCAAAATAATCTAAAATTCCCGAAATAGTTTCTAAGTTATCAGCTAAGTTTTGATGAATTTCTGGCAAATCTTTTTCCAGACGGCTATCGCCTAATTCAATATTATCTACTTCAATCTTCGCAATTTTCTGAATAAGTGCCTGCTTAGAATTTTGCAAATCTTCCAATTCACGCACGATCTTCTCCATTAATTCAAACTTCTTTAAAGTATTCATAGGTTCTTATTTTAGTTAAACTATTCCTTATAAACCCCTTTGTATAGTTTTTGTTTTATTTCTCGATTTTTTACTCGCCGATTTGGAACTAACAAAAATAACTAATAATTTAGTTTAAAATCATCAGTTATGAAAAACCCATTTACGCTATTGGTCTTATTCATTTTAGCTTTAACAAGTTATGCACAGGATGCAAAAACGGTAGATAAGGAGAAACTCTTCGACCTTTATCAAAACCAACGCTATGCAGATGCAGCACAGTACCTGAAAAATACTTATGGAGATGAAGTAAATGATTTTAAAATCCTAAGCCAAATGGGTTATTGTTTTTTAATGGCTGGTAATAATGCAGAAGCAGAAAAATTTTATAGCAAGGCCAATACCTTACAGCCCCAGAACCTATCCGTTCTTTTTAGTCTTGGTAACATTAATACTAAAAGAGGCAATACCGAAAAAGCCAAACTGTATTATGGTGAAATTGTAAAGATAGACAGCAGTAATTTCAATGTATATAAACTATTGGCCAATCTGTACAATTCTCCGCAAGATGACTCGCTCAAACTCAACTACCTTTTAAAAGCTAACTTTATTAATCCACTGGAAGGCGATGTTGCCGCTGACCTTGCTGAAATTCATACCAGCTATCAGCAATACGAAAAAGCTTATCAGGTACTCAATATTGCCATTAATGGTGATAGTGATAACCTGGTACTTCAAAGAGCTAAACTGCCTATTGCCAACCAGCTGAAAAAATATGGTGAGGTGATTGCATCAGGTGAGAAATTATTGAAAGATAATGCAGATGCAGGAGTAATAAAGGACACCGCAAAAGCCTATTACTATACCAAAAAGTATCAAAAAGCGATAACGCTTTTTAAACAGCTGGAAGAGATAAAGATGGAGAACGAAGCTACCTTATACTACACATCATTAAGTTACCGGGCTTTAAAAGATTATCACCAGTCAGCACTTTATTCCCAGAAAACCATCGATGCGGCCATCTCGCCCAATACCTCCAGTTATTATGCCTTATTGGGATTGGTTTATGAAGAAAATAAACAATTTGCGCTGGCGGGCGCGGCTTATAAAAAAGGGTTGCAATTTAAAGCTACTCCCACATTGTATTATCGCCTGGCCGTATTCTATGACACCAGTTTAAAACAAGGCAAAAATGCACTCAAATACTATAATCTTTATATAAAAAGCAAGCCCAGTCCAACGGATGATAAAGAAGAGATTAAATTCTCAAAAAGCAGGATTGAACAACTCAAACTGACCAATTAAACCAGATCTTCGAAAACAGGTTTTACGTTATCCCAAAATTCGTCCAGGGCGATTATTCGTGGTTTAAAAAAGGAAATTAAGGTTGGCCAATGTTGTTGATTAAAGATGCTCACCCCAGCGATGCTGATGGAAATCTTAGATACCGTTTTACCGAAATCATCGGTTGCGTCTTTAATCCATTCCCATTCCTCGTTCAATGTGTTGGTAAATAAACGTTTAAATTCTTCAAACTGCTCGAAAATAAGATGCCTGATATCGGGATCAGGATGAGAAAGCTGAATGCTGATGAAGGCTTTTTTGCCATCAACATCCATCTTAAAGAAGATGTTCTTCACACCGGTTTTATAGTTGGTCCAGTTTACTGTCGAACCGCTCGCTGATGGCACAGGCTTCATGTATTGCCCAAAACTGATCCAAAACTGTTGACGTAACCTCGCTGATTCCTCTTTACTGTACATTTATTTTTTTAGCATCTGATAAAGGCCTTATCATCGTTAACCTAAATCGTCATTCCCGCGCAGACGGGAATCTTAAAGCAAATGCATTCGGATTCCCAATCAAGTTGGGAATGACGACTTCCTGTAAAAAAATATTCACGATGTCTCCTTACAAAGCTGCAATATTAGCGATTAATATTTACTTTCAAAATGGTAACTCCCGGAGCCGATCTCTTCTCTTTTTAGGGCACCAGGCAGTACAACGGTTGCGGAGGCATTGGCGGGAACTGTTACGTCCAGCTTAAAGGTTCCATCAGTTAAAGTCCAGGAAGATTTTATCGTTCCATACACCGTTTCCAGCGCTGCTGAAGCACTGGTTAACTTACCTCCAGGTCTGGGCGCAATCAAAATGTCTTTATAGCCAGGCCTTGTAACAACCGGGTTGATGCCTGCTATGTTTTTATACATCCAATCGCCAATGGCGCCATAAGCATAATGGTTGAAAGAATTCATATCTGCGGTTTGAAATGAGCCATCCGGTTTAATACCATCCCAACGTTCCCAAATGGTGGTAGCTCCCATTTTAACCGGATATAACCAGGAAGGATAACTTTCCTGCAATAATAAGTCATAAGCTACGTCTTCATGCCCAAAACGGCTCAGTACATGGCACAGGTATGGGGTGCCTAAAAAACCCGTGGTGAGGTGGTTGCCATAATCTTTTACATTATCTACCAATCTTTGCGCAGCCTGTGCACGTAAGTTTTCGGGCAGCATATCGAATTGCAATGCTAAAACATATGCTGTTTGCGTAGCAGAAACCAATTTTCCGCTTGGTGTCATATTTTCTTTGAGGTAAGCCGCTTTAACCTGATCTAAAAGTGCCTGGTACTTCACTACATCTTCCGTTTTACCTAATACCTTTGCCGCATTAATCAGCAACTGGGTTGAATGTGCATAAAATGTTTGGGCAATCATATACTTATCAGTCACAGCTGCACGACCGTCGTTATCATCATTAGGCCGGTAAAATAACCAATCGCCAAAGTGGAAGCCCGTATTCCAGAGGTTATTTTTTGCTACTGAAGAAATATAATCTACCCATTTTTTCATGCTGTTGTACTGTGTTTCCAGTATTCCTTTGTCGCCATATGATACATACATATCCCATGGAACAATGGTGGCTACATCGGCCCATCCGGCAGAACCTGCATCATTCTGTGTCAATACATTTGGTATCACAAAAGGAACACTACCATTGGGGAGCTGATCTGCAGCAACATCTTTTAGCCATTTGGTAAAAAAGCCCGATACATCCATATTATATGCGGCAGTTAAAGCAAACGCCTGGGCATCGCCGGTCCAGCCTAAACGTTCGTCTCTCTGCGGACAATCTGTTGGCACATCAACAAAATTCCCTTTCTGCCCCCAGGTAATATTGTGCTGCAACTGGTTTAGCAAAGGATTGGATGTGCTGAATTTTCCAGTGGTTTTCATGTCTGAATACACCGCTACCGCAGTAAGGTCTTCCAATCTCAGCTCGCCGGGGTATCCATCTACTTTAACATACCTAAAGCCCTGAAAGGAAAAATGCGGTTCGAATGTCTGCTCAGTTCCGCCCTTTAAGATATAAGTATGCTGTTGCCGTGCTGTTCTCAGGTTAGTTGTATAAAAATTCCCTTCTTTGGTTAATACTTCAGCATGGCTGATGGAGATTTTTGTCCCCGCCGGGCCTTTCGCTTTCAGCATTACCCAGCCTACCAAATTCTGACCAAAATCAACAACAGTTTCACCTTTGGGTGTTTTAAATATTTTTAAGGCTTTAAATTCTTCATGTTTGGTTACCTGTGGTCCGCTCATTCCAACCAGTTTTTCAGGGCCAAAGGCTAGTTCCTGTACCGGCTTCCAGTTCAGGTCTTCTTTAAAACCTGTATTATTCCAGCCTTGGCGTTCCAAACGGGCGTCATAAGTTTCACCATCATAAATATTAGCGGCTAATATGGGTCCGTAACTTGTTTTCCAGGTATTATCTGTTACGATGGTTTCTTTGCTCCCATCAGCAAATTCTACTTCCAGCTGCATTAACAAAGCCCTGGTGTCGCCATAAAATTGCTTCTGATGATTAAATCCGATACGCCCTTTGTACCAGCCATCCCCCAGCGAAACACCAATTACATTGCCACCTGTCTTCAGCGATTGTTTAACATCATAAACCTGATATTGAATATGATCTTTATAACTGGTCCAGCCTGGGGCAAAATACGCATTACCAACCCGATTGCCGTTAATGCTCGCCTCATATAAGCCTTTGGCGGTAATGTAAACCAATGCAGATTTTACCCGTTTTTTAAGGTTAATTTCTTTTCTGAACAATGGACTCGCTAACGAAGTATCTTTTCCGGCTACCGAAATCCATTTCGCCTGCCAATCTTCAGGTTTTAAACCGGTTTGAAAATATTGTACCGGCGACCATGCGGATGTGTTTCCGTGATTATCTTTTACCCTAACCTGCCAGTAATATTTGGTTTTCGATGACAGTTTTGGGCCGTCATAGGCAACCAGCACAGATTGGTCACTGCTTACCCCTGCTTTCCATAAAACTTTACCAATAGTGGCCGTTGTACCCAGCTTGATTTCGTAATTACGCTGTTTGGTATTTTTGATGTCCGAAATTATTTTCCAGCTGAATCTGGGATTTGGATGATCAACACTTAAAGGATTAACTAAATGCTCTACCGTTAAATCTTTTACCGAAACTTTCTGACTGAAGGTATCCGTTGTAAATAAAAACAATAAGACAAGACTGGTAAAGGGTACAAGTAAGTTTTTGTTCATATTGGTTAGCGTTAATTTTCGATCTTAACAATGCGATAATCAGCAATATTTTTAAACTAACCATCCTGCACTGTTATGAAAATAAACGCCGGCACAACGTCAATAAATTGACTGAACAAATTTTAAAAAATTAAAATAAATAACTTACCGATTCATCAACCTGGCCACATACTTGCCGATAATATCAAACTCCAAATTTACCGTATCGCCTACATAAACTTCCTGTAAATTGGTATGTTCGAAAGTATAAGGGATGATAAATACTGAAAATTCGTCATCAGCTGAATTTACAACAGTTAAGCTGATCCCGTTTACACAGGCTGAACCTTTTTCTACAGTTACATTTCCGGCGCCGGCATCATATTTAAAACGGTACTCCCAGCTGCCGTCAAGTTCTTCGCGTTTCACACAAACCGCAGTCTGGTCTACGTGGCCCTGCACAATATGGCCATCTAAGCGGGCATTCATCTGCATACAACGCTCAAGGTTCACTTTACTACCCACTTTCAAATCACCTAAATTGGTTTTGTTAAGGGTTTCATCAATTGCGGTAACCGTATGCGTTCCATCATGTAAAGCCACAACGGTTAAACATACCCCGTTATGGGCTACGCTCTGGTCAATTTTCAGTTCCTGGCTAATTGCCGATGATATGGTAAAGTGGATATTGGTATGATCGTTTTTAATGGCAGTAACCTCGCCAAGTGTTTCTATAATTCCTGTGAACATTTTATAATTTATTTAAAGTCCGTCGTTCCCGCGCAACTGTTCGTCATCTCGACTGGAGCGCAGTCCCGAACGTTCGGGAGAGAGATCTACCTAGATAAATTTCTCCACTGCATTACACTTCACTGCCGTTGACATATTACAATAACAAGGGTCGTCATTGCGAGGTACGAAGCAATCTTAATGCGTTCGCTACCAGCTAGAGGTGCAAGATTGCTTCGTCGGCTGAAAAAGCCTTCTCGCAATGACGATTCGTCTATTTAATATTTTAATCTATTTTTTCTCCAATCGGAGCTATTTTTAACTGCAGTACCTCCTAACCCCACTTCTTTTTCAGCAAACAGTTTTGCAGCAATTACAGCCGCAATCAGTGCTTCTGTTTCATCCTGTTTTTTTAAACTTTCTGCTTTAAAGTATTTACCTACAAAGTGTGTGTCAAAATTACCTGTTCTGAAAGCCTCGTGTTGCATTACAAATTTACCAAAACCCAAAGTAGTCTCTATCCCGGTAATATCATATTCGTCAATAGCCCTAATCATCCGCTCCATTGCTTCTCCTCTATCTTTGCCGTAAGTAACCAGTTTGGCAATCATCGGATCATAATAAATAGGGATTTCCATTCCCTGTTCAAAGCCATCATCTACCCTTACCCCGTTACCTTTGGGTGTATTATAAGTTTGCAAAGTTCCGATATCGGGAAGGAAATTATTGGCCGGATCTTCAGCATAAACCCTCAGTTCGATGGCGTGTCCACTAATTTCTAAGTCATCCTGACTAAAACTCAATTTTTCTCCTGAAGCAATTCTGATCTGCTCTTTTACCAGATCTATGCCTGTAATCAGCTCGGTTACCGGATGTTCTACCTGCAAGCGGGTATTCATTTCGAGGAAAAAGAAGTCGAGGTTTTCATCAAGAATAAATTCGACCGTACCCGCTCCGGTATAATTTACGGAACGGGCAACATCTACCGCACATTGCCCCATTTTTTGCCTGATTTCTTCAGTTAACACAGATGAGGGGGCTTCTTCTACTACCTTCTGGTGTCGGCGCTGCACAGAACACTCGCGCTCAAACAGATGAACGATGTTACCATGGTTATCGCCTAAAACCTGTATCTCAATGTGCCTCGGAGAGGTAACATAACGTTCGATAAAAACTGCGCCATCGCCAAATGCCGAAGTAGCTTCGCTTACTGCAAGTTGCATCTGTTCTTCAAAATCTTCAGCCCGCTCCACAATGCGCATTCCCTTACCGCCGCCGCCCGCAGCTGCTTTGATTAAGATCGGAAAACCAACTTCTATGGCACGTTGCTTTGCCTCATTTACATCCTGAACGGCCTCTTCCGTGCCGGGAACCATAGGGATATTATATTTTAATGCTGCGGCTTTTGCAGCTAATTTATTGCCCATGGTTTCCATAGCATGCGGCGAAGGACCAACCAGAATAAGGCCGGCATCAGCAACCATTTGTGCAAAACTGGCATTTTCTGATAAAAACCCATAACCCGGGTGGATGGCCTCAGCGCCTGTTAGCTTACAGGCGTCTATAATCTTTTCCCCCACCAAATAACTCTGGTTAGAGGGCGCAGGGCCAATACATACGGCCTCATCGGCATAACGCACATGCAGCGCATTCCGGTCTGCTTCAGAATAAACAGCTACTGTTTTAACTCCCATTTCCTTTGCCGAACGCATAATCCGCAAAGCGATTTCGCCACGGTTAGCGATTAGAAGTTTGGAGATTGGGGCTTGAAGTTTGGAGTTTTCGGGCATTTTGGTTAGCATTTCATTAGACATATTGACTCAGGACTGAATACTTGCAACTTAGGACTCTATCTAAGACAAATGTAATATTATTTCAATTGCCTGATCAATCATTTCCGGAGTCAGATCAAGGTGAGTTACCAAACGGATGGTACTGGCGCTGGTGGTATTGCAATACAACCCTTTTTCCTTTAATTGGTGAACAACCTTCTCTGCCGATCCCTTTCCGACTTCAAAAATAACGATATTGGTTTCAACAGGCATTACTGATTTTACATATTTTGCGCCGGCCAGTGCATTGGCCAAGGCCTGCGCATGTGCATGATCCTCCTTTAACCGTGTTACGTGATGATCGAGTGCATAAATACCTGCTGCCGCTAAAAAACCTGCCTGGCGCATGCCCCCACCAAAAGCCTTCCTGATTTTTCGCGCTTTATGGATCATTTGTTTAGTACCTAACAATACCGAACCCACTGGTGCACCAAGTCCTTTAGATAAACAAACTGAAATCCCGTCAAAATATTTACCGTATTCGCTGGCCTGATCGCCGGTAGCCATGAGTGCATTAAAAACACGGGCACCATCCAAATGTAGCTTTAATCCTTTTATGTTACAGAGGTGATGAATGGGTGCAATTTGCGATAAGTTATAGCAACTTCCGCCACCTTTATTTACTGTATTTTCCAAAACAACCAAACTGGATGTAGGATAATGAATATTGTCTTCATTAATTTCAGGCTCGATCAGCTCCGGTGTCAGGATTCCACGTTCACCGTGAAGTAGCCTGACCGATGCGCCAGAGTGAAAAGCAATGCCTCCGATTTCATAGCGGTAAACATGGGCAGTCTGATCACAAATGACCTCGTCCATCGGCTGTGTAAAACACTTGATGGCAATCTGGTTGGTCATCGTTCCGGATGGGCAGAAAAGCCCGGCTTCCATATTAAAAATCGAAGCCAATTTTGTCTCCAAAGCGTGCACCGTTTCATCTTCACCAAAAACGTCATCGCCTACTTTTGCATTCATCATGGCATCCAACATTCCGGCAGTTGGCCTGGTCACCGTATCACTCCTAAAATCTAAAAATCGCTTGTTCATCTGGCTATTTTCTTGTAAAATATTGTTGACGTTAAAAAAAAGACCACTGCCCTTTCTGGTATAATTTTAAGGTTTTTCGGCGATTAAACGCCTTATATAGTGTATTTTTTACACACTTAATTTTCAGTAACAACAAATTGTTAAAAATTTATTAAAAAAAAGGATACAAAATATAAGACTTTTTATACTTTTATCGTGCTAAAACCAAAAATAAATAAAAATGATAGTAATTGCAGACGGCGGATCTACCAAAACAAATTGGTGTTTGATTAACGAGGCCGGCAGAAAAATTTACTTTAACACCGAAGGTTACAATCCATATTTTTCAAAAGGAGAGTACATTGTAAAGTCTTTGAATGAGACTCTTCCAGACCACTTGGAAAGAGAAAAATTGACAGCGGTTTATTACTACGGTGCCGGTTGTTCTACACCTGCAAATGTTAAGATAGTATCCGATGCCATGCAACAGATTTTCACCAATGCAAATATCTTTGTGGGCCATGATTTACTTGCTTCCTGCAGAGCATTGCTTGGAAATGAGCCGGGATTTGCCGCTATTTTAGGCACAGGTACAAATTCATGCCTTTACGATGGAACTGAAATTACCATGAACATCGATTCTCTGGGTTATTTCCTTGGCGATGAGGGTAGTGGTTCTTATATTGGTAAACGCATTTTAAGCGATTACATGAAAGGATATATGCCAAAAGGATTACGTGAAGCTTTTTATGATAATTATGCCTTAACCAACGAAGATATTTTCGATAATATTTACAATAAGCCGTTGCCGAACCGTTTCTGCGCAAGCTTTAGTAAATTTTTATACGATTTTAAAGATAACTATGAAGATTATGCTTTCAGCACGATCGATTATGCATTTACCGCATTTTTTGAAGCTTTGGTTATCCACTATCCAAACTATAAAGACCACAAATTAAACTGTGTGGGTTCTGTAGGTTATAGTTTCCGCGATATTTTAAGTATTGTAGCCGACCGTTACGAAATGGGTGTAGGCAAAATTATCCGTTCGCCTATAGATGACCTGGTACATTATCACTTAGAGTTGGCACCTAAGGCTTAGTCTTTAGTCCTAAGTCTGGAGTCCTTAGTCCAAATTCGTATAAAACATATTATACAAGCAAAAAAATCCCGGTTTGAATTTCAAACCGGGATTTTTTTGTTTATAACAGACGATGCTGCTTTCGTTTTTATCTTTTGGCACCCTTCCACCTCACATCTCAAATCTCAAATCTAACCCCTCAAATCTTAACCCGCTAGAACGAAATCTCCTTGCCAAAAAGTTTTGCATATTTCCGCTTATCAAAACGATATAGGGTAGCTGCACGATAGGAAACTCCTTTTTGTTTTTCATCAAGTTCTTTGAGCACACCAAAGCTTACAATTTTCTTTCTAAAATTCCTTTTATCAAGTTTTTTACCCAGCACCAGTTCGTAAACGTGCTGCAATTGTGTTAAGGTGAATTTCTCTGGCAAGAGTTCAAACGCAATAGGTTGGTGTTTGATCCGCCGTTTTATTTTTTCTAATCCTTTATCGTAAATTTTCTGGTGATCAAAAGCCAATTTAGGCAGATCGGTAATCGGCAGCCAATTGGCCCGCTTGGCATAAGTGCTGATCGGGCGTAATTCCTTGTCTCCGCCCAAACGGATCAAGGCATAGTAGGCCAAAGTGATTACCCGACCTTGCGGGTGCCTGTTCGGATCACCAAAAGCATAATACTGCTCCATGTAAATACCACGCAAACCGGTAAGTTCATACAAAATCCTGGAGGCTGATTGATCTAAACTTTCATCAGGACCAACAATATTACCGGGCAATGCCCACCAATCTTTAAACGGTTCTTCATTCCTTTCGATTAGCAGGATTTTTAATTCCTTACCATCAAATCCGAACAAAACGCAATCTATCGAGAATACGGAATCTAAATGAGGTAAAATTTGTTCCAAAGTAAAAATTAGTTATTTTAAGCAGATAAAGGTATAACTTTCAATATTAAGTAAAAAAAATAAAATAAATTACTTAGTGTAAAAAATACACACTATATTCGTATTATAAAGATGAAGCCAAATATAAAAAATATAGCTGTACTAACTTCTGGAGGCGATGCCCCTGGGATGAATGCAGCAATCAGAGCTGTTGTTCGTACCGGAATTTACCACGGCATTAACATGTTTGGGGTAATGCAAGGTTACCAGGGTTTAATAACCGACAACATAAAACCAATGGATGCCCGTTCTGTAAGTAATATTTTACACCTGGGTGGTACGATTTTAAAAACTGCGCGCTGTTTAGAATTTAAAACAGACGAAGGCCAGCAAATTGCCTACAACAATTTAAAGAAAAATGACATTGATGGCCTGGTGGTTATTGGTGGAGACGGGACATTTACCGGAGCTAAACGTTTTTCAGAAACTTTTGGGGTTAAGGTAATTGGTATACCGGGAACAATTGATAACGATTTAGTAGGATCTGACTTTACTTTGGGTTATGATACTGCTATTAATACCGTAATTGAAGCCATTGATAAAATCAGGGATACTGCCGATGCACACGACCGTTTATTTTTTATAGAGGTAATGGGCCGTGATTCTGGCTGTATTGCCCTAAGAAGTTCGATTGCAAGTGGTGCCGAAGCGGTATTATTGCCGGAAAGAGAAACCAGTGTTCATGAATTAATTGATAAACTGGCTGTAGGTGCGGCAACAAAAAAATCATCGAGCATTGTCATCGTAGCTGAAGGCCATAAACAGGGCGGCGCTTACGATATTGCAAAAAAGGTAAAAGAAACCTTTGATCATTACGACACCAAAGTAACCATTCTGGGTCACCTTCAAAGAGGCGGAAGCCCTAGCAGTTTCGACAGAATTTTGGGCAGTCGTTTAGGTTTTGCGGCAGTAAATGCGTTAATTGCAGGCGAAACGGAGCAAATGGTAGGTTTAAAAGGAAACGAGATAAAATTAACCAGCATAAGAGAGGCGTTAACGGCTCATTCTTTTAAACTAGAACCCGATTTAATGGAAATGACAGAGGTACTTTCAATATAATATGGTAGCAGTTGTTTATAGCGGATCAAAAACAGCATTTTGGAAAATAACCCGAAATGGACAGGTAGTAGCCCATTGCAATACTACAGGCTTAAACCCCTGCTTTGTTGATCCGAAAACAATTTTACAGATACTAAATAAAAAGGTCGTCCTCGTTAACCATGCAGAAAATATCAAAAAGATCTACTTTTTTGCAGCCGGGGCATCATCATCAGATAGAAAAGAAGTACTGGCCAAAACTCTGGCGTCATTTTTCAGATACAGCAAAATTGTAGTCGAAAATGATTTATTCGGTGCTGCCAAAGCCGCCTGTTATAATCAGCCGGGTATTGTTGGTATGTTGGGCAGCGGTGCACATTGCGCCTATTTCGATGGAAAAAAGCCACTGAACAACAATTTTGGCTTAGGCTATATCCTGGGAGATGAAGGCTCATCAAATTATTTCGGAAAAATACTCCTGAAAGAATTTTTAAGCAAGAAAATGCCAAAGGATATTGAAGCAAAATTTACACTGACCTACAATCTGGATCGTCCTCAGATCTTAGAACGTATTTATAATAAGCCGCAGGCCAATATATTTCTGACTTCGTTTTTCGATTTTATTACCCATAACAGTAAACATGAGTATATCTGTAAATTGATTGATGAGGGATTTGAAAAATATTTCGATATATATATTTTACCTACATGGCTGAAACATAAAGATAGTGAACTGCATATTGTAGGCAAGGTAGCTGCCGAACTCGAAGACCGGTTAAGGTTGGCGGCCAGCAAGTATGACCTAAACATTAAAAGCATCATTAAAGAACCAATACAAAATTTATTAAAACATTACATTAATTAACAAACAATGAGCAAAATTGGAATAAACGGCTTTGGCCGTATTGGCAGACTGGTTTTCAGAGCCGCATTAAAAAGAGGATTGGATATTGTAGCGATTAACGATTTGATCGAGCCTGATTACATGGCATACATGTTAAAATATGATACTACACATGGCAAATTTGATGGTACTATTGATGTTGTTGACGGCAACTTAGTTGTTAACGGTAAAACCATCCGCGTAACTGCAGAAAGAAATCCTGCTGATTTAAAATGGGATGCTGTAGGTGTTGAAGTTGTAATCGAATCAACAGGTTTATTCTTAACCCGCGTTGACGCTGAAAAACACATTGCTGCAGGTGCCAAAAAAGTAGTTTTCTCAGCTCCAGCTAAAGATAGCGACATCCCTACTTATGTAATGGGTGTTAACCACGATAAATTAACTGCAGATCAAACGATTGTTTCTAACGCATCTTGTACTACAAACTGTTTAGCGCCAATTGCTAAAGTTTTAAACGATAACTTTGGTATTGTTGAAGGTTTAATGAGTACGATCCACGCGGTAACAGCAACTCAAAAAACAGTTGATGGTCCTTCTGCTAAAGACTGGAGAGGTGGACGTGGTGGTTTCTCTAACATCATCCCTTCTTCTACCGGTGCTGCTAAAGCAGTAGGCATGGTATTACCTGAGTTAAAAGGTAAATTAACAGGTATGTCTTTCCGCGTTCCTGTTGCTGATGTTTCAGTAGTAGATTTAACTGCGCGTTTAGAAAAACCAGCTACTTACGAGCAAATTAAAGCCGCTATGAAAGCAGCTTCTGAAGGTGAATTAAAAGGTGTATTGGCTTATACTGAAGACGAAGTTGTTTCTTCTGACTTTATTGGCGATGACCACGCTTCGATTTTTGATGCTAAAGCTGGTATTTCATTAAATGACAACTTCGTTAAAGTGGTATCTTGGTACGATAACGAATGGGGTTACTCTTCTGCACTAGCTAAATTTGTAGAATACTACGCTAGTTTATAACAAAAAAATTGCTTTAAGCAATTTCAACATCATAAAAGGCAACATTAATTAAATAATGTTGCCTTTTTATTTTGAAAATAAGTTTCACCAGTAAAAGTGCGTCCTGAAAACATACAAAAAAATTTAATTAGCAAAAAACGCAGCTTATTATTTTACTAACTAAACTAAAAAAGCGAAAATACACTTTAATAATATGTTTAAAATCTGTTTTAAAGCAAAAAAGACAAAAGTTCAAAAACAAAACAGCCAAGTTGAACTTATTTAACAATTTATTAACACATTTTTACATTATCTTTGCTGTATCATGATTTTAATTCCGGAAATCTTCTGAAAAAAGAACAGGAAATAAAAAATGACAAAAAAAATACTTAAAATTTTCTTAGTGTATTTTTTACACTATCATTTTTTTTACTATATTTGTATCATAATAAACGGAACGATGTTTGTTATTAATAGAAATAGATAAAATCACTTTCCGGATAAATTCAGATTTAGAGAGAAAGTTAAAGACAAAGCCTGGCTCATAACAGGTTTATATTTGGTTAGAAAAAAGAGATACGTCTGGATGGAGTATCTCTTTTCTTTTATACGGGATTTTGATTTATTAGCCGGTTTAATCACACCACATGAAGCCAAATTATTATGGAGTTACCCAACATTACGATAGTTTGAAAATAAATGAAATGCTTCCCCCCTTTAACTCAACCTAAATATTTACGATTACAATTAACCATTTAAAACATTCCTGATCTGGCTAAGCTAAATTACAGAATAAAACTTCTTTGGTTTATATTTGTTAGAAACCTTGACCATCTGGCAATTTTAAAACAACCTCCATTCATGAGTAAGTTTAGCAAACCCTCAGATAACACAACAGAATATGAATTACAGCGTCTAAACAAACTTAGGCGGTATGATATTATTGATTCGCCTCCAGAACTTCTCTTTGATCTGATTGCAGAAATAGCGAAGACTACTTTTAAAGCATCGGGATCATTTATTTCATTTATTGATGAAGCAAAAGTATATTTTAAGGCAAATACCAGCCCGATACCGGTCTCGGTTATTGAAAAAGAAGATAGCTTATGCGCAGTAGCTTCACAAGCGACGGAGATTACCCTAATTGAGGACACCCATTCCTATCCTGAAATCAGCAATAATGCTTACGTTAAAATGGACAATGGAATCAGATTTTATGCTGCCGCACCAATAATCACCATGGAGGGCTTTATAATTGGAACCGTAAGCGTAATAGACGAAAAGCCAAGGCATGACATTGAACAAGACCAACTGTTGGTACTGAAATGGCTGGCCAGGATCACCCTGGAAAAATTGGAATCGAGACTCATTAACCGTATTTCGGTACGCGCTTACGATGACCGTTTGCACCGACTGGCACACGACATGAAAAACCCGGCCACATCGCTGATTGCCTATGGACAACTTTTAGATAAAGGCTTGCTCTCTCAGGAAAAACTTGTATCACTAGGTAAAAAAATTGAGCAAACCGGCCGGAACATCGAGCAAACGATGAACAATCTGCTGAATGAAGCTAAAAATGAGAATGCTGCCATAGATCTCAGATTCGAAACGGTTGAAGTAATCGACCTGATCAACGCAGCGGCTGCAACTTTTGATTCTACATTAAAAGAAAAACAGCAAACGCTTAAAATCAGCTGCCAAACGGATGGCTATATCCAGGTAGATCAGGAACGTATAAATGACGTTTTAAATAACCTATTGAGTAATGCAATTAAATATTCGCATGAAGGAGCAACCATAGAGATTATCTGCAGCGAGGAAGCCAACAGTATTATATTCGAATTTAAAGACAACGGTTTAGGCCTGACCAGGGAAGACATTACCAAGTTATTTACGAAATTTGCCAAGCTCTCATCGGTACCCACTGCAAAAGAACGCTCTAACGGCATTGGGCTATATATCGTTAAAACGCTGGTGCAACTGCATGGCGGTAAAGTATGGGCAAGCAGCGCCGGTAAAAATTTAGGCAGTTCCTTTTTTATTTCCCTGCCAAAACAAGAAAGCTCACCCATTACGGATTAGCATAAAATTCCTTTCCATTTTATTTCACCTTTTTATTCAGTGAGTTCGACCCAGATTCGCTTCGCAGGATATGGAAGTAGCCATCAATACTGATCAATTGGCCACTACATCAACGGATTGGGTTTCCCGCCGGGAAGACCTTCAACTTAAGGGACCTGACCATATAAATAACAATTATTATTACCGGAAAAAAGTGATTGAAATAACGTATACGCCCCAAATACCCTAGTCAAGAAAAAAGGATGTAACCAGTTGGCTACATCCTTATCTAAATTAACGCTCTCAACTTATGAAGTTGTATAAGGCTCTCACCCCTTATGCCTACAATATTACGGTAGAAAGATTAAGATTTGATGAAGAAATGTATTTTTGATCAATTATTTTTAAAAATTAATGCTAATGCCGTCTGCGTTGTATTTTTTTTTAACTAGATCTATTATACTACCTGCCTAACCATTTTACTCCGTATTCTGCTCAACGTTTCGAGGCGCATACCTAAGTAAGTAGCCATACAGCGCAAAGGAACCCTGGATGCATCAACAGAATTTAGCTCCATAAATTTCTCGTAACGCCTTTCGGCAGACGGGATACGTGCAAGCATTGATCGTTCTGAAGCTGCATGGTACTGGAATTGGAGTATTTTTCGCCATATGATGTTTGTTTCCGGATAATTTGAATAAAGCTCATCAATTAATAGGTATGGAATTGCTACTAATTCTGATTTCGCCAACGCCTGTATATATTCAATAGAAGGTTTGGGAGGAGCACCCGGATGCTGAATGGCACCAACAAATTCATTGCCTGCGCTAATCCAGGTGGTAATTTCTTTGTTCCCTTCTCTAATAAAACCTCTTACTAGTCCTGATACCACAAAAAAAACGCAATTATTATTATCAATAGGCGATAGAATGTGTTTATTCTTCTTAATAAGAAGCGGCTCCACATTTTTTTCTATTTCCTGGATAAATTCTGATGATATCGGAGACAACTGGCTGAAATAGTTTAACACAGCGTTTACCAAAAACACCTTTTGAGATTCGAGCATACAAATTGGGTTAGACTTTAGACCCTTAATTATAGCAATTTCGAATGGAATATAAAAATGTTACAGATTATAAACCGCTTTTTAAAGCGTAAACTTCTTGATAGCTTGAAGGGCAAATTGATTTATCCAGGTAAAAATTCTGAATTTAGTTTGATCAAATTGCGGAAAAGCTTCCCAAACTTCACAAAATGTTTGCTGTAAAATTAGTTTAGCTTTTTCTTCATTATCTACATGCCTGATAATATTCCCATAAATAGCGGCAGAATATTTCTGATAGAGCGCTTTGAATGCAGCACCGTCATAGGGCTGTAGTGTCGTAAAAAAGAATTGATCATCCGATAAATCAGCGTTACCGCCAACATTTACTTCTTGATGGGTATTTCTTTTATATAACGGTTGCATGAGTAATTTGATATGGGATAATAACACATCGACATTCTGTTTGTTTATGCAAGGGAACAAAATCAAACAACCGAATGGAGTAAGAAGCGTACGGCTTCCGAAAATAAAGTCATGAAGATTGACTCCCTGATATTTCTTCAGAATAAACAGGCGGCTTATCCTATACGCTCAGCGATGTAAACGACTATAGACACTGATATTGTAAAAACCAGGGCATCAAAAATAACACTTTGGCTTTCTGCTTTTTGCTGTTTGCAAGTAATAACCAATAGATATCTCGTGAGAGCCATAATCATAGTTACCCAGCTTATTTAAACTATAATCGTAACCGTAACCAATCCTGAGGTTGTTGCGGACAAAGAATTCGGTAATCAGTCCAACGGCACTTCTTGCACGCAAGTCATTTGACAATGCCGGTTTAGGATAAAGTTTTACAGAGGTTCGATACGCAGCACCTAACCAAAACTTTTCCCTGATCAATAAAAAAGCATTCAGATCCAATGAGGTTGGCCCGTTTAAATCGTCTTTAATTAAAAAAGTGGGTTTGAACGTAAAGTCGTTATCCATGGGAAATACCATGCCGGCCGTTAAGTAAAAATGTGGCTTCGCGGCAATACTAAGGAGATTATTATTCCTAAAAACTGGAAGATACTGCGTAAGCAGGTTATTGGCAGAGAAGCCCACAAATAATTTCTGGTTCGAATAATGCACCCCTGCCCTGATATCTGGTACAGTTCTGCTTTCATATCCGGTTGGAATCCGGTTATCGCCGGTTTCTGTAGGATTCAATAAACTGCCGTTCAATCCCATTTGTACTACGCCAATGCCAACACCAAATGCCAGGATATTGGTTGCAGTATGGTCCAGTTTAATTCGGTATGCAAAATTACCTGATAAATTCAGGGAATTCTGCGCGCCGATTTTATCTTTGGACACCAATAAACCCAACCCTAAACTTTCTTCTTTAACCGCAGCATCTACAGATAAAGAAAGCGTTTGCGGTGCCCCCTGAATACCTGCCCATTGCGCCCGGACAAAAGCCTGCATATAAAGTTCTTCTTTATAGCCGGCATAAGCCGGATTGATGTAAAGACCATTGAACATGTATTGTCCAAATTGGGCATTCTGCTGCGCGAACAGACAGAGACAAAGCAAATTAAACAATATTGTTAAAAATATCTTTTTCATATCCTCACGTTTTAACTTTCATTTATCTCATTACGGTTACGTAACCTTTAAATTCCTGCCATTGCGTATTCACAGTTTTCACCCTAATCACATAAAAATAAGTCCCATCTGTCAAACCATCTGCAGTCCAATCGTTTAGATATCCCTTCTTTTCATAAACTGTGCTTCCCCAGCGGTTAATAATGGTAAGCTGATTTTCGTTATAAAGGTCCAAACCCTCAATAAAAAAGGTTTCATTCTTTCCATCACCATTTGGTGTAAATACATTTGGGATTTTAAGTCCGATAACGTTCTTATTATCTATAGATACGTTGTTTGATAGATCAGGATCGGTTTCATTAATGGTAACCGAAGCACGATTAATCACTTTACCAGGTTTAACTGACCTTACATTAATGATCAGCTCTACAAAACTGCCATTAGCAAGAGATGGTATAGTCCACAATACCGTTTTGGTTTGCTGATTATAATTAATGGCACCAACATTAGCAGGATCGACACTGACAAAGATTAGATTTTCCGGAAGCTCGTCTTTAACCTGCAGATTAGTCGCCATGCCCAGTCCGTTATTGCGAACCAATAGATTGTATTTAAATACTTCCGTATTCATTACCTGCCTGCTTTCAGATCTTTTAATAATGGAAACATCGGCTAAAACCCTTGGTTCCATAACCACTTCCATCTCTTCAGAGCGGTCTGAACTACATCCACCTGAACTAAAGGTAATAACGGTGTATTTTCCGGCTGCATTTACCACATAATCTTGCAAAGTAGCACCTAAAATAGCTTCTCCATTTCTAAACCATTGATAAGATGCAGCACCTGTACCGTTGGCCCTGAGTTTAACAGTAGCACCTGGTTTAAGGTTCAATCTGTTTGGATCAGGCGATTGCGCAAAGCATGCCGTTGCATAAAGCAGCGGCACACTGAACGCAATTATTCCAATTCTGTTAAACATCACGATAATGAAAACAACTCAACAGTAATACCTATGGTGCTACAGAAATTGTTGCTTTACCTGGTTTAGCAGTAACGGTTATGGCTTTACTTGCAGTTGCCGTACAAGTTGCTGCATCTACAATCGGAACAGTACCAGTAGCATAACTTCCAACAGCAGCGAAAACATAATCACCCGGAGCCACGCCAGCTTTAAGTGTAAAAGTATCTCCTGAACCAGATGCTGTACCCAAAGTGCTAATATCGGTTACCGCGGTACCGCCTAGCGTTGCTGACCAGGTATAAGTCATGGTTACCCCGGCCGGTAGTGTTATTGAAGCATCCTTGCTTGCTGTAATTACAGTGGTCGCTGTTTGGTCGGTACAATAAGTACTTCCAGGCGCTGCTACAGCGATAACAGGTGCAGGCAATTTTTCCACAACGGTATTATCAGAGGCATCGCTGGGACAAAGATTTGCATCAGCCGGTATAACCTGAACTGAATACGTATGGCTTCCGACAGCCAGGCCGGCAGCAATCTGATAGAAAGCATTTGCACCGTTATAAACTACCGGAGCTTCCGCAGTTCCGTCAACCGTCCATACAATTCTATCGCCGTTAGCTGGTGTATACCCAGGGAAAGCAGGATTCAATTTCACGGTATTCGTTCCGCACAGATATACACTTGGGCTTTGTGCAAGAGCACTTACCGGCAATAAGCAAATCAAAAATACAAAGATTTTCAGGTTACGTTTTTTAGTTCTTTTTGTCATAATTTTAAATGGTTTGAGTGAATAATTTATTTTCTTTTTAGTTAATGGATACTGTTGGTTTATGTGGCACCAGCTTAACCCTCAAACTAAAAGGGATAGCGCGTTCACAGCCATTTTCATTTTTAATGTTTAAAACTCCCTGGTACACCGCAACAGGAGTAGTTGGTGGTATGTTAATGGTAATTTCATTTGCCGGTAAAGCCTGATTTAAGACGGCAGGCAATAAATCACCTGTCCAAGAAATACTATAATTTACGGGGTTAAAAACGGCATTGGAGTAAGTAATTTTGGCTACGGTTAACCCTTCACAAATACTTATTTCCGAACCCAATGTTAAATTGGGCCGGGGATTTACAGCTAATGGGAAATCTACTTTTTTGGCACAATAAGTCGCATCTTCAGCAACGGTATAACTAATTATGACATTACCAGCAGCTATTGCAGTAACCTTACCGGTGGCATCTATCGTTGCCGTTCCAGCATCAGTTGTACTCCAAACTCCATTTGGATAAACATTTGTAAATGTTGTACTTGTTCCTGCGCACATAACAGTTGCACCACTTATTGCGGGAACAGGGGCATATTGTTTTACTTTAACTTCTACAGCTTGAGCGCCACCGGCATTTTTACATCCTGTTGCTGTATTAACCGCTTCTACATGATAAATAGTACTTGCAGTTAAAAGGGGTGTAGTGTATGTAGTACCCGTATAAAATGGCGTAACGCCAGAGGACGAAGAATACCAATTATAAGTGTAACCCGCATCAGGTGCCGTAACTGAAAGTGTAGCAGAAGAACCACTACAGATTATCGTGCTTAGTACGGTGACCACAGGCAACGCATTCACCTTGAATTTTACCCTTAAACGTTCAGAAACGGAGGTAACGCAATAGGTTCTGTTTGCCTGAACATAATAGTTATAATCGCCTGGTGTAAGCGTATTTGGCGGAGCGAAAGTTAGGCCGGTATGTATCAAATTACCCCCTGTTTCAGCATCGTACCATTTGTATTCTGTGCAGGTTTGTGCATTTAGAATAGCAAATGTTGCCGTTTGCCCCTGACAAACCATTTTTTCGTCTGTAGATGGAGGATCGCCCAATGTGCGCGGTTTTAACAGCTTACGTTTAATATCATATATCCTTAAACGGCTGAAAGCGCCAGTAAGTCCGCCCATCGAAATCTCAAGGCGATCGTAAACACTCGCTACCGCAAACTTTAAGCTATATCTACTGCTTGATCCAGGAAGTAATTTAAGGTCTAAAAACGTACTTGTGTTTGCAAATGCTGACCCGGCTTTAACTCCATTCAGATAAGGCTGTATGGTAAAACCAGTTAAAAGACTGAGATCCAAAATTCCACCACCAGGATTTTCAAGTATAACACTAACCGAATCTGCTGGTTGCGAGGGTTTATTGAATACAGCTGTAAGGTATACCTGATTGAGTACGGAAGTACCCACATCGATCAGTGCAAAGCTATTTAGATCAGCATCAATGGCATTGAAAGGGTTAGTAACACTTCCTGTTAAATTTGCAATACCACCTAAAGAAGTTGGTTTTACTCCCGATAATACATCAATCGCCTCATCACAATTGACTGAACCTGTATTGGGTTCCAAAATATACGCATGGAAAATTTTTATTGATAAAGCTGTAGAAACTACCGCACCCACAATCTTAATATATATCCCGTTGAAAGCTTGTGTAGGGGTAACCGTAATTTCCATCTCTCCTGCCCCGCCAATCACACCGGCAATATTTGCAGCTGTATAAATCGGGGTCTTTGTTGCATCATATCCAGAATCATATCCATAACCTACCAAAGGCTTACTTGCTGAAACAGGATGTAGATCCGTAAAACTTCCAATTTCAAAATTGCTCAGGAGCCCGAGAAGTTCTTTGGGTAGCGCTAGTTTAACTGTTACTGCCGTATTTGCAGCAATTGTACGTTTACCGGCATTGGTACCATCATTGGTAAATTCCAGAAATTGTGTGGCAGAACCTGTAAGCCCAAGCACTCCAATTGGAACTGATAAGGTTGATGCATCTTTAACTTGCCCATTTACAGCATTTGAAGCATTGGCGATGTTACCGTATAAACTTCCACCTAAAACACTCAATCCATCAAGGTAGGCCCCCTGAAAGTTTGCGTATGTGCGCCCTGTATTTTCACACTGTGCATATAAATACGCAGGCATAAAAAATAACAGAAATACCAAGAAAAATTGACAAGAGCGCCTTTTCAATGTGAGTTTGAAATAATGTGAAAAATAAATTTGTCTGTTTGCCAGTACAAACATACTACTGACAAACGCTACATCATCCGTTCACTTTATTCATTAAATCATTTATCAAAAAGTAAGAGCGTAACCAGCTGATACCATCATCGAAAAACATGAACCTTAAGGTTATGCTGTATTTGTTTCAGCAAAAGAAATTTGATCTCCATATCAAACGCTTTGGTTTCATGCCATCCAATTGATCAGCTTATGTCAGAATTATCCGTATCGGGTTACTTTATAGCACTTAGCGCTGCATTTATCATAGCAGGCACATTTGGTGGGCGAAGTGGCTTTAATGAGTGCTTTATATCATCTGGCTTCAAACCGATTAATGGGGTACCAGAATAAGAAAAAATTAGACATTTTAATCTATATGGAAGTTATTATGATAGCAATATCTTAGCTTATTGATATTTAAAAAATAATATTGCAAGAGACGGTGTTTATTGTATCTTTGCACCCACTCTGGAAGCTTCCAGTCCGGAGTTTAAGAAAGCTTTCCAGCAATGGGAAGCTTTTCTTATTTAAAGTAATTGATTATCCTTCCAAACCGAATTACAAGGTTTGGAAGGGATAAAGTAGGTAATACCTTATTTGCTTTTAAAAATCACTACCGCTAAGGGTGGTAAATCGACGACAATTGAATATTTTTGCCCATTATAGTCTTTCAGGTCGGGAACAATATCTCCCCTGTTGTTGATACCGCCACCATAAAAGCCAATATCATCAGTATTAAAAATCTCTTTCCATTTCGTTTTAAATGGCACGCCAATCCGATAATTTTCCCGAACCACCGGGGTTAAATTTATTGCAATAATCAAAGTATCTTTAGCTTTCGGTCCTTTGCGCATATACACAAATACAGATTCGTTTGCATTATCGGCATCAATCCATTGAAAACCTTCATAACTAAAGTTGAAATGATATAATGCAGGCTCTTTGCGGTATAAAAAATTTAAGGCTTTGACTGTTTCCTGCATACCTTTATGGGGAGCATACTGTAATAAATGCCAATCCAGTGATTGTGTAAAATTCCACTCTTTGGTTTGAGCAAACTCATTACCCATAAATAACAGTTTTGCTCCGGGATGTGTAAACATATAACCATAAAGTGCCCTTAAGTTGGCGAACTTCTGCCAATCATCACCAGGCATTTTATAAAGCATCGGCGACTTACCATGCACCACTTCATCGTGAGAAAACGGAAGCATAAAGTTTTCGGTAAATGCGTAAGTCATGCTAAAACTCAACTGATTATGATGGTGTTTTCTATTTAATGTATCTACCTTGAAATACTTTAAAGTATCGTTCATCCAACCCATCATCCATTTCATACCAAAACCCAATCCACCAGCATGTACCGGATGTGTAACACCAGGGTAAGTACTGCTTTCTTCTGCAATAGTTTGCACACCTTCAAAATTTCCATAAACAGCAATGTTCAGATCTTGCAAAAACTGTATTGCTCCCAGGTTTTCACTTCCACCATATTCATTGGTTGCGGATTCTCCTTCCTCCCGGGAAAAAGTAAAATACAACATCGAAGCCACCGCATCCACCCTTAATCCGTCGGCATGATACTGATCCAGCCAGAATATGGCATTGCTGATCAGAAAAGATCTGACCTCATTCCTGTCATAATTAAAAATGTATGATTTCCAGTCCGGATGGAATCCTTTGCGCATATCAGCATGTTCATAAAGATGGGTGCCATCAAACTCATACAAACCATGTCTATCACCAGGAAAATGAGAAGGTACCCAATCCAATATTACCGCAATATTGGCTTTATGCAAGGCATCGATAAGGTACATTAAATCCTGTGGAGAGCCGTAGCGTGAGCTTGCCCCAAAATAGCCGGTTATCTGGTAGCCCCAGCTTGGGAAAAACGGAAACTCCATTACAGGCATTAATTCTACATGCGTAAAACCCATTTCCTTTACGTAGGGCACTAGCCTGCCGGCCACTTCCCTGCAGGTTAAAACACGTTCCGGATTATCCGGATCGCGCTCCCATGAGCCTAAATGTATTTCATATACCGATATTGGTTGGTCTAAAGCATTCAGCTTTGCCCTCTTATTTAACCAGCTCTTGTCTTTCCATGTATAATCGGTGTCCCAAACAATAGAAGCGGTTTGCGGCGGATGTTCCCACCTGCGCGCATAAGGATCGCCTTTTAAATGTTCAGATTCATCAAAGCCTTTTACAAAATATTTATAAACTTCACCCTTTGCTATACCTGGAATAAAACCTTCCCAAATACCTGACTTATCCCACCTTTTGTTCAGGCCATGTGAGGTATTGGTCCAACTGTTAAAGTTACCCACAACGCTTACAGCAGTAGCATTAGGCGCCCATACCGAAAAATAAACCCCTGCTGTACCATTAACCGAAATGAGGTGAGAACCCATTTTCTCATAAAGCCTGAAATGCTTTCCAACCAGAAAAAGATCAATATCGTAATCGGTAAATAAACTGTGTACCCAAACCGCTTTTGTGTGATCGGTTTTGGCTAAAACTGCTTTTTTTGCAGTAACTTTTTTTGCTGATGGCATAGCTGTTTTTTGGCTAGATAAATTTAGCCCCAAATGCTAAACAACATTTGGGGCTAAAAGATTTACAGACTTAAAATCTGTATCTCAGAGAAATTTTTATTGCATTTGAAATGCAGTACTTGCTTGTCATCCGTATAAAAATCAGTGACTTCTTTATTATCGATAATAATTTTTCTCACCTGGAATTTTACACCAATAACGTTACATACATAAAACTCATAATTCGGCGTATACAAGCCTTCAATACGTTGATTTATCTTTATAGCTTGTGTATCACCTTTTACGGTAAACTTTTTTTCGAGGTAAATATCCTGTTCATACGCAAAGGTGTCTCCATGGTCCTCGTACATATATGAATTCACTTCATAATCACTATGATAGATATTCAAAATTACTTCTGTAATCGATTTTTCATCTACATATTGCATTACCGGATATTCTGGTAAAGCAGAACCTGCACGCACAAACATTGGCATGCTGTCTATCTTGGCATCAACGGTATATTCGTTACCGCCTTCTAAAGTCTCATTGGTCCAGAAATTATACCAGGTGCCTTTAGGCAGGTAAACTTTACGCGAAATGGCTCCCTGCTCCAGTACCGGACAAATCAAAAGTTTATCGCCATAGCAAAACTCATCCTGACGGAAGCTGTTGCTGATGTTTTCCTGCTCAAGCATAACCAATGGCCTTAAAATCGGAAAACCATAACGGTGGTGCTCCCAGAATACTGAATATAAATAAGGCATTAAACGGTACCTCAACTCAATAAATTTGCGGTTGATGTTTTCAAAAAACTCACCAAAGCTCCATGGCTCCCGCTCAGCAGTATCACCAGCAGAGTGCGCACGCATAAACGGCGAGAAAGTACCCAGCTGAATCCATCGGGTAAACAACTCGCCATCAGGCTCACCGCTAAACCCACCGATGTCCGTTCCGCAGAAAGGCACACCCGATACCGATAAACGCTGACATTGGATGTTTCCGATCTTTAGGTGTTCCCAGGTGGCAATATTATCGCCAGTCCACACACTTGCGTAACGCTGCATGCCCGAATAGCCAGCCCTTGTAATGGTAAAGGGGCGTTTATTACGCATGAGTTTTTTAAGCCCTTCGTAAGTAGAACGAACCATCTGCATACCATAAACATTATGTGCTTTGCGATGAGAGCCGCGATAGCCATCGTAATTGTGGCGTACATCGTTCGGGAAGGTACCCGAGCCAAATACAGCAGGCTCATTCATGTCGTTCCAAAAACCTGCAACGCCCATATCTACCAGTTCTTTGTATAAATTGCCCCACCAGGTACGCACCTTTGGGTTGGTAAAATCAGGAAACTGGCAACGGCCGGGCCAAACATGCCCTTCCATATAATAATCATCGCTGCGGCGGCAAAAAAACCTTTTTTCTTTACCTTCTTTGAACACCCAGTAATCATCATCAACTTTGATCCCGGGATCAATCATCACCACGGTTTTAAAACCATCGTCAGAAAGTTCCTTAATCATCCTCTGCGGATCCGGAAAGTACTTTTTATTCCAGGTGAAACAGCGGTAGCCATCCATGTAATCTATATCCAGGTAAATGGCGTCGCAAGGAATTTTACGTTCCCGAAACTGCCTGGCGATTTCTTTAACTTTAGTTTCCGGATAGTAGCTCCAGCGGCATTGCTGATAGCCTAAAGTCCATTTTGGTGGCATTGGATGCGTACCTGTCAAGGTAGCATAACGTTTAACTACATCCATGATATGTGGTCCGTGAATATAGTAATACTGCAATTCACCACCATCGGCCCAGAAACTGGTTTTATTTACATCTTCAGATCCGAAATCGAAATATGATTTAAAAGTATTATCGAAGAAAATACCGTATGCAGCTTGGTTATGCAAACCAATATAGAATGGTATGGTACGGTACAGCGGATCCTGGTTCCAGCCATAAGAATAAGCATCGGTATTCCAGTTTTCGAAACGACGGCCACGAAGGTTGAAATTACCCGATTTATCACCCAAACCGAAGAAATTTTCCTCCGGATGGCATTTTTTTGTTGCATAGATATAATAACCACCAAAATCTACATTTTCTTCCCAATGCATCGAGTTGGCTTCATCAACCATCATCACATTGGTAATATTATCATGGAAAGAAATATGGAAATTGGCTTTTTCTATTTTGCAGGTTACAGAATGGGTAGAAATCGTATAATGATCATCATGTTCCTGCATTTTAAATACCGAAACCTTTTGATCTACTTCGGGTACCGCGTAAGAAAAATCATCTAAAAAGACACCATGGGGCGCCAGGCGGACCCTAATCATCTCATCACTTACCACCCGTACTTCTACCCTTGCGTCACCGTCAGAGAAATAAAAACGATTACCTTCTTTCTTAACTTTTTTTACTTCACCTAGGTATTGTTTAACAATTGGCTTTACAGATATATCTACCGGATTGTTCAGGTGCTGTATTTCCTGCTCCTTATCAATCAAATCATTTGTTTCGTTGCTTTTATCGTTTTGCGCTTCCATCCTTTTGTATCTATAATCTAACAAACAGTCCCTAAACCGGGATTCGTTTAAGAAAGTACTATAATACAAATATTTTATTAAAAGGGATCAAGCTTTTTTTCAAGGCCTGTTTAGTAAAGTGTATTATTTACACTAAGAAACATAGTTTATGGTATCATTGATGGATGAGCAGGTTTATTTGCCTCATCTTATTTTGAAATATTTTCGAATAACCCTGTTTATATTCTTCTGTTAAAAAGCTCCTTTCAATCAAGTCCCGAACATTGTCAAATTGCTTTGAGAATTCCTTGTAGATGTTGTCCCTAACCTTATTTGAAATCCCTAAACTGACCGTAAATTGATCAAAGTCAGCCTTTTTTATTTTCTGCTTTCTGCCCCCTAATGTCAAGGCTAAATCTTCCTGATCTTTTGGGTAAATCAAATTAACATTAAGCAAATCATAAGCTGGCGAAAACAGAATTCCTCGATCAGTATGCAAAAGGGAAAAATTTTTAAGATGCATATCATTATTTCCTGTTAAAAATGAAAATAGAACCAATCGAAAAAATTTAACTACATCCAGTCCTGAGTTTGATGCGTAATGTTTAATGACCTTTCCTACACGTTCATAGGAGCTTTTATATTTTTGTTCAGTTAATAATTCAGAAAGCTGGCACAAATCTTCTGCATGAACTTTCCTATCCTCAACACGGTCAAATCTTTTTGTTATATAAGCAAGTTCATTTGTTGAAGTTTTGATTAAAGCATGTTGAGCAGTTTCAATTTTAAAAAGCTTGGCCAGGTGCATTGTCAGATCTTCTACTTCTGGCATAAATTTAAAATCTGTTGATTGTGGCTTCAAAATAAAATTGCCCCACAATCCAACTAAAGTTAACCTTTTGTTAGCCTTCTCTCCTGTTAAACTCAATGATATTTTAGGCTGAACTCCTGTAAGTGCCAATCTTTCATTTACAGTAAATTGCGCCAATTGTCTTAACTTTTCCTTATCCAATTCTAATTTTGGCACTTCTGCTGTTCCAAAAAACTTTTTTGAGCAGGCCACATGATATTCCCCTGTTTCAAGTGCTTGATAGCAAAACAAACAATTAGCCATTTTCTTCTTCCTCCATTGGATACACGGAAACCGCTCCAATTGTATCTCTACATAAATTTATCAATAACTCGAAGCGATCATTCGGATTAAGTTTCCAATATTTTTCACCAATATCCAACAACCAGCCTTCCGGTATCAGTCCATCAAAAAAAGGGAATAATACTTTATTACGGTATTGATGCTCAGCAAGAGGTAATGTCAGGCTAATTGCAAAAGCATTTTCGCTTTTCAAATACTCCAGATCATATTGAAATGCGTATCCATCATCTGTTTCTGAAAGATGTCCGGCCAACTGATTTTGGTAATATATTTTTGCTTTTCTAATCATTTTCATCAGTACGGTTAACAATACCAACTTCCTTCCCAAACAAGGCCAAAACATCATTTACCTTATCTAATCGAAGGGTTTTCTTACCCTGCTCTAAATCTCGAACGAAATTTAATCCGACACCTGCATTTAAAGCTAAATCTTCCTGGGTTAAACCCAATTCTTTCCGTTTCGCTTTTATAAAAGTCCTTATTGTTTTCATATTATATGCTATCGAATATAAAAATAATAATTTTAGTTAAAAATATATGCGATCGGATATAAAAAGTAACAAATCAACTACAACTATATGCGATCGGATATAAAAATTAGATAAAAAGTAGAATTATATCCGATTGCATATAATTTTGAATTTATGAGAAAGAGATCTAATAAACTCAAATTCATTAGATTTTAAATAAAAAAGCCCGCTGAGTTGGTATACAGCGGGCTTAAAAATCAATAAGTTAATTATGGATTAAAGGTCAACCCAACATAGTAGATTGCACCTGCCATAGGGTTACCATAAGAAGTGATATAATATTTATTCAACACGTTAGAACCACCCAATTTAACAACTGATTGCACCGAAGGAATCCTTAAGCTGACCTGGGCATCCAGAGAACTGTAGGCAGGTACCTGACCAGAAGCAAAAGATGAATTCCAATAGAATTGATCTTGCCACCGGTAAGCAACATTGAAACCAAAATTTTTAATAATTTCTTTATTACCCAGGCCCAGATTATAACGGATTTTCGGCGTATTGAAATCGTTAATGTAGTTAACTGGCAAATCCCCGATCTGGTTGTAAGAAACGTTACCGCTCATGTTCCATTTGCCTACCAGGTAATCAAGACCTAAAGCAGCGCCGTAAGAAGTTACTTCTCCTTCGGCATTAACTGGAACACCGAATTTTACAAAACTTCCGTTTACATTCTGATAAACGTCGACAGCTGTGATAAAATCTTTATAAATATTGTAATAACCATAAGCATCAATCAATAAATTAGGCAAGATCAAACCTTTATAGCCTAACTCATAAGACTGTACACTTTCAGGACGTACACCTTTGGCGTCAAAATTATATTGTTGCAAAAGCGCCGGATTTGGCGTTCCCGTAGCCGCAGCCGATGCCAGAAATGCGCGGTAGCTCACATCAGTATAGGGTTTGTTGGTATCTAAGTGGTACTTGTCGAAAATAATTTCTGGCAAACCACCAATTAAGCGCTGCGAACCACCACCAACAGATAGATCTATATACTGGTTTTGCGTAGTTGGGTTACGATAACCGGTTTGATAGGAAACCCTGATGTTGTTATTTTTGGCAACCGTAAATACTCCGGTTACTCTTGGTGTAAAACGACCTTCAAAGTTCTGGCTTTTATCATAACGGCCGGCAAAGGTAAATTTAACCTTATCATTAAAGAACTTTTTACCGATCTGTCCAAATGCACCATATTCTTTAATGTCAATGGAGTTAATTAAATCATTGAAAATGGTTCCTGCCGAATTCAAATCATAAAGACGGTAAGAGGCACCAACCTGAAATTCTACCACATTATCAAAAAGATTGGTAAAGTTGTACATTCCTTCGTAGTGGTATAAATTGGATTTATCATCGAATTTAGCACCATAAATGCCTTTGGATGGATCAGAAGCACTAATGGTGGTATTCATAATCTTATCTTTTGCCTGATTAAACTGAGGCGAACCTGGCTCAAAACGGCCCTGGTTAGCGGCAGTTCTGGCTAAAGCATGTGCGGCTGCATCACTTTGTCCGGCAGCCCTGGCACCTACATAATTGCCGATATATTGTGGAAACCATGTTGTAGATGGTTTTGAAAGTTCATTAATATAACTGCCTAAAATAGATGAAATATAAGAATCGCCCGAGCGCTCCTGAGTGGTATATGCTTTAACGAAGAAATCTTCGCCCTTTATTTCCAGTTTATACTGGCCAATATTAAAATTACGTAACGAGTAACGATCAGAGCCGGTATAAACTGAAGTTCCTGTACCCCAATTGGCTTGCGCTACTGCCTGCACTGTATTGCTGATATTGTAATATAATGCCCCGGAAGCTTTTAGTGATTTAGTGCCATAATCAACAAGATTTTCTTCATTATAGCCCGTTCTTGATACATTTTGATCAGGAATTAAGTTAGCCTTTAAGCCTACATAAAAGGGCAGATAATTTTGTACTGCCGGACGTAATGCTGCAGGCAGACCGGCAAGAAAACTAGCCTGTTGCGCCGTATTTGGAATAGTTGCCCCGAAAGCGCCGTCCATAGCGGCCTTGATGTTAGGGATTAAACCACCCGAACCTGCATTAATTCCTGAAATGGTGGCATTTTGAACGCTTAGCGCCACATTTCGCATATTCTGGCTTACCTCATCTCCGTAAACATTTATCCCATCGTAGTTGGTGTCACTGTTTCGGTCGCCAGCTTTAGCGGTTCTGGCAATCCTGTCGAAATTTGAATAGTTATTTCCAAACCAGTCTTTGGCCTGAAGAAATGAAAACGCAGCTTTTACCCCAAATTTATTGTTCCATGATTTTGCCATGCGTACATCCAATTGATTGAATGGCTGTACCGTACTGTTATTATCATTAACATGGTTAACACCTGTTTTGTATTGAAAACTAGCGCCAGGATATTTGAAAGGATCTTTTGAAGTCATTAATAAGGTACCGCTGATACCGCCCGCTCCGTAAAGTGCAGATGAAGCACCTGGCAAAAGTTCCACATTATCCACATCAAGTTCGGTAATACCCACAATGTTACCTACCGAGAAATTTAATCCGGGAGCCTGGTTATCCATTCCATCTATATATTGGTTAAAGCGCGTATTACCATTTGAATTAAAACCGCGGGTATTGATCGACTTGAAAGTTAAACTCTGCATGCTGCTCTCTACCCCTTTCATATTGTTCAAGGCATCGTAAAACGACGGCGCAGCGATCTCCCTGATTGTGGCTGCACTCATCCGTTCGATAGAAACCGGCGATTCTAAAATACGTTCCGGTGTACGCGAAGCAGAAACCACCACATCCCCGCCTAATACAATTGCGGTTTCCATTTCGAGATTAATACCTGAAGTACTCCCTGTAATTTGCTGCTCAACCGTACCATAACCTACATAAGATGCCACTAAAGTAAAGGTAATTTTGCCGTTGTACTAAAACTGAAAGTTCCGTTGGCTGTAGATGCCGTACCGCCTGACTGGCCCTTAATGGTTAAACTAACTCCAGCCAATCCTTCTTTAGTCTGCTTGTCTTTTACGGTTCCGCTTACCGTAATACCCTGTGCCCGTGCCGCCATATTACCAGCAAACACAAATAAGAACACATAGAAAATCTGTGTAAAAATCCTGCTCATACGCGATTATTAATTTGGTTATTTGTATTATTAGTTATATAAACTTAATTTCTTTTTTTGAATTAAACAAATTATGTAAGCATAATATTTTCAAAACAAATTATAATTTTGATTGATATACAGTTTGTTGTATTTTGCATTAGACATAAACCGTCATTTTGCCCTATCTTAGCAAAAGACTTGTTAGCTAGCCATTATGAATAAAGTTAAAGCCCTGTTCTGCATCGTAATCCCGATCGCATTAGCTTTTTTATTTAACACCAAATTAGGCAACACGCCTCCATTGTTAAAATTTCTAAACCCTTTTATGGGTTTCTGGCAAAATGCAGAGAACAACCATTTTATGTTTAACCATAAAGCGAAAATAAAAGGAGCGATTGATAAAATTGAAATCGTTTTCGACGATCGCATGATCCCGCATATTTTTGCGCAGAATGATCACGATCTTTATTTGGCGCAAGGCTACGTTACGGCTATGCACCGCCTTTGGCAAATGGATTTCCAGACCCGTTTTGCCGCCGGAAGAATTAGTGAAGTGGTGGGCGATAAAGCGATAGAGGTAGACCGGTATCAACGCCGGATGGGTATGTTTTATGGCGCAGAACGCTCATTGAAGGGGATGATGGCCGATCCAAAAGCTAAAGAAATGATTTTAGCCTATACCGAAGGAATTAATGCCTACATTAAAACACTTTCTAAAGCAAATTATCCGATAGAATATAAAATTCTGGATTTTAAACCCGAAAACTGGACACCTGTAAAATGTGCCTTGTTGCTGAAGCAGATGTCGGCCGTATTAGCAATGGGTTCAGATGAATTTTACATGACCAATATCCTCAAAAAATTTGGACCTGAGGTGACTAAAAACCTTTTTCCGGATTATCCTTTTCGCGAAGATCCCATTATCCCCGTTGGCACGAAATGGAATTTCTCTCCTTTACCAATACCTAAAACGCCAGAAAGCTTTACGCAGGCACAAACCGGTGAAGTGATGACCACTCAAAAAGTAGAAGGTATTGGCAGTAATAACTGGGCATTATCCGGTACAAAAACTGCATCAGGATATCCGATCTTAGCAAACGACCCCCATTTAGATTTAACACTTCCATCAATCTGGTATCAGATTCAGTTACATGCGCCTGGGGTAAACACCTATGGGGTTTCTTTACCTGGTGCTCCTGGGGTAATTATAGGCTTTAACCAAAAAATAGCCTGGGGAGTAACCAATGTTGCTGCTGATGTACTCGATTTTTATCAGATCAAATTTAAGGATTCGACCCATCATGAATATTGGTATAACAATAAATGGAACGCTACCATCAAAAGACTCGAAACCATTAAAGTACGCGGCGGAAAAGATGAAGTAGATACCGTTTACTACACCCATCACGGCCCGGTTGTTTATTTCCAGAAACCAAAATATGGCAGGGCCGACAATGTGCCTGTTGGCGATGCACTCAGGTGGATCGCACATGATGAATCAAATGAACTCATGACTTTTTATTACCTTAACCGGGGTAAGAATTATAACGATTACCGCAAAGCGTTAACTTTTTATACCGCTCCTGCACAGAATTTTGTTTTCGCCAGTATAGATAATGATATCGCCATTACGCCAAATGGTAAATTCCCTTTAAAATGGAAAGACCAGGGTAAATTTATTCTGGATGGTACCGATCCTGCTTACGATTGGCAGGGCTGGATCCCAAATGCGCAAAATCCAACGGTTAAAAATCCGCCGCGTGGTTTTGTGAGTTCGGCCAACCAGTCTTCTACCGACACCACCTATCCATACTACATCAACTGGGAATTTGCACCCTATGAGCGAGGCAAACGTATTAACGACCGTTTATCGGTAATGAAGAAGGCTAATTTAGACAGTATCCGCCTCATGCAAACCGATAATTACAGCATCATGGCACAGAACCTGGTTCCAGCTTTATTGCCTTTACTAAACAACGAACAGCTAAATGCCACGCAAAAAGAAGCATTGGCTTACCTGCGCAAATGGAACAAACGTTATGACGCACATGAAATTGCTGCCAGTATATTCGAAATCTGGACCAAACGCTTATCGTATGATATCTGGGCAGACGAATTTGAAGTGAAAGGCATCCCGATGCGTTATCCTTCAAGAGACCGTACGGTAGAGATGATCTTAAAAGAACCCAACGCAACCTGGTACGATAACATCAACACCAGCAAAAAAGAAACGTTAGCTGATCTGGTAAACGAATCCTTTAAATATAGCTGCGATAGCCTTGAAAGGCGCTTTGGACCAATAAATAAAGATTGGGCCTGGGCAAATGTAAAACAGACCAATGTGCCGCACCTGGCCAAAATACCAGGATTTGGTTCGAAAGTTTTACAGATTGGTGGCGCCAAAAGCACCATTAACGCTTTGAGCGAAACCAACGGACCTTCCTGGCGGATGGTAATTGAGCTGGGAAAAACACCAAAAGGCCATGGTGTTTATCCGGGTGGACAGTCGGGTAACCCGGGAAGCAAATTTTATGATAATATGATCGATACCTGGGCAAATGGCAAATTATACGATCTGTTTTACATGCAAAATCCTGATGATAAATCGGGGACAGTTATTTCTCGTTTAAAAATATCTAAATAGTTTAAAATGGTTTTCATCGTTATATTAATCATTTGTTTCCTTTTACAAATGATTGCCCCGTGGTGGGTCATCATCGTCATTTCTTTTGCTACCTGTGGTATTATTGGCAAAACAGGAAAAATAGCCTTTTGGCAATCATTTTTTGCCATTTTTTTGCTTTGGATCGGCTATGCCTTATTTAAAAGCCTGCCTAATGACAATGTACTTGCCGGCCGTGTAGCCGTAATGACGGGCATAAAAATATGGTGGGCGTTGCTATTGCTTACCGGAATTTTAAGTGGCTTGGTGGCGGGAATTAGTGGTTATTGCGGCTATCAGTTCAGAATGGCTATGCTGGCTAAAAAAACTGACGAGAAAATAGCATAATGCTTTGTATTTTTGCCTTGTGAATTTAACCGCTAACGAGATTTTCTCTGTAAAAGACAGTAATGCATTTAATGCCCTTGCTTTAAATATTTTTAAGTTACAGGCCCAAAATTGTAATATTTACCGCGAATATATATTTCACCTTGGTATTGATGCCGAGTTGGTAACCGACATTTCAGCTATTCCGTTTTTACCCATAAGCTTTTTTAAAAGTCATGCTGTTCTGAGCAGCAATGAACCTGTTGAAATTACCTTCAGCAGTTCGGGTACAACGGGTATGGTCCAAAGCAGTCATCATGTAACCGATGTTATGTTATATGAACAAAGTTACCTTCAGGCATTTGCCCGGTTTTATGGTAAAGTTACCGACTATTGCTTCCTGGCATTGTTACCTTCCTATCAACAACGGTCGGGTTCGTCGTTAATCTACATGGTAAACGACCTGATCGAAAAAAGCGGTCATCCGCAAAGTGGTTACTTTTTATATAACCATGAAGAGCTGTTACAAACGCTGCTCGATCTGAAGATCAAAAAACAGAAAACAGTTTTAATTGGCGTAACCTATGCGTTGCTTGATTTTATAGAACAATATGATATTGAGTTTCCTGAGCTCATCGTAATGGAAACCGGCGGAATGAAGGGAAAACGTAAGGAAATGGTACGCGAAGAGCTTCATGAGCAGTTAACCAAAGGATTTGGTGTAAAAAATATCCATAGCGAATATGGAATGACCGAATTGCTTTCTCAGGCTTATTCTTTGGGTGAAGGCATTTTCAATTGCCCGAGCTGGATGCAAATTTTGATCCGAGACACCAATGATCCTTTAAGCTTAATGGAAACCGGCAGGACCGGTGGCATCAATGTAATCGACCTGGCCAATATCAATTCCTGTTCATTTATTGCCACTCAGGACCTGGGCAGAATCAATCCCGATCAAAGTTTTGAAGTACTGGGCCGGTTTGATCATTCCGATATCAGGGGATGTAATCTTCTGGTACAGTAATTTTAGTTCACCTTATCAGCACAACTGGCGCATAAGCCTGTGGCAATCAGATTAAGATGATTTACCTTAAATCCTGCGGGAACTTTTAATGCCGGAATTTTAACGGTATCCAAACAGTAAATTTTATGGCAGTTATCGCAGTTAAAATGCACATGCTCATCATGATGCTCGTGCGCACTGCAACCATCCGAACAAATGGCATAATTTGCCGTGCCCTGCTGGTCTAAAACCTTATGGATAATTCCTTTCTCTTCAAAAGCCTGCAAAACACGGTAAAGGGTAACACGGTCTGCATCCTTTCCCATCACCTGCTCTAAATACGGTTGAGATGTGGCAGAATCCCTCCCACTCAAAATTTCCAGCACCTGCAAACGCGGGGCGGTTCTTTTTAGTCCGTTCTTAACCAAAAGTTTTTCGAAACGTGCAGTATTATCTTCCATAGCAATACAAAAATAAGCAATTAATCAATGAGTTTGGCATTTTTGATGGTTATTGGTGGCTTATAGCTCGCATCCTTTTCTTCTAATTTTAAAATGCCCTGTACGTGGATGGGCTTTTCAGAATAAGGAACCGCATCAGTCATTTCAATCATAATCATCACCGGAATACCATTTTGTCCGCAAAAATAACATTGATTAACAGGCAAGGTGGCCAAAAGAAATTTCTGCTGTTTCTGTCCGCTTTTTATAGGAATCAGGTAACCGGTTAAATCAAATTCCCTGTTTTCAAAACGCCTGATTGTTTCTGTAAAAAGAGGGAGAATTTCATTCTTATCAGTCAGTTCAAACTTTACCGAGCCAATCACGTCCCAGTTTAAAGAGCGTAACTGGTCATTCGGGTTATGCTTTTTCGTTTGTGCCTGAGCTGAGCAAACTAAAAACAGAATTATAACAACATATAAATACTTCATTTTTTTACTGCATCTAAAAGAAAAAACGTAGACCGGCTATCGCCCGAATCATTGATTATAAATTTACCACGAAGGGTAATGGGTGTCTCAGTCCAGTTGATGGGTTTTAAAGTTTTCACTTCTATCATTGATGGTATATCGCCCGTGCCACAATAAGGACAAGAAGCAACTGGAACCATAGAAAACATAAATTCATTAAAGCTATTACCAACCTTAGTAGGAATAATGTACCCTGGAAGCTCAATTATCTTATTATGTATAGCCTTTAGTGCGGGTGGAAAAACAGCCTGCCAAACCAGGGGTTTTACCTGCTTATCGTATTTCAGACCGATAAGATTCCAGGTAGCGGTCCGTGTTTCACGATGAACGGGTACCTGGGCAAACGTAGTATTGGAAATTAAAACAAAGAGTAACAGCATGTATATCTTCATCACTAATCGGGTTTATAACTGTTTTGCCTTTAAGAGAAAAAATTCACTCCTGTCATCGCCCGAATCGTTGATGACGAAGATTCCCTTAAGTTTAATGGGTTTTTCGGTAATGGGTATCGCATTTAGCATTTTTACCTGCACCATTGACGGAATATCACCTGAACCACAATATGGACAGGAAGCAATAGGCACTATGGACAGCATGAACTCGCTGAATTTCGATCCGACCTTTGTTGGGATGATGTAACCGGGCAATTCAATTATTTTATTGTTTAGTGCTTGCAATGCTGGCGGAAAAACACTCCCCCATTTACGGGGCGCAATTTCGGCATCGTACCTCAGCCCGATTAAATTCCAGGTTGGCGTGCGCATGTCGGTATGTACCTTAACCTGCGCAGCCAATTTCTGGTAACCTAAACATAAGAAAACTAAAAAAATCAATGTCTTCATCATTTAACGGTCTTTCGTTAATGTTTCCGCTATATCAACTTTATAAATCTGCATGGCCGGAATAAGCGAAGCCAAAGCGCCGATAAAAAGACCGGTCCAGATCAGGTATATCTCTTGAGGGAAAGCAGTAAATCCTGTTAATCTGGCCTGAGAAGCTCCCTGACAGGCCCCAATCACCTCCAAGGCGACATGCCCGATGAACAAACCCAAACATGTACCGATAAACGTTACCAGAATTCCTTCAAACAGGACCAGAAAAAATACTTTAAATTTTGATGCACCTAAACAACGCATAATGGCCAGGTCGTATTTCCGTTCTTTCATCGCATTATAAAGGCTGATAAAAATGCTCAGCGCCGCAACTCCCATAATAAAAATGGCGAACCATTTTAAAGTATCAATTCCAACCCCGATAAGCGAAAATAGCCTTGCACTTTCCATTGCCGGAGAGGCTGCCTGCATATTGGTACTCTGGTTAACCATCCGAGGGAAAACGATTACTGACATTGGTGATTTATACTGGATCAACAATGCTGTAATCTGTTTGTCGCTAATTTCTTTGGTCTCTTCTGTTGTTGTATGGCTATGGTTTTCGTCATGCTTCTCTTCATGCATTTTGTACACACTGCCAATATTGGTAAGAATCAGGTTATCAGTTATGTTACCCTGTGGTTTCAAGATTCCCTTAACCAGGTATGCGTGTTGCTTATGGATATCGCCGTTGCCCGTTAATCCGTGCGCTCCGAAAAACGAATCGCCAACTTTCAGTTTCGATTCAGAAGCCACTGCACTGCCGATGGTTACCTCCAAATCTTTTTGCCAGAAATTTCCCTGCTGAACAGCTAAACCATAAAGGTGGCTGAAAGTGGTATCGGTACCTACAATGCGGTAACCCTTATAATTATCGCCTAATGCCAATGGAACAGCCCTTTTTACCATCGGGTTGTGCATCAATTTGTAGGCATCTTTGGCTGGAATATTTCCGGTTGGGTTATCAATATGGTAAATACTGCTTAATATTAATTGCAACGGACTTCCTTTTGCGCCCACAACCAGATCAATATCCCTTGCATTTTTCTCCAGTTTATTGTTTATCTGGGTAGAAGCGAGAAAAAGAACAGAAAGAATGCCCACACCAAAAGCCACTAAAATAATATTCAGAATGCTGGTTAACTTATTCCTGATTAGATTTTTGCCGCTGATTTTAAAGATATTCATTAGAGTAGATAGGTTTTAGTACAATGATCCCGAACCCTTGCATCGTGGGTAGCGATGAGCAGCGCCGCACCATTGTCTTTAGCCCGGATAGCCAACATCCGGATTACCTGACCGGCGTTTTCATCATCCAAACTGGAAGTTGGCTCATCAGCGATCAGGAGATCGGGTTTATTTACCAATGCACGTGCTACCGAAACCCTTTGCAGCTGGCCCTGACTTAATTGATCAGGATAATTTTTCGCCAGCTCGCCAATACCCAGATCAGCTAAAAGCGAAAGGTTTCGTTCATGATCTACCGGCAAACCGGCCATTACCGCAGCAAGCTCCAGGTTATCAAGTACATCTAAAGAACGGATAAGATGTGGTTTTTGAAAAACAATGCCAATATGCTTCCCCCGGAAACTATCGCGCTCACGTGCAGACAGAGCATACAAATCGGTCCCGTTAATTAAAACTTCACCCTGCCCCGGCTTTAAAAGACCGGCAATAATATTAAGAAGTGTACTCTTGCCACTGCCTGATGCACCTAATAACAGCCATTGCTCCATATCGCCGATTTCCCAATCCGGAAATTTCAAACTCCTCCCCTGATCATAAACATGCACTAATGAGCTGATCCTAATCATGACGAACTACTTTTCGAACTTTTTTAATAACCAGATTTTTTATCGCATAACACCTGTAAAGTGCTATCCCATCGTTTGTGCCATGTTTGCAGGCAGGGCTTAACACTGAAATAAAGAATAATGCAGTGACAAAGAAGATTTTATATTTCATTTGGTATAATTGATTATCGATGCCCCAATGGACAGGATTTAAGCATTCGTAAATTAATGGAATGGGCAGCGGCAACGGTAAGGCCACCAATAGGGATCAAGACGGGTTCTAACAATTCAATACCCGAAAAATGCCCAAAAGCGATACAGGCAAAGCCGGTAATCAATACCAGAATTGGTGTTATGCGGCAATGCTGTTTGCGATATGCAGCACTTAAACTCCAAATACCGATGATCAGTGAAAATGCAATCATAGTAATCTCCACGGCTTCATTAGCCAAAAAACCCATGCCCCATAAAGGTAAAACGGTAATTAAAAACGGCAATGCAGCACAATGTATGGCACACAATGTTGAGGCTGTAATGCCGATCCGGTCGAGGTTGATTTTGTAGCTCCTTTGTTTCATTCCATAAAAATTTATGGTCAAATATAAAAGCAATTTAGTTGCATTTAAAATAATACATATTATATTTGCAACATAATTGCATTAAAATGATAAAGAAATTACCCGTAACCGTATTGAGCGGTTTTTTAGGCAGCGGAAAAACAACGCTTCTTAACGCCATATTGAGAAACAAGCAGGATTTAAAGGTAGCCGTTATCGTAAATGATATGAGTGAGGTAAACGTTGACGCCGCTTTGGTTAAAAATCAGCACACCTTGTCTAAAACGGATGAGAAACTGGTAGAGATGAGCAATGGCTGTATCTGCTGCACCCTGCGTGAAGACCTGATGATTGAAGTAGAAAGATTGGCAAAAGAAAACCGGTTCGATTACCTGCTGATTGAAAGTACCGGAATATCCGAACCCATTCCGGTAGCGCAAACGTTTTCATTTATTGATGAAGCTTCAGGTATAGACCTCAGCAGATTTAGCCGGTTGGATACGATGGTAACGGTTGTAGACGCTTTTAATTTTTATCGGGATTTTGGTTCGGCAGACAAACTTACCGACCGGAAGATGGTTGATGACTTAGCAGACAAACGTACTATTGTAAATCTGCTTACCGACCAGATTGAGTTTGCCAATGTAATTTTATTAAATAAAACCGATCTGGTAAGCGACACCGACCTTAAAGTATTAAAGGCATTAATTGCAAAACTTAACCCAACGGCTAAAATATACCACACCCTTTTTGGAGAAATAAACCCGGCTTTAATTTTAAATACTGGTTTATTTGATTTTGAATCGGCATCAGATGGAGCTGGATGGAAAAAAGAACTGGAAGAAATCCATCAACCGGAAACTGAAGAATACGGGATAAGTTCGACTGTATTTCATTCTAAAAAACCTTTTCACCCTGAAAGGTTATGGCATTATCTTAACAAGGAATTTCCACAGAATATTATCCGTTCAAAGGGAATTTTCTATTTAGCGGCCATGCCCAACCAGGCTATTAATTTCTCGCAAGCAGGTGGCTCTTTACGCATCGATCTGGCTGGGGTTTGGAGGGCAAGTATGCAACAGCATGAACGTGAACAATACGCGGACTACCTGGAAAACAAAATGGAAATTGATGCTGAATGGGATAAAGATTTTGGAGACCGTAAAAACGAACTGGTTTTTATTGGGCAGGAAATGAATAGTGAAGAATTGAAAAAATCATTAAGTACCTGTTTGTTAAATGACAGTGAAATTAAAGATTACCAGACAGGTAATGGTTTTACGAACCCGTTTGAGAATGTACTCTTTCAACACGCATAAATATTCCTTAAAAGAATAAAATTATCAGTTTTATAATACAAAATGCTTTTTATTTGGTAAATTTGAGCTCCCAAACAACTATTCGTATTATGACATCGCCTAAAGAATTATCTGATGCTTTAAACTGTCCGCCCTGTAAAAAATGTAAGAATCCCGAGACCTACAGAATACCCAGGAGTTTTATATTTAAGACACTGATGCCATGGTTGCCCGTTAAACGTTATGTATGCTTTAAATGTTTAAATAAATTTCACGTATTTAATTAGCGATCTAACCGCCCTACCCGGTTTGTATTACAAATAGCAACGGCATGCTGAGATTGATGGTATTCAATTAATAATCAAAAACATCATAGTCATTATTATTAATTCAAGAGCAAAATGGCTTAACAGAAGCGCTCTGGGGCGAGTCGTCTTTTCAATTTAAATTCAAGCCCAATGAACGATCTTTTACGATCAGTTTCATTGGGCTTGTAAATATTATCCGGCGATTAAAAGAAAATAGTTTTTCTTTCCCTTTTGTACCACAATAAATTTATCATTGATCAGGTTTGCTGTATCAAACACCTGCATTACATCCGCTACTTTTTCTTTATTTACAGAAACACCTCCGCCCTGGATCAGTTTCTTGGTTTCGCCTTTGGAAGGGAATACCTTGGTTTTTTCCGCAAGTAAAGTGGCTGCATCAATGCCTTCAGCTAAATCAGATTTGGATATATTAAATTGTGGAATACCCTCAAACATTTCCAATACCTGATTTTCGGTTAAAGTTTTTAAAAATTCCAACGATCCGTTACCAAACAAAAATTCAGATGTTTTAATCGCTGTTTCCAAAGCTTCTGCAGAGTGAGTTTTGATCGTAATATCTTCGGCCAAAGCCTTTTGAAGGATACGCAGATGTGGCGCCGCATCATGTTCCTTTTCCAAGGCTTCTATTTCTTCCTTATTTTTCAGCGTAAAAATCCGGATCCATTTTTTCACATCATCATCTGATGCATTTAACCAAAACTGGTAGAATTTATATGGAGAAGTTTTCTCCGGATCAAGCCAAACGGCACCGCTTTCGGTTTTACCAAACTTAGTTCCATCAGCTTTTTTAATTAATTGTGTAGTAATGGCATAAGCAGTTCCGCCATCTTTTCTTCTGATCAGCTCTGTACCGGTAACAATGTTTCCCCACTGGTCAGATCCGCCCATTTGCACCAGACAGTTTTCGTTTTTCCATAAATGATAGAAATCATACCCTTGAATCAATTGGTAACAAAACTCTGTAAAAGACAGGCCTGAATCGCCTTCCAAACGTCTTTTTACGCTATCTTTCGCCATCATGTAGTTTACGGTAATGTGTTTACCTACATCCCTGATAAAGGTAAAAAGGTTCATATCCTTAAACCAATCGGCATTGTTAACCATTACGGCACCATTTCCGCCTTCTTCAAATTTTAAGAATTTAGCCAATTGCTTTTTCATCCCTTTCAGGTTATGCTCAATCATCTCAGGTGTTTGAAGATTACGTTCATCAGATTTACCTGATGGATCGCCCACCATACCGGTAGCACCACCAACCAAAGCAAATGGCTTGTGCCCGGCATTTTGAAAATGAATCAGTGTCATGATCTGTGTTAAGTGGCCAACATGCAACGAATCTGCAGTAGGATCGAAACCGATATAACCAGAAGTCATACCTTCGTTTAACTTTTCCTCCGTATTCGGCATAATATCATGCAACATGCCACGCCATCTTAACTCTTCAACAAAATTCGTCATTGTACAAACACTTTAATAATGTGCGTGCAAAGATAAAATTTTAGCTTAGTTTAAAGCAAATTAGTTGGTTTTGTAAACGAGTTATCGCAACTGATTTTTCGCAGTACCGTATCCTGACCAACATTTTACTATCTGCTCTTTACAAGCCTGCCGGAAAACATTACCTTGCGAAATGAACTTTTTAGCCCATTATTATTTCGACCGGACAAGTGACGATGCCTATGTGGTAATGGGAACGGTTTTACCTGATCTGATTAAAAATGCCTCAAAAGAAGCAAATTTATATCCACAGAAAAATGAATTCCTGTTTAAAGGCAATCCTGACGAAGAAAGCCTGCTTATGGGCTGGAAAAGGCATTTAGCAGTCGACCTGCTCTTTCATTCTTCTGCGTTTTTCCTGGAGAAAACCACCGCACTTAAGCAACTCATTAAGCCGATTGTAGAAGACACAGCAGTGCGCCCATCTTTTCTTGCCCATATAGGCCTGGAGTTATTGCTAGACCATTTACTGGTTGAACAGAACCTCATCCAGGTAAACCATTTTTATGATAAGCTTGAAAAGGTGAAAAAAGATTCATTAAGCGGTTTTCTGGAACACTGTAAACTAAAAAATCCGGAAATATTTTTTGGTTTTTTAACAAAATTCATCAGCAGTAAATACCTGTTGAGTTATCAAAAACTTGAGAATATCAGTTATGCCCTAAACAGAATCTGTATGCGTGTTTGGCCAGAAACATTAAGTGAAAGGCAGTTAAATCTGCTCACTTTAGAACTGGGCATTTTCAAAGCGGTTTTACAAAAAGATTTTATGGAGATCTTTGAGGAGATTGAGAAAAAACTGATTTGATTATTTTGATATATTTGGAAAAAACCAAATAATTTAAATGAAAAATAAACTAATGTTCTCCTTACTGCTCATCTTTGTGCAGTTCAACGCCTTTACCCAACAGCAGATTAACGTTATTAAAAAACCAACATGGAATGTCAGAGCGTCTTATGATAGTAGGTATGGCTCGAAAGTGGATTTATCGGGTAATTCCGTTGCCATGATTGTTGATGTTCCCAAAGCTGACTTCGCTGTAGTTACCGTTGATGATAAATTAACTCAAAAGTGGATAACAGAACTATCAGGTTTTCCAATGGCCATCGGAAAGTTTAAAAATAACATTATGGTTATTGCTGCAGCAGATCGCGGTTATTTCAAAAGTTTTTCCAATCAGTTCAAAGCCTATCTTTTAGAGGAAAAAACGGGAAAAATGATCTCAGAAAAGATCATTTATGATGGAAGTAAGGATTTTGTAGAAATGCCTGAATTCTTTTTTTCTGAAGACGGCGCTTATTTTAAGATGGCGACGAGATTAACTAGCTTAAAACGCAAGGTTCACATCGGATTACCTGTTGTAGGCTTCTTCACCGCACTGAAAATGGACAAAGACTTTAACGAATCTCAAAGTTATACGGTAATAGATTTTAATGATAGGCTGGAGCAAATACAAAAAATGGAACCGGATATGCCAGATGGCGATACCTGGAAAGCATCTTGCGGCGATGACGGGAGCTTTATCATCAGTACGGTAGATGCTTCAAAAGGCAAATGTAATGTGGCTATTTACCTGAGCAGCAACCCCAGCCCACTCAAAACTGTGAGTATTCCTGTTGATGCTATTAACCAGGATGATGTTTCGTCAATTACCTTTGCAAGTAGTAAAAAGCCATTAATCAGTTATATTGGAATATTTTATAAAAATACCAATAAGGAACGAGCTACTTTAATTGCTAGAATCGATTTTAATAATGGAAGCTTTACCTCAACTAAGGAAGTATTTGACAAGGCACATATTAAGGAACTACAAAAATCTTTTGTACCAGCCAATAAGAAATTCGACAACCTTGATTTTTCCGATATTAAGTATTTAAACATCAGACATATTTCAGAATACAACAATACACTTCTGGTAACTATTTCTCCAAAATACAGTGTTTCAAGCAGCCATGGCTCCTTTACATCCGAAGGATCAGTATTGATGAATGCATATGACGCACAGATGAAACCGCTTTATCACCAATTTCTACCGCGCACCTACTTAAGCCGTAGTATGGGAGAAGGCTCGGACGTAGCATTCGACCAAACACAAAATACGCTTCGCATCCTGGCCAATCAATCAGATGGAGGTTCTGTTGCTACCATTTATGCTGAAATGGATTTAGGATCGGGTACAATCAACAAGATCAATCTAATCCCAAAAGATGATATCAAAAGTTCTTACTATGCCAATACAGAATCAATTAGCTGGTTAAATAATAGCTTCGTTATTCCATTTGTTGAACGCATGGGGCTTTTTAGCAAGAAAGTAGACTTACAGCTTTTACAACTAAAATATTAATCACGCAACTCCTTTTTCTATATTTGCCTTATGTCGCTAACTGCAATAAAAGAAGAAATGGATGCCCTGGTGGCCGAATTAAACCAGCATAATTATAACTACTATGTGCTGGCTATGCCTACCATCGGCGATTATGAGTTTGATAAAAAATTAAAGCACCTCGCTGAGCTTGAACAGGCAAATCCTGATTTGGCGGATCCGAATTCGCCCACCCAGCGGGTTGGTGGCGATATCACCAAAAATTTCGTTACGGTAAAACACAAATACCCCATGTTGTCTTTGGGGAATACCTATAATGAACAAGATCTCCGCGATTTTGATGAGCGCATCCGCAAGGCCATTGGCGATAATTTCCAATATGTATGTGAATTAAAGTTTGATGGCCTGTCCATCAGCCTTACTTACGAAAATGGCAAACTTTTACGTGCGGTTACCCGTGGCGACGGAACTCAAGGTGATGACGTAACCAATAATATAAAAACCATTCATACTATTCCACATCAAATCAAATCAGCGGTGGCACCTGAACATTTCGAAATCCGTGGGGAAATTTTTATGCACAAAGCGGCTTTTTTACGCTTAAATGCTTACCGGGAAGAACTTGGTGAAATCCCTTACGCCAATCCACGGAACTTTGCCTCTGGAACGATTAAAATGCAGGATAGCAAGGAAGTAGCCAAACGGCCTTTAGATGGCTTTATCTACTTCTTGTACACCGATAAAAATGAATTTAAAACTCACTGGGATAGCTTAAATGCTGTAAAAGAATGGGGCTTTCATGTTTGCGAACACAATAAACTGGTCCCAGATATTGATGCAGTGCTTGACTTTATCCATCATTGGGAAAACGAACGTTTTAAACTGAGTTATGATATTGACGGCATTGTAATTAAGGTAAACAGTTACGCACAACAACAGGAATTGGGTTTTACTTCCAAATCTCCACGTTGGGCTATTTCATATAAGTATAAAGCCGCAGAGGTTGAGACGGTCCTGGAAAAAGTAACCTATCAGGTGGGCAGAACCGGAGCGGTTACACCTGTTGCCAACCTGAAACCTGTTTTGCTGGCCGGAACTACCGTTAAACGTGCTACTTTGCATAACGCTAACGAGATAGAACGTTTGGATCTGCATGAAGGTGATACCGTTTATGTTGAAAAAGGTGGCGAAATTATCCCGAAAATCATCAAGGTAAATTTAGCTAAACGTTTGGCTGGGGCAGCAAAAATACACTACCTGGATAAATGCCCTGAATGTGGAACGGAACTGATCAGAAAAGAAGGAGAAGCAGTACACTATTGTCCGAATGATGAAGGCTGTCCGCCGCAGATTGTTGGAAAAATCCAGCACTTTATTTCGCGCAAAGCCATGAATATTGATGGACTCGGTGACGAAACGATCGAAACTTTTTACAGGCATGGTCTAGTAAGGCACATTAGTGATTTATATACCCTACATAAAAAATCAGATCAGCTTAAAACCTTGGACCGTTTCGGAGAACGTTCAATCGAAAACATGCTCAAGGGCATCGAAAAATCGAAAGAAATGCCCTTCGAAAAGGTGCTTTTTGGCTTGGGTATCCGTTATGTTGGTGAAACTGTAGCAAGAAAAACTGCTGCTGGTGTAAAAAATATCGACAACCTCATTAAGGCTTCGGTAGAGGAATTAATTGCCATTGATGAGATCGGGCAACGCATTGCAGAGAGCATTGTTGAGTATTTTGAAAAAGAAGCGCACTTAAAGCAGGTTGAATTATTAAAATCAGCAGGATTGCAGTTTGAAATTGAAGAAAAGATAATTACGTTGGCCAGTGATAGACTTATTGGAAAAACATTCGTAATTTCGGGCGTTTTTGAAAACTTTAGCCGTGATGAGCTCAAAGATATGATTGAAGCCAATGGCGGAAAGATGCTGAGCGGCATTTCAGGAAAATTGAATTACCTGGTAGCAGGCGATAACATGGGGCCGTCTAAATTGGAAAAAGCGAACAAATTAAACATTCCCATCATCAGCGACGCTGAGCTATTGGAAATGATAAAATAAAATTGACCATAAGGTTTGATTTATAAATTGGAAAATGCAGTAATGCAGGTTTTACGGCAATTAAAACTTCCTGTATATACCGGGGTATTAACTAACTGTAATTACAGGATTGATATTTTAGCAGAGCAAAAATTTGTGGTAGAAATTAAAGCAGTAAGCTTTAAATGAGATACATCCGGCACAAACCATTACCTATCTAAAATTATCAGATTGTAAATCAATTTAAGGTGGCAAACATAAAAGATGGAATTAAGCGGGTAATAAATGGCTATTTATAACCCGAAATAAAAACACTTCGTTCCTTTGCGGCTTCGTGATTGGAGAATAATAATTAAAATATATAATGAACAAATTTCAGGGTACTGGTGTAGCGTTGGTTACGCCTTTCAACACAGATGGATCAGTTGATTATAATGGCTTAAAAAACCTGATTAATCATTTGACAGAAGGAGGGATAGATTACCTCGTTTCTTTAGGTACAACCGGCGAAACCGCTACAATGACCAAGGACGAGAAGAAGAAGGTGTGGGCCTATACTGCTGAAATTAACAATAACAGGTTACCATTGGTTGCCGGTATTGGCGGAAATGATACGTTAGCTGTTGCTGAAGACATTAAATCATTTGATGCTGCCGGTTATAGCGCTATTTTATCCGTAAGTCCTTATTACAACAAACCTACTCAGGAAGGCATTTATCAGCACTATAAACATTTGGCTGAAATTTCTCCCTTAGATTTAATCTTATACAATGTACCAGGACGTACAGGAAGTAATATGAGTCCGGAAACCACATGCAGACTGGCTCACGATTTTAAAAACATTATTGCAACTAAAGAAGCGTCAGGAAGTTTTGATCAATTTAACCAGATTATGAGAGACAAGCCTGCAGATTTTCTTTTAATTTCAGGAGATGATCCGGTTACTTTGCCGATGATCGCATTAGGTGCTGCAGGTATCATTTCAGTGATCGGAAACGCTTTACCTAAGCAATTTTCTGATATGGTAAACCTTTGTTTAGCCGGCAACTACAGAACAGCACTGCCTGCTCATTTAGCGTTAATAGAATTCACCCGTTTGGCTTTTGCAGAAGGTAATCCGGCTGGGATAAAAGCAGCACTAAAACATTTAGGTGTTTGTGGCGATACGGTTAGGTTACCATTGGTTAAAGCTTCTTCAATGTTAGAAAAAGCAATTAATGCTGAACTTGATAAAATAAATCAAACGGTTTAATCGCATGATCAGATGAGCAAAAAGGCTTTCAAATTTAAAATTTGGAAGCCTTTTTACTTTGATAGGAATTATTTAAACAACATCGGTATAAATTCTGATAAGTAGTCCCTCCAGTTAACCCAGGTATGCCCGCCTTCACTTTCTTTATAATCATATTTGAGGCCGATTCCATCGAGCTTCTTTCTGAACTCACTTACAGTTTTATATAAGAAATCTGTTTTGCCTATCGCAATCCAGTATAAGTGGTAGCCATTTTTCTTTTGCGCTTCAAGCTTCAAATCCAAATCTTTGTAGATAGGACTTGCTGCACTGGCCGGCGGCAATATCGCCGGAGAAAATAAACCGACATAACCAAAAGTTTTAGGATAATTGGCCGATATATAGAGGGAGTGAAATCCTCCCATTGATAAACCCGCAATGGCCCGATCATGCTGCTCTTTACCGGTACGATAGTTTTTCTCTGTAAAATCGATAATTTCTTTAAAATAGGATTCCATATCACCATTAAAAACATCGGGCGTCATCATAATCGGTTTATAGAGTCCTTTTGATGATTCTCCCGGTGCAGCGGTGTTACTGGTGTGGCCATTGGCCATTACCACAATCATCGGCCTGGCCTTACCGGAAGCGATGAGGTTATCTAAAATCTGAGAAGCCCTGCCGAGTTGCATCCAGGCTTCTTCATCTCCCCCAACGCCATGTAAGAGGTATAAAACAGGATAACGTCCTTTTGATGCTTCATAACCCGGAGGTGTATAAACAGTAAGTCGGCGACTCGTTTTGAGCCCAGCAGATTGATACCAACGTTTTGCCACCGTTCCATGTGGTACATCTTTAACCGTATATAAATCTGCCTTGCCATTTTCCACCAAGAACACATTGACAACAGATGATACATCTCTGATCAGATAAACATTGTTTGGATCCCGGATCTTCAAACCATCAACAATAAAACTGTAGCTATAAAGTTCTGAGGGTAAAACCACCGATGTATATGACCAAACACTATCTGTTCCTAATTTCATTTCCTGCGCGGGCGGCATGTTTCCGTTCGAAACCAAAAAATCCCCCTGTATTTCTACCTTCCTGGCATTTGGTGCTTTAAGCCGAAAAGTTACAGTACCATCAGTATTCATCTGCGGTGATATAATTTCTTTCTGACGGCCAAAATTTAAATTTTCCTGGGCATACATCAATTGCGTACAACCAAGCAACACTAGTAGAATTAGTTTTTTCATGGTAAGGATAAGGGAATCGGGATGATCTAATTTTGTCTATTAAAAACAATGGCCTCTTCACATAAAGAGGCCATCTGGAATAATATCTATTTTAAAATCGCTTACGCTTTATTTTTGGTTTCCTGAACTTCTAAACGGATGGCCTGAGCTAGGTTTTTAAGATCCTGCATCCCCTTACGTACACGGGTTCCTGCTGCGCTATTGCCCTTGTTATAAAATTTGTCTGCATCAGCTTCTAAAGCTGCCACTAAACTTTTTACCTCTTCGAATTTTTTCATTTTTTGATTACTCCTATGTTTTTTTAAAGTTTTAGATTTAATTATCTAATTTAAAGGGTTTAACGAAATAAAAAAATTTTAGACGAATAAAAAGATGCCCCCCTAAATCGTTTTTTTCCACAATCGGTAGGTTTATAAACACCGAATTTGGCAACAAAATAAACAAATAGCTGATAAACAAATAATTACAAAAATAACAAATAAAAAAAGCCCTTTAAAACATGTTTAAAGGGCTTTGTAAAATTTCTATTGATTTTAAGCAGTAGCGAAAAGATTCTCTTTATAATAACCGTTTTCTAACTTTTCAGCAACCTCGCTGAAAGCGTCTAGCGTACGTTGAACATCTTCCAGTGTATGTACAGCTGTTGGAATTAAACGTAACTCGATCATTCCTTTAGGAATAACAGGGTACACTACGATTGAACAGAAGATACTATAATTTTCACGTAAATCGAAGGTAATCGCCGTAGCATCAGATAATTCACCCTTTAAGAAAACCGGTGTGACAACAGAATTGGTCACCCCTAAATCAAAACCACGCTCACGAAGCCCTTTTTGTAAAGTTGTAGCAATTTCCCATAACTTATCTTTAAGTTCTGGTTTGCTTTTCAATAACTCTAAACGTTTTAATAATCCAATTACCATTGGCATAGGTAAGGCTTTCGCAAAAGTTTGCGAACGCATATTGTACCTTAAGAAATTGGTAATTTCTTCTGTTGAAGCTACAAAAGCACCGATACCTGCCATGGATTTAGCAAATGTACCAAAGTAAACATCTATGCCATCAATGCAATCTTGTGCTTCATGTGTACCTGCACCCGTTTTACCCATGGTACCAAAACCATGGGCATCATCAACCAGGATACGGAATTCAAAATCATTTTTAAGGTCAACGATCTCTTTTAATTTACCCTGAGCCCCACTCATTCCGAAAACACCTTCAGTAATTAAAAGAATACCACCGCCAGATTCTTTCGTTAATTTGGTAGCACGCTCTAATTGTTTACGTGCACTGTCAATATCGTTGTGCTTATAAACAAATCTTTTACCCATATGCAAACGAAGACCGTCAATAATACAGGCATGTGATTCGGCGTCGTAAACAATTACATCATTACGATCAACCAGGGTATCGATAATTGATACCATTCCCTGATAACCATAATTTAATAAAAATGCATCTGGCTTACCAACAAAGGCGGCTAGTTCCTGCTCCAACTGCTCGTGGAATTTAGAATTTCCACTCATCATACGGGCGCCCATAGGGTAAGCCATACCATACTGAGCTGCAGCTTCTTCATCTGCTTTTCGAACTTCCGGGTGATTGGCTAAGCCTAAATAATTATTTAAGCTCCAAACCAAATGCTCTTTTCCTTTAAATTGCATGTGAGGTGCAATTTCTCCCTCTAATTTTGGAAACGAGAAATACCCATGAGACCATTTCTGGTGTTGGCCAAGTGGCCCCATGTGCTTTGCGATTTTATCAAATATATCCAATGTATTACTTGTTTTTAATATAAATTTTGCGAATTTAAGCTTTATTAGTCTTAAAATCAACTTAGCGAACTTTTAGGCACTAATTAAGACCTGTTTTTATGCTCCAATAGTATGCCAAAAAAGCCCCGATGTTACAACGGGGCTTTAAAATATATTTGGTTGGTTTTAATCAACGTTATCGTGCAGAAAAGAATTATTTGGTCTGATCTCTGTACCACCATCCTGATCGTTGCTTAATGTAAACCTGCTTACCTGTGATTCAGAGGAATGCTGAACCTGCTGTAATTGCATTTGTTTGCGTTTATAGGCTGGTTCGTTTTCAAGCTCCTGTAAACCATTTGTTGTACGCAATTTCATGCTCAGATCTTTAAGACGTAAAATACGTTCTTTAGATTTTCTCAATTGCTCTTCCATTGACTCATCGTTCTTGTCATCGTCTAAGCCAACAACCGGCATTTCGATTTCCGGTTCAGGCTGTGGCATGGGAGCTGCTTTTGCTGCTGGTGTTTCAAACACGAAATTGGTTTCAGCCAATTTAACCTCGAACTCAAACCCCGTCTCTTTCGCTTCTTCTACCTGGGGCTCTTCTTCAATTAAAGTATGGCGAACAATATGATTTTCTGGTTCCTGAACTTTTTGAGGCTCAGATTTGCTGAACATACCACCAAAAAGATCTGCTTGCGAAACTTCTTCCCTGGTTTTTAAAACAGGCTCATAAGATGGCGCTGCTTTAGGCTGAATGAAAGAGTTTACCGGCTCAACAGGGCGAATAAGCGGAGCTTCTTCTGGTGTTAAAAGTGATATTTTCTTTTTATTTTTTTCTTCTTTTACGCGTTCTTCAGATGTTTGGAAACCTGTTGCAATAATGGTTACAGAAAGTTTATCACCTAAAGATTCATCTGTACAGTTACCCCAAATTAAATCTGCTGATAAACCGGCTTTTTCCTGAATATAATCGGTAATGATCGAAACCTCATCCATGGTTACCTCACGCAAACCAGAACTGATGTTCAATAAAATATAACGGGCCCCTTCAATTTCATTATCTTTTAACAATGGAGAAGCCAAAGCACCTTCTACAGCCTGTAATGCACGGTCGTCGCCCTCAGCGGCAAAACTACCCATGATGGCTACACCGCTATCTTTCATTACAGTACGCACATCTTTAAAATCCACGTTGATATATCCCGGAACCGTAATAATTTCTGCGATGCCTTTTGCAGCTGTTGTTAAAATATCATCGGCCTGGCCAAAGGCAGAACCCAGGGTTAAGTTTCCAAATATTTCACGCAAGCGATCGTTAGATATGACCAGATAAGAATCTACATATTTTTTCAACTCTTCCATTCCCTCATCGGCTTGCAATCTACGTCTTTTTCCTTCGAAAGAAAATGGTGTAGTAATGATGGCTACAGTTAAAATGTCAAGTTCTTTTGCTGCTTTCGCAATGATTGGTGAAGCGCCTGTTCCGGTACCACCGCCCATTCCGGCTGTAATGAAAAGCATTTTGGTGGTATTGCCTAACATGGCTTTGATATCATCTATATTTTCTATAGCTGAATTTTTACCAACTTCAGGAATAGAACCAGCTCCCATTCCTTCGGTTAAGCTAGCACCCAATTGCACCTTATTAGGTATAGGGCTGGATTCGAGCGCCTGGGCATCGGTATTACAAATAATAAAATCTACACCAGTAATACCAGACAGGTACATATGGTTCACTGCGTTGCCGCCACCACCTCCAACACCAATAACCTTGATGATTGAAGATTTATCTTTTAACATTTCGAACTGCATATCTTTATGAATCAGTTGTTTAAAAATTTTTAAATTCTGTTCATTACTCCATGTAATATTAACACTTTTTCAACAGACGTTTTCCACAAGTGTTAAGAATGTGGAAAACTCTTCTTTTGTTGAAAAATAATTAGCTTTTCAGGTAATCTTCATCACTCACATTCATATCATCCTGAATGAAAGTTCTTGTTTTCGCCAGTAATTTATCAAACAATCCTGGTCCACGTTTTTCTTTTTCTTTGGCAGTTTTTGGCTTTTCTACAAAAACACCCGGTTGTTTCATTTCTTCCATCAGTTCTTCAGCTTTCTGAATTCCTTTGATCAGCAAACCTACACTTGTTGCATACATCGGGCTTTTCAGATCATCGTAAATGGCTTTAGGCATATCCTCATATTTAGATAAATGCTCGTTCGGGTAACCGATACGGCAATCTAAACCCGTTACATATTCAACAGCCTGAGATAAATGTTTTAGTAAAGCACCACCACCGGTAATCACAATACCACCAATCAGTTTTTTCTCATATCCTGAAGACTTGATCTCGTAGTACACGTGTTCTATAATTTCTTCCATACGTGCCTGGATAACGTAGGCCAGGTTTTTAACCGAAATTTCTTTCGGTTCGCGGCCACGTAAACCTGGTACGCAGATAATTTCGTTCTCTTTATTCTCTTCAGCCAATGCCGAACCAAAACGCGTTTTAAGCAACTCAGCCTGATTACGCATTACAGAACAACCTTCTCTAATATCTTCGGTAACACTGTTACCACCAAAAGGAATAACCGCGGTGTGGCGGATAATACCTTCGTGAAAAATAGCAATATCCGTAGTACCACCACCAATATCAACCAATGCAATACCAGCTTCTTTTTCTTCCTCGCTCAACACCGATTCAGATGAAGCCAATGGCTCAAGAATTAAATCCTGGGTTTGCAATCCTGCATTATTTACACATTTGATGATATTTTTTACGGCAGTAACCTGACCAGATATAATATGGAAGTTAGCTTCAAGACGAACTCCCGCCATACCGATCGGATCTTTGATTCCCGGCTCGTTATCAATGGTAAATTCCTGCGGCAATACATGAATGATCTCCTCACCCGGAGGCATTACCAGCTTAAACATATCATCAATCAACTTATCGATATCCTTTTTACCGATTTCATTGTTTAGTTCTCTTCTTGTTAAAATACCTCTATGCTGTAAGCTTTTAATGTGCTGACCAGCAATACCCACATTTACCACCTGTATCTCTACATTGGATTGTCCGCTTGCCACTTCAACAGCCTGAGTAATTCCCTGTACTGTTTTTTGAATGTTAGAAACCACCCCACGCGTTACCCCCGCCGATTCTGCCTTGCCTATTCCTAAAATTTCTATCTTACCGTGCTGCGTTCTACGGCCAACGATAACACAAATTTTTGTAGTACCGATATCCAATCCTACTACAATTGGCGACTGACTGGTAAATTTTGCCTTGTCCATATTGTTAATTTTGCTGAGTTTTATACTGTTTTTCTAGGGCTTTGATTTCTTTCTCTCTTGCTTCTATTTCTTTTTTCAATTGAGCCGCTGATTTTGCCGGCTTTGGTAATGTTGTTACCGTTTGCTTCGGTTTTTCTTTTTTATCCGCAGATTTCGTATCCTTTGGTTTTGTGGCTGAAGTAACCACTGGCTTTGTTGATGCTGTTTTAACCGGTGTTGTTTTTTTCGGCTCTGCTTTTTTAGGCTCAGTTTTTTTTTCTACAACCTTTTTTGGTTCAACCTTTCGAACTTCTGTTTTTTTCGGTTCATCGGCCTCCGGACGATCATCCATAGCGGCAACAATTGTACTTCTGATTAATGAGTCGGTTACACTTCGTTGTATCCTCAAACTATCTGCTGCAGAAATTGTTTTAGCTTTTTTTGCCAATTCTGTCGAATCTCTTCTTTCGCAAACAATCTGGTTGGTATACTTGATGTTAATGGTCCGATAAGTATCCCATCCTACCTGGGGCATTGCCTTTTTATAAAACAACAGCAGGTTTGTCATTTTCTTTTCAAGCGAATCGGCATTGCCCAGAATAATCCGCTGATTACCTACTCTTGGTATCAGTTCGATATCATTTTTTTGATCAACTACAATCTGCTCAATCTGCGAATCCCAGAGCGTATCTTTTTTAATAAACTGCGCAGTTTTATATAAATCTCTTGCCAGTTGTGTACGCAATGTATCTACCCTACTCCCAAAAATTTCGGTAATATGTCCTGTTGCGACCAGCACATTGGCAGTAAAGTTTGATGAAATAGGCATTTTCAGTCCGTCGTTATCAATGTAAAAATCCTGCCCGTTTTCGTTCAATATACGAAGGATAGGCTGACGCTGCTTTACTTCAATATGCAATACCCCATCCATATCTACATATACCTTCGCAAAACCAATGTAAGGGTTAGACTGCAGTTTTTTTTCGATATTATGAATGTTGATGTTTTCGAGGTTACGGCCTAACAGCACACCCTGATCTTCTTTCAAAATTGCATCGATCTCTTCGCGTTCAATGAAATTATCTGCGCCGGGAATCAGAATCTTGACATCTTTGCATTTAACCGTCTGTTTCTTCACATTGATAAAACTCAAAAGCACCACCACCCCTGCCAGACTGATCAGCCAGGCAAAGCCAGTAAAAATTGCGCTCCAGTTTATCCGTTTAAGCATTGTTCAAAGTATTTTTTAGGGGTTCGATAATAGTGTCTATATCGCCCGCACCTACTGTTAAAATTAATTCAGGTTTAGTATCCCTAACATACTGGACTACAAAATCTTTTCTGCATACCTGTTTATCTGCCAGCGTGATTTTATCCAGTAGAAACTGTGCATTTATCCCTTCAATTGGTAATTCTCTTGCGGGGTAAATTTCCAATAGCATCAGTTCATCAGCAGTGCTCAAAACTTTTGCAAATTCATCTGCAAAATCCCGTGTCCTGGTGAACAGGTGCGGCTGAAAAATTACGGTTAGCTTTTTATCAGGATATAATTGCCTCACCGCATCAAAACAAGCCCTAAGTTCTTCCGGATGATGTGCATAATCATCAATATAAATCTGATTACTATTATTTACAATGTATTCAAAGCGGCGTTTAACACCCTTAAAATTTGCAACAGCCTGTTTTATCTTTTCAGCATCAATGCCCAACTGTAAGGCAATGGCAATAGCAACCGTTGTATTTTCTACATTGTGCTTACCTGGAAGCATTAAACTGATATCGTTTATGCTTTGGGCACCACCGGTATAATCAAAAAGAAATTTCGAACCTTCTACCCTTAAATTTTCTGCCTTTGCTACTGCCGTTGAACTTGCTGCATAGCTGATGCTTTCCTCCAGCGGCAATCCTTCATGCGCATAAAGTGTACCTTCTGCTTTCAGCTGGCCAGCAAACAAGCGAAAGGATTCTTCAAGATGGCTTTTATCGCCATAAATATCCAAATGATCGGCATCCATCGAAGTAACCACGGCTATGTCAGGATGAAGGGTCAGAAATGAGCGATCGTACTCATCAGCCTCTACCACTACCACATTGTTTTTTCCGAAAAGCACATTACTGTTGTAGTTACTGGTTATGCCGCCTAAAAAAGCAGTACAATCGTAACCGGTATCTTTTAAAACATGAGCAACGATAGATGAAGTTGTAGTTTTACCATGCGTGCCGGCGATAGCAATACAGAACATTCCCTTACTGATGATACCTAAAACTTCTGAACGTTTTTTTAGTGTAAAACCTCTTTCTATAAAGTGATTTAAAATCTTCGAATCTTTTGGAATTGCTGGTGTATACACAACAAGAGTATCATCCTGATGATCTGAAAATTCATTAGGCAATGCAGAAATTTCGTCAAGAAAGGTAATTAAGATCCCTTCCTGCGTTAAGGTTTCAGTCAGTTTGGTCTGGGTTTTATCATAACCACAAACCACCTGTCCGCGTTTAGCAAAATAACGGGCAAGCGCACTCATGCCGATACCACCGATACCTACAAAGAAAACCCTATTTATTTTACTTAATTCCATTATTTTTTTAGATTTGAGATGGGAGATTTGAGACACTAGACAAATAGTCTGATCTCATATCCCACATCTAGTTTCTCATATCTTTATTAATCAATTTCAATACTTCGTTCGCAATTATTTCGTCGGCTTCCGGCAATGCCATTTTGCCTATGTTTTCTGCCAGCTGTTCGCTTTGTTCTTTATTATTTAAAAGTTCAAGTGCCGCTTTTACCAGAGTATCTTCGGCTGAGCGATCGTTAATGAGTACTGCAGCTCCATTTTTAACCAGGGCCATTGCATTTTTGGTCTGATGGTCTTCAGCAACATTTGGCGAAGGCACCAGAATCACTGGCTTTTTGATCAAACAAAGTTCTGCTATTGTCCCTGCTCCGGCACGGCTGATGATCACATCGGCGGCGGCATAAGCCAGATCCATTTTATTCAAAAACTCCAGGATCCGGACGTTTGGATGGTAATCGGGGCCCAATCTTTCCATAATTCCCTTATAGTAATACTTACCGGTTTGCCAGATCACCTGCACATCTTGCGCAATAATTTCTGGCAAGTGTTTTTCAATTGCCTTATTTAATGTTCCTGCGCCTAAACTTCCACCGGTAACCATAATGGTCTTTTTTAATGGGTCTAGTTTTAATAGTTCAGCTCCTGCATGGTGCTTTCCTTTAATATCAACCACTTGCTGACGGACAGGATTTCCTGTTTTTAAAATCCGGTCAGCTGGAAAAAACTGGTCCATTTCATCAAAAGCGACACAGATTTTCGAAGCCTTTTTACCTAACCACTTATTGGTTACCCCCGCATAAGAATTCTGTTCCTGTATGAGGTAAGGAATTCCTTTTAATGATGATGCATACAACAGGGGTCCAGAAGCATAACCACCAACGCCTACTACGGCATCGGGTTTAAAATCATTAATAATCTGCAGGGCTTTCCGCACGCTACCAATAATTTTTAGCGGAAGCGCCAGGTTTTTGATAATCGAGCCGCGTTGTATGCCACTAATATTCAATCCTATAATTTTATAGCCGGCAGCGGGAACTTTTTCCATTTCCATTCGGCCTATCGCACCCACAAATAAGATTTCACAGGTTGGCACCATACGTTTTAGCGCATTGGCTATGGCTACGGCGGGAAAAATGTGCCCGCCGGTGCCACCACCTGATATGATAATTTTTGGGGAATTATTCATTTTAATTGTTTTAATGTTAACTAGTTCACCACAAAAGCCACAATAGCGAACAAAAGTTTTTGTTTTTGTTTAATGTAAATATTGCCCACCAAACGAACAATAGTTAATATATGATTATTCAGGTAACAGTCTGAATAAATCGTTTACATATGTTTTTTGTCCTTCACTATATAAATTAACTGTATTGAAATTATAAATTATTCCCTTCGGAGAACCCAACAGCTTCATATAAGTAATAATTTGAGCCTCATGAATCGGCATTAATTTATCAACAGACTTTAATTCAACCGTAAGTACATTTTCAATAAATAAATCACACCTCAAATTTGCGTCTATAGCCATTCCTTTATAATTTACTGGTACAATCATTTCAGTCATAAAAGAAATCCCTCTTAGTGCCAGTTCATATTTCATGCATTTATGATACGCACTTTCTAACAATCCAGCTCCGAGCGCCTTATGCACTTCAATGGCGGCACCATTGACCTGATAAGTTAAATCAGTTAGATATGCTTTACTAGGTATCATTATAGCTATTGTGTTCTCTTGTTTCTTTGTGGTTGTTTTTATTTATCCAAATGCTGGAAGTTCTCCAACGATCACTTTATTTTTCACTTTATCTTTATCTTCTTTTGTTGCTGCATTGGCATTTTCTTCTACGTCGCGGCTTACACTCAGAATAATACCAAACGCCACACTGGTAAAAATCATAGAGGTACCCCCCATACTTACCAGTGGCAATGGAACCCCGGTTACCGGCCCTAAACCAACTGCTACCGCCATGTTTGCAAAGGCCTGAATGGTCAGACTAAAACTTAATCCGGCGGCCAGCAGCGCACCAAAAGCCTTTGGCGCACGGGTTACGATCTTGATACATCGGTATAAAAGCACCAGGTATAGTATCATGATAACAATTCCTCCCACGGTCCCCCATTCTTCAATAATAATGGCGAAAATAAAATCGGAATATGGGTGTGGCAGGAAATTGCGCTGTGTACTATTACCTGGTCCTTTACCAAAAACACCACCAGTAGCCAGGGCAATTTTTGCCTGATCTGCCTGGAAAGTTTTATCTGAATGCTGCATTTCAGGATGCATAAACGTATTGATACGCGACATGTAGGTTTTTCGCCTCGGCCCTAAAAAGAAAACGAACAATAGCAGCACAAAACCTCCTGCACAAACAATAGCGATCTGTTTAATACTGATCCTACCGATAATCAGCAGCAATATACTTACACCAAAAAGCATTAAAGCTGTAGATAAATTGGCCAGTGCAATTAGAACAAAAACCACACAAACCGACCCCATAATTGGTATAAATGACTCTTTAACGTCTTTAATATTTTCTTGTTTTTTGGTCAGCATCCGGGCCAAAAAGGTAATCAATGCCAGCTTGGCTAAATCGGAAGTTTGAAAGGTTAACCCAATTACCGGTATTTTAACCCACCTCGAAGCATCGTTTAAGTTCGTACCAAAAATTAAGGTGTAAAACAGCAAAGGAATGGTTACAATCATTAACACCTTTGAAATACCTGCATAATAGCGATAGTCAAGCAGGTGGGCGATGTAAATCATACCTATGCCCAGCAAAACGAAAATAAGGTGTTTGGTAAGCAAAAGTTTCTCTACAGCTTCTCCTTTTTTATAAGCCAAAGTACCCGTTGCGCTATACACTGCCATTACAGATATAAGCGAAAGCAGGATGATGATCAGCCAGATCCATCTATCTCCTTTTGTTTTATTAAGTAGTGCCTGCAACATATATTGAGCCTCCTATTATAATTCTCTTACTGCCGCCTTAAACTGGTTACCACGGTCTTCATAATTTTTAAACAAATCAAAACTTGCACATGCTGGCGATAGCAATACGGCATCGCCACGTTTTGCCAGATGGAAAGCAATCTGGGCAGCTTCTTCTGCAGAAAAAGTATTGACAATAATATCTACATCATCCTCAAAAGCATCATGAATACGTTTATTGTCTTTACCCAGGCAAACAATGGCTTTCACCTTAGTTTTAACCAGATCCTTAAGCATATTGTAATCGTTCCCTTTATCAACACCGCCCATAATCAGCACCACATCGCTCGTCATACTTTCTAAAGCATACCAGGTAGAGTTTACATTGGTGGCTTTACTATCGTTGATAAAATCGATCCCCGAAATTTTGGCAACATGCTCTAACCTGTGCTCAATATTCTTGAAATTACCCATGCTCTCGCGGATGGACTCATTTCGTAATTCTAAAACTTTCGACACAATGCCTGAGGCCATAGAATTGTAAATGTTGTGCTTGCCCTGTAAGGCTAAATCTGAAATAGACATGGTTAGTTGGTTATTAGGTTCTGTAAGGATGTGTAAAGTATTATCTTCTAAATAAGCGCCCCTTTCAACTGGTTTAACAATCGAAAAAGGATAGGTTCTGGCAAGTGGTTTAGTAATTGCCATGGCTTTCAGGCTTTCCTGGTCATCTGCACAATAAATGAAAACGTCATTTGCAGTCTGGTTTTGAATGATGCGCATTTTTGATGCAGCGTAATTCTCCAGCTTGTAATCGTAGCGATCCAAATGATCGGGTGTAATATTTAATAAAACAGCAATATCTGCCTTGAACTCGAACATATCGTCAAGCATAAAACTCGATATTTCCAGCACATAATATTCATAGTCTTCTGTGGCTACCTGCGCGGCAAAACTCTGCCCGATGTTACCAGCCAAACCTACATTTAAGCCCGCATTTTTTAAGATATGATAGGTTAACAGGCTTGTAGTTGATTTACCATTAGACCCTGTAATGCAAATGGTTTTGGCGTTGGTATATCTGTTGGCAAACTCAATTTCTGAAATTACCGGAATACCCCGGGCAACCAGTTTTTTAACGATAGGTACTGTTGGCGGGATACCAGGACTTTTAATGACTTCCGTTGCATTCAGAATCAATTCTTCGGTATGCTTTTCAGATTCGAAGGGCACGCCAAGCTTTTCTAGTGCAGCTTTGTATTTATCGGTTATGATACCAAAATCCGAAACGAATACGTCGAAACCTTTGGTTTGTGCCAGCTTTGCTGCACCTACCCCACTTTCGCCGGCACCAAGAATAACCACACGGCCCTGCCCGGTCATTGCTGACTTAGTATTGCTTGATGTGATGTTATTCGTGTTCATTGTTTTATATTTTTGTATTAAGTAATTAGTATCAGGTATCAAGACACTACTATTACACTTTTATTTATTTTTTATTTTTACTGATCTACTTAAACCTTACACCATCCACCTTTAAACCTTCCACCTTGAATTACCTCAATTTCAATGTTACGATGGTCATAATTGCAAGCATGATCCCGATAATCCAGAAACGGGTTACAATTTTAGCTTCATGATATCCCTTTTTCTGGTAGTGGTGATGCAAAGGCGACATCAGAAAAATCCTGCGGCCTTCTCCAAATTTCTTCTTGGTATATTTGAAGTAAGAAACCTGCATAATCACCGAAACCAGTTCTACCAGGAATATTCCGCATAAAATCGGGATTAAAAGCTCCTTACGGATCATCAGTGCAAAAGCGGCTATGATTCCCCCGATGGCCAAACTTCCGGTATCGCCCATAAAAATCTGGGCAGGATAAGAGTTGTACCAAAGGAAACCCACACATGCACCAACAAATGCTCCCGCAAAAATCATCAGCTCTGCCGAGTTCGGGATATACATAATATTCAGGTAATCGGCCATGATCGTATTACCCGATACATAAGCCAAAATTCCCAGTGTAATACCAATTACAGCAGAAGTACCCGTGGCGAGCCCGTCAATACCGTCGGTAATATTGGCTCCATTTGAAACTGCGGTAATGATAAATACGGTGAACACGAGGAATATGATAAAAGCATATTTCTGATAATCACCTCCTAAAAACTTTAATACCTTGGCATAATCGAACTCGTTATTTTTATAAAAAGGCATGTTGGTTTTGGTTGATTTTACATCCTGCGTATAGTAAAATGTCTCGCCTTTCTGGCGCAATACCATCGGAACCGTAGAAGTGCTTTTAACATTATCCTGAACAGTTTCTCTCACCACGATATTGGGATGAAAATACATGGTTATGCCAACAATTAAGCCCAAACCTACCTGACCAACCACTTTAAAACGACCAGCTAGACCTTCTTTGTTTTTCTTAAATACTTTGATATAGTCATCTAAAAAGCCTATTGCGCCCATCCATATTGTGGTAATTACCATCAGGATGACATAAATATTGGCAATATTGGCAAAAAGTAATGTTGGAATAAGAATACCCAGCAAAATGATGATTCCACCCATTGTTGGAGTGCCTTGTTTCTGCATTTGGCCTTCCAAGCCTAAATTCCTAACCGTTTCGCCCACCTGTTTTTTATGTAAAAAATCAATAAGCCTCCGGCCATATACCGTAGTGATGATCAGCGATAAAATGATGGAAATAGAAGCCCGGAAAGTGATGTACTGAAACAACCTTAACCCAGGTATATCATAATGCTTATGCAGGTATTCGAATAATAAATATAACATTAGCTGATTGGTTTTAATTGTTCAAGTAAAATTTCTTTATCATCAAAATGGTTCCTTACCCCATTAATTTCCTGGTATTTCTCATGCCCTTTACCCGCAACAAGAATAATATCTCCTGGCTTCGCTAAATGACAGGCTGTTTTAATCGCTTCTTTTCTATCTAAAATGGACAATGTTTTACGCTTATTTGTCGGCGAAACACCTGCTTCCATATCATGGATAATGGCTTGAGCATCCTCTGTACGTGGATTATCAGATGTGAGAATCACCTTATTACTCCAGTCGCAGGCCACCTGGGCCATAATCGGCCTTTTGGTTTTGTCACGATCTCCACCGCAACCAATTACAGTAATTACCTGTTCGGTTCCTTTACGGATATTAGCAATGGTACTTAATACGTTCTGAACGGCATCCGGAGTATGTGCATAATCTACAATACCAATAATGTTATCAGCAGAAGTGATATAATCAAACCTTCCTTCTGCACCTGATAAACGACTCAACATCGTGAGCACCCTTAATTTATCCTGTTCTAATAAAATCGCAGTTCCGTAAACGGCCAATAGATTATAGGCATTAAAAGAGCCTACCAATTTAAAATAAACATCTTCGTTATCGATATCCAAATGCAAACCACTGAACTGGTTTTCGATAATTTTAGCCTTAAAATCTGCCAGCTGCTTCAGCGCATAAGTCTTTTTATGTGCTTTGGTATTCTGTAGCATCACCATGCCATTTTTATCATCGATATTGGTCAGCGCAAATGCCGATTTAGGCAGCATATCAAAAAATGCTTTTTTGGCTTTCAGGTAGGCATCAAAAGTTTTATGAAAATCTAAATGGTCATGTGTTAAATTCGAAAACACCCCCCCGGAGAAAGTTAATCCTTCTATCCGGTGCTGGGACACGGCATGCGAACTTACTTCCATGAAACAATAATCGCAGCCTGCCTTTACCATATCCCTTAACAGCTGGTTTAAGGCAATCGGGTTTGGCGTAGTGTGCGTAGCAGGCACGACCGTATCGTTAATATAATTCTCTACCGTAGATAAAAGCCCGGTTTTATACCCCAGATCTTTAAATAATTTAAAAAGAATGGTCGCAATGGTCGTTTTTCCGTTCGTTCCGGTAATACCAATCAGTTTTAAATCTGCTGATGGATTTCCAAAATAGTTACCGGCCATAATCCCCAGGGCAACCGATGTATTTTCAACCTTGATATAAGTCACGGTAAAATCATGGATTTCTGGTAAATTTTCACAGATAATTACGCCTGCGCCCTGCTGAACGGTTTGCTCAATAAACTGGTGCCCATCAGCCAGGGTACCTACCACCGCAAAAAATATATCATCTTTACCTACCTTACGCGAATCGAAATTCAGCGCATTGATCTGCCGATCGGTTTTACCAACCAATTCTTTAATCGTTACACCGTAAAGTAAATCTTGTAATTGCATTTTTCTTATTTTTAGTATCAAGCAGTGAGTATCAAGTAGCAAGGCATACACCTTAAACCTTCCATCCTAAACCCTACGCCTTAAACCCTAAACCTTCCACCTTAATTTAACTCTATCTGTACACCTAATCCTCTACCCACTTTTGTACCGGCAGCTATCGACTGACTAACCACTTTGCCAGCACCAAAAACCTTTGTTTTTAAACCTGCATTGCCTAAAAGGTACAAGGCATCTTTCAGCCCCATCCCTGTTACGTTTGGCATTACACCTTTACGCTCGCTGTTTTCCTGAAAAATTGTTCCTGCACTAGTATCTATAATGTTGTAATACTCAGATTTTGAAGCAAAAAGAGGCTTAAATCCGAAAGCTTTATATACCTTCTGCGTTGCTTTGCTTTGTCCGGCCTTTGTTGGCGGCGTCCCGGTATTGCCAACCAAACGGGTAGGCACATCATTGTACATCTGCATGTCGCTGGCATAAATACGATCGGCAATTTCCCTGAAAACGGGACCTGATACCAATGCGCCGTAATAAGCACCTTTTGGATCATTAATTACCACGATCATTGAATATTTTGGCTTATTTGCAGGAAAATAACCTACAAAAGAGGCTTGATACTGTTTATTTGCTCTATATCCTTTATTGGCATCAGCCACCTGTGCAGTACCGGTTTTACCAGCAATCGGATATAACGGATTGTAAACAATCTGCTTTCCACTACCCTCAGTTACCACCCCTTCAAGCATTTTTTTGATCTTGCTCAGTGTAACATCAGAACAAATTTTTTCATTGATCACCCTGGCTTTAAACTGCTCAATCGGGTTTCCCAACCTTCTGATCTCTTTCACAAAAATCGGCTGAAGCATCTTACCATTATTGGCCACCGCATTATAAAGCGATAACATTTTCAATGGTGTCAACTGCATTTCATATCCATATGCCATTTGCGGCAAGGTCATATTCTTGTTCCAACTTTTATTGGTAACCGGATTTTTTACTGCGGGCCTGGCTTCACCCGGAATCTGCAAACCCATTTTTTCATGCAAGTGCCAGTCATACAAATGATCAGTAAACTTTTTCGGATTTGCACCATATTTACTGTTAATCAGGTAGGCAATCGCCGCATTGGATGATTGTTCAAAGGCTTTCTTAACGGTTACCACACCGATGCTTCCGTGAGAATCTTTAATGGTATGCCCCGGGATTTTATAGGTACCCGTTCCAACCATGGTATTGGTATCAACCAGTTCATCCTCCAGCAAAGCCATGTAAGAAGCGAGTTTAAAAGTAGAACCCGGATCCTGGTTACCGGCGATGGCGTAATTAAATTTCTCTTTATAAACACCTTCTTCTACTTTGGAGAAATTAGCCACTGCTCGGATTTCGCCCGTTGCCACTTCCATTACAATTACTGCACCATGATCGGCCTTTGATTTAATCAACTGTTTCTCTAAGGCACTTTGTGCCAGATCCTGCATATTCACATCAATGGTCGAGATAATGTCAGCCCCATCCTTCGGCGCAACCTCTGCTTCTTCATTCACCGGGATATAAACACCTCCGGCAATGCGCTGCATCAATCTTTTTCCGGTTTCACCGTTAATGTATTCTTTATAAGCACCTTCCAAACCTACACCATTGGCTACATTTTCGTTTTTATAACCGATGGTACGGGCAGCCAGCGCCTGAAAAGGAAGAATCCGTTTATTCTGTTGCACGGCAATTAAGCCACCACTAAATTTACCGATGTTATAAAGCGGAAAAGTCCTGATCGTTTTTAGATCGGCATAACCTACTTTACGGTGAATCAATAAATAACGTGCACTGTCCTGACGGCCCTTACGCAGGTAACGCGCATATTCTTTTGCAGTTTTATCCTGAAAAATCTGCGATAATTTATAACCCAGCGAATCTACTTTCTCATTGAATACTTTATCATCAGCAATACCGCCGGCAAACATATCCATACGCAGTTCATATTCCGGCACCGAAGTAGCCAGCAAACTGCCGTCATTGGAGTAAATGTTGCCACGGGTAGCTTCTACATTTACATAACGGGTAGAAAGACTATCTGCCATAGCTTTCCATTTTTTTCCCTGTACAAACTGCACCTGACCAAGGCGTAAAAACACCGCGAAAGCAAAAAGCACAATTAAGCCAAATGCCAGATATACACGAAGCAAGATGTTTGCTCTAATATTCATCGCTTTTAACAATTATTTTTTTTGGTGGTTCAATCAGTTCTTTTATACCAAGGGTATCTACCTTTTTAGCAACCTCTGTTAATTTACTTCTGAACATTAGGTCGGCCTTAAGGGATTTATACTCCCATCTTAATTCTTTTACTTCTTTATTTAATTTATCAATACGGCGAACATTGTTTACCGCAAAATGGCTATTGGCGATATAAATCATCCCCAAAAAAGCCAGAAAACACAAATAAGGCAAAGCATCTGTTGCCGCCTCTTTACTTACCAATCCATCATTAAAAAGCTTGCTGATGAAGGAATTGCTATCCATCTTCTCTTCAGCAGTTTTCGGCTTTTTGGGCACTGCTTTTAACTCCGGTTCAGGTCCAGTTTCCTCTTCCTCTATCTCCTCTCTAAACCTGTTCATATTTTTTCTGCAATTCTAAGTTTCGCACTACGGGCACGATTGTTTTGCGCAATCTCCTCATCAGTGGCCACAATCGCTTTACGTGTAATTACATTAAATGGCTTTTGCTGATTTCCAAAGAAATCCTTTTCTACTTCTCCCTGAAATTTTCCTTTTGCCATAAAGTTTTTTACCGGCCTGTCTTCTAGCGAATGATAAGACATCACCACCAAATGACCGCCCGGCTTTAACACATCGGCCGCCTGTTGTAAAAAATCTTCCAGCACCTGAATTTCTGCGTTTACCTCTATCCTAAGTGCCTGAAAAACCTGCGCCAGGTATTTATTTTCTTTTCCCTTAGGGATATAAGCCGATATAGCAGATTTCAGACTATTGATATCAGTAAACGGCTGTTCTAAACGCGCAGTAACAATAGCACGCGCTAAAGATTTTGCATTTTTTACCTCACCATAAATCCCAAATATTTTATGAAGCTTGTCTTCAGGATAGGTATTTAAAATTTCAGCCGCCGTTAAATCACGGTGCTGATCCATCCGCATATCCAAATCAGCATTGTGACGGATGGAAAAACCACGTTCAGGCACATCAAACTGATGAGAAGAAACCCCTAGATCAGCCAGTATACCATCAACCTGCCTAAAACCTTTTAAACGGAGGTTATTTTTCAGAAAACCGAAATTCTGGTCGATAAAAATAAAACGATCGTCTGCCGGAATATTAGCCTGCGCATCCGGATCCTGATCAAAAGCAATCAACCTACCCTTCGGACCAAGATGTTTCAAAATCTCTTTCGAATGACCACCACCACCAAAAGTCACATCAACATAAACCCCGTCAGGCCTGATATTCAGGCCATCAATACAAGGCTGTAACATCACAGGCACATGGTAATTATTCTCCATCAACCCCTCCTTTCTTATCACCCATTACCTTTTGGGCAAGACTGGCGAAATTAGCCGGCACATCATCAAAAATATCTTCGTAAGATTTTTTATCCCAAACTTCAATACGATCTAACTGGCAAGCCAGCACCAGATCACTACCGATACCCGCATAATCAACCAGCGATTTTGGCAAAAGTACCCGCCCGGCAGCATCAAGCGAAAGCTCGGTTGCTCCACGCGTAAAGGCCCTTACAAAGGCCCGGTTTTCCTGATCGTAAATATTAAGTTTAGAAAGATCGGCCACAACAGCATCCCAAACTTTCCTTGGATAGATAACCAGGTTTTTCTCGAAACCACGGTTGATGATCAACCCTTCCTTCTCAGATTCAGGCAATTGTTTCTTAAGCGCAGCAGGAACCATAAGGCGTCCCTTTGCGTCAAGTTTACAATCAAATTCTCCTAAAAGTTGGGTCATAGTGGTATCTACACTTTTTATCTAGTGTAAAAGTAAATAGTTCTACCACTTTTTACCACTTTTTACCACAAAAAAGTTTTCCACATCTTTTTTGTTACATTAATGGCTAGCAAATATAGCTACAACAAAACCACCCGCACAATTAAAAACACATTAATAACTGATAATAAGCAGGTTAAAAACAAATTAAATAAAAGTGTCACGTTCGCCCACTTTTTAAACCTAAAACCAAATAATACTAAAAATGAGCGTCTTAATAACTTATTGATAGCAAAAATCAACCAGATTTCAATATCCAATTTACATGATGCCCTATACATTAAATACGAATTGCATTCGCAGCCGTTTAAACAAAAAGGCCTTGCAAAGATCATCTGCAAGGCCTTTTATAAGGTTGTTATCTCTTATTCGTTAATGGCTTTGACACCTGGCAATTCCTTACCTTCCATATACTCAAGTAAGGCACCACCACCGGTAGAAACATAACTCACTTCATCTTCCATTCCGAATTTGGCAATCGCCGCAGCTGAATCGCCACCGCCGATTAATGAAAATGCACCATTATCTTTAGTTGCAGCTACTACCGCATCGGCAACAGCTTTGGTGCCTACCTGGAAGCTTTCCATCTCGAAAACACCCATCGGGCCATTCCACAATAATGTTTTGGAGTTTTTAATTACATCCTGGAACAGTTCAGCCGTTTTAGGACCGATATCTAAGCCCATCCAGTCAGCCGGAATATGACCTGCCGCAACATCTTGTTTAGCAGCATCGTTGGCAAATTTATCTGCAATTACGGTATCAACCGGCAAAATCAGGTTTACTCCTTTTGCTTTCGCTTTTTCGATCAGTTCTAAAGAAAGTTCCTGCTTATCAGCCTCTAACAATGAGGTACCGATTTCGCCACCTTGTGCCTTGGCAAAAGTATAAGCCATACCGCCACCAATAATCAGGTTATCAACTTTCTCCAGTAATTTCTCAATCAAAAGAATTTTATCAGATACTTTAGCACCACCCATAATGGCTGTGAAAGGCCTTTCTGCATGATTTAAAATTTTCTCTGCATTTTCTACTTCAGAAGCCATTAAATAACCAAAGTACTTTGCATTTGGGAAGAACCGGGCAATAATTGAAGTTGAAGCATGTGCACGGTGTGCAGTACCAAAGGCATCGTTAACATAAACATCACCCAATTTTGATAATTTCTCTGCAAAGGCTACATCACCTTTTTCTTCTTCTTTGTAAAAACGAAGGTTTTCCAATAATAAAACTTCGCCCGATTTTAAATCAGCTGCCTGTTTTACCGCGCTTTCGCCAATACAATCGTCGGCAAACTTAACGTCAACACCAATAAGCGCAGATAAATCAGATAATATGTGTTTTAAAGAATATTTATCGGTAGGGCCGTCTTTCGGGCGACCTAAGTGAGACATCAAAATAACCGCACCGCCATCTTTTAAAATCTTGCTGATGGTAGGTAATGCAGCCCTGATCCTTTTATCATCGGTAATTTTAAATTCATCATCCAAAGGCACGTTAAAATCTACCCTGATTAATGCTTTTTTATCTTTAAAGTCAAACTGGTCAATGGTGTTCATGATTAATTATTTTTGATTTAAGTTTAATTTCATTTCGTAATGGAAACCGATGCCCGGGATATCGAACTCAGGCGAATCAGTAGTGAAGCCGATTTTTTTATAAAAAGCTGCTGCGGTTGAGCGGGCATTGCACCATAAATAATCGGTTTTGTATTCTTTTAAATATTCGATAGCAAAAGTAACCAGTGCTGCACCGTATCCCTTACCACCTTCATCCGGATGCGTGGCCATCCCACGTAACTGATAACCTTCACCTTCTCCGGGAAAAAAATCATTGCGCATAAATGTGGCAATAGATTTGATTTCGCCATCTTTAAAAAAACCCAGATGAAAGGTGTCGTATGCCAGGTCCCCGTCAAAAACACAGGCTTCTAATGGTTTGCCGTTGCGTAAAACCAGGCTCCTTAAAGGCAGAACTTCTTCAGGAAGAATGAATTTGACCATATTTATTTTATGATTAGTCTGTACCCAAAGAAATCGCCATTGAATACACCGCAAACGTTTGCAAAGTTAATAAAGCAATTGAAACACGCTAATAATAATGCCAGAAAGTGCTAAAATTTTGATATAAAACCCATCTAATCAACCGCCTTAGCTGAAGCGAACATAAAATACACATCGTGCAAAACAGACATCCGATTTACTTGTTTGATTAATAAGGTCAGCGCTGAACGAGCAATTTTCGCCTTTGGATAGCTTAAAAACCAGCTTTTGATTAAAGCAAAAATCTATCTAAGGGCATTTACAAAAACAGTTTCTCTAATATACCAGTTCAGGTCAAAGCAAATTGAATTATCATTTGATGTAAACAATGAAAGAAGAAAACATAAAAACAGCAGCCAGGGTATTAATGGGCGCGGGTTTAATAACCGCCGGGATTGGGCATTTAACTTTTGCCCGTAAACCTTTCCAGGCACAGGTGCCAGATTGGGTACCTTTAAAGAAAGACGATACCGTTGTGTACTCGGGTTTTGTTGAAATTGCCCTGGGCACTGCTTTGGTATTAGCGCCCAAAAAACATCAGGCATTAATTGGCAAAATTGCCGCTGGCCTGTTTGTGAGCGTTTTTCCAGGAAATATAGCTCAATATACCCACAAACGAAGCGCATTCGGGCTTAATACAGATAGCAAACGCTTTTTACGCTTATTTTTTCAGCCAGTGCTGGTTTATTGGGCATTAAAATCAACACAAAAAACCTAAATTATTTTGTATTAAGCATATTGATTTTTTTCACGACATCGATCAAACGACTGCTATAACCGTATTCATTATCGTACCAGCCCACCACTTTAACCAGGTCGCCAACAATCGAAGTCAATAGCGAATCGAATATGCATGAATGTGGATTATCAATAATATCAATGGAAACAATCGGATCTTCAGTGTACTGAATAAGGCCTTTCAATTCATTTTCGGCAGCATATTTAAAAGCTGAATTAATTTCTTCAATGGTGGTTTTCTTCTTTAACAAACAGGTAAAATCGGTTAGAGATCCATTTAATACCGGAACCCTGATTCCCGCGCCACCTAAACGGCCATCCAATTCGGGAAAAATATGGGTGATGGCTTTTGCTGCCCCCGTGGTAGTGGGGATAATAGAAGACGAAGCTGCTCTTGCCCTGCGCAAGTCTTTGTGGTTGGCATCATGCAGATTCTGATCTCCCGTCATAGAATGGATGGTTGTAATATAACCTTCCTCCACGCCCCAGTTGTCGTTCAGAATTTTAATCATTGGGGCAATGTTGTTGGTTGTACAGCTTGCGTTTGATAATATCGTGCTGGTCAGATCAAGATGATCGTCGTTTACGCCTAACACCACCATTGGAATATCTTCTGCAGCCGGGGCAGAAATCAAGACCTGTTTTGCACCTGAGGATATATGTTTTTCAGCTGATGTCCGCGTCAGGTTCCTGCCCGTACAATCAATAACCAAATCAACACGCAGTGCCGACCATGGCAGTTCATCAGCTGCTTCAATGGCAAAAACGGGAATGGAAAGGTCATTAATCACCAATGCATCGGTTTTAGCCGAAACGTTACCCTTAAAAACACCGTGAACACTGTCATACTTAAACAAATGTGCCATTGTTCTGGCATCTGCAAGATCGTTAATGGCTACTACATCAAAGCCTTCGGCCAATGCCAGGCGTAAAAATGTTCTTCCTATTCTACCAAAACCGTTTATTGCCAGCCTCATGATTATAAAAATTAGAGCGCAAAATTAGTATTAATTTGCCATTATGAAAGTAGCGATGCCAGAAGATGTAGATGCGATGATATAAATGCAATGAGATGCTGCAACGGCAATTTAACCATCAGATCAAAAGATATTATTTCAACCAAAAAACCTATAATTGCTTTATAAAGCAAAACAACATGAACGTTATCCTCGCTTCTACCTCTACCCTATATGGCGGCAATTACCTGGAATACCTGAAAGATGAGCTGATTAGCCTCTTTGCCGGATTAGATGAAATTATATTTATTCCTTTTGCAAGGCCGGGAGGCATTTCGCATGAAGAATATACAAACACCGCGCGCGGTTTTTTCTCCAGGTTAAATATCAGCGTTAAGGGGCTGCATGAATTTGATGATCCTGTTAGTGCAATCCAAACAGCGAAAGGTTTTTTTACAGGTGGGGGAAATACCTTTCTGCTCGTAAAAACATTGCATGACCTGGGACTAATGACACATTTAAGCGAAAACATCAAATCGGGCAAACCTTATTTAGGTTGTAGTGCCGGCAGTAACATTGGCGGCCTTAATATGAAAACAACCAACGATATGCCTATTGTATATCCTTCTTCTTTTGAATGTATGGGCCTGGTACCTTTTAATATCAATCCACATTACCTCGACCCGATTCCGGAATTAAAGCATAACGGAGAAACCAGGGAAACGAGGATTATGGAATTTTTAACGCAAAACAACATCCGGGTAATAGGCCTACGCGAGGGCAATTGGATCAGAATATCAGGCGATAAGATCACTACTGAAGGCAGTGAAAACACCAGGATTTTTGAAGCAGGAAAAGCGCCGTATGAATGCCAGCCCGGTAGTTCGTTATTGTAATTTATCAGATAGCGATACAGCTATTGAAAATTAAAATTCAAATAGCTACAAGTTTATGATATTCCAAACATCATAAACTTGTAGCCAGCATTATCTACGAAAGATAATCTGTAAGGCGGTACTTCGTTATGCCACCACAGCACTGGTTTTTTTTCGTGAGCGAAGATAGATCACCAATCCGCCAAAAGCAACAATTAATATAATGGGTATAATCAAAGTGGCTCGTAAAATTTCGGGACCTGCAAGATTTTTGGCATTGGCTAGCGCCAGTGCATATTCAGAATTTTCCGGTGCTTTTAGGTAAGCATCAAATGAGGCACCTGCAGGCAGATGTTTAACAATCAGGCTATCGTAAAAACTCCCCATGAACATGGTGTAAATAGAAACGGCAAACATCCCGGCCCCTCCCATCAAGTTTAAACCGAGTGCGCCTGATTTAGGAACATTTTCAGCGACAAAACCGATCATGGTTGGCCAGAAATAACAAACACCTATTCCAAAAACGATTGCCGCGAAGAAAACTGAATTTCCGGTAAAGGTACTTAACATGTAAAGCCCTGCTGCAGCAAATATGGCAGATAGAAGCAGTACGCCCTGAGGCGCAAGACGGTGCACCACAGGCTCTGCAAAACCCCGCCCAATTACCATGATTCCGGTTGTTAGCGTCAGCAACAAAATGGCATTGTCGGTTACGTTCTTCAACAGTAAACCTATCCATTGACCAGTAAATAACTCTGTAATGGCAGTACCAAACATGCAGATAAACATGAAGATAAACAGTGGAGAAAGTACTGCTTTATACATATCTGAACTGGAATAACCAGATGATACCCTTTCGGTAACCGGAAAATCCAGCTTCGAAAAGAGGTACCCATAAATTAAGGTAGGGATAATCATCATGGCTACCTGCACTTTCCACCCTAATCCAAGCTGAACAAATAGCGTAACCAACAATGTGCCGATTACAATCCCACCAGGAAACCATAAGTGAAAGTGATTTAATTTAGTTGTTTTATTTTCCGGATATAAAGCGGCAACCAATGGGTTACAAGCAGCCTCAACAGTACCATTGGCAATGCCGATGAGCAAGGTAGATAAAAAGAGGCTCCAATAGCCCTGGGCGAAAATGGTCAGTATAATACCGGCCAGGTGAAAAACAAAGGCCATAACCAGTAAACGTTTCATCCCGATTATATCCACTACAAATCCTCCAACTACAATAGCCAGTGGAAACCCCCAGAAGGCAGCAGCCGTAATCGTACCTAATTCGGCGGTACTTAATTGAAAATCTATCCCCAGCTGGTTCATGATCCCGGCGCGGATACCAAAGGACAGAGAGGTGACGAGTAATGCCAGGCAACTTGCCCAGAATAATTTTGTGGTTTTAATGTTAAGCATAAGCTCAGATTTAGTTTATAATTGGTTTTTAATTTCAGAAGAAAGAAAGATTTTAGAATAATGAAAGTCTTCTCTGCTTAGAGGAAGATATATTGTACATTCAATAGGAATCCGGTCGGGTAAATACGCTAAACCTCCAGCTAAAACCCTGAGGCAGGAAACATGCCGGGTTCTAAACCAGCATGCTAATTTAATGAGTTGGCGCTCCTCCATTTTCATTGGAATATTTGGTTTTATAACACGCAAAAAGCAGTGTTATAGACAGATGATGATCGTTAAACGCCATAATAATAAACAATTGAATCGATTAATGCAACGGCTGATGATAAACTTTATTCGTTTGCAGGTAATCTACGGTCAATGAGTATGAAGTATTATAGATTGATCAATTTGATTTTCTCCCTGTTAATCTATAAATTGAGGCAGAATCTTATCCAGACTACAATAACCTATGAAAAGCTATCTTTTTATTACCCTTTTAGCCATTTCCTTTGCTGTTCAGGCACAATCTAATACAGCCAATTATAAATATATCATTGTTCCCGAGAAATTCAGTTTTTTAAAGCAAGTTAATCAATATGGATTAAACACCCTCACCAAAGCACTTTTTGAGGAAAAAGGTTTTACAGTATATTTTGATAATACCGAAATACCACAGGAAATAGCGGCCGACAGATGCAAAGCCCTTACTGTTGACCTGCAGGAAAAAAACAGCATGTTTGTAACCAACCTTACCCTCCTACTTAAAGATTGTAAAGGTGCCGTAGTGATAAAAAGCAAGGAAGGCAAAAGCAGAGAGAAAGAATATAACACTTCTTATAATTTAGCGTTGCGAGATGCTTTTACAACCTTTAACGATTTTAGTTACTCAGCCGATCAACCAACAATGGTAACCAGCAACTTGCCAGTAACAGCAAACACAAACATAGAGACAAAAACCGCACCTGTACATATTGATCAGCCTACGGCCACCAAGCCAGAACAAAAAGAAGCGTTATTATATGCTCAAGCCATTAGCAACGGCTACCAACTTATCGATGCGACACCTAAAATTGTAATGACCTTACTAAAAACCTCTGTGGAGGATTGTTATATTTCAAATAACGGTAATGCAAACGGCATCGTTATCAAAAAAAATGGCAATTGGTTTTTTGAATACTACAAAAACAATGTTCTTGTTTCGGAAAAATTATCGATTAAATTTTAATAGTTACATCACGGGGTGGCCTGTAAAATTTATTGCATTCAACAGGAAGATTTTCATAATCGGATGAATTTATCACCTGCATCATAAATATAGATTGCTATTTTGAACAATAATTTTTTGTATATCCATATCAGCTACGCAACTTATTGCCTATAGCACATGGCACGGCCTTGCCACAGCTAGCCGCAGGTCGGCTCCTTATTTTTGACGTATAAAAAGTCCTTTATTACTAAAAGATGCTGACAACGATTAACTAACGGAAATCTAAAAACGCTATTCCTATCTGTAAAGTAAATCCAACAGCAATAGGATCAGGCATGCCGAATTGTTATGGTTGGAAGACCATTGAAAATAGTTCCGTTAAAATTCGAGTTCAAGGTTAACGTGTTAGCATCAAGCTGAAATGTACGTCAATACAGCCTTGTCAAATGAACGATTGAATAATTAAAATACAAACACTTTTTTGCCCGATTTTTAAACCCGTTCGTCGAGAATTAAGGTACGTTGGTATAATTGAGGATTTTCTGCTGCAACGTTTTGTACGCCACGACGTCTTATCTACAAAACAACAACAAATATTAATAAAAATATAAACAACAGCATTATGGAAACCTCTATCAAAACCCTAACAAAATCAGTATTAACAGCTATCGCTTTAACTTCTGCAATTTTTTCAACAAGTGTAATGGCACACGAAAAACAGCCAATCAAAATTTCAACGCCTAAAGATATTCAACAAGTTATTGTAAGCGGGAATGTAGAAATTACGCTGGTTCAAGGTGAAAAAGAAAGCGTAAGCTATAATGAAGATAACACCGGTAAAGTAAAAGTGATCCAGGATGGACATGCCTTAAAAATCAGTTCAGCCGATGGAAATGTGGCTAAAATTACCGTTTCTGTAAAAAACATTTTCAGAGTACAGGCATCTGATAACGCTGTAGTAAAAACTTCAGGTAAATTAAATTCAAAATATCTTCAATTATTCTTAAACGGAGATGCTGTTGCAGCGATCGACTCTAATACCGAAGGTTTATATACAGTAATTGAGGATCGTGCGGATCTAAAATTAAGTGGTGCTACTCAGGAGCATATCCTGGTAATGGGCAGCACACCAAAACTTAATTTAGACAGATTTGCTGCATTGAAAACACAAATGAGCTCACCAGTAGGTGCAACTCAAACTGCATCATTAGCCAAATAAATAATAAAATTTAAATAAAACGGGAGCGGTGGATTTATTCATCGCTCTTTTTGTTTATACAGCGCCGGACAAGCCTTACCATTTAGCTGACGGAAAGATATACCCGCTAAAATAAAAGGATTCCTTTCTGTATTTTTTTTGATAAAATAGCCCTTTACATTAGATTTGATAAATCGTTTTACTAATTTGGCATCTTAAAAAGATATACATGATTAATGATACGAATGGCTCCACATCAATGCTGATATCGCTTTTTGAAAAGTTTCTTTTTGTTCCATCTAATTAAAAGCCCTGACATGAAAAAATATACACATCCGGTATTAAGTGCAATATTCACCCTGATAGCCTGCATCAGTTTTGTGCATGCACAAACTAAAAAACAACCCGTAGATTATGTTAACCCATATATTGGCAACATCAGCCATTTACTTGTGCCCACATACCCTACCGTTCATTTACCCAACAGTTTGTTAAGGGTTTATCCGGAGCGTGATAATTTTACCAGTAATACGATACAAGGTCTGCCAGTTGTGGTTACTAGTCACCGGGGCAGCTCGGCTTTTAATTTAAGTCCTTTTCAGGGCGACCTCAAAAAGGCGGGTCATGTTATTTCTTATGGCTACGACAATGAGGTGATTAAGCCCTATTACTATCAGGTAGATCTTGATGATCATGGGATTAATGTACAATTTGCTCCATCTCATCAATCAGGGATATATGCACTTCACTTTTCGCAAACAAATGTTCCGCCTTACCTGATTTTAAACACCAAAAACGGCGAATTAAAAGCAAGCCAAAATGTGGTAAGTGGTTTTCAGAAACTGGACAATAATACCAGGGTTTACCTCTATTTTGAAACTGATTTAAAACCTGTTGAATCGGGTACGAAGAGTGGAGATAACCTAAATTCAAGCCAACAGTCAACTTCCGGCCGGGATGCTTATCTGATTTTAAAATTTCCTGCGCAAACCCGGCAGATTAAGGCACGTTATGGTATATCATTTATTAGCGTAGAACAGGCAAAGCAAAATCTACGTCGCGAAATTAAGGATTATAGCCTGGATCAGGTGGCGCAGACGGGCAGAAATATCTGGAATGCCACGCTTGGAAAAATCCAGGTAACGGGTACAGATGAAACCGCCAAAACGATCTTTTACACCTCCCTTTACCGCACCTACGAAAGGATGATCAGCTTATCTGAAGATGGAAAATATTTTAGCGCCTTCGATGGAAAAGTGCATAACGATAATGGTGTGCCATTTTTTACTGACGACTGGATTTGGGATACCTACCGCGCAACACATCCGCTTCGCGTAATTATTGAGCCGAAAATGGAAGGCAACATGATTAATTCTTATCTGCGAATGGCCCAACAGATGAACGACCACTGGATGCCAACTTTTCCGGAAGTAACCGGCGATAGCCGTAGGATGAACAGCAACCATGGCGTGGCTACTATAATTGATGCTTATAACAAGGGTTTGAGAAGTTTTAATCTTGAAGAAGCCTACCAGTATTGTAAAGCAGCAATTACTGAAAAGACCCTTGCCCCATGGTCATCAAAAAAAGCAGGTGTTTTAGATCAGTTTTTTAAAGATAAGGGCTATTTTCCCGCTTTACCTGAGGGCGAGAAAGAAACCGCAGCAGAAGTTCATGGATTTGAAAAACGCCAACCTATTGCGGTAACCCTGGGTACCGTTTATGATGAATGGTGCCTGGGCAATATCGCACAGCAGTTAGGTAAAACCGAAGAGGCAAAACATTTTTTAGATAAAAGTACCAGCTACCACACCGTTTTTAATCCTGAAACCAGGTTTTTTCACCCTAAGGATGCAGAAGGTAGATTTATTAAACCGCTGGATTACCGTTTTTCCGGCGGACTTGGTGCCAGAGAAACTTATGATGAAAATAATGGCTGGCTCTACCGTTGGGATGTGCTGCACAATATCGGCGATCTGGTGAATATGATGGGTGGTAAACAGACTTTTGTTGATGAACTGGAAAAAATGTATAATACCCCTCTTGGAAAAAGCAGGTTTGATTTTTATTCGCAGTTACCCGACCATACCGGCAATGTTGGTCAATTTTCTATGGGTAATGAACCCGCTATGCATATTCCTTACCTGTATAATTATGCCGGACAGCCATGGAGAACACAAAAGCGGGTGAGAAGTTTATTAACCCAGTGGTTTCGCAATGATTTAATGGGGATTCCTGGTGATGAAGATGGTGGTGGCCTTACATCTTTTGTCGTATTTTCGCAGATGGGTTTTTACCCGATAACCCCAGGCTTGCCTATGTACGTGATTGGCAGCCCAACTTTTGCCAATGTTAAACTGGACCTTGGAAACAACAAAAAATTTGAGCTGAACTGTATCAACTATTCCCCTGAAAATAAATACATTCAATCTGCTAAACTGAATGGTATGGTATGGAATAAATCGTGGTTTACCCACGATGATTTAATGAAAGGTGGCAAATTAGAGCTGGTAATGGGCAAACACCCAAATAAGCTTTGGGCAGCGGATGAAAGTTCACTCCCACCTTCATTTAAAATGCCTGCGAAATAAAAAGACCGGGCGGCTTCAGGCAGATAATATCATTTTAAGTACATCTCTAAGCTAACCCAATGTCCTTTGCCATTGGGTTAGCTCATTTAAGTTATACCGCTAAAAAACGTTGAACCAGCGCTTCCCATTCCTGATCCAGTGATAGTGCCGGCAATTTCTCTCCAGCTTTAGCATACCAGTAATTCGCATTCCAGATATCGCCTTCTTTACGATGGAGGTATGCATGGATACGCGCAGAGGCCAAATCGCCTAACTGATCAACCTGATCATGGGCCTTATGCCAATCTCCCTTTGCATCGTACCAAAGTGCCCGCAGCTGGACTGACAGGTGGGCATCCGGACTGTCTTTTTCTAATAACTTTTTAAATTTAGTTATATTCATTAGCTTCTGATTCTATTTTAATATTGTACAAAATAAACGTAAAACTTTACAATAGCTGACTGTTTTTTCCAATTAATATCTAACGGATTTCCACATCTGGCCATACTGACATAAAAAACTAGGCAACAAACACTTATAAACAAGTTCGACTTTTTGATACCTGGTTCGTTTCCCTTTTTTACAAACTACCTGATAAGTTTTAAAAAACCATCCGCTGGTTAAACCTGTTGTAAAAATGGGCACTTTATGAATAGCCCCTTAAACAAAAGCAATTATGGATTCAGGAACTATTGTATACAGTAATTTAGAGGAACTTTCAAAAAGTAATTATCAATTAAGCGATGGCGAGGCCGACATTAAAGGATGGCCGGTAAGAAATGAAGCCGGTGATTCGGTTGGGAAGGTCCGCGATCTCCTGTTTGATCCCGCCCAAAATGCAATTCGTTATATCATTGTGGAACTTGTTGACATGGGTGAAGATTTGGAGGAAAAGGCGATATTGATCCCTATTGGCCTTGCAAATTTAGGTGAAGATAAAAAAGAGGTTATTTTACCTGATATCCACCATGATCAGTTTAGGGCAATGCCAAGATATATCATAGGTGAGGTTACCCCTCAAATGGAGAATGAGATCCGCAGTGTGATAGGCAGTCCCGCGGCACTGCGACTGGAAGATGAAATTGTGGAGATAGACCGGGCAAACTTTTATCGTCACCACCATTTTGACCGTAATAGTTTTCCCGATCAAAATACCCGTAATCAGGATGCTGACCCATTAATTTAATGAACAATAGATTGGAATTGCGGTAAAAGCATTTTCAATAGACTTAATAGCAGAACAAACGGAGCTTTCGATCAGGAAGCTCCGTTTTTTTTAGCTGGAGCTGGCCCGCTTAATCAAATACAAAACCCGAAATCTCCTGTATAGACTAAAAGTGATTACAAGCTTTTTAAGTTTAATAGTTTGGACATTTGTAATAAATATGTTGGTTCATTTCCGTTGTCTCGTTCATGAGGTAATTCAATTCAGGCAAACAGCTAAATCCGGAATGTGTTTTTTATCTTTAAGGCATGAATCAATTTTTCCTTTCCGAAATTAACATTTATCCAATAAAATCGCTGGGAGGCCTAAGTTTACAGGAAGCCAAGCTTGAAGAAAGAGGCTTACAATACGACAGAAGATGGATGCTTGTTGATGAGAAAGGGATGTTTATTACCCAAAGGAAACATGCAGAACTGGCCCTTTTACAAGTGAATATCTGTAATGGTAAATTAATCGTTTCCCATAAGACATTGCCTGGGTTAAGTACATCCTTTTCCATGGATGAAGATACCGGAGAGCAGATTTCAGTTGAGATTTGGAACGATATGGTTAATGCGATTGAAGTAAATAAAATAGTAAGTGATTGGTTTTCTGATTTCCTAAAGTTTAAGGTTAGATTGGTAAAGATGCCATTAACGGAAAAGCGACTGGTTGATCGGGATTATGCCCAAAATAATGAAGTGGTGAGTTTTGCTGATGGTTACCCTTGCCTGCTCATCGGCCAATCTTCGCTTAATGAACTGAATGAAAAACTATCAGAGCCCGTTCTGATGGACCGTTTTCGGCCAAATTTTGTTTTCACCGGAGGTGAGCCCCATGTTGAGGATAGTTTTAAGGACTTTTATATTGGTGAGGTTTTATTTTCGGCTGTAAAACCATGCTCAAGGTGCGTACTCATTACAATCGACCAGCAAACAGGTTTTAAGGGCCAGGAACCTTTAAAAACACTGGCCAGCTACCGCAAGATAGGGAATAAAATCATGTTCGGACAAAATTTACTGCATCAGCAAACGGGGACCATCTGTGTGGGTGATGAAATTAAGGTGGTGAGCTGGAATAAGTAAAACGGAAGATGTAAAATGGATGATGGAAGATTTAAAATGGAAGATAGAGTTGATGCCATGACAAAAATTCCTGACTAACTTAACCGTAAAGAACTTAAGGCTTTTACTATTCCATATTTTTCGATCGACTTAATCACATCAATCTGTTAAGGTTCTGATAAAAACCAAACGACCTTATCACAGAAAGCAAACTTTTCAGTAAATTTTACGTTTAGAAACTACTTTCCAAAGTATTGGAGATTAAATGATTCACATGGAATGAAAGAAGCAAAAATTTTCGCTGCCAGTGGAAAAGATTATGCAAAACTGATTGCGGTTTGGGAAAGCTCGGTAAGGGCTACACACCATTTTCTTTCTGAGAAAGACATTATCACCTACCGTTCGTTGATTTTAAATGAATATTTTGATCAGGTACAGTTATATGCTATCGAGGTTGAGGAAAAGTTGATGGGTTTTATAGGCATCAATGGTGAATCGATCCAAATGCTTTTTATCCACCCTGATGTAAGAGGAAAAGGATTTGGCAAAAGACTGATTGATTTTACTAGAAAAGAACATCATGTTTATATGGTAGATGTAAATGAGCAGAATGAACAAGCAGTAGGTTTCTATAAAAAACTTGGTTTCACAACCTTCGAGCGGAGTGAGGTGGACGGAGCTGGAAAACCTTTCCCTATACTTTCTATGGCTTTAAAGGCGTAAAAAGTAATATATCCATAATCAGGGGAAACCTGGTAATTAGCCGATGAGTCAGCATAACTCAAAAAATCGTCATTGCGAGAAGGCTTTTTTTAGCTGACGAAGCAATCTTAAGGCTAGAATCACTAGTATGAGAGATTGCTTTGTCGTTCCTCCGCGCAATGACGACCGAACAAGTGGACGCTGCCAATGTAACGAAGGGCAGGTCAGTCGAGATGATGATTTTATAAATTTATTTCTGCACCGTTACGTTAATTTGGTATAGTTTATCGTGCAAAGCTTTCATCTGTGCTTCTGAAAACTTAATATCTTTTCTATCATAGGTCATCAGTCCGTTGGTTTCTACTTCAACATCGGTAGTTTGGGTATACACACCTGCAGAAAGCCCTAGCGGGATTAATTCTTGCAAACGTTTCATAAACTGGGCGTATTTGTTAAACAAATCTGTTTTATTTTTAAAACTCTGATAACCCCAGTTATTCTTTTGTTGCCATACGTGGCCATCAACAGGCAGGCCTAGTCCACCAAACTCACCCAATACCAAGGCATAATCTTTTCCAAAGTAATCAGGACTCGGCATAGCCGGATGCGGATAATTGTGCAGATCGATGATATCGCCTACCGGATGAAAGTTACCGCCGCTGGCCGTGTTTACCAACCTTGAAGGATCTTTTTCTTTGGTCCATCTGGCAATTTCTACGGTTTTAAACTGGCCCCATGCCTCATTAAAAGGTGTCCATACCACAATTGACGGCACATTGTAAAGGGCTTCAATAATGGCATTCCATTCTTTTCTGTAATAAGCTTCTGATTCGGCAGTTCTGTTTTGATCATAGCCATGATCTAAAACACCCGGACGGTTTTCCCAGCCGTTACCCAAATCGCCGCTTGGCATATCCTGCCAAACCAACATACCCGCTTTGTCGCAATAGTAATACCAACGGGCCGGCTCTACCTTAATGTGCTTTCTGATCATATTAAAACCCATTTCTTTGGTTTTATCTATATCAAATTTCAAGGCAGCATCGGTTGGCGCGGTATACAATCCATCAGGCCACCAGCCCTGATCAAGCGGACCATACTGAAAAACAAATTCGTTGTTTAACAACATGCGCTGAATACCGTTCTGATCTTTGCCCATTGAACTTTTACGCATGGCGAAATAACTTTTCACCTCATCTACCTTTTTATTTTTGGCCATCAGTTCTACCTTTAAATCGTATAAAAACGGACTTTTTGGACTCCATAACTTTGGATTGGCTATTTTTAAAATGATTGCGCCCGTACCGTCGGCAACCTCCTCAGCTACTTTGGTTGCACCATCCCAGGCCGAAACCTTAATCTGATCTGCCCCTGAACCGTTTATAGCTGGAGTAACTGAAACCGTTTGCTGGTCGATATCGGGTGTGATTTTGAGGTGACCGATATGTGATTTATTAACTGCTTCGATCCACACCGTTTGCCAGATACCCGTTACCGGCGTATACCAGATTCCCTCTGGTTTTTTCACCTGTTTTCCCCTTGGCTGAGGACCATCGTCAGTTGGATCCCAAACTTCTACAGTTAAGGTCTGTTTACCGCTTTTATTCAAAAATGGTGTAATATTAAAGCTGAAAGGATCAAAACCACCTTCATGTTTACCTACTTCTTTGCCATTGATGCTTACAGTGCTTCTCCAGTCGACCGCTCCAAAGTGAAGTAGAATTTCTTTTCCTTTCATATTCGCCGGAAGCGTGAATACCGTTTTATACCATAAGAGGCTATCTTTACCAACCGTTTTGCCCACACCGGAAAGTGCAGATTCTACCGCAAACGGAACTAAAATTTTCCCCTGGTTAATGGCCGGGCGCTGCGATTTTTCGGAAATGGCATAATCCCACAGGCCATTTAGGTTTTTCCAGTTACCCATACGCTCCAGCTGAGGGCGTGGATATTCTGGCAATACATTTTTTGGGTTAACTTCCTGTGCCCATGGCGATGAGATTTTTCCTTTTACCATCGACCATGAATTGTCTTGCTGCTGCGCAGAAAGGGATAGCGACAGCCCCAGCAGCGATAAAATAAGCGATACTTTTTTATTCATTTGTTTAAATTTGAGTGTTTAAATCTAGTTTGGCAATACTTGTGAAAGATACCCGGAGTTACCGTCATTTCGAGCGAAGTGCAACGCAGTCGAGAAATCTTTTTAGATAAATCTCTCCTGACTGCGCTTCAGTAGAGGACGATTATTCAATTGAAGTCGACAAATGATAACCTGTAGAAAAATAAATATCTTTATTTTAACTAAGGTCTTCGACTCCGCTCAGACTGACCCGCATTTATTTGTTATTCAGTTTTTTTATCAGGTTAACTTCATCCCGGCGGTAAGGGGTACCATCAGGCTGAAAGATTTCATGAAACCATTCAATCGGTTCAGATCCATCGGCAAGCGGTGTATCCCAGGCATATTTGGTATTGGTTTTACCCGCAACAAAACCCCAGTTTATTGCACCAACATTTTCTTCTTTTAGCATCGGCAAAATGTTGGCGAAACGGCTGTTGCGCGTCCGTGCCATATATTCGGTACAAATTAATGGCCTACCGCTGGCTTTTAACAGATCAATGGTTCTTTGATGCCATTCCGGTGCCTCGTAGTTATGGTAAGTTACAATATCTGAATTGGCCAGCTGTATCTCGTTAAGCTTTTCAAAACCCCAGCTCCACAATCCGATGGAAATGGGCTGATCAGGATTGACAGCTCTTGCCCAGCCGATGGTTTTAGTTAGCAAAGGGATGGAGGCCTCCAGCTTTCCACTATTACCAGGTTCATTATATAAATCCCAGAGCAAAATCCTTTTATCATGGGCAAAATGGCTTAGCACATCCTTAACATATTTTTCAAGTTCAGGAAAATTGGCCTCTTCTTTAAAAGCCGGATCGCCGGGATCCTGTAACCAACCTGAATTATGGATGCCTGTTTTTGGTGCCGGCTGTTTGCCAATAGCCGAAGTTTTATTCCAGCAATCATCAAAAAAAACAAACATCGGTTTAATACCATGTTTCTGAGTGATGGTTAAAAACTGATCCATTCTCTTTTTAAAACCCTCCGGATCCTGGCTCCAGGCTTTGCTGAACAAGAAAACACGTAAGGTATTAAAGCCGATACCTTCGGCCCAGCCCAGTTCTTTATCAATCAGTTCGGGCGAAAAGGTATCAGCCTGCCACATTTCTAACTGGTTAATGGCATTGGAAGGAATATAGTTTGCACCTGTTAACCACTGATGTTCTTTGTACCAGGCATTGGCCTTTTCTACAGGCCAGACTTTTGCAGCTTCGGTGTTTTTTTTTGTTTTTTGCGCAAAGCCAGTGCTGACGATCAGGCTTAATGCGGCAAATAGCGCATAGTTTTTTAAATTCATATCGGTATTATCTGATTAGTTTTTGTTTTAGTTTGATGGCGATGCCAAGCGCGCTCCTGCTTTTACCGGCGTACCAAAATTTGGTGTTCCGTCGCTATTCCATGAGAACTTTTGGGCCCGGGGTGAACGGAAACCTCCGCAACCCTGGCCCGGTTTATCATTGGCGTGATATAGGATCCAGTCTTCTTTGCCATCAGGCGATTTAAAAAATGAATTATGCCCTGGCGCATAAACGCCATCTTTTGGCGACTGCTGAAAAACAGGTTTAGTAAATTTTGTCCACGAAGCAGGATCAAGCAGGTTACTTTTTGCAGAAGCAGATAACATGCCTAGTGCATAAAAATCGGTCCAGCAACCACTGGCCGAATAAATGATAAAAACTTTGCCTCCATGCACCAAAAACTGTGGTCCTTCGTTAACATCAACATGTTCTCCTCCGCCTAAATCACCGTTTTTTTCCCAGTCAAATTTTGGGGTAGAAATTTTTATGCGTTGCCCGTCTACCGTCCAGGGGTTTTTAAGCCTGGCAATGAAAATCTCCTGTTTACCATTTTTATCTCCCTCCCATCCCGACCAAATCATATACAACTGGCCTTTAAAATCAATCACATCGCCATCAATTGCCCATTTATCGGTGGGGTCGCTAATTTTTCCTTTAAATATCCATTCTCCTTTCATCGGATCGGCTGAAGCATTCTCTAACACATACATGCGGTGGTTTTCGTTTCTTCCATCATCCGCAGCAAAATAGGCATACCACTTGCCCCTTAAAAACATCACTTCAGGCGCCCAGATTTCTTTACTGTACATGGTTCCGGCCGGTGCTTTCCAAATATTTTTACGCTCTGCGTCCTTTAAACCGGCTAAGGTTTTGGTTTTCCAAAGATCTATCCTGTTACCAGTGGTATGGGTGTAATAGTAATAACCATCTTTACAATAACTATAAGGATCAGCGCCGGATGGAAGCAATGGATTGGTAAATGTTTGTGCATTTAATCCGCCAATCACTAAAAGGCATAATGCAAACCATAATTTTATTTTTAATTTGTTCATTTTTAAAACTTAAAGCCTGTCTTTTTCAGGCTGCTGCATTTTCGTAATCTTTAAAATTATTTTTTTTCTAATATTTATACTAAATCAATTGATCCCTTCTATTAAAAAGCGAAAACTTTTGTGATCGATCTGCAGATGGTAACCACCATTTTTATCGCTTACAAAAACAGCTTTGATAATAGCTGTAGCCCTTGGCGATACTTTTTGATTGTTATGGTGCGTATGGAATACATACTTTAAGGCTCCATTTTTATCGGTAAAGAAATCGCCATGCCCGGTACCATTTATTTTCAGTAATTTTTTACTGATGACCGGATTGCCTGCATATTTTACCCATGGTCCGTTTGGTGAGTTCGAAGTGGCATAACCCACTGCATAGTCAGGATTCCGGAAATCGTTTGCCGAATAAAAGAGATAGTAAACGTTGCTCTTTTTAAGAACTGTTGGTCCTTCGGTTACCGGCCAATCTGTTTTAGCCGTATTTTCCCAGGGTTCAGTTCCTGTCAAACAGGGCTGTGTTGTTTCCGGGATGATATCCGAAAAGTCAGCCTTCAGTTCGGTTACGAAAATCCGGTTGCCGCGATCAAGTTTAACGTGATAGAGGTAATTTTTCCCATCTGTATCGGCAAATACAAATGGGTCGATCTGCTTCCCTGTGCCTGAGATGGCTTTTAATGTTTCCTGTTTGAACGGGCCTAATGGGCTTTTGCTCAAAGCAACCGCAATCTGCTCATCAGCAGTATAAGCCATGTAATAAGTATTTTTCCTTTTAAAAACCTGCGGGGCCCAAAAACCTTTGTTGCCAAAGGCATCGCCCTTTTTTAAAGCAAAGCCATCATTTCCTGCCTTTCTCTTCCAGGTTTTGAGATCTTTTGAAACATAAACCAAAAATCCCTGGTCACTGCTGGTACCATACAAATAATAGTTGCCTTTATCTACGAAAATAGTTGGATCAGCAAGATATAGGGTATCATTTAGCGGTTTTGCAACTATTTTTTCGCTAATGAAACATAGTGAAAAACAGAAAAAAAAGGCGTAAATGTATTTCATTGGCAATGTTTAAATAAAGATAAGGTATTGGTATATAATCTGTTAATAATTGCAAGCATCACCTTGAGGAATAATGTGAATAGTCCAGAAAGTATCGTCATTTCGACCGCAGTGGAGAAATCTTTTAAATTTGATTTATAATCTGGTAAAAAGATCTCTCCATTCCGCTGCGCTACAGTCGAGATGACGATTTATCTTTGGACTGATAAATATTTCCTTTTGAAAGTTTAAAAACTTATTTTGCTTACCGGGGTAAAAATTAAATCATCAACACCAGCAATCTTAACGCCTATCCTGGCAAAGACATAATTTTGAGTTGGCGTAATGCCTGGAATCGTTACACTCATGTTCAGGTTATTAAGATCGGCAATGGCTGCACCACTAATCTGCTGGGCAGCAATGTTATTGCTACCATCTACAAACTGTGTTTTGTTAATGTAAAGTGAAACATTTTCAATGTCCTTAGCATCGGCATTGGTAATGATTTTTTCGAGCTTGCAAAAAGCATTCACTTTGCCTGCCGCAGCGGTGAGGGTAGCCCCGCGGATCATGTAGTAAGGCATTACCTCAATATCCATGGTTTTATTGCCGTTAATGTTTACCGCAATGGTATCCTGTTTACCAGCAGCATTCTTTTTCCATAAAAAAGGCCCCTGATTAGGTGAAAAAACAAGTTTATAATCTCCGTTGAATAACTTGGCAGCATAGGCCCCGTCCTGGCTTACATTCACGTTCAGGGCAGCGTAGTTACCAAAGCCCGACTGCCAGAGTTCGAAATTCACCTGACCATACTGAACACTAATCGGTTCACCTTTATACACAATCCGTCCGGTAAAATCGGATTCAGGTGCATCATAATTATCTTTTTTACACGAAGCAAAAAGTACGGCAATAAGTGCCCCCATCATGAAATAAAATCTAATTTTCATATCTATATCTGCTTATTGGTTAGGGTTTCTTACAATTTTAGGGTTTCCGTTAAGCACATCCTGCCCGATAGAAGAGTAATAATTACCGATACGGAACCGGTGTGCAGCCGTTACGCGGCTTGGTTTGATTACTTTAAAAATATATTTTAAATGGTTGGCATTGCCAGGATTATAATACTTGTAGGGCCACAAGCCAAATACCTGCGTACTGGTGCGTGTCGCGCTACCTATATTTGTAGCATTAATAAAATCGGCTGCCGACATGTTACTGCCATTCCAAACTTTATCAGCCAGTCTCCAGCGCTTCATGTCCCAAAGTTCATGTCCTTCAAAAGCAAGCTCTACTTTACGCTCGTGTACAATACGGTCGAAAGTGATTTGTGCCGGTGTTAAAGCTGTAGTTAAACCAGCACGGTCTCTTACCTGTTTCATGTAGTTTGCAGCTGTAGTCGGATCGCCTAGTTCAAAAGCGGCTTCGGCTGCATTTAACAACACCTCCGCATAACGGTAGCGGATCCACCAAACATCACTACGGGTACCAATCTGTCCTGACCCTGTTGCCGGATCCAGATACTTGCGGACATAAAAACCAGATTGTGCACTGAATTCCAATCCATCAACAGGGCCATCTCTTCCTACTACCTGTACAGATGCCGGATTATCTGGCAATACCTCACTTTTGCTCTGCCCGAAATTATCTCCGGTAATGATTGTTCCATTAGCCAATTGATAACCCGCCCAGATATCAACCGTTTTGCCTTTAAATTGTGTTCCCGGAAGAATCACCGTTCCAGCCAAACGTGCATCACGGCCTGCAAAAATATCGGTAATACTGCTATAGTATACCGGATTACCATTTCCATCAACCGAAGCCATGGATGCATAGGTATTATCTAGTTTTTCGAATGACTGTACCAGATTTAAGGATGGGTTTAAACGCCCGCCCTGCGCTTCTTCGGCTGAAGAACGTGGTTGATTATCAATGGTAAAACCATGAACCTTATTGGTTTTTAATTTAAAATCTTTTGCAAAAATTACCTCGGGATTGCTGCCTTTATCCGTAAATAGGGCGGCAAAATTTTCAGACAAATTAGGATTCTTTTTGTACAATGAATATTTACCACCATCTATAATCTCTTTGGCCGCAGCTAAAGCTTTGGTATAATAACGGCTGGCCAGGCTTGATGATATGCCCACCTCTCCGCCAGGTAACATTAACTGCGAGTTGCTGTATTTGGCAATTGAACCTGCATATAATGCTGCTCTAGACTCCATGGCTAATGCAGCGGCTTTTGTAGCCCTGCTCTGCACGGTCGCATCATCAGGCAGTATATTTTTAACGGCTTCCAATTCGGCAATTACAAAATCATAAATTTCGGTTTCTTTTGCCCTTGGAAACTGAAGATAGCTTGGGTCGCCACTATAATCATAATCCAGAACAGTTGTGATTAACGGCACACCTCCCATTCTTTTTACCATTTCGAAATATACTCCAGCCCTGATAAAACGTGCTTCGGCCAGGAAACGGTCACGGTCTTCTGCTTTTAGTGCGGTAGATTCCTGTCCACGTTTAATAAACATATTTAAGTCGCGGATATAACCATAAGTGCCCATATCCCAATATCTCCAGGCATCATAACCGTACTCTAAATTCTGATGGCGAAAATAATCGCCACTAGCCGAAGCAAAACCCTCGTCAAAATCGGTGAAAGTCCACCAGGCTTCAATGGTCTGGTAATCCGGATACCGATCGTAAAGATCGCCAACAACAGTTAGCACCAGGTTTGGGTCTTTCCATACCGCATCAATAGGTAGCGTACTGGTAGGTTGTTTATCTAAAAATGCTGAATCTTTTTTACACGACTGCGCAAAACTTAAAAAGGCAATGGCAGCAAATGCATATATAATTTTTTTCATCTGATTAGTCTTTTTCATGTTACAGCGTTAATTTAAGTCCGATGTTAAAAAATTTATTCTGTGGGTATTGCAATCCGTTATCATCTGCAATTTCTGGATCTACACCATAATCGCTTAGATTATCGATTGAAAACAGGTTGTATCCGTTTACATAAACCCTGGCATTTTGAATCTTGATTTTTTCGGCCCATCTTTTTGGTATGGTATAGCCTATCTCAAGCGTACGGGCACGTAAATACCTTACATTATGCAGCCAGAAAGTGGAATTTTTGTTGTAGTTGCTGTGCCCGCCGTCGTTAAAGCGCAATGCAGGGTATTTCCCAGGGATCCATGCGCTGTTCAGGTCGTATGGATTGGCACGATGCCAGCTGTCATCAGCAAAGTTCTGCAATAAAGCACCCGTGTTCTGAAATGCCCAGCGCTGTTCCCAGTTCTGGTTCCAGGAGTACATGGCACCGCCTGAAAAATCTGCTGTAAAATCAAAGTTTTTATAAGAACCGCCAATGGTGAAACCAAAACCGACATTTGGCTGGCCTGTTGTGGTATATCCGATCGGTCTTTGATCCAGATCATTGATCACACCGTCACCGTTTTGATCCTTATAAATTAAATCGCCAGGTAATAAAGAGCGGTTTCCCTGTCCATCGATGTTTACTTTGTAATTATTGATCTCGTCAATGTTCTGAAATTGTCCGGTTACTTCATATCCCCAAAAAATATCAGTGTATCGTTGGTTCCTGATATTTCTGTATTGATCCCATGAATTGCCATAACGTGGCTTATACTGATCTAAAAATTTTCTCCGGCTGATGGAGATATTTCCACCCACGTTGTAGTTGAATTCTCCGATCTTATCCCTGTAATTTAACGCAAACTCGGCTCCGAACTGTGCATCGCTTTCCAGGTTTTCAGGGCTTAAACCGTAGCCCAGTTCAATCGGAACCACTACATCATTTTTAATGGCTGGCAATCCGGTACGTTTTCTATAAAAATAGTCAGCTGTTCCTGAAAGCTTGCTATTGAACATCACAAAGTCCAGACCGATATCAGTAATCTTGCTCTCAAACCAGGTAAGGTTGTTGATCACTGGGCCTTTATCCCTTGAAGTGGTGATATTTTTTCCATCCAAAATCACAGAACCTTGATTATAGCGGTATCCCGGAATGTAGGCAAAAGGATCGATACCCAGATCATCATCTCCCAGTACGCCATACGAAGCCCGAAGTTTCAGATCATTTAAAATGGTGCTTTCACCTAAAAGCGACTTCATAAATTTCTCCTGGGTAATTCTCCAGCCAATGGATGCGGAAGGGAAATAACCTACACGCCTGTCGGGAGCAAACTTCCACGAGGCATCTCTACGGCCAGAAAGTTCCAGGTAATATCTATTGTCATAGTTATAGTTTAACCTGGCTACATATCCGATGCGGGCTTCTTCTTCCTGAATATCGGCGAAGTCCTGCCCGTCCATATCTGCAAACTGCAAAACAGGCAAAATATTCGTTTGTGGTACTGCATGCTGGAAAGTATAGGTCCTGAAACGATCTAAACGCTCTGCTACTAAAACACCACCAACAGTATGTTTGCCAAAAGTGCGGTTATAGTTGGCCTGCAACTGATAAGTATTGGTGTATATCTTTTCGTTCCTGCGTTCGCGGTAAGGATTAGAGCTTCCTACTTTTTCTTCATAAACACCAGTTTCAGGGTGGTAACTATATACATTGTAGGTATACTCATGACCATTGATTACGTTATCGGCGATATAATAAGAATACAAACCTTTAATTTCCAATCCTTTGATAGGCGTATCATAACTGGCTGATAAATTGGTTTGTAATACCCTCCAGTCTGACTTCCAGTATCCGCTTAAGGCTTTACTTTGCACGGCGAATTGCTCGGTATTGTGCCCGATATCGTTCGGATAATCAGGATTGCCATTGGCATAAGCCTGCTCAGTCGGCCTGTTTCTCAATAAAGCAAAACGGGCTGCCCAGTAATCATCCCCGCCGGGTACGCCCGGCTGGTCGCGGCTTTCTATACGGCCATTAATGAGCATCCCCACCTTAAACCGGTCGGTTATTTTAGCCTCAATATTACTCTGGATATTGGTTCTTTTAAAATCGAATTCCCTGGCCTTTCCGTATACCCCTTTCTGATCTAAGTGCGTACCCGAAAAATAATAATTTACTTTGTCGCTGCCACCGGAAGCACTTAAATTAATGGATGACTGTGGGGCATTGGGCGCAATGATGATATTTTTCCAGTTCTGGCTCTGGTAACCATATTCTGTTCCCGCTTTCCATTTATCAAGTTCGGCCTGGGTAATATCAGTTTTACCGTTTTGATTCAATTCTGCGGTAGCCTTTCCTAACATCCATTGGTAAGCATCGGTTGTTTCAGGGAAACGTACCCAGTTCTGCCATCCGGTATAAGCATCAACACTAAAGGTATTGCGTGTACTGTTTTTACCTCTTTTAGTGGTTACCAAAATTACCCCATTAGCAGCTCTGCTACCATAAATAGCGGCCGAAGCATCTTTTAGCACACTAATGGTTTCGATATCGTTGGGAGAAATGTTATTAAACTGACCCGCATCCTGCTGAATCCCATCTATAACATATAAGGGGTTGCCCATGTTACGGATCTGGATGTTGGCACTTGACCCCGGTCTGCCATCAGGCATCCTGAACGATACGCCGGGCAACTTACCGGCAAGACCCGTACTCACGGTTGAACCACCGTGTACTTTTTCCAGGTCTTTACTGCTGATGGAAGAAATGGCCCCTGTTATGGCTTCCTTTTTCTGTGTGTTATAGCCCACTACCACCACTTCTGAAAGATCATTGTTGGAAGGTTTAAGTTTAACATTAACCTGCGATCGCCCTGAAAGGGCGATTTCCTGATTGACATAACCTACATAAATAAAAATCAGGGTCGCATTTTTGTCTGCCACCTGAATTTTAAATTTTCCGTCAGCATCTGTTGTTGCCCCCGTACTTGTGCCCTTAATTTTAATACTGGCACCTACAACTGTTTCGCCCTTTTCGTCGGTCACGGTACCGGTAACGGTACTTTGTTCCTGCGCAATAAGCTGAAATGAAAATAAGAATAAGGTAATCAAGGTTAAAATAGCAGAGCGGATTTTGCTTTTCAAAAATAGCTTTTGAAGCAAGTACCAATCCGGGCTTACAAAGCCTTCATAGGAGAATAAACTTCTTTTCATATTTGGTTAGAGATTTGGTTATTACTGGAAGTAAATGGTTTTAGTTCCAATTAATTCTTTTCAAAGATTCGGTTTTTAGCTTTGCGCAGGGATACGTATTTGTATCAATCTTTCTTCATTTTGTCTCGATTTGTATTTATGGAGCCTGTTTAACCACGGAGGTTCAGAAACATAGAAAATGTGACTCAATGCGTCGTCCTGAGGGATAATTTATGATATAAAAATCAATATGATTGACGTTTTTTCCTTCGCACAATTCTTGCCTCGGCTCACCGCCGCCGAAGGGCTCTTACTTTTTGGCATCAAAAAGTAACAAAAAATGCCGGCTGAAAATTTTTCTTTCAAAGCCAGTGCTATGGCTAGAACAGTGCAGTCCGAAAAATTTATTAGGCCGGTTTTAAGTAGAACGGTGATACGGTGCTATGGCCTAGCTATACGGAAATGCATGATACCACATTCTACTCATTTATAGGTGATTACAAAATAACATCAATGATAGTTCAGCTTAGGGTCTTTATCAATGGATTAGCTTGATAGATTAAGAAATAAATTAATATATAGTATGGAATCGTCATTCCCAACTTGATTGGGAACCACGGAGTACTCATCGAAGATAATTGTGGTACAATAAGCTTTTAGATTCTTGCCTGCTCCTATCATGTGGAGACATTTATATTAGGTGCATTTGTTTTTTATAGCAGATATTTCTAAGGCGATAATCATCCTGAGTTCAGCTCAGGATCCGTTTCAGTCACTTAGTCCTGCTATCCCTCATGGTCCTCATTCATTCTTCGCTCCGGGCTATCCGTTCTATCAGGTTTATTTACCTTGATATGAAGTCTGAATTTAGACCAAACCTCGCAGGTTTTTCACGATGGGTTTTGCGTTAGGGATTTTAAGGGTTCAGTACCGATCCTTCATCGGTTGGCAGTTATCAGTTCACAGTTTGCAGGTTACCGTTTGCAGTTTTCATATCCATAGAAAAATGAGTTTCTATCTTTAAAGCTTTCATAAATAAAAATAAAATCTGTCTCAATTTTTCTACATATCGGCTCAAATTCAAATAAGCCTGAAAGCAAACCATTTCTTTAATATATTTGATGCTACTGACCAAGATCTCTTGAAAAAACTCATCATTCTATTGTATCTGTTATTTCCGGCCAGGCTGCTTTTGGCGCAGCCCTACTATTTCAGGCATTACCAGGTAGAAAACGGGCTTTCCAATAATACGGCCTTTTGCAGCGTGCAGGATGGAAACGGTTTTATGTGGTTTGGCACAAAAGATGGTCTGAACCGGTTTGATGGTTATGCTTTTAAAACCTACCGCCACGACCCTGACCAGCCTGGAAGTTTGGGCAACGATCTGATTTATGCGCTCCACCACGATCAGCAACAGACCCTTTGGGTAGGTACAAACAATGGTGTATACCAATATAATCCTGCAAAGGAAAGTTTCGCCATGATTAAGGCGACTAAAGGGATGCGGATTATCGATCTGGCTAGCGATCAGCAGGGAAATCTGTGGATCCTTTCTTCATTCAAAATCTATCTATATCAAAAACATACCAGGAAAATACGGGCATTTGCGCATAACGCACCATTTGATGCCTCGCTGGTTACCGTTCTAAAAGATGGCAGTGTATGGATCAGTACCGGAAAGGGAACGCTGGAAAAGTACATTCCCGAAAAAAATAATTTTCAGCAGTTCAACATCAATGGAAAAAATGCCAAAGCTGAATACGGGTGGGTATCCAGGATTGCAGAAACTGAAAACGGAAATTTATTAGTCGGTACTACCAATCAAGGAGTTAAACTTTTTAACCCTGTTACCCTAATATCAAAAAATATACTGAAGTTGAACGACGACAAAACGCCAATTTTCGTCCGAGACATAAAAAAGACAGGTCCACACGAGTTTTGGATTGCCACAGAATCTGGTATTTACATTTATAATGACGAGAGTGGAGCTATTATCCACCTCAAAAAGCAGTACAATAACGATTATTCTTTAAGCGATAATGCGGTTTATACCATTTGTATCGACCGTGAAGGTGGTGTTTGGGCCGGTACCTACTTTGGAGGAGTAAATTATTACTCAAGCCATACTTCATTGTTTACCAAATACTTTCCGCAAAATGGCGCCAATTCAATCAGCGGAAGTGATGTAAGGGAAATTACAAAAGATGGAGCAGGTAATTTATGGATCGGGACGGAAGATACCGGCCTGAATAAGCTCCATGTAAAAACAGGTATCTTTAAACATTTTTTGCCAGATGGCAAACCAGGAAGCATTGCTTATTCCAATATCCATGGCTTACTTGTTGATGGCGACAAACTCTGGATCGGTACTTTTGAACATGGATTGGATGTTTTAGACCTGAAAACAGAAAAGGTAATTAAACACTACCAGGCCGGTGTAGGAAACGCGTTGCGTACCAATTTTATCGTTACTTTTTGTAAAACACGATCGGGCGAAATATTGGTTGGGACCATTAATGGCATTTACCGATACAACCGTAAAAGAGATGATTTTGACCCTATTGCAGGGCTTCCTTTTATTTTTTATTATTCGGTTATAGAAGATAGCCAGGGTAATATTTGGGCGGGTAGTTTTAACGATGGTATATTTCAATTTAATTTATCCAAACCAGGTTATGTAAACTACCGGCATACCCCGAATGATGCAAAAAGTTTAAGCCATAACTCCGTAAATAGTATTTTTGAAGATAGCCAAAAGCATATTTGGGTAACTACAGATGGCGGAGGGCTCTGTAGGTTTGACCGGCAAAAACATCAGTTTAAGCGCTATGGAGTAAAAAATGGTTTTCCCAGCAATTACCTGTTCCGCATTGAGGAAGATGCCTTAAACAAGTTCTGGATTAGCAGTACCAGGGGACTTATCCATTTCGATCCGGCTACGGGCTTAAGTAAAACCTATTCAAAAGCTAACGGATTACTTTCCGATCAGTTTAATTACAGTTCTGCCTATCAGGATGAAAGTGGCCAAATCTATTTCGGTGGTGTAAAAGGATTGGTCAGTTTTAATCCGGCCAATTTAAAGTCCTCAACGTACGCGCCGCCCGTATTTTTGACCGGATTTCAGATCAACGGTTCAGAAATGGGTCCCAACGTGAAAGATCCGCTCGACAATAAATCCATCGTTTATGCCGATACTGTCGAACTTAATCATAATCAATCCTCCTTCAGCATCGATTTTGCGGCTTTAAGCTACCTATCGCCCGAAATGACAGAATATGCTTATAAAATGACGGGGCTTTATAAAAACTGGGAATATCTAAAAACCAACAGGAAAGTTTATTTTACCAAACTTGCGCCTGGCAATTACATTTTTGAGGTAAAAGCACTCGTTGAAGGAAGCAACAGTTGGAGTACCAAAAATACTAAACTGTTGATTAAAATATACCCTCCTTTTTACTTCAGTCCCCTTGCCTATTTAATTTACCTGATGGCCACAGGCGGGATTATTTTCTTCCTGGTACGAAGTTACCATCGGAAAATTGCAGTAAAAAACAGCAGGCGGATGGAAGTTTTTGAGCATGAAAAACAGAAGGAAATTTACCAGGCCAAGATCGAATTTTTTACCAACGTTGCTCATGAAATCAGAACGCCGCTCACGTTGATCATCGGGCCGATGGAGAAACTGATTAAACAGGCAAATGCTATACCTGCGATAGAAAAGAATTTGCGGATTATGGCCCGGAATACTGATCGATTGCTCAAGTTAACCAACCAATTATTGAATTTCAGAAAGACGGAAACCAGCGAATTTTCATTAAACTTCGTAAAAGCCGACATTTCTGAAATTTTAAAAGATATATTTCTACAGTTTCAGCCAGCTGCAGAACAGCAAAACATTGTATATAACCTTCATTTACCAGAGCAAAACCTCCATGCTTATATCGATATTGAAGCTTTTTATAAAATAATCAGCAATCTGGTCAGCAATGCGCTTAAATATGGAAGAAGTACTGTGGAGATCAACTTATCGTTACCGGAAGGCGGTCAGTTTATGGTGAAGGTTAAAAATGATGGGAACAGGATTCCGATAGAAATTAAGGACAAGATATTTGAACCTTTTTTCAGGGGCAAAGAAACAGCGGTAAAGGCAGGGACAGGAATAGGCCTGTCGATATCAAAATCGCTTGCGCAACTGCACAGAGGGGAACTTTATTTGGATTTTAATGAGGATGATTTTAATATCTTTGTGTTAGCACTGCCGATCCATCAACGGATAGAATTTAACCTGAACGGAAAATGGAAGAAATTGTAACTGGGTTTACCATTAAAGATACTGATGAAGACAGGGCTGTGGTGTTATTGGTCGACGATAACGAAGATATCCTTGATTTCATTTCGGATGATCTGGAAGAAAAATACCGTGTATTACAAGCCAAAAACGGTAAAGAGGCCTTTACTATACTACAAAATGAAATTGTCCAACTCATTGTTAGCGATGTGATGATGCCCGAAATGGACGGTTTTGAATTTTGTGCCAAAGTAAAATCGACCATGGAGTTCAGCCATATCCCTGTGATCTTGCTGACTGCAAAAAATTCGTTGCAATCTAAAATCGAGGGGTTAGAACTGGGTGCCGATGCCTATGTAGAAAAGCCCTTTTCACCAGAATTCCTGCAGGTGCAAATTTCCAGTCTGCTTAAAAACAGAAACAAGATCAAAGAATATTTCTCCCATTCTCCCCTCCTCCACCTGAAAAGCATGGCCTATTCTAAGGCAGATGAGCTATTTTTGGAAAAATTACAGGATACCATTAACCAAAACATCAGCAATCAGAATCTTGACGTGGAGCATCTGGCAGAAAAGATGAACATGAGCCGGCCAACGCTTTACCGGAAAATTAAATCCATTTCCAATTTAAGTCCGAATGAACTGATCAATTTAGCGAGGTTGAAAAAAGCTGCGGAACTTTTAAATGAGGGATTATTGAAAATTTACGAAATCTCGGAGTTGGTGGGGTATAGTTCACAATCACATTTTGGAAGAAATTTTGCAAAACAGTTTGGCCTGTCGCCTACTGACTATGTGAACAGTAAAATAGCAGAGAAGAAAAGAGGATAAATCAACGTGATTTTCGGCCGAAGCGGAACGGAGAAATCGGCCGCGTAATTTTTCCCGCATACATTTTAGTGGTGATCATGACCGCTCTGTCAACACCCCTCTCAAATAGGCAAAAGTCTCCTCAATTTCAAATCATTAGCTACGTATTGTTATTAATATTTATTATGTGTAAATTGTAATAACCAAAATATAGAAGCTATGAAAATGCTTAAGGAAATCGAAAACTGGGGCGATCACCACCACCCAAAATGGCTTGATTTTTTCAGAATCTTATTAGGCCTCGTGTTAATGTGGAAAGGCATTGATTTTTATATCAATATGCAAGCTTTTAGTAATTTAATGAGAGGTGCTTTTCTTGGTACGGCAATCAGCATCAGCCTGCTGGCGCACCTTATTATTGTTTTACATATTATCGGTGGTTTGGCCATCACACTGGGTACGTACACCCGCACATTCTGCTTGATAAACCTACCGATATTAATCGGTGCCGTATTCTTCATCAATATATCTGGTGGAATTTTTAAACCCTATTCTGAATTCTGGATTTCCATTTCTGTACTGGCCGGATTAATCTGTTTCGCCATTGAAGGAAATGGATATTTATCTGTTGAACGACAGAAAATTAATCCTAAAGAAGCAGTTTAGTTAAATTTAACGGTAACCAATTGTGACGATTAACGGCATGAAACGGCTGTTTATGGATGCTTTTTTATTTTTTTATGCATTCTAACTAAATGATTAGCAAGGCTTAAAATATTAATTAAAATATTTGATCGGAAAAGGTTTGGAGATTAACGCCAAATTCCTACTTTTGCAGCGGAGAGCTGGCAGAGTGGTCGAATGCGGCAGTCTTGAAAACTGTTGACTGTAACAGGTCCGGGGGTTCGAATCCCTCGCTCTCCGCATCATAAAAAAAGCCTGAAATCGAGAGATTTCAGGCTTTTTTCGTTTTGTCTCGTCTTTACAATCTCTTTTAACTTATACCCAAAATAGTTTTAAACAAATAGAAAAATTTTGGTACGCAATGTTTAGGATCGATTATTTCAACATAATACCTTTTGGTCGTAAACTACAATAGTTTTGTTTACTAAACAAAACTATTGTAGTTTTGTATCAAACACTTTTTTTTATGATACCTCAAAATATCCTTAATCAGATTGTCCAGGCGCAAAGTCTAAATATAGCAAATAAAGATACAGGGCTAAAAAGAGATGCGCTGCCACTACTGCCAAATTTAGCTTCCCATGCTCTTATTGTATCAGGAATAAGAAGGTGCGGAAAAAGCACTTTACTATTTCAATTATTAAACAGTAAATATCCTGGAGCGTTATACCTCAATTTTGAAGATCCCAGACTATATGAATTTGAAAGCAAGGATTTCCTAAGGTTAGATGAGTTGATCAGAGAGCAAAAACGTTCTGTTCTAATGTTTGATGAAATTCAAATTATACCTGAATGGGAAAGATATGTACGACAGAAATTAGAGGAAGGTTTTAAGGTTGTTGTTACTGGTTCAAATGCCTCACTGTTGAGCAGAGAATTAGGAACAAAGCTTACGGGGAGGCACATTACTAAAGAGTTATTTCCTTTTTCATATCATGAGTTTATCTCTCATCAAAAACTAAAGTCTTCAACTGAATCGCTAATTAACTATTTGACAACCGGAGGCTTTCCCGAATATATTAAAGAAAGAACCGATGATATCCTAAATCACCTTTTTGAAGACATACTGATCCGTGACATCGCAGTGCGTTACAGTATAAAAGATATAAGAACACTCCAGCGCCTGGCCCAGTACCTAATCTCAAATGTTGGGAAGCCTGTATCGGGCAATAAGCTTAAAAACATTTTTGAAGTAGGTGCAACCAGTACTGTGCTGGAGTATTTATCACATATGGAATACTCCTATTTATTACATTTTGTACCGAAATTTAGTTACTCTCTAAAAAAACAAATTGCAAATCCAAGAAAAGTATATGCAATTGATACAGGTCTTATCAATGTAAATTCAGGATCTTTTACCGAGGACAACGGACGTAAATTCGAAAACCTCATCTTTTTGCATCTTCGCCGAATTTATAAAGAAATCTATTATTTTTCAGAAAAAGGAGAATGTGACTTTATTGCATTTAAAAACGGGGCTTTTTATCAAGCGATTCAGGTATGTTATGAACTAAATCCAGACAATCTTGAAAGAGAAGTTAATGGTATGATTGAAGCCTTGGAATTCTTTAATATCGAAGAAGGAATTTTGGTTACCATTTCCCAAAAGGATTTATTCGAAAAAAATGGTAAGGTGATTCGCGTTATTCCTGCTCACGAATATCTGCTTAACTAGCAACAACTCGTAATTAATGGCTATCCTGCCCCATTAAACTTATTAATTACTCCTGTCATTAACCTCAAACCTGCCCGTTTTTAAGTCCAGTACAATTTTAAACACGATGATTTCATCATCATGCGCATCTGTTTTGCCTGTGCCATGCGATGGCAGCTCAGATGGTGTATTGGTTAAAGGCATCATCCGATGGATAATCCCCTGTAAAACATTTTGTTTTTCTGAAGTATCAGTGATTTCTTCAAATTTACCCCAGCAAACCACACTTTTCCAGTTAAAGGTATCACGAATCTGATCAGCCTGGAAGCATACCTGTGGGTTGCTTCTCATCATCCTGATTTTTTGTCCGGGAGCAGAATGGGCATAAACTTTACCATTGCTATACACATAATTAATGGGTACGATATAAGTCATCCCCTGTACATGGCAACCTAAACGACCGATACATTGTTCTTTAAGGAGTTTTTCAATATCCTCTTCTTTTAATGTCCCTAACATTTTCGAAAAATTAATGTTGAATAATTATTGCTACTGGCCTCCTGAAATATCTAAAACAACCCTGCCCTCTATTTCTCCCATTTTCATCTGTTCAAACACATCGTTGATGTCTTCCAGTTTTGCATGATTAATCTGCGCCCTTACCTTGCCATCCACAGCGAATTCGATAGCTTCCTGCATATCTTTTCTCGTACCTACAATAGAACCCCTGATCGTGATCCTATTTAATACGGTATCAAATATAGGAAGATCGAAACTGCCCGGGGGTAATCCGTTTAGCGACAAAGTACCTTTTCTCCGCAACGCAGAGAGCCCCTGACTAAAAGCGATTGGCGATACTGCAGTAACCAATACGCCGTGCATTCCCCCTGTTTGTTTTTTAAGGAATTCCCCTGGATCCTGTTCAAGTGCATTAACCACTATGTCGGCACCTAATTTTCTGGCCATATCCAATTTATCGTTAGAAACATCAATCGCAGCAACCTGTAAGCCCATGGCTTTTGCATATTGAACCCCTAAATGGCCTAATCCGCCAATGCCTGATATAGCAACCCATTCACCTGCTTTCACTTCAGTTTCTTTTAAACCTTTGTAAACGGTAACCCCTGCACAGATAATCGGCGCCATTTCTGCAAAATTTACGTGCGAAGGAAAATGGGCAACGTACCTGGAATCGGCGATTACATATTCTGCGAACCCACCATCAACACTATAACCGCCATTTTGTTGTTCGTAGCATAATGTTTCCCAACCTGTTAGGCAAAATTCGCAACAACCACAGGCACTATACAACCACGGAACGCCAACCACATCGCCTTCTTTAACAGTTTTAACATCATGCCCCATTGCGGCTACCAAACCGATGGCTTCGTGACCAGGCACCAACGGCATTTTCGATTTTACCGGCCAGTCCCCGTTACAGGCGTGCAGGTCGGTATGGCATACACCGCATGAAATTACTTTTACCAGAACCTCATATTGATTGAGCGGTCTGACTGGCAGTTCTTCTATGGCCAGCGGTCCCCCATACTGATGGACAACCGCGGCTTTCATTGTTTTAGGATACATATTTTTTTGTTTAGAATAGATTTCACAATTAAGTTTCAGAAAATCAACAGGCTTTACATCGGAATGCGGTGTTCGGGTGGTAAAACCAAGAGCGGGATCTGAATATGATCAGACATGGTTAATGTATAGCTACCATTGAACAAGCGATAAAAAAATCCTTGTTTCCGATGTACCATCACGAGCATATCGATCTGACCATTTTCCACGATCCAGTCCAGGCCATCTTTAACCCGCTCGCTGTTTACATGCCTGTGATAGATATTTTTGTAGTTGACCCTATCGGCTACCCGATTTAAAAAATCTTCGGTTTTCTGTTTGTAACCTGCCGGTTCCGATGCTGGATGACCGGTATGCATGATGAGTATATCAGCATTAAAAGGTTTTGCAAATTCGGCAAGTGAACATAAAACGGGGATATCGGTATGACTGAAATCGGTAGCGAAGGCAATTTTTTTTAGTTTCTTAAACTGATAACCACCAGGTATGAGCAAAATCGGTATTTCGCGCTCAATCATTTTTCTGGCATTACTACCGACCAGAATTTTGGAGAGCTTACTTGCACTGTTCAAGCCGATTACAACGAGATTCATTTTACATTCAGTAAAATACTTACCAACCTCATCATCCACTTCGCCATAAACCAGTTTCGAATACACTTCTGGTTTAAGGCTGTAATCCTTGTAGGCAGCTTCGTACCTCTTTTCGATCTTATGAAGCAATTTCTCCAGGGCCTTTTTAGCATCGTCTTCCATATGGCTGTATTCTTCAGATGGCCAAACCATCGACGCTGCTAAGGGTGGTACGATAGGAAGCTGAAAAACATGGATTAGTTCTAACCTTGCCCCAATATGGTAGGCCAGGTCAATTGCATAATTTGCTGCATTCTCTGCTGCTGGAGAGAAATCAACGGGTACCAGGATTTTTTTCATATCGTGCGCTGTTTATTAAGCATAAATTTTGAAAGAAATCCATATTAAAAATGTGAGCAGCATCAGCTATTTAAATGATTTTCAACGAAATGCAGTAAAGACCAGGCTTCCTATTGCTTGGCTTCAATAAGGAGGGATTTATAATAGCAGATATAGTGGCATGGTTATTCCCTTAATCAAAAGATCTTTAGGAATTTTACTTTTCGTCCAATATTGAACAATCAATAAGCTTAACAAAAGCACAAGCCAGGCTTTGTACCAACTAAGTATATACCTTGCGCCAGATAGGTAGAGACATGTAGACTATAGATAACAATTTATAGGCTATGAATGTTAAATTCAATGAAACAATTTGCAATATCTTTGCATCATGAAAATCCATATCCTTGGTGCATCCTGTGCAGGCTCTACCACTCTGGGCAACGCTTTATCTGTGCAGCTCAACATCCCTTATTTTGATACCGATAGCTTTTTCTGGGAAAAATCTGCTGTTCCGTACACCGTAAAAAGAGACCCTTTATTACGCAATGAATTGCTTAAAGCTGAATTAAGTCTATTAGATAGCTATATCGTTGGCGGCTCGCTGGTAAGCTGGGGCGAGGAATGGAAACAACAATTCGACCTTGCTGTTTTCCTTTACCTGCCGAAAGAGATCAGAATGGAACGCCTGGTTAAAAGGGAAATAAAGCGATATGGGAATGATATCTATGACGATCCACAGCGGCACAAATTGTTTCTGGAGTTTATCGATTGGGCATCGAAATATGATGACCGCTCCTTTACAGGACGGAATATTGGCATTCATGAAACCTGGCTGGCAAGTGTAAAATGCCCGGTTATGAAAATTGAAGGAGATACCACTGTAGCAGAACGGTTAAGGCGTATTCTTGAAGCTGTTAACCGTAGGTAATTGAAAGCAGAAATATAAATCTTTAAAATTCGTGTAACCCTAACAAATAGCTATGTATCGCAGGTTACATCATCCCATTCGGCGTCTGCATACCCGATAAGCCAATTTAATGCATAATGCCGCTCATAAACCACACCGGGCTCAACAGTAGCCATAACCCGACCATTCAGCCGTGCATCTACGCAAGCCCAATCCAGCCGGTAATATAAATCATTGGCATCAAGTAGTTCTTTTACCGTTTTGCTCTTATTGGCTCCAAGGATAAAAAGATTAGGATCTTTATCTCCAACTACCGGGTATTCATCAAGAGGAATATCGTTAAGATTACACAGCTCCTGAGGGAAGCCAAGTTCATCTACCTTATCCAAAGCCCACAAGAGTGTCCAGATGCATTCACTTTTCCATGTTTCGGCAATTCGCTTTTCGGGAGTTGGGTTTAACAGAAAATCTTTTTCATTTGGGGTGGTATCATCCCAAAGTTTATATTCTTTCAAATAATCAATGGCGTTTTCTGGGGAAATAACCTCAAAAGACACAAAATTGGTAACAGCAAGGATGCAAACACGGGTAGCAATCTCTTGGGGTGTTCTGATGGTGATTTCGGCCTCAGATTCAATACAGGGCAAATAATTGTTAACTTTTATTTTCTTCTCTATAAGGAAAGCTTCGCTCGCTGCTTTCCGTTCAAGCTGTTCAGATGACACACCACTTTGATCAACATCATGATATTTGCTTTCAATCTGAACATCTAGTTTTTCAACCTCAGAACAGCCATCTGCGTCCAAAATCAGATTTAAATATTTATCAAGAAAATGCTGGCTATCAGACCTGCTGATTAAAGTACCAGGTTGAGTAAAAATTATGGCATCGAAGGATAGTGCTAACCGTTCAATCAATGGTTTAAGTTTTTTGGTATCTCCCTCCTCCTGCCACAATGAATATTCACAGTTAATGGTCTCGATTTTACGGAGCAACAGATTCTTCACCTCTGGTTTCTCGGCCGGCAAAGATGATACATAATTATAGAGTCCATTTAAATTAACCGCTAATGCACTATTATCTTCGTTAGAAAAACGGTAGGAAATTTTTGCTTTTTCGCGATATGAAATGTTGATTTTCTGGTCGGCACTAAACAAACCACCTTTAATAATCAGTTCAGCATAGTGATTTTCACCATCCTGACTTACGGATAAAATTCCTTTTGGATAAACTTCTTTTAAGATGTTGGTAATTTTATTGAAACCAATATGATGTGAGTAGAAAGTAGCGATCATACCGAAAGCTAATTATTCTTACACATTAATGCAAATAGACTCTTCAAAAAATCTCAAAAATTAGTTTAGATGCGCAGAAGGTAATTTAAAAAGATAATTTAGTAGAGAGATCTACTTTAATTGATCTCTCTACGTTGCATCTTCCAGACTAACTTTAGTCGGTAAAAACAGTATTAATTAACAGCCATTTGCTGATGGAATGGGCATTTACTGATATCTCCCCCACTCTTATCGGCTATTGCAGGCGCAGCAACGGCAGGCGTAGAAACCGGTCTTCTGCGGTGCTGATCCTGTGTAAGTGGGAACACCGAGGTAAAGAAGTTAGACCAACCGCCTGTACGTACACGCAACAGATCGAATTGCTCTGGCGAACCTACGGCCTGGCCATAGGTATCCGGGCTGGCTACGGTAATGGTCAATATGTTTGATGAATGACCTTGTGCAAATTGTTGCATAACCGCTACAATCTTGTCGGCAGGATAATTCTCATTGATATTATAATCTGTTGGCGCACCATCGGTCATCATATCAGTGCCTTTACCTTCAAAACCGGCAAGCGAGGTTTCGAAACCCGCATATTGGTGGTCAATTGGTAAATCCATCGGACTTGGTGCCGAACTCAAATCTGAAGCTACGGCAGTGCCCAATCTGCGTCCATCGGCACTGGCACCGTTCCATGCACCCATTTCTACATGATTTTCAAAAGTACCCACCCCTGGCTGGATCTGGATCCCGAAAGGATATTCTTCGGTACCGTAACGTGCGGCAAGGTTTTGTAAAGCACTGTACATCTGTGGTAGCGGTTTGGTAAAGGTTTCTACCGAAATCCTGGCGATACCTTCGACAATGGTGTTACCAAAAGTATCAATTTCGTGGTGACCGCGGCCATAACGGGGCAAACTTAAGGCAATATCCCTTAAACGTTTAAAGCGATCAGAACGACTGGCAATGCGCGATTCGCCCGCCAAAGTACTGATAAAAGGTTCGGTCATTTTATAACCCCAATCGCAGCATAAACATTCCAACAGTTCCGGCAATGTGGTTACGGCATTTTTATCATCAAAAACCATGGTTTTAATGGCATATAAAGAGTTGATGGCCGAACTCAGGGAAATATAACACGGACCGTAAATATTATATTTGGTACCACCGCTGTAAAAATCGAGCCCACGACTTAAACAATCATCCATCAATACGTTTAGTATGGGTGAAGGACAAAATTTGGTATTGGCGCCAAAGCCCATTAGCTGACCATTAAACGCTTTTCGGTTTAACAGTTCAAAATGCTGGAAATAGATTTTAACCAGTTCATCAAAATTTTTGATCTGATCAGCAGGTTTCGAATTAAGAGAAACATTTTGACCGAAAAGATATGATTGCCCAGCTGAAGAATAAGTTCTGCCTTGGTTTAAAGCACACTCTAAAGGCTGCAGAGTAGAAAAACCACCTAATGAGAACCAGTTCTCGCCCGGAAATTGGGGTTCATAACAGCCATCGCAGGCATAATTTTGTGCCGATTGCATGCTTACGTTAGAATACCATTTTTTATTATCCTGCGCAAGGCTTCCACCTACACCATCGCCACTGTGGTACAATCCTTCTATAATTTTTTCATCATTAAGCAATATTGGATGTGCTCCACCCGAAAGGATTGCATGCGCTGCTTCTTCTAAAATATCTTTAGGAATATCTTTACGGGTACGCAAAGATAAACATGGTGCATTTAATGGCAGCCTGCCAGATGCGCGGATAAAAAGTTTTGTAACATGGTTATAAGCCGGTTTTGATTGCTCAAAATCTTCCGTTCCATCTGCTACAGTTCCACCTACGGTAATCTGCTGAATCCATTGCCCTAACGATGCCCCCTGTGGGTAAGGCCCAGAAGCGCCACCCATGGCCAGGTTACCAAAAGGCTGATGATCTTCCATAAAAATCCTGTTCTGTTGTACTTTTTCATCGAGTTTAATGTAAAAAGCATCAATAATTTCCTGGGCTTCATCTTCTGTAACATCACCTTTTTTGTAGAAAGGATCCAGTAGCTGATCCATTCGTCCAATGGCGGTAGGTTCACCATTTAAGTGCAGGCAGGAATGCAAAGTGAATATAAACTGAACTGCTTCCACAAAAGTTTCGGGTTTATCGGTAGCGAGTTTTTTCATACGCGCTGCAATGGCCAGCAGATTGGCTTTTTCCCAGGCCTGTCCTTCGGCCATTTTATCGGCAGTTTCCCGCGCCAATTTTTCGTAATTGAGGATGTATTCGGTAATACCTAACAAAGAAAGATAAGAAGAACGGTAAAAATCCTGAAGTTCTTTTGTAGTTGCCTTTTGCTCGTAGGCCAATACCTCATCCATCATCTGCTTTAAACCCTTTTGTATGGCTTTTTCATAATGTGGTATCACGTGGCCAACGCCTGAGGCTTCGCTTAAATTGCTTAAAAAGCCATCCATACGTTCGGTTTCAGAAAGATATTTCATTACATAACGGCCTTCACCCAGCGATAGGTTTGGCATGGCACCAACAATAATTTCCTCCGGAGAAATCCGGTAAGTGTCAGATCCGTATACACATTCGCCCTTCGACTCGATAAAGGCCGAATAGGCGTGCAAACTTCCATCAGGAAAGCGAATTTTACGTCCACGGAAACCATATTCAGGAGAGCTGAACAATTGCAGACTCATGCGTACCGCCCAGCCCTTCCTGATCATGATCGATTCTTTCATGATATCAGCGGGTTTATCGCTGCCATGGTAAGCACTGATATAATATTGGAGATCTTCTTTAATCTCTTCCTGTTTACGATTAAAGTACCAGTTATCCTGCCATAATGAGAAAATATTTTCCATTAAGCTCAATATCCGGTTGCTGGGTACCTTAAAATACTGGTTATGCCTGTTGATACCGGTGGCCATGGTAAAAAGGTAATTTTGATGATTGTAATACATCAATCCATTTTCAGACGCGTCCTGGTAATGGCGGTCTAAACGCGACCAATCTACGCCCGGAAATCTCGACCAATCACCTTTATCAACATAAGTAAAATTGTTACTGTAATCCGGATGTTTCTCCAGCTCAAGATCTTCAATACTCGGGATGTAGAAAAAACCACCGAGATCGGATTTAAGGTGATTAAACAAACGGTCGTTCATAAATCCCTTATCGCCACCGATCTGGTTGCTCATAATATTCTCAAGAATAGAAGCCTCTTTGGCAAAACCGGCAAAATAAATGCCTTCTTCATCAGAAACAGTAACCGATTTCGGCGCCCTGAAACCTGCAGATGATTGTTTGGCACGGCCAAACGGTAAACCTAAACGCAATATTGGTGTAGTATTACCATGTTCATCCTGTAATCTTGCGGATTTGATGTGACTTCGCGAATCGCGGTCAGGGATAATGGTATCGTCTGTTTTACGTCCGATCAGGTCTTCAATCTGATCTTCAGTCATCATATTGATCTGGTTCCAGTTAATCAAAAAACGTTGTGCCAATACAAATGAACCACCAAAATGATCCATGTCTTCGCCACCGATTAAGGTATGTTTGGCAATGGTAATTGGATCGGAAGGATTGTTGAGGTTCTCAGAGAAACGACAGCCCAGCACTTTGCCTTTATTGCCATCCTTACTATTTGATTTTGAAGCCGCGTCCTGAGCAAAATAATGTTTGGTTACTTCTTTAAGTGAATTTATGACCAGATCTAACACCAGTTCGCAGGCGTTTTTGCTATCGCTCTTGATGTGAAACCAAAGGTCGCCCGCAGTATCATCAAATACACCTTTTGATGCATCAAAAACATCAGAAGTATAAGGGTCGGCTGCGGTTGGAAAATTGAGGCGCATACCCTTAGGCAAAGGCAACTTATCGTTATTGCAGATGGCGGCCCAGTTTTTAAAAGAAACACCTAGTATTACAGAGGTATTACGGTCTTTAAGTTCGGGGTGGGTATTGATTTCTTTCCTTAGAGAAGCCATCAGATCAGCCAATTGTTGGCGGCTGACCTGTGTTTTGGCCCAAAAGGTGGTAAAGATGGCGAATGGCGAAGGATAAACTAATCCCCGCTGACAGTGTTTCCATACTTCATCTAATCTTTCTTCCAGTTTTAGTGTAATCATTTTTCGAGCAATTTATATTTGTAGATGGTTAATTATGTCCATTAAAGGATTGGACATTTATAACTGGAAGTAACTAAATTTTTGTGGATTAAAATACCGTATAATCACCCTTATTTGTATAATCAGATAAACCCATTAAGCCAGGGGAGATCAGGACGTCTTCATCCGCACCGCGGTTCAGAAACCAGAATAGTCATTTACAAAAAAACTTAACCTGATAAATCTTGCGTTTTTTTAGGATAATAATTGTTTAAAGGAATCAGAACTATAAATTCTATCTTTCAGTTAAAAAATAATTTGTGGTAAGAATGTAGTCTTTTTAAACAGGCTAAAAGATAGCTACTTATAAATATCATAAGCGCACTAAGTTTTGCGGCAGAACACAGAACATTATTTGTGGGATATAACTATAATTACCTCAATTGTTGTAAAAACAAATTCAGATCTTCTTCCTTACCTAAACCCAACTTTTGTTTAATGCGGTAACGGCTCATGCGTACACTTTTAGGTTCGATACCTAAACGAACAGAAACCTCTTTGTTAGTCAAGCCCATCAACATATAAGAGCAGTATTTTAGATCAAGACGGGTAAGTGCATGGTTGGCTTTTTCCTGCAGGCGTTCAAAAAAAGCGGGATTGGTTTCGATAAAATCTGTCTTGTGTTCTTCAAATACCTTATCCATCTTTTTCTGCTGGTTCACAATCCGTTTAATCTGCTCATCAAGCGAAAGATGGCTTTCAGGATTTACCTTTTCCGGTATAAGCTCCAGCAGTTCGTTTTTTTCTTCGATCTGTAAATTTCCTGCCAATACTTCCTTCTCCAGCCGCTCCTGCCGCTCTTTTAGCAAAACCTGTTCGGTTTGAAGCTGCATTGCCTCTGCCTCTTTTAACTGTGCTTTTAATTCAACAGCCCTTTTTTCCTGATCAATCAGTTCCTGCTTTCTGATCGATGCTTTGAGTTTATAATTATAAGACATCAGCAATAAAAGCAAAGCAGCAATCCCCGTTAATCCCGAAATAATATAAAAGATATTCAATTTCTTGGTATACTTGGTTTGTTGCTGTAAATAAGCAATCTCCCGCTCATTTTTTTGAGATTGATACTGTGCCTCTATCCTAACGGTACTGTTTATTTTTTCTTCATCAAAAGCCTTTTTATAATAATTAAAATACTGCTTTAAATAATTTAATGCTGCCCGCTGATTACCTTTTTTTTCAGCAATATTGGCAAGCCCCTGGTATATCCTGGCCTGTGTTAGCGGCATTTTTACCACTACTCCCGAAATTTTATCCAATCCGGTGAGGAGTAGTTTTTCTGCTTCATCATAATTTCCATCGCGTAATGCATATTCGCTTCTTAACCCATAGCAGTTTAGTAAAACCTCAAGTAAATTTGTCTTTTCAGCAATTCCCATGGCGACATCAACATATTTTTCGGCACTATCACGATAGGAAGCAGGATAATACTGGAAATAGGCGTTGGCCGTATTTAAAGCGGATGCAGCGGTATTACTGTAGGTGACCATGCGGCCAGCCTGCTCTTTCGAAAGTCGAAGCGACTTTTTATAGGTCAACAAAGCAGAGTCGAGCAGATTACGTTTTAGTGTATCCTGCTTAAAACGGTCATAATAACTTTGTCCAATGGTAAAATAAGCATTGTTTAACAAATCAATCTGTTTACTTTTTATCGCGCTCGAGTAACACAACCTGGCGTATTTTTGCTGTTTTAAAGGGTCATTGCCATAGCCATAAAAACTGGCTAAATAGTGATAAATGGTACTTTCGTAATCATCTGCATGCTGGCCTTTAAAAAAATCGAGGGCTTTAAGCAGCTTGGGTAACGACTTATCATTCTCATCGTTCACGAGGTCTAACCAACCACTTCTAAACCAAACAAAGCCCAATGCAATACGGTCTTTTGTTCTTTGAGCATAAACTTGGGCACTATCTAAACTTGCATAAGCACTTTTGAGATCTTTTTTCCATACATATAAATGTACAAGTGTAGCATAGGCCATGGCTTTACTTTTTCCGTCTTTTAACCCCTCTGCAACTTTAATAGCCCCGTTGGCCTGTTGAAAGGATAGTGGAAGGTTTTTTTCAAAATTAGCCTTGGCCAGTTTGCAGTAGATATTAGCCTTTTCTTCTTTTGAAGTGCTTTGCGCCAGCAAATGGTTTAACGAATCTAAATAGATCTTTTGCGCTTCTGCACTTTTTAAAAAAAATAAAAGACAAAGTAAAATAACCGATAATTTTTTCAGTGGTAGCTGCATAATCAAAAATAGAAAGAAACATTTACAACAACAGAATTACGACAATTAATCGAAAATCAGCCATTTTTAAGGTTTTTGTAGTCTCCTTGTAGACGGAATTTGATAAAATGGTAGTCGTAGTGTAGGTTCTCATTTCTTGGTTGAACATAAAGGCACAGGTAACTTTGTATTGTTCAATTTATTAAATGTTAAACTTATGAAACAGAAAACAATTGCAGTAGTTGCCTACATTACACTAATCGGATGGATTATTTCTTATCTTGAATTTAAAAAATCGAAAGATAAAAGTACATTGGCCAATTACCATTTGGGGCAGTCGCTTGGCATTATCATTACTTCTGTCCTATTAAGTGTCTTGAGTAGTATTATCCTGGCCATCATACCCTCGTTGTGCTTTGTAATTTATCTCATTTTATTACTTCCATTTGTATTGATGCTGTTGGGTATGGTTACTGCCAATAATGATTTAGAAAAACCGGTTCCTTTAATCGGACGCATATTTGAAGGGAAATTCAATTTCTAACTGAGCTCGTTATGGCTGCCCAGTGAAAATGTAATGGCTCACATTACAAAATGGCAGCATCTTTGAAAGCATTTTAAACTTAATTAACCTGATCATGAATACTGAACAATATAAACAACTGTTTAACCCAGATGATAGCCCTGGATGGCAGGCGATAGATGATCAACTGGAAAAAATTTATGGTACTACCGAAGCCCGGCATTATCCGCCATTATGCGGAATCCATTATGTAGCTGGGGGAACCGACCCTATAGATGGTGCGAGTATTTATGATAGTAATCACCAAAGCCCTCACCGCCACATCATCAGCTACGGTATGAGCGAACTTTATTACGATGAAGAAAAAGCTGGCGGAGAATTTAGCAAGTGGGGCTTTGAATTTACCTTTAGGTTAGCACCATTTAAAGATGATGAAAAAGATCCTATCTGGGCCATCCAGGTAATGAATAATTTAGCGAGGTATGTATTTTCGAGTGGTAAATGGTTTGAAGAAAATCACTTCATACCAGCTAATGGACCAATAAGGCTAAATACCGATACGCAGATCACGGGTTTTGTATTTGCATTGGATCCGGAACTTGGAAAAATTGAAACCCCTCATGGCGAACTTAGCTTTCTTCAGCTGGTGGGCATTACCGATGCCGAGGTAGAAGAACTGAAAAAAAATCCCTCCATAGGAGCTGTTGAGGAACTGGTTGAAAATCTAAAAAAGGATAACCCTTTATTGATAACAGACCTGAACAGAAAATAAAAAAGCTATGCGAAACATCCTTTTTACACTGCTGGTCTTTTGTTTGATATCTTGTCAATCCAAAAAGGCAGTTCAGCTACATACAGTCCTTTCAAACTCAGAAAGGGCTGTATTTAATATCATGGTGGGTAAAAACGGACCCAACGAAAGAAAACATCACTGTATTATTGATGGCGATTTTAAATGTGCGCTGCAGGCGGTTGATGATAAAGAAAGGGCTTTTAATACGGTAACCAATAAGATAAACGCGTTGGAAACCAACGACATAAAATATGGAAATGACTTAAAGAAAGCAGCGATCAGCTATTATAACGCACTTAAGCAATTCGAAATTTCCGACCGACAGGAGATTGCCCTACAACAGCTAAGCCATGATAAAACAAATACAGCACAGGTGCGCTATAGCGCGATGGCAAAACAGCTGCAATTACTGAACAAAAAACAGGAAATGCGTGAGGTTGTTAATAAAAAGGAAATTAAATTTGCCGAAATACAAAAACAGTTTAACTCAGTTAACCACCTTAATTAATGCGGGAAGCATACTATCCCATTTCCTGTAAAAACAGTTTCAGGTCCTCATCCTTACCCAAACCCAATTTTTGCTTTATCCGGTAACGGCTCATGCGCACGCTTTTGGCTTCAATATGCATCAACTGCGCAATTTTTTTGGTATCCATCTTTAAATGAAGGTAGGCACAGAGTTTTAAATCGAGCGGGGTAAGTTTTTGCTGGGCCTTCTGGTTTAACGTAGAAAAGAAATCAGGATGCACCTGTTGAATCTGGAATTTTGCTTCTTCAAAATCATTATCCAACAGCAATTCTTCATTCCAGATTTTATTGATGTTGAGCTTTTGGTTATCACTCAGTTTTTCCTTAAGCTGAAACAGCACTTCCTTTTTGTGCTCCAACTGCAACTGACTGGCCATTACTTCCTTCTGCAATTGCTGCTGCTGACTTTCAAGCAAGAGCTGCTCCGCTTTTAATCTGGCCTGCTCTTCTTTTTCGAATTTCATCAGCAGTTCGGCATCCTGTTTTTCTAAATGCAATTGCCTTTCGCGCTGTAAAGAGTACTTTAACCTGAAGTGGTAAGAACGGAACATAAATATAAGGCCCAAAATGGAGGCAATGGCAATACCGATGTACAGGTACTTTTGTTGCCGCGCATATTGTGCGCGTTGCTTTAATAGCTTTACCTCATTGTTTCTTTTTTCAGCCTCATACTGTACCTCTAATTTTTGAGCATTTAGAGTCCGTTTTTCATCAAAATATCTGCTATTGTATTCGGTTACCCGTTTCTGAAATGCCAAGGCTTTTTCATAGCTTCCCTGTTGCTCATAAAACTTAGCCAGAGCGGTTACAATATTGATTAAAGTATAATAAGAAGGTACTTTTTGAGTTTTTAATATGCTATAGGCTTCTTGCAGATAGGCTTCAGTCATCACAAAATTTTTGCTCCTCTTGGCATATTCACTTAAAATCCCCAAACTGCTTGCCCTGATTTCTTCACCGTTGATGGCACCTTTCATAACTTCGTTAGCCAATCCAGCATATCGGATGGCATTGGCTTTTGCAGCCTCATCCGTATCAGAAAAATAACGCAGGTAATAATCTGCGCTATTGATACAGGCAATACCATAAGTTTTGCGGGCAACATATTTAGGATATTGCTGATAAAGGTTTTGGGCTTTATTTAAATAGTAAATGACACTGTCTCGAAACACTGGATTTTTAGTGCTGGCGTAATTATAATCTGCAGCAACAGATAATGCAGTATAACAATTGCCCAACAAATTATAATCGGTAGTTTTTAAGGCATTTTCGGTAGCAGCCCTCGCATATTTATTTACATTTTTAACATCATCCCAATGGGTATTGATCATATAAAGCAGGTAATATATTTTGGCGCTAAGGTAAGGGTCAGCTGTTTTCTCCAACAACTTTAGTGCAAGTCCACAATATTTGGTAATCTGCTCCGAATTATCTATCGCATTATAGAACAAAGCCTGTGCATAAAAAGCGTAGGCCATTGCGATGGGCTGCCGCGATTGCTGCGCGATAAACAATGCACTATCGCCAGCTTTTTTTGATGAAACAAAATTTTTGGTTGTGGCATATATACTAGCCTGTATGGTATAGGCTTTCGTAACCTCTGCTAAATTTTTAAATCTTAAAGCTAAAGCTGCGCTCTGTTGAGCTTTTCGTATCGCTGCTTTATAATCGCCATTAATTCTACTTTGCTCCGCAAGCTGCGTGAGCAATGCCGGTTTATCTTTATCGCTTAACTGATTGAGTGCAGTACTATCTAACAAAGTTTGCCCACTCGTCATCAAACAGCTGGTACAAATGATGATTAAGAGAAATATCTTTTTAAAATGTTGATGTTTCATAGGGTAAAATTAACATAAAGATTGGCCTTGATGGTAATTGTAGACAAAATCCAAAAAACAGAAAACAACACAACAAACTGAAATACAGATAATTAAATTAAGCTGTAGATGTATTGTAGACGTTTTGAAAAATGCTGTAGATGCTCTGTAGGCGGCAGATTCTTTTAGATGATGAAGGTTTACCCCAAATTTGACTTAAATATTTTTTCAACCTAAAAACAGAAATCATGGACAACAAAACCCTTTCAATCGTTTCTTACATCACCCTTATTGGTTGGTTAGTCGCTTATTTTGTCGGAAAAGATAAAGCTGATACTTTGCTTAAATATCACTTAAGACAGTCGTTAGGCCTTGCCATTGTAAGTATTATTTTCAATATAGCCTTTACCATCATTGCCGGCATAGTACCTAGTTTATCCTTTTTAGGATTTGTGGGTTATGCATTTATCATCCTTTGGATCATTGGAATCATCAATGCGGCCAATGGCGCATTAAAACCTGTTCCATTTATTGGTAAATGGTTCGAAGACAAGTCTTCATTTGTTGGTAAATACTAAGATAAAGTTATGCGCCTCAAAATTTAAAAGATCATGCAATTGGTGATGGTATTTGCCATCACCGCATGTTTTTAACATTAGCCAAAGATTAAACTTAAAGTTAAACCTTAAACGGATGGTATAGGAATTGAAGCATATTTTATACTGTAGATAATCATAAAAATGGAAGCATTTAAATACTTCGAACAAGAAGGAAACAATTATAACCTTAAAGTACAAAAGGGACTTTTATTTACCCTTGCTATGGGCTGTGTTGCAGCTATAGTTGCCATATTGATGTATAGCACCAGCAAGGCGACATTTTTCTATGTTGCTTTATTTGCTTTTATAGGCATAATGTGCATCCTGCGTACAACGGGCGCCATTATATTCAATAATCAAACCCGCGAAATACAGCGTAAACGATTTTTCTTCAGTGCTCCGGTAAACTATAGTTTTGATGATTTTGACCATTTCCTCATCTCAAAGCAAAAAAGCTATTTTATCACCATCATGGTTCAGGCCATTATGATCATGAGAAAAGATAATAAAACCAGACATATCCTACTGGCACAAACCTTATTTACCGCAAAACCCCTGCAAAAACTTAGTGAAGAAGTAAGTACGATCATGGGCTTGCCGCAAAATTAAAATCGCAATACCTAACTATGACAGGATATAATCTAAAAATTGAAAGTGGACGTTTAAGTTTTCAGCCTGAACGGGATTATAAAGGCAAAATTTTATTTTTTTCTTTCCTTGCGGCAGTAATATTTGTGGTAACGCCTATGTTAAACCTCTATCGGGATACGTTCTGGGGCGTAATGGCCATTGGGTTTGTAACGGCACTAACAGCACTTTACGATTTTATCTTCCATTTTAGTGTCACCTATATTTTCGACCAGTATACAGGGCAAGTTTATAAAAAGATCCCCGGTTTACTTACCCGCAAGATTATGGCTTTCGAGGATGTATATATCCTCCATGTACAGGAAGATGGGCTGCTACACTATGCCTTATCGCATAAACAGAATAAATTTGGCAAAAGCTTTGCCATTAGCCAAGCCTTTGGCAGCAGCCGCAAAAGTCAGCTCAGGCAGGCAGCTTTTGAAACAGAAGTTTTAGCGGAAATTGAAAAAATCATCCATCGAAGCAAATGATAAACAAGCGCTTCAAACGTCCTTATTAAATACGATAAAATATTAAGCTGGCCAACATAAAAAAACATGAACAAAGGACTTTCGATATTCTGGATAATTTACATGCTGTTTTTCGCTATTCCGTTCCCCATGTTCATCTATTACAGCACCAAGGACGATAGCATACCCAACCTAATAACCGACAATCCTTGGTATTCACTTTCGATACTGGCCATATCTGTACTATTTTGGGCAATATTATTAATTGGTTATTTCAAGAAATGGGTAATCCGCAATTTTTCGATTAAACATAATATAGAAAAACTTAAAACCACCGGCGAACCGAGGGAGGCCAGGATATTAGAATCCACAAAAATCCATAAAACTGACGCTGCCTATGACGCCTATGAACTTACCTTGCAGTTTAAAAATCTGTCGGGCAGCCTGATTATGCAAAAAACCATCGTAAATGATGCAAAACCTTATGAACGCCGATACGAAGCGGGCAAAACCATTGGCATCCTGCTGGATAAGGAAGTAAAAAACGTTCCTTATTTTATTGTTGCCGCTACAGTGGTAAGCATTAAAAAAATGACCATATTTTTGACCAGCCTGGCCTGGCTTACTTTTGCCTCCCTTGTTGTTTGGTATTATATTTATTCCTACAATTTAGAAAGCATGGGTATGGGCTGGCGTTTCATGGGAATCGGCCATCCTTTATTAACCTGCGCCTTTATGCTGCTACTTTATCGTGCTTTCGGTGCTTTTATAGCTAAAAAATTTATCGGTAAACCAGATCAATTGTTCCTGATTAAATTTAAAGGTACGCAGACTACTGCCAGGCTGCTCAAAGTCAGCCAGACCGGAACGTATATCAACGAGCAGCCGATGGTTGATTTTGAACTCGAATTTACCGATCAGTTTAACCGGAAGCACCGGGCAAACATCAAAAAAATTGTAGATCTGCTAGACCTGGATAGTGTTAAACAGCCGAGTTTTTCTATTTTTTACCTGAACGAGAATCCACAAAAAATTGCCTTTGAAAGTGATCTTAACGAACTTAAAGGAGAATTTTAATGAAAAATTTCAGAAAAATTTATGGCCTGGTTTTGCTGCTCAGCTTATTCAGTTTGAGTTGCAAACAAATTACCAAAAGTATAAATGAAACCTTTCAACCAAACGATTCATTAGTAAGCTATAATAAAGAAAACAGTTTTAAACAAAATGGCGTAGCTAAAGGCATTACAAAATCATCTTCTACCACCTCTATAGAGCGCCAGCAAGAAAGAATTACTGTTAAAAACGATGATACCGTCGATATAGCTGAAATGGAGCTCAAAACAAATGAGATGTTCAAAGACATTGAATTGTTAAAACTAAAACAAAGCCCGGCGACAGCTAAAGAAATAAAGAAAAGGGTAAACCGGTTTTTAAAAGAGATGAAACTGGAAGAAGGCGGGCTTAAAACCATTGATACAGAAAAATCTACAGTAAAAACTAAAAAAGGATTATTAAGTCCTGCTGAACTGGCATTAGCACAAGAACGGTTAAAGAAAATCCCTCAATACCGTAACAAAGAAATTATCGTATATCAATCTGTTCATTTTTACGATAATGGCGCTATAAATATAATGTTGCGGCACCCTGTAAACCTCCAATATGCCGATGCTTATGAATATCGGGATGGGGAGTGGTCTTTACCGAAACCCGTATTGGCCAGAGATATTGAAGGCAGAACCTTCCCTTTAAGCAGAATGCATTTTGAATACGCATGGAAGGTAATCAAAATCTATAATGAAAAAGCAGCTCAGATTGAGGGGGCTGTGCCAACTAATTCAGTCTACATTTCTATCTGGGATAACGATATGCGCTGGTTTCCCAGAAGTATCAACGGTACCCGTGATCGTTTCGATATACAGTTTAATGATGATGGCACACTTAAAAGTTTTAGGCAGGAGTTCTGATATCCTTCCCTTAAATATCGAATAAATCATCCATAGTAACCTCATTTTGTACCAAGCCAGTTGCATACATATTACTCTTAATACCATGTGTTGTAACCATTGCTAAAAACAGTGTTTTTTTAGTCTTACTCTCCCGGCGGAAAGCATCAAGTTTGTACTGTAGCTCGGCAGCATAGGTTTTGTCTATTGCGAACTCGGTATTGGAGAATTTCATTTCACATACACTGATCACATTATCCTGACGATCGAGCAATAGATCGATCTGTGTACCGTTTCCCGTTTTTGGTGCATCTCGCCAGGCTGAAGTTTCCGTAAACACACCAGCAATACCTAATGCTTGTTTAATATTACTTAGATGTTTCATGCAGATACCCTCAAAAGCATAGCCACTCCAACTTTTCCAGGAAGATGTAGATGATTTTTTTAGCCATGTACCTGCGCCGGTAGATCTGGAATGTTCGATAAATTTGAGGTAAAAAAGGCTGTATTCGTCACTAAGTTTATAAATGCTTTTATTGGCATTTTTATGGAGCGGCAGATATGGCGTAATAAAACCAGACTCTACCAATTCTTCAAGTAAGATACTCGTAGTTCCCCCGCTTTTTAGGTTACAAGCGGCAATAATTTCGTTTCTTGTCAATCCCGATGGTTTATCAGCAAGTGCTTTAACTACGGCAATATGCCTGTCTGCGGCTTCGAAAAGAGAGCGGTAAAGGTTTACAAATTCTGTTGACAACAAGCCATCTTTAGTAAAGCAAAGCCTGTCGATAGCCTGAATTGCACTTTCACCTTTTTTAAGTTCCTTTAAATAATGGGGCACACCGCCCATTACCATAAAAACATTCAAGATCTGGTAACGGTCGAGATAGATATTATTTTTTTTAAGGTACAGTTCCGTTTCATGCAATGTAAAAGGTAAAAGACGTATTTTTCGCGTCAGCCGGTTATGTAAACCTCCTTTACTGTTCACAACTTTTTTGATCATCCATGTGGCAGCAGATCCACAGATGGCCACAATTAAATTTGGCTGTTGTGATGCCCATTGATTCCAGAAATATTCAAATGCAGAAAGAAAACCTGATTTATGCGAGCTTAACCAAGGGAATTCGTCGATGAAAATTACCGCTTTTCTTTTTTTGAGTATTGGCGTTGCAAATTCTTTGAGTTGCCAGAAGGCTTCCGTCCAGTTTTTTGGTGTTGCAGGTGCCAATCGGGAACCTAAAGCCTCTGCCATCGCCCTGCTAAAATTAAGTAACTGCTCCGTAGCATTTGCATTATGAACGCCCGAAAGTTCGAAGATAAGTTGTTTTTTAAAGAACGAACGGATTAGAAAGGTCTTTCCAACCCTTCGCCTGCCAAAGATGGCTAAAAGTTCTGATGAAGGTGATTCGAGTACCTCTTCGAGTATTTTTCTTTCAGCAATTCTTCCAATGAGCAATTCCATTTTCTTTTAATTAATTAGCAAATGTATTAATTTATCCGCAGCCAAAACATATAGTAAACATACAATTTTGGCTGCAGATAAAAAATTATCCGCAGCCAAAATATACCGAAAATATATAGTTTTGGCTGCAGATAAAAAAAGACACTTAAATAAAATGCTTAAAATCAGAAGAAAACAAGTAACGCTGTACACCTGTGCTTTCTCTTCGTGTTCTCTCTGGTTAAATAATTTGCAGCTTTTGTGACGAATACACTGAAACCACAGAACATTCTTAAACATCCACCCAACTTAGTGCCCTCTGTGCTTTTCTCTCTGCGACCTCTGTGGTTAAAACAAGAATATTACAGCAATCCTCTCAATACCACCCAAACATTTTCTGCCAAAATCTTATCGCCTTCTGCCGTAGGGTGAATACCATCGGCCTGGTTTAATTTAGGAACACCGCCCACTTTATCCAATAAAAAAGGGATAAGGGCCATTTGATTTTTCTTTGCCAGTTCCGGAAACATATTTTTAAAGTCTGCAGCGTATTTTGCCCCCATATTTGGTGGAACCTGCATACCTGCCAATACCATCTTAACATCCGGGTATTTAGCTTTTACCCGATCGATAATGGCCTGAAGATTTTTAGTGGTTTGCGCAACGGGCAATCCCCTAAGCCCATCATTAGCGCCCAGTTCGAGTACAAAAATATCTACCCGCTGTTTAAGCAACCAGTCAATCCGTGCTTTTCCGCCAGCAGAAGTTTCGCCACTTAAACCGCCATTAATTACATTATAAGGCATTTTTAAAGAATCAATCCGATTTTGGATCAATGCAGGGTAAGCTTCGGTTGGGTCGAGTCCATAACCTGCCGTTAAACTGGTACCGAAAAAAAGGATATTTTTCTGCTTGGTTGCCACAGCAGTCTTCTTTTGGTCAGTTGAATCTAAAGTTTTATCTGAATTGTTTTTACTTTGCGGGTTTCCGCAGCTTATCACCACAAGGCTCAAAACAAACAGCCCCATTAATCGTTTTCGTAACATATCTAATTAATCTGTATCTAATTATCTTAACAGGCATTGCCACGTTATGTTTGGCAAAACCTATACGCAAACCCTAAAAATTCAGCTATTGGAAAGCATATTGAACATCCGAAATGTAAGCAAAATTTACCAAAGTGCGGGACGGGAACTCACCGTTCTGGATCATATTAATTTTTCGATAACTGCCGGCTCAACGGTAGCTATTACAGGACCATCAGGAAGCGGAAAAACTACCTTACTAGGTCTATGCGCCGGATTGGACAGGGCCAGTAGCGGAACAGTTGAACTGAACGGAATTGCACTCGAAAAATTAAACGAAGATCAGCGCGCTGCCGTTAGAAATCAATACGTAGGGTTTATTTTTCAGAATTTTCAGTTGCTGCCTACATTAACCGCTTTAGAAAATGTAATGGTTCCTTTAGAATTAAGAGGTGCAAAAAACATCCGCTCACATGCCTTAGAACTACTGGATAAAGTTGGGCTGGCCGACCGTTCGCATCACTACCCCATCCAGTTATCGGGTGGAGAACAGCAGCGCATTTCGCTAGCAAGAGCATTCTCTAACCAACCCGCTATACTCTTTGCAGATGAACCTACCGGAAACCTCGATGCCGAAACCAGTGAAAAAGTAATCAAATTGCTTTTTGATTTAAACAAAGATGCCGGAACCACCCTGATCATCGTAACACATGACCTTGAGTTGGCTGCCAAAACGGAAAGAAATATTAAAATTAAAGGTGGCATCATCATTTCAGACGAAAATCCTGCTTATGTCCAATAGCCTTCCAAAACAATCTGTTCCGTTTTCCTGGCTGTTTAAAATGGCCTGGCGCGATAGCCGGAAAAACCGCGCCCGTTTGTTGCTCTTTATCTCTTCAATTATTTTGGGCATTGCGGCCCTTGTTGCCGTTTATTCTTTTAAAGATAACCTGCAAAAAGATATTGATGCACAGGCAAAAGAACTTACAGGGGCTGATCTGGTTTTAGACAGCCGGAAGGGAGTGAGCAAAGCCATGCAAAAAATGCTCGATACGCTTGGCGATGAGCGATCGCAGGAGAAAACTTTTGCCTCAATGATTTATTTCCAAAAAGGTGGAGGCAGCCGTTTGGTACAAATGAAGGCTCGGGAGGGAAATTACCCTTACTATGGTGCGATAGAAACCATTCCCGCGGATGCAGCCAGGCACTTTCAATCTGGAAGAAATGCCTTGGTAGATCAAACCCTGATGCTGCAGTTTAATGCAAAAGTTGGCGACTCAGTTAAAGTGGGCGATCTTAATTTTAAAATCCTGGGTACATTAACCAAGGCACCAGGCCAAACCGGTATCGGTGCCAGCATTGCACCAACAGTATATATTCCATTGCAGCTGCTTGATAAAACCAATCTGATCAAAACCGGAAGCCGGATCAATAACAAATTTTATTTCAGGTACAACAAACCGTCTGGAATAGATGAATGGGTAAAGAAGAACGATAGTAAATTAGAGCAGGAAGGCTTTGATGCCGATACCGTAGAATCGAGAAAAGAACAGACCGGAAGATCTTTTAAAGATGTAAACCGTTTTCTGGCCTTATCTGGTTTTATCGCTTTGCTACTGGGTTGTGTTGGTGTAGGTAGTGCTATTCATGTATATATCCAGGAAAAATTAAGCGCCATTGCAACGCTAAGGTGTTTGGGATTAAAATCGCGTCATGCCTTTTTGATCTACCTGATACAGGTATTTTTTATTGGCTTAATTGCTGCAGTATTAGGGGCAGCTTTAGGCACGGGTATACAGTTTTTGCTTCCATTGGTGTTAAAAGATTTTCTACCGATCGAGATTACCATGCAGGTTTCGTGGCCGGCTGTAGGTCAGGGTATTTTGTTGGGGTTGATCATTTCAGTCCTCTTCGCCCTTCCCTCGCTCTTATCCGTTAGGAAAATTTCGCCATTAAACGCCATCCGGATATCTTTTGAAAAAGCAGGCGGGAAAAGAGATCCGTTAACCTGGGTAGTGTATTTACTGATGGCAATCTTTATTACTGCTTTTACACACCTGCAGATGAAAACATGGCTGCAAACATTTGCTTTCACCGCCAGTATTGCCGTTGCTTTTTTACTGTTGATTTTACTGTCTAAAATTCTGATGTTTCTGGTGCGAAAGCTTTTGCCCAACTCATCCAGTTATTTATGGCGACAGGGATTTGCCAACCTCTATCGCCCGAACAACCAAACCTTAATGCTTACCGTTTCTATAGGCTTATCAACTGCATTTATCTGCACCCTGTTTTTTGTACAGGGCATATTAATGAGTCGTGTTACACTGTCATCCGGTAACAACCAGCCCAACATGGTGATGTTCGATATCCAGAACACGCAGAAGGAAGGATTGGATAGTTTAACCAAAGCTTTTAAACTACCTTTAATGAACCAGGTGCCGGTAATTACTATGCGCATTGAGGAGATTAACGGAAAGAAAGCCAGTGCAGACACTACTAACAGGAGAGCTTACCGCAACGAGATTAGAGCGACTTACCAGGATACTTTAACGGCAGCAGAGAAAATTACAGCAGGCAAATGGACCGGAAAAATAAAACCTAATGAAACGGTTTATATTTCGCTGGATCAGCGTTATGCCCAATCTATTCATGTTGGCCTGAATGATAAAATCCTTTTTAACGTTCAGGGCATGATGATCCCTACAGTTGTTGGAAGTTTAAGGGAAGTAAACTGGAGCAGAATGCAAACCAATTTCAGGGTCGTTTTTCCTGCCGGAGTGCTAGAAGAGGCACCACAGTTTCACGTATTGATGACCAGAGTGCCATCGGGCGAAGTTTCGGCGCGTTTTCAGGGAGAAGTGGTTCAAAAATTCCCTAATATTTCTGTGATTGATTTAGACCTTGTGTTAAAATTACTGGATGAATTGCTGAGTAAGATTGGTTTCGTAATTCAGTTTATGGCTGGCTTTAGTATGGTAACCGGCTGGATTGTGCTTATTTCATCAGTATTAACCAGTAAAAACCAGCGGATAAAGGAAAGCATTTTATTGCGCACCATGGGTGCGAGCAGAAAGCAGATTTTAGCAATAAATGCGATCGAATATTTCTTTTTAGGTGCTTTTGCGGCAGGTGCCGGTTTAATTCTGGCCATAGGCGGGAGCTGGGCATTGGCTAACTATACTTTCGATGCGGCCTTTATACCTCCTCTTGTGCCAACCCTATTGTTGTTCGGTTCAATTGTATTGCTCGTAGTGGTTACAGGTGTGTTAAGTACAAGAAGTATTTTGAACCAACCACCGTTAAAGATTTTAAGAACGGAAAGTTAATTCAACCTAAACTATATCATAGTAACTTTTTTTCGAGAGATAATACTGCTATTTGGTTTGTACCAAACAAGATTAACACAAATCTTAAATATCATTTAACCAAAACTTGCCCGTTTTACGGGAGATAAAAAGAATGCACACAGATAAATAAGATTGTAAAATCTGTTTTTATCTATGTGCATTTTGGTCAAAACCCTTAATTAATGGAACTTATCTTATGCAGCATCAATTGCCTCACGAAGTGCTTTGGCGGCTGCAGCCGGATCTTCAGCGCCGTAAATGGCAGCACCTGCTACGGCTACTATTGCTCCTGCTTTGATAACAGCGGCAACGTTATCAATATTTACCCCACCTGCAATTGAAACCGGAACACCAGCTCTTGCAGCCTCATCAATTAAAACCTGGATAGAATATCCAGCCGTCCACTGTTCATCTAAACCCGCGTGCAGTTCTACAAATTCTACACCTAATGCGGTCACTTCCTGTGCTCTTTTAACCCGGTCAGGATAACCAATTGTATCTACAACCACGCCTTTGCCATGTGCTTTTGCGGCTTTAACGGCTCCAATAATGGTTGCATTTCCTGCAGCACCCATTACGGTTACTAAATCAGCACCGGCTTTAAATGCGATATCAGCTTCCAGTTCACCCGCATCAGCAGTTTTTAAATCTGCAAATACCAGTTTGTCAGGATGTGCTGCTTTCATTGCGGTAATCACCGTCGAACCCATATTTTTGATCAAAGGAGTTCCCAGTTCAATAATATCTACATAAGGCGCAACTTTTGCTGCTAATGCCAGTGCTTCTTCTGTTGTTAATAAATCTATTGCTACTTGTAATTTTGCCATGATGGTATTGATATATAATAATTAACTAAATTGTTATTCGAGATTGGCGTGTCTTTTCCAGAGTTCTTCTGCAGGTTGACCGCTTAATTTCCAAAGCGACTGAAAAACGGCATCATTAAGCAGGAGCAGAAATTGTTCGAAAAGGCTTCCGGCATATTGGGTAGATACCTTTTTACTGTGATCTTCTTTCTCTGCGGCCGGAACTAAAACCAGGTGATTGCATAATTTTGCCAAAGCCGATTCTGCATTGGTGGTAATGCCCACTACATTTGCACCTGCACTAATCGCTTTTTCTACTGCCCGCACAATAGAACCTGTTGTTCCGGAACCCGATGCTGCAATTAATAAATCGCCGGTGCCAATGGCCGGACTGGTGGTATCGCCAACATAATATACAGTTAGCCCAAGGTGCATCAAACGCATAGCGGCCGATTGCATTGCAAAACCCGAACGGCCTGCAGCTGTAATAAAAATCCGTTTCGCATGCTGGATATGGTATATAAAAGGAATAAGCTGATCTAACTGCACTTTTTTGGCTAATTGTGTATTCTCCTCTATAACCCTGTCTAGGTTCATTTGCAGATCCCAGGCCAATTGCTGATTATCCAGCTCATCTGTCAAAACTTCATTATTGATCATTTCTACTGATTCTTTTGATTCCATTCTGCTTTACATTAATGGCTCAAAGGTATGGTAGCCGGCTAAAACGAGGATTATACATTCCGCCATTTATATGGGACAATTTGGAAATACCGATAAAATAAAGTCATGCATTAGCCATAATTAATGCACCTTTTCCGAATAGTCCACCACAATTATCATTTAATCCAATCGCGAAGAATTTAAGTTTTTAACTTTAACCATCATGAGTTTATCAACAGAAAGCACGCATCTGGAAAGGGCTATTATTTACATCCGCGATTTAAGCAATTGCCCGCCCAGCTACCTCAACGATCCGGGCAGAAAAGAATTCTTTGAAATTGTTTGGCTTAAAAATGAAGAGCCTTTACACGCCCTGCAACAATCCGAATTTGACAGCAAAGGTGATTGGATTTATCTGATTCCGCCTTACCGTGTACATCAGCTTAATAAGACAGGCAAAAATGGGGTATTAATCTCATTTAAAAGATCTGTATTGGAAGGGGAAGAAAAAGAATTTTTGCTTGATCTGTTCAAAATCTTTAATGTTCAGGGCGAATTTTCGTGCCTGAGGCTCAATACAGAAACAGCAGCAGAGCTGAGCAGCATTTACAGATTAATTGAAGATGAATACCAGAAAGCAGGCAACAATTTCATTATTACGAAGGCATTGTTAAAGGTGTTTTTATTAAAATTGATACAAGTTAAAGAACATGAATTTACCAGCCATGATGTACAGCAAAAAAGGGTTTATGAATTTTTGATGTTGCTCGAAAGCAACTACCAACAGGTTAGAAATACTGATTTTTATGCGGGCAAAATCGGTATCAGTTCTAAACGACTGAACCAGATTTTAAAAGAAAAACTAAACAAAACCGGCATGCAGATCATTCACGACCGCATTATACTGGAAGCTAAACGAAAAATTATACACAGTGAGCAAACCATCAAAGAGATTGCCTACGAACTTGGATTTTCAGACAGGCCATACTTTAGCCGTTTTTTTAAAAAACAGACGCAACAAACACCAGAAGAGTTTCAAAAACAAGCCAGAAACCACATCGAATCAAAATTTAATACACTTGTTTAAAAAAACTGACATGTTTTGCGAATAATCAATACTTTTACTTTTATGATCAGATTAAACAGCGATACGCCCAACGATATTCTTCAGGATGTGAAAATCGGAGATATGGTTACCGATACTTTCAGCAAAACCGGCCTGGTAGAAAGCATAGAAATAAAAGATAATGGCCTGTACCGCATTTACGAATTTAACCTTGTTACCGGAAGAACCATTACGGTTAAAAAATAGCTGGGGTTAAAATCCTATATTTAATCACATTTACCAAATACTTCTAGCCAAATGTCATTATTGATCCTGCTTTTCGGTATTCTATTGCTTTTTGTATTGATCTTAAAAAAGATTAATCCTATGATTGCCTTACTAGCTGTGGCAATTATTACAGGTCTTTTATTAGGAATGCCCGCTACGAAAGTAATGAACTCCATTAGCAACGGAATTGGCAGTACCTTAGGCAGCATGGTAATGGTTTTGGCCCTTGGCGCCATGATGGGCAAACTGATTGAAGATAGCGGATCAGCAAAAAAGATCGTTTTCATTTTGATCGGCGCTTTTGGCAAAAAGAATATCCAATGGGCTGTACTGTTAACGGGCTTATTGGTTGGGATTCCATTATTTTACAATGCTGGCTTCGTGGTGTTAATCCCTTTGGTTTTTGCCATTTCAGCAGCAACGGGGCTATCAAAATTATATATTGGCATCCCGATGGCCACGGCCCTTTCGGTTACCCATGGTTTTTTACCTCCTCACCCCGGTCCTGTCGCTTTAGCCGGAATTTTCCATGCCGATATTGGCAAAACCTTAATTTATGGATTAACTTTAAGCGTACCCATTGCGGTTATTGCCGGAATTTACTTTCCCCGATCGATTCTCAAACGGGATCAATCAGCAACAGTCCACAACTTTAGCATTAGAGAAGAAGAAAATATTCCCTCTGCCTTAAGAAGTTTTATTACCGCATTGCTTCCGGTATTTTTAATCATCGCCGGAACCATTGGGAGCGGTATTAAGATAGGCTATATTGGTAAGCCGCTGTTTACATTTTTGGCCGATCCTACCGCGGCCCTGTTAATTTCGGTTATTATTGCGCTGGCACTACAAAAAACTTCTATTACAAAAGTTATGGAATCATGTGCAGAAGGAGTTAAAAGCATTGCCATGATTATCCTGATTATTGCCGCTGGCGGTGCCTTTAAACAGATCCTGATTGATAGTGGTATGGGCGAAACGGTGAAACAGCTTACCGGAGGTTTAAATTTATCGCCATTACTGCTCGCCTGGTTAATTACGGCATCACTTCGGGTAACCCTGGGTTCAGCAACGGTGGCTGCTTTAACAGCATCGGGTATGGTACTTCCCTTAATTGGCCCCGGCGCATCGCCAGAGTTAATGGTATTATCAGTTGGTGCCGGAAGTTTAATGTTCTCTCACGTTAACGATACCGGTTTCTGGATGTTTAAGGAATATTTTAACCTCAGCCTTAAAGAAACTTTCAGTACATGGACCATGATGGAAAGTCTGGTTTCTGTTTTAGGGATTTTAGGCGTGCTGGTATTGAATCAGTTTGTATAGGAACAGAGTTGTCAACTTTCAATAGCCGTTTCGCCAGTAAGTTGACAACTCTTCAAGAGCTATAGATTTATCCGGTAGATGGTGTTCCAATCAGACTTTTGATCTTTTTTGGAAAGCAGTTACAGTAGCTATTAGGTTAAAACAGCCCCGCTCCCGCTTCTGCCGATTGAAAAAATCGGCATCCCGCTCCGATCGCCCGCCTGCTACGGACAGGGGTTTAAATGGCCACAAAACTGCAGCTATCCAGGGTAAAATAAACCCGACCGACAGCATTATTACTCCCGCCTTCGCGAGAATAACGATCGTATTATAACGAGCGCCTTAAACCCCTATCCGCCTATCGGCACCTTTCCCCTGAAAGGGAAAGGACTAAAAAACAAATTATCGCATCCTGCAATACAAACCTTGCTATATGCATCCTGCTATCTGCACCCTGCTACCCGGCATAGCAGATTTTCGCCGGAAAAAGCACGAAAATCTTTGCACTTCCTTTCATAACCCCACGGCCCAAGGCAGGATCAAAGCGAGAGCGGTGGAATAAGGTAAGGGCTAAGAGCCTCGATGCTGCCGCAAATAAGATTTCCGTAGCTTTTTACAAGAAAGGATGCAAGCCTTGGATTTTTGTTTCTTTTGGGCCAAGCCAAAAGAAAGAACCCCTCGGCGGCGGTGAGCCGAGGCAAGCCCGTGCGAAGGGCAAAACCTACATTGTCATTCTGAACGCAGTGAAGAACCCGTAGGCTCTGCAAAGCAAATCTTTCCATCAAAAGATCCTTCGTACCTCAGGATGACAGCCAAGGAGAATTTCCTCTACTCCATGCGATCTGCACCCCGCTATTTGCACCCTGCTACCCGGCCTGGCAAATTTCCGCCGGAAAAAGCACGAAAATCTTTGCAGTCCCCCTCATACTCCCACAGCCCAAGGCAGGATCAAAGCGAGAGCGGTGGAATAAGGCAAGGGCTAAGAGCCTCGATGCTGCCGCAAATAAGATTTCCGTAGGTTTTTACAAGGAAGGATGCAAGCCTTTCAGTTATGCCTTTGTGTTTGTTGTTTTTAACGGCAGGCATGCTTTCGCTGCGCTCAGGTTGGTTACCTTTTTATCAAGAAAAAGGTAAGAGCCCCTCGGCGGCGATGAGCCGAGGCAAGCCCGAGCCAGGGTAAGAAAATAGCAACTGCCTTAAGATTCCCGCCTGCGCGGGAATGACGACTATACTATTACCTAACCTTATACTCCATCCTATCCGGCTTCGCAGATTTTGGCCGAATATTGGTTCTTAGGCGCTTTGCTAACTGCCTTTCAAATCCCACAATCCCTACCGAAGTACGCCTGTCAATCCCAAGGGCCAGCTGAATCAAAAACACAGTTGCAGATCAGCACAGCCCGCACTACCAAACCTCAAACGCAGTGAGTTTTGTGTCACGGGGAACCTACTAACCTGAGCTCGATTATAATTTTTAGAAAAAAATTAGTCAATCAAAGTAATTATGCTTATATTTAAGTACCTGACATTCAAATATTTAAACATAAAAACAGATGATTGACTACGCTAAAATTAGTGATATTTTTTGTCTTGTAGATGAGTTCTGCAAAGATTTTGATCAAACCACAAGTCCTTTTCTTTTGGGCAAGCCCTCCAAGCGTCCTGCGACCATGTCTAAGAGTGAAGTAATCTCTATCTGTCTGTTCTTCCATCTGAGCGGGTTCAGGTTTTTTAAACACTTCTATCTGTTTTATATCCAAAAGCATATGCAAAGTGAATTCCCAAATACTGTGTCCTATAACCGCTTTGTTGAACTCAGCCAGAGCGTACTCATGCCAATGACGATCTTTCTGAAAACCTGCTGTCTAGGTCGCTGTACGGGTATTTCATTTGTGGATTCCACGCCCATTCGGGTCTGCAACAACAAGCGTATAAAAAGAAACAAGGTATTTAAGGGGATAGCGGAGGTGGGAAAATCCACAATGGACTGGTTCTATGGATTTAAGCTGCACATCGTAATCAATGACAGGGGAGAGATATTAAATTTTGCCATCACCCAGGCCAATGTGGAAGATAGGGAACCACTGAAGAACGAGCGCTTTTTAAAAGCTGTGTTCGGAAAGCTTTTCGCCGACAAAGGGTATATATCCGAACAGCTAGTCAAAATACTGTTCGTCAGCGACATACATCTGGTTACCAGTATAAGGAACAATATGAAAAATAGCCTGATGACCATGAGCGACAAAATTATGCTCCGTAAAAGGTCTGTGATAGAAACCGTTAATGATGAGCTTAAAAACATATGCCAGATAGAACATTCAAGACATAGGTCATTCGCTAATTTTATCTCAAATATTATAGCAGGCCTAATCGCATACTCATTCTTTCCTAAAAAGCCAGCTATTAATTATCAGACTAAACAATCATCTCAGATTTTCGCATTTTAATTAATCGAACTCAGGTTACTAACTTTCACTAACCACAACCCGACACAAAACAAAGTGCCGCTGTTTTTTTGATGTGTAGTGGCTATGTGCAAAAGGCCCATTGCTGGATTGACGAAGCATTTTTGCATACTTTTGATGCCTCAAAAGTTTGATGCCCCGCGGCATAGAGCGAAAAACTTTACCACCTCTTCACTTCATACCACTTCCCCACCCCCTCATACCCCCCCCTATAATACCCTTTCGGCACCTGCACCTTAAAAGGGAAAGGACTAAAAAAATTCTATTCATAACCACCCCCCGCCCCTCCTAAATCAGGAGGGGAGTTCCCCTCATAGTTTCACAATGATCAATACACGAATATTGTTTCCATACCCTGCGATCTGCACCCTGCTACCCGGCCTCGCAGATTTTCGCCGGAAAAAGCACGGAAAGCTTTGCACTTCCCCTCATACCCTACAGCCCAAGGCAGGATCAAAGCGAGAGCGGAATTTAACCTATTGCTTCTGCCCTTCTTTCAAAGACTGCTTCCCCGAAGGTCGGGGCAGTCTGTACCTTATCATTACGAATGATCTAAAACCTTAATTCTTCACCCTGTTCTTTTCCGCATCAGCACCAGAAGATTCATGTTTGTCCGGAGAAGAAAAGGTTTTCCCAAAACGATAACTATAGCTTAAAACAAAATTTCTGGAATCTTGCCTGTTTCTCCAACCGGCTTCGGTAGCCGCAAGATTATTAATTATCCCATTGTATATCCTGGTTCTAAAAATATCATTTGCAGTTAATTTCAGGGTACTTTTTGCCGAAAGCTTTTTTTGCACTGCTGCGCCAAAATCATGCACCGAAGCCAGTAAAAACTGAACGTTTGAAAGTTTACTCTGATAGCTCATATTTAGCTCTGCATTCCAGGTAGGACTGATTTTAAACTGAACATTAGGATTTGTTCTAAAATAACTGCCATTGGTTACCAAAAAACCAGTATAAAAATCTGTTTTCGAGGTTATTTTGCCAAACTCCATATAGGCATTTAATTTAGCCCATTTCGTAATGTCGATTTCTGCATTTACGGAAACATTGGCTACCCTTGTTTTGCCTACATTGGCTGGCCGGCTGTAATAGGTGCTATTTAAAATTTCGATGGTTTCATTCACTTCATCTCTCACCCAGCTGTAACTCAATGTTGTCGTAATCTTACTTTTGTAGGTATGAGAAAGTTCGATGCTTTGTGTAAAAGAGGGTTTTAAAAAAGGATTACCAACATAATAGGTAAATTTATCCAATGGAGAAAAGAAGGGATTAAGATCCTGGTAATACGGCCGATCAATCCTTCTTCCATAATTCAACCCAAGTTCATTGTTCCCTAATGTATCAAGCTTATAAGAGAAATAAACTGTTGGGAACAAACTATTATAAGTTCTTTTAAAACTGGAATCAGGTTTAATCAGATTCCCCAACTGATGCCCGTTAGAAACCGTGTTTTCATACCTCAAGCCGGCCTGGAGCGAAAACCGCTTCCCTTCCCTGCTCATGTTCAGGTAAACTGCATTGATATTCTCCTGATATAAAAAGTGATTGCTCTTTTCATAATCGGCACTCGTTTTTCCATTTGCGGTATTTGCGTAATCCGCAATATTATCCGTTTTGGTATAAGCAGTTTTAACTCCTGCATCCAGCTTCCATTTGTTTTCCAAGGGATGTGAGTAATCCATTTTAGCGGTATAGATATCAATATTAGACGGCAGGTTACCCGTTAATATGTCCTGATATTTTAATGTGCCATTGGGCAGGTAACTGAAATTATAATAGGCCTGATCTGTTTGGTTACGGTAAAGCAGGTAATCAGCATCAAAGGTTAATTCACGCCCTGCCTGCTTAAATTTATGCCTGTAATTTAAATTTACACCCGCGTTTTGGTACTTAATCTGATCGATATTTTCGGCCTTGATTACCGAATCTAACTGCATGGAAGCGTTAGAAAGGTTACTGGTATTGTTATTTACCTGTTTCGAAATCCTGTTCATGCCGGTAAATACCACGCCCCATGTCGTTTGTTCTGATGCATAATAATCAAGTCCGGTTTTCAGGTTAAAAGTGTTGCCATGCCTGCGGAAATAAGAATTTTGATTAAAGTAGGATTTGGCACTGCCATCAGCATTTTTATATTTCCGGTTCAGATCAAGATCGGTAAAACTGTTATTGAGGTTATAACTCAGGTTGCCAAAAACATTAACCTTGTCTTTTCGATAATTAAAGTTGAAACTATTATTCGAACGGCTTAATTCGCCCTGGTTTAAACTCAGATTCACCCCACCGTTAAATCCAGCAGCTTTGGTTTTCTTGGTTTTAATATTAATTACACCGCCATTGCCGGCAGCATCGTATTTGGCCGGTGGATTGGTCATCAGCTCAATCTGATCAAGCGAAGAGGAAGGCAACGAACGCAAATAGTTCTCCAGATCTGAACCCGATAAATAAGTCGGTTTATCATCAACAAAAATAGTCACCCCATTTTTACCTTTCAACGAAATTACCCCGTTCTGATCTACATTTACGCCAGGCGATTTGCTTAGCACATCCAATGCAGTTGTACCTGCATTAGAAATCAAAGCATCCACATTAACAACCATACGGTCTATTTTTCGCTCTACAAAAGCTTTTTGCCCCGAAATGGTTACCTCTTTTAAATTGGTTGCTCCGGTTTTGATTTTAATATCCGGCAATGCAATAACGGCATGGCCTGCTGTCAGCACCAAGGTATCGGTTTGGTATACGGGCGATCCGACCACTGATATTTTAATCAGATATTTTCCATAACCGAGTTGATCAAAACTGAACAATCCATCTTTTTCAGTAAAAGTGGTTTTAACCAATGTAGAATCTTTGAGTAGAGCAACTGTCGCAAATTCTATATTCTTTCCTTCGGCATCCAATACATGGCCATAAATTCTGGGCGGAGTGCTTTGCACCTGAGCAAAAGTAGAGGCAATATTTATCCATATGGCTAAAAAAGCCATGAACTTGTATTTCATAAGATGTTGATTGGATTAAGCTTTTAGAGGTTGATTTTAGTTATTTTCAATCAGGAAATTATACATCAGCGAGTGTTTATCGTTTTTCAAAAACCGCTTTTTATACTGTTGCTGCACTTCGGTATTTTGTTTCACCCCATTTACAATCAGCTCGTCTTTATTGAGTTTATATGAAAGTTTATTGGTGCTGCTGATAATGCCATCTTTCATCAATTCCTGATTGATTGCATCGGTATAATCATGTCCATCGCCATTGGTTACCGTTTTTGAGGTAACTGTACGCTGTGAGCTGGTTTTAGTGTTACTTCTTTCGCCATAAACAGCTGGAGTTTGTGGGGTTGGAGGCATAGCAGGAGTAGCAGGGACCGCAGGTATAGCTGGTACTGCATATACAACTCCGGGTACTTTTGGTGTTCTAGGCGGGCGAGGAATCCCTGGTACCATCGCATAGCCATAGGATTTATACACTTTAACCGAATTTTTGTATTCGTTCGCATCTTCAACAGCTTGTTTGGCATCTTCAATAGCTTGTTTGGCGTCAATGATGGCCTGCTTCCTGTCATTTTCGGCTACTTTAGCATCAATAACGGCTTGCTTCGCATCTTCCTGCGCCTGCCTTACATCGTTCTGCCGTATTTTTTCATCCGCTTGCCTGGCTTCTTCATCAGCAAGTCTGGCCTTTTTATCTTCTTTCGTTTCTGGTAGCTGCTGTTTTTCATTCATCCTTTTTAGCTCGTTGTCAACCTTTGCATTGATCTCTTTTTCCATTTGGTCTGCAGATTTTCCTTCTGTAGCTTTAGCTTTTTTCCTGGTTGTATCCTGTAGCGTAACAATTGTTGTGGATGTTTCTTTTCTGGTAACGGTTTTTGCGTGGCCAACGCTTTTAAAAGCGGCAGTACAAACCACTACTGATACCAGGGCGATGGTTAATATCGTTTTTTCCATTTTGTTTAAAGTTGAATTGGTATTGAATAACATCCTGCTTGCTCTTTGCAGCAGGTTACCTTTAGTCCCGCTCATGGCCATAGCATAAGCAGGTGCACGCTGCTTAAACTCCTGACACACAATAAGGGCCTGAACGTAATTTTTGCGATCGTTTACACAGGCGATGGCCAAATCATCGCAGCAATGCTCGCGTTCTGTTTTTATTAATTGCGATACCCAAAGTACCGCCGGGTTAAAGAAAAATATAATTTCGATTAAGCTTTGCAATATATTCACCAGGTAATCTTTCCGTTTAATGTGGGCCAGTTCATGAGAGAGAATGGCTTCTACTTCGGCATTTGATAAACCATTGATCAACCCCAAAGGAATGAGGATTAAAGGTTTAAAGTGCCCCACTACCAGGGGTACCTGCGCAATACCCGATTGCATTAGCTTAACCTGTTGTGTTAAGCCTAGTTTTTGGGCGAGTTCATTTAATTTTTCATCCCATTTTTTACCCGCCGCATAGATTTTATAATTACGCAGGTGATACACACCGTTTAAGCCCACCATTAACCGGATACTTTTTCCGCAAATGATCAGGAACCAAACCAATACGATCTGATAGGCATAAGCATTCCACAAAGAGAAGATGCGATTGATTCCTGAGTACATGTCGTGCTGTACTTCTGTAACGGCTTGCTGATCTGCAATTACCCTGGGCAAGTTAATTCCAACCTGATGAACAGCCTGCGATTGTGTATGATTAACCGGCTGCTGAAGCTGCTGATAAAAAGTGTAACCTATTGCCACAACAAACAAACCTAAACATAAGGTAAGCAAGTTATAACGCCATGTTGCACTTGCCCTGCGGGAGGTAAACATGACCAAACCAGCTAACAAAGCTAAAATTACACCAAGCCACAAAGAGTGGAACAAGGTAGCACCCAGGGCACGAAGCCAGTTATCGGGTAAAAGATTGATTAATTTAAATTCCATTATGGTGGTTCTGTAGCTTTTGATCTGGTTAATTATTCCATGCTATCCAATAGCCGCTTAATCTCTTCGATTTCCTTTTTTGATGTTTTCTCATTGCCCAACAGCTGCATCATCAATTTCGATGCAGAACCTTTATACAAGGTGTTTACGAAACGGTTCAATAACTGATCTTTTGTTTTTTCCTCCGCTTCAACCGGAATATAAATGTGTTTCATTTGGCTTTCATCACGCTTTAAAATTCCTTTTTCAGCTAAAATCTGCATTTGTTTCAAAGTAGAGGTATAATTTACCTCTCTAAGTTCATTCAGCTTATCGTTTACAAACCGAACGGTCGAAGGTCCAAATTCCCATAACACCTGAAGAATTTCCAGTTCAGCTTTGGTTGGTTCGGGCAGATTATTTTCAGCTTGATTACTTTTCATATTTTAAAGGTACGACAAATTTCGTACGATAAAAATATTAGGTGTTTTATTTTTTAAAAATTATTTAAGTAATTGTTTTTAAGATAATTAAATCAATGCAGTTTTTCATTAAGGCATCACAAGCCTTTTTTTTCCTGGATTTGTTTACTGTAAACATCAACACTGAGGTATTTTAAGCAGAGCATACTAGCGGGCTAAAAATAAAATGATCCAATCCAGACACAAAACATCTGATGTTTAAATTAAACATCGTATGTTTGTATTGTTGATTTCATATTATGGAAAAAGAAAGCAGACTTTTTGAACAGGTGTCTACCAAAATCAGGAAAGACATTAAAAAAGGTAAATTTAAAGTAGGAGAAAAAATTCCTTCTGAACCAGCATTAATGGAACTATATGGTGTAGGCCGCTCTACCATCCGGGAAGCCATTAAGTCGCTTACCCTATCCGGAATCCTCACGGTACAACAGGGTTTTGGAACAAAAGTGAATGCTACCCCTTCAGAGCCTATTGAGCAGCGTTTGCGAAGTGCTGATTTTAAAGAAATCAATCAGGTCAGGGCTTTGCTCGAGCAGGAAATTGTTCGTTTGGCCAGTAAAAACCGTACGGAATCAGACCTGAAATCCATTAGCGAAGCACTTGAAAAAAGAAAATCTGCCATTGAAAAAGAATCGAGAACTGACTGTGCCAATGCTGATATCGCATTCCATCTGGCTATTGCCCGCGCTTCTGGCAACCGGGTACTAAGTGATCTTTATGAAAGCTTTACCGTAATCATCCGCGATTTTTTTGCTAAACGTGCATCTGCCGGCATCGCTCATTTTGCCATGAGCCATCACCTGCATGAGGCATTGTTTGATGCCATAAATGCTGGCAACCCGGAGGCGGCCCTTTCCATAACCAATACCATTTTGAACAATAACCATTAATATCATGTCCATTTTAACTTTTACCCTGATCTTACTCCTCGGCGCTTACCTGGCCGGTCTGATTGGATCGCTAACTGGCCTCGGCGGGGGTGTAGTCGTAATCCCCTTACTTACCCTTGTTTTTCATGTTGATATCCGATATGCCATCGGTGCTGCATTACTGGCCTCTATCGCCAATTCATCTGGTGCCGCAAGTGCATATATAAAAGAAGGGATTACCAACATCCGCCTGGGGATGTTTCTGGAAATTGCAACTACCCTAGGTGCAGTACTTGGTGCAGTAATTGCTATTTATACACCTACCAATACTATCGCCATCCTTTTCGGCTGTGTTTTGCTCTTCTCTGCCGCAATGACCTTAAGAAAAAAGAATCAGGAGGCTTTAACAGAAGGCAGCAAACTTTCTGCCGTATTAAAACTCAATAGCAGCTATCCCACGCCAACCGGCCCGGTTAATTATAAGCTTAAAAATGTTGGCGCAGGCTTTTCCATCATGACGGTAGCTGGCGTAATGTCAGGTTTGCTGGGGATTGGCTCGGGCGCTTTAAAGGTATTGGCCATGGATACAGCCATGAAAATTCCTTTTAAGGTAAGCACAACCACCAGCAATTTTATGATCGGGGTTACCGCCGCAGCCAGTGCTGTAGTTTACCTGCAACGTGGTTACATGGACCCGGGAATTGCATTCCCTGTAGTGCTTGGCGTATTGGGCGGGGCTTTTACAGGCGCTAAATTATTAAACAGAATCAACCCTTCCACTTTAAGGATTATTTTCTGTATTGCCATTACTTTCGTTGCCCTGGAAATGATTTATAACGGCTATCATCACAAATTTTAAGTTAAAATAAAATGAAAAATATGATCTCAACCCATCTTATACAAGACCGCGATGTAGAAAAAATTGTAGGCAAGCTATTAAGATTTGGCGTAATTACTGCCAGCCTGGTGGTGTTATTGGGCGGCCTGCTTTTTTTGGTACAGCATGGAGCGCAAAGCCGGCCCGATTACCATATTTTTAAAGGTGAAGAAACCGACTTTATCACCTTTGATGGAATTTTTAAAGGACTTTTTACTTTTAAACCAATGGCCATTATCCAGTTTGGTGTATTACTTTTAATCATCACCCCAATTTTGCGAATCATATTCTCGCTGTTCGCTTTTATATTGGAAAAAGATAAACTCTACGTTGTGATTACTTTAATTGTATTGGCCATTATATTGGGAAGTACTTTTGGAGGATTAAAGATTTAGTCTCCCCATTTTTATACGATATAGATGAAACTTACAAAGAGATCTATTGCAATTAATCGGATTATTCCCTTTATTAATAAACAAGTAATAAAGTACTTACCGGTCAAAGACGTGTAAGCTGATTACCAGGTATACCATAGGAAATCATCAAAATCTCCTATGGTTATTATTTTCAAAATATTGCTTTACTCCCTAATGTGTTTGATCACTGCAATCAGATCTTCTTCTCCAAATTTGGCGGTGGCGGCCTTAAAAGTATTTAAGGCGGTTTGGGCCAGTGGCGATTCCAAACCAATGTCTTTAGCTAAATTTAAATCTTTTACAATATGTTTAAGGGCGAATGCTGCTTTATAATTGTCAGCAACAATAGCATCTCCTTTAATTTTGGTAAAGGTGTTAGCTATAGCGCCGTTATTGAGCAAATTAAGCAGATCTTCCGTTTTAATTCCCTGCTGATTGGCAAAAAGCACCGTTTCGGCCAAACCCTGTGTATATAATGCCAACAGCGAGTTAATGGCTAATTTCGCAACATTCCCGGCACCGGTGTCACCTAAGTACATCGCCATTTTTCCCATTTTTTCTAAAATTGGTTTTACCTCGTTAAAAGCAGCTTCATCACCACCAACCATAATCACCAACTGGCCTGTTTCACACTTCCTGAAACTGGTGCATCTAAATATTGCCCGCCTTTTTCCATGCATAATTTCGCCATTTTTTTTGAAATGGCTGGAGAAACCGTACTCATGTTGATGATCACTTTACCTGAAACATCGGCACCAAAGAGCCCATCTTTATCATTAAAAATCTGATCAACTGCTGTATCATCGGCTACCATAATAATCACCACTTCAGTATCAGCAATTAATGCTTTAGGTGTTTCTGCAATTAATGCACCAAGTTCTTTCAGATGAGCTTCCTTACCCTTGCTCCTGTTGTAAACTGTTACCGGATAACCTGCTTCTACCAACTGTCCGGCCATTGGGATTCCCATGTTGCCCAAGCCTACCCATCCTATTTTTGTCATATTCATTTTGCTTTTTTTATAATAAACAAATTTGACAAAGAAAAAGCTGATATTCTTAAACATACTTAAAAAATGAATGATTTTATATCGTTACATAAGAATGCAAATAATTGTCAATCTAAAGAATACTTATTCGGACAGCACTATATGCTAATTTTTTTAGTAAATTAGCTGCATATTAAATTTTCTTATCCATAAATACTGATCATGGCCAGCCCACTTAAAGATTTATATTCACCTGTTTTTTATGACAGATTAACCCATGCATTGACGGCAGCTATACCTGGTTTCGATAAAAGTTTATTCATCAAAAAAATCTTTACGCCTGAATTCGAATTTCAGGAACTAAAAGAGCGGATGAAGCATACTACGAAGGTATTACATGGTTTTTTACCTGAAGATTATCCTCAAACAATCGTTCTCATTAAAAAAACAATTGAACAAATCAGGACACAGGGTATTGGAGAAGATGGACTGGCTTATATGTTTTTACCTGATTATATTGAAACCTATGGCATTGATGATTTTGAAACTTCGGTTGAAGCACTCGAATTTGTAACCCAATTTGTGAGTTGTGAATTTGCTGTTCGCCCTTTTATCTTAAAATATGGGAATAAGATGATTTTGAGAATGCATAAATGGTCGCTGCATGAAAACCATAAGGTGAGAAGGCTTGCCAGCGAGGGCAGCCGTCCAAGATTACCCTGGGCTATGGGCATTCCCTTTTTAAAAAAAGACCCTTCATCCATTTTACCGATACTGGAAAATCTTAAAATAGATCCGTCACCATATGTACGGCGGAGCGTTGCCAACAACTTAAATGATATTGCAAAAGATCATCCTCATGTGGTTTTAAATATGGCTAAAAACTGGTCGGGTTTAGGTGCCGAAACGGATGCAATTATTAAACATGGCAGCCGAACATTGCTTAAACAGGGGCATACTGATATCCTCAAACATTATGGATTGGATGATGCCGGAATTTTATTAAAAGACTTCAAAATCCTAACTCCCCAGATCAGCATTGGCGAAAGTCTGGAGTTTTCTTTTTCTATTTTTAACAGCAATCCTTCTGAGCAAAAAGTGAGACTGGAATACGCCATTTACTATAAAAAGCAAAATGGACAAAATACTAAAAAGGTATACAAAATTTCAGAAAGGACGTATCCTGCAGGTGCCGCAATAAACATTATCAGAAAACAAAAGTTTGTGCTGATTACCACACGTAAATTTCATTTGGGCGACCACCAGATCTCGATCATTATTAACGGTGCTGAAAAGAATATTTTAAACTTTGACTTAACAGCCTAATTTTGATTTCAATTCGTCAAGCAAAGCAATCTGCTTCTCGTTAATATGTGTAATGGCATCGCTATAACCGAACCACCCAGCCCGGTCTATTTCGGTAAAACTTTTCCTCTTACCAGACCTTGGCGGCCATTCTATTTCGAAGGTGTTGCTGACAATGGCTGAGGGGTCAAGGTCGCCTTCAAACGCCCAGCACCAAACTTTTTTACCTCCTTTTTGCATAACCGGTGTTAATTCGATGAAATTTCCAGTCAAACTTTGACCTGTTTCCTCTTTAAATTCGCGGATTGCTGCGGTTAAAGCATTCTCTCCTTCATTTAATTCTCCTTTGGGCACAGTCCAAAATCCAAGATCTTTTTTGGCGAAGAATGGTCCACCGGGATGAACCAGAAAAAATTCTATCTGCCGATCTTTTCTCCTGAAAAGTAGTATTCCTGCGCTTTGTTTCATTAATTTAAGATAGAAATTTGGAATAGAGGATGAACCTGCAATTGTATTTTTCATTAAAAATCCTGAAATAAATTCAGGATGACGATAGCTTGTTGGATAAATCTGATTCCATAAAAAAGCAGCCGACCTTTTTTAAGTCTGCTGCTCTATATCATCTGTTATGTGTAGTTTTTTGGGAAGCGTTTTTACAACAATCCGTAAAGGCCATGTGCATAATTCCTTAAAGAGGATGATACCGTCTTCATTTTATCCGGCGATGGGCCTTTTACTTTATAAGCTTCCGGATGAAGTTCTAAAGGTTGTTCATTCACTTGTTCTAATGTGTTTCTATTGCTTAATGTAGCATGTTGTTCTTCGCTTAATTTTAAAGGTGCCATGATCTTGAATTTATACTAGAACAACAGCAATAATGGGATTTAGTTTGCCATATTTTGTTAATTTTTGAAATTATTTCATGAGATCCGAAATCCAGTTTTCGGTATCAGAAATTTTAACCGGAACGGCTGAGGCCACTATTTTTAACCGCCCTCCTTTATTGATGTCCTCCTGTGTAATATAGTTCTTTTTGAAAGGCTTTCCGTTGAGGAAAACCGCCTTAATATATTTGTTTTTCGGGTCAAAATTTTCTGTTTCAATAGTAAAAGTTTTCCCTTCTGGCAGGTTGTAAGTTAGCAATGGAAATAAGGGTACGTTTAAATAATACACCGGCCAGCCTACGCAGGCAGGAGAAAAACCACTCGCAGCGAAAATGTACCAGGCACTCATCGCTCCGGCATCATCATCCATGGTACGTAGATAGGCTTTTGGCTGGTTTCTGTAAATTTTGCCAATGTAACTGCCAATGCCACGGCTATTATCATTAAAATAATTCTGAATAACGGTATCAGCCGCCAGCTGGTGCATCCAATATTGCGATTTATAACCAGACTTAGTCACATTATACATCAACGGAACCTGCAAATCCGGTTCATTGGCATGATTGTATAAATCGCGGGCAAAAAATTCATCAAGTTTCGCCAGATAAGATTCCTCCCCTCCATCTAGTTCGATCAATCCTTTGAAATCATAAGGTACGAACCATCTATATTGCCAGATGGTACCCTGATATAAACCACGGGCCTGCATCCGATCCACATCATTTTTGGTCATATCTTTAAAATCCTTGTTCCAATATTTTTTGTATTCCTGCGCCTTGTTAAGGTAAAAATCAGATTTTTCTTTATTCTTTAAAATCTTAAAGATTTCTGCAAGTGCCCAGTTATCATAACTTGACTCTAAAGCTTTATCCGGCGACCTGTAATCCAAACCATTAACCTCTTTCACCAGTGAATCAGCTATTTTCCCAAAATCAACCGGATACCCTTTACGGTAAGCATCAAGCAAAACCACAATGGCATGTTCAGACCGCACGGTGTTAGAAGGTTCATGCTGTCCGGCGTAATCCTTTTTACCCGAGTTATACAGATCTGCAATAGAACTTACCATTCCGGCATACCGATCCTGAGCAATTATTGAAAGCAAAGGTAACTGCGTACGGTAATTGTCCCAAATGGCCCAACCGTTGTAGCGGATCTCTTTATCTTTCTGAATTTCACCCTTTGTATTGCGGTATGTACCATCGGCCTCAGATATGACATATGGCGATTTCATGGTACGGTACAAAAGTGAATAAAAAAGCTTAGCGCTCTCCAGATCGCCGTTTACAGCGATTTTAGAGAGATTTGCATTCCAATCGGCTTTGCTTTGTTCTTTTACAGTATCGAATGAATTTTTATTGATAGAGGATTTTGCTGCTTCAACACTAACGGCAGAAAGAGCGATATTGATTCCTGTTGAAGTTAACTCTCCTTTGAGCATGGCTATCATTTTATGATCATCGACTACTTTCCATGATACGTTATCTCCGATCTCCATATAGTAAAACAACTTGTATTTACCTACACCACAAGTTGTTTTCGAAGTAATCCATCCGCTTACGGTATTGGCGTTTACTTCGTGCGCTTCATCTACAAAAGCACCATTAAAAGCATAAGCCAGGTCGATATAAAACCCTTTTGCTCCTTTCGGAAATTGATAGGCATGTTTACCTGCTTTACCCAATACGGTAAAACTGGCTTTAATTTTATTTTCAAAACCAACTTCATAATAACCTGGACTCGCTTTTTCAGAAACCTTAATCAATTCAGACGCCGCCGGATCACTACCTAAAAATGGTTTGATAAAGATATTGCCACCCGAACCCTGACAGCCCACCCCTTCAAAACGATTGTGGGTAAAGCCTTCAAATTTCTTAGCCAGGTATTCGTAACCGGTATGCGTTTTAGGGTAAGTCTGCGGGCCTATACTCAACATACTGAAAGGCGCGGAGGCGGCCGGCGACATCTGTCCATGATCGCCAGAAGACCCTAGAAAAACATTCACCTGATCAACAGGTTTTGCAGTTTTTATGGAAAAAAGTTGCGCTTTTTGTTGTGCTAAAACGTTTAATGAAAGAAGCGGCAATACGAACAATAGTTTAAAGGAAAACTTCATTATTTGTGTGTATTTTAATATCTGCCTAAAATAGTATTTTAACATGAAGTAGATATTATGTTTTAGGTTCTTTACAAAAAGGGAGAAAGGGTAAGTATAGTTTACTGAACAATAAATATATGATGATTTGGAGCGCAATGCCTGTGCACGGCAAGAAGTTTCTTCCCGTTTTCCGCTTTTACGCTTCGCTGCCTCGTACCTCGTTGCTGCAGGGCATCGCTGCAACCGGGGCTATATGGCTATAACAGCATTCCATTTTTTAGGTTGCAATATGTACAAACCTTTGTTCGTAAACCCGATAGAAATGTAAAGCCCGGAGCGCAGCGAGGACTTGAAATGAATAGCGGGACTATCAGCCTCCAAGCACCACAGGCCACTCATTTCCGAACTCAAATATGTTATTGAGTATTTATTGCTTGTATAGATAATCTATCTATTGGTCTGTGCAGACACAGACCAGGGAATAAAAACACTAAATTTCTTCCCATTTTCCGTTTATACGCTCTACTGCCTCGTACCTCGTTGCTGCAGGTAAACGCTTCAACCGGGGCTATATGGCTATAACAGCCTTTCATTTGTTGGGTTGCGGAGTGCACAAACCTCTGTTCCTAAACCCGATTGCAGCGAACACGAAGTGCAACGGAGTAAAGCGCAAAGCGGGGCTGCAAACCTCCAAGCACTACAGGCCACTCATTTCCTAATCCTAAACACAAATATCATTTAAAGCACAAGCCCCTACACGACAAGAAGTTCCTTTTCCTGAACCCAATTTACAGTGAACACGAAGTGCAACGGAGTAAGCGCAAAGTGGCCTGTTAACCTCCAAGCATTGCTATACGTTCATTTCCCGAAAAAAAGGAAAAAAAAAGCCGTCCCAATATTAAACTGGAACGGCTTTCAAGAATTTAATCTAATTATTTAATGGTTACCGGAACAGAAATTTTATCCCATTCTAAAGCAAAACCGCTTTTGGTAATTTTATAAACCAAACGTTCTTGTGTTGCTTTTAATGCTTTGGTTTTAACATCAACACGCAGAGCATCTTTAGCCTCTTCGTATTTATAAGCTCCCCATTGTTTTGGTTCTTTGTTAAAAATAGCGGTCCAGGTTCCGCTTTCTCTAGGAATTAAAAAGAAACTGTATTTTCCTGCCGCCAAAGGTTTACCTTCAACCATAATATCTTTATCAGTCTCGAAAGTGGTCGCTTCATTTGCACCAGCGCGCCATACTTTATCAAAGGCTTCTAAACCGCCCCAGATTTTACGCCCTTTTACCGCCGGACTGCTGTAGTTAATCGTAATGGTTGCACCTTTAACTTTTCCTGTTGCAGTTGCCGCCGGACTTGGTTTAGGCTGCGCATCTTGTGCCATTGCACTTACTGAAATGGTAATTGCCGTAAACAGCAATGTGATTGATTTAATCATCGTTTTCATAGTATTATATTATCTGTTTCTGTTGTTTTATTTTACGAATTTATGGCTTTAACACGATAAAACAATACCCCTGAATAAATTGATACGGGAATGACGGTAAAGGTCAGGTATATATGGTAGCTTAATATATTGCCTACGAATTTAACAGTAGGCCTCTACGATCAATAAACAAGAATGGATATACAACTTAAAGTTAACCAGCAAGTCAGATCGACACTTATCCGTTCTTTAATCCGTAGCGCCACGCCATTTCCGGATGTTGAAGGAGGTTTATTTCTTTCTTCCAACAAATCTGATTACCGAACCTCGTCCGTTATGAAACAAGCCTTCATTCAGTTCGATTTCTTTTTCTTCCAACACAATGATCTCGTAATCTTCGAAATCAGCCTTTATTTCTTCCATCGAAAACAGCATATCAATTTCTTTCGGCCCACCAACTTTTTCGTTTGCTGCAATATAATGAAGGTGTTTCTTGCTAAAAGCTTCGAAAATAACCAAACCGCCCTTGCATAGATAATGACTTAGTGTTTTATGATAGGTCGATTTGATTGACGAAGGAAAGTGTGCATAAATCAAAGCAATGGCATCAAACTGCCCAGCTTTATAGTTAAGATCCTGTAGTTTGCCCACCTGATAATCGATGCTAACCTGATTGTGAACGGCGAGTTGAACAGCCTTGTTTTTTCCTTCAGTACTGATATCAAAGGCCGAGACTTTCCAACCCAGTTTAGCCGCAAAAACCGCATTTCGGCCTTCGCCTTCTGCCGGAAAAAGTATCGTTCCGGTATCCAAAGGTGTCAATTGTTCTTTTAAGTAATTATTCGGTTGTTCTCCATAAGCAAACTCATTGGTACTGTAGCGGTCATTCCACCTATCAACCCAGGCATCATACATGTCGTTATTATTTAGAAAATAAAGGTATTAAATTTCCAGGCCTGCGCCCGGGGAAAAATATCTGCTTTGCGTAAAAAATCAGGCTGATTTTTCAGTCGCAACTTTTTGATTTGAAAACAATAGACCGATTACTGAGCAGATGATTACTGCTGCCGCGCCAATTACATTAAGCCAGAGAAATGAAACTATATCAAACTTATAGATTGCTACAACGGCAATTTCTGATAAGATAGCCGAAATAAACACATTTGACCCGTTTATCTTTTTCAAATAAAAAGCCACTAAGAAAATGCCCAGAATTGGTCCATAAAAAAGTGAGCCCAGTACATTAACGGCCTCAATTAACGAACCCATTTGTGTAGCAAACATGGCTACTGCGATTGAAAAGATACCCCATGCTAAAGTATGCAAACGGCTATATTTTAACTCCGTTTCGTCATCTACTTCTTTTTTACCAAAAATGAGGTGAACATCTTTTAAGGAACAGGCCGCCAGCGAATTTAATGCGGCTGATATAGAACCCCAGCTGGCCAAAAATATGACAGCGAAAAGCAAGCCGATCATGCCCACCGGAAGTGTATTTTTCACAAAGTACAGAAAAATATAGTTGGTATCGGTTTTCTCTGCATTGTAATTTGATTTATTAATGGCTTCTTCTACCCGGCTATGTAACTCTTTAACCTGTTTTTGGGTTGCTTTAAAATTTGCTATGGAAGAATTTAGTGTTGGCGACTGCTTTTCTTTTTCCAGAAGAATATTTTTTGATTGCTGGTTAAATTTCTGTGCTAAGGCCTGATGTTCTTTTTCAAAAGCTGCGGCCTGCCGGGGCTGAGTTTCTTTTAAATGCTGATAGGAGCGTTCGTTGAAATAAACAGGTGCAGGTTTTAAAGAGAAAAATGCAAACAATAACGCACCAATAAGCAGGATTGCAAACTGCATGGGGATTTTAACCAACCCATTTAGCAGTAATCCCATTTTGGCATTGGTATTATCTTTTGCCGTAATGTACCTTCCAACCTGGCTCTGATCTGTGCCGAAGTAAGAAAGCGCCAGAAAAAACCCACCGATTAAACCGCTCCAGATGTTGTATTTATCCTTCCAGTCAAATTCTGTGGTAATTACATTTAACTTTCCAGATTTTCCGGCCAGGTAAAGCGCGTCTTTAAAACCGATTCCTTCAGGCATATTCTGCACCAAAAGGTATGCAGCAAAAGCCATGGTGCCTAAGATGATTAAAAACTGTAACTTCTGTGTATGCGCAATTGCCTTTGCACCACCCACGTATGTATAAATCAATAATATTCCTCCGGTAAGGATATTGGTTAAATAAATATTCCAGTTTAACACACTGGAAAGGATAATACTTGGTGCATAAATACTGATGCCGGTTGATAATCCCCGCGAAAACAGGAACAGCAATGAGGTTAATACCCTTGTTTTTTTATCAAAACGGTTTTCTAAATATTCGTAAGCTGTATATACATTTAACCGCTGGAAAATGGGAATGAAGGTAATGCAGATCACGATCATAGCCAAAGGCAGACCGAAATAATACTGAACAAAACGCATACCGTCGGTATAGGCCTGCCCCGGCGCTGACAAAAAAGTAATGGCGCTGGCCTGTGTGGCCATAATACCAAGCAGCACAATATACCAGGGCATTTTATTATCTGCCTTTAAATAGGAGGCATTGCTTTTCTGCCCACGACCAATAAAAACGCCATAGGCTACCACGGCAAGCAAAGTGAATATCAATACGGCCCAATCGATATTACTCATGCCCAGAATTTAGTAAACAAATAATAAAACACAAGCTGAAATACCAGCGCCAAAGCGAGTAATACATACCAGGTATTCCAGTTTTTAAGCTGATTTTTCATCACTTTCCGGCTGATAAAAAGTTAAAGAACAACCTGGCTGCGCCAACATTACCTGCTGGCAACTGCCTGAAAAATGCTAAAGGCGTATAAATAAAATTCCCTTTACCATATTTAGCATAAAGGGTTGACCCCTGAAGCGGCTCCTCGCCCGTATCGTGCATTTCAAAAAGCGTTTCGTATCTGGGATCCCATTGGTCAGGGAAGTAAGCACCACGTTCCTGCACCCAGCCTTTAAAATCTTCAGCAGTGATTTTATTTGGATAGTTCAGTAATTTATGGTCAGGTTTTAAAAACTTAACCGCTGCATTTTCTTCGGTTACCCTTTTACCACTAATGCTAAATGGATAAATACCAAAATCCTGCAATGCCATATCCTGTGTGGTATTGTACTGCATGACAATGGTTCCACCGTTTTCTACATAACTGCGTAAAGCAGTTTGCCAGTTTTTAATTCTCTTTTCGGTATTGATTACCCTTACGCCGGTTACAACGGCGTCATAACTTGCCAGTTTGACCGGATTTAGGATATCTGCTTCTGTCAGCACATCAACCTGTAAACCGGCCTGTCTTAAAAATTCGGGGATAAGATCGCCAGCCCCTTCGATATAGCCAATTTTTTTCGCCAATACTTTGATGTCTCCCTTAATTAACCAGGTACTAGCCGGAACAAAATATTGGAGGGTTGGCAAATGCGGGTATTGGATCAATACCTGCCCTTTTGAATATTCATTTGTTTCTGATGAAAAAACTGCTTCTAATTTATTCTGGCTGGTTTTAATTTTAGCTAAATCTTCAACAGGGATAACGAAATTCATCGTGCTCAGCGTATTCTCGCCCAGGTTAATCCCCTGGAAGGTTTTCACAACCTGGTTCCCTATTTTAAAAGTAATTCTGCCGTAATTGATATTCTTGTTGGCCCTTAAGCGAAGGCCGACATTTAAAGCTTCTTTTTCTTTTGCAAAATAAACAGGTTCGCTAAAACTTAAGTCTAATGCAGGGACAATTCTCAGCGCTTCTACCACATCTCCTTTCACAGGATCTAATTTTTTATAGGATAAAGGCAAACTGACCGCGAATTTTTCAGATTCTATTTTCAGTGTCAACAATACATTAACCGGCGGTTGCATTTCCGGAAGCCCGATCAACGTATCATTCGGTACGCTAAATGTTGCTGCGTTTTTTGCAGGCTTGGCCAGCCAATAAGGTTCAGTTGGCACAGCATCTGCCGGAATCTGGATTTTTCGTTCAATGGTAATCAGCGAATCATTTGCCAGCGTTCTGTTTAAATGATCTGTCTGATTTAGCCAGTTTACACTTTCTACCTTTACAGGAGTAGCCGATCTTGAAATTAAGTTTAAACGGAAATTATAACTGTTGCCGGCAATGGCTTCAGGCTGATTGGTTACCACCTCGCCCATAAACCCTGCACTGCTTAAGATGATCTTGTCGATAGCCGCAAGTTTATCTTTTCTTAATGCGACATCCTGTAATTCTGCAATTTTTTTTCTTAGCATCAATAGTCCGTGCAGGCTTTTGTCGGGCTGGTTATAATTAAATGATAACAATATAATATCGATGAGTTCATCAATATCGCTTACGCCTTTATCAGACCAGTTCATGTTTAAGCCATCAAAAAGAGTTCTTTTGGCAGGATCGCCCAAAACATTGACAAAATATTCGGAACGTACACCGGCCACAGATTGTGTTCCGGCTCCCTGGCTTTTATGCAAACTTCTGCTTAATCCGGCCAGCTCACTATAACCCATGCCTAATTGAGCATCATATTGTCCAACGGATACCTTCAATTGATTTTCGGCTGTTGTATTAACTGCACCAAACCTGAAGGTATTCCATAACAATCTTTTAGGCTGCCAAACAGCAACGTATTTCAGCTGTTCAGGAAACATATTTTTATCGGCGGCCGCCTTAAATGCTTTTTCGGCAACAACTGCAGAAGCTGCATGTTGTCCATGACCAGCGGCGGCAGTTGGCGGGAAACGGCAGATAATTACATCAGGCCTGAATTTTCTGATTACCCAAACCACATCTGCGGTAATGCTATCGGCATCCCACTGTTTAAAAGTATCGGTGGTATTCTTCGAAAAACCGAAATCAATGGCCCTGGTAAAAAACTGTTGTGCGCCATCCAATCTACGGGCTTCCAGTAGTTCGTGTGTTCTAATCAAGCCCAATGCTGCCCCTTGTTCTGTACCCAGAAGGTTCTGCCCGCCGTCTCCCCTGGTTAGCGATAAATAAGCTGTTTCTACATTCTGATCGTTAATCAACCACGACAGCAAACCCGTATTTTCATCATCAGGGTGGGCCGCTAAATATAAAACCTTAGGCAGGTGTTTTAAGGTTTTAAGTTCTCTGTAAATCTCGGAAGATTTTGATGGACGAACCTGTTGCGCCAAACAAAACATTACCGTTAAGCATAGGGTGAATATGGCAGTTAATCTTTTGAACATAGTATTTGTTTTGCAAAATTCAAATATGCTCAAAAAGCTTTTATTTTGTTGCCTAAGAAACGAAAAAGGTACAAATTAAGTCGAGAATCAGGAGCCTTAAACCAAAGTTTAAAGTCAAAAGCCTTTTACAGCCACCCATAGCCTATGTTTCTACAACATAAAGCATCCGAATGGAAGCTTACAACCAAATAGCTTATTTTATCCCCCTCATCATCTTTCGTTATTTTTATTACTTAATATTGCAGTATAATTTTAACCTATGAATGGGATGGTCCTCATCATTGATGATGAAAAGAAAATCTGCAGTTTACTTTCCAGGATTATAGAACTGGAAGGCTTTAAAACCTTACAGGCCAATACCGGAAAAGAAGGACTCAAACTTTTAAAAAGCAATGAGATAAGTATTGTCATCAGCGATGTAAAGCTTCCCGACGTAAATGGTGTTGCACTGGTTAAAGATATTAAAGCTATAAAATCCTACGTAGAAATTATCAACCTCACCGCTTACGGAACAATTGCTGATGGGGTTCTGGCCATTAAAAACGGGGCATTTGATTACCTTGTAAAAGGCGACGATAATGAGAAAATCATCCCGCTTTTATACAAAGCGATGGATAAGTCTAACCTTCAGCGCAGGGTTTCTGATCTTGAAAACAAAATCGCAAAGAAACATAGCTTTGAAACGATCATCGGGCAATCTAAAACATTAAAGGAAGCTATTGATCTGGCTAAAAAAGTAAGCAAAACCGATACTACCGTTTTGTTGCTTGGTGAAACGGGGACTGGAAAAGAGGTTTTTGCACAATCTATCCACTATGAAAGCCTTAGGTCGGCAAAACCCTTTGTGGCCTTAAACTGCAGCGGATTTAGTCCGGATTTATTGGAAAGTGAATTATTCGGATATAAAGCAGGAGCCTTTACGGGGGCAAATAAAGACAAGAAAGGATTATTGGAAGAAGCCAATGGTGGTACTTTGCTGCTAGATGAAATTGGTGAGATGAATCTGGATTTACAGGCAAAATTATTGCGTGTTCTGGAAAGCCAGACTTTTATTAAAGTAGGCGATACCCAAACGCAACAGGTAAACGTCCGCATTTTAGCCGCCACCAATAAAGATTTAAAAGCCGATGCCTTATCAGGAAAATTCCGGTCTGACCTGTATTATCGCCTTTCCGTTTTTACCATTACCTTGCCTCCGCTCCGAGAGCGTAAAGCCGATATCCCTGCATTGGCGACTTACTATCTGAGAGAATTTGCAGATAAGGTAAATCGGTCAGTACCAAAAATGGACGATAAAATTTTATCCGTATTGAGCAGCCATAGCTGGAAAGGAAATATCCGCGAGTTAAAAAATATCATAGAGCGTTTGGTTATTTTATCAGATGACAATGTACTAAGCGCAACTGCCCTCCCACCTGAATTCTTTGATTTTACACCCGTAGCAAATGAATATAACCTGCAGCAAATAGAAAAACAGCACATTCAAAAAGTGCTGATCCACACCAAAGGCAACAAAACAGAAACATCCAGGTTATTGGGAATCGGTTTAACCACACTTTACAGGAAGATAGAGGAGTATCAGATTAAAGAGGTTTGAAGGTTGGAAGGCTGAAGGTTAGAAGGTTGTAAATTTTTCTCGTGCTGTCAGAGTTACCATCTGATAGGGATTACGAAACTTCTAGTGCTGTAAGATGTTACCATCTGACAGAAGGTACAATATTTTAATTAGCGCGTTGAAAGGTCTAAAAGTTGGAAGGTTAAAAATCCATCCGCTAAAATTCAATTAGAACCATTTTTAAATTAGCACAAGCATCGAAATTTGGAAAGTTGAAAGATTTGGGCACGAATGGTAGTGCCCATTATCACTCTTCCATCATCCATTTTACATCAGCCTTAAGCGCCAAACCTGATCCACTTATCACCTTCATGTCCGAAGATAAATGAACCCGGATGCAGCATTTCAGCAATATCTTCGATCAGGGAAACAGCATTTTCGGCGGTCCGTTCTCGTTCTACGTCGTCATTTAATAAAATAATACGGTTGTTTTTTACCGCAGGCCAGTTCGCATCCAATACAGATGGTACTTCGCGCATTAAATCATTGAGCATTTTGCCAGGCTGATAATAAATGATGAAAACAGCACTTAAAATATCAGCTTCCAACATTCCGCCTGCCAAAGCAATCTCTTCTGAAAGCAGATAGACGGGAGAATTACTGGCATCTATACAGGCTACAGGCACTTTATCCATAAATTTAATCTTATGTTCTACCAGATCTAAACGCTCCTGCAATTCTTCCTGTTTAGCTTCATCGAGGCCAATAAATAAATCGTTTAAAAAAGACATCTGCATTAAATTTATTAATTTGTGCAAAAATAACATTCCTGATCGCATGAGAGGCTCATTTAAATATATATTTTGGTTTTTTTATGTAATCATCTGCATTTCATGTAAGGAAAATGCTCATCATAGCGACAAGAAAGTATTCAATATCAATCTCGATCAGGGTTTAACTTCAATTGACCCGGCTTTTGCGCGAAACCAGAACGCCATCTGGATGACCAACCAGATTTTTAATGGTTTGGTACAGATTGATTCATCCCTGCAAACCCTGCCCTGCATAGCCAAAAGCTGGACGGTTTCGGAAGATGCACTTACTTATACTTTTAATCTGCGTAGCGATGTTTACTTTCATGACGACCCCATTTTTAAAAACGGAAAAGGCCGAAAAGTAGTTGCCAGCGATTTTGTATATAGCTTTTATCGGTTGATTGATCCTAAAGTGGCTTCATCAGGCGGATGGATTTTTAGTGATAAGGTAAAGGACAAGGGCAATTTTATTGCACTGAACGATTCTACTTTTCAAATTAAACTGGTACGCCCTTTTCCGCCCTTTATGAGCTTACTTACTACCCAATATTGTTCTGTTGTTCCCAAAGAAGTAGTAGAGCATTATGGTAAAGATTTCAGGAGCCATCCGGTGGGTACCGGCCCATTTAAATTTAAATATTGGAAAGAGGGCGAGATACTGGTGCTGTTAAAAAACGAACATTATTTTGAAAAAGATATTAAAGGAATATCATTACCCTACCTTGACGCCATCAAAGCCAGTTTCATTACCGATAAACAAAGTGGCTTTATGAGTTTCCTGAAAAAGGACCTGGATTTTTACTATAATGTAGATGGCAGTTACCGCGATGATATCCTGACCAAAAGCGGAAAAATGACCTTAAAATATAAAGGAAAATTTACGCTCACCAAAAGCCCTTACCTATGCACCGAATATGTTGGTATTTTGGTTGACACTAATCTTTCGATTGTAAAGAAATCGCCATTACGTTTTAAAAAAGTAAGACAGGCCATTAATTATGCCATAGACCGTGACCGATTAATTAAGTACCTGAGAAATGGCATTGGTGTTTCGGCCACATCTGGTTTTATCCCTAAAGGCATGCCCGGTTTCGATAGTCTGGCCGTCCGTGGATATGCCTATAACCCAAAACTTGCGGCCAAACTGTTGGTGGAAGCGGGTTTCCCTGAAGGGAAAGGGATGGAAGAGGTTACCTTAAATACCACTACAACCTATAAAGATCTGATCGAGTTTATTCAGGGCCAGCTTACCGCCGTCGGGATTAAAGTTAAAATAGATGTTAGCCCCAGCGCCAGCCTCAGGGATCTGATGTCTAAAAACAGTGTTAATTTTTTCCGTGGCTCATGGCTGGCCGATTACGGCGATGGAGAGAATTTCCTTTCTATGTTCTACTCTAAAAACAAAGTGCCTTACGGACCAAATTATACCGCTTTTTACAACAAGGAATTTGATCAGCTTTTTGAGAAAAGCTATTATGAAAGCGATAATGAAAAACGTTTTGAGCTGTACCGAAAAATGGACCAGATGGTAATGGATTACGCTCCGGTTATCCCTTTATTCTACGATCAATCAGTAGTGATGCTACAGAATAACATTAGCGGCTATTCTTTTAATCCGCTAAGCCTGATGATTTTAAAAAGGATTAAAAAGGGCTAAGGAATAGGTTGTGTTGCTTAAACAAAGTAATTTATTAACTTAACGATCACTGTCAGTCTGATCTTGTTCAAGCCCTTTTAGCAATTAGATAATTATGGCTCTTCGACAGGCTACCATTGACAGAATCCAGTAGTACTGTCGTCATTGCGATGAGAGGAACGACGAAGCAATCTTTCATGCTAATGATCCTTGCTGTAAGATTGCTTCGTCGGCTGAAAAAGCCTTCTCAGCAATGACGATCCTCCCAGAGGCTTATTTACATTAAATACTTCCGTCAATCATATTGACTTTTATAAAATAAATTACCTCTCAGGATAACAAACTATTTTCTACCCATCAACTTCCTTTTAAGGAAATCAGCAGTTGCTTCGCTTACTTTTAAACCGTTAGAAAATTTCATCCAATGGTGGGTATCATCCGGAATGGCCAAAAATTCAAAATCAAACTTTTTATCTTCAAAACGTTTAATGAGATCGACACTTTGGTTAAAAGCAACATTGCGGTCGTCATCAGCGTGGATAATCAATGTGGGCGAAGTCCAGGTATTTACATAGCTTGCCGGTGATGATTGTTCGGCTACTTTTGCTGCAAGTGCCGCATCCGGAGCTGGTTTTCGTCCTTCCTGATCTGATGTAGTAAACCGGTTATTTACACCATGGATATCTACACCTGCTGCGAATAGTTTAGAATCTTTGCCAAGGGCGAGCGCGGTGAGGTATCCGCCGTAAGAACCACCATAAATCCCGATTTTATCTTTGTTGATACCAGGCTGTGCAGCCAGCCATTCGCCGGCGGCTTTAATATCCTGATATTCTGACGCACCCTGTGCGCCTGCTTTTAAGGGTTTATGAAAATCATAACCATAGCCGATTCCTAAACGGTAGTTTACAGACAGCACAGTAAAACCGATACTAACCAAATACTGATTTAACGCATAATCTATCGAATAGTAATCCATTGGATTCCAGCCTAAAAACATCTGCCTTTGAGGTCCGCCGTGTACATAAATAATCGCCGGTTGATTTTTACCCACTTTTTTTGGCGAAAACAACTGGCCATAAACACTATTACCATCTGCAGCTTTAAAACTCACATGTTTAGGAGTTACCATATCTTTCAGTGGAAAATCATTTGGAATGAGGGATTCTCCAATGAGTTCCAGCGCTTTTCCCTTAGTAATCAATGCAGGTAATAGTGGTCTTTCAGCAGTTGAACTCAGACAAAAAACTGTTTGATTGTCGGCTGCAATAACAGGATAGGCTTCTATTCCTTTGCCTATAGTTAAGGCCTGCATATTGGCCTGACTAACTGAAACTTTACAAATATGCCTCCTGTCGATGTCATCTGCATCTTCGCCCTTATTGGCGGCAAAAACCAATGTTTTCTTATCTGCACTTAATTTAATGTTCTCTACAGCGAAATTACCGGGCGTGAGCAACAAGCGTTTTGATCCGTCTGGATTGATGGCATACAGATGCGGCCAACCGTCCTCATAAGAGGTAAAAACAATTTTACCGTCGGCCCATAACAGGTTCGTGCCACCATCAATTGAAGGGAAAGAACCACGTAAAGTTTCGGGGGCTTTCCAGATCATTTTTCCCGCACCTGTATTTACGTTTACCGTCCATATGGCCCAGGGCTGATGTTTCTTGGTTAAAATGGAGTCGGTTTCCCCACCAACACCGGGCGTTCTGATAAAGGCAATATCATTTCCATCCGGCGACCATACCGGCGTATTATCTTTAGAAAATGAAGGCAATAGCCATTTAACAGGTGTTTGCTGATCAGTATAAATCCCTAAAAAGGAGTGATCGCTCCGGTTTGAAATAAAAGCTATTTTTTTTCCGTCGGGCGACCATTTATAGGCTCCGTTTATTCCTTTGGCGTAAAACAGATTTTTAGCCGCTGATGTCCCATCAACAGGACTGATCATTACCTGCCCGTTTTTGGCAAAAATAACCTGGTCGCTATTGGGCGAAATTACCGGATTGTCGCCTTCGCCTAAAGTTACTACTTTTCCTCCCTCAAGAGGGACACTAAATACCTGTACTTTAGGTGCAATTGGTGATGAGTTTGCATTAACCGGCCCGCCATCTCTCCCCCCATGATCTCCGCCACGTACAAATACAATCCGCTTTCCATCAGCAGAAACAGCTAAGCTGGTTAGTTCCTGTCCATCATCTTCCATATAATCTGTGATTTTTACTGCTTTATAACCCGGCGCCTGCGCTACATAAATATTCCTTTTTCCCTGTTCATTTGCCGCCCAGGCAATTTTAGCCCCTACAGGCGCGGCCACCAATTGGGTTGGAAAAGGATAAGATAAAACAGATTTTAAAGTGAAAGACTGAGCGAATAGATTGGAAGCAGAAAATAAAACGAAAAGGATAAGCGATAATTTCTTCATTTCGTAACGGGTTTGGCGGTTAGCGCATTGTGAATAGCGTTTGGCAGAAGTCAGATTAACTGCTTTCTGCCAAACGTATTTTTAACGGTTAAGCATTTGGCGAAGAAAAGAACAAGCGTTTCACGCCAAATGCCATACGCTTGAATTACTGATCCCACCAAAGTTTGGTTGTTCTTGAAACATCAGCAGGAACATTTGCCCCATTTTTACTTCTTTCTCCCTGTGGATAATCTAAACGGCGGATAAAATCCGGTAGCACAGCATTTACCGGGAGCGTAAAATCTTTGTATTTATAATCATATCTGCGGGCATCGTTCCATGCTTCCGGATTCAGATAAGTTGCAACATACTTTTCTTTTAAGATCAAATCTTTGGTTAGGGCAGCCTCACCGACAGCCACTCGTGGATCGGCCAAATAAATTGCTTTATCAGCAGCAGCTACCTGAAATTTATCCATATTTGCGCCAATTGCAGCTAAATAAGCAACATAAGCCCTTGTTCTGTTAGTGGTTAACGCAGCCTCCGCCTCAATAAACTTTAATTCAGCGTAGGTTGCGATAAATATAGGGGATGTTGCGCTTGTCCAGGGTGAGTTGACAGAGATATAACATTCATCTTTAGTTGTATTTCCGGCTGTGCCACGGTTACCTGCGCCGTTTACTGTGCCTATGTAAACATTATTAATGGTTTTATCGGTTATTTTAGCAATCCTAGGATCAACTAAACCGTATGTAGTTCCATTAAGCTGATCAATCAGTTGTTCAGAAAGCCATCCACCTAACGATTGTGATGCATTTGCAATGGCTACGCTTGCCCAAAAATTTCTGATCACAAAAGTCCCCATTGTTGCATCGTCGGCATTTGAAGCAAAGGAGTCACCCACGGCGTTAAGTACTGCCGTTGGGTTATAAGCTGATGTTTTACTTACTTTATTTAACAGCCTTGCTTTAAGCGCATATGCAAATTTTAACCAATTAGCGCGTTCGTTCGCAGCATTTGCGCCATAAATGAGGTCGTTTGCCGGGCTTAATTTAACCGTTGCATTTGTTTTTGCAAGTTCCGCAATAGCTTCGTCTACAAGAGCCATGCTTTGATTGTAAATCTCTTGTCCGCTGTCATATTTAGGTGTAAAGTTCGTGACGTCAAAAGCTTGAGAAAAAGGAGCATTACCCCATAGATCATTTACCATTATGAGGTTATAGGCAATAAGTACATCTGCAACTCCCTTGTATTCACTTGATCCCTGAGATATCGCCAGTTTTTTCATTTCATTAGCATCGGCCATAGCAAAATAGAGGGCATCCCAGGTGGCGCTGAAATCAATAGATTGATAAGTGTCACCTGCTCCGCTTGCCGCGGGGTTTGCAGTATATTGTACATAAGGTACTATTACGCTGGCAACATTATAATTATTTATGCCTGCCTTTGCAGTTGAAGTAGCCAATAAAGATGGTAGTGTTGGTACGGTAACCTGATTGGGGTTAGCAGCCAGTTTATCAAAGTAGCTATCCTTACAACTTTGCAAACCTAGTATTGCTATTAGAGCTGAGCATACTGCATATTTTATATTTTTTTGCATCTTATTTCCTTTTAAAAACCAACATTAATAGAGAAAAGGATGGTTCTGGCACTTGGATAAGTAAAACCTGCAGAACCATCATTATTACTTCCCGAATCAAAAGAGCTCGATTCCGGATCTACACCATAGTATTTTGTCCATAACCAAAGGTTATTTCCTGTTACTGATAAACTTGCCGATTTTATTGTTTTAGCAGGAAGCCATTTTGCCGGAAGTGCATAACTTAAACTCGCAGAACGTAAACGCACCCACGAAGCATCGGAAACAAATGGCTCAGAAACGTTTCTATAGTATACCCGGTAATAACCTTCTCCATAATCTACGCCATCTACCGTATTTTGTCCTAACCATACCGGTTTAGTATTTGGTGTTCCATTGGCCAACACACCATCAAATACCTTATACGATCTTCTGTCGGCAGTATAATCAGGTAATCCGAAAGCCGAATAAAAATCTTCCAGCCAGTTGTATTTTTCAAATCCCAAACGTGCATCAAAAAGTACATTTAAACTGAATTGTTTATACCTAAAAGTATTACCTAAACCGATAACGTAATCAGGCTGTGAGTTACCAAGTAAGCGCTGCTGTCCACCAGAAATTACAGGAAAACCGTTTGCTCCAATCAATAAAGGAAGATTTTTATCCAAGAATACCGGATCCTGCGCCTGAGTAGAATATCTGGTAAAATAACTTCCGTAAATATTCCCATATGGCTGACCTTCAATCAATTTCATAGTCACACCAGCATTCCCATATCCCCTGGCAGCACCATAAACCAGTTCTTTTATACCATTTGGCATGGTTAATACTTTATTCCGATTGGCCGAAAGGTTGAGGTTTACATCCCATCTAAACTGCTCATTTACAATCGGTTTTCCGTTAATGACAAGTTCTACTCCTCTATTTCTTATATCTCCTGCATTAATAAAAGACGAAACATAACCTGTAGCAGAAGACACCTGTGCACGTACAATCTGATCTTTGCTTAGCGAATAGTAATATGTGAAATCGAATCCTAAACGGTTTTTAAGGAACGACATTTCTAAACCAGCCTCAAAAGAATTGGTAAATTCAGGCCGGAGCGTAGGGTTTCCAAGATTTGGAGAAATGGTTAAGCCAGTTGTACCTGTCGGCAGATTGACATAATTTGTAAAACCGGAAGAAGTTGCGTATTCTGAAGCATCTTTCCCGATCTGCGCATAGGACAATCTTAATTTAGCCTGGCTAATTGCTGTTGGAAGCTTAAACTGATCCGAAAACACATAACTCAAACTTGCCGACGGGTAAAAGAAAGATCTGTTGTCTTTTGGTAAAGTTGAAGTGATATCATTCCTACCGGTAAGGGTCAAGAAAAGATAATTATTGTAGTCGAAAGTGGCCTCTCCAAAATAGCCAACCAATCTTTTCTCCGTTATGGTTTGAGACGGTGTTAATACTTTGGCATTCCCTAAATTGAAGAAATTATAAATACTCAACTGACTTCCAAGTACACCTACATCCTTTACGCGCTTATCGTACACTTCTTGGCCAACCCTTAAAGTGCCATTTAGCCCCTCGGCTATTTTCGTGCTTAATGTTGCTACCAATGTGCTATTCAAAGTTCTGAATTTGGTATTATATTCGCCATAGAAACCAAATTCGTTATCGTAAACATTTTCACTGGTAAACATCGGCCCCCGGGCTGTTCTTATCCTATTATCATTATAAGTATCTACGCCAAAACGATAGGCAAAATTCAACCACTTAACAGGCTCATATACCAAGCTTGCGCCACCAATAAAACGGTTTACATCACCTTTCAGTTTATTGTTTGCAGTTCCCCATATTGGATTGTTGGTCCCCAGATAAACTTGTGTACCGTCAGAATTTTCCGAATTAGCTACATCATACCGTGGTGACCAATAGGCCAAACCTTCACCAAACCTGTCCGCACTATAAGTATAACCACCAGAATTGTTAAAATTCATATTTACCGAAGCTTTAAGTTTAGGGCTGATGGTAAAATCAGTATTTAACCTTGCCGAAAAGTTTTTATAATCAGTATTCGGCATCATACCTTTTTGATAAAGTTGAGATACTGATGAAAAGAATTTAATTGCTTCGCTTCCACCTGCAGCTGAAATTGAGTTTTTAATCTGTTGCCCTGTTCCAAATGCCTGTTTATAATTATTGAATAGCTGGTCTGGATGTGTCGGATCAATTAGTTTTGCCTCGGCGATAGTTGGTCCCCATGCCGGTCCGATACCTGCAGGCGGATTAGTATAAACACCTCTAACACCCTGCGTATATTCTGTCTGAACGTCAGGACTGATCAATACATTATCAAAGCCATAAGTGCTGTTAAGATTGATATTAAATCCGCCAGCCTTGCCTTTTTTTGTGGTAATTACCACAACTCCATTAGCTCCCCTTAAACCATATAATGCAGTTGCCGCCCCACCTTTTAAAATATTGATGGTTTCAATATCTTCAGGATTCACATCCGAAGCCCTGTTGCTTACACCTCTCGCACCATAGGCTGTTCCTCCTGGATTAGCGCCTAGTGTTGAGGTCGTGTTATCAATCTGTACCCCATCAATTACGTATAAAGGATCACTTGGAATATTGGGATCTATTGAATTAATCCCCCTGATTTTAATGCTTGCTCCCTGACCAGGGCCACCACCCGTACTAGAGATAGTTGCTCCTGCCACTTTACCTTGTAAAGCATTGATCAAGTTTGGCTGGTGATTAAAATTAAGGTCTTTATCATTAACCGTTTGTGCGGCATAACCTAACGATTTTGCCTGCCGGGTGATACCTAAAGCAGTAGAAATGGTTACTTCCTGTAACTCTTGCGCATCAGAAGCCAGCACTGCATTAACCGTGGTTTTACTGCCGACGATAATTTCCTGAGTTTTATACCCGATTAAACTAATTACGAGTACCGAGCTTGGCGAAGGTGCCTGAATGGTAAAAGCACCATTACTATCAGTTGAGGTACCTGTTGCAGTTCCCTTAATTTTTATACTTACTCCGGGTAACGGACCTCCGTCATCAGATGAAGTGATTTTGCCTGTTATGGTTTTTACCTGGGCCAAAGTAGGTAATCCAATAATTAAGATGCAGAGAAAAACAAGCGAGGTAAAAAGTTTTTTCATATGTGGATTATTTAGGATAATAATTGCTAGTTAATTGCAATATAGGTTTTTAACCAAATAAAAACGCATTAAAACAGACAGCAATACCTAATTTAAAGTATTTTTTACATTACAAATTGGCGTACATCGCACAAACAAGTAGAATACGCATTCAAAAACAGTAAAAACTCACTTAGAAATGATAAATAAGTTAAGAAACACCTAAATAGAATTTTAAAAACCAACAATACGGCAGTATAGACATAATTTGAGCAATCACTCGGCTAAACTGGCGAAAAGCCAGGGCGTATCCATGTGGCGTATGATATTATTTATCTACGCATCATCATTAAATAAAGTATCAGTTATTACACCGCCTGATCAACCTCAGATCATTAAACCATATGCCAATAGCCTGTTTGAAAGCTGGTGGCTTCCCTTTAAAGAAAAAAGTCTTTCCGAATTAACGGAAAGACTTTAATATATCTGGATTGAAATTTTTATTGCTGAACGCCACCACCCATCGCACCGCCTTGCTGCTGGTCTTGCTTGATATCGTCGTTTTTGATCTTGGTTTTCTCGGCAAATTTAAGTTTACCAAAAGAATAACTAAAGTTAACACCAAAAGAACGTAACGGATAATAAATATTGCCGCTTTGGTAAACCGTACCCAATGGATTGATAGAGTTGTTTTCAGTTTTAATATGCAGGTTCTTTGTAAAAGGATTTAATGTATTTATACCTATGCTTCCTTTTTTATTTAAGATATCCTTTTTAATTGATGCGCCATAAAAGTAGAAAGGATCTGTTTTACCCTGATAAGTTCTGCGGGCCGATGTAGCCACTCCGAACAATTCAAAATTATAACCTTTACCAAATCCATAAGCCGAACGGCCAAATATGCTGTAGTTCAGGAAAGTTCCTGTGCTGATATTGGTTGCATTGTTGGTTACCTCGTAAGTATTAGCAGAGATATTACTCATTAATGTCCACTTTGGTTTTGGGTTGTAAGATCCAAAAAGGTTAACACCATACGTTTGCGCCGTACCTACGTTGATAAAAGATGATAATACTTTAGTAATATTATTTTCAGTTATAGGTGATATCGAGCTTTCTATAACTCCACCCGTACGACGGTAAAAAACAGAAGCATTAATTACAGAGCCTTTAACAAAAGTTGAATAACCCAATTCAAAATTCTGACTTAACTCAGGACTTAACTGCGGATTTCCCTGTTGAATATTAAATTGATCGCTTTCATTTCTGAATGGATTTAAATAATTTTCACTTGGTCTCTGCACCCTGCGGTTATAACTAAATTTTACTGTTCCGCCTTTCTTTAAAGCCTGAGAGATGATAAAACTTGGGAACAAGTTAAAATAATCGTTTTTTTCTGTACCACTGGTTAGTGTATTAAAATCTATTTTAGTGTATTCAGCCCTTAAACCACCTTTAAATTTAATTTTCTTCGTAATATCAAAACTGATTACACCATAAGCTGCGGCTACATCCTGGTTATAATCGAAATCACGCTCTGATGATCCATACTGGCTCTTTACATTACGGAATATACCTTTGGCACCAACTTCTAAAATAGTCGATTTTGAAAATGGATAGGTATAATCGGTTTGCCCTGTATATTCGTTATTCTTAGCCGTATTATCACTGGCTGTAAGTACACCGTTAGGGAAAGCCGCCGAAGTTAAGAGGTTGCTAAAGCTTGTAGGCGTACGTCCGGTAGAAAGCTGACCAGAAATGGTAAATTCCTCTCCTTCTTTTTTACTGGTTTTTTTATAATCCACGTTCCAATCCATATTGTTACGGGTCATATCCATATTACTGATATTGGTAGCAGGCAAGTTGTTTATGATATAAGTAGCCGAGCCTGGACCACCGTTAGAGAAACGGTTAAATTTAACATTCGTACTGATGTTGTTATAGGCATTAAAATCGTAATCTAAACCTAAGCTTCCGTTAAATCCGTTGCGGCTCCATTTTGATACTCCATCCTGAGAAATATTGTTGAAACCACCTGCGTTTAACTGCGTATTATTCACAATTACTACTCTCGAATCTTGTGCATAGGCAAAATTAGAACCCAAACTGGTATTGACACTCAAACGTCCTGTTTTTGCGGTTAAGTTAAAAGCACCATTATTTTGGCGGGTACCTGCTGAAGCATTAACACTTCCACTCACCCCCTGCGCATTTGATTTTTTAGTGATAATATTGATAATACCTCCAGAACCTTCTGCATCATATTTAGCCGATGGGCTGGTAATTACTTCAACGCTCTTAATCTGCTCTGCAGGAATCATTTTTAAGGCATCAGAAACACTGGCTGCCATGGTACCGGAAGGTTTGCCATTGATCAATACCCTTACGGCTGCACCACGGAGTTGCACATCACCATTCGCATCAACAGAGAGCATTGGTACCTTGCGCATTACATCGGTTGCATCGCCACCGGCATTGGTTCCGTCAGCTTCGGCATTGTATACCATGCGATCTACCTTATTTTCAATCATTGCTTTAGTACCCTGCACCTGAACATCTGCCAAAGTATTTTCTGTTCCCACGATATAAATCGTCCCGATATTGTTATCCGGTTTAGATGGCGTGGTGGTAACCAGAACAGATTTTGTTTTATAGCCCATAAAACCAATCATCAGCTTATAGGAATCTGGAGAAACATTTTGTAAGGTAAGTTTTCCTTTTTCGTCGGTTACGCCACCGTTTACCGATTTATTGTTTTTCACACTAATCAAAGAAACCGTTGCGTAATCAATTGGCTTTTTAGTTAATGAATCGAGTATAGTGGCCGTGATCCGTCCGGTAACTGTTGATTTTTTGGGTGCTCCACCAAGTCCGCCAGTAGGAAACTGGGCATGTGCACTAAAAAATATACCAAGGATAAAGCTTAATAGTAAAAGTTTTTTCATTTCAAGAGTTTGTCTTTTTTAATTAGTCTGCGCAAATTGCATTTTGTTACAATAATACGCTATACTTTTTGCACCAACTCTATCAATTACCCGGCGAAGCCCACACTTTTATCGGCAAAAAAACATGGAAGAAGTAAAATGTGTAATGGAAGATGAGAATTTCACTTCTCCATCTTACATCCTCCATTTCACATCATCCTTACCTCGAAATATTGTTAGGTCTGGAATAAACCATTTGCATCACATTAATATTGCGCATGGCAAAAGCAGCTTCACAATAATTCAGGTAATAGTTCCACTTGCGGATAAAGGTTTCATCAAAACCCAATGCTTTCACTTTATTCAGGTTTTTGTTAAATTCAACAAACCATAAATGAAGTGTACGGGCATAATCCAAACCCATATCTTTTAAATCAACCATGGTTAAATCACCGGTTTCATTTATAGCTTTGTTAATGGCTGCTACCGAAGGTAAAAGCGAACCCGGGAAAATATGCTTCTGAATCCAATCTACGCCATTTCTCAATTTATCATACCTACAATCAGGAGACGTAATGACCTGAAAGGCAAAAATTCCATCAGGTTTTAATAATTGCTGGCATTTTTCAAAATAGGTTTCCAAATATTGATGTCCTACAGCCTCCAGCATTTCGATTGATACGATTTTGTCAAAAACACCTTCAATTTTGCGGTAGTCCTGGATAATGATCGAAACTTTATCGGCCAATCCCTCTTCATGCACGCGTTCCATCGCTAATCTCTGTTGTTCCTTAGAAATGGTTACCGAAGTAACTTTACAGCCGTAGTTTTTAGCCAAGAAAATGGCATTACCACCCCAGCCACTTCCGATTTCCAATACATGATCGGTCGACTTAATTTTTAACTGCCTCGCCAGGCGATCGTATTTGGCATATTGCGAATCTTCTAAACTTAAATCATCGGGATTAAAGTAACCACTCGAATAAGTCATGGTTTTATCCAGAAAAGTGGCGAAAAAATCATTATTCAGATCGTAATGCTCTGAAATATTTTTCTGCGATCCGGCCAAAGTATTTGCCCTGCGCACGTGGTAGATTTTGTTTACCCATTTAAAAATATTCAGCGCTATGGAATTTACCCTACTTCCGGTTACTGAGGGTGCATTTTCAATATTCAGGATGACCCATTTAATTACGTTGGTAATATTTGTGGTATCCCAAAGGCCGGAGGTATAGCCTTCACCAAAACCGATATCGCCATAGAGTGCGATGGATTTAAAGAAATGAGGATGATTTACCTGTATGTGCGCTTCTATTTGATGTTCACCATTTCCAAAAACCAGTGTTTCGCCACCTGGCAATGAAAGTTCCAATTTGCCCAAGGTCATTTTAGAAAGTGCATTCAATACTGCTCTTTCGAAAAAGCCCTTTGATGTTCTGGCGGCGGTAAGCGTATTCATAGTGTCTGATCTATTTAATTTGTGGTTTGTAGGGTTTATATACGTTACGTTGCAATTCAGGGTTTTCGGCTTTTGGATGAAAAGGTATTTTTTTAATCCAAAGTTTGAAGGCCTGCCAGTGGATCATGCCCATGATCTGCAACGGAATGAAGGGGATAGAAAAAAAATAGCGAAGCAAAGCCATATTGGTTAATGGCTTTTTTTCTCCTTTCAAAGTACTGATAAAAAAGCGATTGCCCTGCTTATCTATATCGTCAATTTTAATATCAAGTTTATCAGCCGGAACCCTCAATTTAAAATCGAAAGCATCGTCGTGGTCAATAAACGGTGAAACATAAAAATATTTAGTAGTGATTTTGGTAAAGGTATCCCCATGCAATTCGTCTTTTCCAAAGAAAAAAAGTTTCATTTCCCTGTAAGTGTTGCTGATTTCGGCCACACAACAAACCGGATTGCCCTGCTCGTCAAAGCAATAATAAAAGGAAACAGGATTGAAGTTGTAACCCAGCACATTGAGGTTGGTAAGCAGTTTTATTTTAAGTCTGCTACCATCAATACCATTTTCCTTCAAATAAGTTTCTACATGCTGACGTGCGTTTTTGGTTTGATCGGGATTTTCCTTTGGTAACTGAAGGTGCTCCGAATCACGAAAAGAAAAAAGGTTAAATTTATCCCTGCTGAACCAGCGCAACTTTTTATCCAGCAGATCCAACTCATCCAGGTCGATATAAAACATATACACGCTATACCAAAAGAAATGTTTTTTGGGCGCCAGGCGGTGGTGCATGACTTTTGCGGTGTAGATAGATGAGTTGATTTGCATTAATATTACAATTTACAAAATTTATGATGATTTATCATTCTTAACGTGCTGTCATTCTGAGCGCAGCGAAGATTTTTTTATAGTCGATCGTTAAAGAGAAAAGTCGTCATCTCGACTGGAGTGCAGCGAAATGGAGAGATCTATCTGGCAAGATTTCTCGACTGCGTTGCACTCCGCTCGAAATGACGTATTTTAAGAGATATCCGTTACATCATCCCACACAAATCTACCGCACTCTTATAAGCATCTTCATGAAAACCATATTTAAAATAACTTCCGCAATAATAAACAGGACCGGTTTCATTTAGCTTGTGCAAATGCTCCTGCGCCTGCATTGCCGGAACATCAAACAATGGGTGATGGTAGTCAATTTCTTTGATAATCCTATCTCGATCTAACGTTTCGGTGGGGTTAATGGAAACAAAGTAATTCTGCTTTTCAGAAACACCTTGTAAATTATTCATCCAATAAATAGTACTTGGCAATAACTTATCACCTTGCTGTTCTACACGGTAATTCCAGCTGCTCCAGGCCAGTTTGGCTTCAGGCATCTGCTTCTCATCAGTATGCACAACAACTTTGTTTAACTGGTATTTAAATTTGGAAAGCAATTCAGATTCCAGCGCTGTTTTATCTTTTACGATCTCAAAAGTCTGGTCGGCATGGCTGGCCATAATTACTTTATCGAATTCCAATTTCTCACCTTTTTGATTTTCTACTTCAACTTTACCATTCCCTAACCGTTTTACCGCTACAATTTTGGTATTAATCTTAATTCTGTCGCGAAACGGGGCAATCAATTTTTCACGGTAAGCCTGACTACCGTTTTGCAATGTATACCATTGATGCTGGGTATTCAAACCTAAAAAACCATGATTTTTGAAGAAACGGATCAAGCTGACTGCCGGAAAATCCAGAATCTGTTCCATTGGCGCACTCCATACCGCAGCACTCATTGGGATGAGGTATTGCCAGAGCATATCGTCACTGTAGCCAAATTCCTTAAAAAACTGCCCGATCGAATAATTCTGGTATTCAGGCCTATCCAAAATTTCTACACTTTGTTTGTTGAAACGGTTAATCTGCATCAACATTTTTAAATACGGAATATTGAATAAATTCTTCCGCTGGGCAAAAAGATGATTCAAGCTTGAGCCGCTATATTCCAACTTTCTGGGGAGAAACTGCACGCTAAAAGACATATCTGTCTTTATTACGGGTGCGTCAATTTCCGCAAACATCCCTGTCAGGTTTGGATAAGTCTGATAGTTAAAAACCATAAAACCGCTATCCAGGTAAATGGGTTTACCATCCTCTTCGAGCGTAATGGTATTGGTATGTCCGCCAATATAATCTGCTTCTTCGAAAATCGTAAGGTCATATTGATGTTGCAGTTTATGGGCACAACCCATGCCTGCTATTCCTGAGCCAATAATGGCGAGTGTTTTCATGATGTATGATGGATAATTTAATATGGATGATGGAAGATGTCAGACGTGAGACATTAGATTTGAGACGGATAAACGATACACCTTAAACCCTTTACCTTATACCTTTTCAAACAAATAATGGCATACCATCCATTCGTTTCCCTTGTTGTAATTAAAAAGTTCTGCGCATGACATGTAAAATAACCTCCAATATACCCACCATTTCACCGCCTGATCTTTCCCGTAAGTCCTTTCGAAAATTGGCATGATTTCCTTTTTATGCTTATCCATATTGCTTAACCAGGCTTCAGCCGTTTTGCCATAATTAGTTCCATTTACCACCCAATGTTTATCAATTTTAAGGTCGTCGTTAAAGTAGAAGAACAAATGGTTGGATGGCATAATCCCGCCGGTGAAAAAGTATTTGCTCATCCAGTCGGTTTCGTCAATCACTTCAAATTTGTAAGCCAGGGTTTTGTGCGTAAAAATATGTACGAACAGCTTCCCATCAGGTTTCATAAATGAGGCCACCTTGTTAAGCAAAAATTTATAGTTACGCATGTGCTCAAACATTTCAACAGAAACCACCCGGTCAAATGTATCGGCAATGGTAAACGTATTCATATCTGCAGTTAAAACCGTTAGGTTTTGGATCCCGCGTTGCTTCGCCGTTTCATCAATGAAGATTTTTTGTGTAGTAGAGTTAGATACCACGGTAAATGTGCTTTCCGGGTATTTAGCTGCCATATACAGCGACAGCGACCCCCAGCCGCAGCCCAATTCTAAAACATTCTGTCTATTTTGTAAATCGGCCCTTTTACAGGTTAATGCAAGCATATCTTCTTCCGAAGTATCAATATCCTTAACGCCAGGTTTCCAGTAACCACTGCTGTATTTTAAGTTTTTGCCTAAACAGTACTGAAAAAATTCGGTTGGAAGCTCGTAATGCTGTTCATTCGCATCAGCAGTATTTACCGCAATAGGCGATTGCTTCAGCTCTGCCACCAGGTCCATAAATTTTTCCTGCTGCAATTCTTCATTGCCTAGCGTTTCATCATCCAGACGCTGTTTGCACAATTTCCTAATGCCTATACGCAAGGCGGTATCCGGAAGTTTGTCGTTTTCTAAAAGTTTATCGTACCACATTTTGAGGTTGGAAGGTTAAAGGTTGTAAGGTTGAAGGTTTACCTGTAATAAATGTATGCTTTAAGGTTTAGGTTAATGTACGATGTGAAACGGTTGAAGGATTTGCAGTTTGCATGGACCTCATCCATATCACATTTTCCATTTTACCTCTTTTTCCTCCATGGAAAAAAGGCGCTCGTTGTTTCCTGGTATTTTTTATAGGCCACGGGTTTACTCCTCAGGTTTTGTTCTTCATTGTTCGGCACACCGGTAACTTTGGTTAATAAATACAAAATCACTGCCGGACTAATAATAGCCAGAATTCCCCATGGCGATGCCAGCGCAAAAATGAAATAAGCTATCCAGGTTAACCATTCAAAAAAATAGTTCGGGTGACGGCTATAGTACCACAAACCGGTGTCGCATACTTTGCCTTTATTAAGCGGATCTTTTTTAAAGGCCGCAAGTTGTCTGTCGGCAATCATTTCTCCAAAAAATGCGATTACCCAAACCAATGCACCTGCATACTCAAAAAAGGAAATAGCCTGCGACTGATTGGCGGTGATGATAAAAAATGGAATGGCCAGTATGACATTTGATATGGCCTGAAATTGAAAAAAGACAAAGAAATTTCGATCGGCTTTGTCTCCCCATTCTTTACGCAATTGTACATACCTGCCTTCTTCTTCATCCAGATGACCAATAACACGTTGCCAAAGATGAGCACCTAAACGTAACTCAGCCAGTAAAAACATCCCGCAGATTAAAATCTTCCGGGGTTCGTAGCCCTCAGATAAAAAAAATGTGATAATGGTAATTACAGGAAAATTCAGTGCCCAAAAAACATCAACCACACCCGCGTTTTTAATTTTCTTTGCCCAAAGCCAAACCATAGCCATGATAAAACAGCAGGCTATAAGCGAAAGGAGTGCGATAGATAAAAGATGTCCTGTTTGGAGCGGCATAAGTTTAAGGTAAAAGGTTTAAGGCAAAAAAGCCAGTTAGCTTTGCTAAGAAAAACCGTTAAGCCATTCTGCAACCTAAATCTTACACCTCACGTCTTAAAAGTAATTCCTTAACACCTTCACCATCTTTTAGTTTAAATAAATACACTAAAACATAAGCCAGGGTTGCAATGCTGCCTAAACATACGAACAAAATAGCAATAGAGATTTTAAGAATAATGCTTTTTTCTTTATAAAACATCCAAAGTGCAATAATAAAGATGTTGGCATAAAAATCCCAGAGGGTAGCACGCATCCATGGAATGCTGCCCAGGAAATTCCATTGTTCGAAAAGGTTGCTTTCTAAAGAGGTGCTGATTACTTTATAACACATAAAAACCAACAGTACGGAGAAAATAAATTTGAGGAGGTTGATCATATGATAGTTTAAGTTTTGAAACAGATTGGAATATATACGTTAAGATAGGCAAAAAAGATTTTATGGTAAAACCCTTGCCTTTACCCTTCGACTCCGCTACCATTGACAGGCTCCATTAACACGACCGTCATTGAGAGGAGGAACGACGAAGCAATCTTTCATACCATTAATCCTTGCCATAAAAGATTGCTTCGTCGGCTGAAAAAGCCTTTTCGCGATGACGATAATCAGAGGAGATTTTATTTACTATTAAGTTCTCCTGCCATTTATTTTTATTTCATAAATTATACCCCAGGGTTGATCAAGCGCGGGATATGCTCCGTGTTTCCGTGACAAAAAATAAATACGTTTTTATGAGAAAGCAAGGTTCTGTTCGTTTCGGTTAACATATTCCTGCCATTTCCTGTCCGTACTGCAAGCGGGTGCTTCAATCTTTGTGGGGTGCTATACTACTTTGTGCTGGTATGTTTTTCATAGCTTGCAGATGCTGCGTACCTCAGCATGACAGGGTATTTGAAAGTTACTGCAAACAAAAAGGAATTCCGCTGCTGTCAGGTTTAATTAACAGACAACAGTGGAAAAAGAAATCTTTAATGGTCTGTGAGACACAGACCATGGAATATCGAATATAGGCTTTAAACCTTTCTGATTTTGATAATCTTCATCCAGTGCAAAACTTTCATTACCGGATAGGTTGGATCAAACTCCCACCATTTAGTAGCAAAATTTGGACTATTTGGTTTTTTGTGGTGGTTGTTCTGAAAAAGCTCGCCCATCAATAAAAAATCCCAGGGTAAAGAGTTTTTACTATGGTCCTCATTATCATGGTTTGAATAACCATACTTATGTCCACACCAGTTTACAATTGCCCCGTGTAATGGCCCCATTAAAAAGTGGATCGGTAACAGTAAATACATCCACCAGTAATTGGCAAAAGCAATGTAAAAACCGATATAAAACAAACCACATGCAATTCTCCAGGCCCATGAATTTCCGATCTTATCAACCAATGGCCATTCAGGATAATTTCCCTGGAAAGCTGGTTCAGGCTGTATTTTATATTTCAGGTAATTCATGTACATGTTCTTTGTTGCAATCATCATCCCGAAAACATCCTTAAAAAAATGTGGAGAATGTGGATCCTTTTCGGTATCACTATAAGCATGGTGCATCCTATGCAGGATGGCATAAGCCCGCGGGTTTAAAAATGATGAACCTTGCGAGATCAGTAATACCAGATAGAAAAACCGCTCCCAAAAACGCTCCATTTTAAACATCTTATGTGAAGAGTAACGGTGAAGGAAAAAGGTTTGGCTAAACAGGGATAAAAACCAATGGCAAAGAAAAAAAATGAGGATAATCATGTATGAGTGTGTATACTATATAAACGTAGCTTTAAGACCTTTAGTTTTCATACCGTACAAAAACTATACTGGCCTAAACGTTTAGAGAAACATTATCCTGTTCTAAAACGTGGAACAGGATAATGTTTTATTATTTTATTATCTACCGAAATCGTCTTGAACGCGTACGATATCGCTTTCGTCTGATGGGTTTGAAGCATCGGTATGTTGCCAAATCTCAGCAACTACTCCCCAATCTTCTAAGCCGATTAAACGGTGACGTTCACCTTGTTGTAATTTAATCTGATCTTTTGGTGCGTATTTTTTCACTTCACCTTCTTCATCAGTCTGGCTGGTTTTGATGCCGACCGTGCCGGTAACCACTTGCCAGATCTCGGCTCTGCGGTGGTGATATTGCCATGACAGTCGTGTATTTGGCGCAACGATTAAGATTTTCGGACTTAATTTACCACCAATTTTAAGGTCTTCTACATTTAATCCATCAAAATAAGTATCTGCAAATTGTTGCGCCTGCGCTTCATCTATTACAAAGAAACCACCCCAGGGACGTGTTTCATCGCGATTTACTACATTAAAACCTTCAATTTTTAAACGTTGCGCTACGCTTTCGAATATTTCTTTTTTGTCGTTTGTCATGGATTAAATATTAACTTTCAAATGGTTGTCGAGGTGCACAGGAATTTTTGATCTCCTGTGTGGTTCTATAATTTGCTGCAAAAATAAGCCTAATTAATTAAAAAAAATCCTTTCAGCCTTTTTATTTTTTACTCATTTTAACGATTGCCATAAGCGCAACCATTCGCTGGTTATATGGTTTGGTTTAATAGTCTACCCCTCCAAGCAAAAAACAGGTATCCGAATATCGGACACCCGTTTTTGTTGAAAATTATTGATGGTCAGTATTACGGCGACCATCCTATAACTGCTAATAACCTGGATTTGGCGTCAGGTTAGGATTATTCTTGATTTCAGGAGTAGGGATCGGGAACAGCAAATGTTTGGTTTGCAATGGTTGGTTTACACTTTTATTAATGTGTCCGACAAAATTATCAAAACCATTGGTGGTTTCATTGTACACTTTACGCAAACGGACCATATCAAACCAGATAATCCCCTCGTAACATAGCTCGTGCCAGCGTTCTCTCCACACCGCTTCTTCAAACTGTGTTTGATTCAAACCCGCAAGATCAGTCAGTTGGGCCCTCTTACGTATGGCATTTACCGCAGCATAGGCAGCAACATTCGGACTACCATCTGCCCTGTTTTGTGCTTCGGCATAAATCAATAAGGTTTCGGCATAACGGATCTGTGGAATATTCAAATCACTTCTGCTGGTACCTTCTACACCTAGTGTTCCGTTGGCAATCAGATCGAAGTGTTTAAAAATATATGGCTTACCGCGGTTAATCAACGGCATTTTAAATCCATCTGTATAATAATCGGTAAAGAAATAACCTTCCCGGTTTTTAGCCCTTAAATCTCCCGCCTCATACGAACCATAAAAACTTGTAGTCGGAATAGCCGTTCCAATTCCATCAATTTTAGAAACCAATGGCTGGTGCAAAGGTAAATAAGATGACTGTAAGGGGTTCCCCGATCCGGCAGCATCATTGTACTGGATTCCGAACAAATGCTCCACTTTATTGTCATTCTTTGCATCGTGCAGCGCTCCGTAATTGGTAAACAAGCCAAGTGATGATGGATTTCCAGCTGAATAATCAATTACCTCTTTGGCTTTATCCGCAGCTAATCTATAATAAGCTGCTCCTTTATTAAGGGGTTGCCCGGCCATGGTCAGATATACTTTTGCCAGTTCAGTTTTAATTGCTGCTGTAGAAACACGTCCGCTGGCATCCACATAAGGCAAGCCGGCCGCTTCTGCAGCAACCAGGTCATCAACAATTAATTTGTAAACCTGTTCCTGTGGTGTACGGGAAGGCGCAAAATTAGGATCGTTAGGACTGGTAACCGGCTTAGTAATTAAAGGCACATCGCCCCATAAACGCACCAGGTAAAAATAGGCCCAGGCACGGACAAACGCGGCCTCTCCCAAAATTCTTTTTTTCTGTGCATTATCCATTGGATTAATACCCGGAACTTTATCCAACACCAGATTAGCTTGTGCTATTACTTTATAAAGTCCGTTCCAGTTTTGGTTAACATGCAGATTTGTACCGTCATAAATGAGGGAATACAAATTGTTCAGATCGGAGTTTTGTGCGGTTTCGGTAGATTGTATTCCCGTTGGCGCATCAAGCATCTGCCAGTTGTTAGAATAAATACCCGCACCATTCCCTATAAACCGGAGCTCTGCATAAACAGCAGCAATACCTGCTTCGGCGTGTTCGGGCAAAGTATAAAAACTATTTGGTGAAAGATTGGTGGGATCTGTTTCATCTAAAAATTTCTTACATCCCGAATTCCCGATGATAGCGCCGCTCAGCAAAAACAAAACAGCGATATTTCTTATGTTTATTTTCATGTTAATATCCTTTCTTTTTTAATGTTTATAATCCAATATTTAAGCCTACCATGAAAGTAGTTGGCTTTGGATAATCGAAAAATGTCTGACCTTGTGCAAATGCATTTCCGTAGGTAGTTACCTCAGGGTCGTTACCGGTGTACCTGGTTGCCAGGAAGAAATTCTGAACAGATGTATAAACACGTAGTTTGCTTAGGCGTAATTTTTCAACAAGTGCTTTATCAAAAGTATAACCCAGCAACAGGTTTTTACCGCGGATGAAAGAGCCATCTTCCAACCAGTGCGTATCTACATTGGTTACATATCCCGCAGCCTGATCCCTGATGGCGGCAATCGGTGTATTTTGATTCTGCGGAGTCCAGGCATTTAATACGCTGGCAAAACTATTGGCCTGTACCTGTCTGTCTTCACCCGAGTGATGGGTCATATTCAACACATCATTGCCATAAGAGTATTGCAATTCTACAATCAGTTCTAAGTTTTTATAGCGAAATGAGTTACCAAAGGATCCCCAGCCTTTTGGCATTCCGTTACCAATAATCTGGCGATCGGCATCGGTAATGGCATGATCACCGTTTACATCCAAATATTTGATGTCGCCCGGAAGCAAGGTTTTACCACCACGGTAACTCACAAATTTAGCTGCTTCTGCCCTTTCGGCCTCGCTCCAGGTGCCTAAACGTACCAGCCCCCAGAATGAACCCACTGGCTCACCTACCCTGATAATACCCGTTTGATTGGTGAAATTTGGGTTACCCACACCAAAAATATCATCAGGAGTGGCTAAAGAAAGTACCTTGTTGCGGTTAAGGGAAATATTAAAACTGGTTTTCCAGGTAAAATTATCAGTTTGTACGTTTACCGTATTGATCCCTAAATCTAAACCTTTGTTCTGCATCGATCCGATATTTTTTCTGATCACCGCGTATCCTGTGGTACGCGGAACCGGGGCATCCAACAACATATCGGTTGTTTTTCTATAATAAAGATCGGCTTCTAAATTAATGCGGTTGTTAAACAAGCCTAACTCTAAACCTGCATCAACCTGTGCTGTTTTTTCCCAAACCAGGTCTGGATTGGCTAACCGGCCAATACCGATACCCGTTACCCTGCTATCGTTAATGATAGCGGCATTATTCACCAATGTAGCCAACGACTGATAGGCTGGCAGTTCCGAGTTACCACTTAAACCATAACTAGTTCTTAGTTTTAAGTTAGAGATGGTTTTGTTTCCTTTAAGAAAATCTTCATCTGAGGCTTTCCAGGCCAGTGCTGCCGAAGGGAAAAAGGCGAATTTATGGTTCTCTCCGAATTTGGATGAGCCATCTACCCTGCCCGTAAAAGTAACCAGGTATTTATCTTTAAAGGCATAATTTAATCTTCCGAAATAAGAGTTGAAAGCCGATCTGTTACGACTGGAACCTACTGTAATCGATTTGCTTCCGGAGCCCATGTTATTGTTTCCATAAAAATCGGTTACAAAATTCTCAGCATGGCTGGTATTGCTAAAGAAATTGGTCGCCTGCCAAGAAATACCTAATAAGGCATTGATGGCGTGCGATTCGGCGAAACGTTTATTATAGGTTAAATAGTTTTCCAATGACCAGAAGGTTTCCCGATCGTTGGTTACGTTCGCCGTTCCATTCTGCCCGTCGGAGATACCGTATAATTGTTTGGCATTGTATTCATTAATGTTACGGCTTACAATATTGGCTCCTAATTGGGTACGAAACTCTAAATCTTTAGTAAAGCTAATGGTAGAATAAATACTTCCCAAAGCCGTTTGGGTAACCATGCCATATTTTTGATCGGTTAAAATATGTACCGGATTGGAGCCCCCTTCTGCCCATGGGATCAGTTTATTATCGCCCCATTTGCCATCAGCCAGTTTAATGGGTAGAAAAGGGAATGCTTCTGTAATCATACGCACAGAATTTAGGCCGCCCGTTCCCTGATCTACTATGTTTTCATCTTGATTATTGTAGCTCAAATTACCGCCTACCTTTAACCAGGGTTTAATTTTACTATCGAAATTAAACCGGCCCGAATAACGTTTTAAATAAGAGTTTAGCAAGAGTCCCTGGTCGTCGCGATAGCCTGCAAAAACACCATAAGTATTATTTTCATTGCCACCGGTAAAACCCAGCTGATGATTTTGGGAAAGTTTGTTCTGAGTAGATTCTTTTAACCAATCCGTATTATATAATGGATTTCCGTTGCTATCAAAAAACTGAGGTAAAGCAATTCTGGCAGCCTTGGGAACAGGCGTAGAGGCATAACTTCCTGCTGCCCAACCTACGGGATCGTAAACTTTGATATTTTCATAAGCGAGGTCCTGCACTTTTACATACTCGAAAGCATCAAGCATCTTAACATGGTGTGCGGCTAGGGTATTTATGCCAAAATCTGCATCATAAGTAATGCGCTGGGCATTTGCAGTTCCTTTTTTAGTGGTAATTAAAATTACCCCGTTTGCACCCCTTGCGCCGTATATGGCCGTTGAAGAAGCATCTTTTAGCACCTCTACTGAAGCGATATCGCTTGGATTGATGTAATCAATGGCATTACTATTCTGTGTTTGCGAGCCCACCGGCAAAGCCACACCATCTACCACATAAAGAGGATTGTTACTCGTATTGATTGAACTAAATCCGCGGATTTTGATGTTGGTTTGTCCCCCAGGCCGACCTGAGTTGGTATTTACCTGTACCCCGGAGATACGGCCGGCTAATGCCTGGTTGAGGGATGAAGACGGACGTTCCTGAAGTTCACTTGCTTTAACTACACCAACAGACCCCGTCAGGTCGTTTTTTTTCACCGATCCATAACCAATTACCACCACCTCATCTAACTTATTGGCTTCAGCAGGTGTCATTTTAACGCTGATGTTGGCTTCACTCCCTACTGTAACATCCTTATTTTGATAGCCAACATAAGAAAAACGGATCACATCGTTTACATTGGCCTCAATGCTGAATTTACCTGTGTCATCAGTTACTGCAGTTTTACCTGACGAAAGGTTTTTGATGCCAACTCCCGGGATAGGCATATTTTTTTCGTCTAATATGGTGCCTGTAATTACTTTTCGATTTTGAATATGTACCAGAGACAAGTTAGGGCCGGAAAACCCCTTGGGTTTTTCAACAACCGGATTCATCGAAAAAGCAGGACTATTGAGCAGAAAAAGCGCAGAAAGCCCCGAAATCTTGAGTAGATTGATTTTCATTCGTTTAGGTTTAGTAAATGGTTAGTTAATAGTGTAAAATTTCTACTGCTAGCAGCTAAAACGCTTTATCAATTCTTTCAATCAGATGGCTTAAGTAGGCAATTTGTTGTAATAAGAGCTCCCATATAAATGGATTAAAACTACACAAAAGCAAACTACACAGACATATACTGCGCACAGGGTCCAATAACGCCATCAGCTCATCGTTATATTCGGTTATTCATAAATCGTTTTATGTATTCAATAATAAGTATTTTATTAAGAAATCAAGAATATTGTTTCGGACACTAGAAATACATTATCGTATAAATTAAATTACGGTATAATTACTTTGACAAAAGCTGAAATTTTTGACTGAATATTTCAGATGAATGAGAAACCACTGCATCTTAAACAATTAAACCTCAAATATTTAGGCGTATTCTTAAGAATTTGATAAAAAAAATTAGCTTATCGAGTAAAGTCTATTATTTTTTTTGAAGAGAAGTATCAACATAGACAATGTTGCGACCGGATAGGCACCGTATATAAACTAGAAAGCCTCATATTTCTATGAGGCCAATTATTTTGTTTTATTTGCATCCACAGAATAAAACTAAACCAAACAAACTAATGAGACTATAAGACAAATGAGTTTGGGAATTGTTTTAATAATTTTTTAAATTTTTAAAAATCTAATTCTAAATACGTTTCTTTAGATTTATACTTAGGAATTTTCGTCATCATATCGTATTTTGCCAAGGATGTGTACTTTCGCCAGAAGTTATATTTCCTTCCGTTGGTTAATACATGCATACGACCACCCAAATTATTACACCTAATCCGGTTTTCGATAAGATCAGCCTCACTAACAAGTTCCGTATCTAATATTTTTTTGTGCGTGATCATGTGTGGTGCAATTTTTAAGCTATACCGCCAAGGCTCGGTAAAAACATATCTGATTTCTTGCTCGCGGGTTTTAACATTGTACAATTCAACCTGACTAAAACACGCTTTTTCCTGTTCGGTGAGACCTAAATTGCTACTTTCCCATAAATATGGCGTAAGTACCCGAAGCGATTGCTTTTTAATTTCATAGCCATATTTTCCTTTACGGCGCTTTTTCCTTTTAAATGTTTTATCGTGATGGTATTCAACCGTATTGATCTTCGCAAGTAATGTTGCATAAAATTCAGCCCTTGTGCTCACTGCAATATCAGATCTGAGTACAAAATATCTTTTCCAACCACTTTGATAAGGTTTTTCAAGAGGGACCTTGGGCAGCGCTCGTATTTGCTTACAAAGTTCGGATCTTCTTTTACTTAATTTTATTAATTGTTTGTGACGGTCTGTCTTTACCAACCGTTTTTTCTGCCGTGAAGTCCTAATTCTACACGGCAATTCGTATGTGTCCATCGGACTTCCATTAAATTTTCTTTAAAAATGAATGAGGGTCGCTATTCATCCTTGATTAAGGATATACCCCTTCTTCTGAAAATAAAATGTTGTATAATATAAACTGAACAGCCCTTGAGGCAATCAATCAAATTAAAAACAAATTACAGCAAATTATGGCCTGTCAGGCAATTTGTGAAGGGGATGATATGTAGATATATTCTGTCATAATTCCTAAACATTAAAAAGATATTCATCAGGAATATGACAAAGCTAATAAATTTTTGAGATTTTAAAGAAAAGAAAAAACTCAAAACTGTTTTTTACATCATAAAAATGCCCCGGAAAGTATCTAACTTTTTAGGGGCATAGCAAAAATTCTTTAGAGCCTGTTTAAAATTTAAAGCAAATATTACAAAGCATTTTGCTGTTACGCTAAGCGCAATTGGATTACTTTTATTAATGTGTTGAAGCGTCTTCGACTACGCTCAGACTGACATACAATTAATTTGATTTTGTTTCTAAACAGGCTCTTAAACTTTGATTTCTAATTAATCAGATCAAAGCGATCTAAATTCATTACTTTATTCCAGGTGGCCACAAAGTCTTTCACAAATTTTTCTTTTGCATCAGCACTTGCGTAAACCTCTGCAATAGCCCTTAATTCGGCATTGGAACCAAATACCAGATCAGCGCGGGTTGCGGTCCATTTTGGCTGACCGGTTGAACGGCTGCTTCCCATATATAGCTCTTTATCCTCTGCAATAGCTTTCCATGCGGTTTCCATATCTAATAAATTGATAAAGAAATCGTTGGTCAACTGACCTGGTTTTGTAGTTAGCACACCGTTTTTAGACCCATCGAAATTCGTATCCAATGCACGCAATCCACCTACCAATACCGTTAATTCAGGCGCGGTTAAAGTAATCAGCTGGGCTTTATCAATCAGGAATTCTTCAGTAGGAACAGGCGATTTAGCTTTACGGTAGTTCCGGAAACCATCTGCCGCTGGCTCTAGATAACCGAATGATTCGATGTCGGTTTGTGCCTGCGAAGCATCCATCCGGCCGGGTGTAAATGGTACTAAAATTGAATGTCCGGCATCCGCAGCTGCTTTTTCTACTGCAGCAACGCCTGCCAGCACGATTAAGTCGGCCAAGGAGACTTTTTTACCATCAAACTGCGTCGCATTAAATTCATTTTGAATCCCTTCCAATACATTCAATACTTTTTGCAACTGCGGCGGATTATTAACAGCCCAGTCTTTTTGTGGTGCCAAACGGATCCTTGCGCCATTTGCCCCGCCACGTTTATCGGAACCCCGGAAGGTAGAAGCTGAAGCCCATGCCGTAGAAACCAGTTCTGAAACGCTCAATCCCGAAGCCAATACTTTTGCTTTTAATGCAGCTACATCACTTTCACTAATTAATACATGGTCAACGGCGGGTATCGGATCCTGCCATAACAATTCTTCCTGTGGTACTTCTGGTCCCAGGTAACGTGCCACAGGCCCCATATCGCGGTGGGTTAATTTAAACCAGGCCCTTGCAAATGCATCTGCAAACTGATCAGGGTTTTCTAAGAAACGTCTTGATATTTTTTCATACGCCGGATCGAATCTTAAAGCAAGATCGGTGGTTAACATCGTTGGCAGGTGTTTTTTTGAGGCATCGAAAGCATCAGGAATAATGGCATCTGCATTTACTGCTTTCCACTGGTGTGCCCCCGCAGGACTTTTCGTTAACTCCCATTCAAATCCAAAAAGATTTTCGAAAAAATTATTGCTCCATTGCGTTGGCGTTTTGGTCCAGATTACTTCCAGCCCACTGGTAATCGTATCAGCACCTTTGCCAGAACCATAACTGTTGTTCCATCCAAAACCCTGATTTTCGATATCAGCAGCTTCAGGCTCTTTGCCCACATGGTCTGCCGAAGCAGCTCCATGGGTTTTACCGAAGGTATGGCCGCCTGCAATTAAGGCCACAGTCTCTTCATCATCCATCGCCATGCGACCAAAAGTATCTCGGATATCTTTGGCTGCGAGAATCGGATCCGGATTTCCATCCGGTCCTTCAGGATTTACATATATTAAACCCATCTGCACCGCTGCAAGGGGTTTTTCTAAATTACGGGAGTGTATATCGCCATCGGCATCATCATCTGTAACCACCACGCCGTGTAACTTATCTGCGCCATCAGAACCATGCCCATAACGGAGATCGCCACCTAACCAGGTAGTTTCTGAACCCCAATATACGGATTCGTCGGCTTCCCAAACATCTTCGCGTCCACCGGCAAAACCAAAAGTTTTAAAACCCATCGATTCTAAAGCAACATTACCGGTTAGGATCATCAAATCTGCCCAGGAAATTTTGCGCCCGTATTTTTGTTTAATCGGCCAAAGCAACCTACGCGCTTTATCAAGACTCACATTATCCGGCCAGCTGTTCAGCGGCGCGAAACGTTGCAAGCCGGCACCAGCACCACCACGGCCATCGCCTACCCTATAGGTTCCGGCGCTGTGCCAGGCCATGCGGATAAACAAACCGCCATAGTGACCGAAATCTGCCGGCCACCAATCCTGTGAATCGGTCATCAGTGCATGAAGGTCTGCCTTTAAAGCTGCCAGATCTAAACTTTTAAAAGCCTCAGCATAATTAAATCCATCATCCATTGGGTTAGATAAGCTGGAATGCTGACGTAAAATACTCAAATTTAACTGTTTAGGCCACCAATCGCCATTTCTGGTGCCACCACCTGCTACATTACTCTTCATGCTGCCGTTATGGAACGGGCATTTGCTGATATCGTTCGATTCTTTTTCCATTATGTATAATATTTTGTTAGTGAAAATCTGATCTGTTATTAAAATTTAACCAATGATTAAAATTAGAGAATTGAAATAACTAATCACAATCATTTAATTCTATAATGAAATAGTTAGAATCTATTAAGCTGATAGATCAGGGATTTACAGGAGATGCAAAGACATGGTGCCATAAAATTTAGGCCGATGTTGATCTTAAAATAAAATGCTCTTTGTAAGGTTTGAGATTTTAAATGATATCTTGCAAATAAAATCAAGCCATTCAAAACTTCTGAATTACCTAATAATTTAATTGTCCATTATTTGTATATATTATCTTTACAAAAACAAAAGCCTTTTGTTGGTTTTAAATTAAACTTAATATTCCTTTCATTTTTAAATCTTCTCCAAAAGATTTGTTTTGACTAATTCGTACGCTTCATTGATATCGTATACAATTCCGCTTCTCAACAATCCATTCATATCGCCGGTGAAATCTGCATCTTCAATTTTCTTTTCCATATTTTCCAGAAACTCTTTTTGCGCAACAGTATTCCCTTCCTCATTCATATAATGTTTAAATGCTTCAATCACCTTTTCGATATTGACATCTGCATTAATCAACGCATACCACAGATCGAATAAATCACGTCCTTTCTTACGTTGATATAATGCACGAAGTTTAGTTGCCAATAATTCATCCAATCCATAAGTCGGTACAAATGCTTCTCCGTTATCCCATTCGGCATCTAATTTTACAGGAATATCCTGTAAGCCATACACTGAAAAATGCTCTCTGGTATTGACTTCTATTTTTAGTTTTATCGGTACATCATCTTCTGAAAGAATGCTGTACACAATGGCATTGTTATGTTCATTCTGTTTGATTTTGGGCTTTCCTAAAAAAGACAGCTGTTCACGTATTCTGTCAATGATTGCTCCAAATGGTTCGGCTTTTACCTGTACCAAATCAATATCTTCTGAATACCTCGCCGCTGGAAATAAAAATAATTTATGCAATGCCGTACCTCCTCGAAAAGCCAAACGCTCTTTGATAAATTCATCACTGAATAAAGCAATCAATGCTCGATGTATAATCAAATCCTGTTCTACCTGATAGTTTTCCTGCCAGGGAGCCTGCTTTCGCCAAGCTGTTATGTAAGACTGTGGTATCATATATCCGCTTCTATTTCTACGTTAGGAACAATTTTCCATTTATTACCAGTTATCATATTTTTAGGTTTCTTTCTTTGTGGTCGGAGTAATACAGGGTAATGCCCGATAGATTCCAAGTAATTGTGTAAAGCGTTACTCAATTCATTTTCATCCAACACACGTTCCAACACATATCCTAATCGCTGAACGACCGATATTTCATCATACAACTTTGCAGTTTCTACTAATTTTTCAGGATTTATGGCCTCTTTCAATTCTTCAATCACGGTAGCTACCCGATTAAATCCCCCCACTTCATTATAATAACTTACCAAATCCAAAGCGGTCAATTCCGGTGATGAAATATTGATGTATCCTGTATCTACTTTTCTCTTTATAATGCTCTCTTTGTTCCAGAATTTCTTGATGTAAAAATGAATACCCACTTTATCATTTTTGATAGATCTCAAAGCAATACCTTCTGTAATAATCGAATAGCCTTGAGGTTGCTGGTGGGCTGCTCCGTGATAAGCTGCCGCATTCAATAGTGCAACATAATAATCCCGATTTAAAAACTTCATCAAATCATTTACATACAAACTGGTCGGGATAATACCTTTGGCTCTGTATTCAGGTGGAACAATGACATAAAACCCTCTTCGAACCATTACTACCGCCTCCTGATTTTTGAGCCGTTGTAACGTTTTCTTCAAGGCATTTTCAGATACTCCCAATTGACTATGCAAACCTTCCGTAGCAAAGCTATACTTACCGTTTGCCCTTTGTTCATTAATAAATGATTCTAAATATTTGTATTTTTCTGCCATTATTTTAGTAAATGATTGCGATATGGGTTTGATTGCAACCCTTTATGCAATAACAAACTTACATTTTTGTATTATCAGAACCAAGCTTTTAGTTAGTTATTTTATTGATATTTAAGTTATAATTTGCAATAAACCCCTAATTCCATCCTTTTTTGCAATCAAAAACTCATCAATGATTTAAGTTATATATAATAAGCAATAACAGTAACACTTTAAGATGTCGATCTTGAACAACACTGGTATATGGGAAAAAACTTTAAAAAAGAACACTCAGAAGAAGCTCCCAAGAGAATTCGGTTAATGAAGACGCTTTTTATGGTTGAGATAATAGCATGGAATGTTTTGAGAGAATATCAGTCAATAATGAAGAAAGAATGTAAGAATGGGAAGGAATGTACACTGAAGAGTCCGATTTCCCCATCATCTTAAATGATTAAATTTAATAAAATGATGATTATCAATTAATTGAGTAAATAATTCATTTTTAATCGAACACCTTGATTTTTACAATCTTGACGATTAAAAATTGTCATCAACTATATATGTGAATTAAAAACGGGATAATATTGCTATTATCCCGTCTTGTGGAGCCGAAGGGAGTCGAACCCTTGTCCAGTTGTGAGATAAATTATACCTTCTACATGCTTATTTTTCAGTTGATTTTCGGGAAATAAACGGGCTGAAAACCGACCTTATTTATATCCTTAGATACTTTGTCTCACTTTAAGTCGTATCTCCTTAAAGCCAGCTTTGTTGTTTCGATGCCCCAGATTCTAACCCAACAATGCAGCAGTTAGAGGGACAAAAGCTAAGCTAGTTCTAAACTAGGCAGCTAAGGCGTAAGTATTTTCGCCAACTAAAATTTGATCGTTCACTTTAAGTGCTCTCCGAACAACGCACTGCATGCTAACATAACTTTCGCCACCCCGTCAAATCCAAGAACGGCCCCAGAGAAAGTTTTTCCGGTACAAATACCAGACCACAAATATACGAAAAACTGTGTTAAATCACAATTTCCTTCATTTACCTATATCAGGTTATGCTCCAAATCAACATGAATTTGATTGTTACCGGAACCCGAAAGGCATCACCACAACGGCAACGATAAAACCCATCTTCCTCAAATAAAAAAGAAATACAATCATCTACCTGCAAAGCGAATCAGGAAAATTCACAGCGACCACCATCTTTTTGTCTTTAAATTTTGGGCGTTGGTCGATTGGCTCCCCAGACTGGTATAATGCCCTGATTTACGCTGAAACGTTTGCCGGGTCTGCACGTCTTATAATCAGAACAATCAATAAAAACATTATAAAAACTTAAAATTTAAAGCATATGAAAACTTTACTTAAAACATTATTCGCATCATCTTTAGCATTGGTGTTATCAACTTCAGCAGTAGTATCAGCTCATGCAACTGAAACCATTAAACCAGTTCATGCTTCAAAAGTGTTGAACTTCAAACGCATTAAAGTAAAAGGAAATGTAGAGCTGACCATTATACAGGGAAAACGTACAGGCATTAGCTATGCGGATGAAAACAGCGGAGAAGTTAAGGTGATGCAAAGCGGAGATGGTTTAGAAATTTCCGCTGCAGACAATAACACTGCGAGACTGACCATTTATGTAAATGATATTTACCGAATCCAGGCCATGGATAATGCTAAAGTAAAAACACAAGGTAAAATCAATGCGCAATACCTGCAGGTTTTTTTAAGCGGAAATGCATCCTTAGACTTAAACTCACAAACTGAAGGATTGTATACAGTGATTGAAGATCATGCTGACTTAACCTTAAGCGGCTCAACCAGCGACCATATGCTGGTAATGGGCAAAGAACAAAAGTTAACGATGGACAAATTTGTTGCCGCTAATACCAAAACCAGTTTAAACACTGAAAATTCACTTGCCTTGCTTGGCAAATAAAGAAAAGGAATTATACTTGATTCAGGCGGTTCGTTTACGGGCCGCCTTTTTTATTGGTTAAGAAAGCCGAGAACCAGGTTTAGCGCTGCAAAAGATTGGCTAACCATTTACCTGAACGGCATTAAACATTTCTGCTATAAAACTAAACAATCTGCGCAACCCCAAATAGATATATCCATTATCTTTAAGCAATCTGCTTAACGCTTCATCTACAGGGCCAGGCGGACTACACAACTTAATCAACCAAATATGATAAAATTCAGATTTATGATAATTGCTTTGGGAGCAAGCCTTAGCTTTGGTATATGCCAGGCTCAAAACAATCCTGAGGCGATTAAAGATGACTTCAAACCTGCTGTAACCAATCAGCCGGGCCAGGAGTTTCCACAGGTTAATTCGCAAGGCTACGCCAGGTTTCGCATCAAAGCACCGCAGGCGATAGTATTAGGGTAAGCCTAGGTTTGGGAGGACAAGGCGGAACCAAACTCACCAAAACGGCCGACGGTTTTTTTATCGGCACCACTGCCGGGGCAATGGACGAAGGTTTCCACTATTATCACCTGACCATTGATGGCGGCGTATTTAATGATCCTGGCTCGATGAATTATTTTGGCTCAACGCGCTGGGAAAGTGGAATTGAAATCTCGGCCAGGGACGAAGATTTTTACGCCAATAAAAATGTAGCCCATGGAAATGTGCAGCAAATACTTTTTCCATCAAAGAGTACCAACTCTTCACGCAGGGCATATGTTTACACGCCACCAGGTTACGGTAAAGATAAACAACGATTTCCGGTACTGTATCTGCAACATGGATGGGGCGAAGACGAAACGGCCTGGAGTAATCAGGGCCGCGCGAACCTGATTATGGATAACCTGATTGCAGAAGGAAAAATTAAACCGTTTATCATTGTGATGACCTATGGAATGACCAATGAAACTAAATGGGGACGTATGAAAGATTTTAAGATTGATGGCTTTCAAACCTTATTAACGGAAGAGCTGATCCCATATATCGACACCAACTTTTCGACAATAAAAACCTCAAATGGCCGTGCCATGGCAGGACTATCGATGGGCGGCATGGAAACGCATACCATTACGCTTAACAAACCGGAACTTTTTGGCTACTATGCATTATTGAGTGGCGGAACATTCACCCCTGCCGAACTAAAAGACAAACCAAAACCGCGATTGATTTTCATAAGCTGTGGGAGCAAGGAACGTCCTGAAGGTGTAAAAAATGCTGTAGCAGCGTTAAAAGAAGCGGGCTACAATGCGGTTTCCTATGTTTCGGAAAATACAGGTCACGAATTCCAGACCTGGCGCCGAAGTCTTCGTGAGCTTGCTCCGCTATTGTTTAAATAGATTATTCTGGTAACCTGCATAAAAGTCAACTCGTGAAGAATCGTCATTGCGAGAAGGCTTTTTCAGCCGACGAAGCAATCTATCATGCTACAAAATTGCTTCGTCTTTCCTCCCCGCAATGACGACATTTTTTTTTAGTCTGTCAACAGTAGCATGGTAAAAGTGCTTTTATTAACAGGTTAAATGGTCTTCGGCTACGCGCAAACTGACAGACCAAATAAATTTATTTAATTTTTTAACAGCTGCTAATTATCAAACATGAATGCTAAAAATATTTTTTTCCTCTTTGCCGGCTGTTTATTCAGCCATATCTGTTTAGCCCAAACTGAACAGACATCTGATTTAAAAACATTCAGACCGGCTGAAAGCAATCAGCCCGGCAAATTATTTCCGCAGGTAAATAGGGAAGGCAAAGTAAGGGCAAGCTTATATGCACCACATGCATCTAAAGTCCAGTTGGACCTGGGTGGGAAAAAATATGAGATGACAAAAAATGAAGCTGGCCTTTGGATGGGTGAATCAGACCCACAGGACGAAGGGTTTCATTATTATCAGCTTAATGTAGATGGGGCATCCATTCCGGATCCCAACAGCCGTTATTTTTACGGTGCGGGAAGGTTGGGCAGCGGCATAGAAGTTCCGACTGATGATGAAGCATTTTATGCCTTACAAAAGGTACCACATGGTCTGGTGAGCGAAAATATTTACTACTCTGATTTAACAAAAACCTGGAGAAGGTGTTTCATCTACACACCTGCAGGTTATTACGAAAACAACAAATCGCGTTTCCCTGTACTTTACCTTCAACACGGAAGCTTTGAGGATGAAACGGGCTGGGTTAACCAGGGAAAAGCAAATTTAATCCTGGATAATTTAATTGCACAAAATAAGGCGAAACCGATGATCATTGTTACGGATAATGGTTACGCGCTTAAGCCAGGAGATAAAGAGACGGCTCAAAAAGGACAGGGTATTTCAATTTTTGAAGATGTACTGATTAAAGAAGTCATCCCCATGATTGATCAACGTTTCCGCACCCTGGCTGATCGTGAACACCGCGCTATCGCAGGGCTTTCAATGGGGGCAAACCAAACGATGCGTATCGTCATGAAAAATCTGGACAAGTTTGCTTATTATGGCGGCTTTAGCGGTACCTCAAATTACCCCAGCACGGATGCAGTCGATCCGAATGTATTTATGGATGGAAAGTTTAAAAATGGTACTGAAGTAAACCATAAACTCAAGCTGCTTTGGCTCGGACTGGGTACCAAAGAACCTGCCCCTTTCCCTAAATCCGTTGGCGCATTTAAGGCAATGTTAGACCAGCAGGGAATTAAGTATACTTATTATGAGTCTCCGAAAACAGCGCATGAATGGCTTACCTGGAGACGCAGTCTGCAAAATTTTGCGCCTTTGTTGTTTAGGTAGGGTGTTAGATAATTAATATACACATGCTACTTTTGCAGCTGGATAGCCATTGATACCCAGTCTGTTTTAAATATTCGGCTGGACATTAATTTTTCATATGTTAATTCAAATAACCATGAAACTGTTTAAATTTTTCATAACCAATATAAATTGTCTTTTGTTGTCACATTAAGGATAATTTATTTAATAAAATAAATATGAATAACAGGGATTTTAATTAATTATAGGCCGTGAAGAATCGTCATTGCGAGAAGGCTTTTTCAGCCGACGAAGCAATCTTTATAACCTGAACTCGATAATTATTTAATTAAAATACTGCCTTATAAACGCCCCATCCCTGGCCGATTCGTCATGCTGAACTTGTTTTACAAGTAGAAATAATATTTTCAATGGCCTTGTAGCTACTCCGTGGTCAGCATCTTTTTAGCAGGAAAGACCCTGAAATGAATTACCTTCGGTGAGCTCGCTAAGGCTCGGTTCAGGGTGACGGCCTCTTAATCAAATAACCGATATAAGCTAACGAGAGACAATATTAATAATCGAACTCAGGTTTATAGTAAGGCTTATTAGTATGATAGATTGCTTCGTCGTTCCTCCTCGCAATGACGACCATTCTATTGGTATCCATCAATAGTAACGAAATCGATTGCTTTTATTAATGCGTTGAAATAGTCTGCTACGCTCAAACTGACACACGAATTAATTTTATATAACTTTTAAACAGACTCTATCTTAATATCTTATTTTCTATCGGCCCGAGATAACTATATGGCAATTTATCTTTATAGATGATTATTTTTTCCAGAACAACTGCGGGATCAACCATCCATATTTTTACGGTGTGCCTGCCAGTATTTTTAAAAGAATGTGAAGAAGTAAGCGTTCTGGCATTATCCTTTACCGCGTTTGCCCAACTGGCATCAGATCCTGAGGCACTGGGCTTAGCTATAATGGTCAGGATTTGAGGTGCTGCGCCATCTACAGAAATTCCAACCCTTAATCCTGCTGGCGAGAAATTTACCGTTGGTCCTACCACCAAATCAATTTTAGCCTCACCGCTTTCGGCGAAGAAAACAGGATATTCTAACACAGGCGTACCAGGCTGATCAAGCGAAGCAGAGGTGACCGGAAAAACCGACATACCAGATTTTCCTCTTCCATAACCCGGTATGGCTTCCCAGCTGATCCCATTTCCGGATACTTTTTTACTGGCCTGGAAAGCCTCAAATGCAATTGGCGCACCTAAACTGGCAAAGGTTCCTTTTGCTTCTGCCAACTGCTTTGGCGTTGCCTTATTGGCTTTCACATTAATGACAACAGTGGTCGTGTCGCCAGATATCTGGATTTTACCCTCATGTTTTCCACTGCCCAGTTTGGTCCAGTCGATATCAACGAATACACGGTAATCATTTGTACCGGGAACACTATCCTTTTTCAAACGAATCCACTGATCGGCTTTTAACTGGAAATTGATCGCCGCAGCCCCCTTTGCAAAAACTTCAAAGTAAGACCCCGATTTATTTAAAGATTCGAATGCCGGAAGCGTGGGCGCCGCAGCGCTTGAGGGCCAGCTATCAAATGAACCATCTATGGCAACACCAAAGCCCGATGCTGAAGGCACCTGGATTTCATCTGTTTTCGGCATGATATTTTTCTTCGGATCGTTCCAACTCGTATACCCAATTCTTACCTGGTCCATCATATGGTTCCATTTGCCGCCAGCTAATTGATGGTTATACTCATCGCTAAGCTGTTGATCCTGTTTAAAAAGATCGAGCGCAAGGTTGCGTTGATGATTGGCCGCAGCTCTCCCCTGCTTAAAATAAAGTCTGTTTTTACCAACCGCAATGTATAAATCGGTAACCGTTTTCATCGCCTGGATGGGATAATAGACCAATTGATAAAATGCATCTTTATATTGCTGAGGCAATTGCTCATTCACCTGTGCTGCCCTGCTGTTTAATGCGCTCCATTCCATACTTACACGTTGCGCTTCGTTGAAGTTTGCCAAACTAAAAGTTTCAGGACTCAGTAGTTCAGGTTTGCGCCTGGTGGTATATTTGGAGTAGAGGCGCACTAAATCTGCAATTTCTTTTGCCTGGCCGGTTCCAAATTCGCGTGTTGCCCAGTGTTCAAGAAAACCGGCCAGCTTTTCACGGCTCATCGCGTTGGGGTTCCAGGCCATACGTAAAAAGAACTCGATGGGAATCTCCATGGGTTTCAGGTCGCCAACATTTACCACCCAAACACGGTCTGCGCCATACTGATAAGCCAGATTCATTTGTTCCCAAACTTTTGGTAGGGAAGTGGTATTTAGCCATTTATAATTTCTGGGTGCGCCCACATAATCAAAATGATAGTAGATTCCTGATCCACCGCTCCGTTTGCGCTCCTGCGCAGTGGGCAAATGCCTTAAATTGCCCCAATTGTCATCGGCCCACAATAAGGTAATATCATCAGGAACTTTCATTCCGAAATCGTAATAATCTTTAACTTCTTTATATATGGCCCAAAGCTGTGGAATCTTTTCTACAGGCTGATCCATATTTTCTTTAAGAATTTTGCGTTGATCCGTAATAATATTCTCCAGCAACTTCACGTTGGATGCCATATCTCCACCTTCAACCATGGGTTCGTCTCCATCTCCCCACATGCCCATTGTAACCAGGCTTTCATAGTTTTTGTTTCTTTTAATTCCCTCCTGCCAGAAAGCTTTTAACCCCTGAGGGTTTGTTGCATAATTCCAGGCGCCAACCCCATGTTTTTTCCATTCCTGTTGCGCGCGGATCATCGGTTCATGATGGGAAGTGCCCATAACAATGCCATATTCGTCGGCCAGACGTGGATTTTCAGGATCATCTTCATTAAATGCGTTACTCCACATGGCTGGCCATAGGTAATTTCCACGCAGACGAAGCAGCAGCTCAAACATATGGGTATACATTTTACTGTTCATCCCGCCAAACTTCTCTTTGGCCCAACCTGTCATGGCCGGGGCTTCATCATTAATAAATATTCCCCGGTATTTTACCGCAGGTTCACCAGAACTGTAAGTCCCGGAAAGCGCAAATGCACTTTGGCGGGGTTTGGGCGGAACATCGGCCCACCAATACCATGGCGATACGCCTAATTGTTCTGATACTTCGTATATGCCATATATGGTTCCTCTTTTGTCGCACCCTGCAATAACCAATGCCTGATTGACGCCGGGAAACGGATTTTTAACAGTTGATATAACAAAACTCTCCCATTTGCCAGAAATGGTAGCGCTACTCAGCTTGCCTGATGAGACCAACTGATCAATGAGTTTGCTTTTACCAAGGGTTCCGATTATAATAACAGACTTGCCAGCAGGACTCATGCTTTTTAATTCCGGCTTAAGGCCCGATACGCGGAAAAAATCCTGACTTAAATCGCCAATTGCCCTTATTACGCCTTTATAATCATTCCCATCATAAAAAATATTTGTCGCGGTTCCTTTTTCTATCAATGCAAAATCTTCTTTATTCTTTCTGGTTTCTTGAATAAATTGCTTTTCCAAACCTAAACTTGCCTGGGCTTTAGTGTAATTAATCCAAAAAGAGAAAAGGATAAGGAACGTAAAAAAAATATGGCTTTTTTTAAAAAAATTTACTGGCATTAGGGAAAGAAATTAGGTTCTTGATTGATCTTTATTTTTTTAAGCTAGCCGGTATTCAAGCTATTGAAGTAACAGGTTAGCAAGTGGGATTTTTATTTCGGAATAGTGATTTTATTTGCCCAAAATCTTCTGGTCGCAAAAAAAGGCAGGCACTTTTATAAAAAACGAATGAGCGACATCAATTGACGCCGCCCACCCAACTAAACCAAAGTATTATTAATATCCGGGATTCTGGTACGCTTTCTTTTCATCTGCACTCATCTGCATTCCGTCTATTTGCGCCTGAGGGATAGGACGTAAATATAAGTTAGGCGTAATGGTACGGGTTACGGTTTGTGGCGTGTGATCGCCGTATGCAGTTCCTGCGATGGTATAGGTAGCAGCAAGCTCGCTCCATTTCTGGGTACGGATCAGATCGTACCTGCGGTAACCTTCAGCATAATACTCTCTTGAACGTTCGGCCAAAATATAATTAATATCTATTGTAGCCGGGGTAGCCGCAACCATCGCTGCACTATTATCTGCAACTTTAGCCACATTTCCGTTGTTATCGAAACGCCATTTACCAGCTCTTGCACGAATTACATTAATGAGTTCGCGGGCGCTTTTGCCAGCTTTGGTTGTTGCTCCTTTCACCGCTGCTTCGGCTGCAACAAAATAAAGCTCGGAAAATTTAGCTACCGGAAACGGGCGCGTACTACCTGCGTTTGGTTGTCCTAAACCTGTGCCATTATCGGTACGGTAAGGACCTAATTTCCACAGCCCAGGGTAAACAATTCTGCTGATTCCGCCAGGAGCAATCACATAATCAGCTCTTCCGGGCAGAACACCAGCCCCTACGCCACTCACTCCAGCACCCGTTGGGTAAGCGATTGTGGCATCATCTGTATTTAGAAAGCTCAGTACAGCATCTCCCGGAACTACAGATAATCCGTTTGCGTTAACCAATGATGCGGGTGCACTTGAAGGTGGGTTATAACCCTTAGGCCAGTTACCCCTGTAAACCGTGGTGAAAGTACCATCATATCTCGAATCGAGTGTTTTATCGGCAAAGGTATTTTTCAATACTTCAATGGTTGGCGCCATACGGTTCCATGGACGGCCTAAGTGCTGTTCTGCCTCGCGCTGAACGGAACTGATACCTCCGCTACGGATATTGGTGTAATTCCAGGTCATCATCCAACCTGCAAAATTATCTGGCGCACCACCGCTTCCAAACGTTAAGCTACCACCGTTAAATTTTTCGCTTGTTTGCGTATGGTCGGCATATAATAATGTTTCCTTGTTACGGTCATTCACCGCCCAGTTAACATCATAATAGGTATCCATCAGCCCAAATGTACTTGGATTTTCGATTGCTGCAGTAGCAATATCGTAAGCCTGCTGAAAATAATAATTAGCATCATGCCCATCAGGGTCAGTCCTTGCAGATGCAGGATAGGTTGGAATATTATTTGGATTTTGTAACCACCATGCATAAGTTAAATAAGCTCTTGATAAGAATAGCTGTGCAGCTACCTTAGTAACACCACCGGTAACCCTTCCTGTTGCAGGCAGGTCCGCAATAGCTTTTATAAGATCGGGAAATACCGCTTTTGTATATACAACCGGTACCGTATTTCGTACGGAAGTTCTAACCGGATTGGTGTTAAATCTCAATTCGCCGGCACCCAGGTCAAGCGGAACGCCACCGAAAGTTTGTACCAAAAGAAAATAGTCGAAGGCGCGGAAAAATCTGGCTTCGGCCACCAAGGCATTTGATATCCCTGCTGCACTGGCATTTTCGATGATACCACTGGCATTGTTGATGTTTGGAAAGGCTTCACTCCACAATATACTGCTTGGGAAACTTGTTGATAAGATGGAACCCGCTCCGGAGCAGTCCATATCTTTAAAGTTTCCATCAGCATCTTTGCCCCAGGTAGCCTCATCGGTTCCGGTGATTAAAGAATTGTAAAAATAAGCCTGCCCATAAATATTTCTTAAGTGGGCGTACATAGAAGTTAGTCCACCGTTTACGCCTGTTACCGTTTTAAAATAATCGGGTGTAAAAGTGCTGCGTGGTTCTTCTTCCAAAATTTTAGAACAACCTGAAAAGATCACCATCAGTAACCAAACAGCTGCGACGGTTTTTAATTGTATATTTTTCATATCCTGTTTATGCTAAAATGTTAAATTAAGACCTGCAACGTAATTGCGGGTTGATGGTGTATTGGTACCAATTGTTAAAATTCTTCGCTGATAAGAATTTACTGCCTGGTTTTCATCTCCATATGAATTTGTTTCCGGATCCATACCCGACTCCCTATGGTAAGGAGAGAACATGACGAAAGGATTTTGTACGGTTAGATACGCGCGAAGCCTTACATTTGAATTTTTGATCAGATCTCTGTTAAAATCATAACCAAGAGAAATCGTCCTTATTTTAAGGAATGAAGCATCAAAATACCCCAATGTGCTTCCGTATTTAGGGTTATCGCCACTGGCTATACCTCCTGGTTTAGGATATTTGGCATCTGTGTTATCAGGTGTCCAATAATCTACCTTAACATTATTTCTACGACCAGTTAGTAAGTTCAGGTAGCCTGCTGATCCATAAAGTGTACTCACCAATGTTCCGCCGCTTTTAAAAAGTCCGACTACATTCAGGTCAAATCCCTTATAGGCAACCCTGGTATTAAAACCACCGGTAAATTTTGGGTCAATATCGATAATTTGTCTGTCTGCAGCGCCTATGGCTCTTGTTGGAACTCCGTTTGCATTATAGTCTCCGGTGTACTTCACTTTAATCATCCCTACGTTTCCACCTGGTTCAAGCACATTTAGGTAAGGATCTCCTGCCTGCCATAACCCGATTTTTTCATAGTCATAAATGGCATTGATATTATGACCAACAAACCATGCATTTCCTTCATCGCGGGTCTGTCCGGATGCCAGGGCGGTTAGTTTGTTCCTGTTTGCGGTAATATTGAAGCCTACATCCCAGGTCCATCCACCTTGATTTTCAAGGATGACCCCATTAACACTCAGCTCCCAGCCTTTATTCTGGGTTTGGCCGATATTAGCGGTATAGCTGCCTACCCCCGCAGTTGACGGTAATGCCACGCTAAGCAAAATATCTTTAGTTTTGGTGTCATAGTATTCAAATGTTCCGGAAATGCGGTTTTTTAAGATTGAAAAATCCAATCCATAGTTCCATGTTTCAGAATATTCCCATCCTAAACCAGGACTTGGAAGCTGCGACACATAATATCCGGTTGCATAAGTATTATCGCCGAAATTATATGGGCGGGTACTCAACAGTCCGAGCGTTTGATATGGAGCAACGGCCTGATTGGAAGTTTGTCCGTAACCAACACGTATTTTTAATCTGTCAATTACGGAAATGTTTTTCATAAAAGATTCATTCATCATGTTCCATCCTACAGAAACCGCAGGATAGGTATGCCACTTGTGTCCCGGCGCCAAACGCGATGACGCATCAGACCGAAGGGTGGCACTTAATAGGTACTTATTATCGTATGAGTACATGATCCTTCCCATGTAAGAAATCAAACCGGTAAGGGTATAGTTACCGTTGCCAATTGTGATTTCGCCATTGGCTTGTCCCAGGTTATAAAACTGGAAAGCTTCAGCAGGAATATCCCTGGCACTCATAGATGAAGAATTGAATTTATTTTGTTCCGCAGAATATAAAGCAACCGCATTGAACGTATGTTTTCCAAAACTACGATCGTAAGTCAGTAAATTCTCCAATGTCCAGTGGTAGGTTTGCGCGTTACTTACTCCGGCAGTAGAAGGTGTAGTGGCTGTAGTACTGCCCACCCCAACACCAGTAAAGTTACCATTGTTGCTCTGGATAAAATCCAATCCCAGGTTGGCACGGTACTTCAATCCTTCAACCCATGGAATTTTAACCTCACCATATAATGAATTATAGGTAGCAAAACCACGCGTTTCATTCAACCATTTGTCATGCAAATCCTTTACAATACCATTGGTATAAACAAAAGCTTCATCTTGAGGCATTCTAACGGTGCGTTTTAAACTACCATCTGCATTATAAGGATTTGAGATCGGAGTGTTACTCAAGTTGCCATAAATACCAACCTGATTACCTTCACTGATATTGTAGTTATTGTTGGTGGTAAATCCAACACGAAAAAGCTTGCCGATTTGCTGATCAAGCGATGCTTTCATCGAATATCTGGTGTATTGCTGCGTTGGAATTAAACTCTGGTTTTTATAATACCCGCCACCAAAGCTATAGTTGCTGGTTGCAGAACCACCGGTTACACCTAAATCATGGCTGGTTACAATAGCACTTTTATTATAAAAAAGATCCTGCCAATCGGTATTTACATCATTGGATTCATCCACACCAAGCGTTGTAAATAGCCCTGAGGCTTTCCTCAATGCAACAAATTCAGGTCCGTTCATCATCGGATATTTTGCAAACAAGGTTTGCAAACCGGTATACGTGTTGTAAGAGATCTTAGCTGGCGCTCCAACCTGCCCCCTGTTGGTCGTTAATAAAATTACACCATTGGCACCTCTGGAGCCGTAGATAGCCGTTGCAGATGCATCTTTCAAAATATCGATACTTTTAATATCGTTAGGGTTGATATCGCCGATTGAGCCTGGAAATGGAATCCCATCCAACACCACAAGCGGATCATTACTTGCCGAAAGTGAACGCTGACCACGGATCAGGATCTGCATGGTTGCGCCTGGTTTGGTTGAAGTTTGGGAAATATTAACACCTGCCAAACGTCCCTGAATAGCCTGAGCAATATTGGGTGCCGGCACTTCACGGATTTTTTCTCCGCCAATAGAGGCTACAGAACCTGTAACAGCTTCTTTGCGTTGAGTACCATAACCTACCACAACCACCTGGCCCAACTCTGCTGCGCTCGGCTGAAGGGTTACATTTATGGTGCTCTGACCTTTCACCGGAACCTCCTTAGTGGTATAACCTACATAGGAAAATACTAAAACGGGGTTTGTTCCGGTAGTGGTGATGGAAAAACTTCCATTACCCTGCGATGAAGTACTGGTATTGGTTCCTTTTAAAACAACACCAACACCTGGCAGTGGATTACCTTGTTCATCCACAACCTTGCCTTTTACCACAGTTTGTGCCTGTGCAATAAAAGCTGAAAATATCAGTGTTGCCAATAACATCACTTTGGGGAGATACCTGAAAAATTTCCAGCGCGACGTTACACAAAATTGTAAAATTTCACTTCTCATAATTTATGGTTTATAATGGTTAAAGAATAAGAAAGACAGCTCCATCGATCGAAACAATCAACAAGTGTATGTCAAATTCACTCGCCAAAAATCAGGGGACGACACCTTGTCTGGTCAGTTCTTACTTATGCTGTGATAAAGTTATTTACATTGCCCATCCGGTCCTGATTTGAATGTGCATATTAATAGAATAAATGTTCAAATTGAGAGGGCGCTATTACGACCATATACGACACAAAAATAAAATACAAAAGCAAATCATTTATAAGACAAAAATTTGCTAACGAAGTGAGCCCTCTTGTTTAAGCATTGGAAAATCGATTTAAAAACCGCCTTTAAACATTAATAAAGCCATTTTTAATTCAAAAAAAGATCTGATTACACTTGTTTAAAAAGCAGACTTAACCTTTAATTAAGCGTGATAAAATCCAGAAAAATGGCTAATAAAAAGTTACAACTAGAAGAAACAGGATAAAATAAATCTTATGCAATCGGTTGAATTTTTATTTTTATTTTAAAAAAACAGATAACTAAATAACCATATTATTACTATAGTCATCAAATTTATCCTACAATCAAAAGCGATTTTTCAAATGTCTTTTAGGGATAATCTATGGTATAAAAAATCAAGATGATTGACAGATAAATTTCAAGTCGGTAATATCCTCCAGAGTTAGTCATTCCCAGCTTGATCCGATGGCTCGGATGGAAACCAGCTAGCACTCATGAATGCGATTAATAAAAAAAACACTCATGAATAATTTAATACAAACGCTTTAAGATTCCCGCATACGCGAGAATGACGACCGTACTAGTGGATTCGGTCAATGGTAGCTTCCCAAAGTTTTGGGATGATAGTCGAAAAACCTCTTTTAAAGATTTCAAAGGCATTTCGATACTTGGTCAAGCTTAGCAAAGTCTAATTTTTGGATACACGTCGCCATCTCTATTTATTCACTTCCGCTTCAAAAGGGGACGCCGGCAAACCTGCTTTATTGTATAAATTGGCGCGATCTGGATTATCTGCCCACGCATAGCGAACAAAGGCCGGCTTTACTACCATAGGACACGAAAGCAAAACTTTATCTCCTACTATTCTAGCCTGGGCCCAATAAAAAACCTTATCCTCTCCTGCAAGGGCGAAACCGATCAGTTTGTCGGCTCCTTTTATCATTAACCCAGGTGAACTGTGGTCAAAATTTATGGCCAATTCAGATCCCTTTAATTCATTTGATTTATAAATAGGTCCTGAATAGGTAATCTGCTGATCGTGGTAAGCTAAATGTTCAGCCCATAGTGCCAAACGTTCACCCACGTCTTTTTTATCGAGCGGATGAATATCATTCCATTCGCCGGAATCAATGGTTACCGCCATTCCCGTATTGGGTACAGAAAGTGCCTCCAGCTGACTTTGCCTAAACTGTGCCCAATTACTTTCTTCGGGCAAGTAGTTGGCTTCCATAAAATTAGGCAGCTGCGCATAAATAAAAGGCAGATCACCCTGCTTCCATTTATCACGCCAGTCTTTTATTAGCGCCGGCAATAATTGTCCGTATGCTTTCGGATTTCCGGTATTCGTTTCTCCCTGATACCAAACAAAACCTTTTATTGCAAATTTTACTGCGGGTGAAACCATCGTATTAAATAATCCGGTTGGCTCATTCTGTGCAACCAAAGGCATTTCGGCATCGGCGCGGAAACCCTGGTTTTGCTTTGGTTGGGCATAGCCCACTTCAAAACTCCATTCTCCACGTAAGTCTATTTTTTTATCTGGCGTTAACAAAGAATAATTTTTATCGGGTACAAAGCCGCCTTTGCCACTGTTGCTGATGACTTTAACAATAAGAATATTTTTTCCTGCTTTTAACAGTCCTGCAGGAACAACATACCTGCGGGGTGGGTATTGATAGGTGGTATTGCCAATAAATTGACCATTAAGGAATACCGAATCTGCATCGATAATGCGCCCGATATAAAGTTTAGCCTGCTTTCCGCTCATTTCTGCAGGGATTTGCAGTTCTTTTCTGAAATAAAGAATTCCGTTGATGTTCCGTATTCCCTGATCTGCCCAGTAACCTGGCATCCAAAATTTTCGCCAGCCGCTGGCATCAAAATCCGGATCAATCCATTTTACAGGGCCTGATAATCCTTCATCAACTACTGGAGCTGATGTTGATGGCCTGGCTAGGTTCTTCTCTTTAAGTTTTTTCTGGTAATTGGCCATAAAAGCTGAATCCCTGAAATTATTTATTTTTCTGAGTTGTTCAGGACTCGTCAAAAATGCATCACGACTCATCCAGGCCTCAATAGGAGTACCGCCAACGCTCGAATTGATGATGCCAATAGGAACTTTGTATTTTTGGAAGAGCGTTTTGGCAAAAAAATAACTGGTTCCCCCGAAACTTAAAATATCCGCTCCTGTAGCTGGAACCCATTTTCCGGGAGGAAGATCGGCAGATTCTCCTGACAGGTTTGCTTTGGTTGGAACGAAAAAATTTCTGATCATTGGAAAGTAATCCTTCTCAATCACCTGCGGATAAGCTTCTTTTAAACGCTCCATGGGCAAGGCCATATTAGACTGCCCTGAGCAAAACCAAACATCCCCCAGCATAATATCTTCCAGGGTAATTGTGTTTTCACCTTTGATCATCATTTTAAAAGGACCGCCAGCTTTCATTTTGCCCATTTTAACAGCCCATGAGCCCTGATCATCGGTAATAGTCTTGTATGTTTTTCCGTTAAAACTGACGGTTATTTTTTCTTTTGCTGCTGCCCAGCCCCAGATCATTAGATTGGTTTCGCGCTGGAGTACCATGTGGCTGGATACCAATTGTGGTAAAGTAATTTTGGCAGAAGCCGAAAAACTAAAAAGCAGTAGCCAGACCCAGCTGCATAAAATGAATTTTGTTCTCATATTCTAATCAATTTCCAAAACTATCTAACCACGTCTAGCTTTTTTTTGCCATTTGAGTATAATACAGCCAATAATGTTCAAAATTGTTTATCCCGGCAGAAGTAGATCCACATCATATCTTTAAACGAGCTGGCCTAGTTAACCTTGATATGGAAATAATCAAAATCTGCGTGTCCGCCAATTTGTTCCGTTGCATAATTGAAAAGACCAAAGCGATAACCCATAAAGTGCGGAATGGTGTAAGCCATTTTTAGTTTTTCGCCAACGGTATTCCATGATTTACCATCTAAACTGTAAGCGAAAGAAGCCAGGTCACGACGATCCGTAAAATCACAACTTACCCTTAAATAAATTTTTTGCTGTTTCAACGGAATTTTGATGCTTTCGGTCGGCTGCGTATCATTTACTGTATTCACTACGATAAATAAGCCTTCTTTTAAAGATTTAACGCCAATCCAGCCATACCTTTTCTGAAGCAGTAGCATCCCGGTGCAATCGCCCACCTTCATATTTTTCAGATCGATGCTGGTTTCGACTGAACTCCTCGGCCCTACGGTTCTTTGGGTAAGCGTATTTCTGGCAGAGAGCACGGAGGTATCAATCCTGGAGGTTTGAATGGTTAGATAACCTTTCCTTTTGGTGAGCGACCAATTGGCATGATCCGGATTATGATTCCATTGCCAAACTTTTTTAAGTCCCCTCTCTTCTCTTTTACCATCAAATTCATCAGAATCGATAATACCAGGAATCAGGCTTTGGTTTTTAGCCAGCTGAAGTGTATCCGGAACTTTCGAATTTACGCCCAGAACCGGCCAGCCCTGTTCCCATTTTACCGGCACAAGATAAGGAATTCGCCCTACTGCACCATAATCGCGAAAAAGGTACGAAAACCACTGTCCTTCAGGGGTACTGATCAACCCACCCTGTGCAACACCTTTGTCCTGAAGGCCGATTTTTCCTGTGTAAGGCCCCATGAGTTTGTCGGCCTTATGGATAATTACCGTACGCATACTATTTCTTGGCCAGGTAATATTAAACAGATAATACTGGTCTTTTACCTTGAAAAGTTGAGAACCTTCGGCAGGCAAACCAGGATTGTTACCAGCCACCTGAGTGGCATTTTCTATCAATACCTGAGGGCTCGTACCAGTTTTTATGCCGGATAAATCGGCATTTAACTCGGCAAGCATAATTTTGCCTGCGCCATAAACCATAAACACCCGGCCATTTTCAAAAAACAGGGAATGATCGTGAAGTGCAGGACTAAAGGCAGACCTTTTCCAGGGACCTTTTTCAATATCTGTAGTAGAATAGATGTAGGTTTTGTTGGTAGTACCAGAAAAAGTACTTACATAAAACCGGCCTTCATGATAACGTAAACTACTTGCCCATGATCCTCTTCCATAATCATTTTTGCCGTTAGTTAAATTTAGCTGGTCAGTATTTGCAAGGGTATCATATACATAAGTTACCATCTTCCAGTTGACCAGGTCTGTAGACTTCATAATCGGAAGACCCGGGCTCATGTGCATGGTGGTACTACTCATGTAATAGGTTTTTCCAACGCGAATGATGGATGGATCGGGTACATCAGCAAAGATGATGGGATTTGTAGCGAGCTGTCCATGGACTGTAAAATAAGAGAATCCACTTAAAAGTACAACACACAGATAAAATACAAGGTTTTTCATAACTGGGGTAAAATGATTTATTAAATATAGTTATATTAAAGAACTAGAAAATATCGTCATTGCGAGGAGGAACGACGAAGCAATCTCTGCTGGGGGTGATTCTTGCTATAAAAGATTGCTTCGTCGGCTAAAAAGCCTTCTCGCAATGACGATTTTTGACGAAAACTATATCATTAATTCTCTCCTCATTGGTATATCTCAAAAGATATCGTCATTCCCAACCAAGTCGGAAATGACGATTCTTCGGGGAGAGCTATATCGTTAATGCTTTTATATAAAAACTATGAATGGCAAAAAGCTTATTTGCCTTTAAGGGCTTCTGCAACACCTGCGTAAGCGGGTTTACGTACAAAACCTCCTGTCCACAGTCCAATTGGCTCATCAGGTCTCCAAAATGAACTGGCCGGGCTATCTAACGGACTCCAGATGGTAATGCCATAACGTTGAGCAGGCGGAATAATCTCAAAATACTTATCAATCACATATTTATACATATCTGCCTGTGCTTTGTATTCTTCTTGTGTCACAGCAGCTGTCTTTTTATTCGAAACCCCGAGATCCAGTTCAGAAATCTTAATTAATTTACCTGTGGCCGCCAACAGTTTAAACATTTCGACTATTTTCGTTTTATCGTTTTCGGTACCCATGTGCATTTGTGTACCAATACCGTCCACCTTCGCGCCTTTGCTTTCAATATATTTAACATACTCAATCAATCCCCTGCATTTATCAAGGCTAGTTTCTAAACCGTAATCGTTTATAAAATGAATATCAGTTGCATTACCATATTGGCGTGCAAGTTTAAAGGCAGTCACAGCATAATCTTTGCCTAAATAATCCTGCCAATAAAATTCATCAGCAGCTATATTCGTTTTACCCACACCTGTTTTCAACTGTGATGGGTCCGGCCAGTCAGACATTGGCTCATTAACCACGTCCCATGCTTTTACGCTGGCTTTACTAACGGCGAGCATTCCGGCGATCCATTTATCAAGTGCAGCTGTTAAAATAGCTTTTTTCTCATCGGCTGTTTTTTCAATGATCTTATCGCCCCCATTTGGATTTACCCTGTTAATGGAGATTTTATCCATAGAAATTTTGCCGGCATAGGCACCGAAGCTAAAAACCAAACGTGTTCTGTCACCGGCGGTAATGGTTTTTTCCAGTTGTACAAGTTTCCAATCCGTTGAAATATTAAAAGAGCCAAAATCATCTGCTCCATAACTTTTGGTTTCCTGTGCCGCTACTGAGGCTGCTCCGGCAACACTGCCTTTAACATAAAAGCTGAGTTTATAGGTTGAAGCGTTTTGAAATGGAGTAGTGAAATCCATGGCCGTCTGTGCCTCCCAGGAATTAACAACCTTAGGATTAGACATATTGAGTGCATAGCCTGTACCGCCATAGCCATCACCCTTTGCCGAAACCTCCCTAACAGAACTATTTCCCCAGCCAAACCAGCCTGAAATATTTCCCGATTCAAAGTCACCATTGCTAATCAGGTTGTCCTCAAGTGCCGGTCCGCTGGTTCCTTTAATAACAGTAGGTGCAATTATACTATTAAGGTACTTGGCATTTTGATTGGCATGCCAGCAAAGCGTATGCCCATACACTTCCATATTTGAATTTTTAGCATTTTCCAGTAATTTCTTCGTATTATCAAAATCCATACTGCCATCATCTTTCACAATGGCGCCGTGTTTCATTTCATAACCGATTACAATCTGGTTGAAATTACTGTTCGCCAGGCGATACAACACCCCTTTGTTATTGTATTCGGTAAGTGATGTGGCTACCCCCAGTTTAAAATTCGGATTGGCAGACCAGTTGAAATAAGATTTTAATGCATTATAAGCATCAATCTGCTCCTGTGCGGCTATTGATGCAGGTTTTTCAACAGAAAAATCAAGTGCTTCATGCTTTTTGCATGATACCGATAAAACCGGAATACCGATGATTAAGGCAATTTTATAAATATTTTTCATCTTGATTAACATTTTATTTTTTAACCGGATTAAAGGTCTCCATGGTTACGCCGCGGTTACGCATCACGAGTGTATCAGTAGTGGCTACAGACATGTCCGTAAGATCAATGTTGTAATTCAGATAAAGGGCATCCCGATCGGTATTTCCCCAGCTATTCTTTTCTCCCCGCTTGATAAATTTACCATTTCCGCTGGCTGTAAACGTGTTATCGGCAGCAGATACTGTACAGTTGCCTGAATCATCGAAAGTAAGCAGCAATTTGCAGGTGATATTCCTGTTATCTTTATCTTTAAATACGGCATTAAACGTATTAGACTTTAAGGAAGTAGTTACCACCTGATTTACCTCATCACTTTCAACAAATGTCATGTGTCTGCTAACGGTTTTATTTAAACTGGTATTGCCGTTTTTACCGGTAATTACATCTTTACCTCGGCGCAGGTAATAGCCATGCCAAGGGTTGATGTATTTAATGGCATATAAGGTATAGTTCTTGGCCTCCAAAATCTTATCAGCATTTTGCACTGAAGTCATCCGAAGCGGAATAACGTACGTATTTTTCAGCGCAAGCGGGTCGGCAAAAAATGCATCGGTAAGCTGTACCTGCACCCCACCGGTAATTTTACCTTTAGGTATGGTGATGGAACCACCCTGAATACTGTAGTAGTTTGCAGGCATGGCCACCACGTTTCCGGCGCCGCCAAAAGTAAGGTTGCTGGCCAAAGAATTATCTACGGCCACACCAATACTTACATCATTTTTAACTTCATACACGCCACCTGTGGTTGCCATGATTTCGCAACGGTGCTGGTTGTCAAGAGAAGTATCATATAAATCTTCACCAAGGGTAATGGTACGAACAGGGCTCTGGTAGGCAAAATATACAGTTTGGGTTCCGTAATCAGGAAATTCCCACTCCTGATTTTTGCATGCTACTAAAAACACGGCCATTGCCAGCAAAAATTGGATTTTCTTTTTCATTTTCTTTAAATTTTAATCCTGGTATTGAGAACTACCAGCCTGCGTTCTGGATAAGGTTATTATACTTTAAAATTTCGCTATACGGTACCGGTCCATAAATCATGTAAGGCTGATACACGCGATTTTCTACATTAATCGGGGTAAATGTTGTTCCGGTAATGCTTGCTCCCTGGGCCACCTCATTCAGGCTGGCATTCCACCTGCGCAGATCCCAGAAACGGAAGCCTTCAAAACACAGTTCCAGACGGCGTTCGTTGCGGATCAGTTCTCTCATTTTAACCTGATCTGATTTGATCGATTCGAGGTAAGCATCGTTATTATTGGTACCTACACCTGCTCTCCTGCGGATAGCCTTAATTACATCGTAAGCTGAATAAGCATTGGTGCCGCCATTTAAAGGACCCCAGGCTTCATTCGCAGCCTCAGCATAAGAAAGGTAAATTTCTGTATACCGGATCCGTGGGTTATAATGTTTCTGATTGGTGGTTGATGAAGGGTTCAGGTTCACATCCTGTCTGAGGAGTTTTCGCATGTAATATCCGGTACGGGTAGAAGTTTCTACTTTATTCAAAGCATCATTCGTAGGCCCGTTAAGCGTTGTATTAATAGCGCTACCAGCAGTTCCTGCTGTACCACCGTTCACCAGGATGTACAATTTCAACCTTGGATCGCGGTTATCGTAAGGACTGGATGCCGAAAAACCGCTATTGGCGTCTGCTATCGGATAGCCGTTGGCCATTGGGAATGCATTCACCAGATTTTGTGTCGGATTGATCCGGCCGCTGCCAAAAAGTGTTGGGGGAAAGTTATTTCTTTCCAGGTCATTGCTATTGCCCACATCACTCCGCCATAAAATTTCAGAAGGGTTTACACCCGATGCCAATCCATCAATACCGGCATCTTTATCATACCATTTAATGTCGTTCGCAGTCAGGTTTACCAATCCACCCCTTAAATTGATTACAGCGGCAGCATCATTTGCTGCTTTTTCCCATTTGGCAAGCGTTGAAGGATTAAATGCCGGACTTGCAGCCAGCAATGAGGCTTTAGCGCGGATGGCTTTTGCTATACGTGCTGTTACACGCCCCCTGAAATAATAGCCAAAAACCCGGTTATAGTTATCTTTTCCTACTCCCGAATATTTAGCAGGCACCTGAGCATCACTGGCGATATCCTCAAAATCAGTAGGCAGCAGTTGCTCAGCCATATCCAGATCGCGATAAATTTGCTCCATAGTTGCATCAAATGTGGCTCTGGGTTTATTGAAATCGGCATCCTGGCTTTCTGGTTGCAATACAACAGGAACACCAAGCAATTGCCCGTTATTTCCTTTACCGGCATGCGCCTGCAGAAGGTAATAATTAAACATGGCACGGAGTGCATAACCCTCTCCTTTCATACGATCGTTAAACATGCGGTTAATATTGGGTTCAACGGCCCATTTCACCTGGTCTGTTACCGAGAAAAACAGGTTGAGGTATTGTATAGCAGCACGCGAATTGGTCCACTGGGAAAGTGGATTGTTTATCGCCGTCCATTGCCCGGTAGCAATTTTCAGGTAAGCATTATTGCGGTCATTGCTTACGGCATCATCAGTCGCTACATCATTAAACGACCAGCTATTAGTGGGTATGCGGGCATAACCGTTCAGCAGTAAACCCTGTGCATAGGTTGCATTGTTGTAAGTGCTTTCCAGATCGAGATTGTTCTCGATTTCAGGTTTTAACATATCCTTGCAGCCAACAGAGAAAAGCAGTACTGCCAAACCGATCAGAAGTTGTATTTTTTTCATATCTATTTGTTATCAGGGTTAAAACAAAGCCTTTACACCGAGGTTATAAAACCGGGTTTGAGGTGAAGTATTGACATTGAGTTCCAGTATATCACGTTCCGGAGAAATGGTAAGCAGGTTCATACCACTGGCATAAATACCTAATTCCCTTACGAATCCGTTACGGAACAGGTTGGCCGGAAACTGGTAAGATAACTGTACTTTCGACAAATCAAAACGGTTCGTACTGTACAGCCAGAAGTCTGAAGAGCGGAAATTATTATCGCTGTTTGCTGTGGTTAACCGTGGATAGGTCGCTGTAGCTTGCGTTTCAGGAGTCCAGCGGTCTCTAACTACTACGGAATATTTATCCTCGCCGTCTACCCAGAAATAACTACTGTTTTTCATGGCTTTGGCGCCATAACGGCCGGTACCCAATACAAACAGGGCTAAATTTTTCCATTTCGCAGTCAGGTTAACACCCAAAGTCATTGGTGCTCCCATCCATCCACCTTTACCCAGGTAAACTTCATCCCTTGTGTCAATAATACCATCACCATTCTGGTCTTTGTATTTTAAATCTCCGGGTTTAACCTGGCCAAAAGACTGGGCAGGCGAAGCAGCAATATCAGCAGTGCTGGTAAAAAAGCCCATACTTTGCAGCCCCCAAAGCGCGTCAAGTGGTTTTCCTGTACGGTTCAGGTAATCAAACTGGTAAGATTCAGCACGTTTGGTGGCTTTGGTATCGTAATAGGTGCCGGTTACCCCCAGAGTCCAATCTATCTCTCCGGTTCTTTTATTCATCCTGATGCCAAAATCGAATCCTCTGCGCTGATCGTTATCGTAGTTTACAAACGGGATATCAGAATATACCGGAAATCCGGTAGTCAGGTAGGAAGGATAAAGTACACCTGGCTGTACTACATTGCCGCGCATTTGACTGAAAAATGCAGAAGCCGTAAAGTTGATCAGGTTTTTGTAGAACGATCCTTCCAGACCGATATTAATCTCTCTTCTCTGCGGAAACTTTAAATTAGGGTTATCTCCTCTTCGACGGTCAAAAGTATGTACCAATCCGCCATCACGCCAGCTGTACCAGGCCGCATCGTTATAGGTAAAGTAGCCCTGGTAAAGGTTATAGTTGTTGATGTCGAGATCGGTATTCAGGATTCCTGCAGAAGCCGTAACCTTCAACTGATCAACGATTTCAGAATTTTTAAGAAACGCTTCTTCACTAAGACGCCATCCTAAAGAAAGTGTTGGCGAGAATGCGCCACGGTTAGCTATTGGTAATTTTGCCGAATACACATATGCACCGCTGAAATCGGCATAGTAGCGATGATCATAGTTGTAACCCAACTGCAAACCCAGATTGGCGTTGTTGGTAGCATGATAAACTGAAGATTCGCTGATGTTAAAACCATAACCCAACAATGATCCGGTAACATTATGCTTTTGTTTAAAAGTACGTGCATAATTAAACTGACCTGAAAAAGAGATGGTTTGGCGATAGGCACTTCCGCTCACGTTCTGTACGCCCGATCTGGCATCAATACCATACTTTGTTAAACTCGAAATCTGGTCAATGCCTGCATAATTGTTCCATGTTGCTTCGTAAACCGAATAGGTATTATTATACGATTGATTAAAAGCACTTGAATAATCAACCGCTAGCATGGTTTTAAAGCTCAGTCCCTGCATCAGGCTGTTAAGGTCAAAATTTATTCCGGTATTAAACTGGAACTGGCGGGATACGTTACGGTTGTAACCTCCTGCATAAATACTGGCAAAAGTATTCGTCTGGTCCAGCTGGCTTCCGCCCAACAGATAGCTACCATTGATGATATTGTTGCTGTTATTGGCCTGTGCCAGCGAAGCCACATCACCAGGCTCGATCATACTGATGGGAATAAGCGGCGCAAAACGATACGGACGAACCGTAGCTGCGCTGCCCCAATAATCTGTATTTACACCTTTTCCGGTATAGAAACTGGCCGTAGCATCCACATTTAGGGAAATGATCTTATTCAGTTTTACATCAATATTTCCACGTACATTAAACCGGTTGGCACCACTGTTTTTTACGGCTTCACCAAAATTCAGCAGCGAACCCATCGACCAGTAACCGAGGTTGGTGTAATAACGTGTGCGGTTGTTTCCGCCTGAAATTTCTGCGGTAAGGTCGTTTCGTCCATAGCTGTTTCTCAGATAATCTGAAGAATAGTAATCTACGTTCGGGTAGCGGTAAGGATTTGCCCCGGAGGCATAGTTGTATATGGTCTGCTGGGTATAAAGGTCTGGCAATCCGTCATTGCGGCGCGCTTCATTATACAAGGTCATATATTCTGCAGAACCCAGAAACTGTGGATAGCTTTTAGGAACATTTAAACCTGTATTGGCCCTTACATTTACTTTTTGTTCATAATTACCTCCTCTTTTAGTGGTAATGTACAATACGCCTTTAGCTGCACGGCTACCATACAATGCTACCGCGTTAACACCTTTAAGTACGGTAACCTGGTCAATTTCCGTTGGCATAATGTTGTTGATGTCTCTCGGAATTCCATCTACCAATACGAGGTAGCCACCCATTCCCCAAATGTTACCGTTAAAACCCGGCAAAAGGGCATCAAGGCCTTCAAGGCTGGAGGTAGTATAGTTTTTTTCCAGCATTTGAGATAGAATTATGGCCGAAACATCACCTAAAAGGTCGCGTTTAGCCACTTTCCTGAATGCAACCTGTACAGAATCTACCTGAGGCATTACAAATATGGTATCTTGTGGCTGGCGTTCTTCGTTTTTATTAACGGATTTATTATTTTTTCTGGTCTGCCTGTTGGTTTGCGCTGATCCTGCTGCCGGCAGTAAAAAGGCAACGGCAAGGCATAAGGCTGATATTATCTTGATCTGTTTCATTTCATTCGTTTGAATTAGTTTACGCCCTTACCAGCCTGGATTTTGTTTAAATTCCATATACATGTTCACATCGGCATTTTTGAGTGGCAGCCAATAATGTTTCTGGCTAAACTTCCGCTCCAGAATAACCACCTCTTTCAGGTTAACAACCCGGTTAGCTGTAGGGTCGGTAGTGCTGAAAGTTCCGCTACGATCAAACTCAACCGATGTTTTCAACGTGTATGGTTTTTCAATCAATAGCAACCAGCGGCGCAGATCGTTAAAGCGGTGGCCCTCAAATGATAATTCTACGGCGCGTTCTCTTCGTACTTCACCCAAAAATCCATCTACCGAAGTCAGGAACTTAGCTGCCACATTAGCTACTCCGGCCCTGGTACGGATCACGTTGATGGCATCAACCGCTGTTTTGGAAAAACCAGGATCTTTACCTGTAGGCGAATTGTAGCCCATCAGCGCAGCCTCAGCATACATCAGGTAGATATCGGCCAAACGCATATAAGGAACATAAATGTGAAGGCTATTGCCATACGAATAACCATTATCATATTTGTTAGCCGTAATCGGAATGAATTTGCGCAAAACATAACCGGTTCTGCTTCCTGTACTTACATCGCGGTAACTTCCGCTGGTGTATAAATTGGCATACCTGTTTTTCTCATCACTGGCGCCCATCGCACCTTGTACAAATTTTACACCGTCATAAACGATATCATTATAAAACCTTGGATCTCTACCTTTCCATGGATATTCAGGATTGTAACCCGATTCACTGTCAGCCTTGGTAATATCCTGGATCGGCAAGCCGTTGGCCATACCGTAATAATCTACATAATTAGCCGTAGGCGTAAACTTTAGGTCGCCTTCTGAAATCACTACCGGTGTATATTGCTTACTGGTTCCCCAGTTGGAATTATTGGCACTAAAAAACGGACCACGGAATATGGCTTCGGTGCTTCCTGGTAAATCCCAGTTTTGCCCGCTGGTGTAAAAATTACGATAATAGTTTTTGAATTCTACCAGGGCATATTGCGTAGTACCACTTTCGGTAAGGGTAAGCAGTTCGGCAAATGCAGCTGCTGCTTTTTTACAGTAGTCGGCATCGTAGGTCTTGCTACCGGTGGATTCGAAATTCATCAGCGGACTTCCTGCCCACAGGTAATTTTTACCCAGGTAACCCAAAGCCATGATTTTATTGATGCGCAATGCGTTTTTTCCCAGGCTACGTTTACCCGCTGTGGTATTGTCCCAGTTAACCGGTAAAATATCTGCAGCAGCCCTAAAATCTGCAGCAGCTTTGTCGGCACACGCTTTATAGCTTAGGCGTGGAAGGGTGAGTTTTGAATCGGTAGGCAAAACGGTATCTATATAAGGTAAGCCACCAAAATATTCCATCAGCCTGTGGTGAAACCAGCCACGGAAAAACAGCAGCTGCCCCTTGATCAGGTTTCTTTCCTCATCCGTAGCATCTGTCATTTTATCCATATTAGCCAGGCCCATGTTCACTTTACTGATCCCATACCAGGCCGCTTTCCAAAGGTCCTTGTTAAAACGATCGTTATTAGTGCTAAAATTATTATGATTCATCCAACCCGAGCCCCAGCCATCAAACTCAGCTTGCCAGCCCCAGAAATTTCCATCGTCTATTTTATGGATAAAATGAAAGTTTCCGGCAGTTGAAGTAATCTCATCCTCTCCCCAATTCCAGGAGTTGGTCCAGTAGTTTGTGCTAAAATTTACAATACAGTTGTAGAGTTCTTCGGTATAGCCCTGGAAATTAACAAAATTCTTAAAAGCCTCTTTTTCCGAAATCACGGTTTCATCGGCTTTATCCAGGTATTTTTCACACGAAGAAAGGGATACTGTCGACCAGATAATGGTACAACATACTAAAGTTTTGATATATTTTTTCATGATTGTAGCATTAAAAAGTAATGTTAGCCCCAATGTTAAATCGCTTTACAGTTGGATAAGCACCTTGTGATGCCCAACCTGTTCCGGCAAAATTGGACTCCCGGTCATCAGGCATCTTGGTCCATACGTACAGGTTATTTCCGTTTACATATACCCGCAGCGATTCCATGCCGATACGTTTGATGAAACTTTTACTTTTTTCGAAAGTGTAAGCCAATTCTGCATTTTTTAACCTGATGTAAGATCCGTCGTACATGTAGCGGTTACCGGAAGTATAGCCACTGGCCGTAGATAGCCACCGTGGTAGCGGTACATCGGCATTTGGGTTATCTTTGCTCCAGTAAGATCCCTCATTATATACCAAATGATTCTGGCCGGCTAAACTGCTAAATACCACCTGGCGGGTTACATTGTTTACGCCATAGAGCTGAACAAACAAACTGAAACCTTTCCAATCTACACCAAATGTAGCGTTGTACGTGTTTTGAGGGTTTGATGGAAAACCATAAGGAATATTATCTTTTGAATCGATAATACCATCGCCGTTATAATCGATGATATAATAATTCCCCGGTAACTTTTGTCCGTCGTTATTGTCATGGATAGTGCTGCCATAAAGTTCATCCCAGGTATTGTAATTTCCGGCACTCACGTAAGAATAACTCTGGCTGATTTGTTTATTGGCCCTTTTCTGATATTCGGGTAACAATTGGGCATCATCAGCTTCGATCACTTTATCTTTTGCATGGGTATAGTTCAGGTTGGCCCAAAGTCTCCAGTTCTGTCCCAATCTTTTGTTAAAGGCCAGTTCCAGCTCATACCCCTTGTTTTCTACAATACCGAGGTTGGCCACCGGTGCATCAACACCAAAATAAGAAGGGATGGCACGGTTAGCACCGAGAATCAGAATGTCGGTACGGCGGTCGCGGAAAAAGTCAGCCTTTCCGGTAACCATACCTTTAAAGAAACTATAATCAATACCAAAATTGGTTTTCTTTACCTTTTCCCAATGTACATCAGGATTGCCAAGCGCTGATATTTTATACCAGGTGTACGGACTTAATTCAGAACCCTCGCCGGTTACGCCAAGTTTGGTCTGACCGCCGTACGCCCACTGTGTAAGATAAAGCCAGCGACCGCTTACATTATCATCACCAATGGCTCCGTACGAAGCACGCAATTTAAGCATATCAATGAACTTCAGCGGTTTCATAAATTTTTCCTCACTTAACATCCAGCCCAGTCCTCCTGATGAAAAGAATGCGAAACGATTTTTCGTACTGAATTTTTCAGAACCATTGTACGCACCATTATATTCGATCATGTATTTATTGGCATAATTGTAGGTGGTACGGAAAACCCAGTCTTCGCGGTAGTTTGGAATCTCACTTCCTGTTGCTACTTCATTCCGGTTGAAAAGTCCCATAGCTGTAATGTTATGGTTGGTACCCAGTTTTACAGCATAATTGAGTTGGCCCTGATAGAACAACCTGCGTTGGGTAGACCAATCCTGCACCGTACCTCCGCTTGTGGTCCAGTTGATCCCATTCTGAAAGTCGAAGCGGTTGGTTCCGTCAAATGCCTGCTCATAAGTAGTTAATCCGGTTTTTGGATCGATCCATTTGCTCTGAATACCATTGTACAAATCATTAATCCCCCTGTTTCCTTCTATAAAAGAATTATCCAGCGCAATGGTACCTTTGAAGTTTAAGCCCTTTACCAGCGATCCCAGGTCCTGGTCAAGTGTAAAATCGGTTGTAATCCTGCTCGTGGTGGTATAGCCTACCCCACTAACAGCCAGGTTTCGGGCAGAGTTTAAACCTTTTTGCACATTCGGTGCATAATAACCCCATGTACCATCCGAATATTGCGGCATAAATACATCAGGAGCGGTAGAATAAGCAGAAATCCAGTAAGAATAATCGCTGTTGGAATTGCCCCATGGACTTTTCTTCACCCCTCTGGAACCTGACAAATTCACTTTAAAAAGGGTGGATTTACTCAGTTGAAAATCGAGGTTACTTCTCACATTTAACCTGTTAAATCCGTAACCTGGCTCGTAACCACGATCGTTTTTAAAAGTGCGGAACAAATCTCCCTCATACAGGTAATCAGCATTGGCAAAATATTTCACTTTAGCGGTTCCGCCCGAAATGTTTAGGTTAACATTGTTGGACAGGGCATAATCTTTAAACAATACCTCGTCCCAGTTTACATTCGGATAGCGTTCTGATTCTGCTAAATTTGCAGGATAACGGTATTTATTAATCGTAGCCTGCGGCAGATAATCTGCCCAGCTTTCAGGCTTAAGGGAAAGTTCATTTTCTATAGCCTGGTTTTTTATGGTCAGGGCATCATAAGAATCATATTTCCCCGGTAAACGTGATGGAGATTTAATTACATTATTGATGGTACCCCTGATAGATGCCTGTCCTTCACGGCCACGTTTGGTGGTAATCAGGATTACGCCATTGGCTCCCCTTACCCCAAATACTGCTGTTGCAGAAGCGTCTTTCAACACCGATATGGTTTCTACAGAACCGATATCCACACTATTCATTGTCCGTTCAATACCATCTACCAGGATTAACGGACCGGTATTGTTCCATGTACTACGACCACGGATCAATATTTGAGGATCTTCCTCGCCGGGCATTCCTGTACTGGCAGTAGTGATCACCCCCGGCACATTACCGGTTAATGCAGCACCTATGCTCGATACCCCACCGGCACGTTCCAGTACCTTACCCGTAGTTTGCGCAATGGCGGCTACCACACTGGCTTTTTTCTGTGTACCGTAACCGATTACCACTACATCATTAAGGGCAGATTGATCTTCTGAAAGGACAATTTTGAGGTTGTTTTTCCCTTTTGTAGAAACTTCCTTAGTTACCATACCCACGTAACCAATTACCAGAATGGACTGATCGCCAGGTACATTAATCACAAACCGGCCATCGGTGTCCGTTTGGGTACGGATCTTTGTGCCTTTAACAGTAACTGTGGCACCTATTATTGGCGTTTGCTTATTATCGGAGATGGTTCCGGTCACCTTTGTCTGCTGTGCAAAAGTGATTTTAATCATCAGCATTAAGGTTAGCATTGTTAAACAACATCTTTTAAAGAGTTGTCTTTTCGGGCCCAGGTTATCCCCAGCAAAATGCAATAGTATAATTCTTTTCATTTTTCGAAATCATTTATTGAGCATGATGGGTAAAATTGATGACGTCTGTTTGATATGGCATTCCGGAACATTTTATTCCCGATAAGACGTTTCGAAAGGAAGTAGTTTTCCTAAATGGAATTTTAAGTAAATCTCTTAGCATTATTATTTGGTTAGGGTTTTTAAATAGGAAGAAAAGTTGATTTTAATTCTTTCTTCAATAATGATTAGCTTCACGATGTGGTAACGGTTACTCTTCAATTTAACTGATACGGATAGGCACGCTATCTTTTGAGCATGATTTTATCATTTGGCTATTAATTGTGTAATCAGTTAAGTGCATACCGAAGCCTTAAAAAAGTTACTATGTTGGTGGTTTCATCCAATTGCGTTTTAGCATACCTATTTTTGTAATCAGCATTTCCGGTCTGGGTAATCTAACTTCCGTTTGTATCTTGTGTGCAAATGCCACCTGGCATCTACCTCTCATCGTCGGTAATTTTTAACCAAAGCAATAGTGCATTTTAGCTTTGATGAATTTCAGATCGACTTGTTATGGCTCAATACCTGCATGTAAATGAAAGTCATTTTTCAACTTATACAGCAAGCCATTGCTTAGCCATTACAGCGCTTGTTCTACCTATCGCTCAATGGAATTAAAAGTGTGTAAACCGAAGTTTTGGATTGGTATTGATTTGACATCGCCGGCAAATTTGTCCCTTTTTGCAGGGCCAGATTGCTTAAGCCTTCCTCATAGAAGTTGATCAGTTGATTAGTCATGGTTTATAAGTTTTATTTGGTTAATCCAAACATAGCCCAAAAACGAATTTAAAGGTTAGAAGATTTGTGCATAAATCAGATACAAATGTTCTATCAACTCAAATAGCTGAAATACAATCATTTAGATAAGTAAAAAACCGCTACTTATACTAATACTCGAAATATTATATTTGATAAAACGATTTTACCAGCGCAAAACAATCGATTGCATAATAGTAAATTTCAGCTAATTACCCGCATCAGGAGCATGATCATGCTTACGGTAAAGGTTCAAATATTCTGAAGGTTGCATACCAAATTTTGATTTAAAAGACTTGGCAAAATAGTTTGGTGTAGCAAAGCCTACCAGGTAAGCAATCTGCGAAATATTCAGGTCGCTTTTTATGAGTAAAGCCGCAGCTTTATCAAGCTTTACCGAGCGGATATACTCCACCGGCGAAAGCCCCGTTAATTCCAGTACTTTGTGGTAGAGCGAGCCACGGCTCATCCCTACATTTTTGCTTAAATCTTCTACAGATAATTGTGAATTGTTGATGTTATCTTCAATGTACTTCAAGATATTCTTAAGCAACTTATCACCATGCGATTCAACCGAAATCTCCGCTGTTTCCATCTTGATCTGTTTGGTATAGGTATTTTTCAGGGTACGGTTAAGGAGCAAAAGGTTTTTGATTTTAATGTTGAGGATATCAATATTAAAAGGCTTGGTGAGGTAATCGTTTGCACCAATTTCGAGCCCCGTCAATTGTTCCTGTTCTCCTGTAAGCGCAGTTAACAGAATAACCGGAATATGTTTTGTTCTTTTATCTTCTTTTATCTTTTTACAAAGTTCAATACCCGACATATTTGGCATACTGATATCGCTTACGATAAGCTCAGGATGGTTTGCCAGTGTTTTTTGCCAGCCCTCCTTACCATCTGCCGCTTCTACAATACGGTAATGCGCTTTCAAATTATCTTTCAGGTATTCCCGAAGGTCCTGATTATCCTCTACGAGCAGAATGGTGTGAATTTCTCCATCCGTTTCGCTCATGGCTTTAGCTGAAACTTCTTCCTCAGTCTGTATTGGGGTTTCGGGGCTGGAAAAATCAACGTTAAGTTTTTCGATATGGTCTAGCAGCGGTAAAGGCAGGGCAATCATAAAATGTGTGCCCTTTCCAACTTCGCTTTGCAAATCAATGGTCCCACCCTGAATTTTGACAAACTCTTTGATGATGGAAAGCCCGATTCCACTTCCCTGGTTCAGAATAGATACCTCGGTATCGGCCTGAAAAAATCGTTCGAATACTTTCTGCTGCTCTTCTTCGCTGATGCCAATGCCCGTATCGCTTACCGTGATCAGAACAGTCTCTTCCTGCCCTTTACGCGGTGTTCTCTTTAAATCAACGGTGATGGTACCACCTGATGGCGTAAATTTAAAGGCATTGGAAAGCAGGTTGAATAAAATACGTTCCAGCTTGTCATGGTCAAACTCAGTTGGATAGCTATCGAACTGGGTCTGGAAAGTAAGACTTATCGATTTCCGTTCGCTTAAATCGTTGAAAGATTCGATTACATCGGCAATAAAGGAAACTAGTTCGCCCGGGGCATTATTGATCTTGAGTTCATTTTCTTCAATTTTACGAAAATCGAGGATTTGGTTCACCAGGTTGAGCAAGCGGCGGGCATTCCGTTTTACTATTTTAAGCGATGCGTTTTTGGTATCATCGCCCTGTTGCGAAAGGAGTTTCTCGACCGGCCCCAGGATAAGCGAAAGTGGTGTACGGAATTCATGGCTCAGGTTAGTCAGGAATTTAATTTTTAGCGAATCCAGCTCATGCAATCGCTCGGCCTCTTTTCTATCCTGCAAAATCTGCTGTTCAATTTTTGTTTTTTCCTGCACCAGCGCGAACTTTCTCTCCAGGTTTTTGATGCCCCGGTGACGGATATAAAGTAAAGTACTGGCAATAGCAACCAGGTAAAAAATATAAGCATAGATGGTTCTCCACCACGGTGGATGAACAATTATCTTTATCGAAGATTCGGTTGTATTCCAAACGCCATCATTGTTGCTTGCCCGTACATGGAAGATATATTCTCCCGGATCGAGATTGGTATAAGAAACCGTTTTAGCTGTACCGGCATCAATCCATTCCTTATTAAAACCTTCAAGCTTATAACTATAACGGTTTTGTTCCGGAGCCGTGTAGTTTACACTTACAAAGCTCAGTGAAAAATTCTGCTTATAATCCAGGTCGATTTTTTTGGCAACCGAAATATGGTCGGTTATCGGTCCGTCCTCGCTCGCCTCGATCACATTATTGGAAATTTTTAGCTCGGTAAAAAGTACAGCGGGAACATTTTTGTTTTTTCTGAATCCGGCCGGGTTGAAGTAATTCATCCCTTCTGCCCCACCAAAAAATATTTCACCGTCTTTGCATTTTAAGGCTGCTCCCCTGATAAAGCTATTGTTTTGCACGCCATTGTATATGCCGTAATTGCTAAATTTTTGTGTCTTTGGGTCGAAACGGCTGATCCCTTTGCTGGTACTCAACCAAATATTATGATTGTCGTCTTCAACAATGGCATCGATAACATCATTTGCCAAACCATTACGTTCGGTAAAATTGATGAACTTATTTGTCCTTTTATCCAATAGGTTTAAGCCGCCTCCAGCTGTACCGATCCAGATCCGCCCCTTTGAATCTTCCAGAAAGGCCTGAACAATATCGCCCTTAAGGCCTGAGTTAAGTTCGTTATAATGTTTAATACTGGTCTTATCAGCACTAATCATGGCTACACCAGAACCATGAGAGCCTACCCAAATGTTTGCAAAACGGTCTTCTTTAATAAAACGGATATAATTATTAAGTGGAAATTTGCGGTCTGTGGGCGACTGTACCTTATCAACATACCTAAAAACAACCTTATGGTTAGCATCCATCACATTAATTCCCCCTCCATTGGTGCCAACCCATATCAGCCCGTTTTTATCCTGGGTAATGCAAAATACATCATCAGAATTAAGACCGGAATCTGTATTGCTTTTCCGGTAAGAGGCCGCTTTGCTTAGCGTTGAATCCAGCACGATCAAACCATAGCCAAAAGTACCCAGATAGAGTTTCTTAGCTGAACTGACAAATAGCGACATCAGGGTTAGACGCGGCGGCAAACCCAACTTTTCTAAATTAACTTTGTGGAACAGACCAGTATTTCTGTTGAAAATACTCAGTCCGCCGCCCTCTGTAGCTACATATATCTCCGTAAGGTTTTTCGGTGCAAATGAAGTTACTACAGGTGCGTTTAAACCATATATATCGAACACATTGCTCTTAATGAGGTTAAAGAGATTGAGGTTGCTATCAAATTTATTGATTCCCTCGCGGTATAAACCTAACCAGTATATACCCTCTTTATCTATATATACATATTTTACACTGGTGCCCCTTAAGCTGTAGGGATTGCGGGGATTTGGCCGGTATACCCTCACTTTTTTGGTACGGAGATCAAAAACGTTAAGACCATCTTCGGTACCCAGCCATAAGTGACCGTTTGGCGATACCGCAATACTTTGAACATTATTATCACTCAGTGAATTGGGATCGCCAGGAACGTGCTGATAGTTTTCAAATCCCATACCATCCGATTTGAGCATACTTAAGCCTGAGGTAGTACCAACCCAGATATTGCCATCACCATCTTCGGCTAAAGACTTCACTATAGTTCCTGCCAGTTGTACGGGTTTATCTGCTGCAGATCCGATCCGGATAAAAGAAGCATTTTTCCGGTTAAAAAGAAATAATCCATCCTCTGTTCCTACCCACATCCGATGTTTGCTATCTTCCATCAGTATGTTGATTATGGTTGGTGGAAGTTTACCCAACTGGCCGGCTGCAATTGGGAATTTAGACACTTTTTTGGTATCCGGATCAAAAAGATCAAGTCCGGTAAAGGTGGCCACCCATATTTTACCCAAATAATCACTGGTAATATACCTGATCAGGCTGTGACTGAAACCTGTTGGGCCATTTGAAGCACGATAATTAATGAAAGAATTTTTTCTTCTATCAAAAAGGGCCAGTGAACCTCCACTGGTACCAAACCAAAGGTTTCCCCTGCGGTCTTCATGAATGGCCTTAACCTCGTTAGCCTGAATACTTGTAGAATCGTTTGCCTGATATTTATAAGTGGTAAAGTTGGTACCGTCAAATTTATTTAATCCATCTTCTGTACCAAACCACATCAATCCGTACCGATCTTTAAAAATTACGGTTACATTGTTAGATGATAACCCGTTTTTAGAGGTCAGAGAGGTGAAACGCAATTCAGGCTGTTGCGTTTTAGGCTGTGCTATAATATCGCCCGCATTAAAAAGCAGGTAAGCAAGTAGAACGAAGGATAGATAAGCAGAACCCCTGAGCATATTTAATGATTTTGCTGTATTAATAAAATTTCAACTTCAAAAGGTGTAGAAAAGCTAAACAATGCGCTAAAATCTAAGGAAGATTCAAAATTATCTGGATACATGATCTATTTGGCTTAGTGGCGGTAAGATAAAAAAACTAATTTAGTTCATTGCATCATTACCGCTTTCACAGTATTATTTTCTTCATTATCAGCTTAAAAAACTGATTATTTCCTGAAATCAACCACACTCCAATAGGCTTTTTTTCTTTGCAGGTTTTGATCAAAAAGCAAGGGATAGTTTTTTCTTCCGGGTACGGGGTATTGATCGAGCCATGTAGAACGATCAGAAAGATTCCAAAAAGTTACACTGCTGATTTCCTTTTTAAAACTTCTGAAAATAGAAAAAATCCGGGTGTATCGGTCAATTTGCTTTTTTTCGAGCGCTGCTGTGAAACGGTCCTGCTCATCTGGTTTCTTAGCCCTTAAGTTTTTCTCCCATGGATAGATGGACAGATCCAGTTCTGTGATCTGAATTTGCAGACCAAGAGATGCGTATAATTTTAATGATTCCCGTAATTCAGTATCACCAGGCTCAAAAACAGACCAATGCCCCTGCAGCCCTACCCCGTGAATAGGGACCTTGTTATCGACGAGTTTTTTCAGCATTTTATAAATCTTGGCTCTTTTTACAGGTCTTTCAGAATTATAGTCATTATAAAAAAGCAATGCATCAGGATCAGCCTCATGCGCATATTCGAAAGCCCTGGCAATAAACTCTTCTCCACAGATCTCATTCCATAAAGAAGGCCTCAAATATTGGTCATCTTCATCGCCGATCACTTCATTAACAACGTCCCATGCATATACCTTTCCCTTATAACGGCCTAACACGGTTTTAATATGATCTTTAAGCCTTTTGAGCAATAGGGCTTTATCTACCCGGCCTCCGGAACTGTTTTTAAAAATCCATGCCGGCACCTGCTCATGCCAGCATAAGGTATGCCCCCTTATTTTAAGTCGGTTATCATGTGCAAAATTAACCAGCGCATCGGCATCCGCCCAGTTATAAACATCTTCGCGCGGATGAATAGGTTGCATCTTCATGGCGTTCTCCGGCGTTATGCTATTGAATTCCTTTAAAAGCAATGCGCCCTGCTCCCCTTTAATGGTTTGGGGCGAAACCGCTACTCCAATGTTGAAGTAAGACTCATAATAATCTTTCAGGCCTTGATTACTTTTTTTAACTTTAGGGTAACTGCCGCAACTGGCAAAAACCGCGAAAACAGCAATAGTAAAAATGGCAATATGAAATTTAGTTGTACGCATTTATATTTGGTTGAATGGCAAGGTCGATTTTATCCTCATCAGGGTAAAGGAAAAATCCAGTAAATTTAGACCTAAGTAAATACACCGGCAGTCATATTTGTCAAAACAATAAGAACAGATGTTCAAAAAAGCATCAAATCGCTCAAAATTGGTTAAATTAATAACCCAATAAGCAGCGAGGCCATCTTGTCATAAATTCATTACATGACATTTGTTTCCTTAAATTGACGATAAGAAGCTTGGTCAGCACAAAAAACCTGCGATTTTGCAACTTTATCGCTTACCTGATCAAATATGAGAAAACCGAAAATCTTCCCTTACCTGGCCGTTTTACTTTTGGTTACTGGCATCATGTTCAGTGCATATAAAACCAAGGAGTTTAACACCAAAGGATTAAAAGACTATTACCGAAAATATTTTCCCATAGGTGTGGCGGTTACCCCATGGGACCTTAGCGGTGATAAGCGGAATTTAATTCTTAACCAGTTCAACAGCATCACAGCTGAAAATGCAATGAAAATGGGCCCGATCCATCCTATGGAAAACACCTATAACTGGAAAATGGCAGATTCTATCGCATCGTTCGCCAGGATAAATGGACTGAAGCTGCGTGGGCATTGTTTGGTATGGCATAATCAAACCCCTCGCTGGTTATTTAAAAATGAAGATGGAAGTGTGATATCCAAAGAAACTTTGTTAAAAAGAATTCAAACGCACATTAATACTGTTGTAAGCAGATATAATAAAGATATATATGCCTGGGATGTGGTTAACGAGGTTATAGCAGATGATTCTGCCTATTTCCGCAAATCGCCGCTATACCAGATCGCAGGCGAAGATTTTGTAGAAATGGCTTTCAGGTATGCCCACCAGGCTGATCCCAATGCCCAGTTGTTTTACAACGACTATAACACAGAACAGCCATCTAAACGTGAGAAAATTTACAAAATGCTAAAAGGTTTGCTGGCTAAGGGTGTGCCAATCCATGGTGTTGGATTACAGGGCCATTGGTCTGTAAATAATCCAAGTCGTTCTGAACTGGAAAAATCTATTGCCCTATTTTCCTCATTAGGACTTAAAATTCAGATTACAGAGCTGGATGTATCGGTTTATAGCGGCAATCAGGGCGGACGTTTAATCCAGGGCAATAAAAGTAGCAATACCGAACAGTTTACACCTGAAATGGAAGAAAAGCAGCGCCAGCAATATAAAATGATTTTTGAAGTGCTGCGTAAATATAAAGCTAACATCACGGGTGTGACTTTCTGGAATTTATCAGATCAATACAGCTGGCTGGACAACCGTGGCCGGAAAAATTTTCCGCTGTTATTTGATCAAAATCTGATGCCCAAAAAAGCATTTTATGAGGTGGTAAAATTTTAACTAACAATTTTATTTTGAGGTGTTTAAACAAACAAAAAAATGATTTTCACAGTCACACTGAGGATATAAAATTTTAATTTAAAAACGTTCTAAGCCTACATACAGGCACTATTAACCAGATCAATCTAAATCATCGAATCTTTTTATAATCTGCAATAACAAACAGATACAAAAAAATTCTTAGCAGTAAGCTTTTAGCAGCACAATTATGAGAAAACACAACGACCTTAAAAAATTATTTCTTGCAATCTTGCTCTGCAGTTTCTGCGGTTTCGCCGGCGCCCAGGAGTATCCATTTCAAGACTACAAACTTCCGTTTGAAAAGCGGGTAGATGATCTGGTTTCAAGACTTAGCCTGGATGAAAAGGTTATGCAAATGCTTAACTCGGCACCGGCAATTCCCCGTTTTAAGATTCCGGCATACGACTGGTGGAACGAAACTTTACATGGAGTGGCCAGAACACCTTTCAAAGTCACTGTTTTTCCCCAGGCCATTGCCATGGCTGCAACTTTTGATCCATCTGCACTTTATAAAATGGCCGATTATTCTGCTTTAGAAGGTAGGGCTATTTACAATAAAGCATTAGCACTGGGAAGAACAAATGAACGTTATCTTGGCCTGACCTACTGGACTCCGAACATAAATATTTTCCGGGATCCGCGCTGGGGAAGAGGCCAGGAAACCTACGGTGAAGATCCTTACCTGACAGGCACGCTCGGCGATGCTTTTGTAAGAGGCCTGCAAGGTGATGATCCAAAATACCTTAAAGCTGCTGCTTGCGCCAAGCATTATGCGGTACACAGCGGTCCGGAACCACTTCGGCATGTTTTTAATACCACAGTAAGCGCTTTCGATTTATGGGATACCTACCTGCCCGCATTCGAAAAACTGGTTACACAATCTAAGGTTGCGGGAGTAATGTGCGCTTATAACGCCTTTCGAGGCCAGCCTTGTTGCGCCAATGATCTTTTAATGACCGATATTCTACGCAGAAAATGGAACTTTAAAGGTTATGTTACCTCTGATTGCTGGGCGATAGACGACTTTTATAAAAACCATAAAACCCATCCAAATGCAGCATCGGCGGCAGCCGACGCTGTTTTTCACGGAACGGATCTGGATTGCGGTACCGAGGCCTACAAGGCGTTGATCACCGCAGTAAAAACGGGCATTATTAAAGAAAAAGACATTGATGTTTCGGTGAAAAGACTATTTATGATCCGGTTCCGGTTGGGCATGTTTGATCCGCCTTCCATGGTTAAATATGCCAATACCCCTGCTACTGTGCTTGAAAATAGCGAGCATAAAGCACATGCCCTTAAAATGGCCCGCGAATCGATGGTGTTACTCCGGAATGAATCACATACCCTGCCATTAAAAAAGAACCTCAGAAAAATTGTTGTATTGGGTCCTAATGCTGATAATTCAATTTCAGTATTGGGTAATTATAACGGAATTCCTTCAAAAATTACCACAGTTTTAGCGGGCATCAGGGAAAAGGTTGGCCAGCAGACCAATGTAGTTTACCAGCAGGCCATTTCATTCACCAATGATACGTTATTAAGTTACCTTGATTTAGACAACGAATACAGAATAAACGGCGTTCAGGGATTTAAGTCAGAGTATTTTAACAACACTACGCTTGAAGGCGAACCAGTATTAACTCGTACAGAACCCAGAATTGAAAACAATTGGCAGGAAGGTGAAAAAATTGCCGATAAATTAACAGCCAACCATTTTTCTGCCAGATACAGTACCACATTTAAACCATCCGCTTCAGGTTCGATCACTTTTGAATTGAATGCTGATGACGGCTATCGTTTTATGATTAACGGTAAAAATGTAATTGATGCCTGGTCGAGGAACCGATGGGGCGCTAAAACCTATAAACTAGAGACCGTAAAAGATTCGGTTTACAATCTGGTTGTAGAATACTGGCAAGGGGAAGGAAGTGCAAACATCCGCTTTAAGGCTGGCACCTTTGTAAAAACCGATTTCAATGCACTGACCAAAAGCCATGCAGATGCTGATGCCTTCGTATTTGTAGGCGGAATTTCTCCACAACTTGAAGGAGAGGAAATGAAAGTGGATTATCCTGGATTTAGCGGAGGGGACAGAACTTCTATCATGCTGCCTGCCGTTCAAACAGCCTTAATGAAATCGCTTAAAGAGACGGGAAAACCAGTTGTTTTCGTGATGATGACCGGTAGTGCCATCGCCATACCATGGGAAGCTGAAAACATTCCGGCTATTCTAAATGCGTGGTATGGTGGTCAGGCTACAGGTGAAGCCGTAGCGGATATTCTGTTTGGCGATTACAGCCCATCCGGGCGATTACCGGTTACCTTTTACGCAAGTGATCAGGACCTTGGTGATTTCAGCGATTACAGCATGAGCAACCGAACTTACCGTTATTTTAAAGGTAAACCACTCTATGGATTTGGCTATGGACTTAGCTATTCTTCTTTTTTATATGAAAAGTGTGTTGCTCCTGCAGTATTAAAAGCTGGAAAAGGTATGGAGATATCAGTTCAGGTTAGTAATAAAGGAAGTGTAAAGAGCGACGAAGTTGTTCAATTGTACCAGCTCAATAACCAAAAATCAATCAAATCAGCAGCTAAAGCTTTAAAAGGCTTCAAGCGGATCAGCCTTGAACCCGGAGAAAGTAAGCTGGTTAAATTCAGCTTAAAAGCCAATGATCTTGCTTATGTTGACCAGAATGGATCGAAACAATTTTACAAAGGCAGTATTACATTGGCAATCGGTGGTAGCCAACCAGATGAGTTAGCTGCCAAAAGCGGAAATATCATCAAAAAAGTTATTCGAGTAAACTAATCTGTACCTAAGATAACTCATTAATCCTTGCAATAAACCATTAACAATCTACAACAATGATAATGAAACAAGCAAACCAAAAATACCCTAAACTCACGCTCCTATTTTGTCTATTATTCATGCTGGCTAAAAATTCTTATGCTGATGACCATCTTGCCAGCCATCGTCACCTTGCAGACCCGGCCACGCTGGTTTATAACGGAAGGGTTTACCTGTATGCCTCAAACGATGATGACAATACCGATGATAAGGATAGTGGTTATAAAATGAAATCCATTGTTTGTATTTCCAGCAGTGATATGAAAAACTGGACCGACCATGGTGTGGTGTTTGAGGCGCCACGTGATGTAACCTGGGCCAGCAGAACCTGGGCACCTTCAGTTATTGCCAGAAATGGTAAAATTTACCTGTATTTTGGTAATGGCGGCTCAGGAATTGGTGTAGCTACCTCCTCCTCTCCTATCGGACCATTTAAAGACCCATTGGGCAAAAAGTTAATTGATAATGAGACGCCTGGTGTACAGCCTGCAAAAAACATGTGGTTATTCGATCCGATGGCCTTTTTGGATGATGACGGACAGGTCTATTTATATTTCGGAGGCAATGGCGAAGACAATATGCGCGTAATTAAATTAAATGAAGATATGATCAGCGTGAATGGGCGCGCAACTTCATTTCATGTGCCTGCTTTTTTCGAAGCTTCATGGATGCACAAGCGAAACGGCAATTACTATTTTTCGTATTCCTCTAATCCTAAGGCAGAAATGAGGATTGATTATATGATGAGTACAAATCCGACCACCGGATTTGTTTACAAAGGTGTTATTGGCGCACAACCACCCAACAATAACAATAATAATCACCATGGCATATTTGAATTTAAAGGAAAATGGTACCATGCTTATCATAACAGAGTTGTGGCTATTAAAAAAGGTATTCCTCCGGTTTACAAACGGAATCTGGCAATTGAAGAGTTAAATTATAAGCCGGACGGTTCGATTGTTCAAATTAATTATACTGTAAATGGCGTAACGCAAATTGGCACAGTAAATCCTTACCAACGTAACGAAGCCGAAACCCTGCAGGATCAGGAAGGGATCATGACTAAAAATGCAGCTGATGGCGGGATGCAGATTTCGGGCATGAAGAATAATAACTGGATCAAAATTCAAGGTGTAGACTTTGGCAAAAAAGGTCCAAAGCTATTTAGCGCCCAAATCAGCGGCCTCTCACCGGGTACAAGCCTTGAGGTGCGCGCAGGCAGTTTAGATGGAAAACCGATTGCAAAACTGGTTTCGACCGGAAAACAGGCAGCTGGCTTACAACTGCATACCGGAAAAGCAGAACTTATCAAGGGGAAACAAGATCTGTATCTGGTAGTATCTGGGGTTGATTCGGCTAACGGAATTGATATAGACTGGTGGCGTTTTCAACAGCGTTAAACATTCCGGCATTTATCTCAATAAAAGAAAAAGATTCGGCCTGAGCAGCTGAAAATTAGATCAAATATATCATAGCATGATTGTAAAAGGAAAAATGGCATATATTAAAAGGATCATTATCGTTGCATTGCTGATGCTAAACCAGGCCACCGTATTAAAAGCTGAAGATGGCCACGCCTTATGGCTTAGAAACCATTCTGCTATAAAAGTTAATATTTCAAGCACATTACGCTCCGCTACTGTAGATCTTGCCATAGCTGAACTCAGAAATGGCTGGTTGGGTAAGGAGAATACGACCATTAAACTTAATTTAACTAAAAATCCGTCGATCAAGCGTGATGGATTTCAATTGGAGGAAACAGCAATCAACGCCCGCACAGAACTGGGTTTATTATATGGCACCTACGAATTATTAAGGCGCCAATACCTTAACCTGCCGCAACGCAACGTTATTTCAAATCCATCCTACTCCAGAAGAATCCTGAACCATTGGGATAACCTGGATGGCAGCATTGAAAGAGGTTATGCCGGAAGTTCGATATTTTGGGGCAATACGGCGAATGGATTAAATATTACAAATCAGGACCGAGAAAAATGGAAAGCTTATGCCAGGGCAAATGCATCAATTGGCATTAACGGTGCGGTTTTAAACAATGTAAATGCTTCTGCAAAAATCCTGTCTCCGGCTTACCTGGAAAAGGTAAAAGCCATTGCAGAAAGTTTGCGTCCTTACGGAATAAAAACCTATTTATCTGTTAATTTTTCATCACCGGTGCTTATTGGCAAATTAAAAAAGGCAGATCCATTGGATCCTTTGGTTAAACAATGGTGGAAAGATAAAGCAGCAGAAATCTATAAACTCATCCCTGATTTTGGAGGATTTCTGGTTAAAGCCAACAGTGAGGGGCAACCTGGTCCGCAGGATTACGGAAGAACCCATGTGGATGGTGCGAATATGCTGGCCGACGCACTAGCTCCTTTTAACGGAATCGTGATGTGGCGTGCCTTTGTTTACAACCCATCACCAGAAGACAGGACCAAACAGGCTTATAAAGAATTTTTACCACTGGATGGAGCCTTTAAGAAAAATGTAATTTTGCAGGTAAAAAACGGACCGCTTGATTTTCAGCCCAGAGAACCCTTTAGCCCATTATTTGGCGCCATGTCGAACACGCCGGTGATGCCTGAATTCCAAATCACCCAGGAGTATCTGGGCGCTTCCAGGCAACTCGTTTTCCTCTCTACCTTATGGGAAGAATGTTTAAATAGCGACACTTACAAAAACGGAAAGGGCAGTACCGTAGCCGCCTGCACCGATGGCTCATTAAGCAAAACAGATTTTACCGCCATTGCTGGTGTGGCCAATATTGGCAACGATGTAAACTGGACCGGACATACTTTTGCCCAGGCAAACTGGTATGCTTTCGGCCGCCTGGCCTGGAACAACAAACTCGAAAGCAAAACAATTGCTGAAGAATGGATAAAACAGACTTTTCTGGATGATAAAGAAAAGAAAACCGACGCCAACTTCATTAAAACCATCCAGGAAATCATGCTTGACAGCAGAGAAGCAGCCGTTGATTATATGATGCCATTGGGTTTACACCATATTTTTGCGGAAGGTCATCATTATGGACCGGCACCTTGGTTTTCCAATGATAAAATCCGCCCCGACTGGACCTCTGTTTATTACCATAAGGCAGATACAGGAGGAATAGGTTTTGACAGGACCAGAAGCGGAAGTGATGCGGTTGATCAGTATCATGAGCCATTAAGCTCGACCTTTAATAACCTTTCCAGCTGCCCGGAAATTTACCTGCTGTGGTTTCATCATGTACCCTGGTCTTACCGTTTAAAAAATGGCAGGGATTTGTGGACGGAACTATGCATCCGTTATGACCATGGCGTTCAACAGGTGAGGTCTTTTCAGAAAGACTGGGACAAAATAAAGGGATTGATAGATAGCGAACGTTTTGCAGAGGTGCAATCTAAACTCCGAACACAGAGCAGAGATGCCCAAATCTGGAAAGATGCCTGTCTACTTTATTTCCAGCAGTTTAGCAGAAGAGAAATTCCATTTGAAATCGAACGCCCGGTCCATGATCTTCAATCGTTAAAGGAGCTGACCAAAAGCCGGGATTATGAATAGGAATACAATGTTGAATCATGTCCCTAAAGATTTATTTCACACTTCGAGTTCGTCCTTTCGAGCGAAGTGCAACGTAGTCGAGAAATCTATTTCAATAGATCTCTTCGCGTTGCTTCGGTCGAGAGGACGACTTTACTAATGGATTCTATCAATGAAAGTGCAACACAATCAATAACCCGAGTTTCAGCGAAGCTAAATCCATTCAGTAATTCCCAAGATATCGTCACCCTGAACTCGTTTCAGGGTCTTTAGCAAGTAAAGATCTCTTCCCGCCTGTACGGGCGGGCATTTTACTGCGTTTCAGTCGAGATGACGATTATTTCATTGTTATTAGAGGTGCAATTAATATACCCACAATCTTTACCTCATTCGCGTCAAAAACTTTGCGAACTTTGCGGTAAAACAGAGATTTTTTATTTTTTATACATCGTATAGGTTTTCCCAATAGCTGTTTTAATATCATACAATTGAGTTTCAGGCAAATCAATAGTTACAGCTGGCGCCAGCTTGGAAATTACCGGTTTTGGTATCTTGTTAACGAAGAAAAAAGGATTTTCATTGTCACCAGTGGCCTTTTTAGCTTTGAGTTTGGATAAATTTAATTCATTAGATACCCTGATCCTTAAATTTCCGCCTAAGTGCGATTTAATCACCAATTTGGTAACCATACCGTTCACCCATTCCAGTTCAACAATCTCAAATCCACCTTTCGCTCTTAAGCCGTTAACATGTCCGCTTGGTTTCCATACATCGGGCAGTGCAGGTAAAAGTTGAATGGCGCCGTTATCTGATTGCATCAGCATTTCTGCAATACCCGAAGTACAACCAAAATTACCATCAATCTGAAAAGGCGGGTGCGCATCAAAAAGATTATTGTAAGTACCACCGCTTGCACGGTTTCCTCCCACAGGTGTTAACTGACTCTGAATAAGCTGGTAGGCATGGTTTCCATCCAGCAGCCTTGCCCACCAGTTCACTTTCCATCCCATGCTCCAGCCAGTAGAAACATCGCCCCGTTGCAAGAGTGTTTGCCGGGCCGCTGCATACAAATCCGGTGTTAGGTATGGCGATATCTGAGCAGATGGGAATAAGCCATATAAATGAGATACATGCCGGTGATGATCATTTGGATCGTCGATATCATCAATCCATTCCTGCAACTGCCCATATTGTCCAACCTGCATTGGCGGGAGCTGGCTGCGCATCTTTTTCAACGTATCAACCAGGGCCTTATCTTCACCCAGAATTTCTCCCGCACGGATTACCGAACTAAAAACATCATATACAATTTGATTACTCATGGTTGTTCCGGCATCGAGCGAAGAGCCCTGATGCGCAGGAGGGGCATTTTCAGGAGACATATCCGGGTTAATGACCAAAAACCCTCTTTTAGGATCTTTAACCAGGAAATCAACATAAAACATAGCTGCCCCTTTTAAAGTTGGATAGGCTGATTTGAGAAATGACTGATCGCCACTGTAAAGATAGTGTTCCCAAAGGTGCTGACTCGCCCAACCACCACCATGAGTCCATGCGCCCCAGAATGCGCCATCAACAGCGCCAGTTGTTCTCCAGATATCTGTATTGTGATGCGCCATCCATCCCCTCGCTCCGTACATATCATGGGCAGTCTGCTTTCCGGTTTCGCCCAGTTCCTGAACCATTTTTAAGAAAGGCTCATGCAACTCGGCCAGATTGGTTTTCTCGGCAGGCCAATAGTTCATTTCTGCGTTAATGTTGATGGTATACTTGCTGTCCCATGGCGGATATAATTTATTATTCCAGATGCCTTGCAGATTAGCAGGCTGTCCGCCCGGCTGAGAGCTCGAAATGAGCAGGTAGCGTCCATATTGAAAATAAAGAGCTGCAAACTGCGGATCATTAACCGAATTGAAATTTTTGAGTCTGATATCAGTAGGTACATGGTCAAAATCACTTTTCCCTAACGATAAATCTACCCGATCAAAATATTTGTGATATTGTAATTGATGCGCTTTTAAAACAGCCTCAAATTTTTTAGGCAACGCGCGGTTTAGCATCTCCCTAACCTTTAATTTTTCATCCCCGCTAATATCTTTGTAATTGATAAAGTTGGTGGCAATAGCTAAATAAATGGTTATCGCATTGGCATTTTCTACCACAATTGTACGCCCGGTACTGGAGATTTTACCGCCAATATGCTTAAATGCCGCAATCCCATTAAAGCGGACAAGCCCCGGTACGCCCTCATGAGAGGTAGCAGTTCCGGTAATTTCAATTTGCCCTGGCACCTGTGTATTCATTTTAGCACTGGGCTGCAGAGACGATAAGGAAGCCGTAAAGCTTAATGCACCCGGTTTACTCGAGCGAAGTTCAACCGCAATTACTCCATCGGCCAGCGAGGCCAGCACACGCCGGGTGTAAACAACATCTTTTACCTGGTAAGTGGTGGTGCTCACTGCATTACTGATGTCTAATTCACGGTAAAAGTTGGTATAGGTTTCATGACCAGCAAAGTCCAGGTGTAGATCTGCAACAGGTTGAAAAATCTGTCCCTGAGATTTTTTGCTGATGATCACCTTATTGGCAAGCAGTTCTGCCTGTTTTTGTTTGCCGTCAAAAATAAGCGCTCTAATGCGGGGCAATGAATCTAATGCCAAAGGATTATCATTTCTGTTGGGACTACCGCTCCAAAGGCTATGTTCATTTAGCTGAATAATTTCATTAACTACATTTCCATAAACCATTGCGCCAAGCCTGCCGTTACCCACAGGTAATGCATTTTCCCAAGTTTGGCCAGCCGGGCTATTATACCATAGTTTTAACTTTGGTTTTTGCTGGGCAAGGCTTGATAGAACAACATTGGTGAATAGCAGCAGGGTTACAATTTTTTTCATGGAGCAGAATAATCAGTCGTTAAGGATTTAGGCTATACTTTTGAAAGGCAGCCTGATCAACAGGTTTAAATAACAGCTGACTAAACAGGTAAAGATCATTTTTCCATACTTTGAAATCATGCACACCTGGTTCAACATAATAAATATGGGGTACATTTTTTTCTACCAGGTATTCGTGGGTACGTTGAGAGAAGTTAAGTAATCTATCGTTATCCCCGCAGGAAATCCAAAGCAACTTAAGCATGGTTTTAGCTTTGGCCGGATCTGGCAATAAATCAGCAGGCACTTTGGTATTTGGTGCAGAAGAAAAGCCGCCAACCCATGCAAAAGTATCTAAATTACCCAATCCAAAATTTAAGGATTGACCACCGCCCATAGACAATCCGGCAAGCGCTCTGTGTTCCCTGTCTTTAAAAACAGGATAATTTTTTTCTACATATGGAATCAGATCCTGTAACAGATCCTTTTCAAAGGTTGCAAAAGCAGCAACTTTATCCGGAGCCATAATATTTCCGGTAGCACGGTCATCTTGCATCGCCCTTCCGTTCGGCATCACCACCAGCATCGGTGCAAGCTTTCCCGCAGCATACAGGTTATCAAAAATTACCTGAGGTTTACCACCGTTCAGCCATTCCTTTTCATCGCCACCAATACCGTGGAGCAGATATAAAACCGGGTATTTTTTGGTTTTCAGGTAACCTGGCGGGAAATAAATAGTAGCTTTTCTGTTTGTCCCAACAGTTTTTGATGCATACTGGATCGTATCTATTTTGCCATGCGGGATGTTTTCCTGATTAACATCGAAATCTGCAGGCGCCGCAGGAATCTGCTTTTGTGCGAAAACTGCAATCTGAATAAAAATAAGTGTGGCGAAGATGGAGATTAATCGTTTCATTTGAATTGGTTAGCGGTGATTGGCGGCAATAATTGATAGCCTGCCTGAAATTAATTATTAATACAAACTTAAGCGCATCGCACATCAGGGTAATGGAACCATTGATTATTTTGAGTGCAAAAATGTTCAAAAACGCCTTTAAGCAGAACAAATCATCATTTATTTAAAAATCTTTAATGAACTTCGGTTTAGAGATACTTCTCGGAAAAAGGTATCTGACCGGAAGCATTTCGTAATTAAGAGACTTTAAACATCAACTAAGCTAAGAAAAAATAAGCGTGGTTAAGCTTTTTAGCAATCGATTGCAGAAAAAAATCCAAATGGTTGCGGGCATAACATTTTACAGAACCAAACCTAAAAACCAAATATGAAAAATAACCTTAAAGAGCGGCGATGTATTACTGCTCAGCGTAAAAAGCAGACAGGAAATCCGATGATCTGCAATCATAAAATCTTTGAAAACAATACCGTGATGCTATGAAAATGATCCAAACCATGCGCTGGTATGGCCCTGATGATATTGTTACGCTTGCCGATATCCTGCAGGCAGGCTGCACTGGAGTAGTAACGGCTTTGCATCATATCGCCGTTGGAGAAATCTGGACTGAAAAGGAAATTATGGCCCGGAAATCACTCATAGAATCTTCTGGTCTGGTTTGGGAAGTGGTAGAAAGTCTACCGGTACATGAAGACATAAAAAAGAGACAGGGCGAATATCAGCAGTGGATTGAAAATTACAAAATCAGTCTGAAAAATCTGGCCAGCTGCGGCATTAAAGTGATTACCTACAATTTTATGCCGGTGTTAGACTGGATGCGTACCGATTTAACATTTAAAACCAGTACCGGCGCACTCGCCTTACGATTTGAGAAAACAGCGCTTATTGCGTTTGACCTTTATTTGCTAAACCGACCGGGTGCAAGTGCTGACTATACGGCGCAGGAACTGGAAGATGCCAAAAATTTCTTTATTAAACTCAATGCAAAAGAACAAAGCACTTTAATGAGCAACTGTTTGCAGGGCCTGCCGGGAAGTAAAGATCATTTCACCAAAGATCAGGTCTTGAATTTATTAGAAGGATATCAAAACATTTCTGCAGAAATACTCAGCAATAATCTAATCAGTTTTTTAAAGGAAATTACGCCAACGGCGGATCAAAACGGATTACAACTCGCTATTCATCCGGATGATCCTCCCTACCCGATTTTAGGTCTGCCCAGAATTATGAGCACAGAAGAACATGCGCACAAAATATTACAGGCAGTACCTGCACCTTCCAATGGAATCTGTTTTTGTAGCGGGTCCTTCGGTGCCAGGCCGGATAATGATTTAAAAGGAATGATTGAACGTTTGGGCAACAAAATCTATTTTCTACATCTGCGCAGCGTTCAGCGAGAGGATAACGGCAACTTTTATGAAGCCAACCACCTGGAAGGAAATGCAGAGATGAGCATTTTGGTCAGGGCTATTCTAAAACTCATGTCCGAAGAAAACCGTGCAATCCCTATGCGCCCCGACCACGGGCACCAGATGCTCGATGATTTAGATAAAAATCCTTACCCTGGCTACTCTGCTATAGGAAGACTGAAAGGCCTTGCCGAACTACGCGGACTCGAACTGGGCATCTGCGAAACTTTAAAGACAGAAAACATACTTCGCTAGATAAATCGCAAAAATCCTGTTTAAAAATAACATCAAAAATCCGAGCATATTTCCTCAATAACCAAATACAATTATGAAAAAAATCCTTTATCTATTTTTATTATGCTTCACCACACAAGCATTTGCCCAAATAAAATTTACCAACCCCATTCTTGCCGGTTTTTATCCGGATCCAAGTATCACTAAAGTGGGATCTGATTATTACCTGGTTAATTCTACTTTTTCTTATTTTCCGGGCATTCCTGTTTTTCACAGCAAGGATTTAAAAAACTGGAAACAGATTGGAAATGTGATTGAGCGAAATTCGCAGATGACTTTTCTGGGCGATGGAACCTCACGCGGTCTGTTCGCGCCGTCTATCAATTACCATAACGGAACCTTTTATATGACTTGTACCAATATAGATAAGGGCGGAAATTTTGTGATGACGGCTAAAAATCCCGCAGGTCCATGGAGCGATCCGGTATGGCTTCGTGAAGTACGCGGAATAGATCCATCTTTATTTTTTGATCAGGATAAGGCCTATATTGTTTACAATAGTGATGCTCCTGACAACAAACCCCTTTATAGCGGCCACCGTACCATCCGCACTTATGAATTTGATCCTGCAACACTCAAAGTTAAAGGGGAAGAGCATTTGCTCGTAAATGGTGGTGTGGATATTTCTAAAAAACCGGTTTGGATTGAAGGACCACACATTTTTAAACGCGGTGATTGGTATTATATCTGCGCTGCTGAAGGTGGCACGAGTGTAAACCATTCGCAGGTTATCCTTAGAAGTCGCTCTGCTACCGGCCCATATGTACCTTATGAAAAAAATCCGATTCTCACGCAACGGGATTTAGACCCTAACCGTGCAAATCCGATTACCTCGACCGGCCATGCCGAACTGGTTGAAGGACCTGATGGAAAAACTTACGCCATTTTTCTTGCAGTGCGTCCATATGAAGGGAATTTTTACAACACCGGAAGAGAAACTTTCATCGCGCCGGTTAAATGGACAGATGGATGGCCGGTAATCAATCCCGATTTCAAAGAAGTACAATATCAATATGAGGCGAATTTTAAAGAAGTTAAACAAAAGGGAACGCCACCACAAAGTGGTAATTTTTCTTATCGCACCACATTTGATAAAGTTTTAGATCCATCCCTGTTATTTTTAAGAAAAAACGACAGTTCATGGTACAAACTGGACAAGAAAAATGGGCTAACGATGAAACTTAAGCCAGAAACCTGCATGGAAAAAGGAAATCCAGCTTTTTTAGGCAAAAGGCAGCAACACATGTTCTGTTCAGCCAGTACATCACTACATTTTTTACCGAAATCTGAAAATGAAAAAGCAGGATTTATGATCTTTCAGGGGGAATTTAATTTTTACTTCATGTGTAAATCCGTTAAAGAAAATAAAGACGTCATTCAGCTTTTTAAAGGCGATCAGGCCACAAAACAAATGGTGTTAATTACGGAATTACCTTTGCCTGAGTCATCAGCCGATCTACAGCTGGCGATTGAAGCTAAAGGTGGCTTGTACGATTTCAAATATCGTCAGGGAAATGGCGACTGGCTGATTCTGAAAAAAGACGTTGATGGCAAATATTTAAGTACGCAGGCCGCCGGTGGATTTATCGGGTCTCTTTTCGCACTGTATGCTACATCGTCTGGTCAGCCAGGTGATAATACAGCGAGTTTTAAATGGATCGATTATAGCGGAAATGATAAAATTTATAATTCTAAATAACTTAAACTCACAATAGTTTTTAAACGAGCGTTGATAATAATGGGTTTGCACAAAAAACGATAAAATCGTTAAGCTACCTACGCACTCGTTAAAAACGAGCGCGGGCTTTGAAATAACAATCTATAGATTTTCGTAAAAAATTCGTCATTGCTGAGGAGGAACGACGAAGCAATCTTTTTATTGAATAGATTGCTTTGTCGTTCGTCACCCTGAATTCATTTCAGGGTCTTTTATGCAAAAATTGACCTTGTGCAGGAATTTCAGAGTGTGCGGTCAGTTTGAAAAATCTTCGCGTAACTACGATCATTCTTGCCGTTCGTCACCCTGAACTTATTTCAGGGTCTTTTATGCAAAAATTGATCTTGTGCAGGATTTTCAGAATGTGCGGTCAGTTTTAAAGATCTTCGCGTAACTACGATCATTCTTACCGTTCGCCACCCTGAACTTGTTTCAGGGTCTTTTATACAAAGATAGGTCTTCATACCAAAGATTTCGAAAAAGACGACTCGCTACTAAAAAGCCTTTGCACAATTACGCCTCTTTAGTGTTTGATGTAAAGATAGAATTGTCAATCCTGAGGATAGGGAGTATTTTAATTAAATAATTATCGAGTTTAGGTTAACAGATAAATAGGGCAGATAATATCCCTCGGGGAATCGTCATTCCCAAGTTGATTGGGAATCTTAAAACACTTGCTTGAAGATTTCCACCTGCGCGGGAATGACGAATGTATTGATGGATTTAGTATCTGAATTGCCGCCGGTATTAACCCTTATTTGGTTTTATCAGCTCAATCGTGCCATCTTCAAGATGCTTCAGCTCGGTTACTTTCACATTTCTTAAATGTGTTTTTCCGGAAAGCTGGGTATCATGATAAAAAATATACCACTTACCTTTAATTTCAACAATGGAGTGATGAGTAGTCCAGCCCTCTACAGGCGTCATAAAAGTGCCCTGGTATTTAAAAGGTCCCCAAGGGCTATCTGAAATGGCTGATGCCAGGTAATGGGTATCGCCTGTTGAATAGGTAAAATAATATTTACCATTATACTTATGCATCCAGGCACCTTCAAAAAACCTGCGATCGTGATCCTTTGTCAGAAGTGGTTTACCTTGCTGATCTAAAATAACCACATCTTTCACTTGACCGTCAAAAGCCATCATATCCTTACTTAGTTTCGCAACTTTTGCGGTTAAGGCAGGTTCGTTTTCTTTTTGAGAATCGGTTTTAGAACCATTCGGATCATATTTCCCATCTTTCCAGCGCTGAAGCTGTCCACCCCAGATCCCACCGAAATACATGTAGCTGCTGCCATCGGTATCGGTAAACACCGCCGGGTCAATACTAAAACTGCCTTCAATCGGTTCTTTAGCTGCTTTAAAAGGCCCGGCCGGATTTTTAGAGGTGGCCACCCCGATCCTGAAAACATCATTTTTATCCTTAACAGGAAAATAAAGATAATACGTACCATTTTTATAGGCTGCATCTGGCGCCCATAATTGCCTTCCTGCCCATGGAATATCACTTACAGATAGTGCAGTATCATGAATGGTAACCTTGCCACCAATGCTGTCCATACTCAGAATCCGATAATCTTTCATATCAAAATGATCGCCATTGTCATTTTCTTTTACGCCTGATTCGATATCATGCGACGGATAGATATAAATTTTACCGTTAAATACGTGTGCAGAAGGATCTGCAGTATAAATTTCTTTCACCAATGGCTCAGAAAGATATTGTTTCTTCTCTGTTTTTGAGGTTTCTTTTTCCTCAGCATCTTTCTTTTTTTCCTGGCAGGAACTCCCTAAGGCAACCATCAGGGCAATAGCCAAAGCAGATTGGCTCTTAATTTTTAGATTCATTTTTATTCATTTTTGGTTAATAAGATTCCTGAAAATTTCATTCAAATCAGGATACAATCATTTACTTCGTTTTAAAATCCTATGGAATTACCTCCATCAACAAGCAAAACAACATTAGTTACATAAGAAGAACTGTCTGTGATACGGCTTCCATTTACCTGAATTATTTTAATTGCTAATTATTTATCGCTCTCTTGATCATAAACTTTATGGATGAATAGTGACAGATCATTTTTTTGACATGCTTATTTGATCTTTAATATTTATTTGGTTAAAATTTTGCCCCTGTTTTCAGATAAAATACATTTAAAAACTAAAGGTGAGGCAAAAGATAAAACTATGCTAAAAGAAGATTTTAGTATAGAAACTTTGAATAATATGTTAGCAGAAATGTTGATTTAATAAAAAAAAATCTACCTGACAATTACATATTATCATCTGCCAACAATATAAACCTATATTGAGGAAATGAAGCTGGTTGGCAACCAGCAATAGAATAATTCGGATCGATTTTAATCATATGAGCGTTTTTTATGACGAAAAATGCTACTGCTAATCTGTGGCATTTAATACTTTAGCGAGAGGTATAAATGATGAATGAGTATGAAAAAATTAACCGCAGACAGGCTAAAACAGGCCATAAGCTATTTAAAAAAACTGAGCTTAAGATTAGGAGTTATTGTGTTACTTGCATTAACGTTTTGCAATAGTGAAAAATCCTATGGTCAGGATCAGAAATTATATGTTTTTCTGAGCTTTGGTCAATCCAATATGGAAGGCAATGCGCCTTTCGAGCCTCAGGATACAACAGTAAACAATAGATTCAGGGTGCTACAGGCGGTTGACTGTCCGGAATCAGGCCGCAAAAAAGACAATTGGTATACGGCTAAACCACCTTTGTGCCGATGCAAAACCGGCTTAACACCAATGGACTATTTTGGCAGAACGCTTTTAGATTCACTTCCTCAAGATGTGCGGATCGGCGTGATCAATGTAGCAGTTGGTGGTTGCAAAATTGAGTTATTTGATAAAGATTCTTATCAAACCTATACCGCTACCGCACCAGATTGGATGAAGCCGGCCTTAAATGCATACAGCGGAAATCCATACGGTCGTTTGGTAGAATTAGCCAAAATTGCACAGCAATCAGGCGTAATAAAGGGCATTATGATGCACCAGGGCGAATCTAATACCGGAGATCAGGAGTGGCCAAAAAAAGTGAAGGCGGTTTATGAACAGCTCATCAAGGACTTAAATTTAAATCCGTCAACTACACCCCTTCTTGCCGGTGAAGTGGTTAACGCAGATCAGGGAGGAACATGCGCATCAATGAATAAAATTATTGCAACCTTGCCAACGATAATTCCCAATGCACACATCATCTCATCAGCTGGCTGTACCGCAGCTGCCGATCACCTCCATTTCAATGCACAGGGCTATCGTATGCTCGGCGAACGTTATGCAAAAACAATGCTGTCCCTGTTAAAATAACATCAGAATAATGCAGAAAAAAATATTTGGAATAGCGCTGTTAACAAGCATATTATCAGCGTTATATAGCTTCGCTCAAAACCCGATCATTCAGACTTATTATACCGCCGATCCGGCGCCAATGGTGCAGAATGGTACCGTTTACCTATACACTTCTCACGATGAAGATGTTACCGTAAAAAACTTTTTTACGATGAACGATTGGCGGTGTTATTCTTCAAAGGATATGGTTAACTGGACTGATCACGGTGCTATTTTATCCTATAAAGATTTCAGCTGGTCGCGCGGTGATGCATGGGCAGGCCAATGTATCTTCAGAAACGGAAAATTTTACTATTACTTACCTGTAAACCAAAAAAATGGCGGCAATGCAATTGGAGTTGCAGTCTCCGACAGTCCGACATCGGGCTTTAAAGATGCCATTGGTAAACCATTACTTACAGGATTTGGTTACATTGATCCTACTGTTTTTATTGATGATGACGGACAGGCTTATTTATATTGGGGCAATCCAGAATTGTATTACGTAAAACTGAATAAAGACATGATCTCTTATGATGAAAAAGTTGGAATCGTAAAAGTGCCACTAACCAAACAAGGCTTTAGTGTGAGGAAAAAAGATGCAGATAAGAGACCATCAGAATACGAAGAAGGACCATGGTTTTTTAAACGAAAAAGCAAATATTACCTGCTGTATCCGGCAGGTGGCGTACCAGAACATCTGGCTTATTCTACCAGCGATGGGCCTACCGGGCCCTGGTTGTATGGAGATACGATTATGAAAGTGATTGAAGATCACGGCGCTTTTACCAATCACCCAGGTTATATCGATTTTAAAGGTCAGTCTTATTTATTTTATCATGATGGGTCTTTACCGGGAGGTGGCGGTTTCAAACGTTCAGTTTGCATTGAACCGTTTAGTTTTAATGCCGATGGTTCGATTCCAAGAATTAACCGCACCAGATCAGGCGTATTGAAAAGCGCCGCAAACCTAGATCCTTTTAAACGTGTTGAAGCCGAAACCATTGCATGGTGTGAGGGAGTAAAAACGGCCAAAGATAGCTTAACAGGTAATATTTATGTATCCAACATTGATAATGGGGATTACATCAAAATCCGTAGTGTAGATTTTGGCAAAGGTGCAGGTAGGTTTGAAGCTACTGTTGCTGCACAATCTTCAAAAGGAAATATAGAATTAAGGGCAGACAGTTTAAACGGAAAACTGCTGGGTAACCTGGAGGTAAAATCAACAAACAGCGCTCACGATTGGAAAGCCCAGCTTTGTAAAATCAATCAGATCGCTGGTGTACACGATCTATATCTGGTATTTAAGGGCGAAGGTAGCAACCTCTTTAATTTTGACTCCTGGCGTTTGATCCGTTGATGGCATGTCATTTAATCCCATTTCCCCTTACCACTATTATTCCAAATAGGATATTTATGCTGCTCCTTATCAAAACTAAAGCTAATGGGATTGAAAGATCGGAATACAAATCAGTCGTGACCTTATCAATATTGTCTCTTGACCATCCCGCCGGTTTGACTTTTCTTTAGAGAATCAGCAAGTTTAAATTGCAACTGGAAAATGGTAAAAAGCGAATCTTTTTGCTGATCGTTCAGCATAATTTTATTCTGTAGATCGCGAAGCGAAAAAGTAGCTTTTTTTTTTCAGGGGTGTCGAAATATTTAGCAGATGTGCTTTGCGCCTAGCTTTTTAGCGAAAATAAGGCTATTATGAAAGTGAGGGAAAAAAAATCTGTTCATCGTAATTAATTTAGATTTAAATGTGGGTGTTTATTGCTGGTTATAATCGCTTATAATGGATTTGATAAAATCAAAGCTGAACTTGCTCTCGCTCTGGTACCTTTCGGCCACTTTAGGGTTATCCTTTAGCAGTGCAAAAAGAGCTTCATCCCTTTCTTTCCGGCTAAGCGATAGTTTACTGGTTTTAATTTCTATGATCTCCTGATCCAATTTTTGACAAACCAGGTTACGCTTGATGTCGCTACCCCATTGTATGAAACTGCAGTTTGTATTAATTCGTATAAAATAATTTTACCTGATAAAAGGCGGTTAACAAATAATGGCTTTGTTTTTCCAGGTGATTTTACAGCCTCTAAATCAATATCTCCTTTTTTCAACTTTACATGGAATGCTTTTATTTCGGTAGGTTTATACCTTACCCGCTCTGTACTGCCCTCGGGAATAAATTTAACCACATCGTCAAAATAGTTTTTAACCTCGCCTTTAATGGCCAAGAATATCTTTGCGAAGAGATTTATATTTATAAGCCCTCAAAAATTCTCCGGTATTTGCAATACACCTTACTTTCATATTATAAGAAGTGATTAATTAGCTGGGTATTCAGTTCAGAAAAAAATATCTGCAATTAAAAAAACTACAAATAAAGTTAAAAGACCAATAACTCGATTACTAAATTCTTCCATATCTAAGATATCGTCAGATTTTGGCCTAGTCTTTTTTCTTTCATATTTTGAACCGATCAAAAAATAAAAGGATTTTTTCATAAAATAGCCTAAACTACCTAAAATCCATCTACCAATTACAATTGAAACTATTTCATAGAGAATGCTCATTTTTTCTTATCACTTTTATTTTCATTAGGAAAAACTTTTTCCGCAACACTAACAGAGGTCTTTGCAAACCTAATTCCCGTGACAAATCCAGTTGCTTTATTTATCGTTGCTATTAATACAGACCGAGTTGCAGGACTAAGCCTAGCAGCAAATGTTCCTTTTGTAAGTACCGAAAACTGAACAGTGTTAATCCTAGGGATTAACTTTGTCATATTACCTACCGGAACTATCATTAACAAAGGGTTTATTCCTGCGCTCATTCTTTCATTGTAAGTTACAGAAGTTTGATCTAAATGCCTGGCACCTTTATCCATCGAAAACACCTGTGTATAAGTAACATATGGTGCATCTATGGTTTTATAGGCCATTTTTATGAATAAATTATCATTCATTGCAAACCTATCCCAAAAGTTAAACTCTTTAGCGCTAACTGTTTCTCTTGGCGTAAATTTATGAATATTAACATCATTCAAATGTACTACCATTTCAGAAGTTTTAAAGTCTTTCCAATTTACAACAGGCCGGGGCTTTGGCCCATCTTCCCCCCCATCTGGGTCTACACGGTTTAATGGATTATTCCCCATGCCCAGGTAAGGAGAAGCATACTGCCCCATCGGATCAGTGCTCATCCACCGAGCAATTTGAGCATCATACATTCTGAAATCAAAATTATTCCAGCCGGTTTCCTTATCCACTTCAGCATACTGTCCCTGATAGCCGTACCTATAATCATTATTAGCCAAAGTTAATGGAGAGCCGAAAGGATAATAATCAGAATAATAGACAACATCTGCCTGGCCATTGCCATTTTTATTACGGTTGATAACTACTCTTACTTTGCCTAAATGTGATCGGTCAATTCGTATTAATAATTATTCATTAAACGATTAAAACACCAATACGATCACCGGCATAAATTAGGATCTGCTGTAAGCTATTTGCAATAATAGCTGCCAGATCATCGCCGCAAAGTTTGGTCTAAACACGGGTACAGCAGAAACAGTTAATGTAAAAAAACAATAAACGTTATCATAACATTTAAAATTTTTTCCTAATTTTCGTTTTTCAAATACTGATCCGATCAATCTAAACCAAATAAACTTATCCTGTTGTGATGAATATCCCCAAATCTTTAACCACGAATTATTGTAAAGGCATCTTATTAGCAATGGCGTTAGTTGCCCTCCACATTTTATCTTTCGCCCAGGACATGAACGTGACCAGTCCGGATCAGAAATTAATGGTTAAGCTTTATTTAAATGAGGGTAAACTTTATTATAATGTAACACTACAGGGAAAAGAAATGATTGAGCGGTCTCCTTTGGGACTTCGTGGAAGCCAGATGGATTTGTCAACAGGGCTAAAATTGACCGGCCAGCAATTACGAAAAATAGATGAGCGGTACACTGAACCCAAAATTAAGATCAGCAGTGTAAACTACCAGGCAAATGAACTCACCTGCAAGTTTGAAAATGCTTCAAAAAACCAGCTTGAAGTGGTATTCCGGGTAAGCAATAACGACATTGCCTTCAGGTATCAGGTTCCGCAAACCGGTGAGCCCGCAACCTTTGTTATTGAAGAAGAATTGAGCGGGTACAAATTTCCTGCAAATACCACTACAGTTTTAACCCCGCAAGCTACCCCGATGATTGGCTGGATGAAAAGTAAGCCCAGCTACGAGGAAGAATACAATCCTGATCAGGCCATGGGGATCCCCTCAAAGTATGGTGTAGGTTATACTTTCCCTGCTCTTTTCCATCTGGGGAACGATGGTTGGGTACTGCTTTCTGAAACAGGGGTGAATTCGCTATACTGCGGATCAAAGCTGAGTGAAGGAACTAAAGATGGCCATTACAAAATTGCTTTTCCGGAGAAAGGTGAAAATAATGGCATTGGTAGTGCAAACCCAACCATATCCTTACCAGGCAATACCCCTTGGCGTACCATTACTGTAGGGCGTACACTCAAACCCATTGTTGAAACGACTGTGCCATTCGATGTTGTAGAGCCACAATATCCGGCATCAAAAAACTATACCTTTGGCCGGTCTACCTGGAGCTGGCTGTTATGGCAAGATGAAAGCATCAATTTCGAAGACCAGAAAAAATTTATCGATCTTTCTTCAGCTATGGGTTATGAATTGGTACTGATCGATAACTGGTGGGACAGCCGGATCGGACGAAAAAAAATAGAGGAACTGGTTACGTATGGCAAAGAGAAAAATGTTGGTATTGCCTTGTGGTATAATTCTAATGGGTTTTGGAACGATGCGCCGCAAACTCCTAAGTATAAAATGAATACGGCCTCTGCAAGAAAACAGGAAATGGCCTGGATGCAAAAAGTCGGCATAAAAGGGATCAAAGTAGATTTTTTTGGTGGCGACAAACAGGAAACCATGAAACTTTATGAAGATATTTTAGCTGACGCCAATACTTTTGGTTTAACGGTGATTTTCCATGGCTGTACAATACCTCGAGGTTGGGAAAAAATGTATCCTAACTATGCGGGCAGTGAGGCCGTACTGGCATCAGAGAATCTGATATTTGGGCAACATGCCAATGATAAGGAAGCCTTCAATGCCAGTCTTCATCCCTTTATCCGCAATGCTGTAGGTGCAATGGATTTTGGTCCGGTTCTTTTAAACAAGCGCCATAACAGAAAAAATGACGGGGGAACCATTAGAAAAACAACAGAAACTTTCCAGGTGGCCACTGCTATCCTTTTTCAAAATCCTGTACAAAATTTTGGCATTACGCCTAATAACCTCAGCGATGCTGCGCCTCATATCATCGACTTTATGAAAAAAGTGCCTACCACCTGGGACAATACGGTCTTTATTGACGGATATCCCGGGAAATATTGCGTACTGGCACGCCGCCATGGCGATACCTGGTATATTGCAGCGATAAACGCTGAAACGACTGAGAAAACGATAGACATTTCGCTCCCGATGTTATCGGGTACTGAAGCGACTTTGTACAATGATGCTGAAGACCGTTCGCCTCAGATAAAACAGGTGAAATTAAACAATTCAAAAAAACTGAAAGTAAAACTGTTACCGGGCGGGGCAAATGTAATCGTGGCAAAATAAGATAGTTCCACAGGAGGGGATGGTTATGAAATTGGGACTGAGGGTATTATTAACGCTTTTTTTATACAGCACTGCACTGGTGGCGCAAACCAATCAGGCTAAGTTTTTATCGCTTCAGGAAGGATTGTCGAGCGAGCAGGTAATAGATGTTGTACATGATAAGTATGGATTTATCTGGATTGCAACTGAATTGGGCCTTAACCGTTTTGCCAGCAATTCTTTTAAACAGTTTTATAAAGCAGAAAAGGCAGACGGCTCTTCGGTAAACAGTAATGAAATCAATACCTTATTATATGATAACGATCAGGTTTTTATAGGTACACGCGCAAACGGCTTAAATGTTTATGATTTAAAAACCAATCGTTTTTCATATTACGTTCATGACGATAAAAATCCACAATCGCTAGCCACTAACGATATTACCGATATTATTAAATCACGGAGTGGCCACCTCTGGTTGACCACCTATCACCAGGGCGTACAACGTTTCAACACCTCAACCAAAACATTTGAGCGTTTTAACAGAAAGAACCTTCCTAACCTGCCGGAAAACAGTACCTGGACACTCATTGAAGACAAAAACGGAACGCTTTACATTGGCCATGTAAATAAAGGAATTTCTATTCTGAACCCCAAAGACCGTAGCGTAACAGTTATCAATGTGAGTAATAGCAAGGGTTTGCTACCAGACAACGAGGTTAAATCGCTGTTTTGTGATCCATTTAACAACATCTGGATCGGAACCAGAAAAGGCCTGGCCATCTTTGACCCGAAAACAAAAAGCCTGAAAAAAATAAACCTCTTTTCAAAAAGCATTAATGGAAAGGAGCCATTTATCTACTCCATTAAAGCTATTAACGGCTCCATATGGCTTGGCACTGAGTCATCACAGCTATTTATGCTCAATCCCGAATACCTGGCTGACGGCACAATTTCGCAGATAAAAAACATAAGCTCTGCTAATTTAAACCGTGGTAAAACCTCATCGGTCCAAAGCATTGATCAAGATCAGTTTGGCAATGTGTGGATGGGGATTTACGGTGGTGGTATTGCCTTTACAAGCCATATTAAACCCTTTTTCTCTATCCTTTCCACACAGGCATTATTTCCCGGACAGGGAAAACCGGCAACCGTCATCAGCATTTTAAACGACCGCGATAATAGCATATGGCTGGGTACTGTTGGCGATGGGGTATTACATGTTCAACCTAATGGAAAGGTAAATAAAATTAACACGGGCAACAGCGCGATAGGTGACGATTTTCTTCTGTCGGGGTTACAGGACAGCGACAACAACAAATGGTTCGGTCTTCAAAATGGTGGGGTATCGTTTTTTAATGCAACCACACAGGCCTGGAAAAAGGTAGAAACCGGCGAAAAAATGTCGTCAGTTAGAGCAATCGTTGAAGATAAAGCAGGCAACATCGCTTTCGCTGCCCAGGAAGGGGTATTTATCCGTTCCAAAACCGGGGCATTCAGCAAATTAACCACCCATAGCCCTGCACTCGGAGACTATGCGCCACGTACCATAGCAGAAGACCAAAATGGCAACAGATGGATAGGCACCTACGGTCAGGGAATTTATATTTTTAATTCTACCGGAAAGCTAATAAAAAAAATAATAAAAGGACAGGGAATCAACAGCAATACCATCAACCATTTATTTGCTGATCGTCAGCACAACATCTGGATTGCGACCAACGAAGGTTTAAGCCTCCAGCCGGCCACAAAAAAAGCAGGTGAGCTGGAAACCATTGTTCCACCGGGTGGTAAAGCCTGGTTAACCATCAATGCTATTGCTGAAGACAAAAGTGGAAACATTTGGTGCTCTACACGTCAGGGCTTGTTGCGCTACCTGATCAAACAGAAAAAATTTTTCAGATACGATCAGGCTTTCGGAATACCCCTTGGCGGTTTTACCATCAATAGTGTCGGTACTGATGCGCAGGGTTCTCTGTTTTTCGGGATGCCATCGGGAGCTGTATATTTTAATCCCCTGCAGGTTCCTCTGGTATTACCTAAATCGCCCATCAGGATTAGCAGTTTTGTGGTATTCAATGCTGGAGAAACAAATACACAAAGTGAAAAACACCCCGGCATTGCTGAAAAAATAGAACTTGAACATCAGGAAAACAGTTTTCGCGTAGAGCTTGCGGTAATGGATTATGCACTGAACGACATGGTGGAGTTTAGTTATCAGCTTCATGGACTGGATGATAAATGGGTTTTCCTGGGCGATGAAAAAAATGTTGATTTCAGAAATATCCCTCACGGCAACTATGAGCTTCGTATCCGTACCCGCCAGAAGAATGAAAACTGGTCTGATAGTGCTCAGCAAATGCGCATTGAAATTTCTCCTCCTTTTTACCTGAGTACATTCGCCTGGTTTTGTTATGTATTGGTGTTTGCCGGAATTATTGTTACACTGATATTTTTTCACATCAGGAAAGTATATGCAGAGGCAGAACTCCGCGTAAAAAAACTCCAAATGGTGCAGCATGAAAAACTAAACCTGGAGCGAATGAATTTTTATACCAATATTACCCATGAACTTCGCACTCCACTCACGCTCATACTGGGGCCTTTGGAAGACCTCTTACAGGAAGAAAAACTTGCTTCTAAATATAAAAATGGCATATTGATGGTGCAAAAGAATGCCAACAGGCTTTTCTCGCTTGTGAATCAGTTACTCGAATTCCGTAAGGTAGAATCGCAGTACAAACCCCTGGTTTTGGGCGAAGATTATCTGGGTGAACTGGTAAAACAAATTGTTCAGAAATATGCTGAAGCTAACACCAATACCGACCTGCAGATTAGCTGTACAATTGAACAACCAGACATTAAAACCACCTTTGATGGCGAAATTGTTCAATTAATTTTAGATAACCTGTTATCAAATTCCTGCAAACATACCGCTGAAGGAAAAATAGAGGTTCATCTTACCTACGAGCAAGAAAACTTAACTACTTCTGCCCTGATCTGTGTTAAAGATACCGGATGTGGAATCGAGGCAGAACATCTTAATAAAATCTTTGAACGGTATTATCAGGTATCGAAAACAGTTAGCCATGGAACCGGTATTGGCCTGGCACTTGTAAAAGAACTGGCAGCCATACACCAGGGAAAAATTTCAGTAAAAAGCCAGCCGGGTAAAGGGAGTGAATTCTGCGTACGGTTGTTAACCAATGCGGTACCTGCTACACCACAAAATAATCTCCACATTTCTTCATCTAATCCCGTAGAAACCGCTAACGATTTACGTGCAGTTGTGCTTCTTATAGAAGATGAAAAAGATTTGAGGGAGTATCTAGCTACCGTGCTATCAGTAAATTATGAAGTAATTACTGCCGCCAACGGTTTGGAAGGATTTGAACTGGCTAAAAACCGCATTCCAGATTTAGTGGTAAGCGATGTAATGATGCCCGATATGGATGGCTTTACCATGCTCAAAAAGCTGAAAGAACTGCGCGAAACCAGCCACATCCCCAGCATATTCTTAACGGCGAAAGATACCAATACTGATAAAGAAATGGGATATGTTCTTGGTGTTGACTCATACCTCACCAAACCCATAAGTCCAAAGCTTCTCAACAGTCGCATCGAAAACCTGCTGCTAAAGCGAAAAACTTTATATACCGCAATGTTAAATCAGCTTTCTGGTGATAGAGGTGACACGAAAGTTAATCCACCAGAAAACAACCCCGAGCTATGGCAGGAGAATGCCCTTGTACAGGAATTTGTAATGCTGGTGGAAGCATGTATCCAGGACGAGGTACTTGACGCAGCTACACTTGCCGACAAAATGAACATGAGCCAATCTACACTGTACAGAAAATTAAAGGGGCTTACAGGTAAAAACATCAACCAGCTGGTACGTAAGATCAGGATACAAAAAGCAGCCAGACTTCTCCGTTCAGGGCAGTATAATATCACAGAAGTTTCTTTAATGGTAGGTATAAACAGCGCTATTTATTTTCGTCAGTGCTTTAAAGAAGAATTCGGCGAACTCCCATCCGAATATCAGAAAAAAGTAGCCCTGAAAACCAAAATAGCACCATTTTGACGAAAATACAAATCAAAATTGACGGTTTTGTATACTGCCCCACCTGTTTGAAACCTGTAGGTTTGGAACCAACTATCTATAGATCCAGCAACAGGTGAGTTCACCGACTCATTTTTCGATGAAGCTAACCAAGCAGATTTGAGGGGTACTACCTAAACGGGTATTCCATCAGATAACTACGGTGTTTACGCACCAGGCAAGGTTTTAACCCATCGGTAGTGTGGATCTATAACATTGGGCAAAAACACTTTTAAACAAAACCAAATATAACATGAGAATCCTGAAAATTTTCTTCTTATGCCTTATGGTATGGGGAATCCCCTATTACTCATTTGCGCAACGCAAGATTTCCGGACAAGTACTGAGTGAACTCAATGATCCGCTGGTAGGCGTAACTATTGTAGTTGAAGGTACTTTACCCAAAGAAATCACCACTACCGACGCCCAGGGACGTTTTACGCTCACCACGAGCAAAGGCGCATTTCTGGTTACTTACATCGGTTACAAAAACCAAACCATTGCCATTGGCGATAAAACGCAATTCACAGTCAAAATGGAACCTGATAATCAGGGATTGGAAGATGTGGTGGTAGTAGGTTACGGTAAACAATCTAAACGAAACATTACAGGTGCGGTAAGTAACCTGAAAGCCGAAGATGTGGTACGTACTTCTTCTACCAGTACGGCAGGTGCATTGGCGGGCAAAGTACAGGGGGTTTCTGTACGCGCTAAAGATGCCCGTCCGGGACGTGGAGCCAGCATCGAAATCCGTAACATGGGGAACCCTTTATTTGTAATTGATGGGGTAGCTTATGGCGGTCAAACCGGAACCGACTGGGTGGGTACACAAAATGCATCAGGTTCTGATATTTTTAACTCACTGAACCTGGAAGATATTGAAAGTATATCTATTCTTAAAGATGCAGCTGCAGCAGTTTATGGTTTCAGAGCCTCAAAAGGGGTGGTTTTAATTACAACCAAAAAAGGTTCAAAAGACGAAAAGGTAAAAATTAATGTTAATGGTTATCTGGGCTGGCAAAACCTTACCCGTTTCCCTGAAATGGCAAACGCAGCACAATACACACGGGGTTTGGTAGAAGCAGCACAAAATGAAGGCCGCGACCCAAGCTCGGTATATACCCGAACAGAACTTGCCAAATGGCAGGCAGGTACTGAACCCGGTTACAAAAGTTATGATTATGCCGACATGGTGATCCGCAAGGATATTCCGCAGCAGTACATCAATGCCAACATTACCGGTGGCGGAAAAAACTCAAACTACTTCCTCTCGGTTGGTAACCTGAAACAGGATGCCATGATTAGGGATTTCAATTATAAACGCACCAACCTACAGGCCAACCTGGAAGCAACGGTACTTGAAGGACTTACCGTCGGCACCCAGATTTCTGCCCGTCAGGAAAAAACACAGGATGTGGGGTTACCGGGTGGAGACGGTTATTTTTCTTCCATTCTGGCCATTTTCAAAAACAGGCCAACCGTTGGCCCGTATGCCAATGATAATCCTTTATACCCAAATCAAACCAACGAGTTTGCCTATAATCCTGCAATCTTTAGCCGGGACATTGCTGGTTATAAAGACAACAGCTTTATGAGTGGTAATATTAATTTAACCGCTTCGTATAAAACAAAGTTTGGCCTCTCAGCAAAAGGTCTTGTTTCTTATAATTATACCAATAATAAGTTTGATGGATTTCAGTATACCTACGATGTTTACCGTTATGACAATGGCAACTACGTCCGCAGTAACGGAACCAATTCAAGATGGCGCTATAAAACCGACCGTGTAGCGGTAGCGAGGTCGGCACAATTCCAGTTAGATTATACCAAACAAATCGGAGACCATAATTTCTCGGTAATGGGCGGTTATGAGCGTTCAGACTGGGACAGGACACTGACCACAATAGGCTCAAACCCTACCAATAACTATATTCCGCTGGTAAATACCATTTCCGAATTGAGTGGTATAGGCGATGAATGGCTTTACGAAGCAAGAGCAGGTTTCATTGGTCGTTTCAATTATAATTACAAAGGGAAATATTTACTGGAAATATTAGGTCGTTATGATGGTTCTTACCTGTATTATTCGGGTAAAGAATGGGGACTTTTCCCAGGCGGGAGTTTAGGATGGCGGATCTCTGATGAGCCATTTTTCAAGCCATTAAAAGGGATCGTAAATGATATGAAACTTCGTGTCTCTGTTGGTCAAACCGGATTGGAAGAAGGCGTAGGCATGCATGGTTACTTATCAGGTTATAACTGGAATTCCGGAAATGCTGTATTAAACGGAGCATATTATCCGGGCATTCAACCTAAGGGGCTTCCTGTACGCAACCTTTCATGGGTAAAAAATACCAACTATAACGTAGGTATTGATGTTGGGATGTTTGATAATAAATTAACCCTTACAGCCGATGCGTTTAAAATTATTCGCACGGGCTATCCGGGTACAAAATACGACGTACTCCTACCATCTGAAATCGGTTATACATTACCGAATGAGAACTTAAACAGCAATGGTTACTACGGAGCAGAAGGTATTATCACTTATGCCAGTAAAGTTGGCGAATTGAACTACACAGTGAGCGGAAACTTTACCTTTTCAAGGTATAAAGTACTTGATTCATATAAGCCACGTTTCAGCAATTCGTATAACGAATATACCAATTCATCTGAAAACCGTTGGGGCGGCATTTGGTGGGGCTACGAGGTTGTAGGCCGTTTCCAGTCTGAAGAAGAAATCCGTAATTACCCGATTAACAACGATGGCAACAATAACAGAAATCAATTACCGGGAGATTTCATCTACAAAGATGTAAATGGAGATGGTGTGATCAATGACCTTGATCAGCGTCCGATTGGTTATCCTACCGGTTGGGCACCAATGATGTCTTTCGGAGGTCGCATTGGTTTATCATATAAAGGTATCGATCTGAACATTGATTTAGCCGGTGGTGCCATGCAGTCATGGAATCAGGACTATGAATTGAGAAATGCCTTTCATGGTGGTGGAAACTCACCTGCTTATCTACTGGAAGACAGGTGGCACAGGGCTGATCCTTACGACCCGACAAGTGCCTGGATTCCGGGCTATTACCCGGCAATCCGTAATGGTAATTCGGGGCCAAACAGCAGAAATAACAGTTTCTGGCTTAAAAATGTAAGATACTTACGTGTAAGAAATATGGAACTGGCTTATACCCTGCCTAAAACAATTGCCGACAAAATCAAAGCGCAAAAAATCCGCTTTTATGTAAACGGATCGAATATGATTTCTTTCGATAACGTAAAAGATTTCCAGATCGATCCGGAGATTGAAGCAGCAGCAGCAGTAGTGTATCCGCAGCAAAGGGTTTTTCTGGCAGGATTTAACATAACATTTTAAACAAAGGTAAATTCATATCAGGCTGCATCAGGCTGATCAATACCTTTAAAAATTGATTAAGATGAAAAAAATTTATATAGCGATTGCATTGTTTACGGGTCTAACCATGAACAGCTGCAAACACGATGACTGGTTTTACCGCGAATCTAAAACCACCATTACCGACGAACAATTGTGGAACGATCCAAATCTGATCACTTCACTTTTGGCAAATTACTATAACCGCCTGCCTTCTTTACATGGTGTTTTTAATACGGGCGGAATGACCGAGCTGGACGATGCCATGTGGTCGGGAACGCGCGATCAGAACGGCAAAAATGACTTTCAATATGGCAACGATTATGGTCGTTACTGGGATTATGGATTGATCAGGGACCTTAACCTTTCCATTGAAAACATCACTGCTCAGGGCGCAAAACTTACACCCGCTCAAAAAAGCCTCTATATAGGCGAAATGCGTTTTATGCGTGCCTTCGTTTACTTCGAAATGGTAAAACGCATGGGTGGCGTACCATTAGTAACAAAACAACTCATCTACGATTTTAGTGGCGACCCCAGTCCGCTACAGGTTCCGAGAGCAAAGGAATCAGAAGTTTACGATTTCATTTATAAAGAACTGGAAGAAATTAAAGCTGACCTGTCAGGCAATAACGGTATACCCACACGTGCCAATAAGTATACAGCTTTAGCATTGGAAAGCAGGGCTATGCTTTATGCCGCTTCCATCGCTAAATACAATAGTTTAATGGCGGCTCCAATCAGCACCACTGGTGGCGAGGTGGGTATCCCAGCTTCAATGGCTACAGATTATTACAACAAATCGCTTGTAGCTTCGAAAGAAGTAATCGCTGGTCCGTATGCATTATACAATACCAATCCTGATAAAGGGGCGAACTTCTACGATATGCTGAACAAAAAACCTGTGAGTGAAGTCATCTTTGCAAAAGATTTTGCCCTTGGTACCAAGGTACATCGTTTTACTTATGATAACATCATCAAAAGCATGACGGAGGATAACGAAGCTTCATCAGCAATTTCACCTTCCTTAAGCCTGGTAGAGAGCTTCGATTATTTAGACGGAACAAAAGGTACTTTAAAAGATAAGGATGCCAGTGGCAATTACATTGCTTATGCTAACCCTGCTGATATTTTTGCCAACAAGGATGGTCGTTTATATGGAACTGTTATTTATCCCGGAACAACATTCAAAAACAATGCAGTAAGAATACAAGCCGGAGTAGCAGTATGGAATAACGGTAGTTATCAGTTAACTACCTCATCAGTACTCGGTGGAAATTACACGGATAATCAGGTTTGGACAGGTTTTGATGGACCTAAAGATGATGCGGTAGATGTAAGCAATACGGGTTTCTACATCCGTAAAATGGTGAGTGACGCCGCTGCGGCCAGTACACGTGGTACATCGGCTGTAAACTGGTGGCCTTGGTTCCGCCTTGGCGAAATCTACCTGAATGCTGCCGAAGCCGCTTTTGAGTTAGGCCGTCCAGAAGCTTTAGGATATGTTAATACAATCCGTGCACGTGCCGGCTTTCCGGCAAATAGTTTAAGTGCCCTTACAAATGATATCATCCGAAATGAGCGCCGTATTGAGCTGGCTTTTGAAGATCACCGTTATTTCGACCTGAAAAGATGGCGCATTGCACACATCGTATGGGATGGTTCAGAAACCGACCCCAATGCAGTAGTAATGGGTTTATATTCTTACCGCGTAGTCAGACCTGGACATCCGGATAATGGCAAATACATTTACGCACGCGTTCGCCCAACCCGCTTCCGCCGTGCCAGGTTCTTCCGTATGGCGAACTATTACTCTTCAATTGATCAAACGGTATTGAACAATAACCCTAAAATTGTTCGCAATCCATTCCATTAATTATTCAGATGATGAAATTTAGATTTTTAACAATCATAACAGCAGCCAGTATCTTTCTGGCCGGCTGCAGCGAATACGACAATTTCGACGCTCCGGAATTAACCTTATCCGGAAAAGTGGTTTATCAGGGAAAAGCAGTGAGTGTTCGTAACAATGGCCCCCAGTTAGAATTATGGCAGAATGGTTATCCGCTCAAATCACCTATTTATGTGTACATGAATCAGGATGGTAGTTTTTCCTCAAAATTATTTGCCGGCCAGTACAAATTGGTACGTCGTGCTGATGCGCCCTGGTTGCAACAGGCCACTGACACGATCAGGGTAAATCTTACAGAAAACACCAATATTGATGTGCCAGTAACGCCTTACTTTACCATCACCAATGAAACCTTTCAAAAGTCCGGAAACACCATCAATGCAAATTTTGTTGTGAATAAGGTGGTTGCCACTGCCAATGTTGAACTGGTACGCCTCTACCTGGGAAAATCGGTTTTAACCGATCAGGTTCAGCGGGAAGTTCGGGTAGACGGAAGTGTTCCTTCACTGGTATTTGGCGCACAAACAACATTGTCGGCTGATATTCCCGACAACCTTAAATCGCTTGACTTTATTTACGCAAGAATTGGTGTAAAAACCACAATTGCCGGTGAGTATGTTTACTCACCTGTGCAAAAAATAGCTTTAAAATAATATAAACAGGGTGTGGTTTTAATTCACTACACCCTGTTTATTAAATACCAGTAATCAACTCAATCCTTTAAATATGAAAAGACTTCCATGTAAACGCCTGATCCTATTTTCTTTTTTACATTTTGCTTTTATTGGAAATTTATTCAGTCAGGAATATAAATCAGGGCCGGCAGAAAAAGATTTTGCAGGATATCTATTTACCTATTTTAAAGGAAATGCAGTAAAAGACGAAGCCCTTTGCTTTGCCATCAGCACTGATGGTTACAATTACCGTGCATTGAATAACAATGAACCTGTTCTCAATTCGAAACAGATCAGTTCTACCGGTGGCATCCGCGATCCCCATATCTTACGTTCGGCAGATGGTCGTTCTTTTTATATGGTGGTAACTGATATGACATCATCAAAAGGCTGGGATTCTAACCGGGCGATGACTTTATTAAAGTCAGACGACCTCATTAATTGGAAACACAGCATCATCAATATCCAGAAACGCTTTAAAGGCCACGACGACCTTAAACGCGTATGGGCACCCCAAACCATATTTGATCCCGCTAAAGGAAAGTACATGGTTTACTTCTCGATGCAGCATGGCACCGGCCCTGATATTATTTATTATGCCTATGCCAATAAAGACTTCACCGATTTTGAAGAGGAACCTAAAGTGTTGTTTAGTCCAAAAAATGGAAAATCGTGTATTGATGGCGATATCATCAATAAAAACGGAATCTTCCACCTGTTCTATAAAACTGAGGGCAATGGAAACGGAATTAAGCTCGCCCTTACCGACTCCCTAACTTCAGGAAGATGGATTGAACAACCAGGCTATAAACAACAAACCCGCGATGCTGTTGAAGGTTCGGCAGTATTTAAACTCAACAGATCAGATAAATATATTCTGATGTATGATGTGTATGGAAAGGGTAAATACCAGTTTTGCGAGAGTACAGATTTAGACCGCTTTAAAGTGATTGATCATGAGGTGAAAATGGATTTTCATCCCCGTCATGGTACCATTATTCCCATTTCGCGCAGTGAATTACGAAACCTAACCGCTAAATGGGGAATTCCGTCAGGCATGGAACTAAAACTCGCCAAAAACCCGGTGCTCGACGGTTTTTATGCTGACCCGGATGTACTTTATGCCAACAAGACTAAAAAATACTACATCTACCCTACCAGCGACGGTTTCGACGGCTGGGGCGGATATTATTTCAAAACGTTCTCCTCTACCGACCTTATAAACTGGAAGGATGAAGGCGTTATCCTCGACCTGAAAAAAGATGTAAAATGGGGTAACCGCAATGCCTGGGCACCCACTATTGCCGAAAAAAAGGTAGGAAAAGACTATCAATACTTTTACTATTTTACTGCGGCCCAAAAAATCGGTGTAGCGTCATCAGATCTTCCTACAGGCCCTTTTAAAGACTCCGGGAGGCCGCTGATTAATTTTAAGCCTGAAGGAATTAAAGGCGGGCAAGAAATCGATCCTGCCGTATTTACTGATCCCAAAACAGGAAAAAGCTACCTTTACTGGGGGAACGGTTACCTGGCGGTAGCTGAACTAAATAAGGATATGATTTCGTTAAAACCTAATTCGACCAAGGTTTTAAAAACAGATGAAACTTTCAGAGAGGGTTGTTATGTATTTTACAGAAAAGGTACCTATTATTTTATGTGGTCAGAAGATGATACCCGAAGTGAGAATTACCGTGTACGTTATGGAACGTCCAAATCACCATTAGGTCCAATCAGCATTCAGCAAAATAACCTCGTGCTGCAGAAAAATCCCGAATCCGGTATTTTTGGAACGGGCCATAATTCTGTGCTGCAGATTCCAGGTAAAGATGAGTGGTATATCATTTACCACAGATTCAATTATCCTGACGGCATAAACATGGGCGATGCAGCAGGGTTTAACCGTGAAGTTTGCATGGACCGCATGTATTTCGATGACGCAGGGAACATTATTCCCGTAAAACCCACGCATTAAACAATATATAAGCTCAACATGGTGCTATTGTTGTAAAAGCCATGCGCGCAATGACAGGCGCTCCACCTCAAATCAGGGTAGCCAGTTATTTTGGTATTGTTAACAAACTAAAACCTATTCAAACCGAAGGACTGAAAGAAGGCAAAAAATAGAGTTGCTTTACGGCATTAGCTGATTCCGAAATTTTGAGGCCGGATTTAAGGTGATTTTAAGGAATTGCATAGTGCCGGATATCGTCAGCTCCACAGCGTAAAACCCGCGAAGGCTCTGCGAAGCAAATCTTTTAAATTCAATTTAGATAACTTGGTCCAAAACGCTGTGCTTCGTGTTGCTCCGTCAGGATCATGACCATCCGATCTGAGTCTTTTAATAGCAGCCCGGTTTAAGAATCTTTTAGGCAACCATCTGGTCAAGAAAAGTAAATTAATGCTAACATAAGTAGCAATCGCTGTAATTTGTCTATACCCATTACATCGCGAAACTGGCTAAATACGTAATCAACTCCGATTTGGAAGCCAAACAAGCCACTCCTTTTAGGAGTATTTTTATGTAACAAAACCGAAACATTCATATTGTCCCTCTGTTATTCCATCTATAAAAATGAACAGTATGAATAATAATTTTACAAAATTTACGATGTTAATCACCTTGATAAGTTTATCAACTCAGCTGTTTGCGCTGGAAACGCCAACAACTTCAAAAAGATTTGCAAACAATCTCTAAGAACCTGGAGTCATTGAGGCAACTGGTTATGGTCCATGTCAACCGATAGCAAGCAATAAAACTGCTACGGGCCGTCAGGAAAACCGTCGAGTAGAATTCACCTTATATTAATCAATAATAAATTATCAATCATGAAAAAATTTTTAGTAACAGCAATTATCTCTGCAACTACCATTTTTGCGGCAAATGCCCAAATCCAAAAAGGCAATGTAATGGTTGGAGGCAACTTAACCAACATCAACCTTGGTTTAGATGATCCAAAAATATTCAGTGTAGACATCACTCCAAAAGCAGCCTGGTTTATACAGGATAATGTAGCGGTGGGTGGTTATGTAAATTTCGGTTTAAAAACGGCTAAAAACTCCAGCACAACCACCAGTTACGGAGTTGGTGCATTAGGCCGCTATTATACCGGAAAAGATGTTGAAGTGTTACGCCATGGCCGTTTATTTGCAGAAGCTACTGTTGGTATTGGCGGTGTTAATGTAAGCAATGGCGGTGGCAACACAAATGGCTTAAACTTAAGCGTTGGACCGGGTTTTGCCTATTTCATTACACCAAACATTGGCCTCGAAACCTTATTAAAATACAATGGGCTGGTTGGTTTTGGAAGTGCAACAACCCAAAATAACCTGAACCTGTCTTTCGGATTTCAGATTTATTTGCCGGGACAGAGAACGGCAAACAAAGTTAAAAGAGACGTTGCAAATTAAGTCTAAAAATCAGAAGCTGCTTTCTATAGGAAGCAGTTTCTTTTTTAAAGTAAAGACGATGGTCTCAGGGTTTTCTAAATCCACTATACGCTCTTTACATGAGAACAACTTAACAAAATGATTTAAGCAATGACTACAGGAAAAAAAATCGGAACCATTGCAGCAGTAGTTGGCATTGTGCTGATTTCCGGCCTGATTTATTATCATTACTTCTTTGTATTTGGTGAAGGAGTGAAAGCCGGAGAGCTGAATTACATCGTTAAAAAAGGATATATTTTCAAAACCAATGAGGGAAAACTGATTCAAAGTGGCGTTCGTTCCAGACAAATGGGGACGTTGGAAAACAATGAGTTCGAATTTTCTGTAACCGATGAAAATATTGCGAAACAAATGATGGGAAACAGTGGCAAGTTTTATGAACTGCATTACAAGGAATATAAGAGTAGCCTACCCTGGAGGGGATTTAGCAGATATGTGGTAGATAGCATATATGCCGCTAAAGATGTTCAGAGCAAGTAGGCAACAGCCAATTTTCAAAAAAAATAAACTGAAATACTAAATCTTAAATAAAAAAAAATGGACAAATTAGATCTTAAAGGTACCTGGAATGAACTTAAAGGAAAAGTTAAACAGGCCTATGCAGATTTAACCGAAGATGATTTAAAGTATGAGGAGGAAAAAGATGATGAACTTTATGGCAAACTGCAGCAAAAAACAGGCAAAACCCGCGAACAGGTTGTAGATTGGCTAAAATCTTTGTAGTTAACAATCACACACATCTTCATTTCAACCAAAGTGAGGTAATATGATTATTGGTATAAATGTCATCCAGAAGAATCATTTATTCTGAAAAAATCAAAAAGAATGGTAGATAAATTTAAGTGAATAGTATCCGCCAAGAGGTCGTCATTCCAGCTTGATCCAATAGTCATCGTACGGGAATCTTAAAAGGCTTGCATTAAGATTCCCGCATGCGCGAGAATGACGACCTTACCAGTGGATCCTCTAAATGGTCGTTTTCCGCAAATTTTGGGCAAACAGTCAAATCCAAAATCAACCGATTAATACGAAATAAGTTAGAAGCAGTATCATTCTTTTTTCTTTTGGATAACCTTAAAATCACTAAAAGATGCATAACCCGAAATGTCTCCGTAAGTAGCATGATAAACACCAACCTCTAAAACACTGCTCATATCATCCCCTTTTATCGGACTGCCGGGAAGATCTACCCATACCTTTCCATCATGGCTGCCACGCAAAAAGAATAGATTTCCCTGCCGCTGTATCTGCAAATGGCGATAAAAATTCCATCCCGCCAGGTTATTCACCTGTTTGCGTTCGCCAGCCATTAAATCCGTTATAATGTTTCCAATGCCCCAGCCAGGCATTACCCCATTTTGTAAAAGTTTTTTGGCATTAGATGGCTCTTTAACCATTATACCGGCTTCGTTTGCGCCATAAGCTTTCTTCTGGTTAAATCCTAACATATCAGACAGCAACACTTCTGCAACAAAATCGCCTTCCACCTGATGGTAGGCAAAAGGTCCGGCCGGCATTGATCCATCCCAGAATGTATGGTGCGACACCAATTTTAACACGCCGGCTTGCTGGGCTACAGTGTCAGCATTTCCCGTAAAACCATCCCAGGAAGTACCCTGTAAAGCATCCGCTCCTGCCGGAATTGATATTGCCGATCCGCGTTGTTTTCTGATGATAAAAAGTGTAGAATCTGTTGGAACCATAGCCGGCAAAGAGTTCAGGGTGACATTGCCAAAGTTATCTCTAACCTTTACGGTATAAGCGTAGCGCATTTGAGGTGAAACAGAGAAATCTGTATAAGCTGAAGATTTTAGCCATTTGGGGGTGTTTTTATCTCCATCTTGTTGAAAAAGATACTCAAAACTGGTCCCCGGTAATGTTGGTTTATTCGCAGCCATATAAACCATATTGGGTGTAACCGCTGCTGGTTTTGAAGCAAATGACGCATTAACGAGCTTGCTGTTTTGTGTCTGTTTCCAAAAATCAAACTCCTGCTTACAGGCATTATCATCAAGCGCATAATTATATGCAGCCATAGCAGATATCGCTACCGGATCCCCCGTAGTTGCTGCCCCGATTAAAACACGCTGATTTTTTGGCGGCCCTGGCAAATCGATATTTTCAACCCTTTTACCATTGATGACAACTTTAAATTTTCCTTTATTGCAGGTGCAGATTACCTGCTGCCACTTTCCGGTGCCTACTATGCTTGTCATTTTATGGCCAAAAAATAAATCTGTTTTTGCACCAACCTGCGCGTACAGTGAAAAAATAGCACTAAAAGGTTTTGAAAAATCTAGTTTTTTCAACAGTTCACTTCCTAAAAGTAACTGTCCTCCACGATCTAATCTCACCGCTATTTTTCCGTTTACGTCCGCAACTTCTGCTTTACCCACAATTACAAGTTTTCCTAAAGCAGCTCCGTGATTGGTCCACTGATCTAACCTGCCATAGTCGAGATTTTTAGCTTCAACATATAGCGGGGTGTTATTTGGTAGCCCTTTTTTATAGGCAGTTTTAACCTGCTCATGGCTTAGCGGAATATCATAAATTTTTAAGGACGCCAATGCCCCAGAAAATCCTGCGGTTCCATCTTCATTTCCACCAATCAGAAAATGTTTAAGGTTATTGATGAAAAGCATTCTTCTCTCGGTTCTGTCCAATTCCCCATCTACATAAATCCGTTCCATTGTCCCATCAAAAACAACACTGATCAAGTGCCATTCGTTGGCTTTTGGCACATGTTTATAGCCTAAATCTGCCCAACCTAAATGGTTGATGGCACCGGCAGTTTTACTGTTCCCATAACCAACCGCTGCATTACTTAAATCAACACCGCCCCGCCCTGTCCAGGATACAATGGTTTCTTCTTTATCAATTTCCGGATTTAAAACCCACATACTCACACTATAGCTGCTGTTTCCAAGCAGCGATTGTGGTGCAGACTCCGTTGAGGATAAGCGCTCACGGCCAGTAAAAAACAACGCTTTTTTACCACCAATCATTGAGGTAAGGGGTTTAATCGGTCCGACAGCTGAAAAATCCCCACCCAACTTCCCGGTATTTTGAACATTGGTTACCACGGCGTTTGCCCGGATATGATCTAACGACAGATCCACTAATAAACCTTTTGGTTCAAAAGCATTTAAAGGTTCCCATTTTTTAATTTTGGTATGCATTACAGGTTGGTATTCTGCATAATCAAAAACCTTGATATTCCATATGGCTTTATTCAATCCCGGATATTCTGTGTGTAAAACCATTGTACGGAGGTATCGTGCCTTAACATCGCCAAAATCAATCATCGGGCTTCCATGCCGGGTATTTTTGCTGCGATCAGCATAAACTTTCCAGCTTTTTCCATCAGCCGAATACATGATTTTATATTGATAATACCAGGTCGCATATTCAAACTGTGTATGAACGCTTTTAACGGGATATACTTTTCCCAAATCTACCTGCACCCAGGCAGGCCCTACATTGCTTTTACCTTTCCATAAGGTTCCGTTATTATCATCAAAGGCAAATTCCGCTTTAAAATTCTCATCATAGCTGGAAGATGCAGAGACCTTTTTACCTAGAGCTAAATTTGGATGTGGATTGACACTTTTGGCGAGGTAACCGATTCCGGTATGGGTAGGCACAATCTTAAGTATATTTCCTTCCTCATCAAACTGTATCTGATCTGCAGCTATCTGCCTGTGGTAACCGCCATCATTATGCGGGTTATTATGCCGGTGGTAAACCAGGTAAAAATCATCACCCTGCTGCAATACAGATTGGTGGCCCGGCCCATGCACCGTTCCATCTTGATTTGTAGCTAAAATAGGATTGTTTTTGCCATATTTAAACGGGCCCATCGGATTAGTTGCCGTGGCATACTGAACACGGTACGTACCATCTTCACAATATCCTGATGAATAAGTTAGATAATAAATCCCTTTTCTTTTAAACACAAACGGTGCTTCAAAAAATTCTTTTGCATCAGTATTGGGAATCTGGCCCAGCTTGGCAAATGACTTCATATCTGCATTCAAAAGGCCAACACCACAGCCGTGGTTAGGATAAATCCCCCAGGTACCCCAGTACATATAATATTGGCCATCGTCATCTTTGAAAGTCTGGCCATCAAGTGTAATCACATTTGGCACCATATAATTAGACACAATCGGTTTGCCTGTAGGCAACAGCGAGGTCCACGGGCCAACGGGGCTCAGAGATGAGGCACCGAAAATCTCTACGGGTTGACAGTAATACAGGTAAAATTTGCCATCGGCGCCCTGTGTTACATCCGGCGCCCAATAGTAGTGTGTGGTTGGCCAGTTCATATCCTGCATGGTCCAGTTTACAAAGTCTTTGGATGTCCATACCTGAGAGGGACCGAAACCACCGCCATTTCCATCGGTTGTGGCATATATATAATAGGTATCTCCGAATTTTTTCACGGTTGGGTCTGCAAAATACCCTGGTATAATCGGATTTCCGTGCACCACGGCCTTGCTCGCATGTTGAGCCATTGCAGCCTGAACAGTAAAGCATAAGCGCAATAAAATGAATAACTTTATGTATTTTTTCTTCATTTATTAAGGATTGTACCGGGGCCGTATAAACCAGCCATTATAAAATATGCCTGTAAATATAACTGATGTACAAACCAAATTTCCGTTGCATATTAATACATTGTATCAATATTTTAACCGTTCATTCTCCGAATGCAGATTTTAAACATCATCTTAAACGGAAAAAAAGTAATCATTAACACAGATTAAAATTGCGATGCTATTCATTAAAGCCGATAACTATGACGAAAAGTTGTTTAATAAATATCTCTTGCTAAACCAATTCGTCATCAGGCTGTATCATCAGTGTTAGACTGTCATGTACAATCCTGAGGGATAATTTATGGTATAAAAATCAATATGCTTGACAGATAAATTTTAAGTGGGTATCTCTCTTGAGAGGTCGTTATTCCAACTTGATCCGATGGCTCGGATGGGGACCACGCAGCGCTCATGAATGCCACTAAATAAAAATACCCATGAATAATCTTAATACAAGCGCTTTAAGATTCCCGAATGCGCCTATCGTGTGGATACCTTTTTTTTAAGAATGGTATGGGCATTTTGCTAACCAACTTTAATAAAGCACGGATTTTAGCTAAGGACGCTGTCAATCCCAGGAGCCGGGGAAATCAAAAAAACAGTAGCAGTCCAGATAAATATGCACTAAAAAACCTTAAACGCAGTGGTTTTGTGTTCATGACGATGATTTGATTTTTAAAAAAAATTGAACACAAACCCCGTAGGGCTCAATCAGACCAAAGAAAACATAAGCAATAACTGATTAAACGAAGTGCCGCTGTTTTTTTGATGTGCATGGAATTGTGCAAAAGGCTCATTGCTGGATTGACGAAGCGCTTTGGGTACTTTGGCGCTCCAAAGTACCATGCCCCGCGGCATAGAGCGGAAGAAAAATACCATAATTAACTGTGTCCAAATGGTAGGCATGCGCCGGAATAACGGTCGTGTTAATAGATGCTGTCTATGGTGGTGCCTCATTTATTCGCTGGAAAACCCTAAGATAGCTTACCATCGATAAGCCTACTAAGTGCGGTTCAGGTTGACGACGGCTTTAAATCAAAAGCTGATAATAGTTATTTCACCTATTCATCCTCTAATAAGGTTAAAATATGCACAATACCTGCAACTTATAAGGCTTTACCACTCATACTTTTTGTCTAATTTTACCTGTTATGAAGAGTCTGCTAAATATTAAAATTCATAAATTAAGCCGTTACACTATTCCATGTCTTGCTATTTTTATATTTGCAAGCAACATCGCGCTGGCCCAAAACGGCGATCAGATCCTGGATGGTATTGGAGAAACGGCCATGAGTGCCAGGTATGAACTTAAAGGCGATTTAAAAGATTGGTCAAGAAATCGCTTTAATGCAAACCTCATTGGAGGTGAACCCGAATTTGTACAAGACAGTCGCTTCGGAAAAGTGCTTTCTCTGCCGGGAACTAACGGAACTTATGTAAGTATACCTGACGGAGCATTAACCGATGTTGAATCCATCAGCGTAACCGCTTGGGTTTTGCTTAAAAGTGAGCGTGCGGAACAGTGCTTTTTCGACTTCGGTCAAAATTCGGAAAGGCATTTTGCCTCACAATTTAATCTTAAACAGAATGACCAGGGTTTTCTTGCTGTTATCAAAAATGGAAAACAATCGAATATCACAAAGGCGGCTGCTCCTGCTCTTAACCAATGGGCACATCTGGCCATTGTTGTCGATATTGCTTCAAAATCGATGACTAGTTACCTTAACGGTAAAAAAGTTGCTGAAGAAAAAGATATCAATTTTGACCTGACATCAATTTTTGGTGAGCACAAACCAGATAAGAAATCACTGGTCCTTGGCAATGCCCTGTCAGCCAAAAATAAAGCGCTGAATGCTTTAATCCATGATTTCAGGATTTATCGGGTCGCCTTAAATGCAAAACAAATTGTTTCGGTTTATCAGCACGGACAAAACCAAACTAATGAAACGGCAGTTAACACATCGGCAAAAACGGATGATGACCTGCAACATTTCCCTGCAGATGCCGCTCAGTTATACACCAAATACCTCACTGGGGTAGATCATATTGAAGTGACAACAAGTGTTGGTGATCTTCCCCGGTTACTCGGGGCCATTGCCGGAACTTATCAAACCGGTAAAACCGGCCCAATGGTAAAAGTAATCTGGCCCAATCCAACAGATAATTCAGCTGTTAGCCAACCGGGAAATTATACCATTACCGGTTATGTACCAGGAACAAACTTTAAGCCAAAAGCACTGGTAACCGTAACTGGCAGCGACAAAAGTGCAACACCAGATATTAAGCTACTACCTTTTGCCTTGAACCAGGTAACCCTGAAAGCTGACCACGAAGGCCATGACACGAAATTTATTGAAAACAGGAATAAGTTTATCCGTACATTGGCTAAAACAGACCCCAATTCATTCCTGTATATGTTTCGCCATGCCTTTGGTCAGAAACAGCCTGCTGGTGCGAAACCGCTTGGCGTTTGGGACAGCGAAGATACTAAGTTGCGGGGCCATGCCACGGGACATTATTTAAGCGCTATTGCACAGGCTTATGCCGGCTCAGGTGGTGATCAAACATTGCAGAAAATTTTCGCCGATAAAATGGCGTATATGGTAAATACACTTTATGCCTTATCTCAACTATCCGGAAAACCTCAAAAAGCGGGAGGTGCATTTATTGCCGATCCTTTGGCTATTCCTTACGGTCCGGGAAAAACTGCTTATGATTCTGATATCAGCGAAAAGGGAATCAGAAGGGATTACTGGAATTGGGGAAAAGGTTTTATAAGTGCTTATCCGCCAGATCAGTTTATCATGCTTGAAAATGGTGCTAAATATGGTGGTCAAAATAATCAGATTTGGGCTCCCTATTATACTTTACATAAAATATTAGCCGGACTAATTGATATTTACGAGGTTAGCGGGAATAAAAAAGCACTTGAAATTGCCACCAATATGGCTGATTGGGTACAAATCCGACTAAGTGCCTTACCACAACAAACCTTAACCAGAATGTGGAATACCTACATTGCCGGTGAGTTTGGCGGCATGAATGAATCAATGGCACATCTTTACCGAATCACCGGAAAGGAAAAATACCTAAAAACGGCACAGCTTTTCGATAATATCCGCTTATTTTATGGCGATGATGCGCACAGCAGTGGCTTAGCTAAAAATGTAGATCTTTTTCGTGGCCTTCACGCCAATCAGCATATTCCACAGATTGTTGGCAGTATGGAACTTTATCGGGTATCCCAACAGTCAGATTACTTTAAAATTGCAGATAACTTCTGGCATAAAGTTGTAAACAATTACATGTATAGCATAGGTGGTGTTGCTGGTGCAAGAAATCCGGCCAATGCAGAATGTTTTATCGCACAGCCAGGAAGTTTATATGAAAACGGCTTTTCTGAAGGTGGGCAAAATGAAACCTGCGCCACTTACAACATGCTTAAACTTACAGGCGATTTGTTTCTTTTTGAACAAAAAGCGGAATTAATGGACTACTACGAACGCGCTTTATATAATGATATTTTAGCTTCCGTAGCAAAAGACAATCCCGGTAATACTTATCATATCTCACTTAGACCAGGTTCTGCAAAACAGTTCAGCAATGGAGACATGAGCGGCTTTACCTGCTGCAATGGTACCGCATTAGAAAGCAGTACCAAGCTACAGAATTCGATTTATTTTAAAAGCAAAGATGATGATGCACTTTATGTAAACCTTTATATCCCCTCTACATTAGATTGGAAAGCGCGAAAGATAAGAATAGAACAGACAACAGATTTCCCGAAAGAAGACCATACCAAACTAACGGTGCATGGAAATGGAAAATTCGACATCAATGTGCGTGTGCCAGGATGGGCAAACAAAGGTTTTTTTGTTAAAATCAATGGCATTACACAAAAGCTTGTGGCCAGCCCGGGCAGTTATCTTAAAATAAGCCGCGATTGGAAAGATGGAGATGTTGTGGAATTGAAAATGCCTTTCACATTCCACCTCGATCCGGTAATGGACCAACAGAATATTGCCAGCTTATTTTACGGCCCCATATTGCTTGCTGCCCAGGAACCTGAAGCGCGAAAAGACTGGCGTAAAATTACCCTAGATGCACAAGACATCAGCAAAAGCATTAAAGGTGATCCAAAGCAGCTACAGTTCACCATCGATAATGTGGCTTTCAAACCATTTTACGAAACATACGGCCGCCATTCGGTTTACCTGGATGTAACCTTAAAATAACTCTTTCGGATTGGGGCAAAACGCCCCAATCCGAAAGAGAAATCAGATGCCTCACAGCATTACCTGTCTGTCCGGAGGATTCTACCGACTAATAATTGAAAAGAGTCTGTGGCTCGTTTTGCTCCGACACAGGTATAAATCAACAATACCTTAAGATAACTATCCCTCTACCTTTTATTTAGCTATTGTTGGCTTGCCGACCGAAAGCGCGTCAGATATTTGGTCTATCTGATCGCTGACAGTACCATTACTCAACTAATGCAAGTACTAAGTAATGCGCCAGCAGTGTGCAAGCAGGTACGAAGCAAACCCGGCCGGAAGGTGGCATAAATGTGGGGTAAACGTGGCGTAAAGGTGGACATGGAATATTTTTTGGGAGATTTTTAATCAGACGGATTAATTTGGGTGATCATCCCTAGTGATTTTCTAATATACCAAAATATGGTGAAGTGGACAAAAAAAGAGCTTCGTAATTTTTGTCACGGGTAGCAGAAATGCAGTTTGTCCGTGTCTTTCTTTAGTGTTCTGAAGGGCCCGACGTTTCAATAACTGGAAAGGTTTGTGACTGAGTTTATAAATTCAATTTTATCTTTATAATCATAGAAACACTCTGCTTAACGCCACGGACAGAGCTGGCTATCTTCATGTATTAAGAACCAACATCTAGCTTAATAACACCAATCAATCTACAATATTCCTTCCGCCTGGAAAAAGGCCTTAATTACCGTTTTGGGCGCCTATTTTTTAGGCATTAGAAAAGCTTAAAAAAATAAGCGTTATAAATACGTTAAAAATAACATCACTTTATTTTTTTATTTAATAAGTGTTGTTACATTCGTGCGGACGTTAGATGAAATTAGCTGCTGGTAAATCAATCGAACAGGATTAACAGCTAAACTTCTTTGAACGCAAATGCCCTTAATTTCACAACTGAGGGGTTTTTATGCTAACCAAATTCATAAAGCAGATGAAAGATGTTTCAGAGGAACTAGAACTTTTGTTGCGCGTAGCTGATGGTGATCGCCCCGCGTTTAACTTGTTGTATAGGAAATATCTTCAAAATTTGCGAAAATTCGTCGCTTCAATTTCCGGTAATACCGATCTGGCGGATGAACTTGTGCAGGACATCTTTGTTAAAATATGGCTTAACAGAAAAAACCTTCCACTTATCGGGTCTTTCAAACCTTACCTCTACCGCTGCGCACGCAACCTTTTAATCGATCATATCAGAAAATCAAAAACACAGATCAGGATAAAGGAAGTTTCAAAAAACCTGGAAGAAGATTATGCCATTGGCACAGATGATCATTTAATTTATACACAAACGCTGAGCCACCTGCATAGTGGCATTAACCTGCTTCCAGAAAAAAGAAAAAAAATTGTGGAACTCAAAATCCATGAAGACCTTTCTCTTGATGAAATTGCTCTGCAGCTAAAAATATCAAAATCGGTAGTTAAAAAACAGCTCTATACAGGCATGGCTTTTCTCAGAAATTACCTGAAACATTTTTACAGGATTGCACCATTTATTTCATTTCTATATTTTTTTCTTTAAGGAGGGGTTCTTTTTCTTTTCGCACACGTCTTAGCAGATATGGAACGAAAGGATGTTGAGCAACTCCAGCAAAAATTAACTCAAGGTGAATTGACAGAGACTGAACAGCAGGACTTTTTTAATTGGTTAAAACAATTAGATGAGCCTGAGTTAAGTGCATTCCTGAAAGAATATAGCACATCATTCGAACAAAAACCTGATAGTTTAACAGGAGAACAGCATGAAGATTTGACAAACAAAATCGAAATGCGGTTAAATGCATTAGGCGTTCCCAAAACACCGTACCGGAGACATATGCCTTTTAAAATCATGGCCGCAGCGGCCGTACTGGTTTTGGTGTGTTCCACTATATTTTGGTACTATGCGAACTTAAACGCGAACAAACAAGCCACAATTTCCAAAAACACGACCATCCCGCGGGCAACACCAATTTATGGTGGAAGTGATAAAGTACTCCTAATTCTTTCCAGCGGCAAGCGTGTTGAAGTAAATAATTTCACCAAAGGGCAACTGGCTGTAGAAAACGGTTATTCGATTGAAAAAGAGAGCAATGGTCTGCTAAAATACAAAAAAATCAATACCGCTGCCGCTCCGGCATCTGGCAATGCCAATACGATTGTAACACCCCGGGGCGGACAATACTGCGTTAATCTTTCTGATGGAAGTAAAGTTTGGCTGAATGCAGAGAGTAAAATTACCTATCCGGTAGTTTTTTCGGGCAATACCAGAAAAATTGCCTTAAAAGGTGAAGCGTATTTTGAGGTCACCCATAATCCGGATAAACCCTTTATCGTTGATTTTGAAGGTTCGAATGTTAAAGTATTGGGTACCCATTTTAATGTCTGCGCATATGGCGATGGCGAAACGCCCAAAACCACCCTGCTTCAGGGTTCTGTACAGGTAAGTACCGGCGATAGCAAAAAAATAATCTTACCAGGTCAGCAGGCCATTTCCAGCAAAAAAATCTGCATTGTAAATGTTGATACCAACCATGTTTTGGGCTGGAAGAATGGCAATTTCTCATTTGAGCACGAACGCATCGGCACGGTGATGGGAAAAATATCACGGTGGTATGATGTTGATATAAAATATCAGGGTGAAGTAACACAAGAGGAATTTGTCGGTTCGATTCCAAAATCAAAAAATTTGGAAGAAGTACTCCACAGGCTGGAGTTGACCGGATTGTTACACTTTAAAATTAAAGGAAGGAGCGTTACCATTATGCCATAACCTTACCAAACAGGCTGGCCCATCCATGGAACAAAAGCCAGAGTGCTACGAACACTCTGACCTGATGTTTGGATCGCCACCAAGTAATCTACACAATAGTACAAGCCAAGTATAAACCCAAACATTCAAATATATGAATTATTATGCACGCGTAAGTAGGCTTTTGGCCTATCTGCGTAAACCGCTAATGGTTATGAAATTAACATGCCTACTTTTAATTTCCTTAATGCTACAGCTCTCTTTGGCTTCCAGCGGCCAAACGGTAACGCTTTCGAAAAAGAATGCGGCTGTTGAAAAAATTTTCAAGGAAATTGAGCGCCAAACCGGGTATCAGTTTTTGTATACCAGACAAATGCTTAACGGAACTCATCCGGTAAGTATAGAAGTAAATAAAATCAGCTTAGCAGAGGCATTGGACCTTTCGCTGAAATCACAACCCATCAGCTACAAGCTCGAAGACAACATTATCATTATTCAGCGTAGGGCAATTATTGAACCCGCCATAAATAAAACAGCCGAAATTGTTGTTACCGGAAAAGTTACTGATGAGGCCGGCCTTCCCATCCCTTCTGTAAGCATTAAAATTAAAGGCACCAGTACGGGCGTGCAAACAGCACCAAACGGAACCTATAGCCTTAAAGTTCCAACAGGTAGTGAAACTTTGGTTTTTAGTTCAATAGGTTTTGCTTCGCAGGAAATAGCAGTTAACAACCGAACTGAAATTAATGTTAAGTTGAAGGCAGAAGCCAATAATTTAACAGATGTAGTGGTAATCGGATATGGATTGCAACGTAAAGGCGATGTAACCAGTTCGGTAGCGAGTGTTAAAGCCGAAAATTTTGTAAAATCGCCTGTATTAGATGCAGGACAATTAATCCAGGGTAAAGTAGCTGGACTTACAATTAATACACCAAGCGGCGACCCTACAGCGGGAAGCAAAATCAGGCTTCGTGGCAATAATACACTTTTTGGTGCCAATGCCGATCCACTTGTGATTGTAGATGGTGTACCCAGCAGTCTTAAACTGGTAGCACCAGAAGATATTGAATCGATAGATGTGTTAAAAGATGGTTCTGCTGCAGCTATTTATGGTGTGCGCGGTACCAACGGCGTAATTATTATTACCACTAAACGATCTTCAGGTAAGAACAGCAACGTAGTAGAATATAGTGGTTCCGTAAGTACACAAACCATTGCCCGAAAACTCAATATGCTTACTGCTGATGATTATCGCAGGCAGATTGCAGAAGGAACACGCCTTCCATCATACGATCTTGGCGCAACTACGGATTGGTTAAAAGAGATTTCGAATAAAACACCGATTACCAATATCCATAACATTACTTTTCGCGGGGGCAACAGCCAAACCAATTACCTGGCTACTTTAAACTACCGTTATTTTAACGGGCTATTTAAAAAGTCTGATAATTCTACACTTACGGCAAGGGCAGATATTAACCATTCCATGTTTGATAATAAGGTAAAAATTAACATGGGTGTTTTGGTACAGAACAATAAATATACCCAAACCCAGGATGGTAACAGTTTCAATGGCGCTGTTTACCGACAGGCCCTGATCCGCAACCCAACATCTCCCCTTTTTGGCAGTGACGGACATTATTTTGAAGAACCGAACAACTTTGAATACGATAACCCTGTTGCACGCCTTTTTGAAAGTACAGGTCTGAACCAAAACACTACCCAACGCTTAAATTCTCAGATTACGTATAACCCCATCGCAGATCTTAAGTTGAGTGCTTTGGGTTCATATACCAAATATGTTTCAAATGGCGGTTATTCAGAATCTAAATTCCACATTTCCAACATCAGAGATAAACTGAACGGCTATGCTTCACTGGGTTCTACTCAAAGTATAGACAGGTTGCTGGAGCTTACGGCTCAATATTCCAAAAAATTGGGCGATCACAGTTTCACTTTATTGGGTGGATACAGTTATCAGGATAATTCTTACCTGAATTTCTATGAACGCAATTATGATTTCCCTACAGATGCTTTTGGGTATTACAATATCCAGCAAGGCCGTGGTGCAAACCGCGCTTTAGATGCGCTGTTGGGAAGTGGCTATTCGGAAACGAACCTGATTGGATTTTTTAGCAGGCTAACCTATAGCTATAAAGAACGCTACCTGTTAATGGCTTCTTTAAGGAGAGAGGGTGCCAGCCAGCTTTATGGTGCTGAAAAACCCTATGGTAATTTCCCTTCCGTATCTGTTGGATGGAAAATCACCAACGAAGCATTTATGAAAGATCAAACCATTTTTGATGACTTAAAGCTTCGTGCAGGATATGGTGTAACCGGAAACCAGCCGAGCGATGGATTCCGGGCCGTTGCCTTATTGGGTTATGGCGACAATGTGTATTCTAATGGCAACTGGATCCAGACACTTGTTCCTACGCAAAACCCGAATCCTGCTTTACGCTGGGAAGAAAAAAGAGAAACAAATATTGGTCTTGATTTTAGCCTGTATAAAGGAAGAGTTACCGGTACATTTGATGTTTACAATAGAAATTATAATGGCTTACTATTTGATTACCAGGTACCCAGCCCACCAAACCTCTTCCCAAGCACAAGGGCAAATGTGGGCACCATGCAAAACAGAGGTCTTGAGGCTTTATTGAATATTGTGGCCATACAACATCAGGATTTTGAATGGACAACCAGCTTCAACTTTTCGACCAACCGAAATAAACTCGTTAGCTTATCTAACGATTTATATCAGGCCACAAACGATTTTTTCACTACCGGAGGAACAGGTCCGCCAGCAACCACTTTTACCAATATCGTTCGCGTTGGCGATAACATCGGAGATTTTTACGGCTTTAAAGTTAAAGGTGTAACGGCCGACGGTCAATGGATTTATGAAGGTAAAAACGGGGAAGATGTTTCCTATAGCCAGTTTAATCATGCCTTTGAAGATAAAAAAGTACTCGGAAACGGGATTCCTAAATTTACCGGCGGATGGAACAATAACTTCAGGTATAAAGACTTGGATTTAAGCATTACCATGCGGGGTGCATTTGGTTTCCAGATTCTGAACTTCCAGAGAATGTATTATGAAAACACAGGTATTCAAAACTATAACCGACTGGTATCAGCTTACGATCCTGTTTTTGGTACAGCTGTGCTTAATAAAAATATGCCAGTAGAATTTAACAGTTATTATGTAGAGAACGGCGATTTCTGGAAAATTGACAATATTGTATTGGGTTACACTTTTAACAAGCTAAAAACCAAATATCTTAAAGGTGCAAGAGTGTATGTTTCTTCATTAAACACTTTTACCATTACCGGCTATAAGGGCTTAGACCCTGAAGTAGACTGGAGTGGTTTGGCACCTGGTAATGATAACCGGGACAAGTATCCTACCGCCCGTACATTTACATTAGGTTTTTCTCTTAATCTTTAATCCAACATCATGAAAACAAGATATATATTGGGTACTTGTACCGTGGCATTTATGGCACTGATTATCAGTTTAACATCCTGCACAAAATTAAAGGACGAAAACTACTCCAGATTTATTCAAAATAATTTTACCCCGACTACCTCTGATGTAGCGGCGCTGGTTGGCGCCGGTTATACCTATTGGAGGCCTTTAATGCTCGGAAGGAGCAACAACTCTATTTTTCGTACCAATGAGATTTCCAGTGATGAAGCCGTAATACCCGCACGCCCTAATGGCTGGGTTGATAATGGGATCTATCGACGCATGCACGAACATAGATGGACATCTGACGAAGACAACAGCTACCAGATCTGGAACAATGCCTATGGAGGTATCACTTCATGTAACCGTGTACTTTATCAGATTCAGTCCAATCTGATTCCAATTACCACTGGAAAAGACGCTACCATAGCCGAATTACGTGCCTTAAGGGCATCATATTATTATGCCCTATGCGATTTCTTTGGTGGTGTGCCTATTGTAGATAAATTTGATGTACCATCCGGATTTCTTCCACAACAGAGTACGCGTGCGCAGGTATATGCTTTTATTGTGAAAGAGCTTACGGAAAGTCTTCCGAACCTGAGCAAAGCCAATAACCAGGCCACCTACGGCAAGTTCAATTACTGGGCTGCCACTGCCTTGCTGGCTAAAGTTTACCTGAATGCCAACGTATATATTGGTACTCCAGCCTATACTCAATGTATTGCCGCGTGTAATGAAATCATTGCATCAAACGTATATACACTGGAAGCCAATCAGAAATCTATCTTTCTTGATGCAAATGAAGGCAGCAGAGAAACCATTTTTGCTATACCTTTTGATGAAAAGTTTACTGCAGATGGTGCTAACGCCTTTACCCTGCACATGGAAACACTTCAGCCAGAAAACCAGGCTACTTACAACTTCAAAAACTCGCCATGGGGCGGTATCTGTGCCACACCACAGTTTGTAAGCACGTTTGACCCGGAAGATAACAGGCTAAAAGACAATTATGTACAAGGACAGCAATATACTGCTTCAGGTGCTGTTTTATTGGGAACCATTGGTGCCAGTAATGGTAAGCCACTAATCTACATTAATGAGCTTCCGGGAGTTGATCAATCGGATGAAGTACATGGTTTTAGGTTAGGAAAATTTGAATTTAAGCCAGGTGCCCTGGTGGGGATGAACAACGATTTCCCTTTGCTCAGGTATGCAGATGTTCTGATGATGAAGGCCGAATGCCTGTTAAGAACAGGAGATGCTGCGGGTGCTGCTGCGCTGGTCACACAGGTTCGACAGCGATCTTTCTCAAGCAATCCTTCAAAAGCAACCGTAACGGGTAGCCAATTACTACAGGGTAGTGTATATAACTATGGCCTTCGCAACCACTTAACGTCTACGGTAGAAGGTGGTGCAGATATCCAATACGGAAGGTTCCTTGATGAACTGGGCTGGGAATTTAATACCGAGGGACGACGCAGGCAGGACATGATCAGGTTTGGCGTATTTACCAAAAAATCATGGTTGTCACATACGCCAAATGGAGATTACCGTACACTGTTACCTATTCCGCGTGCGGAGTTAGCTAAAAACCCGAATATAAAACAAAACCCGGGATACTAATCCTAAATAACGAGGTTGTATTTTAAGTTATATATTAAAAATCAAATTTGTCACATGGAGCCTGTCGAACGTTTTTAAGATATTTAGAAAATGTCCTTCGACAAGCTACCCATTGACAGATCCTATAGAAGAATCGTCATTTCGACTGGAGCGTGCCGATTTTTCACCGGTAGCGAAATGGAGAAATCTATAGAGACAGATTTCTCGACTGCGTTGCACTTCGCTCGAAATGACGACTCGGGAGAGGGCTGTCAATCACATTGATTTTATACAATAAATTACCTCTCAGGATGACAATTTTACACTTATAAAACAACCTCAAATGATATAAACGATGAAAAGAAAATTTATTGCCGTAATTACATTATTGCTTGGCTACCAGATTTCCGTACAAGCTCAATCTTTTCAAAAGACCTCTCAAGGTATTCGCACCGTTACCCAATCGATGAATGTGGAGGTTAGTTTTTACTCACCCAATATTGTTCGTGTTTTTAAAAAGCCAGAAGGGAGCCAGCAGAAAAAAGAAAGCCTCGCTGTTATAAAACGTCCTGAGAAGTTAAAGCTCGATATTAAAAACAACGGGCAAACGGTAACCATCAGCAGTAGCGTAATAGCTGCAACGGTTAACTTGAAAACGGGAAAAGTTTCATTCGATGCTAAAAATGGAAAGAAGTTATTTACAGAAAAAGACAATAGCACCAGGTTTACCGCAATAAATGATGCCGGGAACCCAACTTATGCGGTTAAACAAGCCTATTTATTAGACAAGGAAGAAATTATCTATGGCCTTGGCCAGCAACAGAATGGAAAGTTAAACCAAAGGGGACAAAAATTACTCCTTAAACAGGAAAACACAAAAGTTGCCATCCCTTTCTTCCAATCGGTAAAAGGTTATGGTGTTTTTTGGGACAACTATTCACCAACCACCTTTACAGATAATGCTCAGGAAACTTCATTTGATTCGCAGGTTGGTAACTGTGCCGATTATTATTTTATGTTTGGAGGGGGGGGTGACGGTGTGGTTGCTCAAATGCGTGCACTTACAGGGCAATCTCCTATGATGCCTTTATGGTCATTTGGTTTCAGCCAATCGCGCGAACGCTACAAAACGCAGTTTGAGCTTGTTGATGTAGTTAAAAAGTACAGAGCGTTAAATATCCCACTTGATGGTATTGTACAAGACTGGCAATATTGGGGAAAAGACGACAACTGGAATGCCATGAGTTTCGATCCCACTACTTTCCCAAAACCACAAGCCATGGTAGATAGTGTACATCAACTCAATGCCCATCTTTTTATCGTTTCATGGCCTGGTTTTGCACCAAAAACCCCACAATATCAAGAGTTTAAATCAAAGAATATGCTCCTGAACTTTGATACATGGCCACCCGGTGCGAATACAAAACCTTATGATGTTTATAATCCTGCCGCGCGTAATATTTACTGGAATTACCTCAGCAAAGGCATATTCTCTTTGGGTATTGATGCCTGGTGGCTCGATTCTACAGAACCAGACCATATTAATGTGAAGGAACAGGATTTCGATCAGCCTACCTATTTGGGAAGTTACCGGAGTGTAGAGAACGCTTTCCCGCTTCAACACACCGGAGGAGTTTATGACCACCAAAGAGCAGCAAGCAGTAAGAAACGCGTACTGCTGTTAACCCGTTCAGCATTTGCAGGCCAGCAACGATATGCAACCAATACCTGGAGTGGAGATGTTGGTTCTAACTGGCCTACCCTACAAAAACAGATACCCGCAGCATTGAACTTTTCATTAAGCGGCCTGCCTTATTGGAATGGCGATATTGGTGGCTTTTTCGCCGGTGATTTTGTGAAAGGCGGCGGTGCAAAAAATCCCGATTTCCAGGAGTTATATAACCGTTGGATGCAGTTTGCAACCTTTACTCCTTTGATGCGTTCGCATGGTACCGATATACCAAGGGAAATATATCAGTTTGGCAAAAAAGGAGAGCAGGCATTTGATATCCAGGAGAAGTTTATCAACCTCCGCTACCGCTTACTTCCGTATAATTATGCAACGGCCTGGTCGGTAACTCATCATGCCGGATCATTTATGCGTCCATTATACTCACAGTTTCCCAATGATCCTGCAGGCTTCGAAAATAGCTCCGAATATATGTTCGGAAGGGCTTTTCTCGTAGCGCCGGTTACCGATAAGGGAATGACAAGTAAAGAAATATATCTTCCATCTGGCAGTAAATGGTTCGATTTCTGGACAGGCGAAGTCGTTAAAGGCGGACAGACGATAAAACGTGAGACGCCTATGGAAATTGTACCGCTTTATGTAAAGGCAGGCTCAATTGTTCCTTGGGGGCCAAAAGTGCAATATTCAACAGAAAAAAAATGGGATGATCTGGAGATTCGCATCTATCCTGGTGATAATGGCGATTTCGTTTTATATGAAGATGAAAACGACAGTTATAACTATGAGAAGGGCGCATTTTCAGAAATCCGCTTCAAATGGAACGACGCTACAAAAACACTTACCGTTGAGGATAGAAAAGGAGAGTTTAAAGGCATGCTGGGCCAACGCAAATTCAACATCGTGATGGTAAGCAGGCAAAACGGAACAGGCATTGATAATCAAAATATTAACAAATCATTTATGTATAGCGGTCGTAAACTTTCCATTAAACTTTAGCAAAAAGCTCAGCAGGTAAATAAAATAATATCAACTACATCACAAATGGGCATGGGAAAAGAAATATACTTTAAGGCAGCGGCATTGTCGCTGCCATTGGTATTTTTATGCATCATTGAAATCCTGTTACGCTTATTCAATTATGGCTTCGATCCATCTTTGTTTATCAAAGATCCCGACCAGCAGGGCTACATGATGATGAACCCTACCGCCTCTTATAAGTTTTTTTCTACCAGTGCCAATGCAACACTGGGCAACCGCGAACGGTTCAGCATCATAAAATCCAAAAATACCTTTAGGATATTTGTGATAGGTGAATCGACTACTGCCGGCTACCCATACATGCACAATGGATCTTTCCACAGGTGGTTACAATACCGGCTGATGCATCAATATCCCAGCCTGAATTTTGAGGTGATTAATGTTTCGCTTACCGCTGTAAATTCCTATACCGTATTAGATTTTGCCAAACAAATTGTTAACCATGAGCCAGATCTGGTATTGGTATACACCGGGCATAACGAATATTACGGTGCTTTAGGTATTGGTTCTACCAGCCAGATTAAGGGTAACAGGACCTGGATAAAACTGGTCATTAAACTGCGCGAACTTAAGTTGGTGCAGTTGTTAGACCGCATGATTGAAGGCGTGTCAAAGCTTTTTGGAAAAGAAATTGATAAACGGGAAAACCTGATGAAACGCATGGTAACCAAGCAGCAAATTGCTTATCAATCGGCCGATTTTAATCGAGGAATAATGCAGTTTAGCAACAATATGGGTGAATTGTGCCAGCTGCTATCAGCAAAACACATCCCAACCGTAATCAGTACGCTGGTCAGTAATGAAAAAGATCTTAAACCATTTATCAGTGCCGGTAAGTTTTCAGCTCAAAACCATTATGCAATAGGCGAAAAACTGTATGCAAACGCCGATTTTAGAGCGGCAAAAACAAATTTTGTTTTGGCGAAGGAATACGATCAGCTCCGTTTCAGGGCACCTGAAGCTTTCAACCAGATCATTAGAAAATTGTGCAAGCAATATCCTGGCATTTACCTGGCTGATACCCGTGCCTTATTTGAAAAAAATGAAACAGGCGGAATAATCGGTAAAAAAACCATTTTAGAGCATGTTCACCCAAATTTGTCGGGTTACGCCATCATGAGCGAATCCTTTTATCAGCAGATTAACAAAAGGAAGTTAATACCGGCAAAAAAACAAGATGAAATGTCTTTTGCACAATTGCTGAAGAACATGCCTGTTACCAGGGTAGATTCGCTATATGGCGTATATCAGATCATGATGCTCCGCTCGGGCTGGCCTTTTAATGAACCCATCAATTCTACCTATAACCGTGGAAATTCGATTGATGAACAACTTGCAGGTGCATTGGCCGTAGATAGAATTACCTGGAGAACAGCCATGGACGAATTGTATAAAACCGCTATGGCTAATGGCGACAAACAAAAAGCCCTAAAGGTTACCGAAGCGGTACTGCTTGAAAACCCTTACCAAACCAGTTACTATACCTACGCAGGCCGCCTGTGTTTTGAATTGGCAGATCCTCAAACCGCTGAGTTTTACTTTAAAAAGGCTTATGAACTTATGCCCACCCCCGAGAATGCCAACAATCTTTTCCTCTTTTATTTTAAATCAGATCTTCCCGAAAAAGCACTTCGATATAGTGATGAACTAAAACATTCTGGTCAGCAAACCTATTTGGATACGCAAACTGAAGAAATATTAAAAAACATCATCAAACTTAAAAAAGAAGCACCATCTGACAACATCAACGAATTGATTGCCAGCTACTATCATCAACTCAGGGCGGATGAGGCAGCAACAAAATACAGAAAGAAAAATAGCCGGTAACATGAGCAGCAAAAAATTAGAAAACAGAAAGTTTGGCCTTGTTTTAGGCACTACAGTAATTTTACTTTCTATTATCTTTTGGAAAGGAACCTACTTACAGTACCTGTTGTTGTTACTATCAGTTGGGTTAATCATAACCGCAATCTTCGCTCCCTTTTACCTTGAATCCATAAGAAAAATATGGTTCAAAACTGGTCATTTTCTGGGAATGGTTAATGGCACAATTTTGTTGACCTTCGTGTTTATTTTCATCCTAAGCCCTATCGCCTTTTTTCTGCGCCTGTTTAAAAAGCAGGGTTTAAAAACAAAAAAGGATAAGCAGTTGGCTTCTTATTGGGAAGAGGTATCTGGCCGGTCAACGGGTTCATTTAATCAACAGTTCTAAATTTATACTTACAATGGATACACTGATCGAATTTTTCCATTTCCTAACCCAGCGCAAAAAGTATTGGTTATGGCCCTTATTTATTATCCTGCTTATGCTAGGTTTGGTATTGGTGGCCGCGCATGGTTCTGTCCTCGCCCCATTCATTTATAGTTTATTCTAATCAGGAGTACAGGATGAGCTATATTTTGGGGATTTCTGCTTACTATCATGACAGCGCAGCATGTTTGCTGAAAGATGCCGAAATTATTGCCGCGGCGCAGGAGGAACGTTTCTCCAGGATTAAAAATGATGAATCGTTCCCTACAGAGGCGATAAAATTCTGCCTTAAATTTGCCAACATTTCCCTGGCAGAGGTAGATCATGTTGTATTTTATGAAAAGCCTTTTCTAAAATTTGAACGTTTGCTCGAAACTTATGTCCATTTTGCTCCAAGGGGATTAAAATCTTTCCTAAAAGCGATGCCGATATGGTTAACAGATAAATTATTCATTAAAAAAAACATTGCCAAAGCGCTTAATACGATAGATCACACATGGGAAAAATCGCGGTCCATTCTTTTTACCGATCACCACCATGCCCATGCGGCCTCTGCTTTTTACCCCAGTCCATTTGAACAGGCTGTAGTATTAACGGTAGATGGTGTGGGCGAATGGGCCACAACAACAGTTTCAATAGGCAATTCCGCGAAACTGGAACTAAAAAAAGAGATCAATTTCCCTAACTCCATCGGCCTTTTATATTCTGCTTTCACCTATTATTTGGGTTTCAAAGTCAATTCTGATGAATATAAAGTAATGGGTTTAGCTTCGTATGGCAAGCCGATATACAAAGCACTCATTTATGATCATTTAATCCATGTTAAAGCAGATGGTTCCTTTCTCCTTAACATGGATTATTTTGATTACTGTACCGGGCTGAGCATGACCAATAAGAAATTCGACAAGCTTTTCGGCCATCCGGCGCGTGCGAAAGACGAAGAACTGTTGGTATTTCATAAAGACCTGGCCAGTTCCATACAAAAAGTAACGGAAGAAATCATGATTAAGCTAACTCAAAGTCTTTACAAAGAATTTGGTATAGAAAATCTTTGCCTGGCAGGGGGAGTTGCGTTAAACTGTATCATTAACTCATCCATCAGGCAGCATTCTGGGTTTAAACGTATTTGGGTTCAGCCCGCAGCAGGCGACGCCGGTGGCGCATTGGGTGCCGCTTTCAGTATATATTATGCTCATTTATCGGGTGTTAGAAATATCAATTTACAGGCAGACGGCATGAAACAATCGCTGCTTGGCCCATGCTATAGCCAACAAGAGGTAATTAAAACACTTCGTGCTTATGGCCTTAATTATGAAAAGGCTGAGGATGACCTTTATCATCGTAAAATAGCAGCATACTTAAATGAAGGTAAGGTAATCGCCTATTTCAAAGGCAGAACAGAGTTTGGACCGAGAGCATTAGGCTGCCGAAGTATTCTTGCGGACCCCAGAAAGAGTGAAATGAAAGCCATACTTAATGCCAAAATTAAGTTTAGAGAGTCTTTCCGTCCCTTCGCTCCCGCTATTCTGGAAGAGTTTGCGGATTTATATTTTGGTACGGGCGCAAAAAACCGTTACATGCTGTTTACAGAACGTTATTTAGGTGATCATAATAGACATCAGGCAAACCATGCAGTTCTAATTCCGGGAGCAGTACATGTTGATGGAACGGCCCGGGTTCAAATGGTGAACGAAGCATATCATCCTGATTTTCATCAGTTAATTACAGCATTTTACAAGCTTACGGGATGTCCGGCAGTAATTAACACCTCTTTAAATGTAATGAACGAACCCATGGCCTCTAGTCCGGAAGATGCCATATGTTGCTTTCTCAATACAGAAATAGATATTCTGGCCATTGAAGGTTTACTGATTGATAAAAAAAGGATCGGGCTTTAAGGAGTTGAGCGCACCTGGCTTGATTAAATTTTACGTTAAAAAAGAAAAGGATCTGAAACTCAAATATGAAAAACAGATGCCAACAGATCATATAATGACATCAGGTTAAAAATGAGTTATTTATAGGTAAAAACCTGTAATGATAGTTTTAGGGTTCTGGTTAATTTGCTGACTACATCAATTAACTCCTAAACCCATGAACCACTTATCAAAATTAATGCTGAACCGGCGAATAGGTGCAGTACTTTCCTTAATCTTATTGTTAAACTTTACCTCGTGTAAAAAAACTAAAGTCGCGCCTGATCCTCCGGCAAATGAAACCAGTACGCAGGCCGCTACCGCCCTGCAGATTTACAAACCAACATCCATGCAGAATATGGATTGGAACGCTACCGAAAGCGAATGGTGTTACGCCCGTTCAAAGCAATCCGATCATTTTATATTGTTCTGGGGAAAAGGATATGGTACTAACAATCCTTCCTCCACAAATGTAGATTCAAAATACCGTGTGGATATTGATGATTTACTGGCTAAGGCCGAATCTTTTTACAACCTAAATGTAAATACATTAAAATTTGCTACCGTTGGAAACGGAACTTCAAAACTGGACAAATACAAAATGATGATCTTTTTATATTATGAAGATGGTTGGCGTGCAACTGGTTCAGGATATGACGATACAATCGGCGCATTATGGGTAAGTCCACAGACCTGCAAGCCAGTCGGTTCAACAATCGCGCATGAGATTGGCCATAGTTTCCAATACCAGGTATCCTGTGATTTAGGTACCACTCATGGCTTCAGGTGGGGTTTCGGGGGAAATGGTGCAGGTGGAAATGCCTTTTGGGAACAAACGGCACAATGGCAGGCTTTTGTTTCTTACCCAAATGAACTTTTTAGCAGCTGGTTTGATCCTTACCTGGATAATTACCAGAAACACCTTATCCACGAAGATTACCGTTATGCCAATTATATGATCCACCAGTACTGGGCACAAAAAAGAGGTATAGCGGTTATTGGCAAAATATGGCAGGCGTCACAGACTTATGAAGATCCGATTCAGGTTTATCAGCGTTTATACGGACTTTCTGTAAGCCAGCTCAACGATGAATTATATGATGCTGCATCTAAATTTGTAACCTGGGATATTGATAACATCCGTACGCTGGGCGCAAGTAAAATTGGTGCACATCATTATAAAATGAACCTGATGAACGATGGTTCTTTCCAGCCTGACCCAAGCTTTTGCCCGCAAACAACCGGTTATAATGTTATGCCCTTAGAGGTGCCTGCAGCGGGTACAATTGTTACCGCGGCATTTCAAGGATTGCCAAACGCTTCGGGATATAATCAGGTAGATGCCAGCATTGCCGGCTGGAGGTATGGTTTCGTTGCTTTATCAACAAATGGAACGCGAAGCTATAGCCCCATGTTCACAAGCGCCTCCGGAAATGCAACATTTACTATTCCGGTAAATTGCAGCCGCCTTTGGTTTGTGGTAACCGGGGCGCCTAGCCAATACCATCCGCATGCCTGGGATGAAAACAATACTAATGATGAACAATGGCCCTATAAGGTAAAGTTCCAGAACACCAGTTTACCTGGCTACAATAATCAGGCACCTAAAGATGTGGCCTTTACTTACGATCTCGAAGTGAACCGAAGTACTACTTCTTACGATTATGCCACAGCTCAAATTGATATTGCTAAACTGGCTACTGCTTTTCAATTACCTAAACAAGATATTACCAGTAAAATAGGCACCGACATTAAATTTTATGCACTTGAACCTAATAATAACTTAAACGCTACCCTAACAGCCAATGGTTTCGGGCAGTGGTTCGATGCCAATGGTTATGTGGTTGGCTACAGTTCGGCTAATTCGCGGGTATTTTGCGAGTTTGATGCACAAAATTTTAAACTCAACGCTGGTCAGTATCCTAACCGTGTTAATACAGGCGATAAGTATACCATGAAACAGGCTTTGGTCTATACGTTAGCTTCAGGCAATAAAGTGACTGCTACCTTTACTGTTAACCTGACCATAAAATAGGGGCTCCAACTTAACCTGAGTTCGATTATCCATATTGCTACCAGGTAGAAGCAAGCCCCCAAAAAGTTAAACACTATTTTGGGGGCTTTTTGTATCATGTTTTAACATGCTTTGCTATACAATCAAAAGCATCCGTAACGCACGTTAATTAAGATTGGTGAGTCCTGTTATTTTGGAAAGGTGCTGTAGCTCATCATCGGTTGGGTTCTGCCGGGCTGTCCGCTATATCTTTTGCTGACCTTCTACGCCCCCCTGCCTTTACAGCAAAAGTATGCCGCTCCCATCCAGTTTAAATACGAAGGCCTGTGCAGGGAAACTTCATCTCTCTGCAATTTGCGATAAAACGAAAATAGAATCCACTATCCTGGCCACCTAAACCCGACTGGAGCATACGAGTAAGGATTTGAAGCGAAGGCGGGACTAAAAAGACCAGATGCTTCTGGAACTGCTTTCCAAAAAAGTAAATACCATTAACGGATCTTCGTTTCGACCAATACGCTTAAATCATTTGAACATCCGTTTGTAGGTGTTACTTAAAGTTATCGTAGCGATTACATTTATTCGAATATAGTTTCAAAAAGATTCTTTACGCCTTCAGGATTTCGCAAAGCCATGTGGGCTCCACTCACCAGCAACACGAAATTGCTATCTCCGTATTTGCTGACTATCTCTTCCCTACACCCTCACTCGTCATGATTACTCTTTTAAGCGTTCCATCTTTGTTGTAAAAAATTTCATCTATACAAACCGATCTGTTATTGCTTCCCCCTCCGGGTTGCATGGCTCCGTTGTGATAAAAGAAATACCATTTGTTTTTAAATTTCACAATAGCCTGGTGGTTGGTATCACTATTTCCAGCTACTTCATTTAAAATACCTTGATATTTCCATGGCCCCTCCAGGGATTTACTCGTTGCATAAGCAATTTTTTCAGGGAAACCGGTAGCATACGAGAGATAATAGATGCCCTTCTCCTCGTGTATCCACGGCGCCTCTGTAAAGTTGAAACCTTCAAAATTGATTCTTTTTACAGCGCCATCAATTTCGATCATATTTTCTTTTAATTTGGCGTAATAACACTCACTGTTTCCCCAGAATATCCACCCCTGCCCTTTTTTATCCACAAAAACAGTTGGATCAATACACGCCCAATAGTTTTTAGAATCATAACAGTCTTTATTCGTCAGCAGCGGCTTTCCGATTGCATCTTTATACGGTCCTTCAGGTCGATCTGAAACGGCAACACCTATGCCCAACGCATTTGTACTGATATACCAATAGTATTTTCCATTGCGCTTAATCACCTGCCCCGCATAAGCATCGCCATCCTTTGCCCATGAAAAATCAGAAAGCTTAAGCGGAACAGGGTATTGCGTCCAGTTTTTCATATCAGTTGTGGAGAAAACCGACCAATCTTCCATTTTAAAGGTTTTTTGCTTCCCGCCTGCATCATGCCCGGTAAACAGCCATAGTGTTCCCTGATCCACAATCGCTGCAGGATCTGCAGTGTATTGGTGCGTAATAATCGGGTTTCCCTCAGCTACGAATCGAAACCGGTCGCCGGGAAGTTTAGGAATAAGCAACTCACCGGGAACACCTTTCCAAATACTGTTTAGGTAGCGGGCTTCCTGACCGCTTATCCCGATCACACTTCCATGTCTTGGAAAAAAATTCTTGGTGAATGACAATGGCGCATCGCTAAAGTTAAATAGATCGGTACTCTTCTGATATTCATATCTTCCTTTGGTATATAAATCATACATCAATACATAATCCGGAGAATTGTTCAGTTTAAAGATACTTGATCCTTCTACCGGAGTGCCTGTTCCGGCGTAAGCATCCAGGTATTTAAAGTCTTCCACCCATGGTCCCTGCAATGATCGGGATGTGGCCTGCTGAATTCCATTTTTTACTTCCTTTCCATCTACCTTGGTATTTCCTTTATAAAAAAAGTGGTATACCCCATCTTTAAAGATAATATCGCCATCGATACCACCAAATTTCGGGCTAAACATTAAAGTTGGCTCCTTTTCAAAACCGGTAAAATCCTGATTGGCGTAGGCACAATAAAAATCAAGCTTATCATTGTCCTCAAACCTGATGGTAAAATACACCAGATATTTCTTAGCAATCGGATCATAAATCGTTTGTGGAGCCCATACCCACTTCACTTTGGCAAAAGTTGCAGGATACTCCTTTGCCAGATCGACAGCGCTGTGGCTCCAATGGCCCAAATCTGAAGATTTTAACATCACAATTCCTGTATTTTTAGCCCAACCGTTTTTATGGGTATTCATATCTGTTGCCGTAATATAAAATCCACTTGCATCTTCTTTCCTCAGGATGTGCGGATCCCTGATGCCGCCAGAATTGGAAATGGTATCCGATTTTATTACCGGATCATTCTGGTTTAGTGCAGACCAGTTTATTCCATCAGAACTGGTTGCAAACCGGAGCTGCTCCTGAACATTCCCGGGCCCCGATCCCTCAAAATAAGCAAAAAGATACCCTTCAGATTTATTCGGATACTTTACTTCCTGTGAAAAACATTTAAAAAAAACAATTGCCAATGCGACAATTATCACCATACATTTCGAATAAAACTTCATACGTTCAAATTATTTGGGATGCTAACAGACATTTAAAAGTTTAGCCTGTGATTAATAGTTTGATTAACCATTTTTGGCGAGAACCATTTAAAAATATTTAACTATATAACAGACCTTTACCGAAAATAAACGTGCAATAAACATTTATTTTCAAATGTAAAAAAACACGATGAGATATTTTATTATCGCCGGTTTTGCCACATCCATTTGTCAGGTAAACACCAATATGAAAATGATTTCAAAGCAAATAAATTTATGTTTTAATTTATATGCCGGTTAAATCTTGATGTGAATGTAGCCACTTTCTTCAATTGTTCATCAACACAGGTATAAATTGATTGATTTACCCCCCAAAATCGATTGATTTACAACCCCTCTTACAACCGACTGTATATTATATTTGAAACACAGAAGTAATTACTAATACTTACCTGTATTCACCTAACCAAATTTTATATGAATCTAAAATGTTTACTATTAACAGCAGTACGACAAAGGAAATCAGCATCATCTGCAAGGGGAATTCCAAATGAAACTTGCTATTTATTAAAGCCAGGCTGAACCTAATCGCTTCCTAAAAAATCAGAATTTATTGCTTAAGCCCAGAGATTTTCCAAATTCAAAATTTTACGCCTTTGGGAAAAATAAAACTTTGGTTGTCGCGTAAACTACCATATAAAAACCTAAACATGATGATGAAAAACAAAATGCTTTTTTTAAAGTACATGGGTGCGATTTTATTAGCTGCCATTTTTACCTCCAGCTGTAAAAAGGTTGCAGAAGTAAACCCCAACGAGACGGAAACATTTAACTCGGCAATAACCAAAAAGAAAGTCCAGGCCATTCAGGCTATTGAAATTCCACAGGCACTTGCAAACGGAACCTTTTATATCATGAGTAAAACCAGCAGTAAGGTTATCGATGTACCTGGAGGGCAAAATGGAAACAATACCAGTGTATGGCAGTGGGGCGGCACAGGTGGAACTAATCAACAATGGAAACTCACTTCCCTATCTGGTGGATACTACAGTATAATCGGTGTAGAGAGCAATCGGGCCCTAACCGCGGCTGATAATACCAATGGTGGCAATATTCAGATCAACGATTATACAGGCGCCAATAACCAGCAATGGCAGTTCGTATCATTGGGAAGTAACTACTATCGCATTGTAAACAGGGCAAGTGGAAAAGCGCTTGACCTTTGGGGCTCTTCATTGGAAGATGGAGGCGATATCAATCAATATGATTCACATGGTGGCGATAACCAGCAATGGGTTTTGGTGAAAACAAAATATAACGGCCAGGTTGGTTGGGCATGGACCTCAACTAACGGCGTTCCTGCTGATGTGATTACCAGAATCACAAATGCGATGAATGATGCATGTGCACGTTACAATGCCGGTGCCGATTGGGATGCGAGAACCCTCAGTGTTTCCTACAATACAGGTGTGCCAACCGCTGAGGCAAATGTAAATGGCAGCATCAGTTTCGGAGCAAATACAAGTTATCAGAATGTACGCACGGCTATGCACGAAATGGGACATTGCTATGGCGTAGGACAAACCGGGGGCTGGTATGATCTGACCAATGGAGGAACATACTCTGGGGCAAATGGTATTGCGACCATCAGGGCGCTTGAGACACCAACCAGTAATATCAGCGCCGGAGGCGGTCACTTTTGGCCTTATGGTTTAAATTATGATTCGGAATGGTCAGAAACCGGGGCATTCAGACATGTTAAAGTTGTGCGTGCCATGGATTTAGACGGCGTTTATTAGTTAGTTAGATAGATGATAGCTTGAAGGGAGCGTTAAATGAATAACTCAGGTTACACATTTATGCTCCCTGGCTATTTTATAAGTAGTCCTGTCTTTCCCGAAATCAACATTTTTTGGATGCAAAGGCTTTTCAGCCGCCAGCACTTCCTGATTCTCCGAAAACAATTTCCTGTTAAAAATAATAATCGGAAGATTGCTTTCCGAAACTGTAGGTATTCCGCCCCAGCAAAGACGATATTAAAATATAGTTGTGGAGAGCCTAACGATTAGCTGCCATAATATATTCTTATTTTCCTTTTGGCTGATGTTTTTAGATATACTGATATCAAATCATCAGTTCGTTTATCCCTTAAACAAATTTTATAGATATAAACGGTTTTCGATCCTCACATCGGGTATACAATATTGAGAACATCTTAAATTAACGCAGTTTAAACCTACGCTTTTTACCCAAATACCTTTAATCTATAATATATCTCCCTATAAAAGCAGCCTTGCCATGCGCTATTCAGCTTTTTAAGCTAACCTAAATTCACGCTTCGTCATCCTATTTGCTGATTTACCGATTTATAAATTATCTATCAGATGTTTACAAATTATTTTAATAAAAACACCTGCTACGAAATGCCTAAAATCGCTGGATGAAGTAAGCCCAGCACAAACAATTTTCCACTTTCCGTCAACCTGATCTGATAGCAATCGGATTTATTTCAGGGTATGCCGGATTAAATTAAGCCGCATAACCCGGCGTTGCTTAGTTCTCCCAACAGAATACATTTTGAATGATTTGAGGGGAAAATAAATTAAACGTTATCATAACATTTAATTTAAAATAACTAACTTAGGTGAAAACAATGGACAGCTAAGACTAATCATTGTTGCTAACCAAATTTACACGTCTAACCAGGATAGGATTAAAGATTCTACATGATCTTTGAGTTTTATTAACTGCAACTGTATTGATATGCATAAAATCTTGATGAATACCAAAAGTCAGATTTTTTTTAAAAAAAACTGTCCAATTATGCCAAAATACCTGCTGTTATTATGCTGTTTATTATTCTTCACCGGGCGTATCACAGCCGATCAGAATGACGAGCGCCTGTTTAGTATCAATGAAGGGCTCTCCAATAATTCGGTAAGGTGTATCTTTCAGGACCATTATGGTTATATGTGGTTTGGTACTTACGATGGACTGAACCGCTACGACGGGACCGTTGTTAAGGTGTTTCGTAACCGGCTTAAAGATGATTACTCACTTCCTCATAATTACATTTATTGCATTGCCGAAGATGCAGAAAATAACATATGGGTGGGTACGGGGCAAGGCGTGGCCATATATAATGAGCGAAGCGGGAAATTTGCGCCGGCATATTACTCGCCTAAGCGAGGGGATAAACCTATCAAATCAATGATGGCGGTAAATACCATCGTGCGCGACTCAAGGGGGAATTTATTTATAGGCACAAATGGGTCTGGAATGTACTATAAAGGTAAGCAAGAGAAATACCCCTATAAAATATTAAATAGCGACAAAAACCGGCCACTTTCCAATGCGAATATAACCAGTATTGTGGAGGGGAGTCAGAACAATATCTGGATTACTGTAAGTGGAGTAGGATTATATCGTTTTGATGTCCGGCAGAAAAAACTGGTTCTTGTTAGTACTGAAATGATGCTCACCAACTGTATACTGGCAAAGGAAAATTATCTATGGATTGGAACCAGGGAGGGCCTGTATCAATTTTCGGTTATATATGATAATAAAATACCAAGAGTCTCATCCAAAAAGAAACTGTCAAACGGAAACATATTGTCACTCCTGCTCAATCCAGGATATAAGCTCTGGATAGGGACCGAAGGAAGTGGTATGTCCATTTTGGATTTAAAAACATTACAAATTAGCCAGGCTAAGCTCACACCACATAAATCTGCTTATAACAGCGGTGAAACCATACCTGCCATGTATAATGATAAAGATAACCGTAAATGGATTTCCAAATTAAATGGAGGCGTTGTGATCATTGACAGTACAAAAAAGCATTTTCAAGTATTCTGTAGTAATCCACATACCCAAAACAGCCTGGTCCATAATTATGTATCCTGCCTGGCTGAAAAAGTTAATGGCGACATTTGGGTAGGAACTGATGGAGGGGGAATGAGCTTATACTCCCCCAAAGCGAATAGCTTTACCCAGTTCAGGCACGATCCGGCCAAATCAAATTCTTTAAGCAGCAACATCGTAACAAGCATATTAACAGATCGAAAAGGCAGCACATGGATAAGCACTTTTGGTGGTGGTATTAATAGGTTTAACGAACAGGCGCAAACTTTTAACAGATATCGTTGCATTAATAATAAGGGTAAGGAGAGCAATTATATCTGGCTTATTTACCAGGATCACCAAGATATGATTTGGGCAACCACAGTTGTTGATGGCGGCATATACAGATTAAACGCTCAAAATGATCAGTTTGAACTGTTTGATTCCAGTCTTTGTGATCTCAACGACTTTAAAGAGGATTCTTTCCACCAGCTCTGGGCCGGTACTTCAAATGATTTGGTAAAGATAGATACCCAGAAAAAACATCATGTCTATTATACAATAGGTAAACCCGTTAGGGACATATTCGAAGATCGGAACCGTAACTTTTGGCTAGGCACGGAGGGCGGTGGCCTGATCCTGTTCGACAGGATAAAGGGAAAAATAAAGGCCCAGTTTTCTGATGCGGAAGGTCTGTGCAACAATTCGGTGCTTAACATCCTTCAGGATGATCAAGGGTATTTATGGCTTAGTACTTTCAATGGTTTATCCCGGTTCGATCCGGTGCGTAAAACCTTTAACAATTATTATAGTGAAAACGGATTATCCAGCAATCAATTTTCGTACAGTGCGGCTTTACGCCTGAGATCTGGCGAAATGGCCTTTGGCAGCATCAAAGGTTTTACGCTTTTTAATCCGAAAAACTTTCAGTCGAGCCCTGCAAACCTCCCCGCCCCCTATCTATCATCGGTGTATGTGAACAATCGATTTATTAGCGCAACTGATGAATTAGTAAACCAAACTAATCAGGAACGGATTTCCGAATTAACCGTACCGTATAATGAAGCGGTTTTATCACTCAGTTTTTCTGCTATAGATTTTGCAGATAAGGGCAAAATTAAATTTGCGTACCATTTAGAAGGCGGTAATAATGAATGGATTGAAACTACGGCATCAGCTCCTGTTACCTTTCTTCGGTTAACAGATGGCAAGTATATACTACACGTTAAACGCAATAATTACATTGGCGGATGGGGGCCGGAACACCGCTTGCTGATTATAAACGTGCTCCCACCCTGGTACCGCAGCTGGCTCGCTTACTTTTGCTATGCGCTTATCGGTTCTGCAGTTATATATGCCTATAATGCCTACAGAGTGCGACAGGCAAACTTAAATTACGAAATTAAAACTGCCCAGACAAATGCACAAAAAGAGAAAGAGCTGAGCGAAAAAAAATTCGCTTTCTTCACCAATGTTTCGCATGAGTTTCGCACACCACTAACGCTGATCATCAATCCTTTAAAAGATTACATACAACATCATCCGGCCTCTGGCAGTAAAGGAGGTCTTGATCTGGTTTACCAAAATGCAAAACGATTGCTGAAACTGGTAGACCAGTTGCTGCTGTTTCGAAAAGTTGGCGGGGAGAGTGAAGATTTAAAGATCTCAAAACTTCCATTTTCCGAAATCTGCAAAGAAGTCCATATCAGTTTCTCTGGCCAGGCCGCATTAAAAAATTTAAACTACCAGTTTACATGCCCCGATAACCCGATTGAGCTATATGCCGACAGGGAAAAGATCCAGGCAATCCTTTATAACCTGATTTCCAACGCGATCAAATTCACCGAACCTTATGGCGAAATTAACATGCAGCTATGGGAAACAGCAAACACAGTAGAATTGAGTATAAAAGATAATGGGATCGGTATTGATAGCCATGTTAAAGAAAAGTTGTTCGATCGGTTTTATCAGGTCAGGGAAAATAGTTCTGCATCGGGCTTCGGTATCGGTCTGTATTTGGTAAAGCAATTTATGGATCAGCATGGTGCACATATTTCTTATGAAAGCGGCATTGGATGTGGAACCACCTTCTTCCTGTCGTTCAAAAAAGGTAAATGCCATTTTGGCGATCTCACCATATATGAAGATGTTACAGCAGAAACTTTCCAGGTTGAAGATCAGGCCAAACCAACTCCACCCACATTAAAAACAGATCCAAATCTGCTGCTAAGCACACAAGACCTTATCCTGATCGTAGAAGATAATGAAAGTATCCGCGAATACATTCAGGGCATATTCAAGAATGACCACCTGGTTATTACCGCCTCCAGTGGAAAAGAGGGACTTGAACAGGCCATTCAACATTTGCCCGACGTCATTATCAGTGATATCCTGATGGAAGATGGTACCGGATTAGAGCTATGTAGCGCCATTAAGAGCAACCCTACACTTGGGCACATACCGGTAATTTTATTAACGGCACTATCTGATGCCGAAAACCGGCTTAAAGGTACTCAATGTGGCGCGGACGATTATATTACTAAACCTTTCGAAAAAGAGTTGTTAAAGGCAAGGGTTAAAGCTTTGCTTGAAAACCGGACTAAACTACAGCAATATTTTTATAACGAGATTACACTCAAAAAGCAGAATTTCAAGATCTCACCAGAGTACCGCGAGTTTTTATCAACCTGCATCAATATTATTGAGCGTAACATTGCTGATGAAACTTTTAATATCAAAAAGTTTTCACAAGAAATTGGCATGAGCCATTCCGGCCTGTATCGGAAGGTTAAATCTGTTTCCGGCCAATCAATAGCCGGTTTTATTCGATTCATCCGCCTTCGGAAATCTGCTGAACTCATGGTGGAATCCAATTATACCATTAAAGAAATCGCCTGGGAAGTGGGGATTAACGACATCAAATATTTCCGTAAACAATTTAGTGCCTTATTCGGGATGAATCCATCCGACTATATAAAAACCTATCGGAATACACCTCACAAATAAATTATTTTAAGCTTTTAGGGAAAACAATCTCCAAACGTTCGCTAAAGCGCACGCTTTATAATTGCTATGTTCCTCGCGATGTTGATTTCGCGCAAGCCCTTTAAAGTGCTTCGTTTTAACAACCGTTTTTAAAAACGTATAAGATTAAATACGTTTTTATGATGTATTTACGCTAACAATTATCGTTGTTTTAGGGGCTTAAAAAGTCATAAATCATTAAAATCTTTACCGGAAACCTGGTTTATGATAAAAGTGATGTTTAAAGCCGCTTTAGATAGATTTAAACGCGAAAATTGGCGATTTACCCCCTCTTATTTGACCGATTTATTCCCTCGGCTAACACCATCTCATACTACATTAGGGTCCATAAAATGATTACTAACCAAACCTAACTGAATCCTTTTATTAGCAGATACAGGCAAGAGGAAATTTACTAATCTTTTAATTAATATATGATAACCAAATGCTCTCAATTATGAAAAAACGAATATGTATTTTTAGAATAGTTCTGTGCTTATTTGCCGCACTTTTATCTGCTCAATTAACTTTACTTCATTCAAATGAAATATCATTAATTATTATACTTCTTACCCAGGGACCAAAGAATCTCCAGAAAATTAGAAATATTAAAAGGACTATTGATTTATTAAAGAAAAAATCAATTGTCTGTACTTTGAGAGTACTCTTTATATACCGGAAGTCATTTAATAAAATTAGTTCAATTTCTGAAAGCAGTTCTTATATGCTAGATGGTAGTATATACACTACTTTACAAATGACAACAACCATGCTTAACCTCGAGTCGATTTTCGTGAATGCAAATATAAATCAATTAAAGTTTGGTAATTTAAAACTAATCTCGTGCGAACACTTTATCAAACTTGTGTAGCACTGTAAGTAGTCCTATATCTTAATTCTTCATTTCAATCGTCTTATCATTATTTACAATAACGCTTGATATTTTGATAGATTCCTTAAAACAATAGCATCAAACGCAGTGTGAGGTGATTAGTCCGACTCTACTTAGTAGGGATATGGCTGAATAATTATTACTGTTCCGAAAATATAACGTTAGCTAGAATCATTTAGTAGATAAAAAAGTAGAATACATGTATTCTCTTCAGCTGGTTACCAACATTAATTTAATTCAAAACTATAGCTTAAAAATTCTCGATTATGGAAAGAAAAGTCGTTTTTACTAAAAGAGAATTGCAAATATTGGAACTTACAGCCAAAGGTTTCAAGTCAAATGAAATTGCAGACAGATTATTTATCAGTACATATACCATAAACGCGCATAAACAAAATATCCAACAAAAATATGGTTTTCATACAATAATAGCTGCTATATCATACTGTTTATATCACAATTTGATTGACATCACAATTTTGATAAATGATAAATAGTTAATTTAACTATAGGACGCATACTGCTCCTTCCTTACTTTTAAAATATCAATCAACACGAATAATTATTTAATTAACACCTTATTTTATGAAAAAATTAAATTTAGAAGAGAAAAATGTTTCTGAAATTTTGGATGAATCCGCTTTAGCAGATAATTTTGGATCTGGATCTGGGTCTGGTTCAGGATCGAAAGGGTCAGGTTCGGGATCCGGATCACATTCCGCACCAAAACCTTCAGGTACACTACAGAGTAATGGTCAAGAAGAAGTAGGAACCTCGTTTTTTGCTCCTTACGGCACCAGTATGGTTAGATTTTCATGCATAGCAAACGCAGCTCCAACTCCGGTATTTACCTGTCAAACAAAAGCTCTTGGTGGATGGAACAGTAAAACAGGTCTTGGACATTTAGGCGGTGTGACTGTTATAGATGTGCCAATTGACGCCTCTAATTATAATGTAAGCATAAAATTCCAAACGACTGATTCAAACGGCGGCAAATGTAGCTGGCAAGCTATTTAACTTCGTTTTTAGCTCGTATTGATATTATTCAAAAGATTTTGTTTTTCCTGCTCTTTTCAATAATTATGTCCCATAAAGTTAACGTTGATAATTCGCTGACGACTAAAATTATCAGTGATACGACCTACCTTGATAAAAAACGAAACGCATATAACTTCTTGGGACAGATTCCAGATAGTTTGCGTACCGATGAGCAGGAAAAACTTATTAATCTACTAATATGTTTTCTTTAATTTCTATTGTCGTTGAGGATAACAACATGGCACTTAAAATTTCTAAACAGGAATTTCTTGCAAAAGGTATTCCCGAAAGATATTATATAATTCTTCAAAAAAATATCCTTGATAATAACATTTTTTTTAAATCCAATGGGATTAAAAATGTGGATAGCCTTTGTCCAAAGCGCAACGAAAATTACTTTTACAACTCAAACAGTTATTTATATTAATAGAATATCCTTCGATAACTATGGTACCCGATAATAAGTCTGACGGTAAATTAGATTCAAAATAAGATAGTTTTTATAATTGATTGTTCAATGTGATACTACTAATCTTTAGTAAATGAATTCGCATAAAGATCTCTTAGTAAGATCAGCATATTATGATTTTTTTTATGGTCAAACCACCAATTACTTTTATCTTATTTCGAATACACTATTAATCTAACAATTATAGACGATAGACCAATATTTAGCCAAAGATGTACCAAGTCATAAAAAATTACCAGACTCTAAAATACTATCTAAATTAAAGTAATACCTGTATTATAAATGACACCCACCATCCCTTTTTATATAGCATGGAAGCAGCCCTGCTTATATAAATATTATTTTATTTAATACCTATTTAATGTTTAAAATCAATCTGTAAAACATGCGAAATCAAATTCCATCCTTCGCAATTAATCTTGAAAAGAGAATTGACAGGAGAAACCATATCTCAAACGAATTTATTGGAAAACCTGAATTTAATTTGCATATAGTAAAAGCAATAGAACATCAAAATGGCGACGATGGTCTCTGGTTGACTATATCGCATATTGTTCAAAACCTAATTAATCATGACGATGATTTTTGTTTAATTTTAGAAGATGATCATCAATTCACAAATTACTATGACTATGATTTTTTAATATCACAGATACAAATAGCGAAATCATTGGGCGCAGAAGTCCTTTTGGGAGGGGTATCTTGGTTTAATAGAGCAATACCTTCAACAAAAAATCTATTTGAGATAGATTCTTTTAATGCTACACAGTTTGTAATAATTTTGAAATCATTTTATAAGAAATTCATTGATAAGATAGATCAATTTCGGTACTCCGCTGATATAAATATTTCAAAGATAGCTTCGAAAAAATTTTTAATATACCCATTTATATCTATTCAAAAGGAATTTGGATATTCTGATGCAACGTCTTTCAATTCAGAACCAGGATATGTTACGAAAATTTTTGAAAATTCAAGAAAAAGGTTAAGAAATCTAAACATTGTATGTAATTACTACGATAAATTAATTTATGATTCCAAACTCCTATCAAATGCAAAAAACTCCGTTGAAGATAGTCAATTGGATATTACTATTCCAGTCTATGTTTTGAAAAATAGTTCACCAAATGAAGGGCTAGATCTTTTTCAAAAGGAGTTCGAGTCGAGAAACGAGTTTAATGTTAAAATATTCAATAGTGAGTCAAGCAATTCTGAAGAACAAAACACTGAGTGGCTTGAATTAATTGAAAGTGTAAAAGAAGCTCAAGCAGCTAATGATCACTTCATTGTGGTTGCAAGAACTTGTCATCGCTTTTCCACCGATTTTAATTTTAATGAGTTTATAAAACAAATAAAAGATGCCCATGACTTGGGCGCAAAAATTCTATACGGGAATGGATTGTCTATTACGGATGCAACTTATTTGACAAGGGATCTATTTTGGGTGAGTGATGTCGTGTCTTCATCTTTTACAGTAATTTATAAAAGCATCTTTGAGAAAATACTTACTTATAAGGTTAATCCATTTAGACAAGAAACTGTTGACGGCATACTTGCTTCATTAACGAGTAATAAGGTTATTCCTCTAAAATTCTGCGGATATGAAAAAAATATTGTTTTTTTATCAAAACTTGAGGAAAATAGTATTGCCTTAAATAAAATTAAATCTGCTAATCTTACTACTTATCAGAATCATCAATTTTTATATGATAAGATGAAAGGAAATGATGAAGTTAGTTTTTTTGGTAACATTGACGCTCCTTATTATCATGACCGTGGGGAAGATTACTTCCTGCAAGATATTAGTGAGGAGAAAATAATTATTATAGTACCTTTTTTCAATACCGGGAATTATTTAATAGAATGCTATAATTCACTTTTTAATCAAAAATATAAAAACTTTGAGGTTATTTTAATTGATGATTGTTCGAATGATTTCGCAATCGATAAGATTCCTGAATCTTCACAACTTAAAAAAGTTAGAATTGATAAAAGGTCATTTGCATTATGCAATATATATACAATACTTTCCAATATCCAATGCTCTGACGAAGCAATTATAATGATATTAGATGGAGATGATTATCTTGCCCATAATAATGTGTTAAGGAATCTAAACTACAACTATCAAAGGTATAAGTGCCTAATAAGCTATGGACAGTATTTTACTACAGAAAAGCAATATGGCCATTGTTTGCCATACAATGAGGATGAATTTAAGCGATTAAGAAAGATAGATTGGCGTGCATCTCATCTCAAATCATTTAAATATAAACTATTTAAAGAGTTTAATCTTCAAGACCCTGATGCTTTAGCATTTAAAGACGACAACGGCTTATTTTTCGAAATGACTTATGATATCGCTTTGATGATTCCATTACTTGAAATTGCAGGTTTCTCCAAATGCTATTACAATAGAGACATCAACTATATCTATCGGATACATGATCAAAATGATGCTATGAAGAATAGGGATTTGCAGATTCAAATAGAAAATGAAATAAAAAATAAAGCTTCTTTCGTTACGATGTTTAACAACTAAATGTGCAACAAGTAATTTATAATTTTGTCAATGGTAATTGTCATCTTGAAAGGTGGTTTAGGAAACCAGATGTTCCAATACGCATTTGGGCAATATATATCATACTTATTAAAAGTTCCATTATTTTTGGACAAAAGCATTTATCTAAATGGCAGCACAAATAGGTCGTTTGATCTGGATATATACAGGACACCTTCGAATGTCAAGATTGGCGCTATTAATGATCTAAATGAACACTATTATAGAAATTACAAAACCATAAAAGAACAACAGTTTAATTTTGATCCTTTTGTAATTACTGAAATACAGCAGTTTGTAAAAAAATTAGAGAACAAAAAGTTTTTGGTTTTAATTGAGGGTTATTTTCAATCTGAAAAGTATTTTTATTCAATCAGGGAAACAATTAAAAAAAATTTCAAATTCTCGATTGTTTTAAGCTCTCAATTGATAAGCCTCTTAACTAAAATAACCTCTACAGAGTCTGTAATGATAAATGTCAGAAGAGGAGATTATCTGGAAAAACTCGATTATCATGGAGTAATAGATGAAATGTACATAAAAAAATCAATGGCTTACCTCAATAATAAATTGAAAGACCCCACCTATTTTATCTTCTCTGACGATTTGCAGTGGTGTAGAACTCATATTCAAAAGGCCAGTAACGTCATTTATGTTGATGAATCTTATTATGGCTATAAATACAGTTCCTATCTTAAACTAATGTCTAATTGTAAGCATTTTATAATTTCCAATAGTACATTTTGTTGGTGGGCAGCATGGTTAGCAGACAATCCATTTAAAAGGATAATCGCTCCTAAAAAATGGTTTTCTACTGATGAACTGAATGCTGAAGATTTAATACCAGATACCTGGATAAAAATCTAATTTAAATGTCCTAAAATAAAATGAAAATCGCTTATCTATTTTTAGTGCATGATTATCCGGATCAGGTAAAAAAGCTTGTCAGAGCTCTTTATAGTGATGATGATGTCTTTATCTTGCATATTGACAGCCAATCTGATATAGAAAAATTCGAATGTTTGTTTCAGGAGTATAATAATGTTATCTTTCTGGAAGAAAGAGTTAAAAGTTATTGGGGCAGCTTCGGATTAGTACAGGCTACCTTAAATGGCCTAAAATGTATTCAAGCGATACCTGATATTGGAAGGATAGTCGTTCTTAGTGGTCAAGATTATCCGATTAAGTCGCTTTCTTATATCAAAGATTATCTGAGTAAGCATAGACATGATATTTTTATTGAATGCCGCAAAGTGCCTTGGGAAGTTTGGGATGGCGGAGGATTGGAGCGATTCCCACAATATAGCAATATTAGCACGATCATGGATATATATGCTGGTTCCCAGTGGTTTTCTATTCCCTTTAAAATAATCTCACTAATTTTTGAATTTCTCGAAACCAACCCATTATTTATCCGATACTATGAGAAGGTTCATGTTCCGGATGAAAGTTTTTTCCAGACTTTATTAATGAATTGTGACGAAAGCCAAATAAATAATCATATTGCAGGGTCAAATCTTCATTTAATAAGCTGGGGGAAGCAGGGTAATCATCCAAACACTTTGACTAACGATGATTTGCTTACGATTATTAACAGTGAAAAATTATTTGCAAGAAAATTTGAGCAAATATCTTCATCTTCAATATTAACTTATATAGATAAACATATACTTACTTACTAAAAAACACACCCCTGAAAGGGTTATTAGGGAAATTTATTCTTTCTTTTTAATAATGAAGATGACAAGAGAATATTTAACTCTTATCTAAAACCGAAGACTGATTAAATGCTTTATGAGGTAACAATGGTGGTTTTAATATGGTATTAAGTTACAGCCTAATAGTTCAACCTTTTTATTTACTAATGGACGATTAAAGCTGTGCTATTACACATAATGCTTACCTTCCTATGCTATTCGAGCGCATGTAATCGCCAGAGATTTAGATAAACAGGAAAGCACATTTGTTTAGATACTATGAATTAAACTAATTGTCAAACCCAGGTTAAAGGTCCATGGGCAATTTTTTATAAAACCTGAAAAACCTCTACCGCAACTTTAACATCGTTATTGGGATTTAAAATATTGCTGGCATCCGGCTTAAAGGGAAGCACCGAATGTTCAGCCCGTCAGTTAGGTTTGATTAATGTTTATCAAAAGAATTTTTGCGCTCTTCCATTTTAATGCCATGATTTTGGGACCAAAGCTTTGATTGGTGCTTTTATCAATCACTCATTTTCATTCTCAAAAAGAAAATTCGCCACAGGGTTAAACAACTACCTCTGCTACCAAGACGTATACATTCTTCAGTGATGACTTGCAAATTTTGTAAGCCATTCTTTAACCTCATTTTTAACTAAAAATCCTGATAAAAAGAGTTATGGTTTTACCTCAAATCGACACACAATATGTCAACAAAAAAGCGTCATTCCGGATGGAATGACGCTGATCAACTAACTAATCATTAACATAATTCAGGAAATTAATTTTTTAACAGCCTCACTTTACTAATCCTAATGCTGCTTTCACTTCTAACCAACATTGTTGAAACAAATCCCAAAGTAACTTCCTGAGATTGAGCCAGGGTAAAGGGAATTTCGTAATCTTTACCATTCTGAGAATTATTCAAAAACCTGAAACTTCCCAATGCCTGTGAGAGATCTGCCACATCCGGAAGCGTTTTCCCGGAGTTGACTACTGCATAAGTTGCTTCCAGCGTATTACTTCCAATTTCAGAAACGCTGACTACAAATCGGTATTTCCCCGACGGAAGGGTCACAGTTTGATAAATTTTACCGTTTGTTATCGATGGTGAACCCCAATATTCAAACGAAAGCCATCCCCCGCCATTATAGGAATCCCAGCCACCCAAGGTACCATTTGACATATTTCTTGCTGCTGCGTTCGTAGTCCAGTCGGCGAGTAATCCCCATCGTCCATCCCTGGCACTTTGAACAAATGGTGCACCCTGGTTTTTCAAGAAAAACTGATTAATTTTTGCTGAAGCAGAGGCGCTGTAAAACGTATCTATTGCCAGAGAGTCCGGCAAAAAAAGCGTTTTATATTGTATGCTCGTTTCCGGGTTATGGTCAGCCAGAACAACCTGTGTAGTATTGTTATCTACCCGACGGCTTTTGGTTGCACCGCTCAGGGTTGTATACGTAAGAGCCACAGCTACGGTACCGGTTGCCGAGGGCCTCCAGTTTAAGGTAGTAGAGCCATTTGACGGCTGGTAAACAACACTTTCCAACACACGGTTTAACAGCGATTTTTCGTAAACATCTCCATAAGTTGCACCTTGTTTTAAGGTTGCTACAGATTTATTCCCGTTTTTATCAAACGTATAAACCTCGAATGTATAATTCCCCTCCTGCAATGGTGATATTAAAGCACTTATGGTATCCACACCTTTACCTCTGGAAATATTAACATCCTGTTTATTTTCCCTGTTATTCCAGTAAATTGTTGCTTTAACAACATTAGGATCAGATATGATTAAAAATTTAACCAGTGCCCGATTTCGTCCGGAATATACCCTTAACGAATCTGGTTTACCCGGATAAACGATTAGCTTTCCATCAGTAAATTTTTTATAGTCATCTATTTTACCGCAAGATGCTATCAATAAAGACACCGCAATAAAATAAAAATAAAATATAGGTTTCATAATATAATATCTTTAAGTGTTAATTATCATTCCCGAACAAAGTCATTTCTGAAATATGCGTTGCTAAGCCACCCGACCAGGTTTCTAATACCCTAACACGGATATACCTCACTGGAGGTGCATTTAGTGAAACCGTGGTTTCCTCACCGCGGGCTGCAGCTGAAACATCTTCCTGCGTATTTTGGCCAGAAGGCATGCCTGATGGTTTTACCGAAACGCAGGACGCAAGTCTTATCCAGTTGGTATAACTGCCATCACTAGCCGGATTAGTTGAGCCCCAGATTTCATATCGCTTTGGATTTCCATGCGCATAAATCCAATTGTCTTGCCTTTGCCATATGGTAAAACGGCTAATTTTTGCAGTTACCCCCATATCAAAAGTAATCTGGCATGGCATGCCTGTATCATCTGTATGCCACATATCCCCGCCAGATATTATACCATTCCACAAAAGCGGAATAGGAAGGCCAAACCCTACTTTTGCATCTGTTGGCAAAGTTAATACCCGGAACTTGCTTTTATCCAACTGCTTTTCGAAGATCGGTGTTATCGTCGCTTTAGCTGTATCGGTTCGGTTATCCCATTTGTCTCTGATGTAAACGCCAAAAATTGTTTCTTTGGCAGGAAATCCCCTTGAAGAAAACAACCCGTTTTTTTGCTTGGTATAAATGGTTTCCTTTGTGGCAAAATTGCCCAGCGAATCTTTATATAATACGATTACTGCAACATTTGCTTCAGTTGGATTGGAAAAAGTAATATTTACACCACCAAAGTCGGACGCAAGCACCAAACTTCTGCGGACGGCAAAAATAGGCGGTTCAAGTGCCTTTACCCGTATTGTTACCGGTGCCGACTTATTTTCCGATTTATCAACCGCATATAAATTAAGGTTGTAAAAGGCTGTATCTGCAAAGCCATCAACAGTTAGTGTATTGGTATATGCAGATGCTTTAACACTAATTGTTTTACCGTATTTATTGGTATATTCTGCCATGACATACATAAGGTCTGGATCGGAAGGCAGGTTATATTTAATCGTCACAGCGCCAGGAGTGCTGGTTGAAACCGGGTTTGAAATTTGTTGAGGCGCCACACTATCTTTTTCCAGGGGCGACAAGACCTCTTCTTTGCACGCCATTACTACGCTGCATAAGAATGCAAGTAATAAGTACCATTTATTATTTTTCATAATCTGTAATTTTAATTTTAAATAGTTACCAGCCTGGATTCTGTACCAGGTTAGGATTTACAATAGTCGTGTTCTCCTCTAAAGGCCATAAATAATCTCTCGGTGCAACAAATTTTTGATTAAATAGCAACTTAGGCCTGTAATATCCAGTTGCATCAGTTTGTTCAATATCCCATCCGAAAACAGGTATATTCAGCGTTGCCGATGCTTCTTTCCAGCGTCTTAAATCCCAGAACCTACTGCCTTCGAATGCCAGTTCAATTCCGCGTTCCTGGTGTATAATCTGTCTCAACCCTGCCTGGTCTCTGTATTTACCAGGATTAATGGAATAGGTATCCCATGAGGACTGTACGGTTTGCAAGCCTGCCCTGTCTCTGATAAGGTTCAGGTATTGATAAACAGTTTCGGATGGCCCCTCTGCTTCATTTAATGCCTCTGCATACAGGAGATATAAATCTGACAGGCGCATTAATGGCCATGGATAATTTTCAGTTGTGAAACCTTGACCATCCTGAATTACAAATTTCCAGCTGGCCAGCTTTTTAGCAAAATACCCGGTGATAGAATATCCAAAAGCTAATTTTCTTGATTGTGCTTGCCCAGATTTTGCCTGTATTAACCAGGGATTAGCTGGCGTAGTATTTTCCATATACCATACCGAACCATCAAATCCTAAATCTGCATAAAAGCGAGGTTCTCTGTCAAAATGTAGTGAAGCTGTGGTGTAACCGTTCTGCAGGTAACCTTGATCTGCTGCAGTACCTGCTTTTAAATCATACCGGCTGGAGAAATCCCAGGTTTTATCTTCGTTTATAGGAACCCCGTTTTTAGTATAGAATAATTCCGCCAAACGCATGGTTGGTGCTAACTGACCTAGTGGACTTTCATTTATCGACCGGGACGGGTCGACTCTTGGCATGGCCTGACGTTGTAATGCCGAACCATCGTTGTTGGTGTAACCCCAAATTAATTCCTGATTCCAAGGCTGGCACACGCTGTTTCTAATGCTCATTTCGGTTTTCAACCTATCAGGCATGGAAATAATAGAAGTAAATTTAAACAATTGAATTCCTGCTGAAGTACAAACATCAATCGCTTGTTTACAGGCATCAGCAGCTCTTTTCCATTTCTGCACATTGTACGTAGTGTTTACCAAAGCTGTTCCATCGGCATTTTTTAGATTAGCATAATCGGAGTTTCCGTTAAATTGAGGACTCGCGGCTAATACTAATAATTTGGCTTTTATTGATAAGGCAATTGGTCTGGTAATATGACCAAGCTCTGAAGAACGATTCTGTATCGTTAAAGGTAGGTTTGCCGCCGCTGTATCTAATAAATTAGCGATGTAATCAACCACTTTATCTACCGGATCGCGCTTTACCCTCACTTCTTCCGTTGTCGCCGTAATCGGAAGATTTTTATCAATAATTGGAATAGGGCCGTACATTCTGAGTAGATAGAAATGGTAATAAGCTTTCAGAAATTGTATCTCACCAGTCCAGATCATCTTTTTTGACGGGTCCAGATCGGGTACTTTTTGTACATTATCCAGAAAGATATTACAATCTCTAAGTGCCCGGAAGATCGGATTCCCCCCCTCTTTACCATCCCAGAAATTAATATATGGGGTAGTAACAGACTGGTTTCCCCGGGCAATGAGCTGCGGATTTACCGGCAACTGACTTAATGAGGTGATTGGCCAGTATGTCCAAAACTCATCACTTCCGAGCATAGCCGGATTTTGATAAATATTATTATCTGCAGGCAAATATGAATAACAGGTAAAAAGATATTTTTCTGCTTCATTTCTGTTTGCAAATGCATTATCGAGCGTCGCAATGTTATCGGGTACTACGTCTAAAAAATCCCTTTTACACGAAATCATCACTGTTAACAGTGCCAATGCTAAAAATATTGTTGTCTTTTTCATAATTAAAATCCTAGTTGTATACCTACATTGTAAACGCGTTGCACCGGATAACCGAGTCCATTTCCACCCATTTCAATATCCCACAATTTGAAGCCGCTAACACTCATCAAGTTGGTGCCATTTATGTAAAAGCGGACATTGCTTAATTTAATCCGGTTGAGGATTTTTTTTGGAAGAGAGTAGCCCAGCTCTGCTGATTTAAGCCTTAAGAACGAGCCGTTCTGCATAAACCAGGTACTTGTTTGAAGATTATTCGTATTGATACTGTTGCTCAGGCGTGGCCACAACGCATATAGGTTCTGGTTATCTTCAGACCAATGGTTATCTGCATAAGCTTTTATTAATGCATTTTGTCCTACCGTATTATCCGGGGATATGAAAGGAGCAGTTTTTTGCGTATCTATCCAGAATGATGACCTTGCTGATCCCTGGAAAAAGACTGAAAAATCAACACCTTTATAGCCTGAAGAGAAACCGAAACCATAAATAATCTCTGGTACAGTTGGTAAACCAATAGGCACTTTATCTAAATTTGTGATTTGCCCGTCGCCATTTACATCCCTGTATTTAATATCGCCTGCAGCGTACTCACCGAAGGTTTGACGCGGGGAATTAGAAACGTCATACTGATCAATAAATAAACGCTCTGCGATTAACCCATAATTTTGATTTAAAGATTGCCCTACACGGGAAAGGTAACGTTCTTTATACTCCGGCTCCTCATACTGTAAAAATTCACTGTGTGCATAAGTGAAGTTACCTTGCAAGCGTAACCATAACGATGAATTGAAGTTTTTACTGTAGTCTGCAGAAACGTCTATTCCGTTGGCCTTAGCCTTGCCTGTATTTGCTTTTACAGTTGCGGCCAAGCCCATTGTGGTAGGGATAAAAGCACGCTCCATTAGGATATTATCTCTGGTTTCAGAAAATATATCAGCCTGTAAGTTAAAATCATTAAATAAGGTTAATTCTGTGCCAAAATTAAATTTCTTTGCACGTTCCCAGGTAATGAAAGGGTTATCATAGCGGTTAATGGTATAGCCATTCTTTCTAATTGCAAATTGTTCTCCAAATACTGATCCTTTGGCAGGGTCATTTGGGTTAACTTCAGAAAGGTAGAAGAAACGATCTTCCGGTGCACCAATAGCGTCGTTACCCACAATACCATAAGTGGCTTTTAATCTCAGTTTGCTGACTACATTACTGATGGGTTTCCAAAATTTTTCGTTGGAAATTGTCCATCCCACGCCTAAAGCCGGGAAGAAACCATAACGCTCTGTTTTGAAAAAACGTTCTGATCCATTGTATCCAAATGTGGCTTCAAACAAGTAACGATTATCATAACCATAAGTAAAACGACCGGAAAGGCCCTGGTTTCGGTATGGTAACGATTTCTGTAAGGTACCGCTATTTGCAGATAAATTTTGCCTCCTGATGAATACCAACAAACCCGTAACATCGTGGAGTTTTGCAATCTGCTTGTTGTAATTTACAGCAGCCTCCATGTAGGTGGTGGTATTGATATCCTTTGCTCCTTCAACATAATTCAGGTATTCTGTAGCCGCCCCCTCATTAAGCAAAACTAAGTTGTAGGTATCGGTTAGATTGTTGTATCCGGTTGCCGAGTAGTAGAACGGATTGTAATTCCGGGTTACATCAAAATAAGAATAACGGGAGGTGTTGAACAAGCCTCTTGCAGAAAGTCCGTTCAGGATTGACGATAGATCTTGTTTTACTTCAAACTGTGCGCTCATGTTAGATCTCGCATAGTCACGGTACCCTTTAACCAGATCAGCGTATGGATTAATCAGAAGCCCGTTATTGGAGTTTCCGAATAAAATATGCTTCGTGTTTGGCATCAACTCAGCTGGATAATAAGCCGGAAACATTACTGGGTTCGTTTTCATTATTTTATCATACATTCCACTTCCACCATCAATAGGCCCGGTATAATCATCAAAACTGCCAGCCAAACGCACAATTACTTCTGTACTTTTGGTCATATTGATGTTGATGTTTGAACGAAGCTGATATGATTTCAAATTGATGTTGTTGTTGAAATTATTCCGTTTATCAACTTTAAGCAATCCGTTATCGATGTTATACGTACCGGCAATGTAATAACGGGCAATTTTTCCACCCCCGTTAGCGTTAAAATTCATCCGTTGGTTATTCGTTCTGTTTTTGATGAGCATCTCACGCCAGTCGATAGCAGGATAAATGTATGGGTTGGCACCAAGTTGGGTCTGGTCTATTTTATTCTGTAAATAAGGTTGAATGCCTAATGGATTCCGGGTTGTTACCGCTTCATTAGCCAGCTTCATGTAAGTTATCGGATCTGCAAATTCAAGATCACGTGTATTTTGCGAAGTCGAATTTTCCAATCGGATCTGAACTTTGGCCCTACCTTCATCACCTGATTTAGTTACAATTAAGATCACCCCATTTGCACCTCTGGCCCCGTAAAGTGACGTAGCAGTGGCATCTTTCATTATCGAAAAGCTGGCGATATCATCTGGCTGTAGCCTGGCCAAATCTGTAGCACTTACCTCAATTCCATCGATTAAAATCAGCGGATCTTTCTTATACCCAAAAGTGGTTACCCCGCGGATGAAAAACGACGCATTATCTTGCCCTGGTTCTCCACTGCGCTGATAGGCAATTACACCTGCCAGTTTACCAGCTAATGCTGTGGTTAAGTTACTGGAAGGGACCTTCAATTCTTTAGGATTAATAGTCGTGATTGCACTTAGGATACTCGATTTCTTCTGCGTACCGAACGCCACTACGGCCACCTCATCAAGGTTATTGAGCGATTCCAGCACGACATCAATTTTACTTTCACCTTTAATTTCGACTTCTTTGGTTTTGTAACCCACCATGCTGAAAACCAGGGTTCCATTGGCCGGGACTTTTAAGCTGAATTTGCCTTCGGTATTTGCCTGGACAGCTAGCTTTGAAAACTTAAGCGAAACACTTGCACCCGGAAGAGGGCCATCAGAATCCTTTACTGTTCCACTGACAACGATTTCATCCTGAAAGGAAAGTGTTGAAGTAGGTTTGTTGCCAGTTGAGATCGTGAATGATTTTGTGGAAAAACTAATTCCCATTAGTAAAATCATCATTCCGCTCAAATAAAAGTGACTCCTGTGAGTAGAATCAAAAAGCAAAATGGCCTGCCGCAATTTCGCAGCATACATTCTTAGTGTAAAAACATTCATTGAGTTGATATTTGGTTATTTATTGGATTATTGGGCTTTACGAGTATATTTCACTATTCTACCGATATGGGAACAGAGAAAATTAACTGTGTAAATGATGTGAACGGCTTGCCGCAACTTTGCAGCAGGCTTCCTTAATGTAAAATATTCATTCTGGTATAGCGTTAATTGTTATTTGGTTACCGGACATTAGCACTTAAATATTTGAACGTCACATTGCTCCAGGATAATAATGGTATTTAAGAAAAATAAGACAGACATTTTACTTCGCATTTTAATGAATGCCAATTAGCCAGGAACAGAACAGACGTTATAAGAATTTTGGCAAATCAATCCAATTCACCTGAAATAAACAGGTGTGATAAATGGAATAAAAATGATTTACAGCTTTGTTAGTTGGTTGAAACTATGGCAGTTTTTCTCATAATATTTTTTTTAGTTTGTGAGTGGTTTGTTTATTAAAAAGCATAGCATGATATTTTATTAATGCAAGCATTATAAATACCAAAATAGACTTTCCGTTCATGTTCTCGATACCCTCTTCAGGGATTTTTATTTGGTTAGAATTGCTATAACAGTTAACTATAGCATCTTATCAAAGATACATTATTCCCCTGGGGTTAAATTTATCATAAACAGACTTTTTTTTGTAATTTTCCGACATCTTAACTTTTTTTCCGTCAACTACCATGCGTTCATCTATTTTTTTTAAAATACACGTACATTTAATAAAGATCTATATATCAGAACAATTAAACATATTCTTTTCAGCACACCAACACTTAGTGTAAAAAAAACACTATGGATTAAGGCCATAAAAAATAGAATTAAGTTCTCAAATCCGTTAATATGCCCCCTATTTTTTATGGTTCACAAAGTATGGCGCATACTGTTCTTTTGAGCATATACCATTTGCACACAGCTGAAAAATAAAACTTTGATTAAAGTAAGACAAAGAATACCTTTAAACTGAAACTTGATAATTATTTAATTGAAATAGCCTTCTATAAACGCCCAATTGCTGACCGACTCTTCATACTGAACTTATTTTACAGGTAGAATAATATCTTCAATAGCCTTGCGATCAACCCGAAACTATGACAATAAAAAAGCGCCATTCCTTGCGGAATGACGCTGATTCAACTAACTATTTTAAGTCTATTTTTAATAAGTGGCCTGGTTATAGGCCTTTATAAACAAGCAACAAAACCTATGTTTAATATCCAGGATTTTGAGCGAGGTTTTTATTCAAATCTCTCTCAGATTGCGGAATTGGCCAAAGCTCGTTTTTGCCCACAACAAAATTGCGTTTTTTATAAATGTAATAGCCATTTGCATTAACAGGGTAATCCTTATAATTGGCCGGATCGTTTGTTAGTTTCATCCCTGTAAACTGCTGGTTGTTTTCCGAACCGATAATCCCCCATCTCAAACAATCAAAATACCTGATTCCTTCGAAAGCAAATTCTACCCTGCGTTCTCTCCTGATAATTGTTCTCAATGCTGTAGGGTCAGTAGTGGTTACAGGGGGCATCGCTACTGCAGCCCTTCCCCTAACTTTGTTAATAGTTGCATCAAGCAGGGCTTGATCTATTGCATTTCCGGCTTCTAATTTAGCTTCCAAATAACCCAGTAACACCTCAGCATACCTAATTAATGGAAAGTTGTTTCCATCATTGTTAGTATTTGCCACAGTAGGATCATCTTCCAGAAATTTGTAAATCGCATAGCCGCTCCAAACGCCAGGATATTGGTTTAAACGATCAGGAAGGGTTGTTCCCGGCTTCGCAGAATATACCTGACCACGAAAACTAGTACGGTCTGAGATCATGATGTTGAAATCCAACCTTGGATCGCGGTTGTTATACGGGTTATTTTTATCAAATAATGGCGATTCGGCTATCGTTTTTCCATCTTTACACTCATAAGCTTCAACAAGCTCATTAAATGGCGAATACTGGTGCCAGCCACCCCAGGTTTCAGGAGTAAGGTATTGCAATAACGCATGATTATAAGTATCCCTGATGTACTGCATAGACATAATAATCTCACGGCTATTCTCGCCTGCATTCAGAAAAAGTTCACGGTAGCGGGCATCGATAGCATAATAATTAAAATCGATGATCGTTTTGTAAGTAGTGGCAGCATCAGCCCACTTTTTCTGGGCCAATTGTAAACGGCCTAATATAGCCAATGCCGAGGCAGAAGTCATGTGCCCTAATCGGTCAGCACTTACTGATACCGGCAGTACTGCAGCGGCGGCCTTTAATTCATTCTCACAAAAACTCCAAACATCTGTACGAGGGGTCCTTGTAACTGAATTGGCTTCATCAACGGTTAATATTTTTTGTATCAGCGGCACATCACCAAAATACAAACCAAGGTTAAAATAATTGTAAGCCCTTATTGTTCTTACTTCTCCGATCATTACTGCCTTCTGAGTAGCATCCATCGTTACATTATTGATATTGCTTAAAAAGTTATTACAACGAGCAATTTGTGCATAAGCCTGTGAGTAATAAGCCCCTACAAAACCATAGGTCGAATTTAGTGTTCCATTCGTGAAATTATCTGGAATAGACTCTTTTTCCGAACCATTTCCAGCCATAAGATCTAAGTTCACCATGGAGGTAGCAGCCCAAAAATTATACCCCGTGTATCCGGCCCCACTATCATACACACCATTTAATGCAAGTGTGGCATCATTAGCCGTTTTCCAGAAAGTTGCATCTGATATTGATGAAAGTGGCTGCGTATTGAGCAAATCTTTTTTACATCCTGCAATCACAGCCAGCAAGGAACATCCCGCCAAAACTGTTAATTTATATATATAATTTTTCATTTTGTTTATTTAATAATCCTGATAACAGCATATTACAATTTCACATTTATACCAAAAGTATAAATGGCAGTGAGTGGATAGAAGTTCGGATTATCTCCTGAACCCTGACCGTTTTCCGGATCCCAGCCCTCATAAAAATTATTTAATGTGAAAAGGTTCTGGCCTCCGGCAAATACCCTAACTTTATTCAACTTGATTTTATTAGTCAGGCTGGTAGGTATAGTATAACCAATCTGTGCATTCTTTAGCCTTAAGAAAGTTCCGGAACGATTCCAATAAGAATTGGTCTGTACATTGGCACTTCCCTGGCTTAAGTTGGAAATACGCGGATATGCCGCATTTCTATCAGGGTTCTGTGGTGTCCATGCATTTTCATATTGCCACTGCTGAATGTTGCCACCATTGTACAAGGCATAGGCCTGGTATGAACCCATTTGTACAGTATAACCACCAAGACCAGAAAATAATACTGATAAATCAAATCCTTTGTAAGCAGCAGTTAAATTTAAACCGTAAGATGTTTTTGGATTGGTATTACCCAAAATTGTCCTGTCGTAGGTTGCATCAACCTTACCATCAGGAACACCATTTGGCCCACTGATATCCTTAAACCTGATGTTTCCCGGTGCACCGCCATTTGGCTGTGCAGGATAGCTCGCTACATCTGCAGCATCAACAAAAAGTCCATCTGCTACAAATCCATAAATCGGGCTTAATGGCTGCCCTACAAAGAAGTTCGGGATTACGTTTTGTATATCACCCGCTATTTTAATTACTTTTTGATTGTTGTAAGAAAAATTTGGTGATACACCCAGGTTTACCTGACCAATTTTTGCATTGTAAGTTAAACTTAGCTCAATACCCCTATTTTGAATAGAGCCCGCATTTTGTATTGGTGCGCTCAAACCAAGTGTAGAGGATACAGGAACCTGATATAAAATATCTTTAGCTGTCCTGTCATAAATATCTACGGTACCGCTCAGGCGATTTTTAAATAAGGTAAAGTCAAGGCCAAAATTGGTTGTAGTGGTTGTTTCCCACTGAATATCGGTATTAACAGCTGAAGTTACCGCTGCACCAGGAGCAATGACACCTCCAAAGTTATATCTTACATTGGTACTGATATTGTATTGGTATGGATAATTAGCAATATTAGCATTCCCCAATGAGCCATAAGATGCCCTGATTTTTAACTCATTTACCCACGTCAAGTTATCTTTTATGAAAGATTCTTCAGAAAGTCTCCAACCTGCAGAAACTGCCGGAAAAACACCATATCTGTTATTAGGCGCAAATCTTGATGAACCATCGTAGCGGACATTGGCTTCAAACAGGTATTTTCCGCCAAAATCGTAATTAAAGCGTGCAAAGTAAGAACGAAATGCATACTCGTTTGCTGATCCGGAGTTCTGCATATTGGTTGTGGCGCCGGCATCCAATTGATAAAGCAAGTTATTTGGAAATTTATCCCGGTAGGCACTGCTATAATTATCCCGGTGTGCCTCTTGTTGGTAACCACCCAAAAGGGAGAAATTATGTTTACCAAAGCTTTTAACATATTTCAAAAGCATGTTTAAAGTTACCTCGTTACCGTCCGTATTACCTACATTAAGGCTATTTGGACCCACGTAGGTGTTCTTATCTATATTAATATCGGCAACATAAGTTGTATTCACATTGGTGTAGTAATGATAACCCGCTGTTCCGCTTAAGTTCAGTCCCGGAATAATATCCCATGAAAGTGTGGTATTACCATAAAAATTCTTTGCACGAAAATTATTAAAACCTTCGCTGGCCAGCCATGCTTCAGGCGAATAGAAATCCTGACGACCATAGGTACCATCTGATCTTAAACCGGCAATGGTATTTGGCTCACGGACCGAATATCCGATAATCCCCCCTATCCCAGAAGCATTGGATTGAGGCTGAGTCTGAAACTGAGAAAAACCAAGTATACTGGTTTTAAGATTCAGATTATCTTTTATACGGGTGTCTATATTAGCCTGGATATCGTATCTTTTGTTACTGGTTTCAGCGGTTAATCCATTATGATCGCGATAGCTGCCAGAAAGGTAAAATACATTATTACCTTCGCCGCCAGACACACTTACATTATGGTATTGCTGAAATCCAGAACCTGTATTAAGCAAATTCTTTAAGTGGGGTACATTTGGATAGTTATCGGGGTCTGTACCACTCTTATATTTAGCAACCACATCGGCAGTTGCACCGGTAAGTTCGGCATAAGTCCATGAATCAACGAATTGAGGTAAACTTGTTATTTTTTCCCAGCCGAAATAGTTGTTATAACCAATCACCGTTTTTCCTTTTGTTCCGCGTTTGGTCGTAATCAATATTACACCGTTCGCAGCCCTGTTGCCATAAATTGCGGCTGAGGCAGCATCTTTTAACACGGTCATACTGGCAATATTGTCGGGCGCTACGTCGTCCAATGATCCGGCGATACCGTCAATCAATATTAATGGGCTACTGCCTGAATTAAATGTACCTACTCCTCTGATGATTACCCTTGCGCCATCGCTGCCCGGACGGCCACCACCCTGATTTACCTGTACGCCCGGTGCAAGGCCCGATAGCGCTTGAGAGGCTTGAGTGATAGGTCTATTGTCGAGGTCTTTTGAAGAAACGGTACTTACCGAACCCGTTAGGTTAACTTTCTTCTGTGTACCGTAACCTACAATTACGACCTCATCAAGTTTTTTATTATCATCCAACAATTGAACATTAATCTGCGTTTGTTGACCAATAACAACCTCTTTTGTTGCAAAACCAATAAAACTAAAAATAAGTGTCCCTTTATCATCTGGGATGTTGAGTGAATAATTACCCTGTGCATCCGTTTGGGTTGCTTTACCAGATTCTTTGTGCTTCACTACAACACCTGGAATAGCTTTCCCAGCCTGGTCGGTTACTTTACCTTTAATATTTACGTCGAATTTCTTGCTTTCTAAAGCACTCAGTTCACTACTGGCCACTACCTTTATAAAAGGAGCGGTAGAGAGCATTGAACCAAAGGTTAACAATGTTAATAATCTGCGCCATTTTTTTGGCGACTTTGGTATGATTTCCATATTTGGTTAGTTTATTATTATTTAAAATTGTATTGCATAGCCTGGTTTCAACCATAACAGCTTAAAGAGCGAAAACCGATTATTGGCCTATTTTTGAACAGGCATCATTTTAGCGCTTATTTATCACCATAGGCAGAATGTTGGTTTATACATTTACGTTCGGATTTCTCGGATATTGAATCAAATTAAAGTTTAGCAAGAGGGAAACAAGATCATCATAATAAGTTTTTGTGAAAGCGCATTTTAAGCGCGAAATATTTGGCTTAGTGTTCTTTAATAAATCATTAAAAAACATGATCAAATATAGAATCAACAATTCAGCTTATTTTGACATATTCAGACTACTTTTTATATTTTTCCGACTTTTTCCGAGAGACAATATAAATCACTGAAAAAATTTAGATTGCGAGGTTTAATTTACCAGAACATTCTAAATTGCAAGAAATATCTCTTTACATATTACAGTTCACTTGTTTATACATCAAAATTTATAAATTTCGACACATATTTAGCTTCAATGCGATTGCAAATAAGTAAAAATTGCAAAGGTGGAAAATAAAATCGTTTGTCAATAATCCGATTTTAGTTAAATTCAGGTAGAATATTTTACAGAACCTTTTTTCTTCATTTTAAAAAAAAGATATGGCAAAAAACGTTTTAGTCGCAATGCTATTGGTGACCATATTCGGTTGTAAAAAACCTGGTGATGATGACATTACTGCTTACCGTTGGAAGCGAGATTTGTACCGGGCGCGGGTTCATAGCGGGGGGCCTGCGGTATTTTATTCAAAAGATCCGAATGTTTCCGGAAATCAAGACGCCATCTTTTTAAGTTCAAGCTTCGTAATCTTAACGGAACACCGCAAAAATATACAACAGGATAGTATCTATAATGCCAGTGGAAGAACACAGATTTACAAGTACGGGAAAGTTGATGACTAATTTTCCGTAATATTTATAGGCTTAGCAAAAAAGCTTTACCCTGAATAAAATTATCATCCTGAAGGATGATAATTTTATAAAATCATTAAAAATGACAGATTTTTTGCCAAATGGTGGGCTGCAAAAAGTCATCCTTGCGAGAAGGATTTCAACAGATAGCTTGTCCCGACCTTTCGCGCAAGCAATATTTAAAGCGAGATCATTAGCTTGCAAGCTTGCTTCGTTGTTCCTCATCGCAATGACGACTTTTATACTGAGTCTGTCAATGGCAACATGTCAAAAGGCCTCTTTCAATATTTTAAATGTTATCTGGTTTCAATCGGCAGTACTGCAGCCTTTAAACCTTTAGCAGAAACACTTAGATTTAATTTGCCCGCCTTTTCTGTTGATTGAACGGTAATAACCAGTTTGCCTTTAAAGGCTTTCATTTTTGGCAGGTGAAATAATTCCAGACTGGTCGGATCGCCATTGGCTACCACTTTATATGTTCCGTTTCCGGTAACTTTAAAATTAAGGCTATTTTCAGCATCAGGACATAAAGTACCATTCGCATCGACCACACTTGCCGTAATGTAAGCCAGATCTTTCCCATCTGCCATCAAGGTCTTACGATCTGATTCTAATACAATATGGTGCGGTTTGCCTGCCGTTTTAACGGTTTGTTCGGCAACGGGCTTGCCGTTCCCATCATAGGCAACTACCTTTATTTCTCCGGGTTCGTACTTCACATTGTTCCACATTAGCCGGTACCTGCTGGTACTGGTCGCTTTATTTTTACTCTGCCTACCCTGGCTCTTATTGTTGATAAACAATTCTGCCGATGGATAATTGGTATACACAAATACCGGTGTTACCTTTCCCTCACGGCCAGGAAAAGTCCAGTGTGGAACAATATGCAGGGTTGGTTTTTCAGGATTCCATTTGCTTCGGTAAAGGTAAAAACGATCTTTAGGGATACCTGCCAGATCAATAATCCCAAAATAAGAGCTGTGCGACGGCCATTTTTCATCATAAGGCGTAGGTTCGCCCAAATAATCAAAACCTGTCCAAACAAATTCGCCGATTACATATTTCAGTGAATCCTGCATCATAAATTCATCATCCGGAATCTGCGACCAGTTACAATATTCCAGATCGTATGATGAGCTTTGATTGTCATCGTACATTTTCATTTTCTGTGGCACAACCGGAAATTTATATACCCCTCTTGAGCTCACGGTAGAGGCCGTTTCAGACCCCAAAACCATTTCCTGCGGCAAGCGTTTGTAAGCCTCCCCATACCAAAATGGCTTATAGTTAAAGCCCGGGATATCTAATACTGAAGCAAAGTTATTGTCTAATGCATCTTTAAGCCTGTCCATACCCGCAGTTACCGGTCGGGTTGGATCTTCACGGTGGCATATATCCTGTAAAAACTTTAAAATCTTGCCCCCTTCTTTAGTCGATTGATCGGGTACTTCGTTTCCGATACTCCACATCACCACAGAAGGATTGTTTCTGTTGGCATGGATCATATTTACGATATCTTTTTCGGCCCACTCATCAAAAAGATGGCTGTATCCATTTGACACCTTAGGTGCTTTCCATTCATCAAAAGATTCGACCATGAGCATAAATCCCATTTCATCACATAACTTTACCAATTCTGGCGCCGGCATGTTATGTGAGGTCCTGATCGCATCGCATCCCATGTCTTTCAATAATACGAGCTGCCTGCGCAAGGCAGAAACATTAATAGCAGCACCAAGTGGTCCTAAATCGTGGTGGTTGCAAACGCCTTTAAATTTGCGGTAAACACCGTTTAGCGAGAACCCTTTTTCCGCCTCGTATTTAATGGAACGGATGCCAAAAGTAGTGGTGTATTCGTCTTTTAAGCTGTTTCCGGCATATAATTTTGTTACGGCTGCATATAGATTTGGTGTTTCCGGCGACCATAATTCAGGGTTTCTAACCACTAAATCTTGCTCAAACTCATTCAAATCTTCTGTTGTTAAATTCTTCGTCGCTGTTGCTACTGTTTCACCTTTTGCATTAACGATGGTGGTTTGCAGGCTCAAACCATTATAGTTTCCACTTAATGAATTAACCTGAGTCCGTATTTTTACCCTGGCAAAATCTTTGTTGATTACCGGCGTGGTAATATAAGTGCCCCAAACCGGAATACTTACCTCGTCTGTAATGATAACATGCACATTGCGATATAGACCTGCACCCGGATACCAGCGGGAGGCTTCCGGCAAATTCTCCAGACCGATGGCGAGTACGTTTTTGCCAACCCTCATCTTGTCGGTTATATCAATTGAAAAAGAATTATAGCCATATGCCCAGTGCCCAACAGCCTCCCCGTTTAAAAATACTTTTGGATAGCTCATGGCGCCATCAATTAAGATTACTGCTTTTTTGCCTTTTGTAAAAGCGGTAGCAACAAACGTATTGCGGTACCAGGCTTTGCCAACAAAAGGCAAGCCCCCCGTTCTTCCTGTTTTTAATGATGCCGTTTGCTCGCCATTTTGTACAATCTGTACATTCTGACTGTCATTATTCCCATCAAAAGGACCTTTTATGGCCCAATCATGTGGAATACGTACCGTTTCCCATTTGCTGTCATCAAAAGCGGGATTTACAGATTCAGGAAAATCACCCTTGCTAAATTTCCAGTTTTTTTCCAGCAGGTATTCTGTCCTGCCCTGTCCTTGCACTGTTCCACAAAATACTGCAGCTAATAATAAAATGGATAAACCCCGGTATAACGATATTTTAATTGCATTCATCCTCAAATCTAAATGTTAAAACAGTGCTCAACAACTTAGGAGAAAGAACAGGTTAAAATCAGTCAATAAATGGTTTAATTTTAACTGGTTTGACTAAATAAGGAATTTTGCGACATTATGCGTTTTCCGTAATTTGTTTAAGCGTAATTAAATAAAAATAAATCTACAGTTTACTTCCACTCCATTCATGTTTAAGAATGGCAAACTGCATCGTATTCTCATATTTTGGAGTTCCGTCATCGTTATTCACAAATGATATATATTCCAGGAAAAGTCCCTCTTTACGCATACCCAGCCGCTCGCAGAGCCGCTTAGAGCGAATATTATAATCTTCCACATAGCAGTAAATCCTTCGGGCGTTTTTCTTGCTGAACAAATAATCCAGCAACCCGGCTGCAGCTTCACTGGCATAACCTTTACCTTCAAAATTCCCATTGAAATTCCACCCTACACTATAAGTATCTTCTTCCTGCATGGTAAAGAGATTACCAATGATCAAATCATTTTCCCGCAGGCACACCGCAAGCTGTGAATCGTCATGACTTTTTTCCTTCACGGTTTTAATAGCTTCGTCAAACGTCGTTATTTTTTCATCTGCGAAACAATTTACCCTTGGCTCGGAAAAATAAGCCAATAGGCCTGCCGCATCGCTTTCCTCAAAGCTGCGCACAATTAATCGTTCTGTGCTGTAAAATTCCATTGTAAAGTCATCTAACGTTTAATAAGAAGCTATAGTATGAGGTAAATTGCTTTCTTAATCCTATCAAAAAACCTGTATGCTTAAGCCAAAGAAACTTGATTAAAACCATCGCTGAGCAGTAGCAGTATATTAAAATGGTTTAGAACCAATTCTCTTTAAAAATTGCTTGGTAACTTGCAATGACGATTTTAAAATTCAGATCTCTTTTTATAAAACGCTCTTAATTAAAAAGTTCTGCCAATTTAGCTTCCAATTCTTTGCCATGGAGATCGCCAGCTACAATATTACCCTTGTTGTCTACCAGAAAATTTCTGGGAATCGCTGTGATATGGTATTTTTTTGCAATCTCAGATTCAAAGCCTTTTAGATCACTGACGTTCGTCCAGGTATAGTGATCGGTTTCAATTGCTTTTTTCCATGCTGTGGGATTGGTATCTAATGATACCGCGATTACGTCAAATCCCCGCGATTGATAATTGTTATAGAGCGGAATAAGCGCCAAGCCCTGTGCTCTGCACGGCACACACCAACTCGCCCAAAAATCAATAAATGTGTACTTACTTTTAGCGGTGATTTCCTTTGACGAAATTTTCTTACCCATCGTGTCGCTCATCACAAAATCATCATATATCCATTTTGAATTTGAATCATTTAACCTGGCGCTGGTTCTGTTATGCTCGGCTGCGCTACTGTTAGTACCATTAATACTTAAGGTATAGTTTTTTTTAGAAGGTGGTAAACACATCTGATCGTTACAGGCCATATATTTAATGGCGAATTTTAACTCTGTCTGATTATCAGACTTCAATTTCAAGACCTGAGAAAAGATCGCACCTTTTTTATAATAAGGCAACTCTTCTCCATCTTTAGCCCCTATTCCTTTCTCTTCCACTTCTCCTATAAACCTGATGTTTTGATTATCCTCAAACAAAAACTCAGTAGGCATGCCCATCCCACCCGAAGTTTGCGGATAGATATGATAGGGAGCCTTTATGGTAGCGACGAAATTTACCCTATAAGTTAAAGAACCAGTTTTCTCTACGCGAAATTCCCAGGAGACAGGATGATTGTCCTGTCCATACCCTAAGAATGCAATTGCGTTAAAAAAAATCAATAAAATGAATTGTTTCATATTGTTGTGCATTACAAAATAACTTATACTTTCTTTCTTGCCATTTCAACCATTTGCGCTACTTCTTCAGCTGCGGCTTCATCTTTCCCTTCAAAACCTTCCACCTTGAAACGGATTTTTCCCTCACCATCAATGATAAATTTGGCAGGTATTCCGTCAATTTTGAAAGCATCTGCGGCAGCACTTTGCTTTGTTTTTGAATTTCTCGGATCCAGATACAGATCAAATGTATAATTGCGTTTGGCCAGAAACTCCTTACCATCACTTAATAAATCTGGCACATTATTCCAGGTATAAATAAAGAGAAACTGTACATCCGGATCGTTCTCGTACCGGTTAACAGCCAGCTGCATTGCAGGAAATGAAGCTACACAAGGGCCACACCAGGTTGCCCAGAAATCCAACACTATGGTTTTACCTTTAAAGTCTGCCAAAGAAACTACTTTCCCATTTACATCTGTTACCGTAAAATTGGGCGCGGCTTCATTAACCATCATCGGTGAAATATCTGTCCTGATTTTTTTGATAAAAGTATCTTTCAAACCCTGGATATAAGCATCTGCATCCTTATCTGGATTCAGCTTGGTATAACCTTTTTTTACCTCGTTAATATACCGCGGCTCAAGCTTTCCACTTTCTACTGCTTTCGCCAATACGGGTAGCGCCTTTACGTAGTCGCCGTTTAAACTCGACAGAAAAGCATAATTTTCGATGAGTTCTTCATCCCTGCCTTTAATATGATGATAAGCCTCGGATGTGTAACGAAAGGCTTCCTCATTTTTACCTTCTTTAAACAGTAGCTTGCCATAGAGGTTGATAAAATCATAATAAGCAGATTGCCGATTTACTTTACTTGGTCCATTGAAAGACATATCTTTTAACTTCTTGGCATTATCTAATTCACGAGCAGCAAACTCCATGGCCTTCTTGTTATTGATTGCAGCCATTTCCTGAGTGGCAGAAACTAAGGCTTGTAACCTAAAGCCAGGATTATCAATGGAGTTGATATATTGAAGCGTTTTTGAAGGATTCATTTCATTGGCATACATATTGGCCACAAAGCTTTTTTCCAGATCTAAATTGACATTCGGATAGGCCCTGACCATGCGCTGTAGATGTGCTTCCATATCTTCTACCGCTTTCAGTTTTAGAAAGGACGTGAGTCTCATCATTTGGGCATTTGGACTATCCGGGTATTTTTTTAACAAAATCTTGGTTACCACATCTTTTTTGATTTCATTTTTATCGTAGTACTGAATCAACGTCCATAAGTCCTGATCTGAACCATTTTCCAGAGCTTTGATCTTTTGCTGAAGCAATGATTTGTTTTTTGTCTGTCTTAAGGCCGCTAATTTGCTATCAGTATCATCCTTTTTCTTTCTTTGCGCCAGTGTAACCAGACAACTGAACATTAACATTAAAAAAACTATTCTTTTCATCTCTTATCTATTGATTTTTTTATAAATTCAAAAATTGTGACCGCAGGCAACAACAAGGTTGAAGTGCGACTTCTCCTGGCTATATTTACACCATAGAAAGTTCCTTCGCTATCAAATACGGGACTTCCACATTCTGCCGCTTTAATGGCAGCATCATGGACCAGCACATTCTTAAAACCATCAGAACGGCCACTCCTGCCACCTGAATACTCAAAAGATGCATGATGCGGTGTTGGCTGACCTTGCAAATAAAAACTTAATTGCATGTCCTTCCCTTCTCTCAAAATGTCAATGGAGATGGAATCACCCGCCAGGTATTTTGCAAATTCTTGATTGTAATCTGCTGCTGTACTCACCGCGGTACTATTAATTTTAACGACCTGATCCTTGAGTTTCAGCGATGAAGCTGCTGGACCGCTTTTGTCGATGCCAGTGATGGTAATCTTTCCATTCTGATACACCGCACTTGCACCGAGATATCCGTAACTATCACTTAAAAGCACATCAAAATAGGTAGCGCTGAGCACACCTACTTTAGTGGCATCATTGCCTAATGAAGACACCAGTATCTTACCTAAGTCGCTTTGATTTAATACCCGATCCTGGGGATGAGTTGATAAATTGATTCCCATTCTCATCTTTCCATCGGTACGCAATAACACCAGGTCATGCTCCCTGTCTCTTTTTAGCAATTTAGCAGTAAACATATGCGCCCCGCTTTTAATCATCGGACTGTTACCAACCATTGAACTTTTGCTCACGATATACTTATCTCCCTTAAAATTGATCAGCGTACCCGAAATCGATACTCGTTTTGCCCCAAAAAGACTAGTTAACATTACTGCGCTTTTTCGATTTTGGAGAGGAATATTTACAACTTGTTCTAAGGCAGGAACGGTTTGCAGCTGCACCGACGATACCCTGGCTGGCAACACATCGGCAGCTGGAAATGAAGTGTAATCTTTAGCAACGTTTAGCGCGGTCCAGTATTTTAGAAAATGTTCCGCTGGCACATCAAAATTTTGCTCTTCCTTTTCCTTTATCCAACTGTGTATCCCTACTACCCTTCCAAGCGCATCAAATAAAGGACCGCCAGAGTCGCCAGGTTCCATTTTTGCAGAAGATTCGATGAAACCGTCACTTAAATCGACATCAGAGATTCTCCCAAAACGGACATTTGGCTTTTGCTTAAAAAAGGCACCAGGATAAGAAATGCTTACTACCGGCTGGTTAATTTTTAATTCTGTACTGGGTGCCATCTTCGCGAAAGCCCATTTAGCAGGTTTCAGAATCTTAATCATTGCCATATCATAATCTTTTCCCTTGTCTTGTAATCCAATCCGGCCTAAGCCCATTGCGATATGTTTACTCCCATCCGGGAATGACACTCGTAGATTTGACGGGGCATTGCAGCGTGTGATACGGTAAGAATGTGTCCTTCAGCAGAAACCACTACCCCCGTAAAGCCATTGGCCTCATCAACACCTTTCTGTACCTGGTTGTTCAAGGTATCCCACTCGATAATGTAAACGCTACTGGCCATCGCCTTATCCACCACACCTGCTATAAGCTTTTCGATGCTCTGGGTAGTTGAATGAGATTGCCCTTTGCAGGCGGCAAACAAACAACAACACACACAAAACAAACTAAGCTGTAATCCTTTCGCGATCATAAGCTTATGATTTTGATTTTGTAAGTTCTATCATCGCTTTCAGCTTATAAAATTCTTTATCATCTGAGCCTGCATAACCAATACCAGTTTGCGTGACATTTCCCTTTGCATCAATGATAAACTTTTGGGGAGTACCCAGTGCACCCAGTGCTTTGAAAATGGCCTCTTCCTGATCAAACAATATATCGAACTGATAACCTTTCTTTTGCATAAAGGGCTTTACAATTTGTGGGTTTTCACCTTCATTAATTACAAATAGTTGAAAAGGTTCACTATTGTAAAGTTCAAGAATACGTTTGAACGCCGGAAATGCAGCTACGCAGGGTTTACAACTTGTACTCCAAAAATCAATGACTACGATTTTACCTTTATAATCGGATAACTTAATCAGCTTACCGTCCATATCTGTTAAAGGCACATCAGGTATAGGTTTCGCATTTTTTATCCAACCTGCAGCTACTTCTTTTACAATTTTTTGATATGCCTCCTCCTTTAACGAATCAATATATTTATCCATTCCGGCCTGGCTGCCTTTTACCTTCTGGTAGGCGGTTTTTAAACTGGCAATGGTATGTGGTGTGGACGTGGCAGTACGCACCGCATTAGACAGGGTATCAAGTGCCTGTTGAGCCTGGCCTGCTGCCAATAAGATTAAACCCAAACGGTTCAGGTAATTGGCATCCGAATTCCTGAAATAAGGTATTTTCCTGAACACGGTATTTTTACCCGACTTTTTTATATTCTCCATTGCGACCGCCAGGTTGCCGAGTCTGGCATTGGCTAAGGCATTTATCTCAAGTAAAACTCCGCTTCTGCTAAAGGTATCATCATGCTTTTTGAGCCTAACTTCTGCTAAAATCTGTTTGGAAATTTGCTGTACCCAAGCGATGTGCTGGTCGTTGTCTACCCAGGATTCTAAAAGATTAGAAAGTTCAAACAACTGGATAGCAGAGAATTTAGGGTTAGTTTTTTTGTAGAAATGATATTTATCAATATCTCCTTTCGCCAACCAATCGATAGCCAACTGCGCACGATAGTGATCATATTGCCCAGGCTTTGCGGATCCAGCAGGATATTTGGCGACAAGTTCATTATAGAACCGCTCTTCTTCTTCCACTTCTACAAGTGCATTAAATTTTTTGGCGATCTCTTTTGGTGACTGCTGGCCGTAAACATACGGGGAGATTAACACCAGGAATAAAACTAATCTTTTCATATTCTTCAACTAACTACGTGCTTTGATGATTTCTACCATAGCTTTCAGCTTATAATATTCCCGGTCGGTAGAACCGGCATAGCCAGAAGCGAAGAACCTGATATTTCCCTTCGCATCAAACACAATTTTTGTTGGTGTTGCACGGACATCGTACATCTTATTTTCCTGGTCCCTTAAAACTTCCATTTTTATTGGTTTTTGTACGGCAAAAGCCTTCACCGTTTGACCCTCCTCGAATACATTGACGACGTACAGTTGAAATTCATCTTTCTTGTAATCTTCAACCACTTTCTCAAATCCTGCAAAGGCTGCTACGCAAGGCGTACATAAGGTGGTCCAGAAATCCAGTACAACGATTTTTCCTTGCTGGTCAGAAAGATCAATCTTCTTTCCATCTAAATCAATCATCTTGACCTGACTGAGGGGTTTTGTAGCACGGAAGCTGATCAGTTTCCTGGTGCGGTCCTGTGGATCAGGAAAAGTCCCGTCCAGGGTCTGCTTTGCTGAATCTATATAGGATTTTTCAACTTCTTTATAATATTTTTGATAAGCTTCATTTTTTAACGATTTAAGCTCCTCTTCGAATCCATTTTCGGTGCCCTTCACTTTTTTAAACGCTTCTTTAAACGTATCTATCATATAAGCGTTAGACTCTGCGTCTTTAAAAGCAACCTTTAGCAAATCAAAAGCCTTTTTAGGCTCACCAGCAGCGAGCTCAACTATGGCCTGACGGTTCAGGTAATTAGACTTCATGTCTTTAAAATACTTTATCGAACGGCTTTCGCTAGATTTGTCAGCAGCCGATTTCGCCATCATCTTTTTAGCCAGTTCAATATTTCCTAACCTGGCATTTGCCGCTGCATTGATTTCATAAAGTACAGAAAATCTGATCCCGTCTTCTGCAGGTGTACCTTTCAACTCTTTCAAAAGTGCCGCCGATATTTTTTCGGCATTGGTATAATCTTTCTTTTCGTCAAAAAGCTTCTCTAGTGCATAGCCCAGGTAAAGTGCTTGTTTATAGGAATATTTGGGCTTCTTTGCGTGATAGTAGCTATAACGTTCGACATTTCCCTTAGCCAACCACAGATAGGCCAGTTCAGCATTGAAATCATTGATTGCTGTGGGCGCCAATTTTGCCGCAGGAGCCTTGATCAATTCAGTGTATTTCTTTTCCTGATCTTCAATTTTTTCGATGAGCGTAAAATCGTCTATACTGTATTTCCTGGACGATTGCTGTGCCCAAACAGAACTGGAAACCAGCAGGAGTAAAATGATTTTTTTCATGTCAATTTAATTTTTTCTTATCTAATTAATTTAGAAAGCGTATCCTCTAAGTCCGATCCTCTTAAATCTTTCGCGACAATTTTTCCCTCCGGGTTAATCAATACGTTTGCGGGTATAGAAGAAATCTTATACCTTTTGGCAACCTCGCTTTCGCTTGCTTTGAAATCACAAACCTGCGCCCAAGGCAGTTTATCCTCTTTTATGGCTTTTAACCAAGCACCTTTTTTAGTATCTAGGGAAACGCCGAGTACCTTAAAACCCTTTTCCTTAAATTTTTTATAAGCTTCAATCACATTCGGGTTTTCAGCACGACAGGGAACACACCAACTCGCCCAAAAATCAACCAACACATAGCTGCCCCGGTAAGATGCTAAACTAATCGCCTTTCCATTGATGTCATTCAAGGTAAACTCTGGGGCAATCAGTTTTCCTGAAAAGGCTTCTTTTGCCTCGTCCAATCTTGGCTTCCAGGCGAGTACCTTTTCCGATTGCTGCATCCTTGGGCTTAGCTGATGATACATAGATTCAACCAGCGTTGGATTGATCGAACCTTGTGTGAATAAATCCATCAAGTCTACACTAACATAAGAATCTGGGTATTTACTGATCAAATCACGGGTGAGGATTTCAAAGAATTCTAAGCCGGCAGTCTTACCATTCAAAGCTCTGCTTCTGGCGGCTGTTTCGCGCGAATAAAACTCCCATACCTGTTGCTCTTTGCCACCACCGGTTGAAGTTGCCATTCCAGCCTGGTCAAATACAATATCGATATTGCCATCCAGGTAAACCAATGCAACATTTTTCATATTGCTGGTATCATCACCGGATGACGATTGACGATTTTTCCCAACAGGCTTTTCTAGCCTGATCAGATTCAACTCCGCTAGTTGGGGTCTGCCGATCGTACCCTTAAATTCAAATTTTCCATTTCTTATAACTGCAGTATCTGTTTGATATTCGCCGCCTTTATCATCTGGCGGGTAGGCCATAGTCACTATTCTTGCCTTAATCGTTTCGGGCAGTTGACCTTTTACCGTATAATTCGTTTGTGCGTTTGACCAAACAGGCAACAGAAATGCGGTTGCCCAAATCATTATTTTATTCATATTTCTATTAAATTTCAAATTGCCGCCTTTGCTGCAGCCATTTGTCAGGTAGTTTTTTATGGGTTTTCTTCCAGGCCTTTGCTTTCGTTAATCATACGCTCTCCAAACTTAAGTACGAACCTTTCGGGCTTAAGCTGATACGAGGCAGTCTCTACGCCATTCTGATTGTAAATCCTATGTGTAAATTTAATGTGAGTGCTATACACCGGATCGACAGAAAGACGACGCATATCCAGCCAGCGCAAGCCAGTGATGGCGAATTCACGAATGCGTTCATCCAAAATAAATTTAACGAGTGCTTCCTGGTTTGAAGCAATACTTACTGGCACAAGTGCTGCTGCGCCGGCAATTCTTTTGCTACGCAAAAACTGGAGATCATTTACAGCACCGGATAGATCATTTGATCTGGCCAGGCACTCCGAACGCATCAAATACAGATCTGGCAATGATGGGCCGACATTGATTCCAAGAAAGAAATCGGTATTTCTGCGTCTCATTCCCATTGGATAGGCAGTAGTAGTAGACAATTTATAAGGCGAATATAGATTTAAACGTCTGTCTGTAGCAGTATACAAGGAGGCTGTTTCCGGGCTGAAAAGAAATGCATTAACGGCACCAAACTGGAACCAACCTGCGTTGATGTTATAAATGATTTCTGTATTATTGGCGGCGATAGGTACATTGTCCAAACCGAAAAATCCTTCCGGATACCAGGATCCCTCTGCATCCGGATTTTCTGCATCTAGTACCATTGTATAATCATACAACTCCATCGGGATTCCAGCCTTTTGAACCTCTACAAATGCGGCATCGAGGTGTGCTTTGGCAGCGGCAAAATTATTCATAGACATATATACCCTTGCCAAGTAAAACTCAGCCGCCAACTTAGAAATTTTACGGCGATGGCTAAGTATGCCTAAATTTGGCAGCGCTTCTTTTAAATCACTGATGACCAGATCATATGCTGCCTGCAAGGTACCTCTTTTAAAATCCTTTTGCGTCACATCTGCAACGGTAAGGTTCGGAATCCCTAAATCTGTACCAGCAGTAGCTACATTGTAGGGTTTGGTAAAATCTGATAAAAACATAAAGTTGCAGATTGCCCTGCCCGCCCGCGCTTCAGCAAGTAAGGCAAGTTTCTGTGCTTCGCTTCCACCTTTCGAATCCATTACCTCATTGATGACCTTATTAAATAGGTAGAGTCTTCTGATGTAGTTGGTTTCTCCAGTAATCTCGTTTGGCAAGCTGGCAGGATTATAAATTCGCGGCTCGTAGCTGAACAAACGCTGCTGGCGCAACTGTTCATCCCCCTCTAAGTTGTTAAAATCAGGTTGCAAAGCTGCCATCTCGTCGCCCTGATATACACCGGCAGTAAACTGACTTGATAGATAGTTTGCATTCAATAGCTTTTCATAGTCAGCTGTGTTTATGGCAATAGCCTGCCCTTTAGGTACAATTTCGAGGAACTCCCGCCTACAGGAAATCTGAAACATCAGCAACATTAAAACAAATGAAACTAAAATATATTTTACTAGAATTTTCATATCTGATCCTGTTTGATAATTAAAACGTAACGTGTGCACCTAAACTCACTGTTCCCTGAGCATCCCTTGTACTGCCCAGAAATTCCGGATCTATACCATTTTTATTGGCCGTCCATAACAATAGGTTGTTCAATTGGACCCGAAAGGAAACATTTTGTACATGTATGGACTTGACTAACATTTGAGGAAGATTGTAGGATAATGTAATATCGCGTAGTTTGATATACGCTCCGTTTAATGCGTATCGCTGAGACTGATTGAAATAACCGATGTTGCGGGCACTTGCTAGCTCACCGGAAGATACGTATCTCGGTATATCCGTTCTTTGTTCATCACCCGGAACCTTCCAGCGGTCCAGAAATGCTAAGGGCAGTGAATTGCCACCAAGAATGGACTCATTTGTTGCCGGATTACTATTATTGGTAATTATATTCCCTCCACTATAAATCACGTTTGCACTCAGATTGAATGACTTATATTGAAAATTATTATAAAATCCACCTGACCATACCGGTTGGGTAGTACCAGCATAAAGGATATCTTCGGGTTTAGTGATGTTGATTTCAGAAGTCACCGTACCATCCGCAAGCCGAACTTGTGGATCTCCATCCGCATTTAAGCCGCCGTAGTTATAAACAAAAAGCGTGTATAAGGGATAATTAACTAACCTTTCTCTTCCAACAAGCTCATCGCCAGTTACTGGATTATTCTGAAGCAGACGTGTCAATTTATTCTTATTGTAGCTAAAGGTGAGCCCGGTACTCCAGCTAAAGTTACTGGCGACGATGTTTGCTGAATTTAATGCGACATCAATCCCTTTATTATCTAGGTTACCGAAATTGCCTATTACATTTTCGTAACCTGTAAGCGGCGAAGTGGAAAGCTGGCCAATCAGGTCAACGGTTTTTTTAATGTACCCATCAATAGATCCGGTTAACCGATCATTGACCATAGAAAAGTCGATACCGGCATTATATACCTTCGTGCCCTCCCAGGTTAGTTTGGTGTTGGCTGGAGAGCTTAATAAATAACCTGCACCTGTTACATAATTGGGATTATTCTCTGCCACCAGAATATCGTATGATGCAGCCGCTCCGGCAACGGGGGCGTTACCCGTAATTCCGTAGGTAAGGCGAACATCCAATTGATTGAGCCAGGTAGCCGGCTTCAGAAAATTTTCCTCACCTAATGCCCATTTGCCGCCAATACTATAAACTGGTCTATTCTGTGCCGACTTATCCCGCCCGAACAAATTACTTTCGTCGATTCTCCAACTGGCATTAAAGGTATATTTCCGATCGAATGTATATCCCAGATTAGCAAAATAGGAGGTGGTTCTGGCTATTCGGCCTTCAGCACCTCCAACGTTATTTTCCAATGCTGAAGTCCCGCCTATTCCATTAACTCCCAGACCTAAACGAGCCATATCTACTGGCCTGGAAGTTTGCAGCTGATCATCCCAGCCGTAGTACGTTGCCGATGTAGTTACCGGGGTACTACTGGTGGCTTGCTGTCCGGCCATCAGCGAGAATTGATGTTGCTTCCAATCGCGGTTAAATACCAACTGGTTTCTTAAAGTCCAAGACCTTGAGGAATTGGTTCCGGTAATCAGCCTGCCACCTATCTGGGGGAGATTATAAACAGGGGTTACAGTAGCATTTGCTGCCTGGGTAAATTGAACTACCTGCGCTCTCATTGCATAATTGTCTTGTAGTCTCACTGCACGTGTATTGGTATTGCCCAGGTTGTAACCGTAGGTACCCTGAAAATCGAGTCCTTTCAAAATGTTTACCTTAATGCCCCCAACCAATCTGGCAAAAATACCGTTGCTGGTGTCATAAGCCCTATCCCTTTCCAGAATGGGATTATAATCGAGGTTGATTCGGCTCCTTGACTGGTACCGTGTTCTTAGCGAATCAGATAGGGGAACATCCTTGTAGTTAGCCAAATAATTTATGTTCAGGGGGTTGCCATTAAGATCTTTGAACAACTGATAAGGAACTATGTTGCGATCGGCCTGATAGGTATTGCCATTTCGGGTCACCGTATTCGTTAGATCTGCATTTATAGAAGCGGTTATTCTTTTATTGATAACCAAGTTGTTATTCAGGTTAATTTTGTATTGATTGTATTGCTCACCCGGTATGTTACTTTGCGTACCAATGTGGTTAATTGAGCCGTAAAAGGTATGTACTTTCCCTCCTCCGGACACTGATAAAGTTTGGTTGAGTGTACCTGCATCTCTAACAAAAAGATCGGCAATCTGGGCAGTATTGGAAAGCCCGGCCAAACTATCCAGTTTAAAGTCTGCCTGCGCCCGGGTAATGCGGTTTCTGGCATGGTCATATAGAATCTGTAAATGGGGAAGGTTCCCAAAGCTGCTGTTAACCGTTCTCCAATCTGGAAAATTTGGAAGAAACTGAGGAAAAAGTTCTTTGGCAAGCGCAATAAATTGTTGCGAATTCATACGTGGTACATAGTCGAGATCTGGCCGGCCCTGAAAAGCATAATAACCATCGTAATTTAATGTCAGCCGATCGCCGGCTACTCCTTTTTTTGTCGTAATCACAATCACGCCATTTGCTGCTTTAGCACCCCAGATAGAAGCTGATGTGGCATCTTTCAAAACGGTAATATCTGCAACATCCTGCTGATTTATCTGTTCAATATTGCCCTCAAATTCAATCCCATCAACCACAATCAATGGTCTGGTAGAGGTTAATGGATTATCGCCAATGGGTAAAGAACTTTGTCCTCTCACCAACAAACCGCCTGGACCGCGAGTGGTTAATCCTGGAACCAATCCTTCCAGCCTGGTTAAAATATTTGGCGTACTGGTTCTGTTCTGCATTACTTTAAGATCTGGTTTGGCAAAAGATCCCGCAGCACGTTCCCTTGATATTTCCTGATAACCAGTATTGAATTTTATTTCTACCTGTTGAAGATCGTTACTCATCACGGCCATCCTGATGGTGCCGAGATTGGCCGCTACCGGGCGCTCAACGGGTCTATAACCTACATAAGCAATGATAATTATTGCATCCTCATCTATATCCTGGAGATAAAATTCTCCATTTTGATTAGTAGCTGTGCGGATATTGGTATCATCAACAAAAACAGAAGCACCCACCAAAGGCTTCCCGGTTTCGTCTACTACTTTGCCCTGAACGTTAATCTGCCGGTTTTCCGGATTGCTGTTATTATTGAGTTTAGGTTCTGGCTTTTTTTTAATGGTTATAATCTTGCTCTCGATGGTGTAGATAAGAGCCGAACCGGCCAGTACCTGCCCCATGGCTTCGTTTATATCCGCATTTTTAAAGTCAACATCAACCAATTTATCTTTTGGCAATATTTTGGCATCGTAAAAGAAATCATAGCCACTTAGTTTCCTGATCTCTCTAAAGACACTTTCTAACGGGGCATTTGTTTTATGGAGGGTAATTCTTTGGCCGAATGTTGCTGCACTGACCTGCAAGAGCGATGCTATTAGAATCACGGTGGTTAATCGCATAATAAGCATAATTTTTAAACACAGACGGTTAGAAACAGCTGTATATAAACTGTATTTTTTATACATTTGTCTAGTTTGGTTTTTTACAGTGATCCTTACTTTCGACGGACCGGAACACTGTGGTAAACAGATAAGTTAATTGCCAGGCTGAACCAGTGCTGATAATATCACACTGGTTTTTTTTCTAAGTCTGATAACGTTGTGTGGTCTTCATGTTAGTTGGTGTTTAGGTTATTGATTAGTTTGATTTTTTTATTATGGTTTGGATTATGGCTTGACGTATATTTTTCTGCCCTCGACTTTAAACTTCACAAGACCAGAGGATTCGATCGACTTTAACACAACAGCTAAAGGTTTATCCCTTGCAATCCATCCGCCTGATTCCATATCATTGGGGACCGAAGCATCATATACCACCTCCACGTCATACCATCTTGCAATGTCACGCATCGCCGCTTTAAAGTTGACGTGGTTTAAATAAAAGTCCCCTTTTGTCCAGCTCATGACCTGCTCGATATCTGCTTTACCAGTCTGGATAGTAATGCCGTTAGAAATAGCCTGCTCACCGGGTTTTATTTTCTTTTTCTCTTTACCGCTGGTAACCTGAACAGCACCCTCCAACAAAGTGGTGGCTGCTAATGGTTCATCAGCATATGTATTCATATTAAAATGCGTCCCTAATACTTCAACCTCTTGTCCCCTGCCTTTCACAATAAAGGGATGAACACGATCTTTCACTACTTCAAAGTAACCTTCCCCCTCTAGTCTCACCAAACGTTTACCTTGCTGAATCAAATGGGTGGCAAAAGTCAGTTTAGATGCCGCATTTAACAAGACTACAGTACCATCTGGCAAACGCACTTCGTAGGTCTCTCCCTTTGGTGTAGAAATGGTATTCAAACCGTTTGAATCTTTCGCTGCATTCTTAACCTCGTAAATCAGTTTTCCATTTTCAGATTTGGTAATAACGATACCTGCGTCTTCTGCAAGTTCGCCATTCGTGGCATCAGACAGCTGGATCATCTTTCCGTTGGCAAGGGTCAATGTTGCACCTTGCCTGGCCGGCACAATATTTTCGCCTAAATGATTTGAGGCTTGCGGCCCTAAAGTCATGTCTCTGTTTGTAGATAAATACAGTCCAATACTTAACAACGTAATCAATACTGCTGCTGCTCCAGCTATACGGGACCAAAGGCGTATTTTCTTTACGGAAGGTTGAAATGGATGTACATTTACAGTTAAGAGCGTATCCATCAGCTCTTCAACCCTATCCTGTTGGAAAGTCGGGGTGAATTGATCTGGCTCAAAATTATCCCAATGGCTTCTCAAAAGTTCACTTACCTGCGCCTCATGGGTTTGATCTGCCATGAGTTCGAACAGTTCCATTTGCTCCGCTGGAGAAAGCTCCTGAAGCCTTTGTTTTTTAAAAAGAAAAGATAATCTTTCGTTCAAGGTTTTGTTTGTTAAGAATAAACAAGTTGATTTTGCTGGTCGCTTATCGGTAAAGACACGCCAGGAGCAAAATCGGGATATGGAAATTAAAAAAAAATTAATTTCTGATGGAAAACAGCAGAATGCTTAATGCAGCATGAATTTTAAGGAATTCAGCAACTGAACGGGCTGCCCACTGCTGATATTTTTTTACTGAATCTGTAGAGATGCCCATGTGCTCGGCAATCTCCCTGGTTTTCAGACCTTGCTGTCTGTAATAAAGTACCTTTTGTTGTGATGCCGGAAGCTGTGAAACCGCACGTTGTAATACGTCTTGATAGGTTTCGCTGTTATTGATGTCCAATTCCTGATCGTCATTCCGGTACTGAACATCATCGGTATACAGCTGGCTTTGCTTACGATCAGCCACGATTTTACGAATACAATTAAGCGTATAATTTCTCGTTAAAATGAACAAATAAGAGGTGAACTTGTCCAGATGAGGCAACGTTTCCCGGTTTTCCCAAATTTTAACAAAAATATCCAAAACGATTTCCTCACACATCTGAACAGACTCGAGCAAGGTGAAAATGTATTTGGCCAAGGGTTCCTGATAGGCTCTAAACAGCTCGGCAAAGGCGCGGTCATCCCCCCCTGCAATTTTTTGCAGCAACTCTTTTTCATTATCAAGGGGTTTGATCGCCATTTTGAATACCCAAATATATCAATCCATGCGCAAGGTAACAATAAATTTAATCTGCATTAACCTAAATTTCATGCTAAGAAACATAAGGACTATACGCCATAGTAATTGCAACGGCCAATTCATATTAATACCAGTTAATACCAAATCTGCCAGTTTAAATCGAAATTATCGATATTAACAACAGGATAAATGCAAACAGTTAAGGACAGTTGAACCGCTAATTTTAATTATTTTGGACCCGGACAAATAGCAAACTATTTTATCCTGATGTTATTTTTTATTTCCCAATACTCAATATGAGCGTAATCAAATCAAATTTATTAAGCTACTTCTTACTCTTTATACTGCTTTTTTCAGGCGCTCAGCCGGCAAAGGCAAATGGAATCATTAAGTTAAAATGCGAGCATTTAACTAATCCGATTGGCGTTGATAACCCTAATCCCCGGTTATCATGGCTAATGGACGATAACCGTAAAGGTGCATCACAAAAGGCTTATCGGATTATTGTTGGTACAGATTCATTACAGCTTAAAGGTAACATGAATATACAGTGGGATACAGAAAAAGTAAATTCAAGTAATAGTTTAATTACCTATAAGGGCAGGGCGTTAATGCCGTTTACCAAATACTTCTGGAAAGTAGATGTTTTGGATCAGCATGATAAGCTCATCTCATCAAAAATCGCAAGTTTTGAAATGGGGATGATGGGTGCTGAAAATTGGAAAGGAACCTGGATTAGCGATGGAAATGATATAAATACCCGTCCGGCACCATATTTTAGAAATGTTTTCGAATCTGCCAGGCAGGTAAAATCTGCACGGGCCTACATTGTAGCAGCAGGCTTATATGAACTCTATCTCAATGGCAAAAAGGTTGGCAATCATCGCCTGGACCCTATGTACACGCGTTTCGACAGAAGAAATTTATACGTTACCTATGATGTAACATCCAACATCCGGCAAGGCAAAAACGCCATTGGTGTTATTTTGGGAAACGGTTGGTATAACCACCAGGCCATGGCGGTTTGGAATTTTGATCAGGCACCCTGGCGGGCCAGGCCTGCATTTTGTTTCGATTTAAGAATTACCTATACTGATGGTACAACGGAAACCATAACTTCCGGGAGTACATGGAAAACCAGTTTAGGGCCAATCATTTCTAATAATATTTATACTGCCGAACATTATGACGCAAGGTTGGAGCAAGAAGGGTGGAATAAAGTTGATTTTGATGACACAAAATGGCATGGAATCAACCTAAGGGCAGCCCCATCGAAAAATATTGTTGCCCAAACCATGCATCCCATCCGTAATGTGGAGGAAATAAAAGCCAAAAGCCTGCGGAAGTTTAATGACACCCTTTACCTCTACGATTTGGGAAGGAATATTGCTGGTGTAAGTAAAATAAAGGTTTCAGGAAAAAAAGGAACGGTAATCAAGCTAAAACATGCAGAACGCTTATCTGCAAACGGCCGTGCAGATTTATCCAACATTGATGTTTACTATCGTCCGAAAGATGCTACCGATCCTTTCCAAACCGATATTTTTATACTAAAGGGAAATGGCGAAGAAGAATTTATGCCTTTGTTTAACTATAAAGGGTTTCAATACGTAGAAATTACATCAAGTGAGCCGATTAGATTAGAAAAAAAGAGCTTGGTGGCTTATTTTATGCATAGCGATGTCCCCGCTATCGGGAAAATAGCATCATCAAATCCACTGATTGATAAAATTTGGTGGGCAACAAATAATTCCTATTTATCGAATTTATTTGGCCTCCCAACAGATTGTCCACAAAGGGAAAAAAACGGATGGACCGGAGATGGACACTTCGCTGTAGAAACAGGCCTGTATAATTTCGATGCTTTAACTGTTTACGAAAAATGGTTAGGTGATCACCGTGATGAACAACAACCAAATGGCGTTTTGCCAGATATTATCCCAACCAGCGGATGGGGCTATGGTACAGCTAATGGAACCGACTGGACCAGCACAATTGCCATCATTCCGTGGAATATTTATATGTTTTACGGTGACACAAAAGCATTGGCCGATAATTATAGCAACATCAAACAATATGTTGATTATGTAAACAGCATTAGCAAAGATGGTTTGACAACTTTTGGCAGAGGAGATTGGGTTCCCGTAAAATCTACTTCAAATTTAGAATATACCTCATCCATTTATTTTTATGTTGATGCTGATATTTTAGCTAAAACCGCTAAGTTATTTGATAAGCAAAATGACTACCTGATTTATAGCGCTTTAGCCAATAAAATTAAAAAAGCCATTAACAACAAGTATTTCGATGCGGAAAAGGTTAGCTATGGTTCAGGCGTGCAAACCGAGCTGAGCATGGCTTTGCAATGGAATATTGTAGAAGATGAATATCGGTTGAAGTTGGCCGAAAATCTTGCGAAACGAGTTGCGGCAGACGGCATGCATATTGACGTTGGAGTGCTGGGTGCTAAAGCAGTTTTGAATGCCTTAAGCGACAACGGACAGGCCGAAACAGCGTACAAACTGGCTGCACAAGATACGTTTCCGGGTTGGGGCTGGTGGATTGCAAATGGTGCAACAACGCTTCACGAAAACTGGGATATAAAGGCCACCAGGGATATTTCTGACAACCACATGATGTTTGGCGAAATTGGCGGATGGTTTTTTAAGGGAATAGGCGGAATAAAAATTGATGAGCAGCAACCCGGTTTTAAAAACATTTTACTGCAACCCCACTTTGTAGCCGGCTTAACCCATTTTACAGCAAGCCACGAAAGTCCGTACGGCACCGTTTTATCGTCATGGAAAAGATCTGCGAAAGGCGTTAAATATGATGTAAAAATCCCTGCCAATGCAACTGCCAGTATAACTATTCCTGAAATAGCCGGGAAGAAAGTTTACCTAAACGGAAAAGTAATTAACAATAAACTTGAGATGCCTGCCGGCAGGTACGTTTTTGAAATCAGGTAACCAACAAAGCTCTTTATATTAGCGTCGGATAAAGTCCCGTTATGATAAGCTGGAATAACGAAACAATTTTACCATATGATCGGTCGGTTATCTTTGTGCCCTGCAATAAGATCCTTTAAGCGGTAGATTAACCAGTTTGACACTTACAAATAGTCCTTCAATGAAAAAAATACTTTTTACACTTGGCCTCTTTTTCATTCCGTTTTTATTTGATAGCAACAAGACTAGTTGGGTCGCCATCGGCGATTCTATCACTTACCTGAACGATCACCTCGAAGAAACCGGGAACCGCGTGCATAAAGGTTATCTCAGCAGGGTAACGGATGAATTAAAATGGCTAAATTACATTAACAAGGGTTATAATGGTTGGACAGCAGGGACAGTAGCCGAAAAGATTGAGCGCCTGAATATCCCTAAAGCGGAGGTTTATACCATATTTTTGGGAACCAACGACTGGTGGGCAGGAAGACCAGTGGGACAGATAGAAGATTATAAATTAAATAAGGATAATAGCACCTTCTATGGTTCAATGGCCATCATCATAAATAAAATCAGGAAATTAAGTCCAAAGGCCAGGATCATACTCATCACGCCGATGCAACGGGCTGACTTTGTATATATTGCCGATAAAAACAATAATGCCTATGGTTCATACAAAGAAAAATCAGGGCAAACATTGGAAGATTTCGCTAATGCAACCCTAAATATCGGGGCCGAAAGTGGCTTTAAGGTAATAGACCTGTATCATGATAAATCCCTTGGCCTGAAGAAGCTTGTAAAATTTAAACGTCTGAAAATTCCGGGAACAGGAACTTATAAAAATTATTCATTGAAATCTTCATTTAATATCCCCTTTAATCCTCAGAATGATGATTATCCATATCCTCCAGAAGCCATTCAAATGACATACGATGGTCTGCATCCATCTGACAGCGGCAATCAGGTAATCGCAAATAAACTAATTAAAGTACTTAGTTCATTGCAGCACTAATACATACCATTTATTTGAATTGAAACAATTATTTGATAAAAAGTCCGCAAATCATTTGTGCATACCACCTGGAAAGATAGTCATTGGGATGGTTGACATTGTTTCCGGTCATATCCTGATAGGCTTTATGCCTGAGCAATTCCCTGTGTACACCAGTCATATCTACAACTTCTACATCCGTTGAAGCAAGTTGATTTAAAACTTGTAGATATTGTCCCTGTAAACCATCCTGAACTGCCAGGGGATTAGCCAACATAGGCGCAATCAGTATAAATTCTGCTAAAGGATTATCAGCCTTTACTGTTTTAATTATAGATGAAATTTGATTCTTGAAATCTTCAGCGCTAACATGCGAAGCACCATCATTCATTCCGAATCCAATAATCACCACATCCGGTTTTTCTGGCGAAACCAGCGCTGAAGCCTGTTCAGCCCCCCATCTCGCCATTTTACCGGCCACCGATGGATTATAATATGTTATACGGCTTTTAAAATGTTGCTGGAGTTTCCAGCTAACGAGCTCTGGCCAGCTTGGCATGTAAGGAGGGCCGCCAATAAAACCGCTTGCATTGTAACCGGTTTCAATGCTATTTCCGTAAAAACAAAGTTTTACTGACTGCCGATCCTTTAACCGTTTTTTACTTCTGGCGAGCTTCATTGGGTTAATAAACGGCCTGGGCCCTACCCAGTTGGATGGTCTGGTTTTCTTGTAGGTAACCAAAATCTGCCTGGATTGGAAAAACAAACCTTCCTTAAATAAGATGTATCCTCCTTCTTTTTTTGCGGCCATTGACAGACCGGGCTTGAGCGTATTAAACTGCAGATCAGTGATTTTAAATGTTGGAATAGCTGAAGCTGTTAAAATTTTCAGCTGACCATCTTTTAAAGTCCAGTCTACTTCCTGTTTATAGCTGATAGAATGATCTGCCGAGGTAACTGATAATATTTTTTTTGCCGGAAACAGAAGGCTGGCACTAAATTCTTCCCCTGATTGAATAACCATTACTGATTCATCTATAAGAATAGGTGTTTTCCAAAAAGGATTCATATACTCATCAAGATCGATATACGGTGTATATTTAGCCTCATCTAAAGACTTAGTCTGCCCAAAAACTTCAGGTGAAGGATAAAACAAGATGGCCAGAAACAGCCAAAACAAAATTCTATTGCCCATTTTAGTCAAGAAATAAAGTATCAAAAAGCCTTAAATATTTCAGGTTTTGGATATATCATAAGCATAAAATTGCCATCCTGAGGGATAACTTATGAATAGCAATAGATAAAATCAAAGCTTTATAAATAATCTTAATGCAAGTGTTTTAGATTAGCTTCGCTGAGCACTCGTGGTTCCCGCAATGCGCAAGAATAACCACCGCCCCTGGTGGATTCTGGTAGAGGTTATGTATCGATCAGCCGTTATCCTAAAGAAAACCGGCCGGCAATGCCGACCGATTCTAATCTAACTAACCTTTACCATCCTGGATTTTGGTCCAATTTTTTTCCGCTGTTTGCATAAAAGGCAATTTCCCGGAGCGGCAGGGGCTGCAGATAATCCCTGTTCGGATTAAACTTACGTCCGGTTTCAGCAATCAAAAAGCCGTTTGCATCCACGCGGTTTAGGTAAGCCGCGTTGCTATAAGGTGCACGCGTTGCCCATTGGGTACCTGTAATTTTTATGCCTTTAATGTCTTGCGGAAGTTCGGTTTCTGCAGTCTTCCATCTTCTAAGGTCATCGTAACGAAAACCTTCCAGGCAAAGCTCAACTGTACGCTCCCTTCTTAGCTCGTTTCTCATATTCAATCCGTTGGCCGTGACAAAAACATTTGTAAGTTTAGGCATGCCTACCCGATCCCTGATTTTATTGATGCTTAAATCCAGATCTGCATCCGAAATAGAACCATTTTTTTCATATACTGCTTCGGCATAATTTAAAAGTACTTCAGCATAGCGCATAATGTGCTTATCAAAGTCAAACAAACTCGCTGCGCCTTGTCGGCCAGAGTTATTGGCAACAGCATCTTCAGACATATATTTGTAAAGTATGTAACCAGTATTAAAATTTCGCTGCGGATTGTCTGGCCAGTTGGCTACCTTGGTTACAGGATTAAATACGCGATTGGTTAACGTTCCAGGAATAATCATGGTCATGGTCATTCTCGGATCCCGGTCCTGAAATTCAGATATGAAAGTTTGATAGCCCTGGAAAACTGTTCCAGGTGAGGTAATCGGGAGGCCATTTTTATCCAGGTAAAGGTCTGCCATTTTTCGGGTCGGGTTATAGCCATCCTGATCATAGGCGTAGGGTACATCATGGCCAAAAATATTTCTTTGATACCTTCTGTCAAGCATGGTTTCCTTCGAATCATCTCCAGCTTCCAAAAAAAGGTAACGGTAACTCTGTGCACCGTTCCCCACATATAGGGAATATATACCACTGCTGATCACTTCCTGTGCGGCCGCAACTGCAGCGTCAAGGTAAATGTTGGCATTGCCCTCTCCCCTGAATTTAAGCCAGGTGCCCTCAAATAATGCAACCCTTGAAGCAAGGCCAGAAGCAATGCCCTTATTAATTCTGCCAACGTCTCCTCCACTCAGGTTAAGAGGCAAGTCAGCTTTGGCGGCTTGTAGATCTGCTAAAATAAAATCCGCAGTCTGGGTCATACTTGACCTTGGTGCGAACAGGGCCTCATCGCCAGTTTGAAGTACTTTCGAGATTAACGGAACGCCTCCATAAAGCCTGAAGAGTTTATAATAATAATAGGCACGGAAAAATCTGGCTTCGGCAACATATCGCTTTATGCCCGCATCGGTGCTGGCAGCACCTTTATCAATGATGTTGTTCGCATAGCGGATATTGGTGTATAATCCAGACCAGGAAGTAGTTTCAGTAGGCAGTAGCTGTCCGTTGCTAACCGAATTGGGGTTGTTGAAGGCAATATCAGATTCGGTATCTTCAGTACCCCATTGTTCCAGTCCCTGATAAAGTAAGTTTGCGGCAAGTTTGTAATCACCTGCTGTTTTATAAAAGGTTGCATCGGATATATTATCTTCCGGCACAAGATTTAAATCTTTTTTACATCCTCCTAAAACTGTTAAGAAGAGCAACAAGCATATTCCCGAAAATACTTTGCCAGCAGAACGCCGGTTGATAGCCTCAGCGAACAAGCCATATTGATTAATATTATGGATTTTCATAAGAATCATTTTAAAATTTAACATTCAAACCAATTGAATAAATTTTGCTGAAAGGATAAGTACCCTCATTTCGGAAAGCGTCCTCGGGATCAAAATTCCCTCCAAGTGTGCCCTTTGAAATCGTGAATAAATCCGTCCCACTTAAGAACAGTCTTGCAGATTTAAGTTTAACAGCTTTAGCAATATGCTCCGGGAGGTTATAACCTACTGTAATTACTTTAAAGCGCAGGTAGGCCACATTTTGCGTAACTAGTGTTGAAGAACGGTAGTTATTTGAGCGCAGGTCGTCAAACCCCACATTACCTGGAATGAATCGGGGATACTGAGCATCAGGTCTGTTCGGGCTCCAGGTACGGCCGTTATAATAGGCCAGCGAAGGCCAGAAAAAAGTGTTTGGTGTCGCAATATTTCCACCATACTGCACATTACGTTTTCCAACACCCTGTACAAATATCTGCAGGTCAAATTGTTTCCAGCCGAGATTGATATTTGAAGAAAAAGTATATCTTGGGGTCAGATCACCCAGGTATTGCATATCACCAGCTAAACCTTTGCTTTTATCTCCAAATGGCGTTAATACTCCATCGCCATCTAAATCCTTGAACATAGCATCTCCAATACCAATTCTTGCAGGAATTCCCTGGAGTTTTTTATAGTTGTCGAGTTGCGCCTGATTTTGAATAATACCGTCAAATACATATCCGAAGTAAGAATTCATTGCATAACCTTGCCTATACTGGTTGAGGCCAACTTGTGGATTATCGGTATTTTTCAGTTCCAGTAGTTTATTCTGTGCATCACTTAACTGAACAGAAACACTATACCTGAAGGCGCCCACATTATCCCTCCAGGTCGCAACAGCGTCAAAACCTTTTGTCTTTAGTTTACCCTGGTTTGAAGAGGGAGCAGAACCACCGAAGGTTGCAGGAACTGCAATGGCTACGAGCATGTCATTGTTGATTTTATTAAAATAATCGAATGAAAAACTCAACCTAGAATTCAGCATTGCAACATCTACACCAATGTTTCTGTTCTCTATCGTTTCCCAGGTCCTGTCAGCAGATGCCGGGTTAGATCTTACACCAGGTAATCCTGCATTAGGAGAACCGATTGGGTAAAGGCCCGGCTCTCCAGGCGGAATAACCCGTGTAACCAATGGGATATAATCATAAAGACCCAGTGCACCAATTTCTTGATTGCCCATTTTGCCCCATGACGCACGAACTTTCAACTGGTTGATGGCTTTTATTGACTTGATAAAATGCTCTTCTGAAAGATTATAAGCCAAAGCGGCTGAGGGAAATACCGCACTCCACCGTTTATCTTCCGCAAACTTTGAACTTCCGTCCGCGCGGGCAGTTACATCCAGAATCAGTTTATCTTTAAAGGAATAACTTACCCTTCCAAAATAAGAACCAAGCGACTGCCTGTTTAAAAATCCTCCAAAATTAGCGAAGGCTACGTTTGTCCTGTCAGCTAGATTTAATGTAAAGATATCGTTGCTGACAAAGTTATAACCCCAGGTATTCTGCCCGTCATTTTTGGTTTTTTCTATCGAAGTGCCAGCAGTTATGTTAATTTTGTGGCTTTCCCCAAATTGCGTATTATAATCTGCATAAAGCTGATAAAGCTCATTTATGCTTCGGCTATTACTATACTGAGCAGAGTTAGGTGTTTGGCGAATATCCTGTACACCGCCCGCGTAATTGTATCGGGTAAAGGTTGGCAGCATATAATTATTGTTATTGTAATTCAGTCTCAAAGCGGCCTGCGCAGTCAGCTTTAACCCAGGTATGATACTGTAATCTGCCTTAAAATTTGTGGCAAAATTTGAGGTATTATCCATGGATATACCGGCCTCTGTTAAGCTTTGGGCGGGATTTTCATATCCCTGATAGCCATAAAATTGACCAAACGGATTAAATACCGGCTGGTACGGGAATTGCCTGGTTACATTTGTAAGGGCATTACCCAAATTAGTCGGATTGGTATTGCCTAAATTGGTATAACTGGTTCGGGTTTCCAGATTCAATTTTGGAGTCAGGCGAAAATCGTAATTTAAGCGCAGGTTATAGCGTTGAGAATTATTTATCCCATAGCGCACAATACCCTCGTCTTTATTGTATCCTGCTGAAAAAAGATAATTATTGTTCTCTCCACCACCCGAGATTGAAATGTTGTGGAGTTGCTGGATGGCGCTTTTATATATTTCCTTATTCCAGTCTGTATAACCGAAGAATCCAGGATAATTAGTGATGTTATAGTTCCAGCCCACCGCTTCCATAGGTGCATTTGCACGGATTTTATCGAAGACAGATTGTGGAAATCCGGCAATACCTACGTTGCGCAAGCCTTCGTCCATAAATTCTGCAAACTCAAGGGTATTTTGCATTTTTCTTAAATAGCTCGGTTCCTTAAGGCCGAAGGTAGCGCTATAACTTACTTCAGGTGGGCCGCTTTTGCCTTTTTTGGTGGTTACAATAATCACCCCATCTCCGGCACGCGCCCCATAGATGGCAGCAGAGGCATCTTTCAAAACAGTTACTTCAGCTATATCCGCCGGATTCAATGTATTAAAAGTTCCAAAACTTGTTGGCACACCATCAACTAACACAAGTGGAGAATTTCCATTAATTGAGGACGACCCCCTTACATTAAAGCCATATTCGCCGGCACCCGGCTGGCCTGATCCTTTAGTAATGGTAAAGCCGGGGATAGTCCCTTGTAAAGCGTCAAGACTATTATTAAGTGCCCGGTTTTCGAAAACTTCTGATTTTACTGTCGAAATGGCTCCCGTTACAGCGCCTTTAGTTCTTGTTCCATAACCAACAACTACAACGTCCTGTAGTTTAGTATCTGCCTTTTTTAATCTGACGTTAATAGTGGCTTGCCCGTTATAGTTGATTTTCTGAGTTTCGTAACCTATAAAAGAGATCACCAGAACGGCGTTGTTTCCCGGTATGTCTAACGAAAAATTTCCATTTACATCAGTTGTGGCACCGGTTTTTGTACCCTCTAACAGCGCGCTCGCGCCAACAATGGGTCCGCCATCAGCTGCATCAGTAACACTTCCGGTTACCCGCTGTTTTTTTTGCTCATTTACGGGATTGGTAACTGGTAATGGCCTTCTGGTGATGAGAATTGTCTTATTTTTTATGGTATAACGGACCGGCTGATCTTTGAAACATTGTTCCAGCACAGCAATCAAATCCATATTGCTCGCCTTTAACGAAATCGGCTTCGCCGTCTTTACGTCTGCGTTATTGTATAGGAAATCGTAATCGGTTTGTTTCCTGATTTGTGCGATCACTTCCTTAAGGTTCGCTTTATCGGCATTGATGTTGATTTTTTGTGCAAAAATCTCAGCCCTTACCTGGAGAAACATAACGATTAGAAAAACAAAAGTTAGTTTCATTTTCAGTAAATAATTGGAATATACATAGGAGTTCCTCCTGAATAGTAATTCAGTAAATTTTTTATACATTTGGTTAATGGGTTTAGTTAAACTGTTGTCGGTTTATTTACCTGTTAGGCTAATTATAGTCATCTGCCAGGGACGGTCGCAACGTTCCTGGTTTAATGAGTTAGTTATTTTTTTTCAGAAATTCCTCCTTTCTAATATGATTGGTTTGTGGATTAATCGGTGACGATTACCTTCTTTGGGGTTATAGTGAAATGAACATTTCCCAATTTTTCCAAATTTGCTAATATTTCTGAAAGCTGCTTTCCTCTGGAAAAAGTTCCGCCAAAGTGTTCTGTATTTTTATCGCTCAGGAACTGAACATCTACATTGTACCACCTGCTCAAAACTTTCATAATGCTGTAGACATTTTGATTGTCAAACTGAAAATAGCCATTTTTCCATGACAATATCTCGTCCTTATCTATTGCATGAATCAATACATCATCATTTGCGGAGGAAGTTGTTGCGCTTTGCCCGGGCTGTATTGACTTTTCCACTTTAGTTTTTAAGTTTTTAACACGCACTGCCCCCGAGATCAGCGAGGTGGTAACAAATTCATCATCCTGATAGGCACTAATGTTAAAATGGGTACCCAGGACAGAAATTTCCTGTTCTCTTGCGGTGACTAAAAAAGGTTTCTTTTTATCATGGGCAACCTCAAAATATACTTCGCCGGTTATAGAAACTTTTCGATAATTACCTTCAAATGCGGCCGGAAAACTTATGGATGAAGCTGCATTCAGCCAAACCTTGGTTCCGTCAGATAATACCAACTGATATTCACCGCCACGCGGGGTGGTCAATTTGTTTATCATTACTGCTTCCGAAATTTCTTTACGCCCTTTGTATACCAATTTTCCGGTTTCTGTTTCCGTCACCTGTACAGCGCCTTGACTTGCAACGTCGCCTTTCGCGGGGTTTCCCAGAGAAACCTCTTCCCCATTGGCCAATGTTAATATGGCTTTGTTCCCTCCGGGTTTGAAGTCTGTATGTGCCTTTTGAACAACTAAATTTGTGCGGGGACTATCAATTCTTTCTTTATAGAACCAAAATACGATAATGAATAGCAAAATACCTGCAACGGCAGACAGCCAATACCAAGGCTTAAGCCTGTGCACCGGAGAATTCAGCGCTAACCAGACTTTGCTTTTCGCAGCATTTATCTCGTCCTCCGTGAAATGCTGATTATCAGAATTCCAGTTGAGATACCAGGTTTCCAGGAATGCCTGTTCTTCAGGAAGGATTGTACCTTGACGAAACTTTTTCAGTAAATCATTAATCTTATATTCAGGCATAAATAATTATCGCTTATATCTTATAGACAATTAAGTAAATGGTATAGGGGTAGAGAAATCGAATTATTTTATAAAATACAAAACAATGTAGAAGAACAGGCCCAGCCTAAATCTTAAAACCTTAAGGGCATTTTTAACATGGCTCCTTACAGATTGTTCTGTAATATTTAAGTCCTTTGCTATTTCAATATAAGTCAGGTGTTCAGATCTGCTCATTAAAAATACGCGCTTCATTTTTGGAGGCAGACACTCAATTTCTTTGGCAATGAGCGCTGAGAGCTGACGTGCCCGCACCAGATGATCCGTCTGAGACTCAAATTTTTCAGTTACAGCCAGTGATATTTTGTACTTTTCCTGGAAACCAGTGCGTGAAATAAGGTTTAATATTTTATTTCTGGTGCAGGTAATTAAATAACTGGATAAACTGGTGTGAATATTAATAGATTGGGCGCCAGACCATAAGTCTACAAAAATCTCTTGAACAACGTCTTCAGCTTCCTGTGTATTTATGAGTCGTTTGCGGGCATGAACGTAAAGTATGCCAAAATACCGCTGATAAAGTTCAGTATAAGCACAACGGTTCCCGGACTTTAACAAGTCCAAAAGCTGAGTATCCGTAGCTGCGTTATATTTGGTCATTCGATAACGTTTTGTTGAATCGCAAATCAGGCTGAGTATTCACCGTAATCAAATGTAACAATATCATAACAACCCCGCAACCTTATCTGTCTGTAATGGCGCTACTGTTCGCATCGATACGGGTTTTCAATTTTACGTCTGTGTATTTAACTCGTGTAACATTAAAAAAGGAAGGCCAGTCACTTTCAACCAAAAGCGTTTCTCAACGAAAAGACCGGCCTTATATCCTTTTTAAGCGTCAGTTTTAATTAGCCGCTAACATACCCACAAAGATATATTATGATTAATATAAACCGTCACCTACTATCCCATCAAAACATCATACTGAATTTCGCTGTGTAACTTTGAAAGGTATAGATACATGAGATTTACATCCACTCATGATCATATCTGCCGCTGTCTCTCCCATCATCATAAAATCAGTTGAAATTGTAGTTATACCATTAAGAATTATTTTTTTTATAGGCGTTTCATTGTATGAGATAATACCTACGTTTTGGCCAAGCACCAGGTTGGTGGAGATGAGCTGTTCGATAAGTTCTATAAGATCATCCTCTCTCAAATTAATATATACGGTACCCTCCATCATCACCTCATTTTTTAAATTGGAGAGAATTTCATAATCGAAGGAATGGTGTACACAAAAATTTATAAAACCTTCCAAAATATTTTTAGAATAATAGCTGTTTGCAGGAAATATGATTTTTATGGTTTTATAATTATTGAGCCTTTCTTTAAGTTCTACCAATGCACCATAAATATCTTTTTGGAAATCTTCATAGACGGCACAAAAATCACCGTTGACTTCCTTAATCAATTTGTCAACGAGAACAAGTTTATCTTTGTTTATGGTTTCTATAAGTGTATAGGTACTTTCCTCTTCATCAAAAAAGTGCGGTATGATAACAACCTTGTCATATGAGTCGGCTTTAGATTCAATAATTTTCCTGAAGACATTGATCTCATTGTTATAAATGTAAAAATCAATCACCCCGAATTCTCCCAGCCTGGCGACCAAAGCATCGTAAATAATTTTTTTATGGTTACTTAGTTTGTTGAATAGCAACAAGACTTTTATCGGATGGGTAAAGTCAACCTTACAGATATAATAACCTTTGCCGGGAACAGAGTCGACTACACCGAAATTCTTTAGCTGACGGTATGCCCGCTCCACGGTATTTCTGGCAACATCCAGGGCAATGCTAAGATCATTAATAGATGGGAGTACATCATCAACCTCTAACTGATTACTCTCTACAGCAGCGAGAAAAGCATTGTATATCTGCAGGTATTTCGGGGTAATGGATTCCTCGTTAAGCTTTATAAATTTTAAATAATTCTTCATTATCATTTGTTGACGCCTGTATCCAGATCTCTCCTGAAACTGACGTTGAATTTATACTTGGTTTTATAAGTGACAAATGAAAAAGCCTTATGGGGGTAAGAGATTTCAAAATTTTCTTCGGGGAAAATTATCCGATTTTTTTTTGACTGAGCTAAGTCTCTACAGGTAAGAAATACTATATCTACGGAGCAATCAATTCAGCAGCTTGTTAATATAAAACGTTTTAGACAAGCACAATCGACAATATCTATCAGACAGTTGAGGATGGAAGTTTAATTCAATCGCTGGATATTGGCCTCAATAAAAATAACCAAATATTAACTATATGAATACACTAACTAAAATGCCGAAGGCATTGTATGGAAACGCATTTTCTTTTTTATGCAATTCAAGCAGTAATGTTGAACCCATTTTAACGCCTTTTAAGCATAATATCCATAATAAATTAATTGAAACATAACCGATCGCATACGCTCGAATTCCAGTTTACACTACCGGACAACCGCTAACAAAAGAATAGCCCAATAACCGCCAGAGTTTAATAATCCCAAACCATAAACAATTACTATGATCAAAAATAATTACAGAAAACCATTTCGATGAGCATGGACAGAAAAGCGTAGCCGAGGCTGGGGTTTTAATCTCACACGTCTGCAAAAAAGTAAAAGGCCGTGTCTGGCCCAAACTGAGATCAATAAACCTAATTTATCGTTTTTAAAAAAAAATTATGCAATCTAAATTTTTTACAAATCGCCTGTTTTTCATCTTTCGGGATGAATCAAGGCTAAAATTGCTGTTTACGCTTTCGCTATGTGTGGCGATGCTCATACTTTCACCTTTAGCCAAGGCTTCAAACATGGCAAGAGTGCTAACAGACTCTAAGCCTTTAACCCTCCATAAAAAGTCCGGTAGTTTAAAAACCTTTGCCCAAATAACGGGAAAGGTAACCGATACACTTGGAAAGCCAATCCCAGGGGTTTCGGTGCTTGTTAAAGGGACTAAAAAAGGAACAACAACAGATACTAATGGAGAATTCAGGCTTGAGGCTACCTCAGGTGACATACTGGTTTTCCGGATGACCGGCTTTACAACAACCGAACTCAGGTTAGGAACGCCAATCCGCTATGAAGTTTCTTTAAAGGAAGAGACTTCTGATTTAAACGAAGTTGTTGTTGTTGCGTTCGGAGCACAGAAAAAAGTCACATCAATTGGTGCCCAGAGTACAGTGAAGGTAGATGATCTTAAGCAGCCGGTAGCCAATATTTCTAATTTGGTTGCAGGTCGCGTAGCAGGAATTGTTGGTGTTCAGCGCAGTGGAGAACCTGGTTATGATAATTCCGAGATTTACATCAGGGGTATCTCGACATTTACAAGCAGTTCTCCCTTAATACTGGTAGACGGGGTTGAACGTTCCTTCAATAACATTGATCCGGAAGACATTGCCAGTTTCAGCGTACTCAAAGATGCATCTGCCACCGCACTTTATGGGGTAAGAGGTGCGAATGGGGTGATCATTATCCAGACTAAGAAAGGACGTGTTGGCCAGGCGACTATAAATGCGCAGTACGATCAGGGTTTGACACAGTTTACCAAACTACCTGAATTTGCTGACGGGGTAACTTACATGGAAATCGCAAATGAAGGCTACCGAAACAGCTTCCCCAATGATCCCAACCCGAGATATTCTGCTGCCCGCATTGCCGCCACCCGCGACCAGACAGATCCGGATTTGTATCCGAACGTGAACTGGTTTGATGCAATTCTTAAGAATACAGGTAATAACCGCAGGTTAAGGGTAAATGCTAATGGCGGTTCTGAAAAGGCTAAATATTATCTATCTGTTGGTTACTATGATGAAACCGGCATGTTCAAAACCGATGAATTGGCCAATTACAACTCATCGATAAAATTCAGCCGCTTTAATTTCACTTCCAATCTTACGCTAGACGTTACCAAAACGACTAAAGTCGATTTTGGCGTATCAGGATGGTTAAGTAATGGAAACTATCCGGGATCAGGTACTGGGAATATCTTTAACGCAGCTTATGTATTAACGCCTGTTACCATCCCTATTCAATATTCTAATGGATTAGCCTCCAAAATCCGTACTGGTGATGTAAGTAATCCATACACCATACTTACTCAGTCTGGCTATGCAACTGAATTCCGTGGACAATTATGGAGTAACCTAAGGGTTACCCAGGATTTATCGTTCCTAACAGAGGGACTTTCTGTTACTGGCATGTTTTCTTATGACAACTACAATAACCACAAAATTTCAAGATCGAAAACCGTCGATGGCTTTTTGGCAACCGGCAGGGATGCGAATGGTAATCTTTTATTTGATCAAACCCAGATTGGCACCAACTATCTCGGATATGGCAGGGAAAATGGCGGTAGCCGACAGTTCTATATGGAAGGCGCCATCAACTACACCAAAAAAATTAAAGCGCATGATTTTGGTGCCATGGTGCTTTACAATCAATCTGACCGGGTGGAGGCCTTCGCTGGCGACTTCATCACCTCTATTCCCTACCGTTATATGGGGCTTGCAGGTAGATTAACTTATGCATACGACAATAAATACCTTGCTGAGGTCAATTTTGGTTATAACGGGTCTGAAACATTTGCACCTGAAAAAAGGTTCGGATTTTTCCCATCCTTCGGGTTAGGCTGGGTTGTTTCGCAGGAAAAGTTTTATGAACCCATCAAAGACGTTTTATCTTTCATGAAATTCCGCTTCTCTTATGGTACGGTTGGTAACAGTAACATTGGAGGTCGCCGCTTTGCCTATATCAGTACAATTACCAATCAGGGAGGATACTCGTATGGGCAAAACAACACCAATAATAACATTGACGGGTTAAATTTTGGAGATTATGCAGTGGACGTTTCCTGGGAGCGGGCAACTAAATACAATTTAGGTATTGAGCTAAAGGCATTTAAAGATGAACTTTCAATTGTTGCAGACTTATTCCGCGAGAAGAGGGACGGAATTTTCAGGCAGCGTGGGGATGTCCCATTAACAGTTGGGGTTCCCAATCTGCCTTATGCAAATTTGGGCAAAGTTAACAATACCGGTATCGATGCAACGGTAGATTACCAGAAGCGATTAGGTGATTTTACCCTTGGCATAAGGGGAAACATCAACTGGAACAGGGCTATCGTTATCGATGATGCAAATGCACCATGGCCTTATCCATGGCAACAGCGAATCGGGCGCAAGTTAGGCCAACGATTTGGGTATATAGATGAAGGTTTGTTTAAATCTGATGAAGATGTTGCTAACAGTCCTTATCAAACAGGCATTAACAAGGCTGGAGATATTAAGTACAAAGATTTAAATGGCGATGGGAAAATTGATTCTTACGATCAGGCACCTATTGGTTATGGAAGTATTCCTGAAATCGTATACGGCTTTGGACCTACTTTTAAATGGAAGAACTGGTCTTTAGCTGGATGGTTCAAGGGCATCAGTAATGTTGATATTTTTCTCAATGGTGATGGTTTCCAGCCATTCAGGCTTGGGGGCGAACGCGGAAATTTATTCAGTGCCATCACCGACCGCTGGACACCGCAAAACAATGCCTCTAACCCACTCTACCCAAGAATTACATATGGAAATGATAACATGAATTACGAAACGAGTTCATGGTGGACTAAAAACGGCTCCTTTTTACGTTTGCAAACGGTAGAACTGAATTACAATTTCGCAAACAAAAAATGGTTGAAAAAAATTGGTGCATCAAACCTGAACATTTATTTCATTGGCTACAACTTGTTAACTACAAGTGAATTCAAACTATGGGATGTTGAGCTGGGTGACGGAAGGGGTTCGCAATATCCATTGCTAAAAACCTACAATATGGGTTTAAGGTGTAATTTTTAATAAGTTGATTTAAGGACATAAAGATGAAGAAACAATTGAAATTTATCATTGTACTACTGGCAGGTTGCGGTACGATGCTGACGGGCTGTAAAAAATTCCTGGATCAGGTGCCTAACGATAGAATAACCATTGAAGAGGTATTTCGCAAAAAAGCATCTTCAGAAGCATTTTTAGCCAATGTGTATAGTTTTGTACCAGATGAATCCAATGCGATAGATGGCTATCCGATGGTTGGATGTGCAGACGAGGCTGATTTAACCTGGGCAGGTGGTCCAAATTATCCGGTTAACATTGGAAATCTAAACCCTTCAAACGTTATTTTCGACCGCTGGGGTAATTATTACCAGGGTATTCGTTCTGCAACCTATTTCATGCAGCACATTAATGAAAATATTGAGATCCGTTCATTGAATGGACAGCAACTTATTGACCAGTATCAGGCTGAAGCCCGTTTTTTAAGGGCATACTTTTATTTCCTGTTGATGCGTCAGTATGGCCCGGTTGTGTTAATGGGTGAAGAAGTAACGCCTCCGGATGCTGTAGCTGCAGATATGCAAATACCGAGGAGTAAATTTGATGATTGCGTGAATTATGTGGCAAGTGAGTTAGATAAAGCTGCAGCTGTTTTGCCTTTGCAACCTCAACGTAACGGGCAAACGAGTGACGCTGAATTCGGCCGCATTACCAAAGGTATAGCACTTGCTGTAAAATCCAGATTATTATTATATGCTGCCAGTCCCCAGTACAATGGAAACACTGAAGTTAGTTCCTTTGTGAATAAAGATGGAACACCATTAATTTCACAAACTTATGATGCTCTGAAATGGAAGCGGGCCGCAGATGCAGCTAAGGCCGTTATCGACCTGAATATTTATCGTCTCTATAAGGATGCTTCAGGAGATCCGATAAAATCACTAGATGGTTTGTTTTTTAACAGCTGGAATTCAGAGCAGATATTTGTAAGAAAATCGAACGATCTGGCTCGTTGGGATGTGCACGCGACACCTAGACAGGCGGGTGGATGGTGTGGATTGGCCCCTACCCAGGAAATAGTTGATTCCTATTTCATGTCAGATGGCCTACTACCTGCTGAATCATCGCTGTATTCAGAGGCAGGTTTTACCAATGTTTCTGGTGTACAAGTATCTAATATGTACCTTAATCGCGAGCCAAGATTTTATCATGGGGTAACATACAATAACAGTATATGGCAAGGAGGCACCATGTCTGCTCCGGCACCAATAAGTTTCTTTTTATCGAGTGTTAATGGAAGAAACGGACATCCAACAGATTTTTCGAAAACCGGCTATCTGATACGCAAGAATGTTGGGCGGCAAACCAATGTTGGCGCTGGCGGAAACGGACAGGTACAATCCAGAACGCTTATTCTTTTTCGCCTTGGAGAGATCTACCTTAATTATGCCGAAGCCTTGAATGAGTACCAGCCTGGCGCCCCAGATATACTCAACTATCTTAATGCAATCAGAGAGCGGGCAGGTATTCCAACCTATGGTGGAGGTACCGGACAAGTTGCCATCCCGGCTGATCAGGCTGCAATGCGCAGTAAGATCTGGGCTGAACGCCGTATTGAGCTGGCTTACGAAGGACATCGGTTTTACGACATCAGACGTTGGAAAATTGCGCCACAGGTAATGGGGACCATGCATGGGATGGATATCAGTAAGGATGGTAATGATTTTTATAAAAGAGTGCCTACAGCGACTCCTCACCTATTCCGCCAATCTTATTATTGGTGGCCAATAACGCAGTATGAATTAGATAGAAACCGTTCAATTGTTCAAAATCCATTCTGGTAAATAAAAAATTATGAAAAAGAAGTCAATTATAAAAATATTGATGCTGGGTGGCGCAATATTGATGGCCAGTTCCTGTAAAGAGACCGTTATGCTGCCCGAGCAGGATGAAGCCAGTTACAATCAGGTTTACATGCCTCAATCTGTAAACGGCACTGTGAGCAAAACATTAGAAGTTAAAGATGTTGACCAGTCGTTCGTTTATGGTGCAAATTTCGGAGGTATGGGTTATCCTGAGAATGACATTCGGGTTCGGTTTAGCGTAGATAATACTTTGATAAACAGCTATAATACATTAAACAATACAAATTATGAGCCCCTTCCTGATGGTGCTTATCAGTTAAGTACCACAGAATCTGTTATACCTAAAGGAAGCCTGTCCACTTCGCCATTTAAAATTTCGGTAAAAACGACGGGTAGTAATGCAATAAAAATGTTCAGAAATTACCTGCTACCTGTGAGTGTGTCTTCTGATTTCAAAATTAATGAGAAACTTAAAACCACTTACTTTTTAATCAGTTCACAGCCTAATCAGGCCGATTATCCGGATTACGACCGTTCTGCGTGGAAAGTTGTGGATTTCTCTTCTCAGGAGGCGAACGGCGAAGGTGCAAATAACGGAAGGGCAATATTTGTACTGGATAATAATATCCAGAGCTTTTGGCATTCGCAATGGCAGGGTGCCAGCCCGGGACCACCCCATTACATTACAATAGATATGGGTAAGGTACTCACCCTGCACGGGGTAAATTTCACTGCAAGGCAGGTTGACGGTGCCGGCGGTAAACCTCAGGACGTTCGCATAGAAACCAGTATGGACAATACTAACTGGAAGCCGGCAGCACAGTTTACGCTCAATGCTGTTAGAAATCAGCAAAAAAAATGGTTAACTGATTTCGTTGATGCCCGTTATGTAAAATTCGTTATCTTATCCAGTTATAGTTCATCGAGTGTACACCTTGCCGAATTTGGTGCATATTAACTTCACGCCCTGCAGAATTAGTTTCTGTAGGGCTTTTTAACTATTTTATACATGAAAAAACTATCTATTTTTTTTAGCCTTTTGTTGCTATCCTTTTCAGGGATAAGATTTTGCAACGCACAGCCCTTGCAAAAAGCCCAAAGTAGTCCAAGGATCGTTAACATCGTTAATTTCATCAGGGCAATAGAGCCCCGTGAAGAACAGGTAACGCCTGAAGTGCTTTACCAAACCGTTGTGGAGCAAATAAAGCTGATGACCAAAAACGACCTGGGTGGCACATTTTTGTTACAGTATGATGCCCTTATTGATGAGCGTTATCAAAAATTACTTAAAGCGCTTCCAGAAGATAAATTTGAATTAGGTGCCTGGTGGGAACTTCCTAAACCCCTTATTGAAAAAGCAGGAATCAAGTGGCGTGGAAAATATGCCTGGGACTGGCATTCTGACATTGGTTTTTCTGTAGGTTATACGCCAGCTGAAAGGGAAAAAATAATTGATGTTTATTTTAATGATTTCAAACAAATATTTGGTCATTATCCCAGGTCCGTTGCAGCCTGGGTTATCGATGCCCATTCCCTGAATTACATGTATAATAAATATAAAATTGTTGCCACCGCAAACTGTAAAGACCAGATTGGAACAGATGGTTTTACCTTGTGGGGCGGTTATTGGAACCAGGCTTATTATCCAAGCAAAATCAACGCTTACATGCCGGCCCAAAATGCTTCAGCTCAAATCCCGGTACCAGTATTTCGCATGCTTGGAAGTGACCCCATCAGGCAATATGCCAACGGAAGTGCTGTTGTTACTTTAGAACCCGTATATCCCGAGGCAGGCGGCAATAAAAACTGGATCAACTGGTTTTTTGAAACCTTTACTAAAGATTCTGCATTGGGCTTTAATTATACGCAGGCCGGACAGGAAAATTCATTTACCTGGTCTAACATGAAAAAAGGGCTTGAAATACAAATGCCAATAATTGCCCGTTTAAGAGATGAAGGAAAGGTTAGGGTTGAAACAATGGAGCAATCGGGAAAATGGTTTAGTAAAAATTACAAAGTCACCCCTGCAACCACCTTCACCGTAGAAAAAGATTTAGGCAATAGTGATAAGAAAACGATTTGGTACAACAGCAGGTTCTATAGGATGAATATCTTGTGGGAGAAAAGTACTTTGCGCATCGCCGATATTCACCTATTCAATGAAAAAATACCTGATAGGTACCTGAATTCAGTGACAACCATCAACAAAAGTTTTTTCTACACGCTGCCTGTTATAGACGGCTCTCAGTGGGGAAAGGATGGAAATCCTGCCGGTCTACGTTTGATGGTAAATGAAAACGGAAAAGCCACGCCTGTCACAGGTGGACAACCGACTTTTGAAAATATAGGTCGATATTCAACAAAGATCACATGGCCAACTGAACACGGTAAGTTTGTATTAAATTTAACAGAGCAGGCGATGTCAATAAAACTTCTTAATAACCCGTCAAAAAAATGGTATATGGAATTAAATATTCACTATCCGGAGAAGCTGCCATTGAAAAAAATTCAACCAAAAGCTTTAGCTTTCGACTTCGACAACCATTCATACACTTTAAATGCCATTAAGGGTTTCTTTGCAGAAAGAGATAACGGTGTTGGTTTTAAAGTTATGCCTCAAAAAGGAACACTTTCATTCTTATTGGTGGATAAATAAGTTAAAACCGCAGTAGATCAAACTTATAATTGATAACCAGCGAAGGAGATGTTAGTTTAGTTTGCCTTTAGATAGACGCAAAATTTACAGGAAGATTCCTTCGCTGCATATCGGGATGATACGATGGAATTGTCATTCTGATAAATATTTATGATATAAAAACACTATAAATAACTCATGTATAAGAGCGTTTAACGGTCCCGAAGTATCGTCCTTTCGACCGCTGTAGTGAATCTCAAGGCATGCGAGGTAAAAGCTCTTAAACCAGGTTCAATAACGCAGTTCAAAGCGATATCCATTTTGTTGCGCTACAGTCGAGATGAGGATTTTTTTTAGAATCTATCAATGGTCAGGTATCGCAATATCTTTAAGATTAATTGTAATCCGATGTTTAATAAAAAAAAACCACCTATAATTTCCGCTATAGATGGTTGACTTGAATTAAAACTAAGTTATTTGGTTAGCGCTATTGTCTTATCCTGTTCTGCTTCTATCAGTTGGCTATAAAACTTCCAGTCGATACTGGGGTTTTTCATGGCTGCAACTGATATCGTTTTCATTTTATCATTCTGATTTGCAGTATACATTTTCTTTAAATCTCTCAAGGTTGTTTTGATTCCACGCAGAATTGCAAAAAACCTGCGATCATAGAAAACGATGTTATTTTTGTTTCTTTTGCTAGACCTATATTCATCATTGGAAGCATCGCTATAGGCTTTCTGGAGTTTATCGAGAACTTTTAGTCTTTCGCTGATATTTTTCAATGACTCTTCAGACAGATCCATGTCCTTAATGCCAATAATTTCTTTTTGATCAGTTAAAACCGTAACACCGTCAATCTCTATTTCATTTTTACCATCTCTGGAAAACAAATAAACCGAAGCCGGTAAATCATCGATATCAACCGAATCCAGTTTTATTAAATTTTTGTTGAAGTTTGTACGGGCATCAGATAATAAGTCGGCAGACAGCGGTTTAACAATTTGGGCTTTAGCACTGGTTATTAAGGTTGATAACACTATGATTTTTAGAGCGTTGTTCATGAAAACAAAGATACTCTTAATTATTTTTTAAAGTTTACTTAACAAAAATTGAGTCTTTGATATTTATCAACAAAGTGCTTTTAAATGGCCGTTAAGCATTTTTTGGAATGCAAAAAAAATGCAGATATCAATTATATGTGTATTATTTATACTGCTTTTTATAGAATTTTTGCAAGCATAGCCATGGGCTCACCTTGATTTTTGATTCGATCCCAAAAATCATAATACTTCAGCTCCAGCGACACTAATCAAGTATCGACCAGCTTAATTAACATGAAATATTGCTGAACTATTAACTTCGTAGTAAAAGATTATTCGCCACGTTTTTTGCGATAGTTTTTGTAGAGCTTAACGGCAATCATTATCGCCATCGCTACGCCCATAATGCCGATTAAGCCATAAATCCAGTTAATAGCATTTTTAAGAATCACCACAAATACAATAGCAATCATAAAAATGGTGGCCAGTTCACGCCACAACCTTAATTGGAAACTGGTTAACCTGTATTGATTGTTTTTAAGCTGTTTGACGATGTTCTGGCAAATAAAATGATAGACAAGCAGGCCAATCACGAAGCCAAGCTTAACCAACATCCAATCGGCTTGAAGCAGGCCTGAATTTAAAGTTAACATCGATGCCCCAGCCAAAACAGAAATAATCATGGCTGGAGTAGCAATGATTTTCCATAAAGTAGCTTCCATTTTAACAAACTGTTTCCGGAGGATACTTTTTTCCGGCTCGGGTTTATCGTTTGCTTCTGTATGGTAGATAAAAAGACTTAGGATATAAAAGAGCCCAGCCATCCAGCTGATCACAAATACGATGTGTACAGCAAGGAAGTACTGGTAGTATGGCAGTAAGTTTTCTATCATTGTTTTATTTTGTCCAAAATGTAAGTGTCTATCCAATTTGGGATGTTGGTAATCTTTAGATCCAATATCCCATCAGAAATTCCGCCAACATAATCATGTTTACTACCAGAATTATCCCAAAGAAAAGTTTGATCCGCCTTTTTAATCATCTCTATCAGTAAGTCCATTGTCAAAAAGTAGCGTTGCTCAATTTTACCACTATCAACTAAATGCCCTCCTTTTAAAACTCTGTCTTTTACACGCTCTACATTCATTTTAGGGGTTTGTGTACCAATAAAATAAAGATAAACCTTAAAATTATTGCGATGAGCCAAATCAATTAACTTCAATTTTGAGGGGTGTGAAAATACAGTTTCGAAACTAAATGATTTTTTATTTTTGATTAACTCATAACGGATAAAATCCGCAATAATAGCAAAGTGATAGGAGTTGTAAGGCGATGTATCTTTTAAATTCTTGACTATAACATTTTCCCGTATAACGAGATTCCAACTTTTAATATCAAAACCCGCCTTTATAAAGAGACCATTTTGAAAACAGAACAATTCAAAATCATCATTTGTGACATCAATTTCAAAATCAGATAAGTTTATAAAGTTTTTATTTTTAAACTCCTCTTCCAATAAATCAGCATTAATGAAAATTCTTGTAGAAAAATAACTTGACCTTATAGAATCGAACAATGTCGTTTTACCAGAACCGTTTGGACCTGCAAAAATCCTTAATCTAGGCTTCCGCGACATTAAAAAAGCTTAATTCTCTTTACAGAAACAGTTCTTTTTTTAAAATTACCATCAGCTACCTTAACAACATCTCCATTATTGAATGTACGGTATACCCCATCAGCCTTTACCTCGGTTCTGCCCAAATTTAAAGCATCAACAACTCTCAGCACATCGTCCATCTTCTTGTTAACTGCTCTAATTAGCTGTTTAATTGGCAATTTATCCTCGTCATCTAATGATTTAACAGTCATAATATTTGAGTTATAAAGCTAATATACGAAAACCAAACGATTTGATTAGTACCTAAACTTCTTTACAACGTCAATTGCATATTTTACGTTATCGAAAGGAATATCAGGCATAATACCATGACCTAAGTTAAAAATAAAACCTTCCGTACCACGCATGCGCTCGAACAGTTTATGGATCTGCGCCTTGATTACTGATTTATCAGCATACAATATATGTGGATCCAAATTCCCTTGAACGGCAATGCCTGCTGGTAAAGCATTTTTAATATTCAATAAATCAGCATTCCAGTCAACCGAAATTACATCTGGTTTAGCTTCGGCCATAATCGGAGCAAAAACCGAACTTCCTTTACAGAAAGAAATTACCGGAATATCTTGTCTGTTCAGATTGGCAATAATTTCCTGAATATATCGGTGTGAAAACTCCTGATAATCGTTCCATGATAAAGCCAGTGCCCAGCTATCAAAAATCTGAACGGCATTAACACCGGCTGCAATCTGAAGATTCAGGTAATCGGCCGTTACTTTAGCAATTTTAGCCAAAAGTTTATGTGCCAGTTCTGGTTGGTTATGGATAAATAGTTTGGTTAATTTAAAATCTTTGGAAGAACCTCCCTCAATTAAATAACTCATTACCGTAAAAGGTGCACCGGCAAAGCCGATTAAAGGAATATTTCCAGCTAAACGTTGTTGGATTACCTTAATTGCATCGGCAACATACTGCAGTTTATCTAAACAATCAATATTTAGGTTTTCAACGTCCTGGGCCGTCCGCACAGGATTTGCAAACTTAGGACCAACACCTTGAGTAAAACTTAAATCGCCACCCATCGCCTCTCCGGTTACCAAAATATCAGAGAATAAAATAGCTGCATCGATATCCAATAAATCAACAGGTAACATTGTTACATCTGCTGCAATTTCGGGGGTTTTACACATCTCCAAAAAAGAGTATTTGTTTTTAATTTCCCAATATTGTGGCATAAAACGACCTGCCTGACGCATCATCCATACTGGTGGGCGTTCGGTTTGTTCTGAAAATGCTGCGTCTAAAAATAAATTATTCTTCATGATTTGTATCTGGTATCTCACTTATCGTCACCCTGAATCCATTTTCAGGGCCTAACATATAGAAGATGCTGAACTGAATTCAGCATGACGATTTGCTAAGGGACGAAAGTCTAAAATTAATTTTGCAAAGGTATAAATAAAAAAAAAACGAAGTACCTTTTTATCCCTAAACCGGTGCTTCGTTATTCAAAATGACAATATTAGTATTATAACTTACTTATTTCTTTTTCAATTTTAACAATAATATCCTTCGAACGTTGGGTTTCAGCAAGTTCCTTAGCCTTTTTGGTATAGGCTTCTGCTCTTTCCCGATCTTTTTTGCGCAATGCGAGATTAGCCAGGTGAATCAGTACATACGATTTTTCATTCTTACCTCCTACCGGAAAACGACTTGCCAGTTGAAAGTGATATTCGGCCTTATCAAAGTTTTCTTCCTTCAACGCCATATTACCCTGCATAAATTCGTAGTAACCCCTGCGGCTTTTGGCCAAACGTTCAGGTTGTGTAACCTCGGCAAGCAAGGCTTTGGCCTTCCCAAAATCATTGTTTTTGAAATGTTTCGAAGCCATTAAAACCGAACCATGTTTAAAATGGCTCCAGACTACAAAACACATCAATAATGCCGAAAGCGCTGCCAACTGGTATTGATGGTAAAAAACACAAACCAATCCGGCAAGCAGGAAAACGGCCATTAAAGCATATCTGCCCTTATTATTGTACATTAATGACTATCGGTAAATTTGTAACCTACGCCACGAATGGAATGGAAATAAACCGGATTTTTCTGATCTGGCTCGAAATATTTACGGAACGTTAAAATAAAGTTGTCGATTGTTCGGGTTGATGGATAAACGTCATAATTCCAAACCGTTTCTAAAATCTGCTCTCTCGAAACCGCATCATTCTTACGTTCAATAAGCAATTTTAACAACATGGTTTCCTTCTTGGTTAAGGGTGTTATGGTACCATCATCATGTTTCAGCTCAAAAGAGTTAAAATAAATGGTTTTATCACCAATTTTGTAAGAATTCAATTCTTTTAGATCGTCAGATTTTAAACTGCGTTTAACCAGAATACCAACACGAAGAATCAATTCTTCCAGGTTGAATGGTTTAACCAAATAATCATCAGCACCTTTTTTCAAACCGAGAACACGGTCTTCAGAAGTGTTCTTCGCAGTTAAAAACATGATTGGAACTTCTGCATTCTCTAAACGTATGGTTTCACAAACCTGAAAACCATCCATTTCAGGTAACATTACATCTAAAACAATTAGATTAAAGCGTTCTTCTTTAAAAACTTTAAGAGCGGTTTTGCCATCTTTAACGGCGTGAACTTTATAACCCTCCAGTTCGAGGTTTAATTTGATAGCATCTAACAAGTGATCCTCGTCCTCTACCAATAGAATTCTTAATTTTTGTGACATAATTGAGATTAACTAACTAAATGTTACTTCAAAAATACTTCCATGAGGCTGATTGTCTTTTACTGTAATATCTGCATCATGGTATTGTAAAACCTCTTTCACAATAAACAAGCCTAAACCTGTTCCTTTCGCTTTTCTGACATTCTCGTTACCAACGCGGTAAAACTTATCAAATATCAACATTTTTTCTGCATCTGAAATACCAGGTCCTTTATCAATTACGCTAAACTGAATATGTCCATCCACTTTGTTTAAATGCACATTTATCTCATCGCAGGGACTTGAATACTTAACTGCATTCTCTATTAAATTGGTAACAACAGACGATAAGGCAAATTTGTCACCCATAAGCTGCAAATTTGGCTGAATATGGGCATTGATCAATTGCTCATTGCCACAGGAATGAACCTGAAGCCGATCAGTAATTTTATAAACCAGCTCTGAAAAATTAAACTCCTCTTTAGGAAAGGTATAAGATCGGTTTTCAATTTTAGTAGCCAGCAACATATTCTCGACCAGATCATCCAGGCGCTCGATGTCTTTTAACGAGTTATTTAACAGTGAAATTTGACGCGCTTTATCCAAATCTCTTTTAACAATGGTTTGGATGGAAAGTTTTATAGCTGCTAATGGAGATTTCAACTCATGCGTAATCGACATCAAAAAATTTTGCTGTTGCTCACGTAATTTATCCTCACGTTTTAACGATTGATGCAGAAAATAGCCACCGAAACCAAGCAAAAATAAAAATACCGAACCCTCCCCCATAATCATCGTCATGCGGCTGGGTTGCAAACGCACCACCAAGGTACCCCACGAAATGAGCTGAACCAGTGCATAAAGCAATAATGCGTAAAATATAATTATAGATTTCTTCATTCCCTTGGGTTGATTATATGGGTGATTTGATTACACCGATTAATTCTCTCCTTGGTTCGTGTGGACACGAACCATCGCTCAATATTATATAAGGGGTTAAGAACTATTTCTTAAACACCAAATCCAATGCTTCAAAAATAGCTCTTTTTGCTTTCTCCAATTCAATCTTGGTATGAGCTGAAGATACAAAACCAACTTCATACCCCGATGGACCTAAATAAATCCCTCTATTCAGCAACTCGCGGTGCATTACTTTAAACTTCTCCATGCTGCCGGCATCAATATCATCAGCCGACTGGATTTTATCCTTATCGGTAAAGGCAAACCAGAAAATAGAGCCAATGGTAAACACTTTAAACTTATAATTACGTGCAGTTGCAAAACGCTGAATGCTCGCTACAAATTCTTGTGCTTTATTGTTTAAATCTTTATAAAAACCAGATTTATTTAACTCGGTTAAAGTAGCAATTCCCGCTGCCATGGCTACCGGATTACCTGATAAGGTTCCGGCCTGGTAAACGCCGCCATCAGGAGAAATGTGCGCCATGATTTCGGCACGGGCACCATACATACCAACAGGCAACCCCCCGCCAATAATTTTACCATAAGTAACAATATCCGGTGTTATGCCGTAATGCGCTGCTGCACCTTCAAAACCAACCCTAAATCCGGTAATGACTTCGTCAAAAATTAGAAGTGAACCATTATCGGTACAGATTTTACGCAAGAAATGAATGTATTCTTCATCCTGCATAATTAAACCGTTGTTGGCAGGAATACCTTCTATAATTACGGCCGCAATCTGATCTTTAAACTGGGTAAATGCCTGCTCAATCGCCGCCTGATCATTTAATGGAACCACAATGGTTTCTTCGGCAAAAGACTTAGGCACCCCTGCAGAAGAAGTTTCACCAAAAGTAACCAGGCCTGAACCTGCTTTAACCAAAAGCGAATCGCTATGCCCGTGGTAGCAGCCCTCAAACTTTAAAATCTTATCCCGATTGGTAAATCCGCGTGCCAAACGAATGGCTGACATCACGGCTTCGGTACCCGAACTGGTAAAACGGATTTTCTCTACAAAACGGTTGTTTTTAATAATCAATTCTGCCAGTTCATTTTCCAGGGCTGTTGGTGCGCCAAAGCTCATGCCACTCTGCATCACTTCGGCAACTTTCTCGCGGATTTTAGGATTATTATGTCCTAAAATTAGTGGTCCCCAGCTACCGCAGAAATCGATAAACTGATTACCATCGGCATCCCAGATATAACAGCCATCACCTTTTTCGATAAAAAGCGGCGTACCATAAACTGATTTAAAAGCCCTTACAGGCGAATTTACACCACCAGGGAAATACGTTTTCGATTTTTCATACAATTCAGCAGATTTTGCCCTCGAAATATCAGGTTTACTGCCTGTATTTACCGGAATATCGGCTTCATTGCCTGCAAACATTTTCTTTAATGAATCTAACATCTTTTAAAGGTTGAAGGTTAGAAGGTAGAGGGCGTAAGGCTTAAGGCGCATAAACCCTCAATCCCTGAAAATCTCTATCTTATACCATAAATTATTAGGGTTAAAGACTAAAAGGCAGAAATTGAAAGATTTTGGACACACAAACCCTCAACCTTAAAACCTTCTGCCATCTACCTTAAAGCCAGTTGTTATTTAAAATATCTTTAATATGATAAGTAGTAATAATACTTGCGCCTGCTCTGGCAAAGGCATGCATGGTTTCCATTACCACTTTCTGTTCGTCGATCCAACCACGCTCGGCTGCTGCTTTTACCATCGAATATTCACCAGATACGTTGTAAACTGCAATCGGCAAATTGGTATCCTGTTTTAGCCGTTGAATGATGTCAAGATAGGCCAAGCCCGGTTTTACCATTAAAACATCAGCCCCCTCCTGCTCGTCTAAAGCCGCCTCTCGTAAAGCCTCTAACGGATTTCTGAAATCCATCTGATAAGCTTTTCTATCCCCTTTGCCAGGTGCGCAATCAGCAGCCTCTCTGAAAGGGCCATAATAGGCTGAAGCAAATTTTGTGGCGTGGCTCATAATAGCCGCATTTACAAAACCGTTTTCATCCAAAAGATTACGCATGGCTTCAATCCTACCGTCCATCATATCAGATGGTGCAAACATATCTGCACCTGCTTCAGCATGGGTTAATGCCATTTTTGCGATTACTTCAACTGTTTTATCGTTTTGAACGTAATCATTTTCTAAAATACCGCAGTGACCGTGGGTGGTATAAGAACATACGCACACATCAGTAATCACATATAAATCATCGGCGAATTGTTTTTTTAACTCGCGTACCGCTACCGGCACTAAGGAATGATTGTGGTAAGCCGATTTGGCATCTGCTGATTTTTCATCACCAACACCAAAAAGCATGATTTTATTAAGCCCCTTTTTCATTCCGGCTTCCACATCTTTTACCAGCGTATCAACAGAATAATGGTTTACACCAGGCATGGCATCAATGGCGTGGGTAACATTGCTGCCCGGCACCACAAAATAAGGGTACACAAACATATCCTTTGATAACCGTGTTTCGGCTACCATCTCTCTCACTAACGGGTTTTTCCGTAATCTTCGCGGACGATTTAACATTTGTTTATCTATGTATTTAGTATCAAGTATTTAGTATCGGGTATCAAGATTTTATGATAGAGTATCAAGATTACAGTATCGGGTATCAAGACTTAATTATCTTAAACCCTAAACCTTCCTGCCCTCTACCTCATCTCTATTCCAAACACGGCTTCTGCCAATCCAATTTCATCCGGAGAATATGGCAAAGCATATTTAACGCCCATTTCATCAAATTTCTTACCGGTAGAGTTTCCTATGGCAATTACCTGCTGACCGGGTTCCAATAAATTGTTTGCGAAATAGGCATCCACATTTGATGGACTGGTAAAAATAAGCACATCGGCATAACTCCGATCTATATCTTCTTCTATTACCGTTTCATAAATAGGCAGATCGATTACTTTAGCATCAGTAGGTAGCGATTTTTGAATAGATTGCAAAGAATCCTGTGCCCTAGGAAACAATATCTGCTGACCAGCAACCAGTTTTGCAAAATCTTCCGCAACCTCTGTAATATCACCACTCTCACCAACAAAATCAGCAATGTGCCCAAACTTACGTAAGGCGTCTTCCGAACCTCTGCCAACAACACCAAATTTGGTTTTCTTTGGCAATACCGGTTTCAGGTTGAAGAAATATTCAACACTATTGCGGCTGCTGAAGAAAACCCAATCTACGTGCTTCAAAATAAACTGGTCTAAAACAGTTACGATCGGGAAGGTCCGGATTAGTGAGCGTCCTTCAATTTCGATATCGTTATTCTCTAACGCCCTACGGAAATAACTGTGTTCGCCGATTTCGCGCGAAATAAAAACCTTTGCTGGTTTCTTTCTGTCTTTATTAAACTTTTCAACAATTTTTTCAGCCAGGCCTTCGGTGCTTTCTGTACGTAAAAACAAGCGTTCGGGAAAATGGTCGGCAGTTTCGGCTTTTGAAGTCCAGATTTCGAATTTTCCGTTTTCCTTTTTGCAATAACAGCCTAACGGCATATGGCAGCCACCTTCAAAAAGGTTTAACACCTTACGTTCAATCGTTACGGTTTCAGCTGTTTCGGGATCATGTAATTTTTGAAGAGCATCAAAAAGTTCGGTATCATTTTCCCTGATTTGAATAGCCAAAGCACCTTGGGCAGGTGCTGGGATAAACTCAGTAGTTTCCAGTTCCTCTACATGTAGATCGGTCACATCAAGATTTAAACGTTTAACACCGGCTTTGGCAATCAAAATCGCATCATAATCTTCATCCCGGAGCTTTTGGATCCGGGTAGGTACGTTTCCACGTAAATCCTCAATCTCTAAATCGGGGCGCAAGCCTAATAACTGGGCTTTGCGGCGGTTAGAGGAAGTGCCTACCATCGCACCCTTTTTTAATGAAAGCTTCTGTGTAACATCTACACAATCTTTTAAAATCAATAGATATTCACTGGCTTCCTCTCGCGGTGGTAAAGCAGCAATGGTCAATCCTGCTGGATGCGTAGTAGGTAAATCTTTAAGGCAATGTACAGCCAGATCAATTGTTCCACCTAAAAGTTCTTCTTCCAATTCTTTGGTAAAAAAGCCTTTGCCTTCCAGTTTATCTAATCTTAAGTTCAGGATTTTATCTCCCTGAGTTTTAATGATTTTGATTTCTGCATCAATTCCGATGGCTGCTAATTCATCTTTGATATGATTTGCCTGCCATAAAGCCAGATCGCTACCGCGTGTTCCAATGGTTAATTTCTTCACTATTAAGATTAAATGAATTACAAATTTAATTTAAATAGTGGTTTATACCATGAATTGTTTAAAAATGAGACAGTGAGGTTACAGAAAGGAGAATTTAAAGGATTTCTATGACATTAGGCTATTATCTATTGTCATTCTGAGGGATAATTTATGATATAAAAATCAATATGATTGACGTTTTTTCCTTCGCACAATTCTTGCCTCGGCTCACCGCCGCCGAAGGGCTCTTACTTTTTGGCATCAAAAAGTAACAAAAAATGCCGGCTGAAAATTTTTCTTTCAAAGCCAGTGTTATGGCTAGAACAGTGCAGTCCGAAAAATTTATTAGGCCGGTTTTAAGTAGAACGGTGATACGGTGCTATGGCCTAGCTATACGGAAACACATGATGCCGCATTTTGCTCATTAATAGGTAATTAAAAAATAACGTCAATGGTAGCGCAGCGAAGAATCTACCTAAAAAGATGTTTATTTTTCATAAAAAAGATCCGTCATTTCATTCAGTATGACACAAAAAAAAGGATCCCATATTATCTATTGTCATTCTGAGCACAGCGAAAAATCTACCTTCAAGGATGTTTCCTTCCCATAGAAAAGATCTGTCATTTCATTCAGGATGACAAAAAAAAGAATATTAATAAATTAAGGTTGGTTAACCAGAATTTCTTTGGCCATGACCATCGGTACGCTGATGTATTTTTTCTCCATGTAGTTCATAACACGTTCTAAAACTTCACGCGAGGCTTCATCCATCTGACTGATTTCGTCAGCAAAAACACCATTTATAGCTGTGTTTTTGATTTCTTTAATCTTTCTTGGCACTTCCTGCATCGCCAGTTCAATCCGACGTTGTTTTAAAACAGAGAAAAACTCGGTAATGTTATTGCTGATAATTTCTTCGGCATGCACCAGTTCGTTATAACGTTCCTGGATATTTTTGCGCGCCACCTCCTTTAACGATTCCACCTCGATATAATGCACAGGATTATTATGGATCACTGCAGGCAGAACATCATTCGGAATAGCCAAATCTACAATCACTTTTTTGCCCTGATCGCCATTTAACAGTTTAGCATATAACGCTTCCGTGATAATTGCTTCAGTAGAACCCGTACAGGTGATGATCACATCAAACCCCTCATTAAAATCTTCAAGTGCCGCTAACGTATAAGCTTTACCTCCTAGCTCTTCAGCCAAAACTTCGGCTTTAGAGAAAGTACGGTTGAAAATGGAAAAATTGGAGTATTTATGTTTGTTAAGATATTTCGCAATATTCTGATTGGTTTCGCCGGCGCCGATAATTAAGATACGTGAGTTGCCGCACATGTTCAACTCTTTTAACTTACGGTAAGCCAATGAAACAACAGAAACCGGATTTTTAGAGATATTGGTATGCGTATAAACTTCTTTCGCCGTTTTAACTACACGATCCATAATCATGCGCATGTAATCGCCGGTAAATCCGGCATCGCGGCAATTTTCGTAAGCTTTACGGATTTGGGCAAGGATTTCCTTTTCGCCAACCACCAAACTCTCTAAAGAACATGATGTTCTAAGCAAATGGTTAAAAGCTTCCTCGTTTTCGTAAACGGTAACGTTATCCAGAAAACGCTCCATAAATTCAGGAGGCAGCCCCATGTCTAAAACAGTGAGAAATCTAGTTACAAATTCCTTATCGGTTTTCTCTTTGGTCAGGAAAACAAATTCTACACGGTTACAGGTTCCGACATAAAAAATTTCGCTAACGGGAAGCTCTGCTTGAACATTCTTCAACCTGCTATCTAAACTCTGGTCACAAATAACTAATTTCCCTAAAGATTTCAGGTCAATGTGGTGATGCGTAAAAGCTATTACTTTTAAATATTCCAAGTGCTTCCGTTATTAATATTATCGGGATACAAAAGTAACATGGTGAAGGCATGTGACTGTCATTAACCTGTAATTTACATCAATTTAGAACGGTTTTAAATAGCAAACCTAAAGATTTAAACCCTATACCGATCCATTATGAAGAGACCAATTTATAAATTTTTCCTTTGGATTTATGCACTTTTCTACATTCTGGCAGGATGCAACCACTTTTTATCCACTGTGGTATATTACGTGATCATGCCAAAATGGTTGCCTGCACCTGGCTTTTTAATTTATTTTTCTGGAATATTAGAAATTATTTTAGGACTGTTATTGTTGATTAATAAAACAGGAAATTTGCCGCGCTACTCATTATAATGATGTTGATTGCCTTTTTGCCTGCACATATTTACATGATCCAAAAGGCACCGTTTATGCTGGGTCAAATGTTAATTACGCCACTAATCGCGTGGCTTAGGTTACCACTTCAATTCTTGTTTATAGGCTGGGCAGGCTATTATTTTAAAAAAATGGCCTAACAGTTTTTATTTTACGCCGTGTTTCCCTGGCAAAAAAGTTTTTTCTGAAAAGCAGGTTCCGGTGTTCATCGGTTGCTTCAGCCCTGCCATCCGCTTCAATCTTTTTGTGGTTAAGGTACTGCTTTTGTGAAGGTACCTGTTTCTATCGGATGCAGACGAGCATGGTTGGTGGGTTACTGCCAGCAAAAAGGATTTTCGCTGCTGTCAGGTTTAGTTAACGCACAACAGTGGAAAGAAAAAATTATCAGCAGTTTATAAGGACACAAGCCATGGAAGGAGAATGAAGAAACGCAGTTTGCAAGCATAGCCATCATTTCATTTTTAATTTAGTCTCTATTATTCGTTGCAATCTTTTGTGAGCCTCGGCCTGAACTTTTCGAAGGCCTGCATCAAAAAGTATTTTTACGACTACCCTTTTTAGAGAACATTGCCCTCTGGTTCTGTGAACGGTTTTATTGGTGCCTGCATCATAACAATACCATCAAGCCAATACAAAAGCACACAACAAAATGAAATTTTGTAGGTTTATATTTTATACCAATCCTTAAAATTATGATTACACAAAGCAATTTTAGCCTTAGCGGTGCAGACGGAAAATTAATTATTGGAGACATTACTTTTGATGAAAAAAACCCTAATACCCCAATCGTACTTTTTGTACATGGCTTTAAAGGTTTTAAAGATTGGGGCGCGCATAACTTAGTTGCTAGGTATTTTGCCGGTAATGGTTACCGTTACGTCAAGTTTAACTTATCGCATAGCGGGGTTCCGGTTGATGCCCCAACAGATGTTAATGACCTGGAAGCTTTTGCCAGCAACACGGTATCGAAAGAACTCTTTGATATCAATGCAGTGTTGGATTTTATTGAGAAAGCTTATGGTAAAGACACAAAGGTGAACCTGATAGGACATAGCCGTGGCGGTGGATTATCAATTATAGAAGCAGCAAATGATTTGAGGATCAACAAACTGGTTACCTGGAGTGCTATTGCGGCTTTTGATAGTCTTTGGAAAAAAGAACAGGAGGCAGAATGGAAAAAAACCGGGAAGATCTTTGTAACCAACGCCCGCACAAAAGAACAAATGCCACTAAATGCTACCTTATTAGAAGATCTGGAAGAAAATGCAGCGACATTAAATATTATAGATGCAGCAAAGCGCATCAACATCCCCTGGTTAATTATACATGGTGATGATGATGTTAATGTTCCTTTCGAAACCGCCCAAACCTTGGCAGAAGCCAATCCGAAAAGCAGGTTGGTTAAAATTGAAAGCGCCAACCATGTTTATGGAGCAACACAACCTTATACCAGCGAAACTTTACCACCGCAATTATTTAAGGTTTGTGAAAAGGTGCTTACTTTCTTGGGAGAATAATCGTAACTGTCATTCTGAGGGATAATTTAAGATATAAAAATCAATATGATTGACGTTTTTTCCTTCGCACAATTCTTGCCTCGGCTCACCGCCGCCGAAGGGCTCTTACTTTTTGGCATCAAAAAGTAACAAAAAATGCCGGCTGAAAATTTTTCTTTCAAAGCCAGTGTTATGGCTAGAACAGTGCAGTCCGAAAAATTTATTAGGCCGGTTTTAAGTAGAACGGTGATACGGTGCTATGGCCTAGCTATACGGAAATGTATGATGCCGCATTCTGCTCATTAATAAGTAATTACAAAATAACGTCAATGGTAGCATCGCGAAGAATCTTTAACTAAATAAGATCCTTCACTGTGTTCAGGATGACACCCGCACTTAAGTTAATTATTTTTTAGAATGAGAAACAAATTTAACTATCCCCTCTCCTTACAAAATTACGCATATCGCTGCCACTCGGGCTTTGGAAAATCTCTAAGTCGAAGTATGGTACCGCAGCCAGCAAGTGGTCAAAAATATCGGCAGCCACTTCTTCAAAACGCTTTAAGGCCTTTTCTTTAGAAAACACGTAAATTTCAATCGGCAGTCCATTTTCTGTGGCCTGCAACTGGCGCACCATAAAAGTAAGCTCCTTATTAATATATGGATTGCTTTCCAGATATTTTTCTGCATACACCCTAAAAGTACCAATATTGGTCATGTGGCGACCGTTCACCAGATTGTTAGGATTTACTGTATTTTCTGCATTGTAACGTTCAATAAAAGCCTGGGTTTCCCGAAGGTAATCTTTAAGAAAATCGATGCTCTGCAACCTACCGATCAGTTCCTCATCGCAGAATTTAATACTTGAAATTTTAATATTAATATGCCGTTTAATCCGCCTGCCTTCACTTTCTTCCATCGCCCGCCAATTCTTAAACGATTCACTAACTATGGCATAACTTGGCACAATGGTTACGGTTTTATCCCAATTGCGCACTTTAATGGTGGTTAAATTAATTTCGGTTACCTCGCCATCCGCACCATATTTTTCTACTGTGATCCAGTCGCCAACCCTAACCAGATCAATGGCACTCATTTGTACCGATGCTACAAAACCTAAGATAGGATCTCTGAAAACCAGGATAAAAACCGCTGTTACTGCGCCAAAACCACCGAAAACATATACCGGAGATTCGCCAAGAATAATCGAAAGGATAAGTACGAAACCAACGATGTAAAATACAATTTTAGCTACCTGCTTATAGCTTCTGATGGGTTTATCGGCATATTTCCTTGATGATTCCATAATAGAAACCACCGCATTCAAAAACGCATTTACAGCAAACATGACAGCCAAAACCATGTAGATTTTTGCCAGAATCAAAGCATAAAAATGCCAGTTTTTAAAATAGACAAAAAGGTATGGAACAACATTATAAATGATATAAGCGCCAAAAATTAAGGCAAAAGCTCTAAAAACACGAAATTCGAATAACGCTTTTTGCCAGTCTGACTTAGTTTTGGCACTTTTTACCACAACGATAAATACCTGTCTGGTTACCAAAATGGTTACAAACAAAAATAAAACAACTGCAACAAGCCCGATCAGAAAATAAGAATAAATGAGTTCGTTACCTGCGAGGCCTTTACCGGCCAGCCAGTTTTTAAGTTCATTAAAGAGGTATTGAAACTCCGGAATCTTCATCAAGGCAATTTAGGATTTATTGGTTAGAAAATTAAATAGGCCTTTAGTCTTTGTCATTCTGAATGAAATGAAGAATCTGATAAATCCTCGGGCTGTGTCCCCACAGACCGAAAATAAACGGGTAATTATAATTGTGATCTGTGGGGACACAGACCACGGATAAGATTTTCATCAAGGCAATTTAGGATTTATTGGTTAGAAAATTAAATGGGCCCTTAGTCTTTGTCATTCTGAATGAAATGAAGAATCTGATAAATCCTCGGGCTGTGTCCCCACAGACCGAAAATAAACGGGTAATTATAATTGTGATCTGTGGGGACACAGACCACGGATAAGACCACGGCTTACTTTTACTTTGCCATTTTTCTTCAGCAATAATAATTAAACCTTTTCTACCCAGTTGCCATCTCCTTTGATGATATCGATCAGTTCATCCAAAGCGTAAGCTGTGGTTACATTTTTCTTTACCACTTCTTTACCACGATATAACGTAATCTTATCGGGTCCGGTACCTACATAGCCATAATCCGCATCAGCCATTTCTCCGGGACCGTTAACAATACAGCCCATGATTCCTATTTTTATTCCTTTTAAATGGTCGGTACGGGAACGGATCAATTGCGTGGTTTCCTGCAGATCGAAAAGCGTTCGTCCGCAGCTGGGGCAAGAGATGTACTCTGTTTTACTGATTCTTGTTCGGGTGGCCTGCAAAATGCCGAAACTGGTTGAATTGATCAGTGAAAGATTTTGTCCTTCAGCATCAATCCAAACCCCATCGCCAAAACCATCAGTAAGCAGGGCACCAAGATCGGTGGCAGCATAAAGCATTAAATGATCGGCATCTACATCCTGGTAAGTTCTTTTTATAATTACCGGAACCTGAATATTTTTTTCCTGCAATTCAACAAAAAGGGCCCTTTGTTCAGCCATGCCGTGTGATGCAGACGTTTTTAAAATCAGAACAACATTGGATAGAAATATTGGAATGTGGGCATGCTGGAATGTTCCTGCATCAACCTCAACAAAGTTTAACAGATCATCTTTATGATCAGCTTTGATAAATTCTTCTAAAGAGAATAGCGGATGACAGTTGTTGTTATCCTGAAGTTTTAGCCACGTTTGGTAATTATAAACCTGTTTTAAATTTCCCGGGAAAGAGAAAGATGGCAGATTATCTCCTAAATAAGCTAAATCGCAAGCCTGATCTGCCAGATTATATTTATCTAAACCTGCACTATAGTGATAACCAACCGAACTTAAAAAATAAGGATCTTTTAAATTTTCTTTCGAAACATCAATCATCACTACCGGATGGTGATGCCCGCCGATATGTTGTACAGGAGTAGTTATACGGCGGTTGTATTCGTAAGGACTGTAAGTGGGGCAGTGAGCGCTCAGCGATGAGCGATGAGCTATCGACTCCGGACTTATGACTTCGGACTTCGGACTTCTTAAAGCATATCGGTCTGCTAGAGCTTTAGCTACCGGTGCTTCAAATTCAGGATCTTCGGTTAAAGAAACGCGGATGGTATCGCCTAAACCGTCTTCCAATAAAGTTCCGATACCAACGGCTGATTTAATTCGACCGTCTTCACCGTCGCCAGCTTCAGTTACACCCAAATGCAAAGGATAATTCATCCCTTCTTTAGCCATAGTTTCTACCAGTAAGCGATAGGCCTGAACCATCACCTGTGTATTGCTGGCTTTCATTGAAATCACCAGGTTATAATAATTCTGGTCTTCGCACATGCGGATAAACTCCATTGCCGATTCGACCATACCCCGTGGAGTATCGCCATAATGACTCATAATCCGATCAGAAAGTGAACCATGGTTGGTGCCAATGCGCATGGCGGTGCCGTATTCTTTACAGATTTTCACCAAAGGGATAAACTTTTTATAAATCCGGCTTAATTCCGCATTGTAAGCATCCTGCGTATATTCTATGTTTTCAAATTTCTTTTTATCTGCATAGTTGCCTGGGTTAACCCGTACTTTTTCTACAATACGGGCAGCCATTTCGGCAGCATTTGGTGTAAAATGGATATCGGCAATTAATGGAACGTTATAACCGCGAAAACGCAGTTCTTTTTTAATATTGGCCAGATTTTCGGCTTCTTTAATGCTTGGTGCAGTAATACGCACATATTCACAGCCGGATTCTACCATGCGGATGGTCTGCTCTACCGTACCCAAGGTATCCATCGTATCGGTGGTCGTCATCGATTGGATCCGGATCGGATTGTGCCCACCCAATGCGATATCACCAATGTTTACCTCGCGGGTTAAGTACCTCGAATAAGCGGTTAAACTGTTGCAATATCCGCCAGCCAGATCATGTTTTGCCAATATATTTTCCATCTGTTTGCAAAGATAAGGATTGTTGGAATGTTTTAATGTTGTAATGTTGTAATTAATCGACTCTGTGCTTCAGGACAACATCTAAATTTTTTCGAAAACTGAAAAAGTAGTATCACTTGATAAATGCATTGGGTTTAGCATGCTTGCAACACCCAGGTTTTTAAAAGGGACGGTAGCGGCATTCTTTGGCTGTCAGCCGGAGCGTAGTCGAATACCAGACAGAAATCCAGCGCACGTGCCGGGTAACTCAGATAGATGCACCAGTCTTGCCTTCCTGTAAATATCAGAGTCTGTGTTTTAGCTAGAAGAACTGGCATTTTCTTTTGAAGAGCAAGGGCAGTGATAATGGGTTAAGTTCGGTCCTGCTGTTTGTTGCAATCCTTTTGGAAGAAATGTTTAATGAAACAAACCTGTCTAACCCAAAAGGGATTTCCACTCCCATCAGGTCTAATGATTTTGATGTCAGGTGAGCTTGGCATACTTGCACCAGCCCAGGTTTAATAAACGGGATGGAAGCGGCATCCTTTGGCCTGTTGGCCTGGGGTAATGAGGGCGGCCAAAGATATAGCGTACAGCCCGACTAAACAATAACAACTGCATTAACCTTGCTTTTCTAATCAGATCAGCCTGTCTTTAATTACCAAAGTATTGGCTACAATATCATGCCAGCACTGATGTTTTTTATTAAGGAAACTATATAGATAGCCAAAGAAAACAGGAATTACGGATAAAATTTTAGAAAAGTTCCTGGCAAAGGAAACACCAAAAGAAATCTGGCTACCTTCTAAATCGGTTACTTTAATGTTTAAAAGCTTTTTACCTATAGTTGCCTGGCTTTTAGCTGCTTCGGCAATGCTGCCGTAAACTAATTTGACTAAAAATATCAACGGAAAAGGAACTAAAAAAGCCATAATCCGCTGATCTTTCCCTTCTATAAAAATATAACTGGCTAAAATAATTAGGGTATAGATGCCGAAAATAATAAAATGATCAATCACCGAAGCCAATAATCTTTGATCAAAAGCAGCGAAATATTGAGGTGCAGTTTTTTGATAAGTAAAACCTAAAAGCTCACGCAATTCGGACATTGCGTGAGCTTCTTTATAATCGTCCATTCCAGGTTTACGTATAAAAGTATTCGCACTGATATTTAAATCTTTCAGTTCATTTAAATCATACGGTCCTTGCGGCTTTCCATTAATTACAACTGTATATTGATCAGGATTCATGGGATTGGATCAGGATTGTTCGGTTTTAGGACTGTAAGTTCAGCATTTACAAAGGTTAGATCGAATAAAGCCTTACACCCTCCACCTTGAAACCTTCTACCTTTCTAATATCTGCTTACTTCAAAGTTACTCAATCCACCATCTAAATTGATAAAGATTTTTTTGGTTGAGGTTTTATAGTTTGAAGTTTCGTAAACACCATCACTTAATTTTTCAAAACCATCGAAATCCTTCGCCGATAAGCCAGTTTTGGTTTTGATACGGCAACCAGAGTTTGCAGGCACATTGATTTTTACATCAGCCACACCAGACTTTACGATTACGTCTGTTATCGGTAATAAATCCCCGAATTTGATATCCAAAGCTGCTGCCCCGCCATCAAAACGGAAAGTACGTACTTTATAATCGGCAAAATCAAAGTTGGCTTCACCAGCACCCAGTTTCATCAAAATGTCCCAATTGGCTTCTTTGTTCAGTTTAAAATTAACATCGTTACCCCCGTCGCCAAAATTCCATTTATTCTTTTTGTCATCCATCTGGAAAGTCAGTACGGTAGCACTATCGGTAAGTAATTTCTTTAACGAAAAGTTACCATGTTTTTTCTTTACGTCAGCATTGATCAACTCATCGGTTTCACCATCCAGGTTAAATGATATACCACCTCCGGAAATATTTAATACTGTTTTTTTCGCATTGTCTGCCGCCACAAAAGGCTCAGATAAACTTAAATGGTTAAAAGATGTATCACTATTATTATCGTCGTCATCATCGTTGTTATGTTCAATATTAATATCTAGATCTTTCTTAAACTGACGTCCCCACCAACTGCCACGCTCAGGAACCTGTTGGCCTCTATAAAAAAGAAAAGAAAGGGCCACCACTAAAACACCAATAGAAATGATGCTTCCTGTTTGCGAATTATTTTTATTAAACAGGATATTTAAACCTGCTATGATCAAAAATACCGGCCAAAAGCTCCAGACATTGCGCCAATAAAAAGTGATTACACCGAAGTTTTCGAGTAGGAGTACGCCGCCAATAAAAAGCAGGATGATACCCCACATTAATCTATCTAATTTCATTTCTTTAAACTTGAGGGTTAGCGGATGTTGAATGATCGTCTGTTTTAACCGGTGATGCAGGTTCGTTTTCTACTATCGTTTCAGAAAAATCAGCTGTTTTTTGTTTTTCAGCTTCCTGTTGGTGCTGAAAAGCTGCCCAGTCATTTTTTCTTTTTGATTTAGCTATAATACTTATACCTAACGCGATAAATATCAGCGGCCACATGTACCTGAATAAATTACGGATACTAAACCAATCAGGTATAAAATCCATTTCGCGCATCAGGAAAAAACAGCCAATTACCAGTAATACCAATCCGCCTATAGTACGGCCGGTATCATTCGATTTATTGAATTTACTAAAATCAGGCTGGGTTTCGAAAGGTGTTTTCGGCGTGCCGTCTACCGGTTGGGTCCAATTCTGGTTTGCCTGGCTATTGGGACCTGCAAAAGGATCGGTTGTTCCAAACGGCTGTGAATTTGGGTTTTTATTACCAAAATAATCATTAAATCTGGAAAACCTTGCTGCCGGATCATTGTTAACCGGAACAATAATCCACATGATGATATAGGCGATTAAGCCACCTCCTGCCATAAATATGGCCGATAATGCAAATAACAACCTGATTATGGTAACCTCAACCTGCATATAATCTGCAAGTCCCGAAGCTACACCGGCAATCATCTTATCGTGTTCGTTTCTAAAAAGCTTCTTTTCCATAATATTGTTCATTTTGTGTTTAAAAATCGAGCGGGGTGATTAAAACCTCATCTACATTTACCCCTTTACTTAAGTTCAAAATGGTAAATAATGTTTCTGCAATATCTTCAGGCTGTACAAATTTTTCATCTGGAATTGTCGTGCCTTCCCAGGATGAAGTTTTGGTAGCGCCTGGCAAAAATGCTGTTACTTTAACATCGTGAGGTGCCAACTCTTGCCGCAATACATGATTAAGACTCAACATCGCTGCTTTTGTTACACTATAACTTCCGGCATTTTTTGCAGGCACCTTACTTGCCACCGAACAAATGTTGAATATGTGGCCCTGCTTGGCTGAGCGCATTTTTTTTCCAAAAAATTTGCTCAGATAATAAGTGGCATTTGTATTTAAATGTTGTTGTTTCTCAAAGGTTTCGTCATCCTCGTCAAGCATACTGCCGGGAAAAAAGCCGCCTACATTGTTGATTAAAACATCTACCTGATCGAGATTAATTGTAGTCGAATTTAAAAAAGCATATACTTCTTCTTTAACTGAAAAATCTGCCGCGTGGATAAAAACAACATTCCCATAAGGGGTTAACTCTTCCCGAAGTTTATTGAGGTCGCTCAAGCTCCTCGCTACTAAAATTAAATCGTACCTGTTTTTGGCAAGTTTAGCCACAATAGCTTTACCAATTCCCTTAGTTGCACCGGTTATTACCGCTTTCATTATTTATGGTTTAATTTTTGTTGACAAAAAACCATAATTATATTCAAAACCACGAATATTTTTGTAATTAGCAAAGCGCTCCAACTTTTTTATCGTTTCTTTGTAGTAGTATAGAATGATCATTTAAATTAAGCAAATATATACGGAATGAATTTTACCAATTTCGGCAGATACATCCTGCTACTTAAGTCTGTATTCAGAAGGCCGGAAAAAATGAAAATTTACCTGAAAGAAATCGCCAAACAGATGGATTATGTTGGTGTGGGCTCTTTAGGTTTAATTGCTATTATTTCTACTTTTATCGGCGCAGTAATGACTTTACAAATTGCTTTCCAGCTGGTTAGTGATTTTATTCCAAAAACCATTATCGGCTCTGTGAACCGTGATTCTAGCATACTGGAATTGAGTCCAACTATTAGCGCGATTGTACTGGCAGGAAAAATCGGTTCGGCCATTTCATCTGAAATCGGTTCTATGCGGGTTACCGAACAGATTGACGCATTAGAAATTATGGGTATTAATGCGCCAGGATATTTAATTCTCCCGAAAATCATTTCGGGCATTACCATGGTACCCATGTTGGTTATTATTTCGATGTTCCTAAGCATTACCGGTGGTTATATCGGCGGTTCGGTTTCCGGCGCAGTAACACCAGCAGAATATATTCAAGGTATTACCACCGATTTTAACCCTTATACCATTACCGTTGCTCTGGTAAAAGCATTTGTATTCGGATTTATCATCACGTCCGTTCCGGCGTACGAAGGATTTTATGTTCGCGGTGGTGCACTTGAAGTTTCTCAGGCCAGTACAAGGGCTGTTGTAATTAGCTGTATTTCTATTTTAGCTTGCGATTATATCGTGACCCAATTGTTATTGTAATGATCGAAATTAAAGATATTTATAAGTCATTCTCTGGAAACGATGTATTAAAAGGCATTTCCGGAAAGTTTGAAGAGGGTGTAACCAACTTAATTATTGGCGGTTCCGGATCGGGAAAAACAACCTTGCTAAAATGTATGGTAGGTTTGCACCAGCCAGATTCTGGATCGGTATTGTACGATGGTCGCGACTTTACACCTATGACCTATGAACAGCGTATCGAGGTACGTAAAGAAATCGGCATGTTATTTCAAGGCTCCGCCCTGTTTGATAGCATGACGGTTGAAGAGAACATCATGTTTCCTTTAAACATGTTTACTGATCAAAGCAGAAAGGAAAAGCTTGAAAGAGTTGATTTTTGTTTGGAAAGAGTAAACCTGGCTGGCAAAAACAAATTATTTCCGGCAGAATTATCTGGTGGTATGAAAAAACGTGTGGGTATTGCACGTGCCATTTCGATGAACCCAAAATACCTTTTCTGTGACGAGCCCAACTCAGGCCTGGATCCGAAAACTTCCATCGTAATTGATGAACTGATCAAGGAACTTACTGAGGAATATAAAACCACCACCATTGTAGTAACCCACGACATGAACTCCGTAATGGGGATAGGCGATTATATTCTGTTTCTGCATGAAGGAAAGAAATTCTGGGAAGGCAGCAATAAGGAAATCGCCCATACCGACATTCAGGAACTGAACGATTTCGTATTTGCCAGCCGCTTCATGAAAGCCGCAAAAGACAAGTTTTAAGAAAAATCATATATTTGTATATGACTACGGCAACTAAAAATATCATTCACAAATTGGAAACCTTACCAGAAAACATGGTAAACGAGGTAGAAGATTTTATTGATTTTTTAAAAGCCAAACATTCGAAGAGCTTCCTTAAATCGGCAAATGAACAGGCAAATTTTGTTGAAGAGCCGAAAAGCTTGTATGGTGCTGCAAAAGGTCTATTTGTCATTCCTGAGGATTTTAACGATCCGATAGATGATTTAAAAGATTACATGTAATGCGGCTTTTACTAGATACCCACATCTTCATTTCATTGATCAATGAGGATCGTAATCTTAATAAATCGACAATAGACAGCATTATAGATTTCGAAAATGAAAAATTTATCAGTATTGCCAGTTTATGGGAAATCATTATAAAACTCAATATAGGTAAACTGATTATTACCAGAAACTTAGAAGAGATGTATGAGGTAATCAGCAATTTCGGCATTTCAGTATTGAATATTCAAAAACAACATCTTGATCAGTATTTGGCTTTACCTTTAATTCACAGAGACCCATTTGACAGATTGATTATTGCACAGGCATTAGCAGATGAGCTGACCTTGATAACTGACGATCAATACATTGTCAATTATCCAAATTTAAAGTTATTTAATTAAATGATACAATTACTCGCCCCCACCCACTGGAAAGATTATGAACTGATAGATTGCGGGGATTTTGAAAAATTAGAACGTTTTGGAAACGTAATCCTGATCCGTCCTGAACCTCAGGCGGTATGGAAAAAAACATTATCAGAACAGGATTGGAAAAAAACTGCCAATATTACTTTTAAAGGCCGCTCGGCAACTTCCGGCGAATGGGTTAAAAAAAACCAATCCATCCCAGACCGTTGGCACGTAGAATATAAAAATAATGAAGTTGCCATTAAACTCCGCTTAGGTTTAACCTCATTTAAACATGTGGGTGTATTTCCGGAGCAAGCCGTAAACTGGGATTTCATTTCCTCATCAATTAAAAAGTTTAAAACACCACAGCCTAAAGTTTTAAATCTTTTCGCCTATACTGGTGCGGCATCGCTAATTGCAAATGCGGCAGGAGCAGAAACCACCCATGTAGATTCGATTAAACAAGTTGTTACCTGGGCAAATGAAAACCAGGAACTTTCGGGATTGAAAGATACCCGCTGGATGGTTGAGGATGCGCTAAAATATGTAAAGAAAGAACTAAAAAGGGGCAAGAAATATAATGGCATTATCTTAGACCCACCAGCTTATGGCCACGGCCCCAATGGAGAGAAATGGAAACTGGAAGATCATATCCAGGAAATGATGCAGGATGTTGTACAGTTATTAGATGAAAAAGAACACTTTCTTATCTTAAATACTTACTCGCTGGGGTTCTCTTCCGTAATTGTTGAAAATTTAATCCGTACTTCTTTTCCCGCGGTTAAAAACCTCGAAACAGGAGAACTTTATTTACAGGCTACTTCCGGCATTAAGTTGCCATTAGGTGTTTTTGGCAAATTCTGTAATGTGTAAATGTTGATTACTTTATTTTAAACTACCAGATTTCCGCCCTACTTTCATCGGTCCGGAAAAGACTAAATTTTAATTATCTAATATATCTATGAAATTCCCTCAATTAGCAGGCACCGTAATACTTGGTTTTGCCGCAATAAGCTTATTTGCCAACTGCAATTCAGACAGTAAAGGCGGAAGCAGCATTGGTAAAATCTTCTCCACCGATACCACCAAAAAGAAGACAGACTCAACCGCCAATGTTATGAAACCGGTTGATCCAAAACTTTACGATTCATTGGTAAAAAAACTGGCAAACGGAGATACTACAGGCAAATGGCCGGTAAAAAAACAACCGTACCCTTTGGCTGGGGCAATTTTACCTTTTAAACGTATCGTTGTTTATTATGGAAACCTGCATTCAAAAAAAATGGGTGCACTTGGCGAGTATGCACCTAAAGAAATGTGGCAACGCCTGAATGCTGAAGTTAAACACTGGGAAAAAGCTGATCCATCTACGCCTGTACAACCAGGGTTACATTATATTGCTGCTGTAGCTAGCGGAACACCAGGAAAAGATGGAAAATACATCAACAGGATGGGCAACAAACAGATCGATTCTGTTTTGAAAATTGCCAAAATGCAACCTAATACCATCGTGTTTTTAGATCTTCAGGTCGCTTTAAGTACCATTAAAGCAGAATTGCCACACATCGAAAAATATCTTGAATTGCCTTATGTACATTTAGGTATCGACCCTGAATTTTCAATGAAAGATGGTTCATTACCCGGTAAAAAAATCGGCACTTATGATGCTGCCGACGTAAATTACGTAACGCAATACCTTGCCGACATCGTTAAAAAGCACAATCTGCCTCCAAAAGTATTTGTATTGCACCGTTTTACAAAAAAGATGGTAACCAATTCAGCTAACATCAAACTACGTCCTGAAGTACAGGTCGTTGTGCATATGGATGGGTGGGGCGAACCTGATTTAAAAATTGGAACCTACCGCCACTTTATACAAAGCGAACCGGTACAATTTACAGGCTTTAAGCTATTCTATAAAAACGATCTGAAGAAAGAACCAAAGCGGTTAATGACTCCCGAAGAGCTGTTAAAGCTTACGCCAAAACCGATATATATTCAATATCAATAACTTTGAAGCCTGTAATTCCAATTACAGGCTTTTTTATATTATAACTGGTTGCCATACTTAAACCATTCATAAGCAACAGCTACACTGACAACCTGCAGGAATAAACGAGCTTAAATCTTGCTAATTGGTCAAAAAACGTATTTTTTTTTGAAATAATCCAAAAACTGGAATAGATTTTATACAAACTTAGAATATGCAAATAGCAACATTTGGCGGAGGCTGTTTTTGGTGCACCGAAGCCGTTTTTCAGACTTTAAATGGAGTAAGCCAGGTTACTTCGGGCTATATGGGAGGAGAATTAAAGCATCCAACTTATATGGAAATATGTAATGGTGATACGGGACATGCGGAGGTCGTTCAAATTACATTTGACGAAAATGTGATCACATTCAACGAGCTTTTATTAGCATTCTTTAAAACACATAATCCAACAACTTTAAACAGGCAGGGGAATGACGTTGGTACACAGTACCGCTCAGTAGTGTTTTATGAAAATGAAGATCAGAAAAAACAGACGGAGAAAATGATCGCGGATTTAACGGAACAACATATTTTCGATAGGCCTATTGCTACAGAAGTGGCACCAGTAGCTGAATTTTATGAAGCAGAAGATTATCATCAAAACTATTATGGCAATAACCAGTCAAAACCATATTGCGCTTTTGTAATACAACCTAAACTGAACAAGTTTATTGTGGATTTTAAAGATCAGGTCAAACCAGGTTTTTTGTAATAATTAGCTTTCGAAGGTAAGTAAGGCATGCTGGCTAGCCGTATAAAGATCCCTCCAAACCCTATTGATTTCCGATTCTTTCTTTGCCGCCTCTAACCCGCAGTATGGAAACAACGTGGCTGCTAATTTCCAACAGGCATGGGCCAATTTACGGCTGTTTAAGCTTACCTCGTTTAACTTGTCATCTCCAATTTTACCTTTATTCATTAATTCATCCCATGATTCATCAAAAGATAGGTAAAATTGCATACGTAGGCTTAACAATTCAGCTTTGCAGTCGTTAAGCACACTGTTAAAAAACAAAATCTGCGATTCGCTATATCTCCCAAGTCCAGAACGGGCATAAAAAGATTGTTCAACCAATCTGACAAAATGATTGGTCATTCCTAAACTATTTACGGCTAGTGTGGTTTCTGCGAGTTGCAAAAAGGGGTAATCAAACCCGCAATCGGTCACTTCAATTTGTTGATTAATTTTAAAGGTCCGGTTTTCGTTTACGTTTAAATTACAAACTTCAAATGCATGGCTTCCTGTGGCTATTAAACCAAAGTACGACCAGCCTGGTAAAATATTCACTTCTTCCCTTTTGAGGATAAATGACTTTACTTCCGGCAATCCGTTTTCATCCAAAATATCATCACCGCTTTCATTTTTGAGGATACAATTGGCGGTAAATATAGTGGCATGTAATGCACCGCTGGCATAACTCCATTTACCATTAAGCAGATAACCTTCCTGAGTTTTAACCGCTACTCCACCAACAGCTCCACTCCCGGCAAAACAAACTTCACGCTCAGCAAAGATCTCTGCTGCCAGTTCGGGATTTAAAAATCCGGCAAACCAGCCCGCACCTGCACAAAGGGTAACGGTCCAGCCTAAACTTCCATCGGCTTCCGCTAATTCTTCTTCCAACCTTAAAATTTCCGGAAGTTTCTTCCCTGGCCCACCATAAACCTCGGGTACAAAAAGCTTAAACCAATTTTCCTGATAAGCAAGCTCCACAATTTCGGGATGTAGCTTGCCCATTTCTTCAGAAATTGCAGCATAAGGTTTAACTCTTTCCTGCCATGTAGCGTTTAATGTTTTGTTCATGATTGATTAAAGCGAAAGATGATTAGGCTATGCTGAGTTTATTTTTGTTAATAATCTTTTTCCATTCAAAAAAACCAAATATGGCTACTATGAACAAAAATGTTGTTAAACAGGCCATGAGCGGAAGTTTTTTATGAAAGAGCAATGGAATGGCCACAATATTGGATATGTTCAGGAATATCCAGTTTTCGATTTTGCGCTTAGCTAACAACCACATGCCTGCCCATGCCGTTGACGACACAAAAGCATCAAACAAAGGCACATCTGAGTCGGTATAATGCCTCAAGACCAGGAAAAGCAGTACGAAGCCGATTAGTGAAATTGAAACTGCAATGATTAATTCATTATTACCCGACCAAGATACCTGACTCTCACCATCCAGCTTTCTCTTTTTCCAAATAATCCAGCCATAAATGCTCATTACCAGATAATAAATGCTCAAAAGCGTTTCAGCGTACAATTTTACGTTCAATAATAAAAACATGGATAGCAGAATCGAAATTATTCCGGTTGGATAAAGCCAGATATTATTCTTCTTCGCTAATAAAACTTCAGCTACGCCGAAACCTACGGCCAGCCATTCAATTAACGAAGTATTTAAAATCTGCTCCTGAAAAAGTTTAAACCAGTCTTGAAAACTCATTTACAATATTTGTTAAAATGATTGAAAACTGCTTTCAGGGCGAAACAGCAAGGTAAATGCTAACCTCTTTCCTACGTCGGTATTATCCGCATCAGGTTCATTTAAGATGGAGGATGGACGGCTGGAAGGTGGAGGGGGAAAACCTTCAACCTTTTACCTTTCTACCTTTTACCTTAAAATGGGTATAATCTCAGCAAGTTGGACGCAACAGAAACTGCAATACCAAAAAGCACCCCTTTGAGCAAGGCAAATATAGGTTTAAAAATGAAATGTTTTGATCGAAATGAGAAGAGTTGTCAACTTTCCTGCCAACAGGCTACTAAAGTTGACAACTCCAGAATCTATTTAGAATAACCCCAACTGTCCTTTATCGTCTATATCAACATCATCTGGGTTGGTGATTTCGAAATCTATCTTTTTAACAGGTTTTTCATCTGCCTTGGGTTCATCCCCGGCTTTACCACTTTCCTTTTTAACTGTTCCAGATTCTGATTTCGGTTTTTCTACTGCAGCAGGTGTAGCTTTTACTTCTGGTTCATCAGCCTTAACTGCTGGTGCTTCCGTACGTTCAAACTTTGGTTTTGGCTGTGTTGCAGCAGGTTCATCGGGTACGGTCGGTACAGTTTCGTTACCGGTTCCCGCTTCTTCATTGGCAATTTCCGCATCAGGTATTGATTCCTCATCCCCGTTTTCTTCCACAGTCGTTTCTGCTGGTTCTTCAACAACTATTTCCGGTTCTTCTAACACTACTTTCTGAACATCATGCGGAGATAATCTGTTACCGTTCGCTTTCAGTCCTTTAACATCAATCAGTTCCGACAGGGTTAAATCCAATGTTTCGGGAATCTGGGTTTTACCTTTTAAAACATCGACAATAACTCTCGCAGCCGGATTGGAAGTCAGGTACAGCAATTTCGATTTCTGCTCTTCACTGATAAAAATGGTTTTCTTGCCATTAGCCTGCAGTTCGAACATGAAACGTTTGATAAAATAGTTTTGCGCTTTACCTTCAAAATGCACTGCTGCGAAAATCTGTTCAGGATCAAACTTCTGGATCAGAATCAAGCCATCATCAAAGTGATTGCTAAGTTCGAAAGAACTCAACTCATAATATCCATCTTTATGTACCTGTAAAATACGGTCATCCCCATCAAACTCGCCCAGATATTTTCCACGTCCATCAACGTTCAGGCGCTTCAATAAATCATCGTACCAGATTTTCAGCCCCGATAAGGTAGAAACACCTTTACTTTTCAGAACGATTTTCTTAACCGGGTACTTAGATACAATATTACCCTGCGAACCACGTCCTTTAATGGCCACTTCGGCAAAATCGAGATCGAACTGCAGCTTACGCAGTTTAGAATGCGGCTTTAGTGCTACATTGATCACTTCAGCTTCTCCATTCGGATTAGCGGTAAAATACAAAACCTTTGAGCCTTTCGATCCCTTGGTTAAATCATATTCTTTATCGCGTGTTACGCCAACCACCGCAAACCTTTTAATATAGGAAGTACCGCTCGCCCCATCCTTATAAACCATGTTATAAATGGTACGTTCGTCGTTCTTCTTAAAAACCTGCACATGGATAATCCCTTTACCCACGAAAGTTTTATCAGCTACTTTGGTAATGATGCATTTCCCATCCTCACGGAAAACGATTATCTCATCAATATCCGAACAATCGGCAACAAATTCATCCTTACGCAAGCCCGAGCCTACAAAACCATCAGCCCGGTTTACATATAATTTTACGTTGGCTAAGGCAACTTTTGATGCTTCTACCCGATCAAACAAACGGATTTCGGTTTTACGTTCCCTACCTTTACCATACTTATCCTTCAGTTTCTGATACCAGGCAATGGCATAATCGGTAAGGTGTTTTAAATGATTTTTAACAACTTTAATCTCATCTTCCAGATTTTTCATCTGCTCGTCAGCTTTTTTCACATCAAAACGGGTGATGCTACTCATCGGCTTATCAATCAGCTTCTTAAAATCCTCAGGCAATATCTCGCGGTAAAGCGATGGTTTAAACGGTTCGAATAAAGCATGTAATACCTGAGCCACGGTTTCAAAATTGGCAGAATTTTCATATTCAGGATTCTTATACATGCCCTCCTGAATAAATATCTTAAGTAAAGAACTAAAGAAAATTTTCTCCTGTAATTCGTGCAGGCGGATTTCGAGTTCTTTTTTAAGTAAACCCTTGGTATGTTTGGTATTTTCAATCAGGATATCGTTCACACTTAAGAAATGTGGCTTATCATCCTGAATGATACAGGTATTTGGCGAGATGGAAACTTCACAGGCTGTAAAAGCATACAGCGCATCAATAGTTACATCAGGCGAAATACCCGGTGCGAGGTGCACTACAATTTCTACATTGGCAGCGGTATTATCCTCAATCTTTTTGATCTTGATCTTGCCTTTATCATTGGCTGATAAAATGCTGTCAATCACAGATCCTGTTGTGGTACTGAAGGGTACTTCAGTGATGACCAGTGTTTTCTTGTCCTTTTCGGTTATTTTTGCACGCACACGGATTTTGCCGCCGCGCTGCCCTTCATTATAGTTCGAAAAATCAGCCATTCCCCCCGTAAAGAAATCGGGCAGGATATTTGGGCGCACGCCGCGTAATGCTTCCATCGATGCATCCAGCAATTCGATGAAATTATGCGGCATTACTTTGGTGGCCAACCCTACCGCAATACCTTCCGCACCTTGTGCAAGCAATAAAGGAAATTTAACCGGTAGCGTAATCGGTTCATTATTACGCCCATCGTAACTCAATTGCCATTCGGTAGTATCAGGATTGAATACCACTTCATTGGCAAATTTTGATAAACGCGCCTCAATATAACGCGGTGCTGCAGCGCTATCACCTGTAACCGGATCACCCCAGTTACCCTGCATATCAATCAGTAAATCTTTTTGCCCAATCTGCACCATTGCATCTCCTATTGAAGCATCGCCATGCGGATGATACTTCATGGTGTTCCCGATTACGTTAGCTGCTTTATTGAAACGGCCATCGTCCATCTCTTTCAGAGAGTGCATAATGCGGCGTTGAACAGGCTTTAAACCATCATTAATATGCGGAACTGCCCTATCAAGAATTACATAAGACGCATAATCGAGAAACCAGTTTTCGTATAAACCGTTGATTGGGGTTATGGTATGTTTGTGCTCTTCGTTTACGTTTTGATCTAATTCTTCACTCATTTATTTACAGAAATTGGCAGCTGTAAATATAATAAAAATGATGGCACAGCGTGAAGAGAGGTTATTCACATTTTGCAAAGTGCACCCATCTTATCGACTGGTGGCTCACCTGCCGAAATTTAAATTTGCTTGTGTTGATTGGAAAGCAGAATTAAGCTTATATTACCTTAAATGTCTTACATGGTAAAAGAAGAAAAAAGATCCTTCACTACCTTCAGGATGACAGATCCATCTATCCTCCAGTGGCTCACCTGCCGAAATTTAAATTTGTCTGTGTTGATTTGGAAAGCAGGGTTCTGTAGGTTTTTTGAAACGTTACTTCCGGCTTTCCGATTCGATCTTTTTTTGCGCGCAAGCCATACTCATCCTACAAAAAAGGATCTCCTCTGCAATCCGGTTTAGATGGATAGTTTCGTGCTGCTATTTAGGGTGGCAAAGAGCAGAAAACAAATCGCGCCTTGGAAACTGGCAATAAAGAACAATTGCAAACATACCATCGAACTTATATTACCTTAAATGTCTTACATGTTAAAGGAATCAAAAAAGATCCTTCGCTGCGTTCAGGATGACAGATTTATTCTATCGGCTGGCGTCTCACCCGCCAGAATTTTAATTTACTTGTGTTGATTCGGAAAGCAGAATTAGGCTTATATTACCTTAAATGTCTTACATGGTAAAAGAAGAAAAAAGATCCTTCACTACCTTCAGGATGACAGATCCATCTATCCTCCAGTGGCTCACCTGCCGAAATTTAAATTTGTCTGTGTTGATTTGGAAAGCAGGGTTCTGTAGGTTTTTTGAAACGTTACTTCCAGCTTTCCGATTCGATCTTTTTTGCGCGCAAGCCATACTCAGCCTACAAAAAAGGATCTCCTCTGCAATCCGGTTTAGATAGATAGTTTCGTGCTGCTATTTAGGGTGGCAAAGAGCAGAAAACAGATTCCGCCTTGGAAACTGGCAATAAAGAACAATTACAAACATACCATCAAACTTATATTACCTTAAATGTCTTACATGTTGAAGGAATTAAAAAAAGATCCTCCACTGCGTTCAGGATGACAGATCATTCCTCCCCCAACAGCACACCCGAAACGTTCCAGGCACTAGAGCTACCGCCTTCAGGTTTGCCCATCGGGATGGTTACTTTTATGGTATGCTTACCCGCCTTTAAATCGCCCAGACTGATCCAGTTTGGATTGGTAACCGTACCCGGGCACCAATTAGAACGGCTTAAATCTGACGAAGAAAGTCCACTTTCGAAATTGCCCGAAGCCGGGTTGGATAAACGGTATGATCCGCAATCCTGCCGCCATGGGGTAAAAGCAAAAGCTTCTTTTCCATCTAACCAAATCGTATTTTTCCGGGGCACAAACTCATCGCCATTACCCCAGCCACCATGTCCGGTGGTAATGTAACGCAACTTTGAATCTTTTAAATCCTTTGTTAAAGTGAAAGAAACCTCCAATCCCTTATCGCTGCTAAACATGGTCGCATACTCCTGCCCCGCCATTTCCATTACATTGGTGGAATTGAATAAAGGTAAAATCACTTCTTTCGCCACTTTCGGTCTTCCGCCGTTGTGTAGCGTAATATTCAGGGAAACCTGATGTCCGCCTTTATCATAATTTCCAATGAAAACAGCTACCCAGGCTTCTTTTCCATTAATCAACGGAAATAACTCCGAAACATCCTGACGGTAATAAACTTGCTCCGCCCAGTTTTTATCTTTCAATTTTAAGGTATTGTATTTACCCACGCCAAAAGGCGTAAAAAAGCGCATCAGTTCAATTACCGGATCATAATCTGCCGTAGCCACTACGCCCTGGTATTTCTTCCCGTTTCCGTTATCATAAACGGGCAGTTCTTTAACCGAATTCTTAAGCGCATCCATCAAACTGATCTTCTTGTCAGTCGGGATAATAAATACTGAACCTGTCCTGTCGTAAGCATCACCGTTTGATTTTTCTGTTAAATCAACAAATACAGTTGGGTTGACCAACGCCGGGAATTTAACTTTTCGGGCAATTACTGTTCCGCCGGCAAAGCGAAAAACAGAATCGTTTGATTGTGGTTTATCAACAAAATTAATGGTTTCGTTACTAAAAACATTTAAAGTGATAAATCTGCTTTTCCAAAGCAAATCTTTATAAGTTAACCCATCGGTTAGTTTAGCTGATATTTTTTCTAAGTCAATCGGCTTCACCTTCTTAACTTCTTCAATTTTTGTAGCGGTTATATAACTGTTTCCATTACGCACCTGCTCTAAAACCAGTCCTAGACCTTGTCCCAAACTTGTTGGCGCAGCTTTTATACCGGCATCGGCAGTATACCATAAATCGATACGGTTAGAATTTACCACCGTTGTTGCCCTTTTGCAGGTGTAGCCTAAAATTACCTTTGTCTCCGTACCCAACTCAAAAGCCTGCTTAGCAATTGCAGCGCTATCAGCAGTAGCAATCTGATTATCGACGCCTAAATCGGCCAACTGATATAAAATCTGATCGGGCTTGTTTACAATGCTCTGTTCGTAAGGATATTTCGCCTTATGATTGAGAATGGCTGCATTGGTGATTAAGTTCTGCTTTGCAGAAGCAATAACCACGGCAGGATTCCGATCTTCTTTTGGCTTCCCATCAGCTGAACGGAAATAAGTAATTTGATAAACTGAATTATCCTTAAGTATGCCCTGCGCATGCAGGTTAAAAGAAATAAAAGCAGAAAAAATAAGGGTGTAGAGGTATTTCATTGCGGCTAAAAAACCAAATATAGAGAATAGTTTAATAAGCGTTAATAAGCGAGACAAAAACCCATAGCCTACGGCAGAAATCGTCATCACCAAAGCAAGGCGGAGTGTACAGATCTAACAAGAAAGATTTAGCTTCGCTGAGCCTTCGGGTTCTCGATTGTGTTGCACTCCGCTCGAAAGAACGACAATCCAAAGAAGAAATACTTCCGCGACTAACGCTCCAATCGATCCTCAACAAAGGCAAACGGTATCAAACTCTTTACACTGGGTACTTTTAAAACTTCTCCATTTAAACAGTAAAAAATTACCTCAATCGGTGCATTTTGTTTCCGCTCAAATTCTACCATTACCTGTAAGCAACCTCCACAAGAAGTTACTGGCTTTAAAATCTCAAAATTATCGGTCTGCGCCGTAATCGCCATGCTTTCTATTACCGCATCCGGATAGGTAGAACCAATACTAAAAAGCGCAACACGCTCCGCACAAAGTCCTGAGGGATAGGCTAAATTTTCCTGGTTGCTGCCTAAAATGATTTCGCCGGAGGCCAGGCGGATGGCAGTACCTACCCTAAATTTAGAATACGGAGAATAAGAGGTACATAAAGCCTTTTCTGCGCATTCGCAAAGGGTTTTATCGGCCAATGTCAGTTCAGAAATATCAGCATACTGTTCAAAAGTTATATTAAGATTTATAGCATTCATTTTAATTGATTTGGAACCGCCAATGTTAAATTTTTACAGCGGGCGAACAATTTAGGTTATTTTTTGTATTATTTAGTAAACCTGCCTTAAAATTAATTTTAATGGCATGCTTTAGGCATTTATCTAAATACCAAACACACTTAGCTTTGAATAAATACGTACGCAAAAGTCTTAAAATTTTATTGTGGGTAATTGCTTCCATCATCTTTCTGGTGATTGGTGTGGCCCTTTCGCTAAATATTCCAGCTGTTCAGAATTTTGTTAAAGGAAAAGCGATAAACTATCTTAAAAATAAAACCAAAACCGAAGTGAGTCTGGAGAGCATCAAAATTGCTTTACCAAGAGATGTGGTTTTAAACAAGTTTTACATCCAAGACCTTAAGGGCGATACCTTATTATATACGGAGAAACTTTCAGTTGATATCAGTTTATTCAAATTGTTGAAAAACACGGTCGAAATCAATAACATTGAACTTAAAAATGTACGTGCCAATGTAAAGCGCATCGCTCCGGATACCACCTTTAATTTTTCTTTCCTGGTTGATGCTTTTGCAAGCGATCAGAAAAAACCGGAGGAGCAGGTGAAAAAAGACAGCACTTCTACCCTAAAATTTTCCGTTGATAAGGTCTCTTTCGAAGATATCGGCATCAACTACCGGGATGATGTTGCCGGTAATGATGTAAAGTTGTATTTAGGCGCATTCAAAACCAAAATCAAAGATTTCGACCTGGCCAATCAGCATTATATCATTAAAGAATTAAGCCTGGTAAATACTTCGTTCCGTTATCTACAACAAAAACCACTTGTTAAATTGGTACAGCACATCACCAACAGCGTTGATAGCGCTGAAAAAACACAGGGTAAGCTGCCATTGATAGAAGTACAGAATTTCGTTTTCAATCATGTAAAGGTCAACTACGACGACCAGGTTTCGACAACGAAAGCAGTTGCCGATGTAAACGACCTTGGCCTGGTAAACCTGAAAGTAGATTTAACCAATAGTAAATATGCTGTAGATGATGCGCATTTAAACAAATCGAATATTCTTTTCGCATTTAAGCCGGCCCCAAGCAACGATTTAAAGAAGGTTAAAGATACTGTTGTTCCTGAAAAATCATCATTGGGATTAATGATCAAAAACATTAGTTTAGCAGATAACGATGTACAGTTCGACAACCTGGGTGCAAAACCCGCTCCTAAAGGCATGGACTTTAATCACCTAAAAATAAACCAGTTGAACTTAGGCGCAAGCGATGTAAGCTATAGTGCAGCAGGCATAAAAGCCAATGTTAAAAATGGATCTTTAAAGGAAAAAAGCGGCTTTATCCTGGACGAACTACGAGGCGATGCAGTGTATAATGATAAACAGATCAAGCTGAGCAATTTCATCCTGAAAACGCCCAATACCAGCATAGAAAATGCTACCGAGTTAAATTTTACTTCAATGGAGGATTTGACCAAACACCCGGAACGCGTAAAATTGAATATAGCCCTAAAAAACACCACCTTTGGGTTAAAGGATGCAGGATATTTTAGTAATGCCGTACCGGCAAATTATCGCAACGAAAAAATAAAAATCAATGCTGATGTTAACGGCTACCTGAACGACCTGAATATCCCTAAACTACAGATCAGCGGTTTAAAAAACACACAGATAGATATTAGTGGAAAAGCGAAAGGTTTACCTGATGTTAACAAAACCTTTCTCGATTTAAACATCAAAAAACTTCATGTTACCAAAGGTGATATCCTGGTGGCTGTACCAAAAAAATCGTTACCCCCTTCAATTGAACTGCCTAACGTAATTGATGCAAAAGGTAATTTTAAAGGTTCGATGACTGATTTTAATACCAACCTGAACATTAATACCGATATGGGCGGAGCTGTGGTATTTGCAAGCATGAATGGCCCTAAAGGGAAAGAGCGTTATAAAGCAGATGTGAGTTTAAATAATTTCAATGTAGGCAGGCTTTTAAAAATGCAGCCTAAACTGGGCCGCGTTTCCGTTAAGGCCAATGTGACGGGAACAGGCCTTGATCCTAAAAAAATCAATGCGAAGTTCAATGCCAAAGTGTTAAATGCTTATTACAATAAATACACTTACCGAAATTTAACACTTGCGGGAGATTACAGCAATCAGCGTATCAACATCAAAAGCAACATGCCCGACAGTAATGCCAACTTTAATTTAGACGCGAAAGTAAACCTTGCAGGTAAATATCCTGCGGTAAAAGCTGATCTGAATCTAAAACAGGTAAATCTGCAGGCGCTCAACTTCAGTCCAACGGTGTTAAGTGCTGCCGGAGTGGTTAAAGTAGATCTGGCTACTGCTGATGCCGATTATCTGAACGGATCGGTGGATGTTACTGGCTTACAACTGGTAAAAGATAACCAACGAATTAATGTGGATACAATTTCGGTCCGGGCCAAATCTACCGCAACTGAAAACGAGCTGACACTGAAATCGGAAGTACTTTCAGCAAAAATCGACGGAAAATACCAACTGACCAAGGTGGGCAGCGCCATAATTAACGAAATCAATAAATATTATGCTTTTGGTACGGTTACAAAGGTTCCAGATCAACGTTTAAGATTTTTTGTCCAGGTGTATGATTCTAAGTTATTAAAGAACTTTGTGCCTGAGTTAACAGTATTCAAATCGTCACAGTTTTACGGACTGATTGATACGCAAAAGGACAGCCTGCAGATTAAAGGCAACTTTCCACAGGTTGTTTACGGCGATTTTAAAGTAGATACGACGGTTTTAAACATCAATAACGAAAACAATAAATTAGACTACAGTTTAACTGTTAAAGCCCTTCAAAGCCCATCTGTTGCGCTTTTCAATACCGAAGTAAGTGGCGATGCTGCAAATAACAATTTAGGTGTTAACATTTTCTTGCGAGACAGGCAGAAAAAGAACAAGTATGTAATTGGGGGTAATTTCCAATCGATCAATAAAGATTTTAAATTCTCTTTAGATCCGCAGAAACTTTTGCTCGATTATCAGAAATGGGTAGTTTCGCGGGATAACTATATTCAATTTGGCGCTTCGGGCATATTGGTTAACCAGTTTCAGATCAGCAATAATGGTCAGTCATTATCGATTAACAGCAATCCCACCCAACCCAATGCACCTTTAAATGTAACATTTAAAGACTTCCAATTGGAAACCTTAACTAAATTTGCTGAAACCGATACGACTTTGGTTGGTGGCCGCTTAAATGGTACTGCAAATGTGAAAGATTTGGCCGGTACACCAAAATTTGAAGCAAACCTCACCATCGATCAGTTGCGCTATCAAAAAGATCAGTTGGGAACCTTACGCTTAGCGGTAAACAACAATACCGAAAATGCCTTCGAGGTAAACGTTGCCTTAACCGGGGTACATGAACTAAGGGTAAACGGATTTTACTATACCGCGCCGAAAAGTGCTCTGGATCTTACCGTGAATATTGATAAGATCGAAATGAAAAATATTGAGAGCCTATCTGCAGGCCAGCTTAAAAATGGAACTGGCACGCTATCAGGGGAACTGAGTGTTAAAGGTGAATTAACTGCTCCAAAAATATTGGGCGATTTAACTTTCAATAATGCAGGGATCAGGGTGGCATACGTAAACTCCTATTTCCGCATGCCCAACGAGAAAATTTCCTTCACAAATGAAGGGATCAGTTTTAACAACTTTACGCTGATCGATTCCTTAAATCAGAAGGCGACCATCAATGGAAAAGTTTATACCAGCAATTTCAAAAATTACCGTTTTGGTTTAGACATCAAGATGAACAATTTCAGAGCAATCAACTCGACCGCAGCTGATAATGACATGATTTATGGAACGGTATTTTTAACCAGCGACATTAAAGTACGCGGCGATTTGAACCAGCCTGACGTAAACATGAACGTTAGGGTGAACAAAGGCACAAAATTCTTTTTTGCCCTGCCATCAAGCGATCCTTCTGTTATTGATCAGGAAGGAATTGTGCAGTTTATTGATGCTGATGCGCCGCCATTTAATGGCCAGAAAGCTTTGAAAGTTGATACTGTTAGTAAAGCTGCCATGAAAGGGATTAACCTGGTTGCTGCCATCACCATTGATCCCGAGGCAGAACTGAATGTGGTGGTAGATCCGTCAAATGGCGACGCCCTGAATATCAAAGGCGAGGCAGACCTCAATGCAACAATGGACCCAAGTGGAAAAATCAGTTTAACAGGTCGTTACGAAGTTATAGATGGTTCGTACAATTTATCAGTTGGTCCGCTAGGCAAAAAAGCGTTCAAACTGGTAAAAGGAAGTACCATTGTATGGACGGGTGAACCTACTTCGGCCAATGTGAACCTGACGGCATTATACGAAGTGAATGCGGCCCCTATCGATCTGATCAATGAGCCGGATAACATCCAGGCCAAAACCAAATTGCCTTTCCAGGTTTATTTGATGATGAAAGGCGAGTTATTGAAACCAATCATTTCTTTCAAACTTGATTTGCCTGAAAACGAGCGTGGTGCGTTAAATGGAACAGTATACACCAAACTGATCAACGTAAACCGAGATGAAAGCGAACTGAACAAACAGGTTTTTGCACTATTGGCATTGAACAGGTTTATCGCCAATAATCCTTTCGAGAGTTTAGCCGGTGGCGGCGGTGGTGTTTCTACCCTGGCCAGATCAAGCGTGAGTAAATTATTAACAGAACAGTTAAATAACCTTGCTTCTGATTTAATTCAGGGTGTAGAACTGAACTTTGGCGTAAATTCATCAGAAGATTATTCTACCGGATCACTTCAACAGAAAACAGACCTGGAAGTTGGCTTATCAAAAAAACTATTAAATGATAGGCTTACGGTTACCGTAGGAAGTTCTTTTGCCCTGGAAGGACCGCAGGCACCGGGCGAAAAATCGACCGATATCGGCGGAAACGTAAACGTTGAATACGCTTTATCAGCCGATGGACGATACAGATTAAGGGCTTACCGACGCAACCAAAACGATGTAATTGTACAGGGACAGATTATCGAAACCGGTTTGGGTTTCACCCTCGTAGTAGATTACAATAAATTCAGAGAGATTTTCCAGAAAAAACGCAACAGAAGAAACATTGAACAAAAACCTAAAAATGAGACAACTAATTAGACCAATTTTATTAGTACTGGCCTGCTTAGTTTGGGCTGCATGCAGCTCTACCAAATCGTTAAAGCCGGGACAACATTTATACACTGGTGCTGAAGTAAAGATTAATCCAGATTCTTCAGGTAAAATTGATGATGAGAAACAGGTAAAGCGCGATTTAGAAAGTAAGACAAGACCCCGCCCCAATAGTTCTATTTTAGGCATAAAGTTTAAACTTGGTATTTATAACCTCGCCGGAACACCAAAAAAGCCTAAAGGTTTTAGAAACTGGTTACGGAGACAGGGAGAAGCCCCGGTCCTTCTTAACGAAGTTAAACTAAAATACAATAACGATGTGCTTACCAGCTATTTAATCAGCGAGGGTTATTTACAGGCATCGGTTACCGGAGATACGGTAGTAAAAGGTAAAAAAGGCAAAGCCGTTTATACTGCAGAAACGGGTAACCGATATAAAATCAACAAAGTTACTTTCCCTCCTGATACCGGGGTTTTAACCAAAATCATTAATCAAAACAAAAATAAAACCTTAATAAAGGCAGGCGACTATTACGATTTAGACAATTATAAAAACGAGCGTATCAGGATTGACAATGACCTTAAAGAGCAGGGTTATTTCTATTTTGGGCCCGATTATCTGATTATGCAGGTTGATAGCACGATTGGTAAAAACCTGGTAAACGTGAACATTAAGGTAAAAGATATTGCCCCTGATGCCGCATTGAAACCGTATACCATCAGGGATATTAATATTTATCCGAGTTATAGCCTACGTAGAGATACCATCTTAAGAAAGTTAAAGCCACTGGAATATCACGATTTCAGTATTTATGATGACCGGAATACTTTTAAGCCAAGGCTGTTCGACCGTCTGGTGTTTTTCCAAAAGGGTGAACCTTATAACCGTAAAGATCATAACCAATCGTTAAACAGAATGGTTAACATCGGGGCTTTCAGGGATGTCAGGGCAGAATTTTTACCGGTTGACAGCTTCAGAAATAATCAGTTGGACCTTAATATTTACCTTACCCCATTAAAGAAAAACTCATTGAGTTTTTCGGTTACGGGTACCAGTAAATCGAACAATTTTGTCGGGTCTGAAGTAAAAGTTACGCAAACTACCCGAAACCTGTTCAGAGGCGCAGAGCAATTGGATGTAAGTGTTAGTGGTGGCTTTGAAACACAGGTGAGGGGTACTTCGCTGGGCCGGAACTCCTTATCATTTACAGCTGAGGGAAAACTAACCTTCCCAAGGTTTATTGTACCATTTTATAAGCCAAATAGCACAAACGCTTTTATACCGAAAACCATCGCTTCGCTTTCTTACCAGATGCTTAACCGTGGGTCTGAATATACCTTACATGCATTTAAAGGTGAATTTGGCTATAATTTTAAGGAGAATCAGTATAAAGAGCATAACTTAAACCCCATCTCGATTAGTTATATTTCCACAGGTTTTCCTAATGATGAAAAAAGAGACAGTTTATTTGATGCAAACCCTCTATTAAGAAGTACGCTTGAAAACCAATTCATCATTGGTAGTAATTACAACTTTACCTATACCAACCAGATGGAAACTAACCGCCGCAATAATGTTTATTTCTTCGGGGGTTTAGAAACGGGGGGTAATGTTTGGGGCTTATTTACGCCAACTAATGAGAAGGGACAAAAAACGTTATTTAATACACCACTAACGCAATTCATCAGGGCTGAGGCCGATTTTAGGGATTATTATAAAATTAACCGCAACCTGATCTGGGCAAACCGTTTAAACCTGGGTTATGGTTACGCCTATGGTAATAGCAGTTCATTACCATTTGTGAGGCAATTTTTCGCCGGGGGTAGCAACGATATCAGGGCCTTTCCGGCCCGTACTTTAGGGCCGGGTACTTACAAAGTTCCGGATAATGCGATTTTTGCTGATCAGGGTGGCGATATTAAATTGATGCTTAATTCTGAACTCCGGTTTAAACTGGTAAGTGTGCTTTATGGCGCATTGTTTGTGGATGCGGGAAATATCTGGCTCAGGAAAGAAGATCTGGGAGAACCCGGAAAACCGGAAACAGCAAGATTAGGATCAGGTTTTAAGCTAAAAAATACCTTTAACGAGTTAGCTGTGGGTACTGGCGCCGGTTTACGTGTAGATGCAACCATTTTTGTTGTTCGTTTAGATGTAGCCTTTCCTCTGCGAAAACCTTATCTACCTGAAGGACAAAGGTGGGTATTTGATGATATTGCCTTTGGCAATAAAGATTGGCGCAGACAGAATTTAATTTTTAATATAGGCATAGGATATCCGTTTTAATTTTCAGATGAAAGTAATCACCAAGATCAAAAATTTCTTTATTGCACTTTATCATCTTTTTGTTGCTGCCGGAAAAGGTTTTGTAGAAGATCGGGTAACTAAATTGAGTGCCTCGCTCGCTTACTACACTATTTTTTCACTTACGCCTCTGATTATTATCCTCCTCTCGGCGGCCACGTTGTTTTTTGGCGACGAAAGAAACCAAAAGACAAGGGTCCAGTTTTATGGCCAGGTAACCGAAATGGTGGGCAAAGATGCAGCTACACAAATTCAGGGTTTTGTAGAACATGCCAATAAATCTGGTCAGTCTACCATTGGTTTAATTATTGGTATAGGAACGTTGATTATCGGATCAACGGCTATTTTCATTGAAATACAAGATAGCATCAACATGATATGGAAAGTTAAGGCAGTACCTAAAAAAGGTTGGCTAAAAATGCTTTCTAATCGGTTATTGTCTTTTTCTTTAATTGTTTCGATGGGCTTTTTATTACTGGTTTCACTGGTGGTTAACAGTATAGTAGTGGGCTTAGGTTCCAAATTGGCTAGCCTGCTTTCGCAAAGCGAAATAGATGAAGTTATCCCGGTAGCCAACGATACCATGACCTTGTTGATTTATATTTTGAATAACGTCATTACACTTGCTGCTGTAACCGCCGTTTTTACGGTGATTTTTAAAGTATTGCCCGATGTGATTATCCGTTGGAAATCGGCAATCATCGGTGCTTTATTTACGGCTATCCTCTTCAGTTTAGGTAAATACCTGATTGGTATTTATATCGAAAAAGGCAATCCGGGTTCTGCTTTTGGTGCCGCCAGCTCCATTATTGTTATTTTATTGTGGATTTATTATACATCTATTATCTTATATTTCGGGGCGGAATTTACCCAGGCTTATGCAGAAAAATATGACAGGGGTATTTCTCCAAGTAAATATGCCGTATTTACGAAAATCACCATCGTAGAAAAAAAGGTAGATGTATTGCCCCCTCAGCATCCGGAAAATACAGTAAATGCACCGGAAGAGTAATGCATTCGTCATCCTGAGGGAATAATTTATTGCATCAAAATCAATAGCAATGACAGATAATTTAGCTAATTGAAAGGCCAAGAGTCATCGTCAAATGCGAGAAGGCTTTTTCAGCCGACGAAGCAATCTTACTACGATCGCTACTAGCGTGCGCATTAAGATTGCTTCGTTCCTCGCAATAACGATTTTCTATTTAATTCTGTCAATGGTAGCGGAGTCGAAGGATCTTTTCAACGCAGCGAATTAAACAAAAAAGTCAAGTTTTAAAAACCTGACTTTCTTTTTCTAAGCTACTTCTTCAGTAACCACTTTAGGTTCTTCAGTTACCTCATCCTTTTCTATCCTGAGGTTGCGGATAATATGCTGCTGCCTGTCGGGTGTATTTTTCCCCATATAATATTCAAGCAGGCTTTTAATCGTCTGGTCCTTTAAAATAACAGGATCCAACCTGATGTCTTTGCCTATAAACAAACCGAATTCATCCGGAGAAATTTCACCCAATCCTTTAAATCGGGTTATTTCAGGTTTATTGCCCAGTTTTTCGATAGCATTTTTACGTTCTTCGTCGCTATAGCAATAAATGGTTTCCTTTTTATTCCGAACCCTGAAAAGCGGCGTTTGCAAAATGTAAACATGGCCTGCCTTTACCAGGTCAGGAAAAAACTGCAGAAAGAAGGTCATCATCAGCAAACGGATGTGCATACCGTCAACATCAGCATCTGTTGCAATCACGATATTGTTATAATGAAGCCCATCTAAACCATCTTCAATGTTTAAAGCATGTTGCAACAGGTTAAACTCTTCATTTTCGTACACTACCTTTTTGGTCAGTTCGTAACAGTTAAGTGGTTTTCCTTTCAAACTAAATACCGCCTGGGTATCTACATCACGCGATTTGGTAATGGAACCAGAGGCTGAATCCCCTTCCGTAATAAAAAGGGTAGTTTCATAACGCTTTTCGTGGGTGGTATTGAAATGAACTTTACAATCGCGTAATTTTTTATTGTGTAGGGATGCCTTTTTAGCCCTATCGTTAGCCAGTTTTTTAATCCCCGCAATATCCTTACGCTCCCGCTCCGATTGCATAATCCTTTTTAGCAAAGCATCGGCAACATCCGGATTCTTGTGCAGGTAATCATCCAGTTCTTTTTTAACAAAATCGTTAATGAAAGTAGCTACAGATGGTCCTTCAGGTCCCATGTTCTGCGAACCTAATTTAGTTTTGGTCTGCGATTCGAATACAGGTTCCTGCACGCGGATAGAAATGGCCGCAATAATGGATGAACGCACATCAGCTGCATCAAACTCTTTTTTGAAAAACTCCCGAACCGTTTTCACTACTGCTGCCCTGAAAGCTGCCTGATGCGTTCCACCCTGTGTGGTATGCTGCCCGTTAACAAACGAATGGTAATCTTCGCCATATTGCTGACCGTGTGTCATTGCAATTTCGATATCGGGACCAACCATATGAATAATCGGGTACCTGATTTCTTCGGGCTTATTAAATTTGGAAAGCAGATCGTAAAGGCCTCTCTCCGAAAAATATTTATGGTTATTGAAATTGATTGTTAAACCCGTATTTAAGAAAACATAGTTCCAAACCATGCTTTCCACAAAATCAGGGATGTAATGATAATTTCTGAAAATACTTTCGTCAGGATAAAAAGTAATGGCGGTACCATTACGTTGTGTAGTGTCGATTACCGGATTTTCATTTACAATTTCACCTTTAGAAAACTCCACCTTTTTGGTTTTTCCATCGCGGTACGATTGAACGGTAAAACTGGTCGATAATGCATTTACTGCTTTTGTACCCACGCCATTTAAACCTACCGATTTTTGGAAAGCATTACTGTCGTACTTACCACCCGTATTGATTTTGCTTACACAATCAATTACTTTCCCTAATGGAATGCCCCTGCCATAATCGCGAACGTTAACTTTTTGCTCAGATAGTGTAATTTCGATGGTTTTCCCGGTTCCCATCACAAACTCATCAATAGAGTTGTCTACAATTTCCTTTAACAAAACATAAATACCATCATCTTGTGCAGAGCCATCACCAAGTTTTCCGATATACATACCCGGACGTAACCTGATGTGCTCTTTCCAATCCAATGAGCGGATACTGTCGTCGTTATAAATTACTTCTGCCATAATGTGTTTATCTGTTCTTCAATGAAAAACCCTGCATTTTTTGATCTGCAAAGTGATGAAGAATTTGTAGAAACAATCCTGATGATTGAAATAAAAAACATTTTCAAATAAGTTCCTCAGAATTATTATACAATAATAGTTTTATTCTGTGAGGCAAACAAAAGAAAATTTCAACATAAAGTTGTATGATGGAATAATGTAAAATGGATAATGGCCTGGTTGTTAATTTATCCATTGGCTATTAACCATGCACCAATGAACTAATGACCAATGAACTGGTGACTAATGACCAATGAACCAAAAGACCATGACCCATAAGTTTCACCTCATCCTCCCTTTTCCATCTCACATCACCCATCTCACATCTTTACATAATTTCCCTATCTTCATCCAATTATTCAAAAATCCTTTTTAATGCAACAAAAGAAACAGCTTTCGCTCTTTGATTTATCCATGATTGTGGTGAGTTTAGTGATTGGAATGGGTGTTTTCCGTACACCGGTAAATGTGGCAGCTAAGGCCCAGGTTCCCGAATTGTTTTACCTGGCCTGGTTTATCGGCGGTTTTGTGGCTTTTTGCGGGGCATTAACTTATGCCGAAATCGGATCGCGTTTCCCTGTAACTGGTGGCTATTACAAAATTTTCTCTGTAGCCTACCACCCTTCCATCGCCTTTGCTATTAATTGTATTGTGATTATCTCAAGCGCCGCATCTGTAGCGGCCATATCTATTATCGGGGCAGAGTACCTGAGCAAGATTATTTTACCACCTGCCATACAAACCGAAACATCAAGGGTGGCGATAGCCATTACCACCATTTTGGTGTTCTATTTTATTAACCTTTTGGGTTTAAAAGCGAGTGCCAAAACGCAAAATATATTAACGGTAATTAAAATCGGGATGATTTTAACGCTCATATGTGCGGTATTTTTTGGTAGCCAAACACAAACCGTTATACCGGTTTTTAAAACCGAAACAGGGGCTTTACCAACTTGGTCTGATTATGGAAAGGCATTAGGCCTTTGTTTAATTGCCGTTTCTTTCTCTTATGCAGGTTATGCGCAAACCATCAACTTTGGTGGTGAAGTTAAAGAGGCCAAAAAAGTAATCCCGCGCTCCATTATTATAGGTTTAAGCATTATTGTGACCCTTTACCTGGCCATTAACTATGCATATGTGAAAGTAATCGGTTTCGAAGAATTAAAATCAGCCGAAAGTATAGCGGCAATATTGGCTTCAAAAATATTTGGTCCTGCCGGATTTAACGCACTTTCGGTAATTATTTTTTTCTCGGTAATGGGTTATGTGAATGTGAATCTGTTGAGCAACCCAAGGGCCATGTTTGCGATGGGCGAAGAAGGGGCTCTGCCAAAAATTTTTAGCAGGATGAACAAAAAAACAGAAGTAATTACCGTTAGTTTAACCGTTTTCACTTTGATTTCGGTGGTGATTATTTTCTATGCTAAAACCTTTGATAAAATTTTAAACTATACCATTTTCTTAGAAAGTATTAGTATGGCGAGTTCTGCAGCAACCATTTTCATTCTCCGCAAAAGAACCGCACATCTTGATAAAAAAAGCATTTATACTGTGCCATTATATCCTATATTGCCTATTATATTTATTGCAGCTTATACTTTCGTTGCTTTCAGCATTTACGCTGATGACAAAGACGCAGCACTTAATGGTTTATATATTTTTGCTGGCTTTCTGGTCATCTATTTTGCAAGCAGGTGGTTTAATAAGAAATAATTCATCCCAGGTTTAAAACTCACAGGTTTTAAAAACCTGCGAGTTTTAGAAAACACTTTTTAAAAAATTAATGAACAAAACACTCTCCTTAAAACAAGAAATTGCTTATGCCGCCGGTATGATTGGCTGGAGTACGATGACCAACATTATCATCGTTATGCTTCCCTATGTCTACCTGCCGCCAAGTAACGCTGGCTTAACACCTTTGGTACCACAGCTTGTTTTGTTGGGTGCATTTAATATCCTTTCTATCATTGCGGCCTCAGGCAGACTGGTAGATGCCATTTACGATCCTTTCATCGCTTCAAGAAGCGATGCGAGTACCAATAAAAACGGTCGCCGAATGCCTTTTATGAAATGGGCCATTGTGCCGGCTATGCTTTTCTGCGGATTGGTTTTTTACCCCATTCAAAAAACAGAAAGTTTGCATAATGCCTGGTGGCTCACCATCACACTTTGTTTATTTTTTATATCGGTTACCACCTATATTATCCCCTACAATGCTTTGCTGGCTGAAGTAACCCATACGCCGAAGCAAAAAGTTAAGTTATCCAGCTACCAGCAGGTGGGCTTTGTTATCGGCATTATTTTATCGGCCTGTACCAATAACTTTGCCGATCTGGTTGAAGCTAACTTTCATGTAAGCAGCCGCAGCGAAGCCATTCAGGCTGCAATATGGGGTTTGTGCATCTTATCCGGATTGGTGATGTTATTGCCCATTCTTTTCATTAATGAAAAAGAATTTTCGGTGGCAAAACCTACGCACGTTCCGTTATGGCCAGCTATAAAAAGTACTTTTAAAAACAGTAATTTTAAATACTACCTCATATCTGATTTTGCCTTCTACACGGCACTAAGCATTATATCAAGTGGTTTATTGTTCTTCTGTACGGTTTTATTGGGGCTGCCGGAATCAGAAGGAGGCAAATTTATGGGCGCCATGGTTATGGCATCTTTGCTATTTTATCCACTGGTAAACTTTGGTTCCGCTAAAATTGGCAAAAAGCCTTTCGTATTGCTTGCCTTTGGCGTGTTGTGTTTAATATTCGTCACTATTTTCTTTTTAGGTAAACTACCTTTCGGGCCATATACGCAGATTTACATCCTGGTATTATCAGCCTCTTTCCCACTGGCCGCGCTTGGCATTTTACCTACTGCGATTCTGGCCGATATTGCACAAAAAGACACGTTGAAAACTGGTGAAAACCACGAAGGCATGTTTTTCGCGGTGAAATATCTTTTTGTAAAACTTGGTCAAACCCTAGGGATTGCCATTTTTGCCATGCTCACCATTTATGGTAAAGATCCGGGCAATGATTATGGGTTAAGGTTAAATGGCGTGGTAGGTTTTGGGCTTTGTTTAATAGCGCTGCTGGTTTTCAGCAGATTTAAGGAAGATAAATAGTTTCTAGATATTAAAAGATACCATACTAATCTAAATATCATCAATAAACTACTTTTATGATAGCTATTTTTTATGGAAAGCAATTGCGGTGCCGTTTCGGTTACTGTAGTCCCGCCCTTTGCTTAATTCCGATAGTACAAAACGTGTGAATTAAATCCGTTCTGATCGGGATAACGCTATCGGTCGGGTTTATTTTACTTAGCGCAGTAGCCATATTCCAGTTACCTAACCCCACCGAGCAAGATGCTTTTTCAATCTGCAGAGAAAGGAAACCGAATGAAGAAATATCTTTGTTAAAACAGATAGCTTCAGGCGTACCCATTTGCTTATTCAGTCCGCAATTAAAAAATATAGATTTAAAACCCATGTAAGAAAACATCAGCGGAGCAATGTTCTGATCATCGCTCCGCTAATGTATTTCATTATCAATTCACCTAATATCCGGTATTTTGTTTTAACGTTCCCTTACTCCTGTCTATCTGATCCTGCGGTAAAGGGAAATATTCATCTCGGCTTTCTATACTAATTCCTTTCAGGTAGTTAAAATACCCGCCTTCAAAAGCAAAATAACTCTCAAGGGTTTGTTTTACTATCCCCCACCTTACCAAATCAAAAAACCGGTGTCCTTCCATAGCTAACTCTAACCTACGTTCGAAACGTACGGCATTTCTGGCATAAGTATCATCCGGAAATGCCGGATATTGACTCACTTTATATGCGGCTGCAGGTGTTCCATTTATGGTTTGTGGCGTTATTTTAGCGGCACGTGCCCTTACAGCATTTACCAGCGTTAAGGCCCTGCTTAAATCGCCTTTTTCTACTGCACATTCTGCAGCCATTAAATAAACATCGCCTAAACGAATCAGATTCACATTTAATCCGCTCACGTTGGTAGCACCCGGTGCGGTTCCGCTGGTTAGCTGGGCAATATCAATGGTATTTTTAACTGCGATGAAGGGGCCTCCGTTGCTGGAATCACGAATCCAGGTATCGCCTGCCATTAAACCCCAGTCACGGTAGGGAACGCCCCTTCTTCCTATGGTAGATTCAATTCTAGGATCTAAAGGTAGCGTTTTATCTACCACATAATTATCTTTAGCTGAACCAGTCAAGCCCAAATCAGATTGATATGGATTATTGCGATAGCTTCCATCCAGCAATGGCAAACCTAAAGTACTTACTTTAAAAGAGTTGGCTAAATCAATGGAAGGCTGAAAGAAACCACAGCAGTTAATTGGTGCATTACCATAGGGAAAATTAAGCATATCGCCAACGTTTCCATTATCTCCGCTTGTACCATCTGTTCCAACCGAATGCTCAACAGCCATAATCGTTTCTGGTCCGTCCTCTTTGGTAATGTCGAAATTATCTGAATAAGGCATTGTAGTTAAATCTGCCTTGGCCAAAATTACCGCATTTAACAGATCGTATGCTTCAGTATATTTTTTCTGGTATAGATAAACTTTCCCCAGATAAGCCTGGGCGGCATATTTATCAACCCTTCCTTTTTGGTTTTTGGGTTTGGTTGTACTTAAATTAGCTACAGCATATTGAAGATCGGCTATAATATTAGGATAAATATCCTTATCGTTTGGAACAAAAGTACCATTGCTGGTTTCTGTAACATAAGGTACTGATTTAAATACCCGTACCAAAAAGAAATAATAATGTGCACGCAGTAATCTGGCTTCTCCCTGGATTTCCTTTGCACGGGCATCGCTAAATTTACCTGAACCGCCTCCGGCCTGCAGACTCGCTAAAACCCTTAGTGTACTGTTACAACGCTGGATTCCTTCAAAACACCGGTCCCATAGATTTGATAAGTTATCGTTTGTGCTGGTTGGCGAATGCTGTTCAATTGCGTTCATTGGTGGCTGATCACCTGTGCTACTTCCTTTATGTGCATTATCTGAGGCGACTTCGCCAAATAACCATTGACTCGGTGCAGCACCATAATTGCCCCAGGTACCATTCACATTACCATTTAACAGACCATAAGCACCTATTAAAAGCCCCTCAACTCCATCCTGGCTCATCAGCTGGTCTTCTGAGAGTTGACCTTGAGGCTGAACTGTTAAAAATTCCTTCTTGCATGAAAACGTAATACAAATTAATAAGGAAAGAAGAATATATTTTATATGTTTCATCTTGATATCTTTTAATTAAAATCCAACATTAATACCGATTAAAAATTGACGTGGTGACGGATAAACCCCTTGATCTACTCCCGGAGCAGTAAAAGTGTCTACAATCTGACTGATCTCCGGATCCAGGCCTGTATATTTTGTAATGGTAAATAAGTTACTTGTGCTAACATATACCCTTAATTTACTGATACCGGAATTTTGACCAAAAACTTTTGCTGTTGGGATAGAATACCCAATTTGTAAATTTTTCAACCTTAAAAAGCTTCCTTTCTGGATGTAATAGCTTGAAGATGCAAACTCCAGATCTGAAGCACCTGCATAAGAAGATGGAATCAGACTTGAGGTATTGGTTGGACTCCATGCATTAAGTAATCTAACACTTTTTGCACCATCAAAGGAAGGAAAATCGGTAAAATAACGGGTAGCCTCAAAAATGTCATTTCCCTGCACACCATATAAGAAAGCAGAAATATCGAAGTTTTTGTAAGATGCATTTAGGTTTATCCCATAGGTGAAATCAGGATTTGGATTTCCAATTATGGTGCGGTCTTTCGGATCAATTACTCCGTCACCATTAATATCCTGATAACGTAAGCCACCCACCCTTGCGCCAGCATAAGAGGGATTATTTTGGATATCGGCTGTACTCTGATAAATTCCCGCTGTTTTATAGCCAAAAAATGAGCCAAGAGGTGAACCTTCCTGTAGTACACTGGTTTGTAAACTCCTGTAATTACCATATACCTGGTTAAAAATGCCTGGTGCCAGCTTTACAATTTCATTGTTGTTTTTTGAAAAATTTAAACCAACGTCAAATTTAAAAGGGCTATCCGCATTTCTTCCATAATGATAAGCCACATTAAATTCAACCCCTTTATTGCTCATATCGCCAATATTTACGAATGGCGAACTTCCTAAACCAACTACACTTGATGGTAACGGCACAGGATAAAGCATATCAGTTGTTTTTTTGTTATACCAATCAACCGATCCATCAATAGCTCCGCCCCATAGGGTAAAATCAAGACCAATATTTAAAGATTTTACTGCTTCCCATTTGATATCGGGGTTTTGATAAGCATTTTGGCGCACACCAGTGGTAAGGCCATTTCCACCACCAACTGCATAGGCTGCATTGGCAATAGAACTTTCGTACCTGTTTATGTAGTTATATGGTGGTATCCGCTGGTTACCGGTTTCTCCGTATCCGCCCCGAAGTTTTAAATCCGTAATCCATTTAACACTCTTCATAAATTCCTCTTCAGATACTCGCCATCCGGCACTAACCGCTGGAAAATTACCATACTTATTGGCCTCTCCAAAGTTAGATGAACCATCCCGACGGATAGTGAAACTAGCCAGGTAGCGATCTTTAAACGAATAATCGAGTTTGCCAAATACGGAAAATAATGACCCTACTGCTCCGGTACTGGAGTTGTTAATGTTTGAAGAACCAGTAGTCAGGTAATAATAATCAGGATTCCCCAAAAGAAAGAAATCATTCCGGCCTCCATTCAGTTGTCTGGATCTCGACCTGATCGCCTCCGTGCCGATTAATGCACTTATTTTTTGCTCTTCATTAATTACTTTAGTATAATTTAAGGTATTTGTCCAGGTCCATTCCGTATTATATCCCTGATATTCATTCAAATTATTTGAATTATTACCTTCAGAAAATTCGAGGTTCGGATAACGCATAGATAAACCATTATAGTTTTCATAACGTATACCAAAATTAGTTTTTAATACCAAACCGGGAATGATATCGCCCTCGCCAAAAATATTACCAAAAAAGAAATTGTTTTTATTGATATTGTCTTTTGCCCTGTATAAAAAGGCAAGCGGGTTTTCTGCATTACCTAACTGGCTACCCCGACTACCGGCAAAGTTTCCGGCAATATCATAAACCGGGATAATGGTAGGGATCCGGTATGCCCAGCCTAGCGCACTTCCCTGATCCTGGTAACCACCTGGGGTATTCGGGTTAACCCCGAATCCGTAACCCTCAGTATAACTATACTGGACATTCTCTCCAAAACGTACACGTTTATTAAACGCAGAAATCCCGGTATTGGATCTAAAACTATAACGTTTAAAATCAGTATACTTTATCGTGCCTTTTTGATTCAGGTATCCCGCACTAACAGCATAAGTTGCATTTTCTCCGCCACCTGAAGCACTAAGCTGATAATTTTGAACAGGCGCAGCCTCCGTAATTTCCCTAAACCAATTGGTACCTTCTTTATTGGCCTTTGTAATCTGGTAAAATAAATTCGGATCACGACTGTAATTATATTTGGCAGGGTCTGCGTCTGCCGCCGTAACATCCTGACCAAGTTTTAAACCTGCCACCAAATATTCGGGCAATACCGGCGTAGCACCCGAACCATAGTTTTTACCCGCCGCAACAGGTTTGCCCGCATTGGTGTATCCATCAAATACATACTGTGCATATTGCTGAGGATTCATCATTTCAGGAAAGCTGCTCCGCCTTGGCACTTGCGTGCCATAGTAAGAATCAAGTGTAATTTTTGGCGCACCGGATATCCCTTTTTTTGTAGTGATAATTACGACACCATTATTGGCACGTGCCCCATAAATAGAAGCTGAAGATGCATCTTTAAGCACCTGCATACTTTCGATATCATTTTGGTTAAGCCAGGATAACTTTCCTTCAAAAGGCACTCCGTCAATCACATAAAGCGGGTCGTTGTTATTAATGGTACTGTTACCCCTGATTCTGATTTGTGGTGTGGAGCCGGGCGCACCGTCATTTACAATCTGCACCCCGGTTGCTTTACCCTGAAGTGCCTCTACAGCACTTGCAGCAGGTTGGGCTTTTAGTAAATCCATGCTTACTACTGCAACGGCACCAGTTAAATCTTTTTTTCTCTGAGCAGAGTAACCGGTAACCACTACTTCGGTTAAGTTGTTGTTTTCGGCCTGCAAAATAACCGTAATACTGGTTTGAGAGCCTACCGTTACTTCCTTACCTCCATATCCAATAAATGAAATCACCAATACATCAGTAGGCTTTGCATTTAAAGAAAATGTTCCGTTGGCATCTGTAGTTGTACCTCCGGTTCCATTCTTGATTTTGATAGTTGCGCCAACAACGGGTAATTTGTCATCACTCGCAATAACTTTACCAGTGATTTTTGTTTGGGCCATTGCACCAAGTGCAAATAACATCCCTAAACACAAGAGAAGAAACCCCCTCCTGATACAGAATAAATTTTGTTTCATAAGTTTATATTGATTAGTTAAATAATGCGTATTTATAATCCGATGCGACCTGGCTTAATAAACCCAGTAGCATCGGTCTATCTTAATCAGCTCACGATGACGTATTTATAAAGTCCATCCGCCCGGCTGGGATAATTTCAAAAAGAGGCAGGTATGGAAGAAGAATGGATTTCTTCTGCGGGTAAGTAGTTTTTTTCTCATAGGTAGTTGGTTAGATAGGTTTTAACTTGTTTAATTTATAGTTTACATAATGGTATTTTCAAAGCCTGTAATCATTAGTGTAAAAAATACACTTAAATAATAATAAATATACATATAAAAATAATTATACTACAAATTAAAAATCCGAAAAATACTGTGTAAAAATTATTATATGTAATATTTAAAAACATAAATTGTATGATAATCAAGATTCAGATCGGATTTATCATAAAATATACTAATGGCACTTTTTTTCGTATCTTTGCCGCTGAAGCAGGAATAAGGGCTTGCCATTCTGAATGGCATATTCTCTCCGCAAGTTAGTCCTTCAACAATTTGATTGTTCTAGCTTCTTCGATAAATTATAAAAAACATACATGTTATTCAAAGAATTAAACCTCATTGAGCCAATTTTAAAGGCGCTTGAGACCGAAGGTTATTCACAACCAACACCCATACAGGAGCAATCCATCCCAACCATATTAAAAGGCAAAGATTTATTGGGTTGCGCGCAAACCGGTACCGGAAAAACGGCTGCTTTTGCCATTCCGATGCTGCAGTTACTGCACGAAAAACACATCAATACCAAGGCAACCAAAAATATCAAGGCATTGGTGTTAACACCAACCCGCGAACTGGCTATCCAGATTGAGGAAAGCTTTAAAGCCTATGGCAAAAATTTAAACCTTCGCCATTTGGTAATTTTTGGGGGCGTAAACCAGTTCTCGCAGGTAGAGGCATTGAAAAAAGGAGTTGATATTCTGGTGGCCACTCCTGGCCGTCTACTCGATTTAATGAACCAGGGCTTTATTAACCTGAATACAATCGAGCTGTTCGTTTTGGATGAAGCTGACAGAATGTTGGATATGGGCTTTATCCACGATGTGAAAAGAGTAGTGGCTAAATTGCCTGCCAAACGCCAGACCTTATTTTTCTCGGCAACCATGCCAGATGAAATCCAGAAATTGGCCAATACCATCTTATCCAGTCCGACGAAAGTAGAAGTGACTCCGATTTCTTCTACAGCCGAAACCATTGTGCAATCGGTTTATTTTGTAGACAAACCAGATAAAAAGAAATTATTGATCCATCTTCTTGAAGATAAAAATATCCAGACAGCCTTGGTTTTTACGCGTACCAAACATGGTGCAGACCGTATTGTTAAGGATTTAGGCCATGCCGGGATCAAAGCGGCGGCTATACACGGCAATAAATCGCAAAATGCCAGACAAAGGGCATTGACAGATTTCAAGGACAGAAAAATCCGCGTTTTGGTTGCCACCGATATTGCCGCCCGTGGTATTGATATTGATCAGCTGTCGCATGTGTTCAATTTTGAATTGCCAAACATTCCTGAATCTTATGTTCACCGGATTGGCCGTACGGGCCGCGCAGGCGCAAATGGTATTGCCATTTCGTTCTGTGATGCTGAAGAAAACGAATACCTGCTGGATATTCAGAAACTGATTAAAATTACGCTTCCGGTTGTTGATGATCACCCTTATCCGTTAAGCTGGGAAAATATGTTAGCCAAAAACCAGGTAAAACGGAAACCGCAAGCCCAATCTAAAGGCGGTGGTGGCGCTAAAAAAGGTGGCGATGGCAATATGAGCGGCAAACCTCGTAATGCGAGCAATAACAGGAGATTTGGCGGAAACAGAAGGAAGAGAGATTAGTGAGGCTGAAGGCTGGAAGGTAGAAGGCTGGAAGGTAGAAGGCATAAGGCTTAAAACCCAGAGCCTGGACAGCTTTAGGCTTATAAAAATAAACCCGGATTACGGAACGTAACCCGGGTTTTTATATTTTCAGCTTAGGCAAGCGCAAGGAAAACCTTCCATCCTATTACCTTCCGCCTTCTATCTTTAAACCACTACATTAATAATTTTTCCTTTAACGAAAATAATTTTTTTGGTTGGCTTTCCATCCAGAAATTTTTGGAATTGCTCATCAGCCAATAAAATGCTTTCAACTTCTGTTTGTGCTAATGTTAAGCTCAAATTCAGGTTCATTTTCATTTTACCGTTAATAGAAACCGGATAAGCGAACTCATCTTCTACTAAATACTCAGGCTTAAATGTTGGGAAGGCAGCATATGATAAAGTTCCAGCTTCGTTACCCAGTAATACCCAAAGTTCTTCGCAGATATGCGGCGCATAAGGTGAAAGAATAATCACCATGTCTTGCAAAATCTGGTGGTTTTTACATTTCAGATCTGTTAATTCATTTACCGCAATCATAAAACTTGATACAGAAGTGTTGAACGAAAAACGCTCAATATCATCCTGTACCTTTTTAATGATTTTGTGCAATGATTTTAATTCTGCTTTGGTAGGCTCTGCATCAGATACGGTGAATTCCCATGCCTCGTTGTGGAATAATCTCCAGAACTTACGCAGGAATTTAAATACGCCTTCAATCCCATTGGTATTCCAGGGTTTGCTCTGCTCCAAAGGCCCCAAAAACATTTCGTACATACGCAACGTATCGGCACCATAACGCTCGATCAAATCATCGGGATTAACCACGTTGAATTTTGATTTCGACATTTTTTCTACCTCAACACCGCAGATGTATTTTCCACTTTCCAGAATAAATTCGGCATTGGCATATTCTTCTCTCCAGGCTTTGAATTTAGTTAGGTCTAAAGTATCGTTTTCAACAATATTCACATCAACGTGTAATGCCGAGGTTTTATATTCTTTTCTTAAACCAGCAGATACATAGGTATTGGTAGGTTTTCCATTCTCGTCGTTAACGCGGTAAACAAAATTACTCCTACCCTGAATCATCCCCTGGTTAATCAGTTTTTTGAAAGGCTCTTCTTCTTTGGTGTAGCCCAAATCTTTCAAAAATTTATTCCAGAAACGGCTGTACAACAAGTGCCCTGTTGCATGTTCAGAACCACCAATGTACAAATCCACATCTTTCCAGTATTCAATAGCTTCTTTCGAGGCAAATTCGGCGTCATTATTGGCATCCATATAACGGTACCAGTACCAGCTGCTTCCGGCCCAGCCCGGCATGGTACTCATTTCGTAATGTCCACTATCAGCAGGCAACCAGTTTTCGGCCCTGGCCAAAGGCGGCTCGCCGCTTTCAGTCGGTAAATATTTATCAATTTCAGGAAGCAACAATGGCAATTCTTCTTCCTTAACCAAATAAGGCAATCCATCTTTGAAGTAAACCGGAATAGGCTCACCCCAGTAACGCTGGCGACCAAAAATCGCATCACGCTGACGGAAGTTTACTTTTGCCTTGCCTGCACCACGTTCTTCCAACCAGTTGTTCAAAAAGGCAACCGCCTCTTTGTATTCCATTCCGTTAATAAAACCAGAATTAATGTATCTTCCTTCTTTTGTTGGATCTGCCTGTACATCGATATCTTTCTGTGCATCTAAAATCTGTACAATCGGCAAATTGAAATGTTTAGCAAATAACCAGTCGCGTTGATCGCCGCTTGGGACCCCCATCACAGCACCAGTTCCATACCCTGCCAGCACGTAATCGGCAATCCACAACTGCACGCGTTCGCCACTTACCGGATTAATCACATAAGTACCCGTAAAAGCACCCGATACCGTTTTGGTATCAGCCATACGGTCTAATTCCGATTTCTTTTTGGTTACAGCGATGTAATTTTCAATTTCTTCTTTTTGTTCTGGTGTGGTCAATTCGGCAACCCACTCATGTTCCGGAGCCAAAACCAGGTACGAAACGCCAAAAATGGTATCTACACGGGTGGTAAAAACCTCAATATATTTTTCAGTTTTCGGTTCTGAATTTCCAGTTTCTTTAACTGACAACTGCGAATTGTCAACAGCAAACTTTACAGATGCGCCAACACTTTTACCGATCCAGTTGCGTTGCATTTCTTTAATTGGCTCAGGCCAATCAATGGTATCCAAACCTTGCAAAAGGCGATCAGAATAGGCCGTAATACGCATACTCCACTGCATCATTTTCTTTTGCTCAACAGGAAAACCGCCACGTTCAGAAAAGCCGTCTTTAACCTCGTCATTTGCCAAAACTGTGCCTAAAGCAGGGCACCAGTTTACCGTACTCTCACGCAGATAGGTTAAACGGTATTTCAGCAATTCAATCTGTTTTTCTTCTTCAGTAAAGGTTGCCCAGTCACTTGGCAAAAATACCCTGGTGTCATCATCACATACGGCCTTTACGTCAGCCGTACCAGAAGCATTAAATTTTTCGATCAGCGTGCTAATATCCTCGGCCCTGTCGTTTTCGATGTTATACCAGGAGTTAAACAGCTGCATAAAAATCCATTGTGTCCATTTGTAATATGATGGCTCGCTGGTACGCACTTCCCTGCTCCAATCGAAAGAGAAACCTATCTGGTCTAGCTGACGGCGGTAGGTAGCAATATTAGCCTCAGTAGTAATGGCTGGATGCTGCCCGGTTTGTATGGCATATTGCTCTGCAGGTAATCCGAATGAATCGTATCCCATTGGATGCAATACGTTAAAGCCTTTAAGGCGTTTGTATCTTGAAAAAATATCTGATGCAATGTAACCCAGCGGGTGACCAACGTGCAAGCCTGCTCCTGATGGATATGGGAACATATCTAACACATAATATTTTGGTTTCTCAGAATTGCTTTCGGCTTTAAATGTTTGATGATCTGCCCAAAATTTCTGCCACTTTTGTTCTATTTCTTTGAATTGGTAATCCATTGCAAGTTTTAAATTTTTAAAGGGGCGAAAATACGGAAATTAAGGGGCTTTAAAAAGTAGATCGAGGATAATATTTAGCCTGGATATATTCAGAACGAGAATAAGTTATGACCAGAATCCAGGCTTATTATGTATTGTAACTGTTAACATCTGACTGTTAAAGAAGCTAGATTCAAGTAAATGTATCAATATATTATTTAGTATATTCGTATATTAAAATGACTGCTATGACACATCTTACGATTGAAAATAAAAAATACGTACTCATCCCAGAAGAAAGTTATCAAGAGTTACAAAAAAATGCTGCTTTAAAACATCATCCTGAAAAAACATTTTCTATCAATGAAGCGCGGGCTCATAGTAAAAAGTTAATCAGGAAATGGGCAACAGAAAAATAACGATTAAACAAACTGTCGCAGAAAGTATTGCAGAAGTTTCCTGGTATTTAGAATCTGAAGGTCTTCCCGCTGCTGCAGAAAAATTTGCTGAGGATATCTATGATTTCATTGAAAAATTAGGAGACAGCAGAAGAAGGCATAGACCTTGCAATGAACCACAAAGGATTTTGATGGGTTTTAAATGTTTATCTTACAAGAAAAAATATACCATTGTCTTCATTGAATTGGACACAGAGATCGTTGTATGCGAATTTATTCCATCGAAAATGATTTATTGGTAGTTGCTCCGTGAGGTCTGATGTTACCTTCTGACTTACTATCGAACTGAATCCTGATCTGCTATTCCATGTCAGTTGGCAACAACCGACACCACAGAAATTGGTACTCCCACGTGAGGTCTGATGTTACCTTCTGACCTGCTATCGAACCGAATCCTGATCTGCTATTCCGTGTCAATTGGCAACAACTGACACCACAGTAAAGCAAAATAATCATCGTTTAGCGTCGGTTGGTAACAACCGACGCAACAAAAAAGCGCCATTGATTTTAAAACCAATGGCGCCGCAAATAATCGGGGATTAAGATCTTATCTTGATAAAGAATATACTTTGGTTACGTTAGTTTTATCAATTTTAGCAGTAAACTCTAATTTATTTGCTGTAATGCTGTTTATCTTACAATAATTCAGTCCGTCGTTAATATCCATGCTAAACTGATCGGAATAGATGATCACGTAAGTGCCAATGGTTCTGTTTCCCGATAAACTCAACTCTACCTGGTCATCATTGTTTGACTTAAAGTCGATATAGTCACTTGTGGTACCATAATTAACCGTTCCGTTCACCTTTTTTGGATCTTTCAAAGTTTCTTCAGCGGTGTATCCAGAAGTTACAATTTTATTTAATGTCCATTTACCCATCATTTGGGCTTTTAAAGAAGTAGTGTCTTTTTTGCAGGAAATAAATGTAGAAGCGATAAAAAAGAATAGGCTAAAAATGGTAATTTGTCTGTTCATAGTTAAATTTAGTTTTACGATATCCATAATTAACGCCATTTTGGCAAATTTCGTACCGTCTTTAGAAAAAGAACCATCTTGGTTGAAGAATTAATCTTAAAACTAAAAGCAGATCGCGTACGTTAGTATTCATTTAACATTCATTAATTGGTGTTTATCAGGTATAATTTATATTTTCGCAGAAACAAAAATGAAATACATGGAAGAATTCGAAGTAAGTGATGCATCTAAGAAAACCAAAACCGTTTATATCTCTACTATCATCAGTATTGCCTTGGTTTTATTAATGCTTGGACTACTTGGTTTAGTACTTGTACACGCCAAAAACCTATCTAACTACGTCAAAGAAAACATTGTTTTAAACATTATTGTTGATGAAGGCGCAAAAGAAGCTGATGTTTTGGCTTTCCAGAAAGAGCTGAATGCCAACCCTGCGGTAAAGCAGACCCAATATGTAAATAAAGAGCTTGCAGCCAGAAACTTAACCCAGGATTTAGGCGAGGATTTTGTTAATTTCCTTGGATACAACCCACTGACCTCTACCTTCGATGTATATTTAAAAGCAGAATATGCAAACAATAAAAGTATAGAGGCCTTAAAAACCAGTATTTCTAAAAATCCTGTAGTGAAAGAAGTAGTTTACCAGAGTTCTTTAATTGATATGGTAAACAAAAATATCAACACCATCGGTTTAATTATTTTAGCCTTTGCAGCGCTGTTATTAATTATTTCGATAGCGCTGATTAACAACACCATAAGATTAGCAATCTACTCGCAGCGATTTTTAATTAAAAGTATGCAGCTGGTTGGTGCAACGAAAAATTTTATCCGACGTCCTTTCTTACTGTATGCGGCCTTACATGGCTTAATTGCGGCATTTATAGCCATTATTATTTTATTGGCTACTTTAATTTACGCCCGCAAAGAGGTGCCTGAAATTATTATTTTAAATAACTACCAGGAATTTGGCTTTGTATTTATAGGCCTTTTGGTTGTGGGTATTTTTATAACAGGAATTAGTACATGGTTTGCAGTAAGCAGATATTTACGTTTAAAATCTTATCATCTTTATAGATAATGGCAGAAAAAAAAACAGGTCCGGTTGTAAAGGACGTTAAAAACGAATTGGTTTTCACCAAAAAAAATTATCAGTTGTTGTTAATCAGCATTGCAATCGTAGCAGTTGGTTTTATCCTGATGATGGGCAGTACTGGTGATATTTACGATTTCAGAAGAACTTTATTGGCGCCGATGGTGGTGTTAGCAGGCTTTGCTTTTGGTATTTATGCCATTTTAAAAAAATAAATGTTTTGTATTCGGTAAGTGTTTTTTAACTTTATAATATGACAACAACAAATTTGCAAATTGAAATTAATTCACTTCCCCTAAACCTTAGGCAGGAAGTTGCAGATTTTGTTGAATTTTTAAAAACAAAACAAAAAAATAAGCCGAAATTAAAATCACGTGAATTTGGGTATGCGAAAGGTAAGATTAAATTATCAGATGATTTTGACGAACCTTTAGAAATGTTTGCAGATTATATTTAATGGCATATTTATTAGATACACATACCTTTTTATGGTTTGTGGCAGGTGATGATCAATTACCTGTTTCAGTTAAAAAAAGGCTATCTGATATTAATACATCCTGCTTCATAAGCATTGCTTCTTTTTGGGAAATTGCCATTAAAAAACAGATTGGAAAGCTCGATTTAAAAATCGGCTTTGAAGCGCTTTTTAGATTTGCAGAAAGAAACCAGATTGAGATTATCCCCATTAATGAAACCCATCTCATAACATTACTAAACCTCGAATTTATCAACAATGATCCTTTTGATCGGATTATTGTATCTCAAGCCATTTCAGAGAATTTAGTATTGATTTCACGAGACAAAAAATTAAAAAAATATAAAATAAAATTACATTGGGAATAGCCCATTAACTAAAAAATATGAACGCTTTTGAAGCTATTGTCCTTGCCATTGTTGAAGGATTAACCGAATTTTTACCTGTATCGAGCACAGGCCACATGATCATTGCATCATCGCTTATGGGCATTGCCTCAGAACCATTTGTAAAACTTTTTACCATTGTGATTCAACTGGGTGCGATACTTTCAGTGCTTATACTCTATTTTAAAAGGTTTTTTAAATCGATAAATTTCTATATTAAATTGCTCGTGGCCTTTATTCCCGCAGCCGTATTTGGTTTGTTATTGAGCAAAAAAATCGACGAATTATTAGAAAGCCCTATGGCCGTTGGTATTTCATTGTTAATCGGCGGTGTTATTTTATTATTTGTAGATAAGTGGTTTAACAAACCAACCATTAATGAAGAAGAGGAAATCAGCTATTTAACGGCGCTGAAAATCGGATTCTTCCAATGTATTGCCATGTTACCAGGTGTATCAAGGTCCGGAGCAACTATCGTGGGCGGAATGAGTCAGAAATTAAGCAGAAAAGTGGCAGCAGAATTCTCGTTTTTCCTGGCGGTACCCACCATGTTTGCTGCAACTGCCAAAAAACTATACGACTTTTACAAAGAAGGACACACCATTACGCATGACCAAACCAACCTGCTGATTATCGGAAACGTTGTTGCATTTATTGTAGCACTTTTAGCGATAAAAAGTTTTATCGGATACCTGAACAAACATGGTTTCAAAGTTTTTGGATGGTATAGAATTGCAGCAGGTTTAATCATTATCATCCTTTTGCTAAGCGGACATAATTTACAGATTATATAATTCATCTAAATATTTTAACCATAACTTGTCCCGATTTTTGGGAGATAAAATAAATGCGTACGGATAATAATCATCTGTGTCTATCTGTATACATCTGTGGTTAAAAAAACTTAAGCAAACCACATTGAATCCGTATCTTTGTGCAAAAAAGATTTGTGAGTACTGAAAATCCTAAATTTAAAGATTTCAATTTTGCTGAAGGCGAATTGCTTTTAATCAACAAACCGTACAAATGGACCTCATTTGATGTGGTGGGCAAAATCCGTAATTCTTTAAAACCGCTAAAATTAAAGGTTGGCCATGCCGGCACTTTAGATCCGCTCGCTACAGGCCTTTTAATTATCTGTACAGGCAAGCTGACTAAACAGATCGATACTTTTCAGGCTGAAGAGAAGGAATATACAGGCACCATGATTTTAGGTGCTACTACCCCATCATTCGATATGGAAACCGAGGTTGATGAAACATTCGATATCAGTAACATTACCGAAGAAAAAATTTATGCAGCCTGCAAACCATTTATTGGCGATATCGAACAATATCCTCCTGCGCACTCAGCAGTAAAGGTAAATGGCGAACGTTTATACGTAAAAGCCAGACTGGGCGAAGAAGTTGAGTTACGGAAACGTTTTGTAAGTGTACCGGAATTTGAAATTACCAGGATCGAACTCCCTGAAATCGATTTCAGGATTGTTTGCAGTAAAGGCACCTATATCCGTTCATTGATATCCGATTTCGGTAAAACTTTAAATAGCGGAGCTTATCTTTCCAAGCTAACCCGTACCCGAAGCGGAAACTTTATGCTAAAAGATGCGTTTGAGGTATTAGAACTTGTTAATTATATTCGTAGCAAGAAAGAAGAAGCTAAAACCGAAGCAATTGTATGAACCATATCAAAAACAGGAACACCAGGTTTATTAAAGAAATCCTTTTAATAATTGCAGGTGTAACCTCGGCATGTTTTGGCTTAAAAAGCTTTTTAATGCCCAGTCATTTTATTGATGGCGGTGTTACCGGTATTTCCCTGTTGGTTAGCACCTTAACAGGCTGGAATTTATCATACCTTATTGCCATCATCAACATTCCCTTTGTTATTTTAGGTTACAGGCAGATTGGTAAAGGCTTTGCACTGAAAACGGCTATCGCAATCGCTACGCTTTCACTTGCGCTAATTATTCTGCCTTTCCAACCCATTACGCACGATAAATTGCTGATTGCATTTTTCGGAGGCTTGTTTTTAGGCGGTGGGATTGGTTTAGCGATGCGTGGCGGCTGTGTAATTGATGGCACAGAAGTTTTAGCGCTTTATATCAGTAAAAACAGCATTTTAACCGTTGGAAATATTATCCTGATTTTAAATATTATCATTTTTGCTTTTGCTGCCTATTTCTTAAATATCGAAACGGCACTTTATGCCATTTTAACCTATTTATCAGCATCAAGTACGATCGATTTTATCGTAAATGGCTTGGAACAGTACACTGGGGTCACCGTTATATCAGACCATCAGGAGGCCATCAAGGATTTCATCATTAACGATATGAAACGTGGTGTTACCATCTATAAAGGCGAGGGCGGATATGGAGAAAAAAAAGATATCGATATTATTTTTACCGTCGTGACCAAACTGGAAATGAGCAAATTGCAGACCGCTATCAGGCAAATTGATTCAGACGCTTTTGTAATACAACAGCAAATTGCCGATTTAAAAGGTGGCGTAGTAAAACGCCATGCATTACATTAATCCTTATCCCATTGAAGATATACAATAACCTTTCGGAATTTAAAAAATTAGCTAACGCCATTGTAACCATCGGTACTTTTGATGGTGTACATTTCGGACATCAAAAAATCATCAAACAACTGGTACAAAAGGCAAAGGCCGACAACGGAGAAAGCGTAATTTTAACATTTTTCCCGCATCCAAGAATGATTATCGATCCTGAAAACCAGGATCTGAAAATGATCAATACCATTAATGAAAAAGCAGAAATTTTAAACCGGTTAGGTGTAGACCATCTGATTATTACGCCTTTTACCCGCGATTTCTCCAACCAACTACCAGAAGATTACATTAAAAATATTTTGGTTGACGATATAGGCACCAAACACATTATTATTGGTTATGATCATCGTTTTGGTAAAGACCGTTCTGGCAATTTAAACGTTTTAAAAACTGCCGGTACACATTTCGGCTTTACCGTTGAAGAAATTATGGAACAGGATATCCACGATGTGGCAGTAAGTTCAACGAAGATACGGCAGGCACTGCTGGCCGGTGATGTTGAGCTGGCTAACGATTACCTCGGCTACCCTTTCTCTATTTTTGGCAAGGTAATTAAAGGTGATAAAATAGGCAGAACAATTGGCTTCCCAACGGCCAATATCTTTGTAGAAGAAATTTATAAACTGATTCCAGGCGATGGCATTTATGCAGTTACGGTAGAGATGAGTTCGGAGTTTGAAGTTGAGCCTTCGGAGGCGGGTATACTCCAAGTTCCAGGCTCCGAACCCAAAACTACTTATCAAGGTATGGCTTATATCGGGCAACGGCCAACCATTAACGGCATGACCAGAAATATTGAGGTGAATATTTTTGATTTTAACCGGGAAATTTATGGCCAGGATATTAAGATGAACTTCTTGAAATTCTTACGCCACGATGTAAAATTTACCGGCTTAGAGGCTTTAACTGTTCAATTGCAAAAAGATAAGGAAGCAACGTTGGCTTATTTTGGTGGATAAAATAATTTTATTTGTCTTAAGTAGTCGCCCTCGACTGGAACGTAGTGGAATGGAGAGATCTATTTAAATAGATTCTCGACTTCGTTTCACTCCGCTCGAAAGGACGATAACCTGAAAGAGGTTACTTTATAAAATTCAATTTTAGTAATCCAATTCAAAAGTCAGTTTACCAAAGTTCCCTTCCAAAAAAGCCTTATTTTTGCTATATTAGCGGCAATGAGGCTTTTTTATATCGTTTTATTCCTATCTCTTTCCATAAATTTTGCTGGTATCGCATCGCAAAAGAAAAGAGGTGAGGTACAATCAAAATATACGAAAACAAGCTCGGTTACAGACAAAAAAGTCATCAGGCAGCATTTAAATTTGAATCAGGATAACGAAAGCCTGCAAAAAGATTCTATTGGTATCTCTCCTTTAAAAATATCTTTTGGCGCTCTTGTACCGGTCACTTTTTTGCTATTCCCTCTTCTTAAGAACAAAATCGTTAATACCAAAGTTATAATCAAAAGATTAAGGTATAATTATTGGTGTTTGTTTAAAATGCTCTATCCAAAACACGTTTTTTGGTAGGTAATTTTATCTTATTGAAAATTTAATACCTGTCTGGATACATACGATGTCCGAAGATAGATTATTTAACACCATTACTCATTTTTATAGATGCACTTACCTGATTTAATAGCTGATTTAGGCTTGATACTTGCTGCCGCAGGGATAACCACACTCATATTTAAAAAAATTAAGCAGCCCCTTGTTTTGGGCTATATATTGGCTGGCTTATTGGTTGGCTCACATTTAGATTTTTTTCCATCTGTTACCGATACGAAAAGCATTAACATTTGGGGCGAAATTGGAGTTATTTTCCTTTTATTTAGTTTAGGGCTGGAATTTAGCTTTAAAAAACTGGTTAAAGTAGGAGGCTCTGCTTCCATTACTGCCATTGTAAAAGTATTATTTATCATCCTGGCCGGCTACCTGGTGGGGAAAGCCATGGGCTGGAAAGATATGGACAGCCTGTTTTTGGGTGGAATCCTATCCATCTCATCAACCATGATTACCATTAAAGCTTTCGAAGAACTTGGTTTAAAGCATAAAAAGTTTGCCGGTCTGGTTTTCGGGGTTTTAATCGTTGAAGATTTAGTAGCGATCCTCCTCCTGGTATTGTTCTCTACCCTTGCAGTTAGTCAGCAATCGGCAGGTACAGAAATGCTGTATTCTATTCTAAAACTGGCTTTCTTCTTAGTACTTTGGTTCTTAGGCGGAATATTCTTAATTCCATCATTTCTTAAAGCAACTAAAAAATTAATGAATGACGAAACCATGCTGGTGGTATCGTTGGCTTTGTGTCTGGTAATGGTTTTACTGGCTGATAAAGTTGGCTTCTCTCCTGCCCTTGGTGCATTTATTATGGGCTCTATTTTAGCTGAGACCACCCAGGCCGAAAGAATAGAGCATCTAACAAAATCGGTAAAAGACTTATTTGCAGCAGTCTTCTTTGTTTCAGTAGGTATGCTGATTGATCCAGCTATGCTGGTCAAATACGCTGTTCCTATTTTAGTAGCTACTGTGGTTATCATTTTCGGTAAAATCATTTTTACCATTTTAGGTGCATTATTGTCCGGACAGCCATTAAAAACTTCAGTACAATCGGGTATGAGTTTGGCACAAATTGGTGAGTTTTCGTTCATCATTGCCTCATTAGGATTAACACTAAAAGTAACAAGCGATTTTCTTTACCCGATCGCCGTAGCAGCAGCGGCAGTAACCACATTCACAACCCCCTATCTAATTAAGCTATCCGAACCTTTTTATCAGTATTTGAAACGTATTTTACCAAAAAAATGGCTTGATGGTATCGAAAGGTATAGCTCGAGTACCGAAGGGATTACCACTTTGAGCGATTGGAAGGTTTTATTGCGCTCGTACATCTTTAATACTATAATCCATTCCGTAATTATCATTGCGATAATCTTTTTGGCTTACCGTTATGTACAACCGTTTATTGCTAGCAACATTGCAAACAGTTTAACTTCCATTATCATCAGCGTGGTGGTATCTTTTATCTTGATGTCGCCATTTTTATGGGCTTTATCTATCCGAAGGATCCAACGTACCGCATACGCTCACCTTTGGTTGAACAAAAAATATACCCGCGGACCATTGATCGCGATCGAATTTTTCAGGGTTGCGCTCGGCATATTCTTCGTTGGATTTTTGATGTATCAGTTTTTTAATACCTGGATCGCGGCCTTGATTGCTTTGGCTTTAATTGTACTGGGAATGGTTATATTTTCCAGAAAACTTCAGTCATTTTATGATAAACTGGAAAGACGGTTCATATTGAACTTAAATGCGAGAGAAAATCAGAAACCAGATATTTTACCCTGGGACACCCACTTAACAGAGCTTAGGGTTTCTCCTGAATCGGAGGTTGTTGGTAAAACATTAACTGAATTAATGATCAGGGAAAAATACGGGGTAAATATTGCCTTGATAGAACGCGGGAGAAATAATATCCCAACACCAGGCAGAGATGAGCGGCTTTATCCACACGATAAATTGTTATTGATCGGCGCAGATGACCAACTTGCAGCTGTTAAGGCACTTTTAGAAGTTAATGCGCCAGAAACAACCGAAGAAAATAATTTTCCGGATAAAGAAATGACCCTGCAAAAGGTTGTTGTGCATACCGAATCGCTGGTTTATGGTTTGAGCATCAGGAATGCAGGGATCCGGGAAAAAGCGCAAGCTTTGATAGTGGGTATAGAAAGGGGCGCCGACCGCATCTTAAACCCCTCATCAGATTTTGTATTTGACAAGGGTGACGTTATTTGGATTGTAGGGAACAATAAGAAGATTAGAGAGGTTATTTAAAAGTCGGAGGTCGGACGTCCGAAGTCAGAGGTTTAGTCAACTATTGAATTATTACCAGCCGATTGAAATTTCTACTTCCGAGCAAAAAAACTATCTTCGTGTATAACCGATCCTATGAAAGTTGACCGAGAGAAAAGCGAGTTTCTTGATGACATGATTGAGCAATGGCAAAACGATGGCTTAATCGATCCTGAAACAGGAAATAAACTTCGTAAAAGTTATGAAGCCAAAAACTTCGACTGGTTACGCCTGGCACAATATGCTTTTTGGGTAGCCCTGGCTTGTGGTTTTATCGCATTGGGATCACTCCTTATTGACAATTCCATTCTTAACTATTTAAAGCGGGTTTATAATACGCCAAATATTGTGATTGCTATTGTTTCAGGTGGATTGGCGGGTTGGCTTTACATTTTAGGTTTTCGGCGCAAAAAGAAACTGGCGCATCTAAAGTTTAGTAATGAAGCCATTGTATTTTCGGCCATTTTACTCACGGCAAATACCATTGCTTATTTCGGAAAGGCCTTAGATAATGGTTCAGGCAATTTCTCTATCCTGATTTTGATATCTGTTTTTATTTATGGGGCTTTAGGTTATATCTTCAATTCGCGTTTAATCTGGATTTTTGCTTTAATCTCCTTAGGTGCCTGGTTTGGTACAGAAACAGGTTATTTAAGCCGTTGGAATTATTATTTCTTTGGCATGAACTATCCCTTGCGTTTTGTCGTTTTTGGCGCTTTATTAACCGCAGCATCGTTTATGATGAAGGCTTTCCCCAAAACAAAAAATTTCTTTCAGGTTACCTATATAGCCGGGATGGTTTATTTGTTTGTATCACTTTGGGCCTTATCGGTGTTTGGCAATTTCGCCAGCCTGGAAGAATGGTATACCGTTAGGCAATTAAGTTTGTTTTACTGGGCATTAATTTCTGCAGCTATTTGTGTAGCCAGTACACTTTTTGGATTAAAATACCATGATGATATTGCCCGCGAATTCGGGATTACTTTTCTCTTCATCAATCTATACACGCGATATTTCGAATATTTCTGGGACAGCTGGCATAAAGCCTTATTCTTTTCGGTACTGGCAGCTTCTTTTTGGTTAATCGGCAGAAAAGCAGAGAAAATCTGGAATGTGGAGTTTTTGAAGTAATATTAAAACTAATTTCATTTGATAAAATACTTAATTTCATAAGATTGAATATATTTTATTGTTGTAAAAATGCAAGTTGAAAGGCAAAATTTATATACTAGGATCATTGAACTGCTTAACCAAGCGAGGCAAAATGTAGTACAAACCATTAATAATACAATGGCTATGACCTACTTCGAAATCGGCAAGATGATTGTTGAAGAGGAACAGGACGGCAAAGAAAAAGCCGAATATGGTAAACAAATTTTGAGTGAGCTTTCAGAAAGGCTAGTTTCAGAGTTTGGCAAAGGTTTTTCTGAAACAAATTTAAAACAAATGAGGTATTTTTACCTTACCTATTCAATTCGTCAGACAGTGTCTGACGAATTCGAAAATAATGAAATTCTAGAAACATCTCCTAAAACTTCAGATTCAATTCAGCAGACAATGCTTGCGCAATTCAAACTTACATGGTCTCACTACCTTAAGTTAATGAGAATAACCGATGTAAACGAACGTAATTTTTATGAAATAGAAGCAATAAAAAATAACTGGAGCCTGAGGGAGCTACAACGTCAATTCGATTCAGCATTATATACGCGCCTGGCGTTAAGTAAAAATAAAGAAGAAGTATTATTTCTTGGTCAAAAAGGACAGATTATTGAAAAAAGCAAGGACTTAATAAAAGACCCTTATGTATTAGAATTTTTAGGCTTGCCTGAACAAAATTTTTATTCAGAAAGTGAGTTAGAGCAAAAATTAATTGATAAACTGGAACATTTTTTATTGGAATTAGGTAATGGGTTCACCTTTGTAGCCCGTCAAAAAAGAATAACTTTTGAAGAAAGACATTTCAAAATAGACTTAGTTTTCTACAACCGTATTTTAAAATGTTTTGTACTTATTGATTTAAAAATCGGAGAACTCAAACATCAGGATATTGGCCAGATGCAGATGTATGTAAACTATTTTGACAGAGAAGTAAAACTGGAGGATGAAAACAAAACCATCGGTATTATCCTTTGCCAGGATAAAAGTGAATCTGTAGTAAGATATACACTTCCTGAAAACAATGAACAGATTTTTGCAAGTAAGTATTTAACTGTTTTACCTAGCGAAAAGGATTTCATCAAAATCATCGAGAATTAATTCAAATGAAAATATACCAAAAAGCATTAGCATTAAGAGAACGTAGAAGAGGTTTCCATATCATTACCAATGAGGTTGAAGATGCTCTACCCCAAATTAAGGAAATTAATATTGGAATTTGCCAGGTTTTTATACAACATACTTCTGCTTCCCTTACGATCAACGAAAATGCCGATCCAACTGTACGTATAGATTTTGAGATGTTTTTTAATAAAACGGTTAAGGAAAACGATCCCAATTATGAGCACGACTATGAAGGATCTGACGATATGCCTGCACATTTAAAATCTGCACTTTTAGGAAGTTCTGTAAGTATCCCTATCCGAAATGGCAGGTTAGCACTTGGCACCTGGCAGGGCATTTACCTTTGCGAACATCGAAATCATGGCGGACAAAGAAGATTAATGATTACTGCCTGGGGAGAATAACTATGCCTTTTTCACTTCTTCTTTAATTTCAGGATGATTATCCTGAATGGATTTACCATCGGTTTCTATCTCAATTTCTTTTGTAGTTACCGCATAATGTGAAGGATAAATTTCTGAACCGAAAGCAACAGCATAAGCCTTGGTAAACTCGGCGCCAAAATACAAAATGATGGAAGAATAGTAAGTCCACAAAAGCACAACCACTAATGAGCCCGTTGCACCGTAGGTACTGCCTACATTGCTTTGCCCAATATAAATAGAGATGGCAAACTTGCCGATCATAAATAAAACCGCAGTAACTATTGCACCGGCAATTACATCACGCCATTTAATAATCGCATCAGGTAATACCTTAAATATCACACCAAATATCAAAGAAATAACAGCAAGCGTTACAATTTGATTAATAATATAAAACACAATAACGGATACCTCGGCAAATCTGGCCTGTAGGCGACTGCTAAAAGCATCTAATACAGAAGTAACGGCAAGCGAAACCAATAACACGAAACCAAGGCTTATAATGACTGAAAAAGATAGAAAACGATTCTGCAACATCTTCACCCAACCTCTTTTAGGCTTAGGTTTTAATCCCCAAATGGTATTGATGGAATCCTGGATATCGCCAAAAACGGTTGTTGCCCCAATTAACAGGGTAACGATACCGATAATTAAAGCAATGGTACTTTTTCCGTCCAAATAAGCATTTTTAATTAACTGTTGTAAGGAAATGGCCGATTCCCTACCTAAGAATCCTTCAAGCTGGGCATAAACCTGTCCTTCAGCTATTTCCCTACCTAAAAATATGCCACATAGAGAAATAATTACCACAAGCAAAGGCGCCATAGAAAATACCGTATAATAGGCCAGTGAGCCACTAAGTTTCGTTACCTTATGATTGGTAAATCCTGTAAACGATGCTTTTAAAATGCCCCAAATTCCTTTTAAAGTGATTTTCCGCTTTTCCATAAACAAACTATTTTTAGATGAGATGTTCTAAATTTAAACCGCTTGTTTTTTGAATTGTTTGTGAATTGTTAATAAAGAAAGAATATTAAGAAAATCGAGCGCACAAAAAAAACTCCTGATTTGGGTCGGAGCTTGTTCTTTATCGATAGGTGATTTTAGGTTATTTAGCCTTAATCCATGATGCAAGATCGTTCACCAAAGTTTCAGATACACTTACAGCTGCCTGGTACTGAGCCATCGTTCCCTTTTCGGTTTGAGAACTCAGCAAGTGATTCAAATCCGGGTAGAATTTAAGAACCACATTTTTCTTTTTACCCAAAGCGTCATTCCATAAATCGAAATCTACTTTACCTACCTGAAAATCATTACCACCCTGCAGGATGTAAATTTTAGGCTTAGAAAGGCTTTTGGCTACAGCAACCTGGTTGTAACTATTTAAATCTGCCCAGTATTTCGCCGGCAGGCCTAAAATGACAGAATCAGGCTTTATGGTAGTTCCCAATTGCGAAATTCTGCTTTTATCAATTTCCACAGCGGCATCTGCCAATTGTTTTTTAAATGCGGCCGTCGTATCATTGGCCAGATCGAACATATACTTATTCTGATCAACAATAATATCGGTTAATTTTCTTGCCGGTGCCGCTGCCAAAACAATTCCTGCTAAATCAGGTATGGTGCTTGCTATTTTAGGGGCCAACATTCCGCCTAAACTATGACCGAATACGTAAACAGCTTTTGGATTAGCCCCTACAACGGTTTTTGCAAGTGTGATCGCGGCAGCTGCATCATCCAGTACCTCTTCTTTTACAGTAAATTCCTTACTAAACTCATTAGGATAAATTAAAGTTCTTTTTACATAGCGAACGGACGCAATTCCTTTAGAAGCTAAGCCGCCAGCCAGATCTTTGAAAGGTTTATTCGCGCCAACGGTTTCATCCATATCTGCAGGTCCGGAGCCATGCACAAAAACCACAACCGGGAAATTTTTGATATTTTTTGGCGTGGTAATAATGGCCGCCAGTTGTTTTCCAGCCGGGCCAATATATACCGACTTTTCCTGGTATAAACTGGTATCTACATAGGTGGGTTTTAAATAGGATGATGTTCTCCTGGAAGGTGCCAGAAAGATTCCGACAATTTTCTGTTGTTTATTAAAACCTAAAATAAAGTTCTGATCACCGTTAGCGAATTTACCCTCAACCGTAACAGCGAAAAAATCGCCCTGGGCTTTACTTTGAATGGCATCTAACGATTCTGCCTTTCCATATTTTGTTCCAATATCACCCCAAAGTTTCTTTAAATTTTCTTCTGTTAATTTCGTTTTTAACGTATCGTCAAAAAAAGCATATGCATCTTTAAATTTTTCTTCCTGCAATAGTTTAAAAAAGTCGTTTGCGCCATTGAAAAGCTGGATTACATTCTGAGAAAATGCGGAGGTTGTTATTAATAAAGCGACTACAAATAAAAGGCCTTTTTTCATCCGTATAGTTTGTTTAAATGGTATGAGATGTCATGCTTTATCCCTTTCAGATCTAAAGCCATGAAGATTAAGTATGGTGTTTGGTTATTTACAATACCCAAAGTTAACAATATTTGGTTCTGAAAATAGGTTTACTCAACCAGTGCTTTAGTTTTAACTAATTTTAACATTTGAGGTTAACACACCCCCATTTCCCCTGTTCCTTCTATTGTCTATTTTAAAAAAAAGCAAAAAAAATAAAGCTGAACACAATATATTCCATTTACAGCGTTTATGTATGTGAGAGCGTTAATTTAGATGACGGGGATACTGCCTGAGGGTGGAATCCCCGTTTCTTTTTTAGGCAAAAATGCAAAGGGCATGAAGCAGAACCCTAAAGCGCAAAGCCCGAAGCCCCTTTCCCTTTGCTACCAAGCATAAAAAAGGGCCATTGTTAGAAAAACGGCCCTTTTAATATATATGATGGAGTGAAGAATTTTAGCTTTCTTTATCAGTAAAATCAACTGGTTTCTTTTCAAAATATTGATCAAAGTTCTGAACTTTTTTAGGTTTCAAGATTATATAAAAGCCTAAACCAATCAATACCATTGGAATGCTAATCCTAAACAGATCAAAATCAAAAATGTTTATCGCTTTAAAGGTAAATAAGCCTCCAATAATGGTTAATGCCAACCACCCGTTTCCCTGGAAACCTTTACGATACCCCATCCACAAACCAATACCCAACATAATGGTGTGCCATCTCAAAATCCAATGTGGAATATCTATTCCCGAGTTTCTTAATAAGAACACCGAACCGATGGTGATGATTAAAATACCTAAACCAACCTGTTTATCTGCGTGATTTTTTTTGATTAAATTTTCCATGACCGTTTTGTTTTATGATTCAAATGTATCACGAATACCAATGCTGGAGAATGGCTTTTCCCTTAGTTATGATATTTTATCGGTGAGTGAAATAAAACTGTCGGTAAAATTTTAGAAGAATTTCACATAACTGAAATTTATCGGTGAAATTATCCGTTTTTGTCACGGAAACAGGGAGAACTAGGAATTAAGACCAATTCTCATTACTCCTAATTCCGAAAATGATTGATTATTCCGCTTACAAATAATTCAAGGAGGAATACAAGCGAACTAATGACTATTGAACAAATAAACTACAATCACTCAAAAATGATAATATCCGTTCCGTCACTCATCATTACTTTTGAAGTGAGGTTAATAAATAAGCCATGAGCCAGTAATCCGTTGATCTGATTTAAGTCACAAGCTAATTTTGCGGGGTTATCAATCAGGCCAAAATCGGCGTCAATAATCAGGTTTCCATTATCGGTAATAAATGTTTGGTTTTCTGCTGTTCGTAATATACCGTTTCCACCAAGATTGTTAATTTGATCGAATACATACTGATAGGCTAATGGAATGACCTCAATAGGGACAGTAAAAGCACCCAGTTTTTTAACCTTTTTCGAAGCATCGGTAATAATAATGGCGTTTTTACTCAATGAAGCAATTATCTTTTCTCTAAACAACGCACCGCCACCGCCTTTAATCAGATCAAGTGATGCTGTAAATTCATCGGCCCCATCTATACTGATATCAATCTGGCTTAAGTGCCCAAGATCCAGAATTTCAATACCAAGCGATTTTGCAAGTCCTTCTGTCCGGATGGAACTTGCGGCTGCTTTTATTCGAAGTCCGTCTTTTACACGTTTACCCAATTCAATAATGGCAAAAGTTGTGGTCGACCCCGTACCCAGACCAACTACATCGCCATCTTTAACCAATTTTACCGCGGCCTTGGCAGCGGCCAGTTTTTCTGCATCCTGTTGATTTTTATCTGTGGTAGCCATAAAGTAAAAATAGGTTTAAATGATAAACATCCAAAAATGAAAAAATTTTACAGCTGATACAATAATTCCTTTTTGTTGCGTTTGTATATATGAGAGCGTTAATTTAGATGATGGGGATTCTGCAATAGTGGAATCCCCATTTCTTTTTACGAGTGATAACCACGAGGTCACCTTCAAAATAACGAAGGATCTTTCATTGCAAAGTCCTCCTGAAGAATAATTTATGGTATAAAATCAATATGAGTGACAGATTTAACAAGAAATTTGAATGGCCTGAAGTATCGTCATTTCGACCGAAGTGGAGAAATCTTTTAAACTAGGTTTTAATAATTCGGTTAAAAAGATCTCTCCATTTCGCTATGCTACAGTCGAGATGACGATTTTTTCTGTGATTCTGTCAATGGTAGCATAGCAAAGGATCTTTCGTTGCAAAGTCCTCCTGAAAAATAATTTATGGTATAAAAATCAATATGAGTGACAGATTTAACAAGAAATTTGAATGACTTGAAGTATCGTCCTTTAGATTTGTTTTGATATTTTATTTAAGGATAAGAAATATCTACTTTGCTTAATTATAAATCAGATTACCTAAAACGGTAGCGGCACATTAATATGTCGTCAAGGTTTTTATACCTAAGA